>ERZ1023515.2-NODE-2-length-539126-cov-214.536080_pt1 | contig 539126 bp, 474 predicted proteins | sample MGYA00380551_ERZ1023515 | MGnify/ENA primary metagenome ERZ1023515 (study PRJEB33173, sample SAMEA4830293) | metagenome | study: EMG produced TPA metagenomics assembly of the PRJEB25223 data set... | reverse complement strand
TCCTGCAGTTGCAATTGTAGCTGTAGCGATTTTTTTCATTGTTAAATATCCTCCTAAAAATTTAAATAATTAATTTCATATAATGAATAGTCATGTGACTAAAATATTAACTTTGTTATCCTTGGTTTCGTTCTTTTTAACGACAAGCATTACTTTATCAGAAAAATGTACGTTTGTGTGCGGTGTTATCATTTTGTAATGTTTATATAGAGTTGTTTTGTTAAATGAAGTCTGTAAAGAGCGTAACAAAAGCATGTAACTAACAATATTTCATGTAACGTTTTAGAATTGTTATATTCTTGTAATAATAAATTTTGCTCTTATTACAACTTTAGCTATGATGAGTTTAGTTTTTCTTTTAAATATTTAGTCAATAAAGAATATTTACTTGATGTAAATTTAATCTTAAATAACGCTAATATTATTCATAAAATTGATAAAAAATGAGGTGAGATAGAATTCGTATCGAATTCGTTATCTCACCCCATCACAATGGTGAACTATAATAATAAATACCATATACCCATTTTTGACTTAATTGTTATTGTCATCTTACTAAATCATGACTAAGCAAACACATTGAATCTCACTCTAATTTCTAGTGATATATAGCGCTCTTATTTTTATTTTTGAACATTATTTTTCATTAACTTCTTTCATTTTCTTAATGATCTCATTAGATAATGCCTTAACACCACTGTATTCCAAGTGTATACCATCATATGCAAAATACTCAGAATGACCCTCAGATGCTTTATACCAATCAACAATATGAACATTTTTATGCTTCTTGGCTACTTGTTCCATAATTTTATTATTAGTCGACTCATAGTCTCTCGGTACTCTTACCTTAATTAAGTAAATATCTGCTTCACCTAAAGAATCAATTAATTCATTCATTTGATCTTTCGTAAACTCACCGTTCGTACCAAGTTCTATCACAACACTCTGACCTTTTTTAGTATAATCTTGGTACTTCTGATTGATTAAATCTTTGCCCTCAATTAACTGTCGTCCAACTTTTCCATCAATATTAGCATGTGGCACTTTTTTACTAAAGACCTGACCGATATCTACCATTACTGAATCTCCCAGCAATAATGGAGACGCTTCTTTAGGATTAAAATGTTGTTGTGAAGACTTATCTTGATTATTTTCATCTGGCTTTTTAGGTTTTGCTTTCTGGTTCGTTTTAAAAGATTTTTGTTTCGCAGCTTGTTGTTTATCATGCTCTTTACCCAAACTATCATAGGCACCAAATACTATGAGTGCAGAAGGAACAAGCAAGATTAATACAATGATCGTTCTTGAAAATCTTGTTAAATTTTTCGGCATCACTGTGAATGCTTTGAATCCATTTTTTCTAATAGGCGTTTCAATAAATTTATAAGATACTTCAGCCATGACAAACATAAGTATCACTTCACAAATATATACAAACCAAGGAATCTGACCTTGTACGAAATAACTATTCATAAAAATAATGATAGGATAGTGCCATAAATATAAACTATACGATCTCTTGCCTATATAAATAAATAACTTGAAACTTAGTATTTTCTTTAAGACACTTGATGGATGCACAACGCTTGCAATGACAAACAGTGTCAAGAACGAGATGGCATAAAATCCTCCACTATATATCCATTTATCTTGATCACTAACCACTACAAACAAATAAATGAGCACTGCCATTCCGACTATGCCTATTGCACTTATACTTGCTTTAGCACCTTTAGATATATCCTTTCTGAAAGAAAATGGTGGCCAAATAAATGCTAGTAAGCATCCTAATAACAACGTTTGTAAACGTGTGTCAGTTCCGAAATAAACTCTAGAATTGTTACCTGTATACATATGTATCATTATCATTGCAGTTAATGATAATAGAGAGATGATTAATAGAATAATCATTGTAGTTCTCTTTTTGAAAAACTTTAATAACCCTAAAAGTATAAATGGAAAGAATAGATAGAATTGTTCTTCAATAGCTAATGACCATAAATGCTTTAATGGCGCTACAGCAAATTGATTAAAATAGTCTACGTCTTGTATGATATACCACCAGTTAGAAACATAGAAAAGTGCTGCTATAGCATCATGTTTTATACTAATAATTAATTCAGGTTTAAATAGTAATGTATATATTAAAACAACCGTGACAACAAACATCATTGCTGGTATTAATCGTTTAAATCTTCTAAGCCAAAAATTAACTAAATTAATAGAATTATTTCTATAGTATTCACTTAATAATAAACTAGTTATGAGATAACCAGAAATAACAAAAAAAGTATCTACTCCAAGGAATCCACCAGATAACCATTTCGTGTTTAAATGATAAATGATTATCCCAATGACTGCTATAGCTCTCAAACCATCTAAACCAGGCAAATAGTGCGGTTTATAAGTTTTGTTGAGACGTCTATAATTGTTCTCGTTCATTCAATTACACTCCGTTTAATTTTTAAAATACTTGCTCTTAATATTATCACAATTACATCCTCAATTGCATTGACATATCATCTTTTCACTTAAATATTATACTTTAACAAATTAAATAGGCATACATTTATTAAAACATCTTCATATAAGTTGTGTAGGTATGCAATTTAAATGTATCTATATATGATATTAAACACACCATTTATATAACCATATCTTTTAAATAAATACAAACATAATATCATTTAACTTTATTATACTTTTCAGTCTAGATGTTATATTTTTCACTTTGTTAACATCACTTAGTTATATAAATCATTTTAATTAGATTTTCAAATAAAAAAAGAGCCTAGAACACAAAGCGATGTGTCCTAGGCTTCTTAATTTATTGCATCGATAACTAAAATTAAAACTTACTTATATATAACAGAGTCCTTTTTAGTCCTCGTTGCTGAGAGGACAACGAATGCTGTCCCACTTTTTCTAATTATATTATTAGATTTGGATTACATACCCCAAGCAGATAAACCTTGTGCTTTATACGCTTTATAAGCTGCATTGATTTGATCATCTACTGAACCAGTTGAACCCCAACCTGGCATAGTTTGGAATAATCCAGCTGCACCTGAAGCATTACGTGCATGTAATTGACCATTTGATTCTCTAGCAATGATGTGTTCCCATGTTGAAGCAGATACACCAGTACGTGCAGCCATTTGAGCAGCAGCATATGAACCTACTGAACCAGCAGTATTACCATTTGATAATCTTACTGAACTACTGTGAGAGCTGTAGTTATGGCTTGGTGCTGAGTATGAAGTAGTTGATGTGCTGTAGCTACGACTTTCTGAAGAAGTTGGAGCTGAAACAGCTTGTACATTTGTGTTACTAGATTGTGCATTTTCACTTACTTCTTGGTTTGATGATGATTCTGTATAATCAGCATCTGAACCTGCTACAGTGTAGCTCCATGACCATTCAGAACCATTTGAAGTAAAGTTGTATTGGTATCCATTGTCTACGAAATGAATATCGTAAGCACCAGCTTGAACTGGTTTAGCATTTAATTCTTCAGGATTATGTTGTGCTAAATCTACTAAGTGTGCTTTATCAACGTTAGTAGTTTCTGAAGCGTGTGCTTCATGTCCTGATAAACCATAACCTGCAATTCCTAAAGATACTGCTAATGTAGAAGCGATAACTGTTTTTTTCATGATATATAAATCCTCCAGATATAAATTTAAAATTTGTTTGTTTTGTTATTTAAATGTTTTAAATTCGTTGTGCTATATTGAAAATGTTTTTTGTTAACTTTTGACGCTACCCACTATATCATAAAAATCGCCTTTGTATATTACACGTTTCTTACAAAAGGTTACAATATCAACGCTCTTTTGTAATCTTAAAACAGATATATTTCAGTTTGTAACATATAATTTCTTAATATTAGTTTCATATTCCATCTTAATTTAAGTAATTACATCGTGTTTCAAGCTGAAATACCATTATATTAAGTTATCTGTAAAATTACAGATTGCAATGTTGTTACATAAATGAAATAATTCTAACTATTTGATTCTAAGTATTATCATTTTTTATGAAGATTTGTTCATTTTAATGAGATTACTTTTTAACTCTTATTCCTTAATAAACAAAATATAACTTTATCTATCAATTTGGAACTCAAAATATCTTTTGTATTAAACGACGTTACCTTTTTCTATATGGGTGAGTTATCCTTTTAGAATATATAATAGAAGAAACACAGTATTTTCATTCATAAACATTTCATTCATTATATTAAAAAAGAGAGTCAGACCAATGAATAATGCTTTATCCACGGTCTCACTCCCGAGATTTTTATTTAAAATTAATACGTTTTAACTCCCCATAGTACTTCTTCACATTTCCTAATAATTGTTTTAAGTACTTCAATCCGACCCGTTTTTTTATGATCTGCCGGGACAATATACCAAGGGGCATATGAAGTGTTTGTAGATTCAATCATATCTTGACTTGCTTCTAAATATTCATCCCATTTTTCTCTATTACGCCAATCTTCTTCAGTAATCTTCCATTGTTTATCAGGATTATTTTCACGGTCTTTAAAACGTTTTAGCTGCTCATCCTTATCTAAGCTCAAGAAGAATTTTAAAATGATTGTACCTTCATCTGTCCACATCTTTTCAAATTGATTAATTTCATCAGATGCACGTTGCCATTCATTCTGGCTCGCAAAACCTTCTACACGTTCAACTAGTACACGACCATACCAACTACGATCAAATATTTCTATATGACCTGATTTTGGCATCTTTTTAGCAAATCTCCACAAATAATGATGATTAAGTTCGACATCCGTAGGCGCACTAATACCATTCACTTCATATCCTGTTGGATCTAATTTTTCTCTAATACGTTTAATATTGCCACCTTTACCGGCAGCATCCATACCTTCGAAAACCAAAACAAGAGGAATCTTTCTTTCATATAAAGCAAATTGGATTTCTCTCATTCTCTGTTGCAATTCAACAATGAGATTCTTATACGTTTTTTTGTCTACTTTCTTAAGATTATTATCAAATAAAGAAGTCGTGAAGCCTGATGTGAACTTACTGTTGACTTTAGTCGTTTGTTGTTCAACTTTTTTTATAGCTTGCTCAAGTCTATCAATTAAATGTAAGTACATTTTTTCAAAAGCATGCTCGCGCTCTGTGTAATCGATGACTTTCCAATCTTTATCCTTCTTGATGAATTGATGCATTTGATTTAGATAACTTTCTTGAGATATAACATTTTCATATTCTTGAACTTTCCATCTAGTTAAGGGATTATCTTTTGTATGTTGAATATGTTCATTGCGTTTTTCTTCATTTATTTCTATGAAAAACTTTATAATTTCATAGTTATCATTCTTTAACATCGATTCAAAATGATAAATTTGATTGACTAAAACATCATAATTTTTATATTGATCATGCTTAATTTTATTTTCTTTATAATCTAAAAAGTGTGAATACCAACTTCTAAAATAAATATTTATATTACCCTTTTGTGGTAACGTATTCCAATATTTTTGTAAAAATTGATAACGTAAATCGTTTGATTCTGGCGATTTAGTAGCTATAAATTGCGAATATTTGGCATCTAGGTGCAATAGTAATTCATTTGATAAACGTGTCTTCCCTGAAGCAGGAATCCCCTCAAATAATACCATAATTGGAATACCTAATTCATGAGTACGTCGACTTAATCGAGCTACTTTCAATTGTAATTCTTCTAGTTTCCCTGACATCGTTTCACCCTCTATATATGTTAAAGTTAGATGCTATATTATTATATTTTAACATAGAAAAATCTCTTCAACGTTCTAAACGTCGAAGAGAAATGACGGTTTATCCCATAAATTTAAAAATATCATTCTCATACAAATGAATAAATCTTCTTAGTATTAAATCTAAAATCCATGCAACTAGAAACGGCACAACAAAAAAGGCGATGACAATAAGTAATAAACTTAACCATGCAGAATCAACATGCATAAATTTGAAGGCATTAATAGGCCCAACCATTCCGATAAAACCAAATCCTGCTGATTCTTTTGTTCCTGAAATACCAATAATTCCAGAAGCAATACCAGATATTGCCGCTGTCAAGAAAATCGGAATCATAATGACAGGGTATTTAACCATATTTGGCATCATCATTTTCACCCCACCGAAAAATATTGATAAAGGAATACCTACATGATTAACTTTGCTGGTACCAATCAATAATACAGCTTCTGTTGCTGCTATACCTATTGAAGCAGATCCTGCAGCAATACCTGATAATCCAATAGCAATAGCTATGGCAACAGTTGACAATGGCGATATGATTATAAAACTAAACACCATAGAGATTAACATACTCATAAACACTGGTTGTAATTCAGTAAAGCTATTAACCATGTTACCAATTCCCGTAGTAATTAACCTTACATATGGTAAAGTAAATACGCCGATTGTAGCTGCTAAACCACCAACAACTGTCGGAAAAACAATTAAAGCCATACTACCAACACGTTCTTCTATTAATAAAATAAGTAACACGGCGATGGACGCAGTTAACATCGTATTAATTAAATCACCAATTCCCGTAATTACCCATGTACCTTGTTTAAATTGAGCTGCACCACTACCAACATATGAAGCACTTGCTACTACAGCTATTGCTAATGGTGTCATATTGAACTTCATAGCTATCAATGCTCCAATAAGCGCTGGCACTGTAAATTGGATGGCTTGAACGACCCCTAATAAAGTTTTGAAAATAGGATGATATTGCATAAAGTATTTAAAAATTTCTCCCAAAATCGCATTTGGAACGAGTCCGGCTACTATTCCAATTGCTACCCCTGATAACACTCTAAAAATAAAATCCTTTGGTCCATCGATATTTTTTATCGTCGACATAAGTTAAACCTCCCAATGTGCTAAGTAAAATTATGTATAAAAAGAGTCTCGAAGCCTATATATGATTCAATTAAATCTTTCTTAGATGCTGTAACTTAGAGGGATAATTAGTGAAATGCATATATGACATTCAAGACTATGATCAATAGTATACCATATTTTTCTGAAAATTAAGATAACTTATTTGCCATTTAATTCAAAACATTAATTTTTTAATTAAAATACACTTCATAACCTTTAGTTTAAATACTAACGTTATGAAGTGTTACCTAACTCACCCTATTTGAAATAATAAGTGCTTTACTCTTCCTCAGTTTCAATTTTAGCTTTGCGAGATTCTTTTTTATATTTTTGATACATCAATAGCATGATAACAAACCATACGGGTGCAGAAAGTACGGCATAACGCGTTGCACTATTAATCAATAATATAATAAAAATAAATGCAAAGAAGCCTAAAATACTGTAAGCCATGTATTTTCCGCCCCACATTTTATAGTTACTCTCTTTATGCTGTTTCGGATCATGTCTTAAATAACCTAGATACGCAATCATAATAATTGTCCAAATCATAATATTTAAAACAGTTGAAAATGTTGTAATTTGTACAAACACTTTAGTCGCATCTTTAAAAATTGCATTTAACACGACTGAAATACTTAATAAGCCACATGTCATTAAAATAGCATAATGTGGTACGCCATGCTTATTGGTTCTATGTAAGAATGCTGGACCCTGCTTTCTTCCAGCTAATCCAAACATCGTACGGCTATTAGCGAATATACCACTATTACAAGAAGACGCTGCGGCTGTGAGCACAACAAAGTTAATAATACCTGCTGCAAAAGGGATTCCAACTAATCCAAACATTTTAACGTATGGACTGTCAGCAGGATTTAATTGTTGCCATGGTACAACAGACATGATAACTGCTAACGATCCTACATAAAATAATAATATTCTAAACGGTACATTATTAATTGCTTGAGGAATTGTTTTGTGAGGATCTTTAGTCTCCCCTGCAGTTATTCCAATCAACTCAATACCAATAAATGAAAATATTGCCATTTGGAATGACATGAAGAAACCTTGTGCACCATTAGGGAAAATGCCTCCGTCTTTCCATATATTCGTCACCGTTGCAGGCCCATAGCTTGTCTTCATTCCAAATACAATCATAACAACACCAACGGCTATCAAAGCTAAAATAGTCAAAACTTTAATAATAGATAGCCAAAATTCTAATTCTCCAAATAATTTAGCACTGAATAGATTTAAAGCAACTAAAACTAAAATCGTCGCTGCAGCTGTTAACCAGTTTGGAATTGTTGGATACCAGAAGGAAACATACTTGGCAACAGCAGTCACTTCTGCCATTCCTGAAATAATCCATGTTAACCAATATGTCCACCCCACCATAAAACCTGCCATAGAACCAATATGATGATGAGCAATATCACCAAAAGATTTAAATCCTAAATTGGATAACAGTAATTCTCCCATAGCTCTCATGAACATAAAGAGAACAAAACCTACTATTATGTATGTTAGTAAGATAGATGGGCCTGCTAAATGAATAGATTGGCCAGCACCAAGAAATAAACCTGTTCCAATAGCCCCGCCAATAGCAATTAATTGTATATGTCTATTGCTTAATTCTCTTTGCAGTTTGTCTGCCATAATCTTTTCTTCTCCATTTCATAGAGTAATTCACTGACTGAAGATTATGTCGTACGTCATACCCCTTGTTTTATAATAAATTTCTTTTAATTATAGAAAAATAGTATTACAAATTTTAATATACCCTATTTTAACAATTTTCAATCAATCTTATTTTTAAAAACCTCACTAAAGCCCGTTGATATCTTTAGTGAAGTCGATGTTCTTTATTCTAAAATAATTTTCATAGAGCTTTGTACACTATCAGCATACATACCTCCAAATTTAAGTAAATGTATCATAAGTAAATATAATCTATAAAATTCTATTCGTTTTTGTGACCCCTTGGCTAGTGGTAACTGTTGATTATATTCATCATAGAACTCTTGTGTAAATCCACCAAATACTGTAGTGATTCCTATGTCAAACTCTCTATCTCCATAAAGTGGTGCAGGATCAAATAAAGCAGGTTGGCCATTTGTTAAGAACATATAGTTACCTCCCCATAAATCACCATGTAACAGAGAAGGTTTACTAGTATGATTTGATAGCTCGTCAACAATAACTTTTCTTACACTTTCATACATCTTTTTATCTTCTTGTTTCCACAATCCTACACGTAATAACTCATCTTGTAAGTGATCCATTCTACGATCTATAAAAATCTCTTTCCATGTCTCAGTCCATGAATTATCAAATGAAATATCTGCACCTTCATGTGGTAAACGGAATCCAAATTTATTATCTTGTTGGTATTGGCTATGCATTCTAGCAACTAATCGAGCAAGCTCTCTTTGACTTCCTTGACCACCTTCTTCAAGATAACTTAATAATAAATATGCGTCTCCATTTATCTCTCCACTTGCAATTACTCTTGGAGCTGTTATACCTGCATTTTCAAATTCATTTAGTCCTGCAATTTCTGCGGCATAAAAGGCTTCTGATCGTTGACGTTGAACGAGTAGAAAAAAAGTATCTTCTTCAACTGTAGTGACTTTAAATGCTTCATTTACATCTCCACCGCTTACTGGAGAAATGTCTTTCACATTGTCAAGTGGCAATGCGCTCATCCATTGTTCATTCATTTTCTCACCCTCTTAACTTTATATTATATCTACATTATTATATTACCTATAATGAAAACATTAATCTTAACTTCTTTATATTATTAAATTAAGTCAATTTTTTAACTTTCTAATATTTAACTATGAAATTTTACATGAAAATGCTAGTCTATTAAAAGAATGAATTTCAAACATATTAACTGGGGATAGTAAGCCTCAAATATAATGAAATAGGAGCATTTATATGTACAAATTAGTTAAGCCTTTATTATTCAAATTAGATCCTGAACGAGCACATGGTTTGACCATCAATGCGTTGAAGTGTGTTCAAAAATGTTCACCCATTTTACCTATCGTTAATAAGTTATTTACTTATAACAATCCAATATTAACGCAACATATTCACGGCATTTCTTTTGATAATCCTATCGGGTTAGCTGCAGGTTTTGATAAATCTTGTGAAGTTCCAAAAGCACTTGAAAACATTGGCTTCGGTGCAATTGAACTCGGCGGTATAACACCTAAGCCTCAACCAGGTAATCCAAAACCGCGCATGTATCGTTTACTAGAAGATGATGCACTCATCAATCGTATGGGATTCAATAATAAGGGGATGAATAAAGCATTAAGTAATTTACGTAATCATTCATGCTCAATACCAGTAGGATTAAATGTTGGTGTGAATAAATCAACTTCCTATGAAAATCGCTATCAAGATTACATTAAAGTGATCGATACATTTAAAAATGATGTCTCATTCTTTACAGTGAATATTAGCTCCCCAAATACAGAAAATCTCCAAAACTTTCACGACGAAGATGAATTTTCGATGTTATGTGATGCTTTAAAAACATTTAAAGCTAAGAACAATATTAATGTACCTATCTTTTTAAAGTTAACATCTGATATGGAATTAGATGGTTTTAAAAAAATCTTGCCTTCAATTACAGATACATTCGATGGGGTTGTGTTGGCAAATACAACACGACAACGCGATGGATTAAATTCAAAAAATAAAATACAAGAAGGTGGTTTGAGTGGCAGACCATTATTCGAAAGAAACTTACAGCTGGTTAAATATGCCTATCAACAAACACGAGGTAACTTCTTAATTATTGGAACTGGTGGTATATTCAGTTCTGAAGATGCTATCAAAATGTTAAGAAACGGTGCATCATTACTACAAATATACTCTTCATTAGTCATTGAAGGACCAGGTTTGACTAAGAAAATGAATAAAGAAATCGCGCATTATTTAACTCGTCATGGTTATGCTAATGTAAGTGATATTATTGGTTTAGATGCATAAATTACAATTATGAAACTGCCTTTTAAATAATGAATAATTTAATAAATAACGTATAAAAGTTTAAGAATGCTATTATTCATTGGAGGTCCTATCATGGATAAAATAAACAAAGAAGATACCGATACTAAAAAAGATAGTAATAACAATTATAATCATCAAAATGACCATATAGATAGACAAGGTTTAAATGGTTATCAAAAAACTGATTTGGATCTTGAGATAGAACGAGAACTACAGGAAATGATGGAAAATGGAGAATCTAATAAAGAAACAAAAAGTAAGCATTTCAAAATCTTATCTTTCGTTTCAATGATTGTCATTGCAGTGATAGCCATCATACGATTCATACAAAAAACGATATAAATATACAAATGCCTACTCATATGAGTAGGCACATTTTATATTTTTAAAATTGTTGTAAAAATGCTTGAGCATCTTTATTTATTTGTTTAAAATCTATACCTTGCTTCATCGCTGCAAATACACAGCCACAATAACATTGTCTAAAAATATTATAATCATTACACATTTCGATAGAACGTTCATACCCTTTATTCTTTTTAAAATCACTTGGTAAATATTTTACATTATATATATTTTGTACATCCATACCTAGTTCATTGATTAATTGGGCATTTTTCTTTGGAGAGAGTGTGATTGCACTACCAAAATAATCGTAACCATGTTCTAAAGCAGCTTTTGCAACAATTTCTAATCGCATCTCGAAACAAGCCGTACACCTTAGTCCACCTTCCGGCTCTTCAGTTAAACCTTTATCTTTTGCCATTTTCATAAATTTATGCGGTTCATATTCGGCTTCAATATACTTTACATTTGCACCTGTTTTATTATTAAAATCATTTACAAATCGTTCTTGAACTTTAGCACGTCTTAAATATTCACTTTTGGGATGTATATTAGGATTCGCAAAATAAATCGCTATATCCGCATATTGTGTTAAAAACTCTAACGTATATGTACTACAAGGTGCACAACAACTATGAAGTAAGATTTTAGGACGTTCTCCATCACGTTCCCATTGAGAAATTATCTTTCTTAATACTTTATCGTAGTTGATTTTTTGATTTTTCATTTTAGCTAAAATTTGATTTGCTTCAATCACAATATGACCTCTCTTTCATCTACATAACACATTATTTAATAATATTATATATTACTGAATTTATAAAGGAAATATTGAACGTACAAGACAATTCGACTTTAACTCTTAAAAAATTTAAAAAAGTGACCGAATTCGAATTGCGTGTATTGCCACATTTTAACAACAAGTCTTAAAAATAAAAATTTGTTACATAGCTACTTTAAAATTAGTCATCAATTCCCACTACAATAAAACACCTGAGACAATTATTTTTGCCTCAGGTTCTTGCATTAAATATTAATAACCAGATCCAACTTCTTCACCATCTTCGTCATATTCTGTAACATAACCGTCGTCAATGTCTACCGTGTACGATCCAGCTAAATCTCCATCTTTATCTAAGAATGAAAAACCCCATTTACCATCACCGGTTTTTTCAGGTTCTTTATACGTATACGTATCAGTATCTAGTGTATGTCCTTCATATGACTCTACTTTATCAATTACATTTTCACGCGTTACTTCACCACTACTTGAATCGTTATCTGACTCGTCATCTGAATCATCGTATTTTTCATCTAATTTTTTATCGACATACTGATCAATAGCTTCTTCATCGAATTTGACTGTGACATCTGTCACACCACCATCTTTTTCGCTTGCACTTGCTACATTGACCGAATTTGATTTAAAAGTTTTTCCTTCGTATGAACCTTCAGCGTGAACGATAACTTCTTCATCTGGATCATAAGGACCATATGTTTCTGATGAAAAATCATCGCCTATTTCTTTACCATTAGCATATATTTTTACATTATCTAATATATATCCGCCTTCAGTATCAACATTAAAACGTTTTTGTTTAAACGATTCATATGCAATACTATCACTTTCACTCATATCAATTGTAATAGCGCCTTTAAAATTTTTACCTTCCATGTCTTTTGATGCTTTTAAATTATAATCACCGATAGGAAATGTTCCTAATTCTTTATCGTCATCTTCTTCTACAGAAATATGATGTTTATCCCCGTTAAATTCATAAGTAATTTCACCACTATCACTTGAAACGAGCGTAATTGTTTTTTGAGGAACATTAAATTGATAGTTATCAAAAAAAACATATTTTTTCCCGTCTTTAGATATATTTAAAATATTATTACCATTTGCATCTACAGATAAATTGTTATAGTGATTATTTTTAATATTTTTGGTGTTTTCTTCAACTTTGTCAGCAACATGCTTTAAATCATTTTCTGCTTTAATATACTTTAAGTACGCACGTGCTTCTTCTTCACTTAAACGATGATTGTTTGATGTTAATTGCTTAGATAACGATTTAGCATCGTCTTTTTTGATAGCATGTGCAATGTGAGTCGCTTGTTTTTCTGGTGACATTTGATTTTTAGCTATAGTAAATATTACTACCAAAGCAATGATAATAGCTAACACTATAGTAACAATCAACCAAGTTTTTTTATTACTCTTATTGGAACGTGGTTGCTGATGAGAATAACGTTGTTCTGAATGTTTATAATTAGGTCCATCATTTCTCACAGGTGTACCACAATTTGTACACACCTTTACACCTTCTCGAAGAGGTTGACCACAATGACTGCAATATTTCATATTTTAATAAGTTCCTCCTTCAAATAAATCCCCTAGTTCTTCTATAAAATCACCAAATATTTGATGGAAAAATGCCTCCCCAAAAATACGAATAAATAAGAACAAAATAATGATATAAATAATCACACCATAAAAGCTGGATATTCTTGTTTGATTACCCGTGCTATATTTCGCAATTAGATAAATACCAGAAGCAATAAATAATAATAAAGACAATAATGCTATACTTCCGCCAAAGCTGTATGATTCTGCTAATGTTAAAATTACAGAAATAATTAAAATTGCTAACGAAACACTATTAATTAACACATAGTCTGATAATACTTTTTTAAAAGTAATAGGTTGTCTAACTACTAAACGTGTAAGTCCAAATATTGCACCTACTATGACAACCAAAAATAGAATAATACCGAAAATGATACTCGTTACCAAACTACCTCTTGTAGTACCGAAAATACCAATCTCAACTGGTATTACGGAAGCGAGTAAAATTGCTAATACAATAAAACCGATTACTAATAATGATAATAATAATTTAAAACTGAAAACATGATTAGTTTGAATGATTTTATCAGGTGCAGTAAATGCACTTTTAAAGAAACCTTTACTTTCATTTGTTACTTGTTTAGCTTGTTGACCTATTTGACTTTGTTGTTGATCGTGATTGTGTTGATTTTGAGGAATTTCTCGATGTTGAGGTCTTTGGTGGTATGTAGAGAGATTTGATTGTTGGGTATCATTATGTGACTGCTTAGATTGTAATGTTGAATCTGCTACGTCATTTTCATTTGATCTAGTCTCATCATGAGATGTTGAATCAACATTTTGATGAGTCGCTACGTTGTTTTCTTTATTATTTGATGTTATGTTTGGTTCTTCATCATTCTTTTCAGCTTTTGTTATTTCACTTTCTGCATTTCTGACTGACTGTGGATGTCGACTTATTTTATGCCCACATTCACCACAGAATAAATCATCATCTTCTATTGGATTACCGCAATTCGGACAATGCATATAAAACCCTCCTATAATAAATATTTTGTAATCTTTTAAATTATATCATTTTATTTATATTGTTTTCTACAAAAATACTAAAAACCTTATTTATTTAATCGGGTATAGTGAATTGTGGTACATAGATTTCATATAAAGGAGTATATATTTTCCGTCACTTTTTCAACTCATATATTCTCAAATTGATTTATAGTAATAGCATGATATTTTACTTCATTATTACTATTTAGACATTTACTTCAAAACAATATCTTTGAAATATAAAAAAGAGTCTGGACATTCATCTACCTTGTGTCCAGACTCTTAATCATCCTCTTAGTAATTTATTGATTCAATCATCAACTTATTTATAACTTTTCAGTTTTTTGATTTTAAAATCGATAATGACCCTATCAATTGAGAATGAATTCCATCTCATCTCTTATACATTTGATATCGTATTTTCTTTCTCATTTATCATTTCTATAATTTCATTATTTTCATTTAACACAGCTACTTTTGGTGAGTGATTTACCATTTCATCTTCATTTAATTGTGCATATGTCATAATAATAATGACGTCTCCAACTTCAACTAGCCTTGAAGCCGCGCCATTTAAACACATCTTTCCACTACCACGTTCTCCAGCAATGACATATGTTTCAAATCGAGCACCATTATTATTATTAACAATAGCAACCTTTTCATTGGGTAAAATATCAACCGCATCTAATATATTGGCATCTATTGTTATACTTCCAACGTAATTTAAATTAGATTCTGTAACTCTAGCCCTATGGATTTTCGAGTTCATAAATGTTCTAATCAATATAGTCATCTCCAATAATTATATTATCTATCAATCTTGCTTTAGAAAATTTAACTGCCAATGATATGAATATTCGTCCATGAATCTCTGATTGTTGTATGAGATTTGGATAACTATAAATACCCAAATCATCAATATGTCCACTAATATTTTTGTTTAAATACGCAGTGATTTGACTTATAATCCCATTGCTATCTCGTTCACCCGCTTCATACAAATTCTTTGCTAAGCGTAGACTTTGATATAAATGTTTTGCCTCTCTTCGTTCATCAGAGGTCAAATAAATATTTCTAGAGCTTTTGGCTAAACCATCTTTTTCTCTTACGATATCAATGCCAATAACGTGTACAGGAAGATTAAAGTCTTTAACCATCTTTTCAACAATAGCTAATTGTTGCGCATCCTTTTTCCCGAAATAGGCATAATCTGGTTGTACAATATTAAATAATTTGTTGACCACGGTCACAACACCTTCGAAGTGTCCAGGTCTTTGTGCTCCCTCTAATACTTGTGCCAAGTGTCCAACTTTGAGATGAACGCCTAATTCTTCTGGATACATTTCATCTACACTTGGATGGAAAACATAGTCCACTTTTAACTTTTTTACTGCATCCACATCATCATCGAGTTGACGTGGATAAGCATCAAAATCCTCATTTGGTCCAAACTGCAAGGGATTCACAAATATACTAATAACCGTGAGATCATTTTCGTTTACAGATTGCTTCATCATGGTTAAATGACCATCATGTAAAGCTCCCATAGTCGGAACGAATCCTATTGTTTTACCTTCACGTTGATATTGTTTAACAATAGATTGCATTTCATTAATTTTTGTAATAACTTTAGTCATGTTGCTCTACCTCATCCATAATACGTTTTTTATAAGTATGCTTTTCAGAAGGAAACGCCCCGGCTTTAACCTCTTCATTATATTGCCTTAATCCATCAATACCGCTTGAAAAGTCTGCAAATTGTTTAACAAACTTAGCGTGTCGATCAACACCATAATTTAACATATCATGATAAACTAATACTTGCCCGTCAGTATCTTTACCTGCCCCTATACCTATAACTGGAATAGTGAGTTGCTGACTAATTTCTCGAGCTAAATCACTAGGTATGGCTTCTAAAACCAGTACTACTGCACCAGCAGTTTCCATAGCTTTAGCATCTTTGATAAGTTGCATAGCGGCTGTCTTTGTATCCCCTTGAAGTTTATACCCCATTACACCTACACTTTGAGGTGTAAGACCTAAGTGAGAAACAACAGGTATACCCATTTTAGTTGCTTTTTGAATAAATGATGCAAGATGAGCCCCTTCTACTTTGACAGCGTTAGCATTCGTGTTTTGATAAAGCTTAAGTGCATTTTTTAAATCTTCTTCATCACTTAAACCAACAGTCCCTATAGGCATATCAACAACTATAAATGTATCCGGAGCACCTCTTTTAACAGCCTTACCATGATGAATCATATCGTTCAATGTTACTTGAACAGTACTATCATATCCTAATACTGTCATTCCTAAAGAATCTCCTACCAAAATCATGTCAATTTCAGCTTGTTGTGCTTGCTTAGCACTAGGATAATCATAAGCTGTAACCATAGAAATCTTTTGCTGTGATGTCTTCATTTTGTTTAAATGATTTAAAGTTTTCAATTCATTTCACCCTCAATTTCCTTTATTATTAGCAATAGTATAATGAATCGTAAAAAGAAAGGAAAGAATAAAGTTATGACAATTGCCATTATAGGCCCAGGTGCAGTGGGTACAACGTTAGCTGTTGAATTAAAAAAAGTTCTACCAGATACGGAACTCATCGGCCGGCAAGATAAATTAATGACCTATTTCCCAGAAAATACTTCAAATGGAAGTCATGTTAAAGTGACTTCATTTAATCATATTAATCAAACTTTTGATGTCATTATCATAGCTGTTAAAACACATCAATTGGATGACGTCATTAAACAATTACCTAAAATCACTCATGATAATTCGCTCATTATCTTAGCACAAAATGGCTATGGACAGCTTAATAAACTTCCATATCAACATGTCTTTCAAGCAGTCGTCTATATTAGCGGACAAAAAGTTAACAACAATGTTCAACATTTCAGAGATTACCAACTATGTATTCAAGATAGCACACTAACTCGTCAATTCAAGCAAATAGTTCGTCCTTCCAAAATAGAGGTGGTTTTACAAGAAAATATTGAAAAAAGCATTTGGTATAAATTATTAGTGAATTTAGGTATAAATACCATCACTGCTATTGGACATCAACCAGCTAAAATTTTAAAATCTCCTCATATTGAGTCGTTATGTCGTCGTATATTAGTTGATGGTCTTAAAGTTGCTAGAGCTGAACAAATTAACTTTGAAGATCATATCATTGATGATATTTTAAATATCTATAATGGTTATCCAGACGAAATGGGAACAAGTATGTATTACGATGTCATTAACAAGCATCCTCTTGAAGTCGAGGCCATACAGGGTTATATATATAAATGTGCAAGAAAACATCATTTAGAAACACCCTATCTAGATATGGCTTATACATTTTTATACGCTTATCACCTCGAATACACCCAACCAGATTGATATCTTAGGTGAATCATTCATTAAAAAATATGACTTTTTCTCAAATAAATGTCTTTATTCTACAAATAAACAGCCTCATATTTGAAATGCGTTTACTTTATAAATTCTAACCATCATAAACATACAACAAAGCCTAGAACACAAATTCATGTCCTAGGCTTTGTTAACCGTATAGATAATTTATACTTGAATTGAAGATGTTGTTTATATCAAACTTTTTCAATAGTAGTACAAGAAACCCCAACATAGAGAGTTTCATTCAGAAATTCTCTATGTCGGGGTTCGTTACCCAGATAAGACAATATATTCAATACATATTTTATCTTATCCTCATCTATTTAGTATACAAATCATTGTAGTCTATAATGTTTGGAGTTAAGGTACATCTAGCTAACAATTATTCAGCTTCTCTGATTTCATCAGCTATATCTTTATAGTCAATGTCAGCATCAGTAAATGATTTAGCATCTACTGGGAAGTGTTGTTCAAATGTTTCAAAGTTTTGTATTTCAACAGTCACATCATCCACTTCAAAGTCTAAAATATGACCACCGAAATCACGATCATCATTTGCAAAGTGAATATGGAAACCTGCAGAACCAATACCATGGAATAATTCTGGAGTGAAGAAACCTACGATTGAACCTTTGATATTTTCACGTGTTTCTTCAGGTTGTCTACGAGCTGAATCAATTAAACGTGTGTATGGAGGTTCTTGACCAGGCATCATACGTACATGCATTTTTTTAAACGTTCCTGAAATTTTAACTGCTGAGAACATATTTTCACTTGTCATTTGTTTTTTAACTTCATCGAATACTTCTTCTTGATTTTTATTAGAAGTTTTAAAACTTGAGTCTGCTTTGAATTTTGTAACTGTTGCATATGGTGTCATTTCGTCGCCTGTCAATTCTATAAACTCTTTATGTTCATTTGCATGATAAGCTTTACCATCAACAAAAATTACTTCTCCATCAGAACCTGTAAGCGTAGCAATACCTAAATCACCATGTTCTAATAAGTCATTAATTGAAGCAGTTCCTTCTAATAAACCTGCCATTAAAGTTCCTAATGTTCCGTGTTGATACAATACATTAGTCATTCATAATCACTCCTATTAATATTCATTACTTGAAGAAACGCATCCTAAGGTAGCCTTTCAACCTTAGAGTGCGTTCTATTAAAATTCAACTTAGTATCATTGGTTAATATATTAATTTAAAGCATTTGGTAACATATTTGTAGATAATTTAACATTATCTGCATAGTTAACTGGGATATCAATTAATACTGGTCCATCAGTTTCGTAACCCTCTTTAAGTGCTGCCTCTAATTCTTCTTGATTAGTAACACGTAATCCTTTAGCGCCAAATGATTCTGCATATTTTACATAATCAACTGGTCCAAATTCTACACCTGCAGAGCGTTTGTATTTCATTTCTTCTTGGAATTCAACCATGTTATAACGACCATCATTCCAAATTAATTGAATGATATTTAAGTTTTTACGTACTGCAGTTTCTAATTCTTGTCCTGAGAATAGGAAACCACCGTCTCCAGCTACAGAAACAACTTGTGTATTTGGACGTACAAGTGCAGCTGAAATAGCCCATGGAAGTGCAACACCTAAAGTTTGCATACCGTTACTGAATAGTAAATGTCTAGGATTGTAACTTCTGTATTTACGAGCCATCCAAATGTAATGGCTTCCCACATCTACAGTTACAGTAGTATCATCAGTTAAAACTTTTTGCATTGTTTCAATGATTTCAACTGGGTGCATCACACCTTCTTTGTGAGTTGCTTTAATTCCAGTTGCTTCTATGATTTCGCCTCTTAATTTTTCAAGTTCATCTAAATGATCTTGATTAATAAATGGTTCATTTACATGTTCAGAAATCATATCGATTGTACCTGCAATGTTTCCGATTAACTCTTTAACTGGTTGCATGTAATTTGTGATTTCAGCATGTTCTTCATCGACATTGATGATTTTAGTATCTAATTCTTTATTCCAGTTACTTGCTTCATATTCAATAGGGTCATAACCGATTGTGATAACTAAATCACTTTTTCTAAGTAATTCGTCACCCACTTGGTTTCTAAATAAACCAACACGACCGAAGAAGTGATTTTCTAATTCGCGACTAATTACGCCGGCACCTTGGAATGTTTCAACAACAGGTAAGTTTGTTTTTTGAACTAAACGGCGAATAGCTTCTGTTTCAGCTTGGCTTGAACTTCTCATTCCAGCTAATAATACTGGGAATTTAGAATTTTTAATAGCCTCAATCACTTCATTAATTTCTTGTTCTGAAGGTACACCAAGATGTGGTTTTTGACATAATGAAATTGCATCAGCTTTGACAGGTGATGAAATAACATCTTGTGGAATACTGATAAAGCTCGCTCCATTTTTACCTGAAGTGGCTGTACGCATTGCATTCGTAATAACCTCTGATAGTGATTCTGGATCTTGTACTTCTGCACTATATTTAGTTGAGGATCTAAGTAATGATGCATTATCAATACTTTGATGTGTTAAACGTAATAAGTCATTTCTTTTAACTTGACCACCGATAGCTAATACAGGGTCACCTTCAGAAGTTGCAGTTAATAAACCAGTAGTTAAGTTACTTACCCCTGGGCCACTTGTAGTAATAGCCACACCTGGTTTTCCTGTTAAACGACCAATACCTTGTGCAATCATTGCTGCATTTTGTTCATGACGCGTAACGATTAATTCAAGATCGTCATCCTCTAGTGCATTAAATAAGTAGTCGATTTTCGCACCTGGAATACCAAATACATACTCAACTCCATTATTTTTTAAAGTATCAATTACCATTTGTGCTGCAGAATATTGTTTTTCCGCCATTTATATTCATTTCCTTTCAAAAATTAAGTTCACTCAAAACATCTTCGTCATTCTTATAAGTTTTAAACTAAATGTTTTATAGAATCATAAGTGTCTTCTAAAGTTTTCACTGATTTTTCTAGTAATTGTAGTTCGTTATCATTTAATGGTGTTTCATAAATTTTAACTGCACCATTTTGATTGATAAGTGTTGGTAAGCCAAGATAAACATCTTTAAATCCATATTGACCATTAAGTTGACTAGAAACTGTCAAAATACTGTTTTCATTATTTAATAAAGCTTTAGAAATACGTAATAGTGCTAGAGCTATACCATAATACGTAGATCCTTTAGCTTGAATGATATCGTAAGCAGCATCTCTTGTATTAATATAAATTTCATTCGCTTTAGCATCGCTACCAGTTTCTTCTTTCAATGTATCATACACTGAAATACCTCCAACGTTTGCTTGAGACCAAACTGCAAGTTCAGAGTCACCATGTTCACCTATAATGCTAGCGTGAACACTACTTGAAGTAACACCTAATTCTTTACTTATTAAATATCTGAATCTTGCACTATCAAGCACTGTACCAGAACCAATAACACGTTCAGCTGGTAAACCTGTAACTTCTTTAACATAACGTGTTAAAATGTCAACTGGGTTTGCAGCAATTAAGAAGAAACCATCAAAGCCACTATCCATGACACTAGTTACGATACTTTTCATGATTTTAGTATTTTTCTCAACAAGTTGTAAACGAGTTTCACCCGGTTTTTGAGGTGCACCTGCTGTAATAACAACTAAATCTGCATCTTTACAATCTTCATATTCTCCAGCTTTTACAGTCACTGGTGAAGAACTGTAAAGTGCACCATGGTTTAAATCTTTAACGTCTGCTTCCACTTTATCTTTTGCAATATCAATAATTACAAATTCATCTGCAATTCCTTGAGTCACCATAGCAAATGCATAACTTGAACCTACGGAACCGTCTCCTACTAGAACAACTTTTTTCCCAAATTTTTTCATTTTAACGAACTCCTTCATAATAAAGTTACACAAATAACTGTGTTAGCTTATTTGTATAATATTTCTATTAAAATAACTAGAATTTTACTTCAGTTCAGATATAAAAAATTCATTTTAATGACAATTTTTCAACACTTTTCTGAAGTAATCAACTCAGCGACTAACTTTATTACGTTTATTATTATAGTACGTGACAAAGTATTAATAAAATACATAATAACGATGTTAACCATTCATAAAAGGAATAGGTTTCCTATAGAAAAATGTAATACTTTGTTTGTTCATATATGAAATAAACGAATGTGAGTTAATCGCGGTCTTTTTCGACAATAAAGACATCAATTCAATGCCTTTATTAAAAGACTACCTACTAGGCCATACCCACCTCTATGTATAAACTAACAATTAAATACAGTGAATTCCAAATATTTATCAATAAGTATAACGTCAAAGCATCGAAAGATCGTAATTGATTAAAATATCTACCGTCGCATACCTTTTTCAAGAATTTATAATATAAAAGTTTAACATCGGCACATTTTAAAACTAAGCTATCAACTTCCAATACACAAAACACCTGAGACAAATATCAATGTCTCAGGCTCAGTTATTTAAGTATAAACACCTACTTGAAAAGCACACTTCAATTTATGTACTAGTCATTTTAATATTTAAATAGTGGAGCAAGAACTATTAGTATACCTTAATGAATTTTAAGTGCATATGTACAATACATTAAAAATGTGTTCGTGCCTCTAACATATCTTCGGCGTTATTAAAAATAGACAAGTTGTTATATCGACTTTGATATAAAATCCTTTACTAAGTATTAACCTATGTTGGTTTCATCTCAGAAATAAATTCAATCCATTTGCGAGTTACATGATTGAGATAAGCATCTTTTCGCCATATCACGCCAAGATGCCATGATAATTCAACATTCTCTAATTGAATGGACGTTACGTTATTCCCCATTAAATTAACTAAACTTTCTGGAACGATACTTATTCCAATTCCTTGTTGAATCATGTTGGCGATAAAGCTAATTTGAGAAATATTAGCAACAGTTTTAGGGTAATAGCCTAGCCTTTTACAATTCTCTATAATTTGATCTTTTAAATAATAATCATCATGAAATAAAACAAACTCTTCATCTTTCAAATCTGCCATGTCTACTTTATTTAAATGTGCTAAGTGGTGGTCATTACTTACGACTAATAGTAATTCCTCGTTATACAAAGAAGTTGAATGAAATTCAGTGTGATCTACAGGTAGTGTAGTAATACCAATATCCACATCATCATTAGATGTTAAGTTCTCAACAATTTTACCACCACCCTCAATCACTTCATATGTCACATTAGGATAGAGTCTGTGAAACTGATTCAATGCATTTGTAAACATTTGAACATTCATCATTGGTGATAATCCTATTTTAATATGACCTTTTTGAACGTTCACAATGTCATTCATTTCTAAAGATAATTTCTCGAATAAAGCTAAAAATTCTAAACTATTATCATAAAATGTTTGACCTATATCTGTTAGTTTTATTTGTTTTTGTGACCGGTCAAACAATGTAATATCATATTCATTTTCAATATTTTTAATCGCTTTGCTAATTGTTGACTGCGCAATGTATAAGTGTTCAGATGCTTGCGTCATACCACCTTGTCGTACAACTTCTACGAAATATTTAATTTGTTTAATTTCCATTTATATTCATCCTTAATTATCAACATTTGATTGATGGATATTTCTTCTCATAGAACCATCGTTTGATATCTAGCATTTTTTCATCGACATAACTTCTTCAATTATTCATTTACACTAACACTGATTAAACAATAAATCCTTGTATATATTTGTTTCAATTGACTAATACCGATTATTTTTCATCAGTATCACGATGCTCTCTTTTACGATAACATGTTTTACAAATATAGTTACTTTACTAATTTATAAATCATGTGAAGAAATACATGACAAATACCATAATTTAAAACTCCTGTGATATTAACATTCAATTTATATCTTTTTGTCCCTATTGAAATTTAACTATATTAACTTAATCGCTGTGAAAATAATTTTTATTAATTTTTCAGAATTTTTAGACAAAATATTTATCTTCTGTGCTATTATATTAATTATCAGAATCAGCCAACTCATTTATCTACATGTAGATGATTTTTAATACGTATTGTTAAGGAATGTTTGCTGACTCATGTTAATAGTAAGTTGATGTTATGGAGGTTTGTTATGGGAAGTTTTTTTAATCGGATGACTCGGAAAGAGAATCCTACTATTTATCAAAATAAAGATGGGCATCTTAAACGCACGCTACGTGTACGCGACTTTCTTGCACTAGGTGTTGGTACAATTGTTTCTACATCTATCTTCACTTTACCAGGTGTTGTCGCGGCTGAGCATGCCGGACCTGCTGTTTCGTTGTCATTCTTATTAGCTGCTATTGTGGCAGGTCTTGTAGCCTTTACTTATGCAGAAATGGCATCTACAATGCCTTTTGCAGGATCAGCTTATTCATGGATTAATGTACTTTTTGGTGAATTATTCGGATGGGTTGCCGGTTGGGCGCTTTTAGCAGAATACTTTATTGCTGTTGCTTTCGTTGCTTCTGGCTTTTCTGCTAACTTAAGAGGTCTTATTGCACCATTAGGTATTTCTTTACCTAAATCATTATCTAATCCATTTGGAAGTAACGGTGGTGTCATTGATATCATTGCTGCTGTGGTGATTATTTTAACTGCATTACTATTATCACGCGGAATGAACGAAGCTGCTCGTATGGAAAATATATTGGTTATTTTAAAGGTGTTAGCCATCATTTTATTTGTGATTGTAGGGCTCACTACGATAAATTTCAGTAACTATATACCATTTATTCCAGAACATAAGGTTACTGAAACTGGTGACTTTGGAGGTTGGCAAGGTATTTATGCTGGAGTTTCAATGATTTTCTTAGCTTATATTGGTTTTGACTCTATTGCTGCTAATTCAGCTGAAGCGATTAATCCACAGAAGACAATGCCCAGAGGAATCTTAGGATCACTCATAGTAGCTATTGTATTGTTTGTTGCCGTAGCACTTGTTCTTGTTGGCATGTTCCACTACTCTCAATATGCTGATAATGCAGAGCCAGTAGGTTGGGCATTACGAGAAAGTGGTCATGGTATTATTGCTGCTATTGTTCAAGCAATTTCTGTTATCGGTATGTTCACTGCATTAATTGGTATGATGCTTGCAGGTTCACGTCTATTATATTCATTTGGACGAGATGGTTTACTCCCTTCTTGGTTAAGTCAATTAAATCACAAACATTTACCTAATCGAGCACTTGTCTTACTTACAATCATTGGTGTAGTTATCGGATCAATGTTCCCGTTTGCTTTCTTAGCACAATTGATTTCCGCAGGTACCCTTGTTGCATTCATGTTTGTGTCACTAGCCATGTATCGATTAAGAAAACGCGAAGGGAAAGATTTACCTAAGCCAGAATTTAAATTACCTTTATATCCTATTTTGCCTGCAATTACATTTATATTAGTATTGCTAGTATTTTGGGGATTAAGTTTTGAAGCTAAATTGTATACACTGATATGGTTTATTGTAGGTATAATTATTTATTTAATTTATGGAATTAGACATTCCAAAAAGAATGATGAAGAAGCGTATCAAGTACCTAGAGAATAAATGAAAGACCCATAGATTAAATTAAAATATAGGGAGTAGGACAACGAACTCGTTATGAATTCTGTCCCACTCCCTATATTAATATTGTTATTTAGTGTCGAGGCTTTGCTATTCATCTACTTTTTTCTTACCAACCTTGACCACTAATGTCATATTGATTTAATTCTCCTCTTTCCAACTTTTCAAGCGCCTGTTCTATTGTATCTAATGCTTTATCAAGTTGCTTATAGGTAATCACAAGTGGTGGTTGAAATCTTAAAACATTACCCGCAACTGCTATGATAATCACACCATTTTCAAAGCAGTAATTACATATCTTTAATGCTGCTTCAGAATCTCTAGTTTTCTCAATTTTATTTGATACTATGTCTATTCCAATTGATAATCCAATACCTCGAACATCACCTACATATTGGTAACGTTCTATCCATGGGTCTATTCTTTTTCTAACGTAACTCCCTTTTTTCCACGAAGCGTTTAGTAAATCTTCATCTTCAATCATCTTTATCGTTGCTAAGGCTGCCTCACAACTTACAGGATTTGCACCAGTTGTAAATAAATGTGCAGGTGCTTCAAGACTTTCCATGATTTCTTTACGACCTACAATCGCTGACATTGGTAAACCTCCAGCTAATGACTTTCCAAATGTCATTAAATCTGGAGTGAAATGATAATGATCTACGGAACTCCACTTTCCTGTACGACCTAATCCTTGTTGGATATCATCAACTGCAATAAGAATATTGTGAGCGTGGCAAAGCTCTTGTAATGCTTCAAAATAACCTGATACAGGTTCAAGTAAACCACCGTCACCTTGAATTGTTTCAACCACAATACATGCCACTTCTTCCGCAGGGACGTATTTTGCAAACATTTCTTTTAAAGGCGCTAAATATTCCTCAACCGTGTTAGGTTTAGCTTGCTCAAACATCCCCCTATACTTATCAGGAAAAGGTATATGGTAAAATCCATTAAGTAATGGTCCATAATGCTTACGCATATTCAAACTAATTGAAGACATCGATAATGAACCAAATGTTGAACCATGGTATGCATTGGTAAAACTTATGATGTATGGACGTCCTGTATACGCACGTGCAAACTTTATAATCCCATCATTAGCATCAGAGCCACTTAATCCGAAAGTAACTCTCTTCTCATAATTTCCAGGAGCAATGTCACATAATTTTTTTGATAATCGCACTAACGGTTCATGATACATATATGCTGGTGTATAATGAATGAATTTCTCAGTTTGGTTCTTAATTGCTTCGACTACTGGCTTCGGAGCATGACCCACATTTTGTGAACTTGCACTTGCTAATAAATCAATATAAGACTTACCCTCTATATCGATTAACGTGGCTCCATAACCATGATCAATAACTAGAGGATAATATTTAATCCGTCCAGAATGTGCAAAATAACGTTCATCTTCATCTATCAAATGACTAACTTTACTCATTGAGTTCCCTCCCAATAATGACTCTTTTTAATATAGCTATCTACATATGAAGCTATAAAACTATCAACTGCTATCGTTTTAAAATAAATCAATACTAATAGGATAGTAATCAATATACTAACAATTTTCAGATTTGTAAATATTTTCTGATAATTAAAAATATTTTCGTTATGAATCTTTTGTGATAAAGAAATATATGTCCTTGAGGCTTAGAAGATATGTTTAAAGGGAATATAGAATAAAATATTTTACGGAAGATATTAATATGAATGGGTTAAAAATATTTTATCATTTATTATACGCAACCACGATTAGCGTGCTATTACTTATTTTAACTATATTAATGGATGTGTTACTACAAAACACACACTTAACTCAGTTATTACTCAATATTGATTTTTTAATCAACCCTGATGAAGTGCCAACAATTATCGAAGTACTGATTCATTTAAGTATCGGAATATTGATTTATATCACCTTTTTAATTATCTATCATTATTCAAAATTCTTGTATCGTCTAGCATACTTACCTTTAGTATTAATATTTGCTTTGATGTATCCACTTCTCGTTTTTCTTGCGCAACGCTCAATTTTTTCCTTTAGTTGGAACGAATTTGCATGGTGGTTAGTTGCACATCTTTTTTTCATTATTTTAATGGCGAGTTGTCTACCTATCATTTCGAAAAAAACTTTATGATTTTAAAACGCATATCTCAATGTCTTTTACATATTATAAAATAAATATTGGCAGTAGAAACATCATAGATAATTATACTATGATATCTCTACTGCCCTATTAGTTATTCTGGCTCTCCATCTTCATCATACTTCGTTACTTCTCCATCTTTATCGATAATATAAGAACCTTCTAAATGACCTTCTTTATCTGTAAACGAGAACCCCCAACTACCATCACTATCTTTTTCTGGTTCTTTGTAAATATATGTGTCTGTATCTAATTGATGCCCTTCGTAGTCCTCAACTATATCGATAACATTACTTCGTGTCACCGTTACTTCATCAGAACTGCTTGATTGATTTTCCGATTCAGAAGTATCATCTTCATCTTTTAAATTATCGCCAACTGAAAATTGAGTCCTCATCATCTGACTTATCTTATTGATTTCACTTTCACTTGCGTTGTATAACTTAACTGTACGAGCATCATCTATAATGCGCTGAGATTCTCTTTTAGAGTAATCAGCGTCACGCCAACTCCCTTGAAAATGTGATGGTACATTATATATTGTAATTGTGCCATCTCCATTATTTTTATAATAAACTGAACCTGCTGCAGTAACACTTGCTGTTAACAATTCTGTTCCTTCAGGTAGTTTAGCTGATTCGTCTGGGTGATAGGGATCTAAAACTTTATTAGAAATATTTTGATGTACAATTTCTAAATCGTCAAAAGGAAGGTCACTATCACCTCTATAGCTATCTAAAGCAGTTAACCAAACTTGAGCATAGTATTTATTCGAATGGGTATCTTGTTGTGTGTCTTGCTGATTACCTCCTGTTTGATTTCTACTTGTACTTGATTTTGAATCTCTGTTATTTTTATCCCCTGATTGTTGATCATCATTTATCGTTGAGCTTCCTTTATTATCACTATCTCCAAGACCACAACCGGCTAATATTAATACTGTAAACGCACATATCACTGCTAATTTCTTCAATTCAAATACTCCCCTACATTCTAATCTATTTAACACAACAAAATAAACCACTTTATAAAATAATTATAAACTAACTATTTTTAAAAATGTACAACAATTTAACAGATTATTAAAAATTCGCTATTTACTAAGCAATACTTGACGTCTTTTTTACTGCTGTATCATCAGCAATGATTTATAATTATTAAGATTTTTAACGTATCTTAAAATTTGTATTTGAATTCTTTTAAACCACTATTATCTCGCTATCAAGGTGCTAAACTATAATCGTAAAGTAATTTAAATACATCATATATCATCAATTCGAAATGGGGTTATCAATGTGAAAAAGATTTCTCTAATTGCAACGACTGTATTAACAGGATTATTATTATTTCCAAGTGTCAATGACACAACGACACATGCAGCCGAAGTAACATCTCAAGATGCACAAGCTGTAGCAATTCAAGCTATGAAAAATAGTGGTGGCAATCCGGACTTACAAAATTTCAAAAAAGTTAAGGATAAAGGGGATTATTTCACAATTGATATAAATAATAAATCTGGTGCAGGTGTCGGTACTTATAAAGTATACAAAAATGGTGTGGTGCTATATAAAAGTGGAGATTATGGAGAATATAGTCAACTCAATACACCACAATGCTATGTTGCACAAGATATTGCTACAACATCTTCACAAGTAAAACAACACTCTACTCAACAGACACAAGCAGTGGATAGCACACGTGAACTCAATTCATATTACGTAGGTCAAGTTCAATCTTCTGACTTACCACAACAAAGCTCATCTGATATGCTACCGAATACTGGTATGAAAGATAAAAATTTCAATACAAATGGTATAATAAGTCTATTTTTACTCACTGCTGGTTTCATTGCACTTTACCATCAACCTTTACGTAAAATGACATAGTTCTTTGAATATCATTTTGGGATAGTATGATGTTGCACCACGATGATGTCTGAATTCAGTCTTAGGAATTGTTTCTACAAAATCGTTTGTGGAGATAAGAACTGAAGTTTTCTTTGGTAAAGTAAGTTGAGTCATATTATAATCTTTATATATAAGGCACCTCGTTAAATTAGTTTAGTGGTATTTATTAAATTATACGAAAGGGCCTTATTTTTTAAGTATTTCAATGTAAAATGTCATATAAACACAAAATATTTTGGCGATACTCTTGAGGGAACAGGACAAGCTGAAGACTACAAGATGAAGCTGTCCCCTAAGAAAGTATAATCCAACAATACGAAGTATTGTAAATAAAGAAGCCAGTAAATGAATTTATAAAAAACTCATTTACTGGTTATTTTGCTAGAAATTATGTGCCAATCTCTCCTTTTAATTTCAATATTTGTAAAATAAATAGTTAAGTAACTAAAAGTATAACTAAACTATAGTTTGTAAAATATTTTGAACACACTCTCCTACCAATAACATAAATATTGAAACAAGCTTGATAATAGCGCATTTTAATCCACTATCAACTACCCATATGTAAAAATCTTTGAGTCAATGACTTAAGTTTCATATTAATCGAACATGAACGAATCCCCAATTCTTTTACAAAATTTTGAAGAATATATCACTTTTTCAATAACGTTGAATAGAATTTAACTACCTGGGTAAACATCATAATGTAATTGCTAAAACTAACGTAATCTATACGTTTTTATAAATAAAAGGAGGACATCATAATGAAATATATTGTGGTAGGTACATCTCATTCAGGATATGAAGTAATCCAAACATTGCTTAAAGAAGATGAAAATGCTGATATTCAAGTTTTTGAAAGTGCAGATCAACCGTCCTTTTTATCTTGTGGTATTCAAAGTTATCTTGAAGACATCTCATCATCACTAGATGATTTACATTACGCATCCGTTGACTCTTATAAGGCACAAGGTGTAAACATTCATACGAATAGCACAGTTACAGATTTAGATACTGACAATAAGACTGTTACAGTTGAACACCAAGGTCAAACATCAACTTATTCTTATGATAAATTGTTCCTAAGTCCCGGCGGTAAACCTGTTACACCTCCAGTCGATGGAATTGAAAAATATAAACATGTATTATTTATGCGTGGACGCGATTGGGCAAATCAAATTAAAGAACGCATGAAAGATGCCAAAAAGGCTGTTGTAGTCGGAGGTGGCTATATAGGTATTGAAGCTGCTGAAGCTTTTGCTAAAGCAGGCATAGATACTACAATCGTAGATGTCGCTGATCGTATATTAAACACTTACTTAGATAAAGAGTTTACAGATGTATTAGAAACAAATGCACAGCAACACGGTCTTCATTTTAAAGGTGGCGAAACAGTACAATCACTTTCAGGAAATCAAAATAGCGAAGTAACTACTGTAGTTACCGACAAAAATGAATATGATGCAGATACTGTTTTATTTGCTGTAGGTGTCGAACCGGCTACCGAGTGGCTAAAAGATAAAATAGATTTAGGTAAAAAAGGAATTATAAACATTAACCACCAACAACAAACATCTGCTAAAGATGTCTATGCAGGTGGCGATGCGACATTAGTTCCTTTTGCACCAGTATCTGAGGATCGTTATATTGCATTAGCAACAAATTCAAGACGCCAAGGCGTTGTCGCAGCAAAAAACATGTTGGGTAAAAAAATGACAATGCCACGTGTTTCTGGTACTTCAGGTTTACAATTATTTGATTATAAATTTGGACAAACTGGCATTCACGGTACAGAAATCGATAATTATGATGGCAATTTAGGTCAAACATATGTAGAAGAATTGATTCGTCCTCAATTTATGCAAAATGATACGAAAATTCATATGAAAATTATTTATGATAAAGACACTCACCGTATACTTGGTGGTCAAGTCATGTCAAAAGAAGATATTACTGCTTCTATTAATACAATTTCAGTAGTTATATCTGCTGGTTTCACACTTGAACAACTCGCTGTCCAAGATTTCTTCTTCCAACCTGATTATGATAGACCATGGCATTACCTTAATGTTTTAGCTCAACAAGCATTGGGAGATACATTTGGTAGCGATAAGATGTTATTCTAAATCTCTTAATCTGATATAAGATAAAGTACTTATAAGCATAGGATATCTAATGTTGTCCTAGGTTGATTTAACCATTATCAGTTGATAATTAAATTGCACCAGTTAAACTTTTTCAATTTTATTCATCGGTGTTTCTGACGATATGATGCATTTAAGGAAAATCATTGTTACGATTTATTTATATTTTACACATCTAAATCATAGTTAATTACAACAATTATGTGATTTTTCATCATTTTTAAGTAGAAAAACTTGAGATAAAAAGTAATTTTTATCATACTGTATATGAAAGTTATATTAAGGAGTGGAAAGTATGAATAAAGAACAATTAGAAAAAATGACTCATGGTAAAGGATTCATTGCTGCATTAGACCAAAGTGGTGGTAGTACACCTAAAGCACTTAAAGAATATGGTGTGAATGAAGATCAATACAGTAATGAAGACGAAATGTTCCAACTTGTTCACGATATGCGTACACGTGTTGTAACTTCACCTTCATTTTCACCTGATAAAATTTTAGGTGCGATTTTATTCGAACAAACTATGGATCGCGAAGTTGAAGGTAAATACACTGGAGACTATTTAGCGGACAAAGGCGTTGTTCCTTTCTTAAAAGTCGACAAAGGTCTTGCTGAAGAGAAAAATGGCGTGCAATTAATGAAACCAATTGATGATTTAGATGAAACTTTAGATCGTGCAAATGAACGTCATATCTTCGGTACTAAAATGCGTTCTAACATCCTTGAACTTAATGAACAAGGAATCAAAGATGTTGTTGAACAACAATTTGAATTCGCTAAAAAAATCATCGCTAAAGGTTTAGTACCTATTATCGAACCAGAAGTTAATATTAACGCTAAAGATAAATCTGAAATTGAGAAAGTTTTAAAAGCTGAAATCAAAAAAGGTTTAGATTCATTAAACGATGATCAATTAGTTATGCTAAAATTAACTATTCCTACTGAAGCTAACTTATATAAAGAATTAGCTGACCACCCTAATGTTGTACGTGTAGTAGTATTATCAGGTGGTTATAGCCGAGATGAAGCTAACGAATTGTTAAAAGATAACGATGAATTAATTGCAAGCTTCTCACGTGCATTAGCAAGTGACTTACGTGCTAGCCAATCACAAGAAGAATTCGATAAAGCATTAGGCGATGCTGTAGATTCAATCTATGATGCGTCAGTAAATAAAAACTAATTATTTATCAGTTCATAACGAACAATGTTTTCTCTAAACAACATCATATTGTCTAGAGAAATATTAAAACCGTGTGGTAGATTAATCTGACCACACGGTTTTTTTATACTTTACACACATTTTGTCCTTTGATTATTCATCGAACGACATACTACTTTCGATAATTTTTTTAAATACACCAAGTTGATAAGATGAAAAATCGTTTTGAGCACTTAAGAATGGCGCTGATGCAACTTCAACGTATTTATGATTATCATCACTATCTAATTCCGTTGGTGAAAATAGATAATAAGCTAATATGGCTGAGGAAATATCATTCTCTTCATCAGAATCACTGCCTAATATTGAAACTTGAGTGTATGGTTTTCCTTTATATTTCGTCTGTAAAATACCATATGATGTCGCTTTAGGATCTTTCAAACGCGTTAAATCTTCCAATGTCTTAACTTCTTCTAAGTCTTTAGCTTTAACCATTTTCTTTTTGTCTAAAGCAAAAAATCCAGGTTGAATATTTGTAGCTACTAATTTACCTTCTTTAAATGTTGCAAGTATTTGAGCGTAGGACATAGGTTGCTTATTTTTACCTGTTTTTTTACCATCTGGATCTACATACATATAATTGATATGCTTAATATTTTTTTCCTTACTTTTCATTCGTTTAATCTCTACACCTTTTTTATCTTTAAAGAACTTATTAACTTCTTCAATAGATGACCCTTTAGATTCTTTTGTGTATTTATAATCTGCAAGTGTTACCTTATCCACTAATTTTTTATAGTCTTCCCAGCCTTGCAATCCCGTTTTATTTGTAAAACCTTTTTCTGTAATAAGTGCATCAATTTCATTAAGAACTGGCTTTTGTTTAAGATCCTTAGCTTCTTTTTCTAGTTCTTTATATTCGTCCTCTTTTGTATATTCAGTCGCCACGTCCGTTTTTTTCTCCGAGCTTTTTGATGATGACTTTTCATTAGAAGATTGATCTGAATCATTGCTATTTGAACATCCCACAAGAGCAATTGACATCACAATTAATAAAATTCCCATAAATTTTTTCATATTCTATCTCCTTTTAATTTTTATATACAGAGAAATAACAATTAAATATTGATTAATTTTAAATTGTTATTTATAACTTTATAATACACTATTTAAGGTTTTGAATATATAGTTACCTATACATATTTTTATTTATTAATTTTACAAAATGAATTTTCATTAATTATCTATCAATTAAAGAAAAGATATGAAATATACTTTGTATTGAAATTTTTTGCTGCCTTATCATAGGATATGATAGTTCACAATCTTGATTTAAATTCCTTTCATCTGCAAATTAGCCATCGACTGTTAATATATAAAAATGCCTGAGACACTCATTGTCTCAGGCATTTAAAAGATTAAATACAGCAACTTTACCTAATAAGGAATAATAGATAACGCTATATCTTTTTATTTTGCTTTATTATAGAACCCTAATTCAAGATCTTTAGATGTTTGTTTACGTATTTTTCTCATTAATTGAACATCATCAATAAGTGATTCACCATATGAAGGAATCATTTTCTTGATTTTAGGTTCCCAGTCTTTCGCATATTCAGGGAAGTTTTTCTCTAAAACTTCTAGTGCTACTGATACTGAAGTTGATGCTCCTGGTGATTCGCCTAGTAATGCAATAACTGAGTGGTCTTCAGAATTAACCACTTCAGTACCAAATTGGATAAATCCTTTACCATTCTCTTCAGTATCTTTAATAACTTGTACACGTTTACCAGCTGTGTAAACTTGCCAATCTTCATCACGTGCTTCAGGATAGAACGTACGTAAATGGTTCATACAACCTTCTTTTGTCATAATGACTTGGTCAAATGAATACTTAATTAATGGTAAGTTTTTAACTGCAGAAGCAAGTAAAGTCGTAATGTTATATGGTTTAATTGATTTGAATAAATCCAAGTTAGAACCATGTTTTAGGAACTTAGGCCCCACGTTTGCAAATGGCCCAAATAATAATGTTCTTTCACCATCAATGTAACGTGTATCTAAGTGAGGTACTGTCATTGGTGGTGTACCAGGTGGTTCTTTACCATAAACTTTGGCATCGTGCTGTTCAATAACTTGTGGATTTGTACAAGCAATAAATTGTCCACTGATTGGGAATCCACCTAAATGTTTACTTTCTGGAATGCCAGTTTTTTGTAATAGTGGAATTGCGCCACCACCAGCACCGATAAACACATAATCAGTTTGATGTTCGAATACTTGTCCACTATTTAGATTTTTAATTTTAACTGACCATTTACCATTAGACAAACGTTCAAAATCAACAACTTCATGTTTGTATTGCACTTCAACGTTTGGTGAGTTTTTAAGATTTTGAGCCATTTTACGAGTTAATTCACCGTAGTTTACGTCAGTGCCTTCGTCTATTTTACTCGCTGCCATGTAGCCCTTATCTTCACGGCCTTTCATCATTAATGGAATCCATTTTCTCATTTCTTCAATATCTTCAGTATATTCGATATTATCGAACATAGGGAATTGCTTCATCGCTTCATAACGATCTTTTAAGAATTTAACGTTATTTTTACCACGAACAAAACTAATATGAGGTAATGGATTAATAAATTCTTTAGGATTTTGAATTTCTCCTGATTTAACTAAATGACCCCAGAATTGTTTAGAAATTTCAAATTGTTCATTAATTTCTTTAGCTTTTTCAATATCAATTGAACCATCAGGTTGTTGTACAGTATAGTTCAATTCACATAAAGCTGCATGCCCTGTTCCTGCATTGTTACGTTCATTTGAACTTTCAATACCAGGACGATCTAGACGTTCATATAAATGAATGTCCCAATCAGGTGCAATCGTTTTCAACATAGAACCAAATGTAGTACTTAGTACACCGGCACCGATTAACACGACGTCTTTTTTGTCAGACATAGCCATAATGTTCACCTCTTGTGTAGTAGTTATCAAATTGCTTTCCAGCTAATTAGACGTCATCATTCTTGTTATATTACTTTATAACCTCAAAACCTTAGAAAAGAATCAAATCTAATAGCTTTTACATATATATGTTAAAGCAAGCACTTTGAAAAGTAAATTGTTAATAGTAAATTTATGACAATTTTATGATATATATTTTTATGAAAATTTAACGTTTAGCTAAAAACTTTTCAATATAAAATGCCGATTCCTCTATCGATTTATATTCTGTATTAATTACCGTTGCATTTAATTTTCTAAAAACTTCTTCAGCATAAGATAATTCTTTTTTGATACGCTCTAAACTATTGTAATTAGATTCTGAAGATAGTCCTAATGTTTCTGCACGATTACGTCGTATATTTGCGATATAATTGGGACTTGCTGTTAATCCAAATACCTTTAAATTCTTTTGTTGAAATACATTATCTGGAATAGCCACTTCAGGGACTAAAGGAATATTTGCAATCTTATATCCTTTATTAGCTAAGTACATACTTAATGGCGTTTTAGAGGTACGTGATACACCTACTATTAAAGCATCCGCTTCTCCAATATCTGTAAAATGCTTACCATCATCATATTTCACTGAATACTCAATTGCTTCTATACGCTTAAAATACTCATCATTAAGCTTACGCAACGCACCACTTTCCATTAATGGTTTAGCGTGTGTATGTTTTTTAATTATACTAATTAACTCAGACATGTAATCTACATAGGGAATTTGATGTTCATTTGCAAACTGATGACCTAATGCATTAAATGACTCACTCACTAATGTTGTTGCAACAATTGCATTCTGTTCTTTAGCTAATTGTAAGACATTTAAAAATTCTTGTTCGTCCTTAATATACGGAAATTTCTTAATTTCTACTTGAGTTAAATCTGGAAACTGTGTCAACGTTGCATGAATCATCCGTTGCGCTGTTTCTCCTATTGAATCTGAAACTATAAATAACTTTAATACTTCATTATTATCCTTCACCTTATCGCTCGCTTTCCTCCGCTTGACTCTGAGCTGTAGCTAAAATTGCACCCGGAACTCTAAATGGTGAACATGAAACATAATCAATTCCCCATTGGTTAAATTGACGAATTGATTTTGCATCGCCACCAAGCTCACCACATACACCAATTTTAATTTCTGGATTGGTATTTTTAGCTTGTTCAACCGCTAATTGAATTAGTCGTCCTACACCTTCTCTATCTAAAGTTTGGAATGGGTCAAGCTGTAAAATGTTATTTTCAGTATACACATTTATGAATTTTCCTGCATCATCTCTAGAGAAACCAAATGTCAATTGTGTTAAATCATTAGTACCAAAACTGAAGAAATCACAATGTTTCGCAAGGTCATTCGCAATCAAGCATGCTCTAGGCGTTTCAATCATAGTACCTATCATATATTGTATATTTTGTTGAGATTCTTTTTCTAAATGTCTAATTGTATTAACTAATCGTTCTTTTAAAGTTGTAAATTCTTCTACTGTTGACACGAGAGGAATCATAATTTCTGGCAGGCACGTTATCCCCTCTTTTTGAAGCTTAATAACACTTTCAATGATAGCTTCAACTTGCATCTCATATAACTCTGGATAAGTCACAGCCAAACGACAACCACGATGACCAAGCATTGGATTGACCTCATTTAAGTCAACGATTCGCTTGCGTAAGAACTCTGAAGATACATTCAGCTGTTGAGAAACATTGTTTATATCTTCTTCAGATGATGGCAAGAACTCATGTAACGGTGGATCAAGCAAACGAACAATCGTAGGTCTATCTTGAGATAATCTGAAAATTGTTTCAAAATCTTCTACTTGATATGTTTTAATTTTTTCTAAAGCTTGTACACGTTCGTCATGATTTGAAGCTAAAATAAAACGGCGCATTTCTATTAAACGTTCAGGTCCAAAGAACATGTGCTCAGTACGAACTAAACCTATTCCTTTAGAGCCAAAATTATATCCAGCTTTTATATCTTGTGGTGTTTCAGCATTCATTCTAACTTGCAGTCTTGCAATCTCTTCAGACCAAGTCATAAATTGATCGAACTCTTCACTATGTTCAGCATTGACTGTTTCAATTGCTCCTAAATATAAATCACCAGCTGAACCATCTACAGAAACGATATCCCCTTCATGTAATTCACCTTCAGGATAATATACTGTTTTGTTCACTGTATCTATCTCTACATTCGAACATCCTGTCACACAACATTTACCCATTCCTCTTGCTACAACAGCAGCATGTGATGTCATACCACCATGAGTTGTTACGATTGCTTCACTTGCTACCATCCCCTCAATATCTTCAGGTGATGTTTCCGGTCGCATTAACACTACTTTATTACCATTTTCAGCTTGAAGTTTTGCTTCTTCAGCAGAGAAGACTACTTTTCCTGTTGCTGCACCGGGACTAGCTGGTAAGCCCATTTTAGAAACCACTGTCGCTTGCTTTAATGACTCTTCATTAAAATTAGGATGTAATAATTGGTCTATTGATTTTACTTCTACTTTTGATACTGCTTCTTCACGTGTAATTAATTGCTCGTGAACTAAATCCACAGCAATTTTTATTGCTGCTTTAGCAGTACGCTTTCCGTTACGTGTTTGTAATAAATAAAGTTTCCCATTTTCAATTGTAAATTCTATATCTTGCATATCTTTGTAATGCTTTTCAAGTTGTTTAGTTACATCAACGAACTCTTGATGCACGTCTGGCATTTGTTGTTTTAAAGTGTCAATATCCTTAGGGGTACGAATACCTGCAACAACATCTTCACCTTGAGCATTAAGTAAGTACTCCCCGAATAAATGATTTTCTCCGGTAACTGGATTTCTTGTAAATGCTACACCCGTACCACTATTTGCACCACTATTACCAAATACCATTTCCTGAATATTTACAGCTGTACCAATATCATGTGGAATATCATTTAAATCTCTATATACACGTGCACGATCATTATCCCAAGATTTAAATACTGCTTCAATTGCTTCTTCTAATTGCTTTAACGGTTCTTGTGGAAAAGGTTTATATGCCTCTTCTACATAAATTTCTTTATATCTTTCACATATAGTTTGTAGTCCTTCTGCCGGAATTTCAGCATCAATTTGATAACGATGCTTCGTTTTAAAATCATTAAAATATGTATCGAAAGCTGTCATTGGAATACCATAAACAACCTCTCCAAACATTTGTAGTAAACGACGGTAACAATCATATGCAAAGCGTGCATCATTTGTTTTGTCAATAAGCTTTTTTACATTATCATCGTTAAGTCCTAAATTAAGAATTGTATCCATCATTCCTGGCATGGAAATTTTTGCACCACTACGTACTGATACTAATAACAAGTTGTCATCAGAAGAAAAGGCCTTTCCAGTTCGTTTAGAAAAAGCTGCTAAATGATCAATTAATTGTGTCTTTACTTCTGTAGGTAGTTTTTCATTTTGTTTTAAATAGGTAATACAAGCTTCAGTCGTAATTGTAAAACCATCAGGTACTGGTAGTCCGAGTCTCTTCATCTCTGAAAGATTGGCACCTTTACCACCAAGTAAGTCTTTCATAGCTATATTTCCTTCATTAAATGCATAAACGAATTGTGTCATTCTTGACCACCTCTTATTTTTATTATGTCATACTATTTATTTACAAGTATGTCATAATAAAAACGGAATTACAACACTTTTAAGAAAAGGCTTTCATTAAATTTGTTCTAAATATATCAAAAGTATTAATTTAATGCTTTTTTATTCATGATTCTATTTTTCAATTCATCATTGATTAGGTTATACTCATGTAATCGTAAAAAGCAGGACAAAATTCATATTGAATTCCCTGTCTCATGACATTAACTAAATTATACTAATGCATATTTCTAATATTAGTCTCTGATAGTCAAAATAAAAAACCTGAGACATTGTATAAGTGTCCCAGGAAATATTTTCATTCATACTTAATGCGATGAATACTATTGTTTATATTTTTTAATTTCTGCATCACGTAATTCAACGCGACGTATCTTACCTGAATTTGTTTTTGGTAGATTTTCAACAAATTCAATTGCTCTTGGATATTTATACGGTGCTACTTCATTTTTACAGAATACTTGTAATTCTTGGATTAACTCATCACTTGCTTCATAATCATCTTGCAAGATGATAAATGCTTTAACAATATTTCCACGAATGTCATGCGGACTTGCTACAACAGCACATTCTTTAACAGCTGCATGATTTGTTAATGCATCTTCTACTTCAAAAGGTCCAATGGTATAACCTGAACTAATAATAATATCGTCACGGCGACCTTCGAACCAGAAATAACCATCATTATCAATATGAGCTTGGTCTCCAGTAACATAATAATCACCTGTTGAAGCTGCTTTTGTGCGTGCTTCATCTTTAAAATAACCTTTAAATAAGGCTGGTAAGTCTAAAGGCACGGCAATATTACCTTTTACATTTGGGCCAACCTCTTTACCATCATCATCAATGACAGTAACAAAACTACCAGGTATACCTTTACCCATTGAACCCATACGTGGTTCAGTATCTTTTAGAAATCCAATCAACAATGTACTTTCCGTTTGTCCATATCCATCTCGAACAGTAATATTAAAATGACGTTTAAATTGTTCAACAACTTCTCGATTTAAAGGTTCACCCGCAGACACCGCACTGTGTAAATGTTCTAAATTATACTGTTCTAAATGACTAAGTTTAGCCATCATACGATATTCTGTTGGTGTACAACATAGAACATTGATTTGATAATTTTGAAGTAACTCGAGATATGTTTCAGGGTGGAAACGACCGTTATAGACAAATGCTGTTGCTCCCATCCCTAAAACAGATAAGAATGGACTCCACACCCACTTTTGCCACCCTGGTGCTGCAGTTGCCCATACAAGATCATTCTCTTGTATGCATAACCAATGTTTTGGTGCCATTTGCAAATGGGCATACCCCCATCCATGTGAATGCGTTACTGCTTTTGGATTACCTGTTGTACCTGATGTATAAGAAAGAATCGCCAAATCATCTCGTGTTGTATCTGCGCCTTTAAGGTCATCACTTACTTTTTCTTTTTCATCTTCTATTGAAACCCAATCTTCTTTGTGACCAGCTACTATAAATTTCTTTAATTGGTCATATTCTTTAACGTTTTCGAATTCTTTAGTTAGAGAATCAAATGAAATAACTGCATCAATCTCACCGTGAGTAATTCGATATTGTAAATCTTTTGTTCGTAACATTTCTGAACTTGGAACAATCGCTATCCCCAGTTTCAATGCTGCAATATATAATTCATATGTAACGATTGCACGTGGCATCATGATGAGAACTTTATCTCCCTTTTTCAGCCCATGATTGAGGAATACATTCCCTACTTTATTAGCATTACTGATAAGTTCTTTATAACTTACAGAAATATTTTCATGCTCGTTATCCTTGTAAATAATGGCTTTTTTATGATCTTCTGAAGCATATTTTTCTATTTCTGAAACAATATTATATTTCTCAGGTGCTAGTAAATTTGATTTATTCATAAGTGTACTTCCTTTCAATATACTTTCATCTAAAAACTACCAAAGGTTTATAATCTATCAAACCTCTTAAAAACATTCATATCATTCAACATCAACTAACAAATTTTCAAATAAGAAAAACCTGAAACATAAAACAATGTACAGGTTTATCATTAACTTTTTGTTACATTCATTTATCTTATATTATTTGAACAAGTCAAATAGACTTTTACGTGTGTACAATTCATTAAAAGTATTCTCAAATTTTTATTCTTAATAAATTTAATAACATATTATGCCGTTTTTTATATTTTATCATTCATATATTCAACACAAATTTAGTTATTAAGACTTTCTAACTCTATTCTTATATTATAGGATAAATCTCTATTGACTATACGATGATCGACACCTTTTTGAGTTCCACGTTTTTTATGAGTTTGCGCATATGCTTTTGAATTTTGCCAATCATAGAAAGCTTGTCTACTGTTCCATAGCGTGATGATAATGTAATGTCTCCCTTTGACTACCGGTCTAAGAAATCTTAACGCTTTAAAACCAGGCACATCTTGCAAATGTTGATTTCTCTTTAAAAACCGTGACTCAAACACCTCTTCATTACCTTCATTGACGAATAAGTGATTTAACACACAAAATGAATCATTAGATAAGCTGTTAATTGATTCTAATACTTCGTAATGCTGTTGATCATTATTCCTTTCAATTATGAATGAATTACGAGTTTCTTCTATTATATATGTTTTATTTGTATCGCTAACTAACATAAGACATCCCTTCATTTCAATTTAATATTATAGGGCTACTTTACTTTGTTCATATAGTGATAGTGAGCGTTTTACAGTTTCAATACAATCGTCATCAAAATAATTTAACTGATTAAAATAGTTTAATATATTATGTGCTGTTGTTTCCTCTATAGGGAAATCTTCATCTTGGTTAATCCATGCGGCTAGTTTACCTAAAGGTGTTTCATCACCAACGAAATTTTGTATAAAATGATAAAAACTCACCTTATCACCTCTTCAATATGATATAAATACATACTACCATGATTTATTATATAAAACATTAAATCCAAACCGACACTCTATGTACTTAACTTATACATATATATTCTTAGTAACTTATCAAAGTAAGAAAAACTAAGTGATATAGTAGCTGAAAAGTGTTATTGACACATAAAAAACATAAACTTTTCATTGCTCTTATTTTCTCTAATTAATTAAACAGAATATCAAACCTACTACATATAGAAGTAAACATAATTATCTCTATGGCACCTAAAATGTGCGACTTGATTATCTTATAAATATCTGAAGTAACATTTACTATTCAATTATTATTTTTCTAAATATATGCATATATACTATTTATAAATTATGACCTCAAGTATGCATAATTACCTCATTTAATGAAATTTCATTTATAAATACTGTTATATATGTAAAAACCTGAGACAACGATTTGTCTCAGGTCATTTTATAAATAACGAATAAATGAGCTAAAAATATACATTTAATTAAATTTTTAATTTAACTTTTCATCTATCATTTTAATATTGATAGAATGGATCATCTTCCATTGCACCTGCTTTTTCATCATCAATACCATGTTTATAATAGTCAACATATTGAGGTTCAAGCGGTTTTCTACCACGAATAATATCCGCTGCTTTCTCAGCTAACATCAATACAGGCGCATGAATATTACCATTTGTTGTTCTAGGCATTGCTGAAGCATCAACGACACGTAAATTTTCCATACCATGTACTTTCATAGTTAATGGATCGACTACTGCCATTGGGTCAGATGCAGGTCCCATTTTCGCGCTACAAGATGGATGTAATGCAGTTTCTCCATCTTTTCGTACCCAATCTAAAATTTCTTCATCCGTTTGAACTTGTGGTCCTGGTGAAATTTCGCCACCATTAAATGGATCCATAGCTTTTTGTTTTAATATATTTCTTGCTACTCTAATTGCTTCAACCCATTCTCTTTCGTCTTCTTTCGTAGATAAGTAATTAAACACGATACTTGGTTTTTCAAATGGATCCTTAGATTTGATTTTCAAACTACCTCTTGAGTTGGAGTACATTGGTCCAACATGTACTTGGTAACCATGTGCTACTGGTGCTTTTTGACCATCATATCTTACAGCAATTGGTAAGAAGTGGAACATGAGGTTTGGATAATCAACATCATCATTTGATCTTACGAAGCCGCCACCTTCAAAGTGGTTAGACGCCGCTGCACCTTTACGTGCAAAAATCCATTGTAAACCGATGAACGGCATACGTTTAACATCAAGGCTAGGTTGTAGTGAAACCGGTTGTTTACATTTATGTTGAATATATACTTCTAAGTGATCTTCGAAGTTCTCACCAACACCTGGTAAATGCATACGTGGTTCAATACCTTTTGATTTTAAGAATTCTGAGTCACCAATACCTGATAATTGTAATAGTTGCGGCGTATTGAAAGCACCGCCAGATAAAATGACTTCGTTGGCATGAACAGTATGTTCTTTACCATTTTTCTTGAAAGTCACGCCTGTTACTTTTTTACTATTATTTTCATCAAATATTAATTTTGTTACGAACGCACGTGTTTCAACATCTAAGTTTCTACGTCTTAATGCTGGGCGTAGATACGCTCTTGAAGCAGACATACGACGTCCATGATGTACTTGGCTATCAAATGGGCCAAATCCTTCTTGTCTGTAACCATTAACGTCTGCAGTTTTATGATAGCCCGCTTCAACACCTGCGTTAAAGAATGATTTAAATAATGGATTAGTAGCTGGTCCACGTTTTAATTTGATCGGACCATCATGACCTCTAACTTTATCATATGGCGCTGCACCATATGTTGTTTCTAACTTTTTGAAGTATGGTAGACAATGCGCAAAGTCCCATGTGTCCATTCCTTCAGGTTCTGCCCATCCTTCATAGTCCATTGGGTTACCTCGTTGATAAATCATACCGTTAATAGAACTTGAGCCACCTAATACTTTACCTCTCGCATGATCTACTCTACGTCCCATATGTGGTTCTTCATCAGTTTGATATTCCCAGTCATAAAAACGATTACCTGATGGGAACATCAATGCTGCTGGCATTTGAATAAATAAATCCCAGAAATAGTCACTACGTCCAGCTTCTAATACCAAAACATTTTTATCTTTATCTTCTGAAAGGCGTGCACCAAGAACTGAACCTGCACTACCACCACCAATAATGACATAATCGTATGAATCGCGTTTTCTTCTCATCGTTAAAGACCTCCAAAAATTGATTTGTTTTCTTTGTTTGTTAACATCTCTTTCTTAAAAGGTTTCATTTATTGAAGTGAGCACCATACCTTTGTAAGTACTCACTTCATGTAGCATTTTGTATTTATAAGTCATTTACTGTATATAAGCAATGTATTATTATTTACTAAACCAATCCACTGGTTCTGGATTAGTATTTGTAAGAATATGTTTACTTACTAAATATTCCTCTAATCCTTCTTTACCTAATTCTCTACCAATACCTGATTGTTTGTAACCGCCCCATGGCGCTTGCGCAAAGTATGGATGGAAATCGTTAATCCAAACCGTACCAAGTTTCAATTTATTCGCAACACGTTGTGCTTTACCAATATCTTTAGTAAATACAGCACCTGCTAAACCGTAAATTGAATCATTTGCTAAGCGAATAGCTTCTTCTTCGTCAGCAAATCCTTCTACAGTCACAACTGGTCCAAAGACTTCCTCTTGAACAATACGCATTGATGTATCACAATCTGTAATTACAGTAGGTTCAAAGAATAATCCCGCTTGTAAGTCTTCACGTTCAGGACGTTTACCACCAATAGCAATTGTTGCTCCATCTTTTTTCGCAACTTCCATATAACCTTCAATTTTATCGCGGTGTGCTGTTGAGATAACTGGTCCCATTTCAGTATCTTGATCAAAACCGTTACCTAATTTGATTTTGCTTACACGATCGATAAGAGCTTTTTCAAATTTATCTTTAATATCATTGTGAACTAAGATTCTAGAACCAGCAGAACACACTTGACCAGCGTGGAAATATCCACCATTAAGTGCTTGGTCTACAGCTAATTCGAAATCAGCGTCATCAAAAATAATATTAGGATTTTTACCGCCTAATTCTAATGCAACGTCAGTTACGTGATTAGCTGCTTGTTTCATGATGTGTTTTCCTGTTTCAATACCACCTGTAAATGAAACTAAATCGACTTCTTCATGACCTGACATCACGTCGCCCACTTCTGATCCAGCACCAAGTACTAAATTAATTGTTCCTTTAGGGAAACCAACTTCCTCCATCAATTCAAATACACGAATTGTTGTTAACGGAGTAATTTCACTTGGTTTCATAACTAATGAGCAACCTGTTGCTAAAGCTGGCGCAATTTTCCAAGATGCTTGAAGTAATGGATAGTTCCAAGGTGTAATTTGAGTAACAACACCTACAGGTTCTTTAACTATTTTACTTTCTGTATTAGGAATTGGTGAGTTAATCATTTCACCGCCATCTTTATCAGCTAAACCAGCAAAGTACATAAACACATTGTGAATATCATCCATATCAGCGTAGGATTCTTCTAAAGTTTTACCAGTGTCTAATGTTTCTAATTTAGCTAACTCTTCTCTATTTTCTTTAATTTTATCAGCAACGGCTCTCACTTTTTTACCTCTGACTTCACTTGTTTCAAGTGACCATTCACCGTCTTCGAAAGATCTTCTAGCAGCTAAAATTGCTCTTTCAACATCTTCTTTAGTTCCTTCAGCTACAGTGAAGATTGTTTCTTGATTGTAAGGATTTATAATATCTCTTGTGTTTTTATTTGAACTTTCAACCCATTCTCCATCAATATATTGACGATTTGATAATTTATCTACAAGTTCCATCAAATGACCTCCGTTAAGTTTGTTAAATTTTTATTTAACGAATTTTACAGAGTTATGTTATCATAATTGATGAAAAAGTGTCAATTTCTTTAAAAATGTTTGTATTTTACAATCAAACTTATCTATGTTTAAGAAATAATTTTTGTTCAGAAAATTACTTTTCTTTTTTTCATAAAAGGCTTTATAATGATTCTCGTGTGTATTTATTAGAAATGGGACATATAGTATAGGTTTTTATAGCCATTTATAGATTACGACATCGAAGATAGTCAAACAGTAGTATAGACATTAACAATTCAAATCGATAACTAACATTTGATTTTGATGATTATAAACTTTCAATGTAACTATGCTTTATATTCACGAACGAACTACAACTCAAAGCAATAGATGTATTATTTACAATCATCATAAAAATCATAGTATCTAGTGCGTCCCACCTAAGCTGAATAATGGATTAAAATGGAGGTGCAGTGATGGATTATAATAACAATGACAGTCAACATATCGAAGAAGCTAAAGATTTAGTTATCAACTCAATCGGTGAAACCATGGATTTGTATGGTATCAACCGTAGTGTAGGTAACTTATATGGCATTATGGTTTTTGAAGGAAGTATGACACTTGATGAAATGCGACAACAACTGCAAATGAGTAAACCTAGTATGAGTACAGGTGTAAAAAAACTACAAGAATACGATATCGTCAAACAACAATTCACGCGTGGTAGCCGAAAGCAACATTTTATTGCAGAGAAAGATTTTTTCACTTTCTTCCGCAACTTTTTCACTAAAAAATGGGAACGTGAAATTGACACTAATATGGAAGCTATTGAAGATGCAGAAAATATCATTTACCCAATTCTTGAAAAGAATGATATAGACGAGGAAGTTAAAAACCAAGCAATGAATGTAAAAGCGCAGTTAGACCACTCTAAAATTTATTACAAGTGGCTCACTCAATTAAGTGAAGCTTTAGAGTCAGGAGAAATCTTTAACTATTTTCCAATTCCAGATGAACAACATCATCATGATCAATAAGAAAAAGCCAAGCGATAATGATTTAACATTCGCTTGGCTTTTTTGTTATAAGTTATCGTCTTCAGGTTTGTCTTTGACCTGAACTATTCTTAGAGAACGTCTTTCAATTTCTTTATGCTTATCTGCACGTCTTTCTAACTTGATACGATCTCGTCCGAGTATAATTAAGAACGAAATCATCATAAGCGTAAATATAACAATTAAAGGTACACTAGCAAGTAATGATGCTGTTTTCAATACTTCTAATGCACGTTCTCCTCCAACTAGCATTAAAGAGAACGGTAGTAAACATAACGCAAACGCCCAGAATAAACGATTAGCACGTAACGGTTCTCCTATCACTTTTTTCTGTGACGCTGCTGCTAAAATATATGAACCAGAATCGAATGTTGTTGCTAAGAATAAGAAAGCTGATATTAAGAATAAGATAATAGTAATTGTCGAGAATGGTAGTTGATGCATTACTTCTATGATTGTTGCCTCTGTACCATGATTGTTTAAATAGCTTATTACATTAAATTGCTCAGTAATTTGTAGATATACAGCATAGTTACCAAAAATACCGAAAAATAACACACAACCTAATGTTCCATAGCATATTGTTCCTAATACAACTTCTTTAAGTGTACGTCCTTTTGAGATACGCGCGATAAACAATCCAATAAACGGTGCATAAACGAGCCACCATGACCAGTAGAATATTGTCCAATCTTGTGGGAAATTCGTTTCTTTACGACCTTTTATGCCACCAAATGGTTCCATCCATGTCGCCATATGGAAGAAATCTTTTATCATATTACCGAACCCTGTAACTGTAGTTTCCATAATAAACACAGTTGGACCTACAATGAATACAAATGCTAATAATAAAAATGATAACCAAACGTTAACATCACTTAATTTTTGAATACCTTTTTTCAAACCTGTGTAAGAACTGATTGCGAAAATAACTGTAATAGTTAGTAAGATGATTGAACGTAAAATCATATTAGATCCATCTAAACCAGTCAATCGTTCAATACCAGCTGAGATCATTGGCACGCCTAGAGCGAGTGATGTTGCAGCACCACCGAGCAAACCGAAAATAAATAAAATATCTACGATTTTTCCTAATAATTTATCCGTATGTCCTTTTAAAATTGGTCGACAAGCTTGACTAATTTTATAGACGGGTTTCTTCTTAACGAAAACTAAATAACCAATTGGCAATGCTGGTAGCACATATATTGCCCAGGCTATAGGTCCCCAGTGAAACATACCATACTGAGTTGCATATTGAAGAGCTTGATCAGACATTGATTTTGCACCGTTAGGAGGTACTTGATAATAAAATGCCCACTCAATAACACCCCAATATAAAATATCCGAACCAATACCGGCACAGAATAACATGGCTGCCCATGTGAAATTATTAAATTCAGGTTTGTCAGTCGCTTTTCCTAACGTGACATTCCCGTACTTACCAAATGCTATGTATAAAACAAAACAAAATATAGCCAGTCCCATAAAGAGATATACCGATCCAATTGAATTAGAAATGGCACTATTGATATCGGTAATGATTATTTCACTTGCTTTCGGAAAAACCATCATAGGTATAACAGCAAAAAGTAACACAATGACTACGCCTATGAAGGTCGTCCAGTCCATAACTTTTTCCTTTTTCAAATGTGATCCCCCTAATATTAATTTATGAATCTTTACTTTAAATTACGTTCAATGGATAGTGATTCACAAAAAAGACAATAACGAATTTTTAATAATAATGCAAATTACATACATGGATCATCAAAATCTCATTTGAATAATTATATAATTTACGCCTCTCAAACATTCATCTTAAATTGCTATGACAATAGTGTTAAGTTAAAATTTAACAAAATGAACGAACTTTACAATATTTCATATTGTATTTTTATACACTTTTAACGTATATATATTTATTTTAATTTTTTTCTCCACTTATACTCACTCTTAATCTATAAATAAAAAAATCGCCAATATTTAGTCATTCAAATACCTTACTCTATGAGATGAAGTATCTAAAGAACTATATATATAGCGATTAAATTCCAACTTATAAAAATTGATTAATATCCTAAAATGGTTTTAATAACAAATCCAGTAATGACGGATACTGTTATAACAAAAAATCCTGGTATCATAAAGCTCGTAGGTCTTGTTCTACCAGTTTCATCTAGTTCTACAGCAAATAATAGTGTCGGTTGAGCTGGAATAACGAAATTCACATTTAATGTTTGTACCATCGCAACAAAATAGATGGGGGGTATACCTAAACTCATAACTATCGGTACCATAATTGATGCTGTAGCTGTTTGAGAAATGACAATCATTGCAACTACAGAAACAAGTATGATAACAAGCCAAGGTACTTCACTAATAATTGACCCAATATCATTTTTCAATATTTTTAAGTTATGTGGAGCATTAAATATTGTTGCACCTAACCAACCTGGGCCAAGAACTGCAAAGAGTGCTCCCATTGCAGACTGAGTAATATTCGATGACAGAATATCAGAAGTATTGATTTTTATTAATAATAAATTAATTGTAGCGCTGAGATACATAAAGAACTGAACAATTTCAGTCATCTCAACTTTAACTACATCTCCATTCACATTGAATTGCGGCATGAGATTAGGAAATATACCAAACGTTAATATACCCATGACACATAATAGGAATGAGATCACACCTATTTTTACTTTTAATGAAAAGTCATTTTTGATTTCGACTTCTGGCATCTGAACTAAACGTTCTGATTCATCACGCACGTGTTCTTTTCGTCCTACAAATGTACAAAATGTACTAAGCATTAACATACTAATTAAAGCTGTAGGTAAAACAATACTTAAATACTTACCCATCGATATTTCATACCCTGCTAATACTGAAATAATATAAGCTGTAGCGGAAGCTGCCGGGCTACAAAGTAGGGCTAAATTGGCGGTTAGTACCGAAGCAGTTAATGCGCGTTTAGGCTGAATTCGTGCTTTTTGTGCAGTTTTAGCGATGATAGGTTCAAGTGAAAGAGCTATATTTGCAGTACCAATTCCAAAAACAAAGACAAAGACAATCATTGGTGCTATAAATATAATTGATTTTGGAAAGCGTTCAATCACACGTGAAGCAATGTAAACTAAATAGTCAATACCACCAGTAGCTTGTAACGTACCACCTGCTATACCAATAGATAATATGATCAAGACTGCCGTCACTGGTGCTGAACCTGGAGGTAACTGGAATCCAAATATCATAATAAGTTGCGCTACTATAGCAAAGATGCCACATCCCAGTGCACCAGCAGTTCTTAATCCTAATAATATCGCTAGAATCATGATTATGATTTCTATGATAAACAATAACATGGAAGAATCTCCTAACTTATGCCGAACAATTTTCACTTCAATATTTTATCACTTTAATATGTAATTAGTATATATATAAGTATAATATTATTTCTTTTACTTTTTAGATGTTTAATGTTTGTCACTTTTCAGTCTATAAATTGCAACAAATCACATCCACCTAATAAAAAGTGATAAAAATTTACTTTAAAAATAAAATTAACTATACTCTTTAAAACTGTCGTTATACATGTGATAACATTCATGTTCATCTCATTGATAACTTATAACAAAGATTGCCCAAAACAAATGAACCATAACATTTATTTTGGGCTATTTTTCTAAGAGATATCTTAAAAATTAATTACAATTATTATCATAAACTATTCATTTAGATATTCAATGACCTGTTCTTTTTGTAAGGAAGCTTGAACATCAATCACACGTTGATTAAGTGATCCTTTATATGGAAGATTCGGGCGATATAAATGTTGAATAAACATACCATCAACTAATACATCAATATGTTCGAGTAATGACTTGCGCGCATCGTTTTGCTGTTTCAAATATTCAAATAAAAAGCCAGTCCACACCCAAATTGTTTTTGTATGACCGAATCGTTGTCTAAAAGCTTCAACGAGTTGGAGTGTGATAGACAAATTACAAAATGGTTCTCCACCAAGTATGCTTAAGCCTTCGATATAAGAAGGCGCACAATAATCTAAAATCTCTTCAAGCATTTCTAGTTCGAAAGGTTCTCCGTATTTAAAATTTTGGGCTTGAACGTTATAACAACCTTTACATTGAAAAGGACATCCGGAAACATATACACTGCATCGAACACCTTCACCATCTACAAAGCTATGACTTTCTATTTTAGCTATATAGTGTTGACCTTCTTTAATGTTTAAAATATTCATGAATGAGGTTCCTTCATGTGTTTCACTCTCGCACATATCTCTTTTTGTCGTCCTTCAATAACTGGTCTTTGAACTGGATTTCCTAAATAACCACATGTTCTTTTTACAACGTCAACTGTTTTAGGATCATTGTTGCCACAATGTGGGCATTTATATCCGTTAGCAGTAGTTTCAAAATCTCCATCATAGCCACAACGATAACAGTGATCAATAGGAATATTCGTACCTAAATAACCTACCTTATCATAAGCATAATCCCATACTGCTTCTAAAGCTTTAAGATTATGATTTAACTTTGGATATTCACAATAATGAATGAATCCACCACTTGCGTAGTAAGGATAGTCCTTTTCAAAATCTAGTTTTTCAAACGGCGTTACATCTTTACGAACATCATAGTGGAATGAATTTTGGTAATATCCTTTGTCAGTAACATCTGGAATAGATCCAAATTTATCTTTGTCCAATCGGCAAAATCTATCTGTGAGTGATTCACTAGGTGTGCTGTATATACTGAACCAAATATCATATTGTTTCGTCCACTCTACTTGATAACGTTTCATTTCTCTTAATATGTCTAATGTGAATGTTTTAGCCTCAGGATTATGTTCCCAATTTGGTCCATAAAATAATGTTGCTGCTTCGTATAAACCGATATACCCCATTGAAATTGTAGCGCGTTGATTTGTAAATAATGATTCGACAGTATCTTCTGAAGTGAGTTTATTTTTAAATGCACCACTTTTATATAAAATAGGCGCGTTATCCGGAATAGCATCTTGTAGTCTTTCAATTCGATACACAAGTGCATCATGTAACAATTGCATGCGTTTTTCAAAGATATCCCAAAACTGTTGCATGTCACCATCTGCTTCGATTGCAATTCTCGGTACGTTCAGCGTCACTACACCTAAGTTACACCGTCCATTATTTTCCAATTGACCTTCATCATTCTTCCAACTTGGTAAAAATGAACGACATCCCATCGGTGCTTTAAAATCACCAAGCAGTTCCACTAGTTTATCGTAATTTAAAATGTCGGGATACATGCGTTTTGTTGAACATTCCAATGCAAGTTGCTTAATATCATAGTTAGGATCTTCTGGACCAAAGTTAATACCCTTTTTTATCGAAAATACAAGTTTAGGGAAAATTGCAGTGACTCTATCTTTACCGAGACCTTTAATACGAGTATGTAAAATTGCTTGTTGAATCTTTCGACTTAATTGATCTGTTCCTAAACCAAATCCCAAAGTAACGAATGGCGTTTGTCCATTGGAAGTATATAGTGTGTTGATCTCATACTCTAAACTTTCAATCGCATCACCAATATCTTTAGTTACTTGCGTGTCCACATAATTCTCAATTTTGTCAGGTTGAACGAAATCATTCGCTACTTCCCTATGATGTTGTGCGTTCATTTGTGCATATTTACTTAGTAATTCGTCAACACGATCGACAGTACAACCTCCGTATTGACTGCTTGAAACGTTTGCAATGATTTGTACAAGTTGTGCTGAAGCGGTTTGTATTGATTGAGGTGTTGTAACATTAGCATTACCTATCTCAAAGCCATTCTCTAACATATCTTTTGCATCTATGAGACAACAATTGGTTAATGGTTGAAATGGATGGTAATCTAAGTCGTGAAAATGAATATCTCCCGATTGATGTGCATGAGCAACATGCTTCGGAAGTAAATGATCGAGTGCATAAGACTTTGATACCGTTCCAGCTGTTAAATCTCGCATTGTTGAGAATGTATTACTATCTTTATTTGCATTTTCATTTAATATAGTTGGATCTTTTGTGATTAATCGAGTTAATGATGTTTCTAGAGTAGTCATTTTGTCACCCTTTGCTATATATAGTGTATATCAATAAAATAAAACACTATATATAGTATTACAATCGATTACTAAGTCGTTAACTAAAATGTCATAAAGATTATTAACGTTTAGTGAACTCTATGTGAGATAAAGATAGTTTTGTAATCAATATAAAAACCTGAGACGTCAATGTTCTCAGGCTTCTATAACATACAGTTAGTTATTGATTCAGTTAAAATTTATAATATTTTCATTTTTTGTAATTCTAGTAATTATCTTCGTATAAATTGGGAATAAATAATCGAAAAAGCATTTACCTTTCCCTTTTATCTAATTATTTTTATTATCTTGTGTTGATTGATTTATATTTTGATGTGTTTGTTGATGATCTCGAACGACATGACGAGAATGCTCTTGTGCTACTTGTTCTTCCCCGTTGCTCGACTCTTGCAATTCATCCGTATGTCCTTTTGACATCTCAAGATTTTTTTCTAAATTTTTGCGTTTTTCATCCTCTGATCGACGGTCATATGAGCGCTCTTCTAACACTGAGCCAACTGTTAAAATGAGAATTACAGCTATTGTCCCCACAATAAATAATACAAGTAAAATCCACATCCAAATATTAAATGCCATGTTATATCACCATCCTCTTATTTTTTATGATAAATCACTCAATATCTCTTTAAAAATATTTTCCCTTTTTATTTCACTTTAATCACACATCAATAATTAGCTTTTTATAAATTTAAATTATATTTGTATTTAGATAATCACAAACTAAGCATAAATCATGACTCATAAGTATACTATTGATGTCATTTAAAAATAACATCTTCTTACTTAATTAGAAGTAAGTATACCTGACCAAGTGCTTTTCTTTAAAAATTATGATATGTTCAAAACTTTCCAGTATACTTTTAAAATTAAAAAGAGTAGGATTAAGAATCTATAATTCTCTCCTACTCTATATAATGAAATATCAATTTAAATATATTGGTGTTCTTTAAGATAACGTATAATTTGTTCCACTGATTGTTCAATAGTGTCGTGTTCAGTATCTATAGTGATTTCAGGATTTTCAGGTGCTTGATAAGGTGCACTTATACCTGTAAATTCAGGTATTTCCCCAGATCGTGCTTTTTTATACAATCCTTTCGGATCTCTCTTTTCACATTCTTCAACACTACATTTTGTATATACTTCTATAAACTCATTATCCTCTAGTAATGCTCTAACACCTTCCCTGTCTTCTTTATATGGGGAGATAAAAGCAGTAACTGTTAAAGCTCCAGCGTCTACCATTAATTTTGCTACTTCTCCAATGCGTCGAATATTTTCTGAACGATCTTCAGGACTAAATCCTAAATTTTTATTAAGACCGTGACGCACATTATCACCATCTAAACGGTATGTTTGTTTTCCTTCATTAAATAATTCTTTCTCTAAGGCAACAGAGACCGTTGATTTCCCTGACCCAGATAGCCCTGTAAACCAAATTACAGCACTTTTGTGCCCATTTCTATGCTGTCTTTGTTTCTTCGTAACTTCTGAGTCATGCCATGTAATATGATTTGATTCACTCATTTTAACACTCCTGATTTATTTTTCTCGCAAACCTTTAATTAGAACTTCGGCAACTTCTGGTCTTGAAAATTTAGTTGGCAATGATTCACCATTACGCAGTTTTTCTCTTACTTTAGTACCACTTAAATGTAAATGTTGAGAAGCGTCATGCGGACATGTTTTAGCAGTTGCCATATTACCACAAGCTTCACAATAAAAAGCATGTTCAAATTTTAAAATTTGAATGCCTAACTCATCTTCAAATTGAGTAATCAGTTCTTGCGCTTCATAAGTACCATAATAATCGCCTACACCAGCGTGATCTCTTCCCACAATAAAATGTGTACAACCATAATTTTTACGAACGGTTGCATGAAGTATCGCTTCACGTGGTCCGGCATAGCGCATTGCAGCAGGATAAATAACTAGACGTGCTCTATCTTCAGGATAATAGTTTTTTAATATCACTTCATAACTTTCCATACGTACATCCGCTGGAATATCGTCTGACTTTGTTTCACCAACTAGTGGATTTAAAAGTAGTCCATCAACAATTTCTAGTGCTGATTTTTGAATATATTCATGTGCTCGATGCACTGGGTTTCTCGTTTGAAAACCTACAACAGTTTTCCAACCTAAATCATGAAATAATTGTCTCGTCTCTGAAGGATCCAAATGATAATTTGAAAACGCATCATGTTTCGGACGATTTAATAGTTTAATAGGACCACCTAAATAAATATTACCTTTTTCGTAAACTTTTTTAACTCCAGGATGCGCTTCTTCAGTTGTTCCGTATACCAAACGCGCTTCTTTTTCTTTATCATATGTGTACTTTTCTTCTAATTTAAGCGTTCCATATAACTGTCCATCTTCACCATATAAAGCGATATCATCACCTATATCAAGTTTATCTGCTTCAGATTCTGTTACAGGTAAAGTGATCGGAATACTCCAGACCAAGCCATTGCTTAAATGCGTTTCCTCTATAACCTTAGTGTAGTCTTCTTTGTTCATAAATCCTGTAAGCGGACTAAATCCGCCAATACCTATGAGCTCTAGATCCGATATTCCCCAAGGATTTAAAGTAATCGGTTTAAATTTTAATGCTTCCTCAATCAAACGTTCACGTTCGTTTCCTTCAACAACACGATTGATAAGTTCTCCTCCATGAGGTTTAATTGTATAATTGGTTATTGTTTCATTGTTAGACATTATAATCAAATCTCCTTTTCTAATTAATTATATTTGTTTACTCGGCTTTTCTTGTAAGAAAAAGATAATTTCTTGTTTCGAACGACTTGAAAAACAAGCAAAATAATGATTGCAATAATAATAATGAATCGAACTGTATTTGAAATAGTGCTATCTTTTACAAAATAGCTTAATAATGCATTACTATTTGTAAAAATGATTAAACCTCCGACGCAAATTGCAAGAATGTTAATAGGTAACACTTTAACTAAATATGCTGAAATAGGTGCCGCTACCATTCCACCGAGACTCAAAGCAATTACAGCAAACCAATTAATTTGAGTGATTCCTAAAAAGATGATGAAACTTAAAGCAGCAGATGACGTAACAAAAAATTCACTTGCTGAGACCGTTCCAATCGCATATCGTGGTTGAATTTTTTTACTTGAGAGCAGGAGTGGTGTATTAACTGGTCCCCAACCACCACCACCGATTGCGTCTAAAAATCCTGCCACAAAACCTTGTGGAATTACTTTAAAGCTACTCAAATCTCCCACATGATGATGATGTTCATGTGCACGTTTAAATAGAAATTGATACAAAATATAAAATCCCATACTTAACAAGAATAATGCAATGAACGGTTTAATATAATCACCATGAATAAATGTCAAAACACCTGCACCGATAAAGGCGCTTATTGAGCCGGGTATAGCTAACTTCAACATTGTTGGTTTATGAACATTATCAAATCTCCAATGTGATGTCCCAGATGCAGCTGTTGTTGCAATTTCAGAAAAATGAACGGTTGCTGACACTACTGCCGGTGCTATACCATAAGTTAATAATATTGATGACGATGAAGCGCCAAATCCCATGCCTAATGATCCATCAACAAGTTGTGCTAAAAATCCCGCAATTGCGAAAATTAATACTTTGCGCATATATCATATGCCCCCATTCTTCATTTGACTTGTGATTTTAGCCATCGGATGAAATCTTGTTGCTTCTTCTCATCTAAATATTTGTCTGACAAAATTTGCTCGAGTAACGCTTGTTTATCAGATGGCTCAATTTTAAGTGATTTAATATACTGTCTACTTTCATATAAAAACTGAATATACATTGAATAGTCTTCGTTGTATGTATCTTTTAAATCTTTAATAATTCGTTGACCTAATTTAGGACTTGCACCATCAGTTGATACACTTATTGTTAATTTATCTCTTTTTAAGAAATTAGGGAACGTTATATTACCTAGGCCTGCTTGTCCTGCATGATTAAATAATACGTTCTTAGACAAAGCTGCCTTCACATCGTTGTTAACATCAGATTGATTAGTAGCCGCTATGACCATATCAGCATTCTCAACATCTTGTGGTTCGAAGAGTTTCTTTTCATAAGTGATTTGTTTCATTTCTAGATATTTTTGTAATGTATCAGTAATTGTTGGACTTACAACATGAATATGGTTTGTATAAGCTAATAAACTTGTAGTACGACGTGTTGCAACTTTACCTCCACCTACAATGACGACTTTCTTGTTACTTAAATCAATCATTAAGGGCATATTCATGATGATTTCCTCCTATACACTTTTATTAATACTCTTTATAACATGATATTTATCCATGATTTTTACTGTTGCGTTAAATGTATGCGCTAAGTTGATGACATTTCCGTTAACGTTTCATTTTGAACAGTTGCTTGTTCTACAAACCATTTAATTTTTTCTCTCATCTTAACCACTTCGCCTACAATAATCATCGCTGGATTCTGAATGTGATGTGCTCGTTCTTGAATTGTATCCAGTGTACCAGTCACTGTCATTTGCTGTTTTGACGTTCCCATATGCACGAGAGCTACTGGTGTTTCTGACGAACGGCCATATTGTATTAACAACTCACAAATTTCACTGAGTCTCTTAACCCCCATATAAATGCACAAAGTTTCAGGACCATTGGCCAAATGTTGCCAGTATTTGCCTTTATCCATACCAAGTTTATTTACTGCAGTTACAAATGCTACAGAAGAACTATAATCACGATGTGTTACTGGAATTCCAGCATATGCTGGTGCTGCAATTCCCGATGTAATTCCAGGTATAATTTCAAAGTGGATATTATGACATGCTAATTCCTCTGCTTCTTCTCCGCCACGTCCAAAAACAAATGGATCGCCACCCTTTAAACGTGTAACTGTGTGCCCTTTTTTGGCTAAAGTTACCATCATTTTATTTGTTTCTTCCTGCGGTAAGGAGTGCCTGTGAGGATCCTTACCACAATAGAAGAACTTAGTAGAAGGAGAAGCATAATTAAGTATTTCTTTATTTACAAGTCGGTCATAAAGAATGACATCGGCTTCTTTAATGGCTTTTAAACCTTTTAATGTTATTAATTCTGGATCGCCAGGTCCAGCTCCAACTAAATATACTTTCCCCATATGAACCACTACCCCTCTCGTTTAGCTATGAAAATCGCGACCATCATGAACTTTGGCTATCACACCGGCACGAATTACAAAGTCCCCAAAGTGTTCTCCGTCAAGACGCTCTTTACTATAACGCAATAACAATGGACGTAGACTTTCTAATATTTCATTTTCGTCGATATTCTCTTTATATATTTTATTTAGACGTTCGCCTTTAAAACTACCACCTAAGTACATATTATATTTACCAGGTGCTTTACCGATAAAGGCTATTTCTGCTAGCGCTGGTCTTGCACATCCATTAGGACAACCTGTCATACGAATCGTTATTTCTTCCTCTCTTAAACCAGACTCATCTAATAAATCTTCAATTTTTGTAATTAATGAAGGAAGATATCTTTCAGATTCTGCCATAGCTAAACCACACGTTGGGAAAGCAACACAAGCCATAGAATTTCTTCTAAGTCCTGTATAATTTTTGCCATCTGTTAACTTATATTTATCAATAATAGCTTGTATTTCTTCCTTTTTCTCGGGAGAAACATTTGCAATAACTAAGTTCTGATTAGGTGATAATCTGAAATCTCCAGTATGGATTTCTGCGATTTCTCTTAAGGCTGTTTTTAACAAATAGTCTTCAGTATCTTTCACACGCCCATTTTGTATAAATAAAGTGAAGTTCCAATTATTAACACCTTCAATCCAACCTAATCGATCACCATTATGTTCAAATTCGAAATCACGTGGCGCTTTAATTTCCCAACCTAATCGTCGGTTTAATTCTTCAGTCACCCAAGTTTCTCCTAGACGGTCCACTGTATATTTAAAACGTGCATTTTTTCGATTTTCACGATTACCATAATCACGTTGTATTGTAAGTATTTTCTCACATACATCTACAACCTTTTCCTTAGGTATAAAACCTATGAGACGTCCAAGTTGAGGATATGTTTCTGTATTACCATGAGTCATACCCATACCGCCACCGATAGTCACATTAAATCCAATTAACTCATCTTGTTCAACGATAGCGATTAAACCAATATCTTGAGAATAGACGTCAATATCATTAGATGGTGGTACCGCAATACCTATTTTGAATTTACGTGGTAAATACGTATTCCCATAAATAGGTTCCTTTTCCTCACTAGAATCTAAAACCTTTTCACCATCAAGCCAAATTTCATGATATGCATTTGTTCTTGGAAGTAAGTGATTACTTATACGCGTTGCATAATCATTAATCTCCTTATGTACTTGAGATTGATAAGGATTAGGATTGCACATTGTATTACGATTAACATCTCCACATGCAGCAATAGAATCAAGTACTGCATGATTGATATTTTTCATTGATTGTTTCAAATTACGTTTAAGAATGCCATGAAATTGAAATGCTTGGCGTGTTGTTAATTTAATCGTATGATTGGCATATTGATTAGAAATATCATCCATAGCAATCCACTGTTCAGGAGTCGCTTTCCCCCCGGGTACACGAACTCGAATCATAAAACTATATGCAGGCTCAAGTTTTTGTTTACGACGCTCATCTCTTAAATCCCTGTCATCTTGCATATAACTTCCGTGAAACTTTAGCAGTTTTGCATCATCTTGTGTAATGGATCCAGTGATTGGATTAGCTAAACTTTGTTCAATAGTTCCACGCAAAAAGTCACTATTTGCTTTTAAAAATTCCATTTCATCAAGATTTTTATCTAATTCTTCCGAAATATGATTATTTGTATTAACCATGTATCCCCCGTCCCTTCTATTAATACACGTCTCTTTGATATCTTTTATCTCTTTTCATTTGTTTTAAGTATTCTTCTGCATCTGTTTCAGATAGGTTTTGCTCTTTGATTAACACATTTTTAATCGCTTGATGAACATCCTTTGCCATTTTACTTTCATCACCACATACATAAATAGTAGCGCCATTTTCAATCCATCGATTAAATTGTTCACTATTTTCTGCAATTTTATGTTGCACATACACTTTTTTATCAGTATCTCTAGAAAAAGCAATATCTAATTTTGATAAAGTTCCATCTTCAAGCCATTCTTGCCATTCCGTTTGATACAGAAAATCTGTAGTGAAGTGTTGATCTCCAAAGAATAACCATGTATTTCCTTCAAAACCTAGTTCCTCTCGTTCTTGCATATAGGACCTAAACGGTGCAACACCTGTCCCAGGACCTATCATAATCACAGGTGTTGATTCATCTTGCGGAAACTTAAAATTCGGATTTCGTTTTAAATAGATAGGAATTGTATCGCCCTCTTGTATTCTCTCTGCAAATTGAACTGAACAAACTCCTGAACGTTCGCGACCGTGTGCTTGATATCTAACTGCCCCAACAGTAATGTGAACTTCATCTGGTGTTGCTTTATAACTACTAGATATTGAGTACTCTCTAGGTGGTAACTTTCTTAATAATTGATGTAAATTTTCAGGTTGTAGTTCTGTCGTTGCGAAGTCATTTAATAAATCAATTAAATCCCGTCCCTTAACGTAGTTTTGAATCCATTCTTTATCTTGAATTTTTTCAGAAAGCTCTTCATTATCAAAAAATATCGCAGCATTTTCTATTAGCGGTTTTGTTAATTTAGTAATTTCGAAATGCGATGTTAATGCCTCTTCAAGATTTAAAGTATCTCCATCCTCGTTAATTAAAACTTGTGTTTCTGGACTCCAACCTAATGTGCTAATAAGTAAGTCTACGATAGCTGGATCGTTTTGAGGCAAGACAACTACACAATCCCCTGGTTCATATTCTTCACCGAAATTATCAAGTAATAACTCAATATGTCTTGTCTCTTTGTCTGAACCTCTACCATTCAAATTAATGTTGGTCAATACTTCAGCATCGTAAGGATTAGACTTACTATATTTCTTTTCCTTTGCTGATTTTATAGATTCGCTAACAACTTGTTCACTTTCAGTACCAGCTGGTGTTGAATCAATCGTATTAATAACATTGGCCATCCACTTTTCAGCGTCTTCTTCATAATCAACATCGCAATCAGTACGTTGATAAAGTCTTTCTGCCCCTAATTCAGCCAAACGATTATCAAAATCTTTACCAGTTTGACAGAAGAATTCATAGGTTTGATCTCCTAATGCTAATACTGAAAATCTCACCCCATCCAATTTTGGCGCTTTACGTCCGTGGATGTATTCATGTAATTCAACAGCATTATCTGGTGGATCTCCTTCGCCATGTGTAGATGTGATAATAAATAAATCTTCTACTTTCTTTAAATTCTTAGGTTTAAAGTCATCCATTGATTTGAGCGTAACGTCATTTCCAATATCAGATAAACGTTGTTCAAATATTTCTGCAAGTCCTTGCGCATTACCAGACTCAGATCCATATAAAATCGTTATCGATCTCGCTTCCGGCTCAACTGAAGGTTCCTTTTCATGTAGCATCGCTTCTGTATTGTCATCTAAGTTATGTTGGTCTACAGAATCTGTAGATGTATTTGATTGTTGATTTGCCATCAGATAGCCACTTAACCATACTTGTTGGTTAGGTGATAAAGTGTGAAGCAATTCATTGATTTGTTTAGCTTGCCCTTCTGTAAAAGGACTATTGGTAACACTTAAGTTCAATCTTATCCACCTCTTATACTTTGTTATTCCGATATTTGTCATTAGTTTATATATGTCTATATTTGAAAATTATTAATTATATCTTCAATTCTAGTATGTACCATTTATTATTTTCAGTAAATGTAATACTCAAATGATAACTAAAATCGAAAAGACAATTCATAATATCAAAGTGCAATACAAACATTGATTACTCAAGATAATCGCTTATAAATAAAGCTGTATCAGCTTTTAATAAACAACTCCTTATTTCTTATCGGAATACTATGTTTTTAAATTAAAATTTTTTGACTATCTCTTATGGTTTATCAGCTACATGTAATCCGCATTCAGTCTTACTAGAATTTGACCAACGACCAGCACGTGAATCATTAGAATTAAATACGGGTGATGTACATGGAATGCAACCAATACTTGGATAATTTTGATCATGTAATTCATTATAAGGTAAGTCCTTATCACGTATATAAGACCATACTTCTTCTTCTGTCCAATAGATTAAGGGACACACTTTAATTGATTTAAATCTTTCATCTTTGTTAATGAAATTTGTATGTGCTCGTGTTGGTGATTGTGCTCGTCTAAGACCTGATATCCAAGCTACAGCACCAGATAATACGTCTTCTAGAGGTTTAATCTTGCGTATGTAGCAACATTGATTAGGATCATTCTTCCATAAAGCAGGATTATATTTCTCACCTTGTTCCTCTAACTTAAGTTCCGGTTTTTTCATTTTAATGCGTAATTGTGGATATTTATCTTTCACCCTATCTATTAAGTCATATGTTTCTTGAAAATGTAAATCAGTGTCTAAAAATACAATTTGTGCGTCGGGTTTAATTTGAGAAATCAAGTCAATCAAAACCATACTCTCAGCACCAAAACTACAAGAATAAACAATATCATTTTCATAAGTTTGATATGCCCATTTTAAAATCTCATAAGCACCTTTTGTCTCATCATTAATATCTAATTCATTTATAAATGGATCGTTTTGAAAATTGTCATAAGTAATTCTTTTTATAGACATTTGTGGAGCCCCCCTATCACCTTATCAATCCATCCAAATCAACAAAACATATCAGAATTGTCAGAATAATTATGTTTAATACTTTAACTACTTTTATAACGAAAGTCAAGGTAACTCGAGAAATTATCGAAATAAAGATGAGATTAATTTAAATTTTTTGTCCTATATGCTCATAAAAAAATTTAAAGAGCCTACACATATGATATGGCAGACTCTTTAATATTTTCTTTTCCATTCGTTTATAGTGGCTTCATTCAAAATATTACAAATGAAACAAGATTATTTTATTCTTTAATTCAAGTATAAGACAGGCATTTATTTTAATAATTGTCTTATTAATTCCTCCATTTGGTTAGGATTATCACAAGGTAAAAATCGTTTAACAATATTTCCCTGTTGATCGACTACAAATTTAGTAAAATTCCACTTAATTTGCGAACCAAATAATCCTGGTTGTTTACATTTTAATAATGTGTACAAAGGGTGCTCATGCTCTCCATTAACGTTAATCTTAGCATGGATGGGGAAAGTAATACCAAACTTATATTTATATACGCGATAAATATCTTTGATTAATCCTGGCTCCTGATTATTAAAATCATTGCAAGGGAAGCTCAAAATCTCAAGACCATACTTATGATATTTTTTATAAAGCATTTCTAATTTATTAAATTGATCATTCAAAGTACAATTAGTTGCAGTATTTACGATAATGAGCACTTTCCCTTTATATTTTTTTAGTAAATAGGTAGAACCATCATAATTCTCTACCGCAATATCATAAATACTCATTTAGTTACACCTCTACATCATCGCCAATTTCAATAAATCTATAACGCCACTGGAAGCTCCAGGAAATGCAAAAATATTTTGATTTAAGTCGTGTGCAGTAAGTTTTTGATTAATGATAAAGACTAGGAGATTAACCAAATCACCAGCGTCATTCCCATAAATCTCTGCTCCTACTAAATGTTTTTGACTATCTAATACAATTGACATTTCAGCTTCTGTTTCGTTTTGATACTCAAATACCATTTGTCTTCCGAATGGTATATCTTTAATTATATACGTATCATCTTTCTTAGCCTCGCTTACTGTGACACCTATTTGAGATAAACGAGGCAATGAATAAAGCACTGAAGGTATTGGTGGATACTGGATGACCTCTGTATTCAATCCAAGGATATGGGCAGCGATATAATTAGACTCAAATGTAGCTGTAGGAGTAAGCTTAGGAATCATTTTATCGATAACGTCCCCACTTGCATATATATTTTTTACATTTGTTCTTAAATAATCGTCAACCTCAATACCTCTATCACTAAATTGTATACCCACTTTTTCCAAACCTATTTGCTCAACATTAGGCTTTCTACCTGTTGCATCCAGTACATAATCTGTTTCAATCATTTTTCCAGACTCAGTTTCTACTATAAAACGTTGCGCATTCGGTCTAACTGACTTGGTATTCTCACTAAAGTAAAATTTAACACCTTCATCTTTTAACTTTTGAATTAATTTATTGACGTGAGATTCGTTAAACCCTTCAAGTGCCTGATTTGTATGATGAATCACATTGACCTCTACACCAGATTTGACCATGATAGAAGCGAATTCAATACTGATAATACCTGCTCCAATAAAAGTTATACTATTCGGTAAAGATTGCATTGATAAAAATTCCCGACTATCATGCGTATATTCTTTACCTTCGATATCTAATTGATGACTATGTTGTCCAGTTGCTATAACAATATAATCTGATTGTAATGTTGTATCATTTACCTCTATTGTATGAGCATCTACAATTTTACCTTTTCCCAAGATTACATCAATTCCCTGTTGTTCAAACATAGATGTGAGGGTTTCAGACATAGGATTAATGACTTGCTCTTTGTAACGCATTAAATTCTTCCAATTCACTTCTAAATTGTGACTATCAATAATATTAGGATATTGTTTGGCTTCTTCAAGCACTTCATAAGGTCCCTCTAATAAAATTTTCGCATTACAACCATAGTTAGTACATGTACCGGCGATGGTATCTTTTTCAACTATAGCTACTTGCTTACCACTTTGCTTTAATGTTAACGCAGCATGCCAAGCTGCATGACCACTTCCTAAAAATACTACATCATATTGTTTCATTAACTCTCATCCTTTCTTATTTTTCTATGAGATGTTTTAATGTTTTCTCTAGTTCTTCAAACACATACTTCGTTTCATCATACTTCGTTGTATCAAATTCTTGTGGTAAGCAACTTGAAATTGCTTCAAAAACTGCTTCTTGTTGTTGTTGTCCATTGTCAGTTAACGTAATTATCAACTGTCGTTTATCAGATTGTTGACGTTCTCTTTTAACCCATCCAGATTGCTCAAGTCTTTTTAGTAATGGAGTTAAAGTGTTACTGGATAAATCCAAATGTCTACCGATTGAATTTAATGTTTGAGGATTCTCTTCCCATAACGTCAGTAATACTAAATACTGAGAATAAGTTATACCAAACTGTTTTAACTTTTTCTCATAAAATTGAGCAAATAAACGACTTACATTATATGCTGAAAAACAAAGCTGATTCGCTAACCTCATTTGTTCTTGTTTCACATATTCACCTCTTTTCAATCGCGCGCGATTTATTATAGTGTAAAATGACTCGCACATTTTCACAATATATATGCTCACAAATAAAATTTTCTTATTTAAACATCAACTATAAAGTTAAAAAGACTTGGAATAATACTATATTCAAGATACCCTGACCACTAATCATAGAAAAAGCCCAAGACACTCTTTGAGTTCTTAGGCTTTCCATAAGCGTTATATTTAAATTTGATTTACATTTTCAATGACGGTAACGTCTCCATTTTTAACATTAACTAACACAGAGAAGTCATTATCTTTGTTACTATCATAAATGAGCTGGCTTGAATTTCTATCATCCGGTTCATTATACATACTTAAAAATTGATCTTCTGAAATATGATTAGGTGCTACACCTACGCTAACAACTTCATTATCATCGTAGGCTACAGCTAAATCACCATATGTTTCATAACTCCACTTCAAACTTTCTACAGAGCCATTGGATGTTCCAAATTTATCTTCAACTTCTTCACGTGTCATTCCATTATAAACACCTCTATATCCACTTGTTGAAGCTGACTTCATATAACCTTGATCAAAGTCATTACTAAAAACATCAATGCTTGGACCAGTAGATTGGTCCCTATTTTGATTACTTTCATTTGATTGTTGAGACTGTGTTGTTTGATGACTTTGCTCATCACTAATATAATGATTGTAAGCATAGTACGCACCATACAATAGTGCTGCTATCAACAAGACAAATATAATTGATAGTACAATCAACCAACCTGTATGTTTCTGTCCTTTATAAAATGTTGAATCATGATCTTGTCTTTCCTCACGAGAAATATACGATTGCTGTTCACGCATATGTTCAATTTGATTTTCACTTTTTCTTTGTGTCGATGTCTGTAAATGTTTTCCACATTTATTACAAAATGACTGTTCCTTTTTTACCGGATTTCCACAATGAGGGCAGAATTTCATTTATATCACCTTTCCTCTAAACGATTGTATTCCTCACGCAACTGATTCACCTGAGTTAGCCCTGCTTTCATAAGTATAAATATAAATAGCCATGCAATTATAATTAATAGAATATATTTTAAATAACCACTACTTAAAAGTGTTATTTCCGTATCCCATATTCCGTGCAATGTCACTGCCACAAAAAAGAAAAATATAAAACGTTTATCGATGATATTCGACCATTCGAAATGGTTTGTTTCTTTCACTATTACTGCCGCAGCACCAACAATAGCTGCCCAAACGAGGTGACCGCCTAAAGCTGTCCAACCTCTTTGTATAGTAATTTCAGTAATATTATTAACTCCATCAACTAAATTAAATCCAAACCTAAATATATAACCGGCTGATTCAAACACCGCGAACCCTGCACCAACAGCAGCACCGATAAGTAATCCATTGAGTATTTTATTTGTTTTTAAATAATTGATAAACAAAATAACAACAGTTGCTTTTCCAACCTCTTCAACAAATCCTACTATGAATGCATCTGTTATAGTCATAATTCCATAATATTGCGATTCAGTACTAAATGTAACAAATTGATATAAAATCATTGTACTAATAAGTGACAATACACCACCAATAAAAAACATCCTCATTACATCAAAGATACTAATGTTTTTAAATGCATTAGATTCGAAGAAGAAGATTAACCCTGAAATAGGAACTAATAGTGCGCCAATAAATATCATTCCTGGTATGGCATTGGCATTACCAAATACATTTGTTAATACCCATAACGCTAGGAAAGTGATACCTAAAGCTAAAAATACACGCGAGAATACCCAAGGTCTCCCCCACTCTTCGGAAACTTCATTAATATGTGGCGTCGTACGCTTTGTTCCAGCAATAAATACATCATCCGCTTCATCTTTGGTGTGAGATTTAAACACCTCAGAAAACATATCACGCAAATTCAATTTTAAACTTTCATCATTCCCTGCTAGCCTACCTATTGATTTCGTTGTGTTATTAAATAGATGCTTGGCTTCTTCTGTTAATCGAATGCGATCTGCAGTTTCATTTTCAATTTCAGGTTTTGTGTTTGAATATGTATGTGACCCTATGTTGTCATTTGCATTTGATAATGTTTGCTGAAGAAAATGACCACAATTAATACAAAACTTATCATCGACATTTACTACTTTGTGACACTTTGGACATTGTCTTTCTTGACTACTAAAAAAATGTTCAGTTTTTGTCTTTGGATTATCTAACACACTCTGTCCACAATTAACACAAAATTTATCATCCTTCTCTAAATGTGACCCACAATTAGAACAAATCAATTCAATCCCTACTTTCAAGTTATCTCTATAAAAAAGTTGTTATCAATATTTTAAATTAATTCTCATAAAATCGCTATATTCTATGACAGATAAACTGTTAATTTTCGTATTGCAAAATAAAACGTCGATAAAAGCGACTGCTTTTATCGACGTTGCTCTTCGTATCTTATACGTTGACGATATCCATATGTGCTCTCTTTAATGAGTTCATCATTAAGTAAACCAGCTCCAATTGCACCTGCAACTGTCGAAATTGAAGCTGCAAACCATGGAATACTTAAATACAAATCAATGCCTGCAGGACCTTTTAATCCAACTTGCTGACCTAAAAATCCTGATGGCAATAATACGATTTCAGCAATTAAGAAGAGTAAATATAGAATAATATAATAAATGATAATGGCAAAAATCAATGTCATTATTGTTGTAAGATTGTATAACCAAGTAATACGCTTATGATTGCTTTTATTAACTGGTTCCCATAAATCATGTGACATCATTATCCATATTAACATTCCAATAATCGCAATAATTGAAATTCCAAATAAGCGCCACATTGAAAAGTTATAAGCCATTTGCCACATCGTTGTAAATACAAGTCCAAATGCACCTGTAGTAAATGCAATAGCTACTATATTACTTAAACTTGCCATCATATTTAATGGATTATTCGCAAAGGTCATTCCACTAACAAGACGAAACATGCCTCTAGAACGTGAACTAGATAAATATCTTAAGTGATAAGAGTCTGTTTCTTTCATATATATTGTTTCTTTGTCTATTTTAGAGAGCGGAAATTGCTTTTTTACTGAATTTTCTATTTGATTATTATTATCATAATTACGACTTTCTTGTTCAGCTTCATTTAATTCTTGAATAATATTATAAATCGCATGCTTGAAACGTTTTTTAACTGGACGCCAGCCAAATGCCGGATATGAGAAAATAGCTGCACCATTTTCCATATTAATATCTAATGCCATCACTTGCTTGTCAGCAAACATCGGTAAATCTGTAATTGCTATCACATAATCCCATTGTCTCTTATCGTGATAATCAGCTACTTTCTCAAAAATTTCATCTACAGATTCAGCAAAACCAGTAAGCGGATCAGTAACTAAATCAAAAATCCATTCTTGCTGATGATTATAATGCGTAGATAACATTTTAGGCATTTCTTGTATGAGATTTTCTGCAAGATGTTCAGTAACACCTGGAGCGACGACTAGACCCACAGTTTTTTGATTTGTCATGCGTCATCCTCCTCTCTATGTCCTTGTTTTTTACCTTCATATTGTTCATTATTTTTATCTTTACTTGAATTTTGTTGTTCGACATTTTGTTGTGATACATCACGAGAAGTTTCTTGTTCTTTTTGTTCTTGCTCAGCTTCTTTATAGCGATGATATTGTCTATAAGAATAAGTAATACGACGTATTTTCTCTTCATTTTCAACAGTTGATCCCATAGCCCCAGCTAAAAGCCCTAATGATGATACAAACCAAATCAATCTCATATAATTTGAGAACGTAAATTGTGCTTGGGCACTCGTCCAACTATTAAATAATTCCACAGGGACAAAGAGTGTGATACTGATGATTAACAATAAATACAAAATGACATAATTTATGAGTGTAATCAAACTTAGTGTAACAAGTGTGGTTGAATTATAAATATATCGATATACACGCTGAGATTTAGCAGTTTTCTTTTCAATCAATTGATGCGCATAGAATAGCCATCCGGCCATCCCAAGTATGGCAATCACCATCAATAAGATAAGTCGAAGCGGTGAATAAATCACGCTTAATTCCCATGGCATTGAAAATATGGAGACATAAGTTCCTGTTGCAAAGGCAACTGAAATGATTTTCTTAAAATTAAAGATGTTTTTCCAAGGCTGATTTGCTCGTGTCAGTCCACCAATTAACTGAATCCAACTTATGATAAATAAAATATTAATATATCGTTGCTTTGATGTTGCGTCTTCGTCTGGTTCTACAGCCTTCACGCGTACAAAAGGATGTGGCGCATTTTTGTTTTTCGGTTGATTATAATATAATTGTTCAATCAATGAAGTCATCGTTTTAACTAGCTTGCGCTTTAAATCAATAAAACCTAGTGACGGTAATGATAGCATTGCAACATGTTTGTCACTATTAAAGTCGCTGACTACCACTTTATTATCTGAAATACTTGGCAAATCTGTCAGGCAAACAACGTAATCCCACTGATGTGCCTCTTTAATTTGTGCTGCTTTTTCAACACTTTCATGTATATCCTCTGCAGATCCTATCATGAGATCGACTTTGATTTCGAAATTCCATCGATTATGTTTAGTCCGCTTTGACAATAACTGTTTAACATTTGGAATTATATTTTTTGCATGTTGATGCGCTATACCTGGTGAAGGTATAATTCCGACTGTTTGCATCGTCGTTGTCCCTCCTTTCTAATTTTTAAATCAACTCTATTCATAGTTAAAAAGTGCACGTTATCACGCTGATAAACGTTCTTAACGTACACTTTTGTTTTGTTACTCATTAAGTTTTAATTGTAACATTTATTTTGCTAACATGAGTGGTGAGAAGATAATATAACTTACTACTACTAATGCAAGAACAATAATACCTGCAACGTAACGATATTTCCAAGGCGTCATATCTACTTTCGGTTGATGCGTGTTTAAATCAAACTCACTAGATGGTTTAACTTTGTTAAAGATCAAAATTATAATTAAATCTACAAAGAATAATACACTAAATGTGTATAGATAATTAATTTCTGTAAATACAAAGCTGATGATGGCATATAAAATTATATGTGTGAAGAGTGTCACTTTAGCGCCCAATTTAGATGTGCGTTTAGAAAAGAAAGCGACTAAAATCAAAGCTAGCACAGGCATACTATACACACCATTAAACTGTTGAACTAATGCATAAAGACCACTAGGGAATAATGAGATGACTGGTGCAAGTGCTACAACAATAACTCCAATGACTACAGTAGCAATATGGCCTACTCGAGCAATATGTTTATCTGATTTATTTTTTCCAAAAATAGGTTTATAGAAATCGAGTGTTAATAGTGTAGTTGTACTATTCAATGAGCCAACACATGAGCTTAATATTGCACCAAAAATAACCGCACCAAATAAGCCGAATGCCCATTCTGGTAATACTGAAGTTACAAGTGCAGGGTAAGCGTTATCTGATTTATCAAGACTACCATTAAAATAGTTAAATGCTACTACACCTGGTAAGACTGTAAATAATGGTCCGAACACTTTAAATAAGCTTAAATATATTGCACCTTTTTGAGATTCTTTTAAATTTTTAGCTGCGAGTGCTTTTTGAACTATCATCTGGTTTGCGCACCAGAAGAATAAATTGTTAAAGAACATACCAAAGAATAGGGTTGGCCAAGGCACAACATCCGAGTCCACCTTACCAAAACCATTCAATTTCTCAGGTGTGTCTTGCACGATTTTGTCGAAGCCATGTAGGAAGTTGCCATCTCCTAATTGACCTAGACCTAATATTGTAATCGCAAGTCCACCTATGATTAAAGCCATGCCATAAATTGAATCACTAAAAGCACTTAACGATAAACCACCTACAAATAAGTAAATAATACCAATTATACCAATAATAGATGAAATAATGATGACAGCTGTTGAACTACTTACACCTAAATATTTATCAACTTTAAACATTTTATTGAACACTAGTGAACCAGAGTACAATACTACAGGCAAGAAAGATACGACATAGGTGAAGATAAATAAAATGGAGACAAAACGTTTAGTAAATGTATCATAACGTAATTCCAAAAACTCAGAAATTGTATTAACACCCTATTTTAAATATTTAGGAAGAAAGACCCATGCCAACAATACAACTGCTACGGCAGCCGTAACTTCCCAAGCCATTACTTCCATTCCTTGTGCATAGCTTTAACCATTTTGCCCAACAATTTGTTCTGTCGACAAATTGGTCATGATAATTGTTGAAGCAACTGTAAATCCAGTAAGGCTATTTCCTCCCATAAAATAACCATCTGAACTATTCGTTTTAATTTTTCTTGATTGCAAATAGGCATAAAAAGAAATGCCACCTACGACCATAATAAATAAAATAATCGATATCCAATTCATTTAATATGTTACTCCTTTCCACTTTTGTCGATTGGATATAATTAAAATAGATCCTAAAAAACAACGATAGTGACTTATACGTAAAACAATGAATGTATCTACATCAACTTAACAACATATTATTGTAAAGTGATAAATGTTTCATATGTGAATTGGGTTTGTCATTTCGTGCACAACTCATATATAGACAGAAATATAAATTTTAAAACTTCTTTTTTGTTTTTAAAATGAATTGTACACTTTAGAACATTTTTTAATAGCGGCATTTTTCCAATATATTTTTTAAAGTATCCTTGCACTAAATTTAACTATAGAAATCACTTCATCATTTTAAAATAATAATTAAATTTTTATACTAAAAAAGCGAGACCGATTCTTTTCAGATTCGTCGTCTCGCTCCCGTACAACTGACTATGATTCGAAACAGTCAGTAACAAGCATTTTTCAATTCATTTATTTATAATAAAAATTTCAAACATCAAAACATTTGATATAGGTATTCAACCTTTAAATCGTTTGTACTATTTGTATGATTGATTATCATGATTATGGTTTTCTCGTTTATTTTGATCATTCAAGGCGTGATCATGATGAGATGTTGATGGTTGACCAATATGTGGTTCATTCATATTATATTGTTGTTGTTCACGTTTCTTTTCTTCTGGCACAACATGTGAATGTATGTCATTACTGTATTGAGAATTGATTTGGTCATTTTGTGTTTGTGGTTTACGTACTAAAAGCATGATACCTGCTATTAACCATAAGACACCAGCCATAAAACTTAAAAAGAGACCAATGATTCCTGTAATAACGAGTAATATTCCTGATACTTTTGCATTTTTACCAATTAAAATAGCGGCAACTATTGATACAATTAATAAAATGAGAAGTACAATAATTAAAACAACACCTAAACCTAACATCAAATTATAAGTTTGGTATGCTAAATCATATTCCCCCGGATTTTCTTCTATAAATCCTTGAATCATCCCATTTTTAAAATCACTTGTTTGTGTCATTATGAAAAATATGCCTATTAAAAACACATACAACAGATGTAATCCATTGCCAATCCATGAAAGTATTAATTCACCTTTACGTTGTATCATTCTTGTTCCTCCTTTTCACCTATTCATTTAATTCCCTAATTTTTTTAAACATATGCATTAAATTAGATATATTGTAATTTATCTTTCTTAAAATATATAAATATTAATGCTTACCGTTTATCATCGTATAATAAATTCTAGAAGTAATCCAGTACATCATTGAATAAAAAATAATAAATACAACTATCACACCTACATAACTTGTAGCATACAGTCCCAAGTCATACTGACCAACGATTCCTAATACAGAGTATATGATGCGAAAAGCAGCTAACGTATGTATAATTGCAACAATTACAGGAATGAGAAATACCCATATTACTTGTTTATTAATTGTTTTTTTGATTAAATTTTCATCTAATCCAAGTTGTTTCATCGTTATATATGCATCTCTATCTTCATGCCCTTCTGAAACTTGTTTATAATACATCATAAGAAATATACCTATCAATAAAACTAGAGATACAACACTTCCAACAAAAACTAAACTTGAGTTGACTTGTTTCCACATCAATAGATTTTGTTTTTTCACTTGAAATTCAATATCATGTTGAACCCCTATTTTCTTAATGCGATGATTCAACTTATCCTTTTCTTTTAATACATTAAATTCAACGGCAGTTTGTACTTGATTAGGAGTGATGATTAAATTTTCATCATTATGATTACGATATTCATTAACAATACGATCCATCAGTTGTTGTTGATTCACAATTAAAGTTATACCATCTGCATAGAGTAAGTTATCCATATTTGTAGACTCAATATATTTAACTCTGTATGTTTTCCCGAATATATTGAGCGTTTTCATTTTTTTAAATAATGACACACTTGTACTAATTGCAATTTCATCATCATTTAATTTTATTTTTTTATTGTTTTTATTGTAATCACTTTTATTATATATAGAAATAAAGGAGTTGAATTTTCGCTTATTTCCAAAATTAAATAAACCACTCGATACAGTTTGTCTTTTTAGCTTTTTATGTTTTAAGCCTCCCTGCAATTCAGCTCCCACCATACCTCGTGCATAAATTTTAAATTGACCAGTTGGAACTTCTTGGCGAATATCTTTTTTTAAATTTTCTATCTTACGTTGAATTTTGCTATTTTTATGAAAATCACCAATATAATAACCTGCGTAATCATTTTTAAATGCAAATTCAAACCTGTGATCCATATTTCTATAAGTTGAGACTGTCATACTTAACGTAACAATCAGAAATGTACACATAAATGAAATCGTAGCTAAACCAATCGCACTAGATTTTACGCGTGATTTAAGTCCTGCAATAAAGAAAAAATGATTGGGTTTATAATAATAATGATCTAATTTTTGTAACATTTCTAAAACTATTGACCCTAAGCTAACAAAAAGCAAATAGGTACCGATAAGCGTTGACAAAATCGCAAAAAATATAATCCCCAAGGAACCGATAGCCGTGTTAGGTTTTATAGCTAAATAATAGCCCATTCCTATAAAAATTAATCCTAAAATTAAAAATATTATTAACAGTACACGGGACTTTTCATGTGTCTTACTTTTATTTTTAAGCAGTAACTGTAAGGAGTTTTTAAATGATATTTTAAAATTGTTAATAACAAACAATATGATCATCAAACTGAATAGCATGGTTAATGTGATTTTCATTGACAAAACATCAAATGGATAATCTGACAACTGAGGTTGATGCGTATTAACTAGTTTATTAAATAACATAAAAAAGAGCTCACCAAATAAGTAACCTCCAACAATGCTCAATATTGCAGATATAATAAATTGAATGAGAAGTTCAATCAAGATGATGAGTCTTAGATGTTTTTTCTCCATGCCAAGAACCATATTTAAGGCAAATTCCTTTTTCCTACGATTCATAACAAAGTGATTTGCATAAATTAAAAATATGAATAATAACATCGTCATAAACACTATTCCAATCATCGCAGATATTTTTAATTCAGGATGATGCTCATTAAAATACATGTTAGTGGTTAACGATAACAATATGTATTCAATACCGAATAAAATACTTATTACGCTAATAAATGGAACAATGATATGACGTTGATTAACAAAATTTTGTTTAATCATTTTCCACAAAATCTTGAAAGTCATATTAGTCACCTACTCCATTCAATATGGCCAAATTATCGGCAATACGCTTTTGATAATCTGTTTGCGATTCTTCACCACGATAAATCTCATGATATAAACGACCATCTTTGATGAAGATGACACGGTTCGCATATGACGCGTCAATATTTGAATGTGTCACCATTAATATAGTTTGATGCTTTTGATTAATTTTTCGAAATAAACACATAAGGTTTTTAGAGGTTTTTGAATCAAGTGCACCAGTGGGTTCATCAGCTAATAATAATTTAGGTCGTGCTATCAACGCACGGGCTATAGCTATCCGTTGTCTTTGTCCCCCAGATATTTCAGACGGATATTTTTCAAGCAAGTCTTCAATTCCTAATTGTTCACTTATTTCCGTTAAGCGTTTTTGCATTATTTTCGGACGTTCATTTGCAAGTACAAGAGGCATCAAAATATTATCTTTGTTCGACATCGTATTCAACACATTAAAATCTTGAAACACAAATCCCATCATTTCTCTGCGAAAGCGTGCAATGTCTTTATGCTTCAATTGATTAAGCGGCAACCCGTCTAACTTTATTAATCCTTCAGTTGTACGATCAAAAGTAGCAATTAAATTGAGTAATGTAGATTTACCTGAACCTGACTCGCCCATGATTGCTACAAATTCATTTTCATCAATTTCAAGGTTCATTTGATTTAAAGCCGTTGTCGTGTTCATACCTCTGCCATAGACTTTTTTTACATTTTTAACCTCTAATAACACTATGCAAACTCCTTTCTCCCTTTCTACTACATCATAAAATAAAAAGAATGCCAATAACATTCATAATATCTTACAAATATCATTGGCAAACTTACAATTTTGAAAGTTTATTATTTTTCTTTAGTAAAATGTATAAAAAATACTGTCCCCTGATTCAACTCTGATTGTACAGTTACTTGTATATTTAAATGATTTGCAATGTGTTGCACTATAAATAAACCTATACCGGTTGATTGTTCATTCAATCTACCGTTAAATCCTGAGTATCCTTTATCAAAAATTTTAGGAATATCTGCTTTACTAATCCCAATACCATTATCTTTAATCTGTAGAGTTTGATTGGCAACATCAAAATCTATCCATATATCTTTACCTTTAGCATATTTTAAAGCATTATTTAAAAGTTGCTCTATCATTATAGAAGCCCATTGTGTATCGGTTAAAATGATGTCCTCACTTTTTTCATAATGGATTTGCGTCTTTTGTTCAATAAACTGAATTCTATATTTTAAAATCAACGGCCGAATCAAATCATCAACTGTCACTTTGGTAATTGTCATATCTGACTCTTCATTTAATAATTTTAAATAACTTAATGCGAGGCTTGTATAATTATCAATGTGCACAATTTCTTGTCTAACACGATTAACTACATTCTCCTCGTTTCTCTCCAAAAGTAATTGTGAGGCAGTGATAGGTGTTTTAATTTGATGTACCCATGTTAAAAAATAACTTTCAACATCATTACGATATTCAATTTGCTGATTCTTAACATGTGCTAACTCATGTTCTAAATATGCCACTTTATCTTTAAGATGTTCGTTCTTTTTAAAACTTAAATACTTTATCCACCAACGTACACACATCAATAGTAATATGATACTGATTGCTAGTACGTATGCATCAAAAGGTAAAGAAAATACATAAAATATAAGTGCAAAAAATAATAGAATTATTAAAATAATTGAAATCTCATTACGAATCGATTGAATATATGCAAACTTCATATGTCTCAAACCCTGTATCCTACATTTTTCTTTGTCTCAATTAAATTATCGACACCGATAGAAAGTAATTTTTTTCGTAATCGCGTCATATTTACTGCTAGCGTATTGTCATCAATAAAATTCTCAGACTCCCAACATTTCTCAATTAAAGCTGTACGACTTACATATTTATTTTCATTTTGAAATAACAATTTTAATATCTGTAGCTCTGTTAAGGAAAGTTGAACATGTTCATTATCCTTGCTAAGCTTCGCCTCATCAACAATTAGTTTACAACCTTTAACAGCTATTTCATCACGAGCTATTGATAAATCATAAGTGCGACGCAATAGTGCCTGAATTTTAGCTACTGTTAAAGACAAGTTAAATGGTTTCTCGATAAAATCATCGCCACCCATTTGAATAGCCAGAATTTGATCCATATTATCTGTTCTTGAACTAATAAACATAATAGGCACACGAGATACTTTTCGTATTTCTTGGCACCAATGGAAGCCATTAAGGGTTGGTAGATTGATATCTAATAATACGAGTTGTGGTTCTACTCTGCGAAAATCTTCCATTATCTTTTCAAAATTATCAATCACATGAACCTCATAATTCCATTTAGATAGCTCATTAGCTAAACTTTCAGCAATCACTAAATCGTCTTCTACAATGAAAATCTTCATATATGTTCACCTTTCACTATCTTTTCACTCTTATTTATCATCATCTGAATTTATATTTTGCTGTTGTTCTTTGTCGATATAGTCATGTTGTTGTTGTTCTACATGATTCGAATTTTGTTCTTTTGAATTTTTCTTTCTACGTTTTTCTTCTAATACGCTTAGTACAATAAACAAAATAATTAATATTGGAGATAACATTACAAATATCATTGTCTCACCTTCTCTTAGGGTCTCTAACCCCTAATAATTATGATACCTATTATAGATTATTTTACATGTTTATTACTAAGAAATACATTGACATGATGGTATTATTTTAACAATATTATCACTTTGAGAGATATAAAAGGGCATCAAATATAGAGCCATACATTTTATTTAAGTGATAAAATTTTATAATATGTAAAAATAATATTACTTTACATTATATTTACTAAAAACTAACTCTCAGTCAAAATTCGTCTTCTATACTTAAATTATCATACATATTGGGAGGCAATTTATTTATGAAATTTATGAATAAAATGGGCAAGACGACGCTTGCTTCATCAATCGTAGCAGCATCCGTTTTAAGTACAGTGAACGTATCCTATGCTTCAGGCAGCTCAGAACAAGGTGCTCAAACTAAGCAAACACAAAACGAAGCCATTGCTTTCGGCAACACAAAAAATCCAAAAAATGTCATCTTCATGGTTGGCGATGGTATGGGACCTTCTTTTAACACTGCATATCGCTATTATAAAAATAAGCCTGGTGCTAAGAAAATGACTCCAACCGCTTTTGATAAATATCTAAAAGGAACAAATCGTACTTATTCTAATGATCCTAAAGAAAATGTTACAGACTCTGCTGCTGGAGGAACAGCTTTTAGTACCGGTCACAAAACATATAACGGTGCAATTAGTGTTGATACAAATAAAAAACCAATTAAATCTGTGCTAGAACAAGCTAAAGAACAAGGAAAATCAACTGGTTTAGTAACTACTGCTGAACTTACTGATGCAACACCTGCTGTATATGCTGCTCATATAGATTCACGCGATAAAAAAGATGAAATTGCACAGCAATTTTATAATGATAAAATAAATGGCAAACATAAAGTCGATGTGATGTTAGGTGGCGGAGCAAAATACTTCGGTAAAGAAAATAAAAATTTAGCGAAAAAATTCAAAAAAGACGGTTATGATATCGTTTCTAATAAAGATGAATTAAATCAATCACAAAGCAAGCAAGTCTTAGGTACTTTCTCAGAAAAAGATATGCCATTACAAATAGATGCACCACAATCTAATCCGTTGCTAGTAGACATGCAAAATAGTGCACTAAATAAATTAAGTAAAAATAATAAGGGATTCTTTTTAATGGTTGAGGGTGCCTCAATTGATAAAGCTGCCCACCCTAATGATATCACTGGTGTGATGTCTGAAATGTCTGGTTTCGAAACAGCTTTTGATAATGCTATTAATTATGCAAAGACACATAAAGATACACTTGTTGTAGCAACTGCAGACCACTCAACTGGTGGTCTATCAACCGCAAAAGGTAAAGATTATAAATGGAATCCAGAGGCTATTCACAAGATGAAACATTCTGGAATGTATATGACAAAACAAATCGCTGATGGAAAAGATCCTGAAAAAGTAATTAAAGATGGATACGGCATTGATTTTCCAAACAAACAACTCGATAAAGTCAAAAAAGCAGCAGACGACCTTCACAAACTACAAAAAGAAGGTAAAGATGACAAAGACGAAAAAGTTGTAGAACAAACAACAAAATTACAAAATGCAATTCAAAAACCAATTAACGATGCTTCACACACAGGTTGGACAACCAATGGCCATACAGGTGTAGATGTTAACACATATGCATATGGGCCAGGTTCTAATAAATTCAAAGGGAATATGGAAAATACCCAAAACGCTAAAAACATATTTGACTTTTTCGGAAACAATGTAACATCAAATCAAAATTAGTTATAAAGTTTAAATTTAATATAATTAAGAAAGGGACAGTCGTCATTATGACCACTGTCCCTTTATCAAGTAAATAATATATTTTATACACATAAGATGTAATAACTATTAAATATAAATCGCTTATAATTCTGCATTCGACATTGTGCTCTTTTTGATTTGATACTTTTTAAAAAGTTGGAACCCTACTGCGCTTCCAATAACGAACGTTGATGCTACTGTTACTCCAATAGTTACACGATTAGACATATTCTTTTCATCTTTCACATTTTTTTGCTGTGCTAAACGTGCCATCTTATTTTTAAAAATATTCATAACAGTCTTGTGTGCTTTAGCTTGAGTTAGTTTATATACTACCCAAGGTAATGTAGGTTCAAATTCTTGTAAAGCAATAATACCCTCATTGGTGTTTCTTATTCTTCGGAATTCAAAGCGTGCATTTCCACCATCATTTGAATGTGCTAAATCGCCACCCACAATATTATATACCACCATATCTTCTGTAGAGTCAGCTTCATCACGTTCCATTTTTAAAATACATTTATTAATGAAGGGCAAATTCATATTAAATTCTCGTTCATTTATCGTACCTTTAACGAGATGTAGTGTGATATTATTGATGAATTTTGCATATTCTTTAGTCACATCTTTAATTGAATAACCTTCCGGAATTTTAAACCGTGTAATGGCTCGTACATCTTTAATTTCTTGATGCATACGCCCAAATGATTGAGAATTTTTTGAATCCGACTTTTTCTTAGAAGTCTTTTGTTCTTCTCTTAGTGCTCTTCTCACACTATCTTCAAAAGTGATATTTCCTACGGACAAGTTAGACACAACGCGTTTTCGATGTGGTACCATATCGTGAATCAAACTATTCATTAATGGATATACCATTTCTTTCGGTACACTTGAAATCAGTTGTACCCAATAACGACTTACGATAATGGGTATAATAGGTAAATCAAGCATAGGTAGTCGCTTATCAAGTACGTTAGCTGTGCGCTGTATCAACGTTTTATAATTCATCACTTCAGGACCTGTGATATCAATTGCTTCGTTATCTATTGGTGTTCGATTCACCAATGCTGCTAAACCGTCTATCACATCGTCAATGGCAACAGGTGTAATTTTATTGTAAGCCCAACTAGGCAAAACCATTGCTGGCAATCTCTCAACTAGTCTTTTAAGAATTGGATAAGAACTTCCTTTTGCACCTATAATTAAACCCGCATGTAATGTGCTAACTGGTATACCGTAATCACCAAGAATTTTTTCACATTCAAGTCGACTTCTTAAATGCGCAGATAGCTCATCATTTTCTGGTATTAAACCACTCATGTAGACAATATGCTTAACACCCTGCTTTTGAGCTGCACGCGCAAAATTATCCGCTAACAATGCATCCATATCTTCAAAGCTAGCCTGCGTTAATTTTGCTGATGGCATCATAGAGTGTACTAAATAAATCGCTGTATCTACATCTTTCATTACTTTTGTAATTTCGTCCAAATCAAATAAGTCTGCTGACTTCCACGTGACATTTTCTTCATCCGTTTTATTATGAGTATTTCTGGATATAGCTATCACTTCATGATCTTTTTTTAATTTATTCTTGAGATGGCTACCAATATAACCTGATGCACCCGTTAGTAAAATTTTAGACATATACTCCCCCTAGAATGTGTTTTAATGTTCTATAAAAATAGTTAGATTGTATACTTATTAAATTTGTATTGGTTATCATTGCTATATGTTAAATGTTTACCCAAAAATATGAAACTGAGACAAGATTCACATGATTCTTGTCTCAAAGTACCCATACTTATATTATTTCCCAGTAAATAACAACTTTCTTTAAGAAATCTGTTGTTTACAGTTTGATGAACTTGGATATTCTGGTTCCCCAAGAATTTTGGTCATTAACTTTTCACTGCTTTTCGAACTATCTTGTCTCATCAAACGATGAACCACTTTTGAATAATTTATATAATCAGTGCTACAAATTTGTTTAGCTAACATGCGTTCATTTAAAGAGGCTTTAAGAAAATCACCCACTTCAAACAAATCAAAATAAAAACCAACACTTTGTTTATATTGTTGCTCGTCTTCTTGAAGAATAAACACCGGCTTGTTTAAATGTATATAGTCAAAAATGGTCGACGAGTAATCTGTAATCATACATGCACTCAGAGTATACAGTTCTTGAATATCAACAAGTTCATTGAAGTAACAGTGAATTCGATTATCTATTTGATTATATCTAGTTCTTAAATGACTTTCATTAGGATGAAGTTTCACAATAATCTCGTAATTCTCTGGTAAATATTTAAGTAAATCTTTTAAATTAATCTGAGTGACTTCTTTTCTTTGATTTCCCCTCCAAGTGGGACAATATAATATATATTTTTTATCATCATCTATCTTATACATATATTTAAGCTGTAACTGCTGGCGCTCTTGTAAATTATTATTATTTATTAAATATTCATTCTTAGGTGCGCCGTATTCTAGAACTTTAAGATTTGGATTTTTATTTAGCATAAAGGCTGATTCTAACAACGTCGTATTAATATCTGATGATGTCAAAATATAATCCCATTTTTTCATGCGTGGTATGAATGCCTCTAGTTGTTGTTGTCTTTCATGCTGTTCATTTAAATCATTAACCATTTTCTTTAATGGAAAACCGTGCCACGTTTGAATAAATATCTGATCTGAAGACTTGTACACTTTATCCCATGAGTTACCATTGATAAAAACATACTTACACTTTCTAAACGTTTTAATATACTTCTCGCTTCCAAATCTAACGGATGTAAAACCGTAACGTTTGATTTCCATATCAACAAGTGAATTGGTTGAACTCACATATCTTTTTTTATGAGCATACTGTCTCTTAATAGCGAGAGCAATATATTTAGGATCTCCACTGAAATTCTTACCATGGAAAGACTCTATAAATATTGAGTCTGCGTCTACAGGTATTTGATTTAAATTTTTGATATAGCTCATATGCTTTCTTTTTTCATAGTACGTTTTACATTTATTAAATAAATATTTATTTTTTCTAATTAAATTCATCCAACGACTTTCTTTTAAACGACTTGCTATATCTATTTGTTTTTCACTAACGAGATGTTGATGAATTTTCTTCACTTTTACATGTTGAGATGAAGAAAAAGTTTCAACATGATTTAAAAATTCCTGTCCATAGTTAATGCATTTAAACGTACTTTCCAACTGTCGATAATCTTTTTGTCGATCACAGTGACTATATTTATAGTCTAGAAAGTCTTTAATTATTTTACTATCTTTAATCATATCTTTGGTTAAAAAACGTATCGCTTCATATGGTGCATAGATATCCTTTAACACGTTATCATCACCATAGTAAACTAGAGCTTTATTCCCCTGTGCAATCGTTTCTAATATAGAATAGCCGAGTGTTTCATATGGTGAACTAGATATATAAATATAACTCTGTGGTTCTTTTTCATTAATATGAATATAATCATTAAGATGATAGTAATTTATCAAATTTTTGTAAAGCATTTCTGAAGGACCATATCCTATTAAATAAAGTTGAGCATCGTCAACAATTTGGTTTTTAATGATGTAATTAAACAATTTAATAATATATGAAATATCTTTAACTTCGTCCTCAAAACGTGCTTTAATTAAAAAATTTCGTTTAGTATTTATTGGCTCTGATTTTAAATCGATATGTTGTGCATTTACGTATTGATTAAAAACCCGATGATAGTCATATTTAGCTATAAACTCATTTTTGATTCTAGCTGTACTCACTCGAACACAATCAATACAGTCTAATGCTAAATCTATATTCTCATTAATATATTCCAATGGACCATGTATTTCACCAACAATCTTAATCTTGCTATTTAATTTTTTAACTAAATATGCATGATTAAAAAAGGTTTCTCTAGTAATTATAAGTAGGTCTCCATGAGCAAGTTCTTTTCCACTATTAAATTGATGAATATGAAGATGCTTTGTGCTCAAACCTTCGTAAATAATTAGTTTTGTGATATCACTTTTATTATAGTTCTTATAATTAAAGTAGTGTACCTCATGTCCAATTTCTAATAAGCTTTTCACTAAGTTAATATTACTTCTTGATGTTCCGCCCTTGGCGAAGATATTATATCCAAATATGTTAATCTTCATTTAATATCTCACTTCCCAAATACATTAAATTATTTCATCTTTAATATGTAGAACTCGCGAAAGATATTATACTTAATATTTGGAATTTTATCTACTTTATATATAATTAAAATAATTTTGAATTTTAAAATTAAAAAAGACACGACATGATCGCAATCGACCTAGTCGTGTCTTCATATAATTATCATTAGTGAATCTTAATATTCAATGTTTGGAGCTTGGTTTACATGATTTTGGTATTTTTTGAAACCATAGAACGCTGCACCAGCTAATGCTAAAATAACTGCTAATTTTTTCATCTTAATAACACTCCTTTCAAAGATGCGGTTCTTGAACAAACAAATTGTTCAATAGTTAGTTACTATTATACACGTTTTATAGTTGTTTTTAAAAACTTGAATTTCAAATTAACGTAATTTTTTCCTTATTTTCTAAAATTCATTATTAATTTTGAAACTAAATAGATTTATTTTACAACTTAAGTTACGATTTATTCTTATACCATTTCAAATCAAATTGTTACTCTTACCATAGATTAAGAACTATAAAATATAACATAATCTTAAAACATCTCGTTCTTATCAAGATTTTTTAAGTAAGATATTGTTGTTTATCATTTATTATTTTATGAATACGTTTGATTGATACCTTCATACAATGCATTAATAAATGACTCCATTGTTGGTGTCCAATTTTCTTTGTTGGTACGATTTTTTGTACTAGTATCTCCATTTTTAAAGAATACTTTTCTTAAAGCAGTCGTTAATTCTAACTGAACGCCAGTGTTATTGTCTTCTCTATTAATGAAGTTTTTATTATTTTGACCGCCTAGATACTCTGGTGGAACTTTAACAGTAAATCCACGTCCAACAAGTTGCTTCTCTATAGCATTTCTCAAATCTGAACGAGGTCCGCCAAGATAGATAATCTCCTCAGTACCTGATGCGCCATGAATTGAAACAGTTGCAGTACGGTTTTTAATCATTTGATTTAATGTCGGATCATCATAATGAGTAGACGTAACATGTAATTCAGAGTTATTTTTAGGTCTAATGCCTTTAAATGAATAATAATCATAATTCCCTTTATCCGCTAATGCTTTAGTTAATTCTGTTGTACCTTGTTCAATACTTCCACCATGTGGAGCAACAATGAGTACTTGATTCCCAGTGTTTTTTGTATCTTTTCTCCAGTCTACACCTTCAGTTGTTTCTTTTTCTAACTGTGTCATCGATTGATATTTATCTGTTTTACGTTCAGCAGGTGCCACTCCCACTAATTCTTTACTACTACTGATTTTAGAAGTAGGTGACGTTGAAAGTTGCTTTGCTTTTGTAGTTGTACTAACTTGAGTCGTTAAAGTAGGTTGTGCCTTTGTCGTAGAGGATTGAACTGTTTTAGATTTTGTTGATACTGACGGTGATTTTGTTTTACTAAGTTGTGTAGTGTTTTTTTTAACTGAAGTTGTATGACTTTTAGTTGATTGTTGTGTTTTTGTTGATATTTTAGCTTTAGAAGTTGGCGACACAGTAGTTGCTTTATGAGAAGTTGTGCGTTTCACAGAAGTAGGCATTGTTTTTGAACGTGTTGAAGTTGTTGAACTCTTACGAATGGTAGGCTGAGTCTTGGTTGTTGTACGCGTTTTATTTAATGTTGTAGATTTTTTGGCTGTTGTAGTTTTTTTAGTTGATGACGTTTTGGGTGATATAGCTCTTTTTGTTGATGTAGCTCTAGATTTAACAACCGTATCTTTAACTGAACGTTTAAAATTGGACGTCGTCTTTTGAGTTGGAGATGTCTTAGTTACATGTGTTTGTTGCGTTTTCGTACTTGCATCAGCATACTGATTAAATGAACCTATTGTCCCTACTCCAATAAATACGGTAACGAAACTTAGCGTCACTTTCTTCATTGAAAAGAACCGTGAAATACTTTTGACTTTCATATCAATTCTCCTTATGAATTATTAATATAAAAATTATACTAACTTATTTGTGCAAAAAATCAATATTTTTTATTAAGTTGTGGAATTTTTTTATCATATCAATATTTTTAAAATATTGATATTACTAAATATTTTCACTAAAAAATTTTTTAAACAAAAACAAAGAGTTTAAGATACAAATCCTTAAAAAAGCAATAAGATATTTTCAATTGAAAGTTATCTTACTGCCATTCTCTATTTATGCAATATTTCATATTGAATGACTCACTTTCCTAGTGTGCCATCTCAATCTCTTTCAACAATTAGCACTACTTGCTTAGGAGTCTCGGCATAAATACTACGTATTAACATGCAATTTCGCTTTTAAATACTTAAAAAAGTAAGACACCTTCATATAATTTAATAAATACCACCAAATTAAATTAACAGAGTGCTTACGTATAAAAATTATAACAAGCCTCAACTTAAAAACTTACGCTATCAATGGGAAGTTATGTTAGAACTGCTCAAAATAATATTTCGCGGTATGTTAATGAAATTTTTGGAACGAAATCCAATTGTGATCTTAACTAATATATATCTTAATAATAAAAGAATAGATTTTAATGATATGTATATCGAAATGGTAGAAATGGCTTTAAATGTGATTTTAATATAAAAAAATGTGATGATTGTTCAGCATGTTCTTTGAGAGCTCTATACATAAAACCGAGTTCATAACAAATAAGAAAATCATGAAAAATGATAATTAGGAATACTTTAAAATTCAAACTAATTAAAACCTTTCTTAACTAGAAATGAAAAACTATAGTCATAGTATATTGGGTGTAGAACCTATTTTGGAAATTATGAAGGCTATTTGGGGTTTCATTCGAGTGTCAGCTCGAGCTATAAATAAAGTCAAAGGGAAATAAAGTTTTTATTAACGGTGCTTAATATTAAGAAAAATAGCGACTCAGAGATTTGAATACTTATAAAGTATCTCTTTTGTCTCTGAATATCAAAGAAATAAACCTCACTATCATTACATAAAATAACTTATCGGAAGTAGATATGCTTGTATATTTGCAGATGGTATAATACTAGAGTCGCCTATCTCTCAGGCGTCATATTTAGACGCAGAGAGGAGGTGCAGAAAATGACAGATATTCTTGTTCACATCATGACCACGGCAGCAAGTGGTTGCATTGTCACATTCTTTGCGTATTGGCTTCGCAAACGTGATGATAAGTAAAATAGGCGACTAAGCCACACCAAAAAGCCCCTCACTATTCTCAGTAGTGAGGGGTTTGGTGCATCAAATGCAGATATTCTTGTTAACTATATTATAACATCATAGTGGATAGGAATGCAAAACTATACAATCAAACGTAAGAAAGACAAATAAACATAATGGATGTGATTTCAATTTGAACATAATAGAAGGTGAGAACAGAATTATAGGTATTTTAAAATTTATATCACCTAAATATAGCAAAGATTTTGAAAATGATTATTTATATTTTAATAGTCTTAAAACTTTTCAAAAAATTGAACATGAAGATATAGGAGATGAACTTGAAGGAGTTATTTCTGATAAGTGGGGGGATAGAAATAGTTCAGAAGATTCAATAGAAATGTATTTCCAACGTTTAGATGATCCATGTGCCCAAATTAATAAGGTAAATCTAAAAGAAGTCATATTCAAAAATACTCCGAATATAAATAAAGATTTTAAAATTTGTTGCTTTTCTATAATAAGAGAGAGCGATTTAGTGAAGATGGATGATGGTATTTATAGGCTGTCGCAGAAATTCATAAATGAAATAAATCGTATACTTGATAATAGAAATATTTATATAACTATTGATTTTGAGCACTTTAAAAATAGGTTACTTAAATACTTTTCAGAAAATGATATATTTTTTAAAGGGGACATTGTTGAATACTTCAATGAGAAACATCCACTATTTTATAAAATAGAAAATAAGGAGGAACTGACATTTGAAGATATTGTTAAAGTTAGTTTTTGTAAATCTAATAAATATGCCAATCAAAAAGAATATAGAATTTTAGCATATAAAATGAAAGGAAATAAAATCAAAATAAACGGATTATATAATGAATTTTTTCAGTTAAAAGGCTTAGAACAATTAGCTATCAAATTTTATACAGAAGAAGAATATAAAGATATGTTAAGTGACTGATTTAAGTAAACCCTAATCATACCGATATAGTAGTTGAATTTATAATGACTCAAACGTATGATTTGGGTGTATATTAATTATGGAGTGAAAATAAATGTTGGCTATGCGAGGGTATTATCCATGGATCAAAATTTAAAAAGACAACTGGATAATTTGAAAACGTTTGGTGCGAAAAACATTTACAGAAAAACAGTCTGAGGAATCTATTAAAAATAGATTGTTATTTCAAATATTTCCTAGTTTTGTGAGGGTGGAAGATGAGGTTGTAGTGTAGTCATTTGATCGTTTAGGCCTTAATTACGATGAAGTAATCAAGACAGTTAATTATTTAAAAGACAAATAAGTTTAATTAATGATTACTAGCATACCTATGATGAATGATGAGATTGGCAATTCATTATTAGATAAATTTATGAAAAATCTATTCATTCATATATGAGCAATGGTTTCAGAACAAGAACGAAATGAAAGTAAACGTAGACAAGCACAATGTATTAAAGTCACAAAAGACAAAGGGCTATATAAAGGCCGTTCATTACTTTATTCGCCGAATTGTAAAGATTCTCAAAAACGTATTATTTATCATCGTGTTGTAGAAATGTTAGAAGAAGGCCAAGCAATTAGTAAAATTGCGAAAGAGATTAATTTAATAAGGCTAACAGTTTATAGAATTACGATATTGTTTTGGTTTTATAAACTTTTCTTCAATGCCTCCCAAAATAAATGATAATAACCTATTATGATATTTTAATAATAAAGCAAGAAAGAGAGAAAATACAATCTCCCTTTTTTTATATTCCTCTTCCCATTAATATACGATTAATACACTTTTTTATAGCAAACGACTGTTAAAGTATATAGAACCTCCGAATGTTTGAGTAATTAAATGATAGCCGTCATCATCTGGCAATCGTTCTTTTCTTCCTACTGTCCGTTGTGCATATGAATTACGTCCGCCATCATGAAGTGATAGGTCATCCGCATATTCTTCTTTAATACGACCTTTGTGATCCATGCGGTGTTGTATATTCGATATTGGCCTTCTCTTTAAAATAATTTATATGTATTTTTTAGTAATAAAACTAAAATTTTCTATGCTTTGTAACCAAAAGAACGACTAAGCAACTTTTACATTGCTTAGTCGTTCTTAACTTCATTTTATTTTTCTTCTTGTTCTTTAATGAATTGTTCTATTTCTTTAATTTCTTCTCTTTCATATTCATATTCAGGTACAATACCGAATTTTTTATATTCATAATAACATTCTCTAGCTAAAGGTCCAAATTCTGAATTTTTCCAATCAATATAATCAAAGGACACGTTTAATTTACCTTCATTGGTAAAATCAAATTCACATGATGTCCATGGCTCTTGATTGTTTTCTATAAATAGCTCACGGAGTCTATCAAAATTTTCGTAAAGTTCGTCTGATAATTCATCAAATATTCTTTCGGAAACATTATAATCTTTAGGAATATCAGTATAGTAATGTAAGTCATCACTACCAGGTGTAATATAATTGAAAAATACTTCTCCTCCTCCTTCATCTATATATGCCATTGTATATACTCGTTCCCATTCTACAGGAATCATTTCATTAATTTTATTCGCTATTTCTTGATACATTTTATTTAAGTTTTCTTCAAATCCCATTTTCTTACTCCTAAATATTTGAAATACGTTTTTATGTTGCTTATTCTTTATCTTATATTTGACAAAGAATAGCTATGTAACTTTTACATTGCTTAGTCATCCTTCGCTTTACTCTTTTTCTTGTTCTTTAATAAATTTTTCGATGTCTTTTATTTCTTTTTTGGCATAATCTAATTCAGGTATAATGCCGAATTTTTTATATTCATAATAATAATCCCTAGAAATTTGACCAAAACCTGAGTTTTTCCAATCGATATAATCAAATGACACGTTTAATTTACCTTCATTATTAAAATCAAATTCACATGATGTCCATGGTTCTTGATTATTTTCTATAAATAGCTCTCTGAGTCTTTTAAATAATTTATAAAGAGTAAAAGATAACTCACTAAATGTTTTTTCTGAAACATTACAGTCTTCAGGAATAGCAGTATAGTAATGTAAGTCATCTCTACCAGGTATAGTATAATTAAAAGATACTTCTCCACCTTCATCGTTAATATAAGCGATTGTATATACCTGCTCCCATTCTATCGGTATCATTCCATTGATATGATTCGCTATTTCTTGATACATTTCATTTAATTTTTCTTCAAACTCCATTTTCTCACTCCTAAATGTTTTCAATGTATTTTTCATGTTTCTTATTATTTATTTCATATTTCACTTGAAATTGTGTAGGTCTTTGACTGTCACCCCTATATTTCACTTCAATTTTAATATTTTTTACTTCTCTTCCCTTTTTAATTGCTTTTTGCCATTCTTTCTCCATCATATACCATTCTCCATTCTCTTTAAATGAACGGTTGATGTATTTACTTTGTGGTACGAGATTATCTATATCTTTAGAACCTCCGAATGCTCGCGCAATTAAATGACCTCCGTCATCATCTCGTAATCGGTCTTTTCTTCCTACTGTTCGATGCGCATATGAATTACGTCCGCCATCTTGAAGTGATAGGTCATCCGCATATACTTCTTTAATCCGGCCTTTGTGATCCGTACGACATACATGTCCATGTGGTGTTGTATATTCGATGTTGGCCTTCAATTTCTTAGGCTTCATAAATCTGCGTTCATAATGGTCACCATATTCAACCTTTGTAAGGTTAGGGGCTTCATGATAATTAGCAATCTTTATACGATGCAAAAAAGAAGTTAAGTAATTTCCACCTAACTTCTATTAGTTAACCCGACCAGTTCTATTTGACAGAGAAACTTATCTTTCACTCTTAAATAATATCTATTGTATATTAATGTTCCTTTACGCTTATTTTTACACATAACAATAATTCTATTTGTATTTCCCATTATATTCTCATATAATCTATATTATTTATATTGTATTTTTTTTAAGAAATTTGTGAATGTCTCGGCTATAAAATAAGTATTTTCTTCATCATTTGATGACTCGAAATTATGTCCATCATCCCAGAAATATACTCCTTCATATCCTTCTAATAAAATCAATACTAAAAATCCTTGTGACAAATCATTACCTATTATAATTGATTCTTCAATTAATTCCGATTCGAATTCATCCATCCAATATTCGATGTTCGTAACATCATAAGGTGTATCACATCCATATAACACTTCCATATATATATTATCATTTAATTCATCTACTGGTACTTTGTTCATGTTTTCGATATTAAAAAAACCACCATTATTTCCTAACAAAAATTGCTTATAATCGTTTGGAAAAGTAACCCTATATTTCTGTTCTAACCATTTAATTTTTTCTTTAGACATTTCACCAAATTTTTTAAATTCCATTAACTTCACCTTCTAATATTTTAATTTTTTCTTTTTAGTGACGTACCACCTCTATGAGTGAATTCTCGATGAATTTTTTTATTTACTTCTTGCATTGTTTTCCCATCTTCATGATGGTGCCAAGTATTTTCGATCCTTTTCTTTCGTTCCGCAAGTTTATCTGCTTTTTTAAAATCGGTGTAATAATTATCAAAACTATTAATATCCACTTCTTGTTCTACAAGTCCTGCTCCTTTAAAATCTGGATAACCATTTCTATATGCAACTTTAATATCATCCTTATTGGTATAAATCCATGTTCCATTCTCATCTACCTTAATTTCCCCACCCTTTTTTAGCCACTTATTTGGATTTGGAGAATTTTTTGGTTTTTCTTTACTATAATTTTTAGATTTATTTACACTAGCTTTTATTTGATTTCCTTCACTCTTTACCATACTATCTTTTGGTGTGTGACTTGATGATTGGGTGTGAATGTACGTTGGATATTTTGAACTACTTTTCTAAGCGTAATACCTTTGACCGACTTGAACACTCTCTTTACCTGTAATCGCAACTCTATGTTGTATTAATGGTATGTTCTTTTCTAATATACTGTTCTTTTTTTAAAATTGTTGGGCTCGATGGCCTATCTAGTGCTTACCTTGTTGTAGCGCATTAGACGCTTGGCCTCTCATATTACTCAACATTTGACCGATTCGATTCTCGATTGCTCTGTATAAAGTTTTTAGACTAATTGAGAACACCGTCTGTCGTTTTAGGTATGATTCATCTTTCTATACTTGGATATCTGTTTTCACTGAGAGATTTTTGAAAATTTATAATAAAAATGGAGTAAATGAATACTTCTACATCCATCTACTCCATCTTTATGTGTCATTTTTATTGTTACAAGACTTATCTTAATCCAAATAAAGTTAATAAATTTAGAACAAAAATAATAACTGCTACAATTATTGAAATTTGTAGTAATTTAGCGCCTTTAACTTCATCATATTTTTTATCCTTAACACTATAAATAATACTTCCAATGAAATAAAAAACGCTTTAATTCTTTTCATCTCATCTTTCCAATAATCTGGATAAATAGAAAATTCCATTTTAGCTATATTAGGCATTATCAATACGTCTAATTCTATTATATACTCTCCTGTTAATGTTTTTTTATTTCTCTATTGTTTTTTTGTCTCTGTATAAACGTTACCATACAGTAAATAATAACTAGTTACTAAAAAATTGCAGGCGAAAATATACAATATTGACACTAAAAATACAAAATGGGAATTGGCTATGTTTGGAATTATTATATATTCTATAATTTTTTGTATATATATCAACGAAGCAATAGTCTTCAAAATTATAATGACTATTCTTTTATCATACTTTAACCATTTGGGAGAGAATCTCATTAATAATACACTTAATATATGCATAGTTGTACAAAAAAGTAATGTTATAAAACCAATATACCAATATTTATCTAAATAATAATGATGTTCAGCAGCTACAAAAAAGTATAAATTATACAAAGTTAGATATGAGACATAGAGACTTAATATATTTACTATTAAATATCGCTTCGCTTTATTTATGGGATTATCAATTTTCTTTTCAAAAAATTGGAATAGTCCAAGCAAATTAACAACTAATGCAAGGACTGTAGTAATGATTAGATACCTAGGTGTTCTTTCAAGTGTAAGATCAAGTTGATATTGTACATATGCAAAAAATATAAACAACAACGAAAATATATTTACTACTTGTATTGCTGGTTTTCTTAAACGATTTAATGATTCTTCCAATTTATTTGCCCCTTTTATTTCGTATCGCTATCTTATACATATATGTATAAACAAATAGGACGGCGTTCTCATTAAACCGTCGTAAAATATATTCTATTCATTTTATTGTCTTAATCGTGATTGTTGTATTTGATATACAAACCATGTACCTATAGTAAATAAAATAATGCCAATGATAAATAATAGTAATCCAAACACATTAAAAGTTTCTCCATATAATTTTATGCCTATTTCCATAAAATCAGCTTTCATTACAAAATAAAACAGAAAGGACATCAATACTATGACAGCGTATGTTCCGATAATTGATAAATTTATCGTTGGTTTTGATACAGATTCAAGTGCTTTTGAATTTTTATGTGGTGTATAAACAAATAACCACATGATATTCAACGCAATCATTCCAAAGCTGCCTACACTCAGAATAAATCCATAAACACTTATTAAACTTAAAACGCCTGCAACTATTAAAAGTATCCACCAAGTATATTTCATACTACGAGACCTCTTTCTGTGTTTTGTTATATCTTAATATAGAAATGCCACTGATTAACCAAGCTATAAATGTTAATAAATTAGCACTGATAACAGCTCCAACAATATGCAAAATACCGCTCATTTTATTATTCACAAATAACTTTTTCATAGCAAAAATACCTAATAAATCTGCAACTAAAGAAACGACAAAGAAAATTGCAAATACTGTAACAAATGTTGCCTGAGCTGTTTCTGGACTTTGTACTGTTTCTTTTCCATTAACTGTTGTGGTTAAATCCGGTTGTATAATTCCTGTTGCTGATAAAATTAAAAATAATAAAAACAATAATGTTAAAAAGCTTTGTATGATAACGCCAATTAAAGACGTCACTTTAATTAATTTTTCCATTTATTTTCCGACTCCTTTAAATTATTTTACTTTGATATCCTTATAATCTGAGTGATGATTCTTCACATATGTTTTGGGATCAATATCTCTCTTATAATAAATTTTGTCATCCTTAAATTCATATGTTGCATAGAATAATTGATCTTTATCTTTAAATAGCTTATAACTTACCACAATCAATTTACCATCCTCAAAAACATAAGTATTAACTTTATCTTTATTAAATTTAGGCGTAACTTGATCACTTTTCTTAACCATCTCTTTATGTGTTTCTTGCTGTATTTCCATTACTTTATCAATTTGACTTTGATATTTATTTTCTTTCTGGTCGTGACTGCAACTACTATTGATGATACTCATCATTATAATCAACACACCTATACATAACTTTTTCATCAGTTTCTCCTTATTATCTATTTTTAATAAAAAAGTCTTTCAACTCAAAAGGTTTTCTATCAGGCCTTATAAAGGCATCCCAAAAGTGATAAGCAGGTTGTCCTGACTTTTTATTTTTTCTAAATGAGCGAACATGTAAAAATCTAAAATAGAACGGAATCGCATATAATCCTGGAATCATATATAAAATTGACAATACTTTTGTTACTTTAACTCTATTAGCTAATTCCACATTTGTTTGATCGTATTGATAATTTTTAAGTAATTTAAAATAAAAAACAATTTCTAACAGTATGGTAATTACATATACACTCATAATTGAAACATAAGAATATAAAGCGACTCTATCCATAAAATCTCTACCATACTGCAAACGGTTATTCATTATATCCGCTATCATCGGTGAAAAAATCAGTAAAACTGACATTATAAAAGGAATGACTTCAAATGATAAAAATATCTTATTGACTTTCTTTATATTTTCCATTTCTTCTCCTTTAATTGGTTATTTTTTCAATAGCTGAGGCTATTGAACTGATTACATTATCTAGTATAGACAATATACTACCTAATGAATTAACTTCATTTTGCATCTCAGTAATTTTATCAATTAGTCGATCAATATTCTCGTCAATATTTTTTATACAATATGACATCGAACCTACTATAAGTTCATTCTCACTTTTCATTTGCCATTTCGAATTATTCTCCCTTTCCAATAAGATATTCTTTAAATAAATTTTTAGCATCTGATTTGTGCTCTTTAACATTCTTTTTTAACTTAGTTAATTTAATCTTAACTCGTGTTGCTCTTTTTATTTTATCATTTAAGTCTGCTATTTTGGCTTTAATTTCTACTGATTGTTGAAGTTTATAAATTTTTAAATTTTATTTCTACTCCAACTTTTGCACTCCGAAACTCAATTGTAGCTTTTCTTTCACCTAATTTAACTTTCGCTTTAACATCTCCCCCTGCTACTTTAAGGCTTCCTTTTGATAAAAAAGTCCATGCAAAATTAAAAATGCAGAAAAACAAGTGAAATTTAGTGGGAGTAGTAAGCATAATTATATATTTTTACGAGATTTCCTAAATTTTTAGAGCCTCTGAATAATCTCATAATTAAATATCCAAAATCTTAAGGGAGGGGAGGTCATCCACATATGCTTCTTCAACCTTTGTGATCCATGCGATACACATGTCCATGTGGTGTTGTATATTCGATGTTGGCTTTCTCTCTAAAATATTTTATATGTATATAGTAGTAAAATTAAAATTTACTATTCGTTGTAATCAAAAGAAAACTAAGCAACTTTTACATTGCTTAGTTTTTCTTCAATTTATTTTACTTTTCTTCTTGCTCTTTAATGAACTGTTCTACTTTTTTCACTTTATTTATCGCATATTCTTTTTCTGGTAGAATACCGAATTTTTTATATTCATAATAACATTCTCTAGCTAAAGGTCCAAATTCTGAATTTTTCCAATCAATATAATCAAAGGACACGTTTAATTTACCTTCTTTAGTGAAATCAAATTCACATGATGTCCATGGTTCTTGATTATTTTCTATAAATAACTTCTTGAGTCTTTCAAAATTTTCGTAAAGCTCGTCCAATAATTCTTTAAATATTTTTTTTGAAACATTATGTTCTTTAGGAATAGCAGTATAATAATGTAATTCTTCACTCCCAGGTAGAGTATAGTAGAAAAAAACTTCTTTGCTTTCTTCTTTTATATATGCCTTTGTATATACCTCATCCCACTCTACAGGAATCATATCACTGATTTTATTCGCTATTTCTTGATACATTTCATTTAATTTCTTTTCAAATTCCATTTTTCTCACTCCTAAATATTTGGAATACGTTTTTCATATTGTCTATTATTGATTTCATATTCAACTTGAAATTCTGTAGGTCTTTGACTGTCACCCCTATATTGCACTTCAATTTTAATATTTTTTACTTGATCTTCTGATTCAATAGCTTCCCGCCATTCTTTCTCCATGTTATACCATTCTCCGTTCTCTTTAAATGAGCGGTTGATGTATTTACTTTGGGGTACGAGATTGTCTATATCTTTAGAACCTCCGAATGCGCGCGCAATTAAATGACCGCCGTCATCATCTGGCAAACGATCTTCTCTTCCAACTGTTCGTTGCGCATATGAATTACGTCCGCCATCTAGAAGTGATAGGTCATCCGCATATACTTCTTTAATGCGGCCTTTGTGATCCGTTCGATACACATGTCCATGCGGTGTTGTATATTCGATGTTGGCCTTCAATTTCTTAGGCTTCATAAATCTGCGTTCATAATGGTCACCATATTCAACCTTTGTAAGGTTAGAGTCTTTTTGATAATGAACAGAATTGGAACCATCACTTTGACTGCTACTTACATGTTTACCTTCACTCTTTACCATACTATCTTTTGGTGTGTGTGTCACTTGATGATTTGATGAGAAGGTACGTTGAATACTTTGGCCTACTTCTTTAAGTGTAGCACCTTTACCCACTTGAACATTACCTGCGCCTGCAATCGCAACTTTAGGTTGTGTAAATGGTATTTCCTTTTCTAATATATGATTCGTCGCTTGTTTCACTTGTTGGGCTTGATGGCCTATCCATTGCTTACCTTGTTGTACCGTATTAGACGCTTGGCCTCTCATATTACTCAACATTTGGCCAACTCGATTTTTCTGTTTAAAGTTCTTAGACTGGTTGAGAACACCGTCTGTCGTTTTAGGTATGATTCATCTTTCTATACTTGGATATCTGTTTTCACTGAGAGATTTTTGAAAATTTATAATAAAAATGGAGTAAATGAATACTTCTACATCCATCTACTCCATCTTTATGTGTCATTTTTATTGTTACAAGACTTATCTTAATCCAAATAAAGTTAATAAATTTAGAACAAAAATAATAACTGCTACAATTATTGAAATTTGTAGTAATTTAGCACCTTTAACTTCATCATATTTTTTATACTTAATACTACAAATGATACTTCCAATCGCGAATAAAGGCGTTACTATAGTTAATACAATAAATATCCAAGTCCATACTTTTAAAGGCTTTCCAGTTTTCTCCATTTTAAATCTCCTCTCTGTAATAGTTTAAAATAATTATAGAATTAATACAATAATACAGACGATATTATGATCCATACTGTCACTACAATAGGAATTAATGATTTAAATAAAAAAATGCCATATTTTTTCTTTCTATACAAGTCCATTATTAGCCAGATAACTATAATAATCATTCCAACAAAAATAAATATAGGGTTCATTGACAAACTGTCTGCTTTAATATCACTAACAATATGTACTTTCGTAAGTATTAAAAGCACGATAGCAATTAAAAAATAGTAAACAGATTTAATTTTCGAGACTTGTAAATCTAACTCTTGATATTCTATATTCTCTCAAAACTTCTAATATATATGTTAATACACTACACTATTTAACAAATTCAAACTCATCTTCATTATTTTTCTTCATTAAATGCTTTTGTTCTTTTCCTTTATAATCATATTTATATTCAACTTTTTGAATTAAATCATTATGTGCAAATTTATATGTAGAACCTTCGCCAATCCTATCAGGCAAATCAATGTTTAGTTTCCAGTCAATTTTCATTTTCAAAGTTTTACTTTCTTTATCATATTTGACAGTATCTTCTTTAATTGTATATTTATTACCTTGCTGTTTAGCTAATTTAACTTGTTCATCTACATTCTCTTTCACTGATTTCGGTAAATCATCATTTGAGCTATGACTACAACCAATTAAAAAACAACTCATTACAATTAATGTAACTAATATTTTCTTCATTGTATTCCCCCTATCTTTGTATTATTAATATCACTATGAAAATAAATAGCCATATTGACATCAATAACGGTCTTATAGAAATGAGTCTCCATCTTCCTTTTATTATTCTTAAAATAACATCTATGATTATGTAAGTAACAAATATTGCGATAGAAATAAATAGTATGAGAAGGTTTCCAAATGCAAAATCTTCTTTATACTGCGATGATGCTTTGATTGACATCGTGATTATAAATATAAGCGACATCAGTAGCGATATGATACCTTTATATTTAGCTATTTCTAAATTAATTTTCAAACTTTCAATTTTGTTATACTTTTGTTGTGTAATCATTTTATCGGGTTCCTTAGTTAACTCTTGAATCTTTATTTTTAAGGGTCTAGACCATAATCCTCTTACACCCATAATTCCATATAACAACACACCTATATTTAATATGAGCATCAAATTTTCAAACTGATTTACACTTTCTTCTTTTATAAGAATCACAGGTATTAAATATAAAATGAGCGCTATAATATATGTTATTATTGGCAATACTTTGAAATCGTCCGAATGCATTACAGATGTAAAATGCACTAGATAAAACAAACCAAACACGATTATGACAAGTAGAATATCCATTATGTATTGGACACCTCCAATACCTTAACTTTTACATCGACCCAAGTCATTTCATCTATCTCATTTATTATATGATAATATGGTGAGATTCTTCGCATATTATTATTTCTTGCAAATTCTTCAATTTCATATAATAATTTAGGTTCTTCATTAGAATAATCATCACTTACTAATCTTCCATGCAACATTTGATCAATATATAGATATGTCATAAAGTTTAAATGTTTATTAGGAACAAATGACTTATCGACAGGTGTCATCAGTTTCACATTAACCCTATTACCTTTCATCACCTGTGTATACACCATAATTAGTGGGCCTATCTTCTCTAAATCAAAAGCATTTATTAAATTATAAAAATCAATTACACATTCATCGAGTTGGTTAATACTGTAATCAACGTATTCTTTATATACTACATTTCGGTACATCATTTCTGAAAAATTCATTTTATTCATCTAATTCAACCTCATCAATGTTAATTTCAGCATGAATTTCATAAATCTCTCCTCCAAAGTAATTAGACATAACATGATAGAAAGGCTTATCTGAGAGAGTTATATCATTTTCAGAAGCAAACGTCTGAATACCTTCATATACAACTTCAAAGTCATCTTCATCAAAACATTTATGAGAAATTGTTGGATAAACTTCCAGCGTAGGTTGATACTTAATATTTAATTCAGGTATGTCTTCAATTTCATCATTGAGTGGTATATATGTTATAAAATTAACTTCACCCATACCCACAATTTCTTTATTGAAAATAGTAGGTCCCATTGTATATATATCATTCGACACAAAGAACTCTTTAATTCTTTTCATCTCATCTTTCCAATAATCTGGATGAATAGAAAATTCCATTTTCGCTATATGAGGCATTATTAATACGTCTAATTCCATTACCTTTCATCTCCCTTATATTACTCTTTAACCATCGTATCATTCGTCTTTAGTTGATTAACTTCAGTAAGTATTCTTCCATATAATATATAATTTTGAGTAACTAAAAAATTACACCCAAATATAATCCCTATAGAAATTATAAATATAAAATGATTTTCCGCTATATTAGGAACTATAATATATTCCACAATTTTTTGAACATAAATGAGTGAAGCTATTATTTTAAGAAAAATTATAAGTAGGGTTTTATCAATTTTTAACCATTTAGGAGCGGGTCCTAATAATAACGTACTCAATATGTGCATAGTACTACAAATAAATAATGTGAAAAAACCAATATACCAATATACATTTAAATAATAATGGTGTTCAGCTGCCACAAAGAAATATAAATTATAAAAAGTTAAATATGAAGTATAGAGACCTATAAAATCTACTATTAAATACCTTTTAGCTTTTTTTAACGGATTTTTCATTTTCCTTTCAAACAATTGTAATAAACCCATAAAATTAATTATAATCGCAAAAATTGTTGTAACTATTAGATATTTAGGTGTTTTTTCTAATGTGAGATCAAAATGATATTGCAAATAAGAAAAAAATATACAAATCAATGATAATACATTAATAACTTGTATTGCTGGTTTTCTTAAACGATTTAATGATTCTTCCAATTTATTTAGCCACCTTTATGAAAATAATGAACTTACTGATGCACCAAAATGCTTTACATCATTAACAGCATTACTAGTTGCTTTTTTTGTATTTTTCCACGTATCTGAATTTCTAATTGCCGTTACTTTTTCGTTCGCTTTGTCTTTAGCTATATCCGTTACAGACTTACCACCAATTAATTTTTGTTCAGAAACGCCAGAAATAATTAAACCAGCCACCAAACCAACTCCAGCTCCTACAGGTCCACCTATACTTGCTCCTATAGCAGTCCCTGCTCCTGTAGTAGCTGCCATAGCTCCAAGATCAACGCCAGAATCCACTATTTTTCTTTGCATAGATTTATCAGAGGCAAAATTAGATCCGACAGCTAGCAAATCTTTTCTGTATAAATATTATTCAAAATAAAGAATTCTTTTCATTTCATCTTTCTAATAATCTGGATAGATAGAAAATTCCATTTTAGCTATATGAGCATTATCAATACGTCTAATTCTATTATTTATTGACTACATCTCTTTTTCTATTGTCTTTACTTAGTTTATTAAAATCGGTAAATACTCTTCCATATAATAAATAATAATGAGAGACTAGTAAATTACTAACAAACATCATAAACATACTTAATATAATTAAAAAATGTGATTCTACAATATTAGGAATAATTATATATTCTATAATTTTTTGAACATAAAAGGTACATGCAATAATTTTCAATATTATAATCCAAATTGTTTTATCGCCTTTAAACCAACGTGGAGTATTACCCATTAACAAAAGACTACATATATGTGCACAACTACATATTAAAAAAAAGACAAAACTAACAACCCAAAACTTGGTTAAATCATATTTATTTTCTTCAGCCATAAAAAAATAAAGATTATAAAATGATAAATACGTAAAATAACTAGTCAAAATACCTACTATTAGATATCTTTTGGCTTTTTTTAAAGGATTGTCATTATTTTTTTCAAATAACTGTAAAAGTCCTAATAGTATGACGATTATCTCAATTAAGGTTGTAATAATAAGATATATGGGAGTACTTTCGAGTGTCAGACTAAAAAGATATTGGGTTGTTGATAATAAAATCATAAATATTGAAATAAAATTCATTACCTGAATACTAGGTTTACGTAATTGTTTTAAACTATCATTCATTTTTTAACTCCTTTAAATTATTGAACTCATTGTTTTACCGAAACCTTTATTACCGTTTCCACCCTCGGATACAATATTTTTTGTATCTTTCCACATTTTTGAATTTCTTATAGCGCTCACTTTTTCATTAGCTTTGTCTTTAACAATATCAGTAGCAGATTTCCCTTTAATAATCTTAGCTTCACTAGCTGCCGACATTATAATTCCTATTCCTAAACCTAAACCGGCTCCTACAGGTCCACCAATACTTGCTCCTATGGCAGTCGATGCCCCTGTAGTAGCTGCCATTGCACCAAGGTCAACGCCAGAATCCACTATTTTTCTTTGCATGGACTTTTCAGAGGCAAAATTAGATCCAACAGCTAGCACACCACCTATTGGTCCTAATAGTTTACCACCATATTTCATGCTCTTTAAAACTTTTCCTAATTTGTTTTTTGCTTTAAAATCATTTATTTCATTTAATGTAATATCTTTTATATTTGTTTTTTTCTTAATCCAATTTGAAATATCTGATGAAGTTAACTCATTCAAACCTTTTCCGTTAGTTCGTTTTAGTAAATTTTTTATATTCTTTTGTCCAGCTATTTGTTTTATATTTTTAAATTCACTATCATCAAAATTCCTAGTCATTTTAAAAGCACTGGTTAACTTATCACTCATCTTCATTGTATTGTTTTTATCAAATATAAATTTTGTAGCTTTCAGTAGCCTCTTGCCTTGAATATTTTCTAAATTAGTATTTAATGATGCGTTAATTAATTTTGACTTTTTGCTTCCAATCGAACTCAATTTGTTGTGTCTAAGTAATTCATCGCCTTTAAAAAAGTCACCATCTCCCGCTATCATAGCAGCAATTACATAATTCTTAAGTTGCAAGGCTGTTTTTACATACTTAGAATATTTTTTTCCACCATAAGCTAGTTCTTGATATTTTTTTAACTCATTTTTCATTTCTACAAATTGATTATTTTCGGAATATAATTTATATTGTTGTTTAATTTGACTAGCACTTTTACTAATTTTAGATCTATTTGCTGGCATATTCTTAACTTTAGATGCCATTGTTGCTACAGGTGAAATCATTGTTATCAAATCTAATTCATCCATACCATGTTGATTTTGGAAGTTACTTAAATCATCAATTGTGTCTTCAGCGTGTTTAGCTAATGCTTTACCTTTATCTTTCACATCACTTTTTGATATAGTTTCAGCTGAAGTTAAATCTCTAACTCCTCCTATAGTACTATTCATTCGGCTTTTAGTTTTTTCAATGTTATTAGCAGCTTTTTCTAATTCATTTTTATAGTCATTAATAGCACTGCTATCTAATACAGCACTATGGTCATTATCAACATCTGAATGAAAAGCACTGATTGCACTTTTAAATTTACTTTCAAACTCTTCTTTAATTTTTTCTATTCGATTTATAGTTTCAATATGAAAAGAGTCATTATAACTATTAATACTCTCTGCAGTTTGTCCTTTAAAGTTATTATTACTCTTTAAATCATTCATTTTTGTTTTCAAAGTATTAGTATTGTTTGATAATGATTGTAATGATTTCGAAATTGAGTCTTTCAAATCATGTACCTCTGACATTTTCACTTTATTACCCACTGTTTTACCCCCTTTTAATCACTATCCAGTTGCCTATTTATACTTTCTATTCTCGAACCTAACTCTGAAATATCAGTTTCTACACCACCGATTTTTTCATTCAATTCATCTAAATCTTTATGCATCTGGTCTACTACATCATCATACTTTTTCCCATAATCAGAGATTGCTTCATCTAATTCATCTTTTTTATCATCTGATTTATCACGTGTTTCTCCTTTCCATTCATTATTTTCAATTTCAATACTTTTATATGTCTTATGCTCACTATCAAAGTCTTCTATAATTTCCTCGGCACTTTTGATTGCTTCCTTCAATCTTTTTCTATCAGCTTTTAAATCAGACAGTTCACTTTCTTTCGCTCTTTTTTGAGATTGATATTGAGCTCTTCTCCTTCTTAATTCAGTTTTATTAGACACCTTAACACCCCTTTTATTTAATTTTGTGAATTATCACCTATTTGACCTGCGATATTATTGTCATTATCTTCAAAATCTCTGACAGCTGTTTGCATAGCAGCAGCGTCTTGAGTAACGATAGCACTATAATTTGAAATTGCACTAGATAATGTATCTGCAGCTGCAGCAAACCCTGTAAATGGGCTCAAATTTGTATCTTCTAAAGAAGAGTTACTAGGATTAAATTTAATATTCGAACCAGCATTGGATATCTGATTAATTTCACTAGAAGCTGAACCAGTTTCTACCTTAATTTCTGACATAAATCTTCCCCCCTAAATCATTATTTTTATTTTTTGATATTCATTATTTTCAAATTTATGCATTTCATATGGTTTTAACATAGGTTCTCTGTTAGTTGATCGTGAAGGAGCAAAGTCCTGATCGTAAAGTCTTGTTGCAATGATTGCTTGATTTATTATTTGTCTAGTAAGTTTAGTTTCTCTATCATAAGTTCCTATTATGTCATTGTACATACTACTAATAATTACATATACGTTAACTTTTGGACCATCAGATAAAATTAATTTTATGTCTTTTTCAGTAATACCTGTTGAATTTATGAATGCTTTAATATTATTTATAAATACTACTTTAATATCATCTGTAGCTTTTTCACCATTTATCCTTTTTTCTATTTCAACCACAAAACCTTGTTTTATAAATTTCAACTCTTCGACACTTGAATAATAAGATTTTACCATATCTTTTTTATTAGACATATTCATTTCAGCGTCTATTAATATCGTAGTAGCAGAGGTCTTAAGTTTTTCTAATTCTACGAATATTTTATCATTTAATATCTCTAAATCTTTTGGAACTTTTGCAGATAATATACTAGGCTTTGTAACATCTAAACTAACCAATTCTACGTCTTCAAAGTCTAATCCTACTGGTAGTTTATGATCTTCTAAAATGATTTTTTCAAAGTCGTATTTAGCTTCTAGCTCTTCTCGAAGTACTTTTTCTGGCATCATCGGAATGTGTGCAGGATATTCGCCTACGTAGTGTTCGTTCATTTGTGCGATTTCATCTTTGATGCAGCTATTGTAGGTTTGTCCTTCTTTTACTTCAAATGGTTGTGCAATTTGGAATTGTGTGAAGTTGTCATCGTTGATAGCTGCACGTCCTTTAATATCTTTAACACCTTTTTTATATGAGCCAATGATGTTTGTTAGTTCATTATTTTCAAATAAGTATAGTGCAATACGCGTCTTAATATTAGTAAATATAGATGATTTAACGGCGCTTGATCTAGAACCAGTCAAGATAATGTAAACACCTAATGCTAGACCTTCTCTTGTCACTTTAGCCATCATTTCTTCGTAGTCTTCGACGAAAGGTGATTCTTTCACTGTGTCATAGTTATCAATGATGATAAAGACGTTGGGCACTGTTTTTCCTGTTTCTTTATTATATTGATCAATGTTAATCACACGTTCTTGACTTAATAACTTTTTACGTTCGGCGATAATCTGATGGATTTGTTTAATGGCTTTAGCAATTTTATCCTCTTGATCCACTGTGAAATAATCTGCGACGTGTGGAACATCACTGACAGGCATTAAACCGTTTGTACCAAAATCGAACAAATACATATGTGCTTGATCTGGTCGATAGTGACGTGCCACATCAAAGATAACATTGTGCAGGAAGTTCGTACGTCCATATCCAGGGCTACCAATTAATGCAATATGACCTGCTTGTTTTAACTTCAATGTCATCGGTCCTTGATATTGATTTTCTGGCACATCTTTCAACCCTAAAGTTAATTCGACTTCTTTAGGTTGATCTGTCCATAATTTGTTGAAATCTGTTTCAATTAATTCTGATTGATATACCATCTCAGGTAATGGTGGTAACCAAGGTCGTTTAATATCCGGTATATTTAAACGCTCTGTAATACCCTCAATATGATCAATCACTGCTTCGAGTTCTGTTTGAGTTTCAGTTGGTTCTTCATCGTCTAATCCACTTAAGTCTTTGTTGATAGGTTGTAATTGACCATAATCATTAATCATATAGATTGTTTTATCTTCTTTATCTAAAGATTCACCTTCGATATCGTACGTCGCACCACTCCAAGCAGACTGGAATAATTCATAAATTTCATTATTACCGACTTGTAAGTACGCACGTCCTGGTAATGTGATATCAGCTGCATCAGGTGTTTTTAAAATTTCGTTACTGTCCTGTCTATCTTGTACTTTCAAAGCAAGTTTGAATTTAGAGTTAGACCATATTTGGTCATCAACCACACCAGATGGTTTTTGTGTCGCTAAGATTAAATGAATACCTAAAGAACGACCAATACGTGCTGTTGAAACGAGTTCTTTCATAAAATCAGGTTGTTCTGATTTCAATTCAGCAAACTCATCGGAAATAATATATAAATGTGGCATAGGTTCAGTTGCTATACCTTCTTTAAATAACTTGTGATACTGATTGATGTGGTTAACATCATGTTCTCCAAATAATCTTTGACGTTTACGCAATTCTGCTTTTATAGATGTTAAAGCTCGCATGGCTTCATCACCGTCTAAGTTCGTAATAGTTCCTACTAGATGTTTTAGGTCTTTGAACAGATTCGCCATACCCCCACCTTTATAGTCAATTAATAGAAATGCGACTTCATGTGGATGGAAGTTCACTGCAAGAGACAAGATATAAGACTGTATAATTTCTGATTTACCAGAACCTGTTGTACCTGCAATTAAACCATGTGGTCCATGCGCTTTTTCATGTAAGTTAAGTGATAATACATCGTCTTTACCTCTTACACCTAAAGGTACTGTCATTGTTTTATATGTTTCATTCTGCTGCCAACGATTAACAACATCTAATTCATGAACTTCATTAACATCATACATTTGTAAAAATGTAATACTATCAGGAATTGCGTTCTTCATATGTTCAATATGATTAAGATTAGCAATTCGACGTGCAATATATTCTTTATCAATACCATCAATATTTTCCGGCGTGAATTTCAATTGCACTAATTCTTCTTCTTTCATAATAAGTTCGCCTTCAGTTCTAGATTTAATATCTATTATTGTTTCCACGTGTTCTGGCAAACTTTCAATAACGTCTTCCACAAATACTAATGAAATACCATATTCTGATAAATCTTGATTCACATATTCTAAAATAACGTGATCGATAATAAGTGACATATCAGTAATCACAAATACTAAATGTGGTGTGAATACGATTTTTTCATTACTTTTACTTTTTTCTCTTACCGTTTGAATACGCTCTTTAATCATACTGTATACAGAGGTCAAAATTTGATCACGTGTACGCTGATTATAGACGAACCCTCTTATGTTTAAAGCACTCAATGTCATATGAGGTAACCAACGCGCCCAGTTAAAGGTGTCACGTTCATCTTCTCTAATCACATATAGCATTTCCACATCATGATAACTGTGGAAAGTGGCAAGTTGAAGCGTCATCTTCTCTAACTCTTCAATAATCAAATGTCTGGCACCAATATAAGCAATTGGACCATGTGTTAAATCATTAATTAATGGCGCTTTTTCAACTTCTTGATAAAATTCATAAAGTTCTTTCGCATCGTCAAATAATTCATCTCTTCTTTGAACAAATTCATCTTCTTGATAATCGACTTTAAAAGATTTTTCAATATTAGCGATACCTAATTTATAATGTAGAAAATCATGATGGTGTGATGTTTTCTCATAAATTCTAGGTGCCTTATTTTCAACAATATCTTTAATTTCAGATAATGTTGGATAATGGAAGTTCAAACTAAATCGTTGGTCTTTTATCGCTTTATTGATATCCGATGACTTATCACTAAGATACTTTTTATAATCCTTCTCCCGCTTTTCGACCTCTTCTTTATATTTCTTTTTCTCAGAGAAGTAAGTTGTAATACCAAAGATAACCGTTACGATGCTCATACCAATCATCATAATAATATAAACACCAATTGGTCTGACTAAAAAGATGACTACGGTCAATGCAATCATTACGAGTGGCGGAACGATGGAACGCCATATCGCAGTATTATTCTTTTGAATTGGTTGTGGCGGTTTTTCAATTTTAATTGTCTCAGTAGGTTCACGATGAATGATTCTTGGTGAACGATGGTAGTCGTTATAATCATCTGATTGTGCATCTGGTGTATCTTGATTGAGTCTGATTAAATCTGAAATCATCGTTTCGTGACTCATCATTTTCAAACCGTCGGACTGCACTTCAAACCAAATCCCATTGATAAAGACATGATCCCCGATGTACGCTCTGCTCCATTTATCATTACTAAGTTCATAATTGATGTATAATTTTGAATCATCATTATGTACAAACTGAACATATCCAGTCTGTCCAATTTCAGCATAATTTTTAATCATAATGACATTCGAAAGTTCAGCAATTTTAATATCATCATAATCATTAGGACCTATGGTTATCACGTCTCGTGTATTTGGGTAAGCAAAGGATGCTATGTTTGAAGTATCAAATAGGTATAACGACACATTACCATCATTCGTCTTTCTTTCTTGCCCTTTAAATATAGAAGAATGATTAGCTTGCCATGTACCTTGTTCATTCTGTTCTAAATGAATCACATCATTAAAATTGTCTAATGTAATGTCAGCTGACTTATCTCCACTAATGGTATATGTCTTTTGATTTCTTAAATTTAACATTTTCAATTGATTCTGGTATTCAATAATTAATCTATGCATAGTTAGTTACTCAGTCCTATACTATTTTTTACGTTCTGCTTCTTGACGTTTCTTTTTATCTTTTGCTGTCTGTTCTTTTTGTTTCTTCTCATTCTCTTCTTGTTGTTTTACTTTTTTGTCTTTTTCTTCAGCTTTTTCTTCTTTTTCTTTAGCTTCTTCATCTTTAACTTCTTTTTCTTTATCTAAGATATCTTGTAATTTGTCGTTATATTTTTTCGTTTGTTCAGAACGTTTATCATTAGATAAATCTGAATTATTTTTAATTTCATTTAATTTATTTATTAAAGCTAATTTTGTAATATCGTTATCATCTAGGTAAGTAGCAATATTTAAAGCTTCATCTAAATGTCCTTGCCCCAATTGCATCCAATATAATAAGTAATCTTTATTGGCATCTGGTGTAACGCTATTAAGCAAGTTCTCTTTTTTATCTTTTTCTAATCCTTGCTTGTTTGTTTCAATATAACTTTTCGCATAGATATAGAGTGCCTCTTTATCAAGATTTTTACCATCTAAATCTTTGTAGTCATTAAGTACTTGTGTATAATCTGCTTTGACATAAGATTGATATCCTTTTTCAACCTGTTCTTCATTTTTCATAACAAAGAAATACAGATAAGCTAAACAAGCAATTAATAACACGCCAATAATACTCATTGCTATTCCTAACCATTTAAAAGTATTGTATTTTCGTTTTCGGACATATGAAAAGTTCTGTGTATAATCTGACTGTTGCTTATTATATTGTTCTGTTAAAAATTGCTTAAGTTCAGACAAGTTCTTAGATTGTATAATTTTATTTTCAAAAGGTGTTCCTTTATGTAGTTCTAAATTTCCTTCAACAAGCGCATCGAAATTCACTTTTTGATTAAAAGCTGTAATAATTAATGACTTGTATCGTAAAAGAAAATCATCTTCAGACAACGGTAATGGTTCTACAATATTCTTTAATCCTCTTGTCTTCATGAGTGGAAGTCCATCTTTTGTAAAGTAAAGTTCGTCTGGAGATAAATTAAAGGTATAACGTGTTGCTCTAAGTTCTTCTAATTTTCCAATATTTAATAAATATCTCAGCTTTTCATTTTTGGAAAAACTTTTAATTTTTTCAAAAGGAATATTATGTTCTGTAATATGGTAATGCACTTGATAGTTATCACGTAGTTCTGTTAACTCTGCATCAAGGAAGTATGATGTATGTTGCTCTAACAAATACATTAGATGACTTTGTTCTTTCTTAATGGATGTCTTAGGTATTTCTCTCATGTCTCTTCTTTCATGCTTTTCATCATTAGTTTGACGATCTAGTGGTTCTAAATCCTTTAACTCACTTGTCTTTTTATTAGCCATTTATTTTTATCCACCCTATAGTAATTTTAATATGTCTCCGTCGGTAATTTGATAATCTATCAACCTATCATTTTCGACTAAAAGTTGATTTTTCGTTATTACTTTAATTTGGTTGCTTATGTCACTCAAATGAATATCTAAACTTTCCAATACTAATGGTAACAATGCTTTCATTGACATGTGTATTGGTACTGCCAAATCATAAGTTCCGTAGTTATAATTCGTAAAATCGAATGTCACTTTTTTATGTTGTTTCATTTTTGCCTTCTCCCTCTTCTAATAGAAAATATGACAAACCCAACTGTTAAAAAAGCCCCTATACTCAATAAAATATAAGGAACTACATTTTTCTCCTGTTTATTTTGAATATAGGGACTTTTATCACTCTCCACAGCTTTTTCAGCATTCGTTGGGGAAAACAATACTTTTTTAGTTTCATCCAAGCGAGTATTTTTACTCGCTTGGTTCTGAAACATACCATTTTTTATTTTATTGTCTTTTTTCTCTCGTTGCTTTTTCAGTGCATCATTTACCTTTTTACTGTCTTTATCAAATAAAGTTGTATCATATTGATTTAAATCTTTGTTTACATTTTCCTTTTCCTCTTGATCAACTTGAATATCGAGACTTCCTCTGGGACTATCTGCTGTTAATAATGTCATAGTCATTAAACCTTCTATTAACATTTAGATGAGCCTCTCTTTCTTAAAGTGCTTGATAAACATATTAAGTACAAATCCAATAATTACAATCACTGACATTATGAATAATGCCATTCCAACTGGATGTTCTGCATTCAGGAAGTTATATATCATAGTATCTACATAGGATAATGGTGAGAATTTGTTTAACGTATGATTTGTATTGAAGTAATTCATCGCAACAAAATAAATACCTAATGTAGTCATCATGATAAACATACCAATTGATTTAAGTTGTCTGAATAAGTAAGTGTTGATTAATACAAATAGCATCATTGTCATGATAATCATAAACATAAACTTAACTTTATAACCTGGCATAATGTGATATTGATTCATAGCAATTAGACCAATGACAACACCCTCTATTAAACCAGTCAATGTGATGATTGAGGAAATAATCACGTTATTCCACATTCTATTATTTTTACTAAATTCATCTTTAATTAAGTTAAGGCTTCCTTTTGCTCTTTCGTAACTGTAAAATACATAAGCTGTCATCATTGCGATTAAATACATCAACAGTACTAAAATCGTAGGAGACATAGTATCTTTATCACCATTATTTGCTAATACATTTTCCAAATTTTTCTTTTGAATTGGATTACTCATAAAGTCTTTTAATGCGACATTTTGACGATCCCCATCTTTAGAATTTTTAAGTACTTTTTCAAAATCTTTAGCAAATAGTTGGTTCTTTTTGTCATTATTAGACATTTGTTCATTTAAATCATTTGCTCTTGTACCTAGCGCTCTACCGCTTGCATGTAAATTATTAACATTATCATCTAATTGGTTTAACTCTCCACTAATTTGATCTGCATTAGATTTAGAATTTTGTACATCAGATAGTAAGCTTGTACTTCTCTCTGATAATTTACTTACTTGATCGTCTAGATTCGTAGATAATGTTGTAAATTCTTCACCTTTATCTTTATCAATTTTTGGCGTCTTAGGTTCTTCATTAAGTGTCTTTTCAGCTTGACTCAGGTCACTAATAAGATTTGAAATATCTTTTTTGTTTTTCTTAATATCATCTTGATTGTTCATTACATCTTCAATCATTTTGTCTGAAGAATTATCTAATCCATCGATTTGTTTTAATAATTGTGACTTATCATTTTTAAAGTTTTTCATATCATCAATGACTTGATTTACCATCATATCTACAATGGCTTTATTATCAATCGTTGGTTTATCTGAATTTAAATTAAAATCTTTAAAGATATCGTAATGAGACTTGAACTTATCTAATGAACGTAACTGTTGATCTAAGTCTCCACTAATCAATTCACCCTCTAAGTTATGATTAATAGATAAGTCTACAACATTCACTCTATCTGGTTCTTCATTCGTATCGTTATTAGCGTTATCTTTCTTATCTGCTTGACCAAATAACACTTGTAATTTCATTGTTTTATCTTTTAAAAATTCAGATTGATATTTACTATTATTTTTTAATTTAGCTGTACCTTTGATTTCCACATCGTATGATTTCTTCGTTGTATCTAATTTAATATCCTGATTTTTAATGTCATATTTCTTGTCATTTACATATACATATCCGTCAAAGTCAAAATTAGGATCGGTCGCAATAGTTAATTGGTTGATATCGCGACTTTTAATCGTTTCATGACGTTCAAATTTCACACCTTCGTTAATCAACTTAGATGTATCGTCTGCCGTGATTTCACCGTTATAATCTTGTTGCTTAATAAGGTCTTGTGGATGAGCCTTATTATATTCATCTTTGAACTGTTGAACATCATTAAGTATAGATTTATATTCCCTCGTAGCTTTTAAGGATAGTCCTGCATTATCCAAGTCTTGTTCGGACATATTTAAGATATAGTTTTGATCTTGACCTATTTTGTCTTTTTCAATGTCATTTCTTAAATGATTAATCATCGTATCTTGCATTTTCTGTTTGTCGTCTTTAATTTGTTGTAAAGCATCTTTAAGATCTTGATTATCGTCTAGTTGTGCCCTCATTGATTTAGTCAATTCTTTTCTATAATCTTCAATCATCTCGTCAGTAAAAGGCGATTCTTGCTTTTTAACATCATCCTTGACTTTGCTTAAGCGATCTTTAAATGTTTTCTTGTATTCTTCTTTAGATTGATCTTTAGCATCTGCTTGTTTATCGAGTTGATTATCAACTTGTTTCAAATGATTGATATAGTCTTCTATATCGACATTGTCTCGTTGAGATTGATAATCTTCTAAAATTTGTTCCATTGCTGATAAGTTTCCTTCAAACCACTCATCTTGGTCTTGAACTATAGATGAAGCACTTAAATCATTACTAATATTAAATATATTTGAATTACTGCTTAATAGTGAATGATTATATTGTTGTATCCACGTTGTAATACCTTTATTTGCAGTTATAGAATTCACTAATGTATCTGTGAATAATTCTGGAAAATCATTTAATGGATTTAATAAATAATTTGCGAAGTTGTTATTAACACCTTGTTCACGCTTCATAATATCGCCTACATTTTCTTGGGCATTATGCAAATTATCTATAATACTTGTTAAGTAGATTTCAATTAAATGTTTATTAAAGTCATTAAGTACATTACTTACAACTTTTTCAGTTTCTTTAGCGATACTCTCTTTTTGACCAACTGCAGTTTTATATTGAATAGACATTTTTGACGGTGTCTTTTTGTCTAATTGCATAGCTAATTTTGTGAAATCTTTAGGAATCACAATCATGACTTGATATTTACCATTTTTCAATCCTGAATCCGCAATACTACGTGTTACAGTTTCAAATTTATAATTACTTTCTTTTGATAATTTTTTTATAAATGGTTCACCTAATTCAATCTTTTTTCCATTATACTTAGTTGGTTGGTCTTCGTTGACAATTGCAATATGTATATTTTCACTATTTTTAACTTCTTTTTGTGTATTATCTTCAGTCTGATTCCCATATTTAAAATGGACAAAGGCAATCATTCCTACTATAGCAACAATAATGATTAAGATTACGCTGGAAAGATAAATCCAATTTTTCTTTGTCATGTTTCTTTTCCCTTTCTAAACCAATACTAATAAAACGAAGAGGCGAGACCCCTTCAATATCAATGTAAACTGATAATCCTTAACAAACACTGTTTGTTAATCCACTGTTAGGTTTTCCCGCCTCAACAAAATATTACTGTAAACCGAAGTTATTAGATAATTGTTGGTCTTGTTCTTGAACAGCATCTGCTGTGCTGTTTAATTGTTGTTTAATTTCTTCTAATAACTGAGCAAATTTTTCAACTTTAGGACTAAGTTGTTGGAATTGTTCTTCAAAACGGCTGAAAGCTTGTCCTTCCCAGTTTGCTGCGATTTCGCCTTGTGCACGAGTTAAATCAGCTAAAATTTGGTGTATTTGTTCAGAACCTTGTCCATAAGATTGTGATTTAGCTCTGATTTCCTCTGGACTCATCTTAATCATTGCCATAATTAGAAACCTCCTGAAAATTTGATTGTATTTTCTACAAGATACAGTAAAATTTAAATTTAAAGTATCTTATGTAAATAATATACAAATTACTAGTATATGTATATACTTTTTAACAAATTTAAGTGATTTGTTTTATTCAACACATTAATTTTAATTGATTTTTAACTTTTTATTCATTTTTTTACTATTGAAGTTTATACTAATAATAAATCATTTAAAGTAAAGGATTATTGATTAACATGAAAAAAATATTATTAACCAGTATATCGTCTATAACATTATTAAGCGGCCTTACTTTAACTACTAATACTTTTGCTGCTAACTACAGTAATATTGATGAAGCTAGAAAAGAACATCCCAATGCAGATTTTAAAGTAAATAAAAAGGATGGTACGTTTTCCTATACATATGACAATAGAAACACACAATCATCATTAGATAAGAAGAAACAAGAATATCAGCCATCAAATCATCAAATAAATCATTACCCATCCCAAAATCATTCAGTTCAGTTATCACCTTATAACAATCAAGTATCTAACTTATCTCAAAATCATCAAAGTAATAATCAATTATCTGAAACACCTGATCCTCAAAATAACAGAAATGACCAAGGTGACATATTAAATGAAACTGATACACCACAACCTGTAATACCACCAACGTCTGATGATATGAAAGATAACTATCAATCTGATACTAAAAAAAATGCTTATCAAAAAGATAAGCATGGAATGATTACTACCATTGATATGGATGAGTTATATGATGAGTTGCAAATTGCTGAATTCAATGATAAAGCTAAGACAAATGATGGAAAACCATTAGCTATTGGTAATGGAAAAATCGTTGATCAACCCATATTCACAGACAAAAATAATTTATATACTGCAGGTCAATGTACTTGGTACGTCTTTGATAAACGTGCACAAGATGGACATACAATAAGTACTTTCTGGGGTGACGCAAGAAACTGGGCAGGACAAGCATCAAGTGCTGGTTTTAAAGTCGATCATTCACCAAAAGAAGGTTCAATCATGCAAACGACCAATGGCCCATACGGTCACGTTGCATATGTTGAACGTGTTAATAAGGATGGAAGCATATTTATTTCTGAAATGAACTGGATAGCACCATATATCGTTTCAACACGTACAATATCTGCTTCCGAGGTTGATTCTTATACTTTCATACATTAAAAATTGAAAGACCTTGTAATGACTTAGCTTAATATAATTTGTCCTTTTGAAATAAACTAAAATACTATCAAATAGATTCATCCTAATACTTTATGTATTGTTCAATTTGAGAGGTATTCTAATCAAAGCTAAATGAGTTTTTAAGAATCATATAAAGAAATGAAAGTAAGCATAGATAAGCATAAGAGGTTTGAGTTGCGAAAGAAAAAGAGATTCTGTTGCAAAGTTAATTTTATAGAGTAATTTAAACAAAAAAGAAAAGATCTCTGTGAATTTTTTAGATATAAGCAATTTATAAGGACGTAATTATTGTACCTGTTAGCTAATATTTAAGATATGCACTTGGTTATCGTAATATATCTAAAATATTAATATCCTCATTGAGCAAGATTACCGCCATATTAAAGTGAGAGAGACAAGGCATCCAAACATCAATACATCAAACTTTAAAAAGTATTGAATATATTTACGGTCTTTTAAAAAATCTCAGGTCTCTTCAGATCTATGGATTTCCCACAGTGCTACGACATTCGTCACATGTTGGTCAGTTAAGAGAATACCACCATTTAAAAGTGATAATTAGTTAAATTTTTTGCCTGTGCAATAGAACCCAATAGATAGTAACTTAGCGAACTAAATTTAGTTTGAGTAATTATAAAAAAGACAATTTCTATTGAATAAATATAGAAATTGTCTTTTTCTTCGTCTAAGACCTTTATGTTCCAACATCTTTGTTAATCTTCTTTCAAATGTTCAATTGTTTTGAAGCCTTCACGATAATTAGCTAGTTCTTCCATCATCGCGTACCAATCATGGCCTACTTTTTGTAGTGTCTTTTGAATTAATTCATCTTGTGCTTGGTTTAACTTACCTATTAAATCATCACCCGCTTCAGTGGTAAAAAGTTTTTTTACTCGTCTATCCTGCTTAGATGTTTGTTCAATAATTAAACCTTCTTCTTTTAATTTACGTAACGTTGCATGCGATCCTTGTTTAGATATTTCAAGCGTAATCAAAAGTTCTTTAATTGTTATACCCGGTAATTTATTAATGAAAAATAAGAATCGATGATGTTGGCGACTCATGCCATATTGCTCAATAATTTCATCCGCTGTAGTAATAAAAGTCTTATACGCGAAGTAAAACAGCATATGTTCGTAATCATTTTTATTTTTAGACATTTAACACTATCCTTTTTTATTCAATATCGTTATTATAATAAACTTTTGACTGATAGTCATATATTTCAGAAACTGTTCAAACTTTTAATAGGTCAACTTAGTTGACTTTATTTCAGATTGACGTTACTATGATACTTGTAAGATAAAAAAATCAAAGGTGGAATCATATATGAAACAACGCGTAGGACAATATTTAATGGACGCGGTTTATTCAGCAGGTGCTGACAAAGTTTTTGGTGTCCCAGGAGATTTTAATCTAGCCTTTTTAGATGATATTATTGCACATAATCATATTAAATGGATTGGTAATACAAATGAACTTAATGCAAGTTATGCCGCTGACGGATATGCACGTATTAATGGCATCGGTGCAATGGTAACAACATTTGGAGTGGGTGAATTAAGTGCTGTCAACGGAATCGCTGGATCTTATGCTGAGCGTGTGCCAGTTATTGCCATCACTGGGGCACCTACTCGAGCTGTAGAACAAGAAGGCAAATACGTTCACCATTCTCTTGGCGAAGGAACTTTTGATGATTATAGAAAAATGTTTGAGCCTATTACAACAGCGCAAGCTTATATTACACCTGATAATGCTACCACAGAAATTCCAAGAGTAATCAACGCGGCGATTCAACAACGTCGTCCAGTTCACATTCATTTACCTATTGATGTCGCACTCACAGAGATTGAAGTTTCAAAGCCATTCAAAGCAGAAGTCGAACCACAAAAAGACGTTCAAAGTTATATCAATATGGTTCAAGACAAACTTGAATCAGCAACACAACCTGTCATTATTACAGGCCATGAAATAAATAGTTTCCATCTGCATAAAGAACTCGAACAATTCGTTGATCAAACTCAAATTCCAGTTGTTCAGTTATCTTTAGGTAAAGGTGCATTTAATGAAGAAAATCCTTATTATATGGGTATCTTTGATGGTTCAATAGCAGAACAAGATATTCAAGATTATGTCAATCAAAGTGATGCTATTTTGAATATTGGTGCTAAATTAACAGATTCTGCAACAGCTGGTTTCTCATATCAATTTGATATTAATGATGTGATTATGCTAAATCATAATGAATTTAAAATTAATGATACATGCATCGAAGCATTTTCATTACCAAATATATTAAATGGTTTAAATAAGTATATTCACTACAAAAATACTAATGATTTCCCACAATATGAGAGACCACAAGCACATAATTATGAACTTAGTAATCAGCCATTAACTCAAGAGACTTATTTCAATATGATGCAAGATTTTTTACAACAAGATGATATTTTAATCGCTGAACAAGGTACATCATTCTTTGGTGCTTATGACTTAGCCTTGTACAAAGATAATACTTTTATCGGACAACCATTATGGGGTTCTATCGGCTATACACTACCAGCAACGTTAGGAACACAAATTGCAAATCCATATCGTCGAAACATTCTATTAATTGGTGATGGCTCACTACAATTAACTGTTCAATCATTATCTACAATGATTCGTCAACATTTAAACCCTGTGATATTTGTAATTAATAACGATGGTTATACAGTTGAGAGAATGATTCATGGTATGAAAGAACCTTACAATGACATTCGCATGTGGGATTACAAATCATTACCTTCTGTATTTGGTGGTGACAATGTTTTAGTTCATGATGTAAACACTTCAGAAGAACTCATGCTCACCTTCGAAAATATTAAATCTAATAGTGATCGCATGCACTTTGTAGAAGTGAAAATGTCTGTTGAAGATGCACCAGCTAAATTAAGTAATATAGCTAAAGCATTCGCATCACAAAACAAATCATCTTAATATCTTTTTAAAATTCTATAATATAAGCAATTCAAACACCCGTATGATTCTCTAGTTATACGGGTGTTAAATATATCTTTATAGAAGTTGAAACTTAAAAAATGACGTTTCCCGTGAAACAACATTCATTTAACGTTATATTTTATATCGATTAAAAGTAAAATGTATAAATAATCACAAACATTGATGACTCTAATAAATCATTCTTAAGACGCCTTTTTTAATGAACTCAATCATATCTTTAGCCATTGCTATAGTTTTAGAATTTGTTTTAAGTTCCGAGTTAAAAATTCCAAATATACAAATAAGCCTGCACATTCTTTAATGTGAGGCTTACTTGAATTCTCTATAAACTCCGATTATCTAAATATTGTTTATCAATAACTGAACGTGTGATATCTCGTAAGTGTGCTGGGCTCATCGAAGAACTATCCATTTGATTGCGACCGTGATGAGTCGCATCTTTGTCATTATAGTCATCTAGCATCATCACTTTAAAGTTCGACTTAAGGAACTGGTTTTGGGGTTGAGTTAATTCGTAATAATTCACCATACTTCTCCACTTCACATCTTGAACTTGAAACTGTTTATCTTTCTTACTAATTTTAAAATCTATTCGTCCTAATAAATCATTACTTTCATTCCCTGTTGACTGACCGTTCAAGAAATTCCCTAGAGAATATGCTACGAGTGTACGATTCCCTTCTCTACCGTCAACCCATTTTACTGGTTGAATCACATGAGGATGTGTACCTAAAACTACATCAACACCTGCATCAGCGAAAATTTGTGCATATTTTTTTTGAGTGGCGTTAGGCTGATGCTTACCTTCATTACCCCAATGTGCTGAAACAAGTACTACATCACTTTGTTGTTTGGCTTTCTTAACATCTTGCTTAATTTTATTTTCATCAAACGTATCTACCGTATAATCATGAGTTGGTTGATGGTCGTTTGTACCAAATGTGTAACTTAATAAAGCAACTTTCACACCTTTAATTGTTTTAATAGGAATTTGACGGTGTGCTTGTTCTGATTCATATACACCCGTGAACAAAACTTGATCTTTAAATTTGTTCCAAGTATGAATATGATTTCTTACACCTTGCTCTCCTTGATCTAAGGCATGATTGTTTGCACCGTTTACAAAATTAAAGCCAGTATCTACTAAATCCTGAGCAATACTACTCGGTGTATTAAAGTTTTTAAATCCTGAATAAGGCCTATCATCCCCACCTAATGGTGATTCTTGATTAACAAAAGAAATATCTGCGTTTTGAATGTCTTTTCTTACTGGTTGATACATAGGTTTAAAATCAAAACTATTCCCCGTAATTTGTGCATCTTTATATACAACTGGGTGAATTAAATTATCACCTACAGCAACAACACGTATCGTTTTATTTGCATTTTGTTTATTACCAAAAGATTGATTAATCGTACATCCACTAACAACTATGAAAAACGTAAATAATATCATGGTATACACTAAATATTTAGATACTGTTTTCATTTTTTAATACTTTATCCCCTTTTATAAACTTTTGTATTTATTTTCATCATATCTCTATTAACTTTAATAAACAATATATGATATGTGAACATAATGATTTTAATAAATAACTATAGTTGTCTTACCTGTCATCTGGATTAACTGTAACACCGAACAAAATCAATAAGAGAAGAATACTAAGGCGAGTAACAATTTTTTATATTCGTTTAATAAGATGTCCGCCTAAATATCCAAATTCAACCCTTTGTATCATTACTGGACAAACCACTCAATCGCACGTTTAATAGCTCTATCCCAATAAGCATAATCATGATCTCCTGGACCATCTTCAAACTTATAAGAAACCCCTTTTTCATTTAACGTCTCAGTAAATTGAAGGTTATCATGATATAAAAAGTCTTCTTTACCACACATGATAAACAATTCAGGAATATCTACATTAGCATCGATGGCTTGATCAAGTAAGTAGTACGTATCGAGTTCTGTACCTTTAATTTGAGTATCTCTTCCGGTGATAGCTTGTGGAGAGAAATCAATCCAATCCAAATCAATGAGTCGCTGTGCTTCAAAAACTGCTGAAAGTGGTGCAGCTTTAGCAAATTTATCACTTTGAGTTAGCGCAAATTTAATCGTTCCATAACCGCCCATTGAATGTCCTGCAATAAAATTATCTTCTCTTTTTCTAGAAAGTGGTAAAATTTGATGTACGTATTCGTAAATTTCTAATATGTAATCATAGTAACTATGTCCATATACCATATTTGCATAGCCACTATGATCGACGTTAGGCATTATAATCGCAAGTTGATGTTCATTTGCATAACGCTCGATACTTGTATATCTTATGTAAGTTGTTTCATCGCTAGACAATCCATGTAATAACAACATTGATTTCAATTGTTTCGCTGTTCTTGAACTATCAAAGAATGTTACATCCTCGGGTAAAATAATCGTTAAATTTTGATGCATTCCTATCGTTGGTGAATTGTAATTCATTGTTATTAAAGCCATATGTGTCACTCCTCTACTGTATTATCTATTATTTTACTTATTCTTTTTATCAATTTATAGAAAAAACGCAACTTTGACTATAGATTATATAAATTTCTATACTTTCCAATGCGGAACTAAAATTTTATTCTCTATATTAAACAAGTTGATTTACTATAGATTGTCTAACCTTTAAATATGATATATTTCTAAAGCAATAAATCATGAAATAAAAAAACGATAGTGAATGATTTCATAGAAACCTATTCGACCATCGTTTGTCTTCAATTATGTATGAGTGATACGCACTCATTATAAGTCTTTACTAACCAACCAATTTTTACTGTTTTTAAAGAGTATTTTTTCTTCTCTAAGTTCATTTATGATATGACTCGTCGTTTCTCTAGATATTCCTGCCATATCACTCAATAACTGTATTGTCATAAAATGCTTAATTTCATAAAACTCATCATGATCATAACCTACTGTTTGACATAGGTAACGTAAAATCTTAGTCACGCGTTCTTTAGCTAATTTACTCGTTAAAGCCATATTGTATTCAATATGTTGACATTGTGTTTCGCTTAATAAGGAGAATAATTTCACAAAAATCTCTTCGTGATTTTTACATAAATATTCTATTAAATCTCTCGGTATTCCAATCATTTCACAATCTGTTAGGGCTGTACACATTTCATTAGGAACTTTATCTTGAAATAAGTTATTTAAAGGAAAGAGCACTTTTTCTCTATTCAAATATCGATATACATCACCATTCAAATTAAAATTTTCTCTCATAATATTACCTTTTAAGAGTAAGTAGATATGCGTGGTTTCATCAGACGAATAGTAGACAATTTGTCCTTTGTTGTAATGTCTCACAAAACATTGACTTTTAAATGGCAGTAATACACCTACAGGAATATTGATATAAGATGCTAATTGTTTAAAACTTTCATCAAGTTCATTTTCTCTACAAAACATTTGATTTCCAGTCATAAAAATAACTCCTTATTGCCTTAGACTATGGTCAAAAGGGACGCTATAATTTCTCCGATTTAAAATTTATTAGAATTCTGTATATATTACAGACAATATTTACTATGGACCACTGTTCTTATTATACCAATAGTTTAAATATCAAATATTTTATATACTTTTCTTTGTTTGATTTTTATCGATTAAACTCCCTTTATAACTCATGATTGATCAATATCTATAACATTTAAAAATATAAATTACATCATCGTAATAACCCTATCAATGCTAAAATAACGATAAGACTAAAGAAAATATAGTCAAATTGTGTAAGTCGCTTTTGATTATTTTTTTGAACAACTACATAGACGATAATCCCCGGAATATAGAGCAACATGGTAAGTAACAAATAATCTATACCTGACGCGTATACCAGCCAAATTGCATAAATAGATGCTAGAATTCCTATAATCCATTGTTTAGGCGTTGCAGTTAACTTGTGTTCTATTGTATATTTCACCTGATAAAACGCACTGAACATGTATGGATAAAGTATAGCACTTGCCGCGAGAGAAAATGCAAAATGATAAGCACTTTTGGTAAACAGCATGCTAATAAGGAATATTTGAACTAATACATTAGTAATGAATAAGGCGTTCATAGGTGCCCCATTTTTATTTTCTTTTGCAAACCACTTAGGAAACAAACCATCTTTAGCTACAATAAAAGGCAACTCTCCGGCAAGTAATGTCCAACCTAGCCATGCACCTAATACTGAAATAATAAGACCAATATTGACAAATGTTGCTCCCCAATCACCAACAATATAAGCTAAAATTTGTGCCATTGATGGTGCCTCAAGTTTAGAAATATGATTTTGAATTACAATACCTTGTGCTAATACAGTCAGCAAGAAATAAATGAGCAATACTGAAATAAGTCCGATAACAGTGGCAGATCCAACATCTTTTTTATTTTTAGCTCTTCCGGAGAATACAACAGCACCTTCAATACCAATAAATACCCAAACTGTCACTAACATCGTACTTTTAACTTGTGACATCGTATTAGCGAAATGAAATGATAATGATCCATATCCATCCATTCCAAAGAAACCTATCCTGAATGTATTAAAATTAAAGGCTACAATCATACATATAATCACTAATAAGATAGGAATTAATTTTGTAATAGTCACAATACTATTGATTAAAGCAGCCGTCTCAACTCCTTTTAATATTAAAAAGTGCACACTCCACAATAATATTGATGCCACTATGATACTAGGAAATGTGTTGCCCCCTTTAAATATTGGAAAGAAGTTCCCTATAGAAGACATTAATAACGTTGCATATGCGACATTACCTAAAAAAGCTGAGAACCAATATCCCCAAGCACTTGCAAACCCTATAAAATCACCAAAACCCGCTTGAGCATAACTATAAATACCACCATCTAAATCAGATCGTTCATTAGTTAAGTTTTGAAAGACAAGCGCTAATGAAATCATTCCAATAGCAGTAATCAACCATCCAATTATAATTGCTAATCCTCCAGCGTGGCCTCCCATATCAGATTGAATATTGAAAGCACCGCCACCAATCATCGAACCTATAACAAGACCGATTAATGATGTTCGACCTAATCTTTTATCTCCTGTGTCATTCATATTCATTTCTCCTTTAGAAGGAGGGAGTGAAAACGTATATGCCTTTTAAAATACACATATATAGATGTATTACGGAAAGATATAGATGAGTAACGACACATCTTTGATAGTCATTGACCGAAGTTCTATATCATCCTCTCAACATGATTTTGAAAAAAGTTATTTTTATTATGTGACACTATTTGTAAAAATAAATATTCGTTTATTTAATAAAGCATACACGTGATCTTATCCCTATTTATTTTTCTTGTAGTAAATCTAGCCTAAAGTTGCTGCCATCACAGCTTTAATCGTGTGCATTCGATTTTCAGCTTGCTCAAACACTCTAGAATGCTCACTTCTAAATATTTCGTCTGTCACTTCCATTTCAGTTAAGCCATATTTTTCAAAAATATCCTGACCATATTCTGTTTGTGTATCATGAAAAGCTGGTAAACAATGTAAAAATATCGTATTGACTTTCCCGGTTAAATTAAACATTTTTCTATTTACTTGATAGTCTTTCAATAAATGAATACGTGTTTCGAATTCACTTTCTTCACCCATTGATACCCAAACGTCAGTATAAATAACATCTGCATCTTTGACGGCAGTATGAATGTTATCAGTCATCTTAACTGAACCTCCATAATTAGACGCTTGATCTTTAGCAATATTAAAATATACATCTCTTGGTGTTAATGATGAGGGTGTACAAATACGTACATTTACGCCAAGCATCGCACCCGCCACCATAAGCGAATGTGCAACATTATTACGTCCGTTTCCTACATAAGTTAGGTTGATGCCTTTTAAATATCCAAAATTTTCTTTAATTGTCATATAATCAGCTAACATTTGTGTAGGATGCCAATCATCAGTTAACCCATTCCATACCGGTACTCCAGAGAATTCGGCCAATTGTTCAACAGTTTTTTGGGAAAAACCTCTAAATTCAATTCCATCAAACATTCTTCCTAAAACTTTAGCAGTATCCTCAACAGATTCTTTTTTACCTAATTGAATATCATTTTTCCCTAAGAATTCAGGGTGTGCACCTAGATCAATAGATGCGACTGTAAATGCGGCACGCGTGCGAGTAGACGTCTTTTCGAAGAGTAAAGCAATGTTCTTACCTTCTAAATATCGATGTGGTGTGCCTTGTTGTTTATATCTTTTTAACGTCATAGCAAAATCGATTAGACCTTCAAATTCTTCACCTGTGAGATCATACTCTTTTAGCAGTGACTTACCTTTTAAATCGAAGGGTTTCTTGATGTTTTTCATGGGATGTGCCCCTTTCATTTTATAAGTCGCTATCAAATTTAATAGCATAAGTGAATGTATTTCGTGATGCTCAAGCTATATCTATTCAACACCCTATCTTATATCTATAGATCTTCTCTTATTAAAGGTTGACTCATACATCGAGGGCCTCCTCGACCACGTACAAGTTCACTTCCAGGAATTTCAATAACTTTGATACCATGCTCACGTAACAATTGATTAGAAACATAATTACGATCATAAGTTACAACCACACCGGGACGGATGCATAAAGTATTCGAACCATCATTCCATTGTTCACGAGCTCCGTCGATGATATCACCATTTCCAGTTGGTATTAATGTAATTTCATCAACATTGAGCACTTCTTCTAATGTTTGTTTAAGATGACTAGAATGTTGGATTTTGATATCTTCAGCTTTATCATCGTATTCGATGATAAAGATATTCATGTTTCCTTCTGATTTAAGAATTGCTGAATGTGTAGTGAATTTGTCGTAATCAATCATTGTACAAACAGTATCTAGATGCATAAATGTTCGACTAGTTGGAATCTCAATCGCCACCACCTTTTTAAAAGTAGATAACGGATCTTTAAAAATACGTCGTGCTAAACGTTCAATTGCTTGTGCAGAAGTACGTTCAGATATCCCTATTGCAAGTACATCTTTAGATAACACCAGTTCGTCTCCGCCTTCGATATTGAATGGGCAGTCACGATCCAACCATAAAGGAACATTCTCATCTTTAAATCTAGGATGATGTTTTAAAATATATGAAATGAAAATCGATTCTCTGCGTCTTGCTCTCCAAAACATGCGATTTACTGTCATACCTTTACCAATTGAAGCTTGTGGATCACGTGTGAAATAAAGATTAGGCATTGGGTCAAGATAAAACGGATATTTATCATCCATGTACTCTACAAGGTGTGTCGATTCAAGTTGTATTTCTTCTTTGCGTACGCCAGCCATAATCTTATTAATTAATGCTTGATTTGACAAAGTTGAAAAGAGTTTTTTTATTTCTGTTTCATGCCCTAGGATAGTTTTTCTAGATTCTGCTAAAACGTCATCTATAAATTGCTCTCTGACATTTGAATCTTCTATACTTTGTGCTGCTAATTTTTCTAAATAAAGCACTTCTATTCCTTCATCTTGAAGAACTTGAGCAAAACGATCGTGCTCTTGTTGAGCTACCTTTAAAAATGGAATATCATCAAACAATAATCCATCTAAGTAATCAGGCACTAAGTTTTCTAATTCTTTCCCTGGTCTTTTAAGTAATACCGTCTTTAGTTTCCCGATTTCACTGTTAACTTGAATAGGTCCATTTGTCATACTCATTTCCTCCTTTTCTTCACTACATTATCAGTATAAAACTGATTAATAACTAAGTTCGTGATGATTATCACATACTAAATGTAAAAAGTTTCGCAACATTTGGTTATTCAATACATAATTATGTTTGAATATACATTACTATTGCATACTTTCGTTGAAAAAATGAATATTTGAGTAATATGAACCTTTACATCTTTATGGATAAAAGTTTTTTATTCATAAATTTGAATACTTAGTCAAATAACAACACTCATATTTATTGAAATAAAAAACACCTGATAAACGATGTATGCGCTTACCAGGTTATATTTATAATAAACAACTTTATAAATTTTTATGAATAATTATGATTAAATATTTTGTAATAGACATATTCAGCTATAGACTGGGAATGTGTAAGAATCATAATCGTATCATTACCACTTATCGTTCCTATAATCTCTTTCAATTGTAACTGATCAATATAATAATTTATGCTTTGTGCAAATCCTGGTGTCGTCTTTATTAGTATATACGATTCTTTAATCATAGTGTTAATAATTTCTGTTTCTATGTAATCATTAAGTTTTACTCTTGAGTCTAATTGAGACTGCTGCGTAAGTAATTTATATTCATATTGATTTGCCTTCACAGGCAGGCGATAAATATGGAGTTCTCTTAAATCTCTTGCAATAGTAGTCATGCTATAACGTACACCAAAGTGATCATCAATGTAATCAATTATATCTGCTTTTTTATAAATGTGATTTTGCTTAACAATCATAGTTACTAAATCTTGTCGTTTACTCTTTTTCACTGAATGATCAACTCCTATAGATAACTAATTTATTTTAATTTATAAATTAAAATTTCTTTTTATTTAATTATACTTTATCATTTTATTGTTGATAATTATAAGAATTTTTATGTCCTTTGTGACAAAGTACGTAAAAATACATTCAAATTTAAAATTAATTTGTTTATTTAACTATCATTTTATCTATATTTCCCTTTTATTCTTATTAGGTTTTATATACTTATTACTATGCAGGCACACTTACGCTAGACAAACCGTAGTCTTACCTCAAGGTAAAGTAAGCAGCTTTATATTAGTTGAAAAAAATCCTGAAAATTTTAGTTCACTCTTATGATGAAATAAAAAACCTGAGACAGTTAAGTTTGTCTCAGGCTGAGTCGAAATTAAGTCAACACTCATTTCGATTAAGGCTTTAAAGATTGTAAATATTTAACATTACTTCTTCTTTGTTAAGGTTCTTTAAAATTCATTTTTAGATACTTGTTAACATATTTTTATTTTAAAACGGTTCGCTTACACGCCAACACTGTCCCATGCTTGACCTACTTGTTGAGCAATACCGTCGCCATATAAATCAAATGCTGCTTGTTGTAATGATGCTTTGGCATCTTGGAAATCAGAATTTGAAGTTAAATAAACAGTTAACGCTCTATAGTAAATTTGTTCAGAACGTTGTTTACCAATACTACGAATTGTGTTGTAAGCTGCTTTGTTCGGAATACCTGAATTCGTATGTACGCCTCCATTGTCAGAATTTGTATAAACAAAATCATTCATATGAGATGGTTGTCCAAAACGTTCTGGATTAGATAAACTTCTTAAGGCATCTCCGCCTACGCCAGGTGTATAAACATCTTCACCCATTAAGAAATCTTCATCATCAACGAAGTAACCAAATACATCTGAAAAACTTTCATTTAATGCACCTGATTGAGAACGGTAAACAAGATTAGCAGTTTGCTGTGTTACACCATGTGTAATTTCATGTGCAACAACATCATTTGCACCAGAAAGCGCTGTAAATGTACGTCCATCTCCGTCACCGTAAATCATTTTATCACCAATCCAAGCCGCATTGTTTCTGTTATCTTGACCTTGGAAGTTATTTACATGTGCGAGTGAAATAATTGGGCTACCTTGATTATCATATGATTCTCGGCCGAAAGTATTTTTATAATAGTCATACGTTTCTTTAGCATAATAATTTGCATCTACACCTGCACGTTGTTCATCATCAACAAAATTTCTATCTTTATCTTGCATTAAGTAAGCTTGACCAGTATTCGCATCGTAATTGTAAGCTGAAAGTGTACCTTGTTGAGTTAAATCTTGTAGTGCATAGCCACCGCTGACACTATTAATATTAATTTGTTTCATGTCACCTAGTACACCTTTACCTTTACCTGTAGTAGCTGCTTCTTTGATCATATTTAATTTATCAACTACTTGACCCGTTTCAGCATCAATTTTCACATTCCAATGAGAAATTTTTGGTGAAGTTGTAATAATTTCTATGTTATAAACATATTTATTTTTTTCTCCATCAATCTCAACTTTATTGGTTTTGATGACATAACTTTTTAAGTTTTTAGCTTTTTGACGATCAATTTTTATTGCTTCGAAAGCTTTATCTGTGGCATTTTCTTTACTTATCGATACCTTATTCGTAGGTTGAACTTTCTTAGCATCAGTATCACCATTGACAAGAACTACCTTACCCTCTTTATTCGTATGAACTTTTACTTCTTTGTCGGGTGCATACGTATTGCCCACTTTCGGTTGCAATGTGTAATGCGTAAATCCTTTGTTATCTTTTTCAGTATCAGTGACCTTATAATCTTTGTAATGATTTTTTATATTTTCAGATTTTGGTAACTCTTTCAATGCGTTAGTTGCTTGAGATTCTTGAGTTACTTTCGCATCGATGTTTTGAGTTGCTGATACTTTATCCTTAGCGTCAACCTCCGTATTGACTAAAGGACTTGCCACAGTTAATGCGGCAATACTTGTAAGTGCGAATTTAGAAAAATTCTTCATTTTATTACCTCCTATAAATTAATGAAAAACAACTTACTATATAATAGTAATTAAAATTTTCTGAAAAGTAAATGAAAATTTCATTTAATTCACATAATCATCACTTATAATTTTTTTGTATAAATAATTTGTATAATACTTTAAAAACTTATGTTAAAATTTTAATTTATAATTAATGTTATAATACACTTCAGTTAAATAAAATCAATTATTATATCAAATAGTTAAAACGTTTCACTTCAAATGCTATATTTTGAGAAATAAATCTAAAAAGTCATCAATTTCTGAAGAATCAACAATTCTAAAACAATATTATGGTACGGCGTATTTTTTAAATACTGTTTAGTTTTACGATGTTATATTAAAAACACCCTCCAAGTTGAATATTTTAAATTCTACTTGGAGAGTGTAACGTCACATCTTTATTACTCATTCTCTTCATTTAAATATGAAGTGATAAACTCTATATAGTATTCCACAAATTCTAAATAATTGGCTTTTTCTACGCACTCATTTATTTGATGAGGTCCATTTCCCGGGCCAAACATTAAAAATGGAAAATTTTCATCTTTTCCTTTTAATAAGTTGGAAGCATCAGTAACTGCTACAGTAGGAGTAACGATTAAATCTCTTTCGTTAGAAAAATGGCTTTTTGCAATATCAAACCCTAGCTCTACCAAGCGATTTTGACCTGTTGTTACTACAGGTTCTAAATCAAGATAAAGTTCTTGAGTCAAACTAGCACCATTTTGATTTGCTTGCTCTATATACTCATTAAATAGCGCTTTAACTTTGTTATTATTATATTCTGGTATTGTGCGTACATTAAATTCAGCTGTAGCAAAATCAGGTACTGAATTAACTTGTGTTCCCCCTTGAACAATACTATTAGTCATAACAAGTCCTTGAATAAGCTCTTGTGCCTTTTCCTTTGTTATATGGTTAGGTAGTTGACTTCCTAAATTATTTATCATGTTTGAAAAATCTAAAGATTCACCTTTTACTGATTGTGTTATTTTTTCATATTCTTGATTTATATTTTGAATAAATTCTAATAATGGCTTAATAGCATTTTGACCTAAAAATGGTAATGAACTATGTGAAGCACGTCCTTTAGATTTTATTCTAAAGTCCATTGAACCTTTATGTGCATACACCAAACTAGGAAATGATGGTTCCGCAATAAGTAATGCATCTAAATCATCAGCATATCCTTTTTCAAACAATTGTTGCGAACCAGATTGTTCCATTTCTTCACCCACTGTTGCCATGAATTTAATAGTTCCCTGTGTTAACTTACCACTTTCTTTAATTTCAATAAGAGCAATGGCTAAAGCTGCTAATCCAGATTTCATATCTGCAGCTCCCCTACCGTATAAATAGCCTTGATTCTCTGTGAGTGTGAAAGGATCATACGTCCAATGATCATGATTCCCCTCAGATACTACATCCATATGACCAGATATTCCTATAACTGGTTGACTTGAACCAACGGTTGCAATTAAATTTGCTCGACCATCTGTAACTGTATCAATATGTGAACGAATTCCATACCGATTAAATAGTTTTTCTAAGTACTGTGCAACCTCTAATTCATTGCTATTTACAGTTTTTATTGACACTATATCGGATAAGATTTTAACTCTTTCCTCATTAGATAATACGCGCATCGTTATTCCACCTTTCTTAATTTGTAAAACTTTTAATTTAACAATGTAAGTATAACTTTTATTCTATAATGTATCTCATTTATCTATATTGTTTACCTTACAATACTTATATACCATTCATTGTTAAAGTCATGTCTTATATTAAAAGATTATAACAAGCACAATGGTTCAATCATTACATTATGCTTAGACGTTAAACGATAATTCTAGCTTGTAATATATTACTAATAGAAGAATAAATTTAGAATTTCTTTTGTAACTTATAGAATAATTCTACTTACAATAATAAAAGGATTATAATAAAATATAACTAATAAAGAGGATGGAGGATATACGCTTTGAAAAAATTTTTAGCTACAATAGTGGTAATCATTCTTATATGTGCATTGGGCTTTTCATTATATGCAGCTATTAACCACCATACGAATTCTAATAAGAACGATAAAAAAATAGAACACAATCGCAAAAACAAACAAAATAATACTTCAAATCAGAATCGTGATACTCATCAACAACATGACCAAACGCAACCAACAAATAGTGATTATAACAACGATAATCAATCAGGTACTGAACAACCAGCACAACAACCTAACTACCATCAATACCCAAATAATAATCAACAGTCCGGTTCAAATAAAAATAACTCTTCAGAAAATAACAAACAGAAACCGAATCAGAACAAAACTAATCAATCAGATCATCAACCATCACAATCAACACCACAACAGTCGTCACAACCTAATCATAATCAATCTGATTCACAACAAAATGGCAACTCAAATAATAATTCCAACAATCAAAATCATGAAACAAATGATAATCAGAATAAAAATCGTTAATCATATGACAAAGCTTATGCATGTATCAAATTACATTGTGTAAGCTTTTTATTTTTTATTCGAATATGTTTGAAATTGCTATAAAATCAATATAACTAATATGTGAAAAATGTTATATTTGTTTAATACTTTTATAAATTCTATTTATATAATTTATAAATTAAGTTAAAATGAAAGTAACCAATCTTATATTGAGGTGTATCATGAGAAAACTGATATCTACCATTATCGTTTCAACATTATTAATTGGAGGATGTTCCACAGTGCATAAAGAAGCAAAACATTCATCACAATCAATTCCTGAAGAAGTTCCCGCAAGTCAATACAAAGGTCAAGGTTTCCAACCAGTAGCTGAAAAAAGTGCTATCGCACATGCGAAAAAACATCGTGAAGAATACGAAAAACTTGGTGAACAATTTTTTAAAGATAATTTTAGCCTTAATGTTAAAGCCACAAATGTTGTAGGAAGTGGTGATGGCGTCGAAGTCTACGTTCATTGCGATGATCATGACATTGTGTTTAATGCAAGCATCCCTTTTGATAAGGAAGCAATACATGAAGAAGGCTCCATGCGAAGCAATGATAACGGAGATACCATGAGTAATATGGTTGGAACTGTGTTAAGTGGTTTCGAATATAAAGCACAAAAAGAAAAATATGATAACTTAACAAAGTTCTTTAAAAACAATGAAGAAAAATATCAATATACCGGTTTTACTAAAGAAGCAATACATAAGACACAGAATGTTGGATATCAAAATGAGTATTATTATTTAGCAGGTAACGTTACTAATATTAATAATTATAGAAAATATTATGAACCTTTAATAAAAAAAGATTCTAAGAGTTTCAAAGAAGGCATGAAAAAAGCAAATGAAGCAACAAATTTCAAAGCCAAAGTTGAAGTCGTTTCAACATTATTCAGTACTAAATCTGATTTTACTAAAAATAACTCTAAGAAAGATTTATTATTCTTAAGTGATGATTTATATCATTACAAAGAAAAACCTGAAAACACAAACATAACTTTACAATTAAGTGAGCCAAAAATTAATTCTACACGCGCATTTTATGATGCTAATAACCCATTAGAATATGGAGTGCATAAACATGAATAAAATCAATGATAGAGATATTGCTGAATTAAATAGCTTTTGGGCTTATCAAGATACAAAAAAACTGAAAACATTTTCAGTAAATGACAAGAATTTTAAACAAGTTGGAGGGTATGAAGATAATAATAATCAAAATATTAATGGTGCAGCAGATATCAAAGTTTACGAGTTATTAGATAGATACGGTATACCTTCGGGTGAACAATTTATAGTATTTCAGGGCACTGATAATAATGAAACTATTAATCCTAACAATCCTTTGAAAGGTAAACTTGCAGATGATTGGCTTCAAAATATAAAATTAATGAACAATAATAATAAAAGTACTGCTTTAATTAAACAAAATCAGAGTTTTATAAATAAATACAATAAAAAAATAAATGATGCTAAAAAATTAAATTCTGATGAATTTTATATAAAATACGGAGAAGAAAGAGAACGATTTAAAGATGTAAAAATAGTTAATAGTGGTGGAAATTCTCAAGGAGCAGTTGGTGCTAAATTAGCAGGTGTTAAAAATCCTAATTTAAAAGTAGTTACGACTGATCCTGCAACCTTACCTGAAGCGTCTTGGAGAGGCACTAAATCTAAAAAACATAATAATATTATAAATTATCATAGCACTTATGATATATTGTCTTGGGTTCAAGATCCGGTATTTAAAAATAATCCTGGGAAACGTGTAGACCTTAAAACCGGTGTGCCTACTCTTGAAGGTCTTGCTGATAGTCATTTAGGTTATAAAAGAAAATTTAATAAAATAAATAACACATACAAAGATATACCTGTTAAAAAGATAAAATCTGTTAAGGATACGGATACTAAAAAAGGCAAATCAAAACCTAAAACGATTGATATTACTTTAGACATGGACGGCCGAATCCCAATAAATGTCTGGACAGGAGAATCTATTTCTCGTTCTGGTACTGGCACATTAATTAAACTAGATATTGAAAAGTTAGAAAATCTCCATAATTTAGTAACTGGTGAAACAAGTAAAATGTTATCTGAATGTGTTAAATTTCTAAATGAAAGCTTTAATATATCTCAACATGAAAACAATAACTTTAGTAATCGTAAGCACAAACTTAAAAGTGATTTCATTGATAAAATATGCCTTGATTCCTTGGAAAATTTATGTAATTCCATTAAACACAAACGACAGTCTTTTGAAGAAGCGATTGATCAAGTACACAAAGTTATCGATCCTATAATTGGCTTAATACCTTCTATAGGTCTTAAATCACTTGAAGAATATATTTCTGAAATAGTCCGTAATTTAGAAAAGGGTATCGAAGCAATTCACGATACACTTGAAGCAAAAATCCAAAAAATCTTTCAAAATTTGGATAATGATTTTCACGATGGTGTGGCTGAAGAAATGATGAAGCATCTTCAAGTGGTATCTAGAAATATTTTACAAGTAAAACAACAAAATGATATTTATGGTCGTCAAATAGCAGATATTAAAAATATCATGTCTCAACAAGATGCCACTATAATGGATGGTAATACTAATATAAGCTATAGTGGTGAAAATATGGTTTACGGTTCAATCGAATCTTCCAATTACTTAACTCGTAAAATGTCAATTTTAAAAGATCATATTGATAAGGGCATAAAAGATTTAGCGGAATATGTAGAAGAGTTATATAACGAGTATTTCAAACCTGTTAAGGATGATATCGATAAAACAGTTACTGCACTTACAAATGCGAAATTAAGTATATATTCTATTAAAACAATGTTGAAAAACCCAGCTATTATTACTGCATTGAAAGCTTCTCCATTTAGTCCTTCAATTGTAATTTCTGCACTTGAAAGATTAGTAGGTGAAATAGATAAGTGGGTATCTCTATTAAATGATTTGAAAGTTGCGTCGCCTATTCTCGAAAATCACTTAGATGATATTATAGAAAATGCGAAACCTACGATTGTTAATATGATTTTTGAACCAAGTCATTATGACGATATGTTTATTTTAAATACTCAAGCTCAAGCGCGTTTAGATCAAATGGCTCAACAATTTGAAGTAGTGTGTAATGGGTTGAATGAAAATGCTGGGCAAGCCATCAAAACTATGGATGAATCAGCATCAGTGATACGTTCGAATATGTCAAAAGTAAATGCGCAATTAGAAAAATTAGCTGTATATTAATCAAAAAGATGTATGTGAGCACACTTTTCACATACATCTTTTTTATCTTCATTCTTTTATATGATAAAAATTAAAATCACTATGTTTGTTTAAATGATAAAGCAATGAACAAATCAAAGTATCAATCATTGTTTACCTAAAGATTATCCAATATTTGCAATTGCTAGATTTCATGTCGTTTCTGGATTTGAGAGTGAATATTTTTCTAAGCGCATACCTGTTGTAAAAGATATGCCATAATATATCACGCCATCAATTTTAAATTTAATTACTAATTATAAATATTGACCATTTTCTAAGCGGTTAAAGTACCTTAAATAGCTTAAGTTATTTTTACAGAATAGAAGAATGTTAATGTTTGATAATTAAAAAAGTTAATTCTAGAAATTTTAAAATCTCTAGAATTAACTTTACTCAACTTTTTTATATCTCATTGATATTTATCTTAGTGGAATCTCATACCACCGTCAACGATGATTGTTTGGCCAGTAATATAATCTGAATCGCTACCTGCTAAGAAGCTTACTACATTAGCTACATCTTCAGGTTTAGACAAGCGTTTTAAAGCAATTTGATCTGTAAATTGTTTCCAACCCCATTCCATTGGTTGGTTATTTTCCTCAGCAAGCTTTTCAGCGATACCTTTCATCATTGGTGTTTCAACAATACCAGGTGCGAATGCGTTGACTGTAATATTTTTCTCAGCTAAATCACGTGCTGCTACTTGAGTCAATCCTCTAACAGCAAACTTAGTACTACTGTATAGAGATAAGCCTGCATTACCTTCAACACCTGCTTGAGATGTGGCATTGATAATTTTACCGCCATGTCCTAATTTATCAAATTGTTCAATTGCAGCTTGGATGCCCCAGAATACACCACCTACGTTAACACCTACAACTTGATTAAATTGTTCAGGTGTTACTGATTCAATTGGTGTCATTGGACCAAGACCAGCATTATTAACTAGGACATTTAAATCGCCAAAATGTTCAACGACTTGATTTAACACACTAAATACTTGATCACGATTTGAAACGTCTGCTTTAAAAGCAACTGCTTCTTGCCCTTCTTTTGATAATTTTTCAGCTGACTCTTTAGCTACCGCTTCATTAAAGTCTACAAGCGCGATGCTATATCCATCTTCAAATAGACGCTCAGCAATTTTCAAGCCAATACCTTGTGCTGCACCTGTGACAACGGCTACTTTTTTTGAGTTACTCAACAAAACCACTCCTCAATATTTCTTAAGATTATATATTTAAATTATCATAATTTGTGCAATTTGATGTGAAGATATTGTGAATAAATGCACAATTTTATTAACATTTAATTTTCAATGTTCATCTATTGCAATTAATTAAATTACAAGAAGTCACAATATTCCAAATTCCTAGTTCTCAATTTTATTTTGTTTTTAAAGAATTTGTTAAAATTTCTCAACCCCCTTTACATGTATCTATATGTATGTTAGAAATAGTTATGTAAGCGTATCACAAACAACAAGGGAGGATTATATTATTATGTCAGGTATCGTTGAATCATTACATAACGCTGTAAACGCTGGTTTACACGTAAAACAAGATTGGGTAGACATGGGATTCGGTATTGCAGATACAGTTGCAAAAATCGTTGACCAAGTTTTAAAATTTGTTTAATTCAAAATAGCATATGAAACCTCATTGTTTCTAAATACCATAAAACAAGGCTAGGATACATATCGTGTCCTAGCCTTGTTAACATATTAGTAGTTGTAGATGCTAATTAAGTTGAACAAGTGACTATACTGTACTATTCATCTTAAAATATTAATTCTATAACCTTTTTAGAATTTATCATTTTAGCCCTCTATTTCTCTGACAAAATGATTTATTCTAATGCTCCACCATCATACTGGACCATTAACTTTCACTCTTAAGCGAACTGATTTCCACATGTTTTAAAGTGAAGCAATTTTTATTAGAGATATTAATTTCATCTCTTTACCACTTAATATATATCGAACTCAAATCTAATTTAATTCAAATTTTACTTTTTTAATAATTGATGTCTACTATTCTAAAAATATAACTTAATTATAAATAACGACTTCTTATAATTGTAATTAAGATGATGGTAATATTTTTCATGTTTTCCCCATATTGATTGTGTTCAATTTTAATAATAAAATTAAAGTAAATCATTGAAGCGTTTTCTCAAAGTTTATATAGAGAAGAGTGATTAATCGTGATTGATAGACAAATCAAACTCATCAAATTGTTATTAAATTATACAGATACGTATATAAGTGGCCATGATATTGCCAAACAGTTAAATGTATCTAATAGAACTATTCGTAATGATATTAAAACTATACATACTACATTTCTAAATGAATTAATTTTAAGTGTACAATCTAAAGGTTATCTGCTAAATACATGGCTTTATACACCTGATGAGATACAATCTGCTTTAGAGTCAGTTATTGTAAAAGAGAATAAATTACTTATCACAATTGCTTATAGGTTATTTATGGAAAAGCATACATTCACTATCAAAGAGCTATCTTCAACTTACCATTTAACAAAATCAAAAGTGATTGATTATATAACACGTATACAAACGTGGGCTATAAAATTTGATATTTATTTATCAATTAAAAAGAAGCAAGGTATCATGATCGATGCGAGTACAACGAGTATCAGTAATGCTGTACTTCATATCAACCAACTTACAGACGATGACTTTAAAGTTGAAAACCTTATTTTACAAGAGTTACCTCAAGCCCATACTAGAAAAATAAAACAAATTATCTCAAAGCATATAGATAATCATCAATTATCAACTTCTGAAAATAAAATACAACAACTACTTGTGCATCTAATTTTAATTATCAAACATTCTCAACCAGAGGAAGAAGATTGGAGCACTGATACAGAATCCTTAACCATAGCGAAAAAGTGTATAAAAGATATCAACGAAACGCTTGGATATCAACTTAACAATAAAACAAGCGAGTGCTTTTCCTTTTTTATTAGCTACCATTTCAATAAGTTTGATTTAGGGATCCAACAACTATTTATTCAAAGTTATATCGATCGACTCATTGAATTAATGGAGCAACATATTGGTTTTCCCTTTTCACAAGATACAATTTTAAAAGATAATATGAACGTCCACTTTAGTCGTACATATTTGCGATTAATGCGTCATGTGTATCTAAATAATCCATTAACAATTCAAATCAAACGACTATATCCCTTTGTCTTTAATACACTATATGATAGTATTCGACAATTATCACAAGATACAAATATCCAATTAAGTGAAGACGAGATTGCCTTTTTAACTATACATTTTCAGTCTTCTATCGAACGTCATAAGTCATCACATATTCATGTTGTAATTGCTTGTTATTATGGTTTAGGCATCTCAACGTTACTCGCTGAGAAAATCAAACAACTTAATCATGCAATACAAATCGTAGATACATTAAAACTTGAAGATATTAACGACTATCATTTTGAAGGGATTGACTTATTAATTACTACTCAAGACTTTGATACAAGTCAACTTTTACAAACACCTAAAGTCATACAAGTATCACCTTTATTTTCAGATGAAGATGCTAAAAAAATCGAATTCTTTATAAAAGCCATGCAAAACCCATTATCAAAAGATGATATATTATCAAAAATTCAGTTGAGTGTTGAGTCCAATTTCAAACTGAATCATTCAAATCACATTCTTCCAATTTTTGAGAAATCCAAAGAAATTTTAGATTATCATCATGCAACTCTAGATGGCTATATAGAAAGTGCAATAGATCGCGAAAAACAATCCTCAACATATATAGGTAAAGGGATAGCACTCCCGCACGGCAACCCTGAAAAAGTACTAAAATCACACATGATTATATTTAAACCTTCTCAACCTATAACATGGAAACAACATAAAGTTAAACTTGTTTTCTTTTTAGCAATGAGTAAAAAAGATTTAAATATTAACCGTAAAATTATACAAACAATTGCTCAATTAGAAGAAGATGACATCCATCAATTATGTCTTTTAGATGATTTACAACTAAAAAACACTTTGTATGCACGTTTTAAAGAATAATTGCCACTATTGACGGCAATTATTCTTTTTTATGCTTAAATGTATGCGTTTACAATTATTGTTAGGAAAAGGAGCGTGCATACTATGAAAATACTTGCAGTTACATCATGTCCAAATGGAATTGCTCATACATATATGGCTCAAGAAAAATTAGAACAAGCGGCAAAAGATATGGGCGTTGATATTAAGGTTGAAACTCAAGGAGGCGTCGGAGCAGAAAATGTGCTCACTTCTAAAGAAATCAAAGAAGCTGATGGAATCATCATTGCTGCCGATAGACAGGTAGATTTATCAAGATTTAATGGTAAACCTCTCATCAATGAAAGTGTACGTGAAGGTATTCATAGACCCAAGGAATTAATACAGCGTTTGATTGACCAAGATGCACAAATTTACCATGATCAAAATATTTCTACAAATATGTCTAGAGATCAGGAAGAATCTCATAAAAGTAATATTCAAATGGTGTATCAGCATTTAATGAATGGTGTATCCTTCATGGTGCCATTTATCGTCGTTGGCGGTTTACTCATAGCTATTGCCTTAACTCTTGGAGGACACACCACTCCAAAAGGATTAGTTATCCCCGAAGATTCATTTTGGAAATCTATTGAAAATATTGGTAGTTTATCGTTTAAATTTATGGTTCCCATCCTTGCAGGTTATATCGCGGTAAGTATTGCTGATAAACCTGGTCTTGTTCCAGGTATGATTGGTGGTGCCATTGCTGCAGATGGTAGTTTATATGGAAGTGAAGCAGGAGCCGGTTTCCTTGGTGGTATCGTCGCAGGTTTCTTAGCGGGCTATATTGCAAAATGGATTAAACAGATTAAAGTTCCTAAAGCTATGGCCCCTATTATGCCTATCATCATTATACCTATTCTATCTTCATTAATAGTTGGTCTCATTTTTATATTTGTAATAGGCGCACCAATTTCGAATATTTTTGGTGCATTAACATCATGGTTAAAAGGAATGCAAGGGGCTAACATCATTATTCTTGCTCTTATTATTGGCGCGATGATTGCTTTTGATATGGGTGGTCCAGTTAACAAAGTAGCATTCTTATTCGGTTCTGCATTAATTGCTGAAGGCAACTACACTGTGATGGGAATGGTTGCTGTTGCAGTATGTACACCACCGATTGGTTTAGGTTTAGCAACGTTTGTTCGTAAACACCAATTTAATAAAGCAGAACAAGAAATGGGTAAAGCATCATTTACGATGGGATTATTTGGTATCACTGAAGGAGCAATCCCTTTTGCTGCACAAGATCCTCTAAGAATCATTCCAGCTAATATGATTGGCGCGATGATTGCTTCAGTAATAGCGGCCATTGGAGGTGTCGGTGATAAAGTTGCTCATGGAGGTCCTATTGTCGCTGTACTAGGTGGAATCAGCAATATTTTATGGTTCTTTGTAGCTGTTCTCGTTGGAAGCTTAGTAACCATGTTCACAGTCTTGTTGATTAAGCGTCACACCCCTGCTATAGCAAAAAACAGTAGTGGAAATGATACTTCTGTTGGAACTGACAATGTATTTTCTGATGACCAATCTACTAATCACACTACACAATCCTCACATCATATGGTGTTCGATAAATCACTCATTGAAATTACCAAGGAACCAATGACAAGAGATCAAGCGATTGATAGATTACTTACAAAGTTATGTCATCGTCATTACATTACGAATATAGAAGAGGTAAGAACCGCAATCCTTAAACGAGAAGCTGAGTCAACAACTGCTATCGGAATGAACGTTGCAATACCACATGCTAAATCTTATGCAGTTAAACGTCCTATCGTCGCTGTATTAAATCATAAAGCAGGTGTAGAGTGGGAAAGTCTAGATGAATCCAATCCTCAGCTCATTTTCCTTATAGCAGTTCCCAATGATAATAACGATACACATTTAAAATTGCTACAACGTTTATCACGAACACTCATGAAAGATAATACGCGTGATGAGTTAATTCATGCTCAAAGTCGTGATGAAATATTTAATATTTTAAAAGAGATATAAAGGAGCGTATGACAAATGGTACTTTTTCTTCAACCCGTATTTCAAGAACGTTTATGGGGTGGCACCAATCTCACTCAATTTGGTTACGATATTCCGAATAATTCTACGGGTGAATGCTGGGCAATTTCCGCACATAAAAACGGTCCCAACACAATTCTTAACGGAAAACATAAGGGGAAATCTTTAAAACAAGTTTGGGACGTAGATAAAGCACTTTTCGGAAATGACTCACGTAAAGATTTTCCACTTCTCACTAAAATTCTAGATGCACATGATCCTTTGTCAGTACAAGTACATCCTGATGATGAATATGCACTTAAACATGAAGGCGAATACGGTAAAACTGAATGTTGGTATATTTTAGACGCTCAACCTGGTGCTGAAATTATCTATGGTGTTAATGCTACAAGTAAAAATGAACTTGAACATATGATTGATCATCATGAATTCGACTATTTATTTAAACATGTACCTGTTAAACCGGGTGACTTCTTTTATGTACCAGCCGGTACAGTTCATGCTATTGGTTCCGGAATACTCATTTTGGAAACCCAACAATCCTCAGATACAACATATCGTATATACGATTATGACCGAAAAGATAAAAATGGTCATACGCGTGAATTACATTTAAACCAAAGTAAAGATGTTATTGATATCACTACAACTGAACCTAATACAACACCTAAGACTAAAATGATAAATGGCAATCAATACACTCAATTTGTTGCTAATCATTTCTTTACGGTTGAAGAATGGTCTATCAAAGACATATTACATTTTCAAAGACCACACACTTATTGCCTAGTGTCAATGATTAACGGCCACGGGCAAGTTTCAATCAATAACGAAGTATATAAAATCGATAAGGGTGATCATTTTATTTTAACTTCTGAAGATCAATATATTAACTTTGTTGGTAATATGGATATAATAGTCAGTTTTAGTAAAGATGAGGCATCTTAAATAAACGGGTTGCATCAATTTTTAATTTAAATCAATTGAATAAAACATCATGTTGCTTGAACTGACTTAGTCATAGATTTTTCTTTCATATAAGAGAAGCATCGATAATTACTACTTTGCCTGTTTCTATAGCAATAAAATCTGTCACTGTTAAACTTAGGATAAACAAAAACGGTTATCCACCTTCTGTTAAGGTGAATAACCGTTTTTTAACTTATCTTTCTAAGATAAGAACAATACAACATGTTTTCCTGTAAGTATCATTTTAAATCATACTGTTCTAACATTAATTAAGTAAAATCGTTGATCTTTATTCAGTTACTTTACTTTCGTCAGCTTTTTCAGCAATTTTACGGATAATAGGGTCAGTCACAGGTTTCAAGCAATAACCTACAACCATGAATCCGATTCCGAATAAACCTAAAATAATCACTTTCGTAATCAGTATCTCTGGAACTATACCTCCAACTGTTTCACGTAATGCGTCGATAGAATACGTGAATGGTAAATATGGAGATATCGCTTGGAAGAATTCTGGCGTTGTTTGAATTGGGAATGTACCTCCTCCACCAGCAATTTGTAACACAAGTAAGATAATAGCAACAGCCTTACCAGGGTTACCTAACAATGATACAGATGTGTAAATGATCGAGTTAAATACGAGTGAACTAAACACGGCAACAGAGACAAATAATATCGGTGATTCTATCGATGCTTTAAGGATAACTAAATCACCGATAGATACTATTAATGCCTGTATGATACCTAATAAGAAAAAGAAACCAGATTTACCAAGATACACTTGTCTCTTCGTCATAATAGGTTGTAAGTGTTCGTGTTTGTTATCCACAGATAATAAGCTAACCATTAATAATCCTCCAACCCAAATAGACAATGCAGTATAGAATGGCGTCATACCAGAACCATAATCTTTTACTGGGAACACATCTGTCGTTTTTTTATTAATAGGGTTAGCAACAATATCTGCCTGTTTTTTCAAATCATTTTTCAGTGTATCTATTAACTTATCTACAGCATCATCTTTATCTAACTTTTTGAAGATTTTATTTGCTTTTTTCAAGTCTTTCTCAACATCTGGCAATTTATTTTCTGAGAAATCGGCAAGCGAAGCAAGTGCTTCTTTAGCTTGAGGCTGTTTCTCGTTTAATAAATCTACAGCATTATCATAACGACTAAATAAAGATGGTATTTTTTGGTTTACAGACTGTGTTACATTGGCTAGTTCTCTCTCTAATCCAGGCAAGTCATTACGTACAAAGTCTGCGGCTTTCGCGACATCTTTTTTAGCTGTTGGGAAGTAAGCCTGTGCAGTTCGCATTGCATTTATATATGCGTTTTCGATCGCTGGCAATGCAGTTTGAATCGTATCAATTCTCTTTTTACCGCTATTTAAAATATCTTGACCAGCGTTAATCACTCGGTTAATAGTATTTAATTTAGACTGGATTGTCGATAATGTATTTTGACCTTTATTAAGTTGATCAGTAATCTCATTAGAAACAGCTAGTAAATTACGATTAAGTTCTTTTTTAATGTAATTTCGTAATGTATCTAACCTTTTATTTAAGTTAGGTAAGTCACGTAATACATTGACTGCTTCTAATTGTCCGGAGCTACCATTTGACAATGCATCTATTAATTGATTGGTACTTTTTAAATTATCATTAATGCTATTGTTTGCTTCTTTCACTTGCTTAATTTCATTAGATAAATCAACATGTTCACTTTTTTCCAACTCTGACAAGATATCTATAAATTGTTGATTATACTTAGATGCGTTTTCTAAGCGTGATTTTATATTTTTTAATGGTTCTTTAAACTCTGATGGTTTATCTGAAGCGATGACACCATATGCTATATTTTTTAATGACTTAATGTCTTGTTGGGTAGCTTGTGCTTGTTGATCTGTTTGATTAGATAATGATAATAAAGCTTCTGTTAAAGCTGTATTCATTGATTTTACATCACTGTTAGATAAAATGTTATCACTGTATACGGGTTGATTCTCACCTGATTGACTCACAGGTACTGTTTTAATGTTTGAATGACTCTTCCCTTCCGAATGAGATGATTTTATAGCGCTTTGGGGTGTAGTTGATGCTTGATTTCTTAAATTTTGATTTGCTTGGTTATTCACATCTTGAGCGCGACCCGCTGCTTCTTGATAGTCTCCCACTCTCGCTTTAGCTTGAGTCAAATAACCTTTTGCATCATTTAACTGACCGCTCGCTGCATCAATTCCTTCACTTGCAATATCGACACCTCTATTGATTCTAGGGAATTGTGCTGGAACATCATTAGCAGCAACATTTAAAATTCTTTCAATATTAGGCATGTAGCTATCAAGTGCAAGTATCAACTTAGCCCTTTCATTAAGTGCCGGAATAGACGAATTAACAGCATTAAGTTTTTCTTGAGCATCTAATACATTCCCTTTATACTTTCCTAAACTTCTAAATTGATTAGCATAAGCATCCAAATCATCTTGATGTTTATTTAGTTCAATAATCTTGTCTGCAAATTGATTAATTTTAGGCAATGAATTATTAGCTTGATATACAGCACTCTTAATTTTATTGATTGTAGGTACATTATCTTCAATTGATAGTCCGACTTTGTTAGCTTCAGAAAGTAAAGCGGTTGCTACGGTTTTGTTAAATTGTTTATTTGCTTTATCAATTACAAACGACGATCCCGTATCGGTTAATTTAGCTGCTACGGCATTAATCTTCTGATTTACTTTAAAATCTATATCCGCCTTTTGAGGATGTTTTCTTAAAGTACCAGTGATTTCATGTGTAAATTTCTTCGGTATATAAATACCTGCATAATATTTTCCCATTTTAATTTCATGGTCAGCTTTTTCTCTACTCACAAATTGCCAGTCAAAACTATCATTCTTTTTTAAAGTTTTGACCATTTTATTTCCTACATTAATATTCTTACCACGAACTTTTTCACCTTGGTCTTCATTCACTACGGCAACTTTGATATGTCCTGTATGACCATACGGATCCCACATAGCCCAGAGGTTAAACCATGCATAGAATGAAGGAAGAATTGCTAAACCAGCTAAGATGACCCATACACCTGGTGTTTTAGCAACTCTTTTTAAATCCGTGATAAAAAGTTTTAGTGCGTTTTTCATTTTCACACTCCTAATTATCATTATTCTTTTTTATTGTAATACATTTCCGTACAGATGATTACTTAAATGTGCATATTTTTTTGCTTACGTAAAGATGATACACATATTATATTAAAATTTGATTAAATGGATTTATTTTTCTAATGTTGATTAGTATAATATTTGTATTAAGGCGTAATTCATTTTTGTTGATACTTGTCAACTTTATAAACCATAAAATAAATTATATCAAATTCTCATTTGTTATGACAATAACTAAAAATAATTTTTAAGGGAGCACACATAAGATGAAGAAAAATAAATTTTTAGTATATATACTATCGACGGCGCTTATCACGCCAACCTTCGCTACACAAACAGCTTTTGCTGAAGATTCATCTAATAAAAATACAAGTTCAGATAAAATGGAACAACATCAAGCACAAAAAGAAACATCAAAGCAATCTGAAAAAGATGAATTTAACAACGATGATTCTAAACACGATTCTGATGATAAAAAAAGCGCTTCTGACAGCAAGGACAAAGACTCTAATAAATCATTATCAGCTGACTCAACACATCGCAACTATAAAATGAAAGATGATAATTTAGTTGATCAACTTTATGATAATTTTAAGTCTCAGTCAGTAGATTTTTCTAAATACTGGGAACCGAATAGATACGAAGATAGTTTTAGTTTAACGTCACTCATCCAAAATTTATTTGATTTCGATTCTGATATAACAGATTACGAACAGCCACAAAAGACAAACCATTCTTCTAATGACGAAAAAGATCAAGTAGATCAAGCAGATCAGGCAAAACAACCATCACAACATCAAAATCACTCACAGTCGTCTGCTGAACAAGATCAAGAACCATCAAACAATGAAAAAGAAAAGACAACTAACCACCAAGCCGATTCTGACGTCAGTGATTTACTTGGAGAAATGGATAAAGAAGATCAAGAAGGCGAAGACGTAGATACAAACAAAAATCAATCTTCTTCTGAGCAAAAACAAACTCAAGCGAATGATGATAGCTCAGAACATAACAAGAAATATTCTAGTATTACAGATTCAGCATTAGACTCTATTTTAGATGAATATAGTCAGGATGCTAAGAAAACAGAAAAAGATTACAATAAAAGCAAGAATACAAGTCACACTAAAACATCTCAAAGTGATCATACTGACAAGAATCCACAATTACCAACAGATGATGAATTAAAACATCAATCAAAACCTGCACAATCATTTGAGGATGACATTAAACGCTCAAATACACGTTCTACAAGTCTTTTCCAACAACTACCTGAATTAGACAATGGTGACTTATCTTCTGATTCATTTAATGTTGTTGACAGTCAAGACACACGTGATTTCATTCAATCAATTGCTAAAGATGCGCATCAGATTGGAAAAGACCAAGATATATATGCATCAGTTATGATTGCTCAAGCCATTTTAGAATCTGACTCTGGAAAAAGTTCACTTGCACAATCACCAAATCATAACTTGTTTGGAATCAAAGGTGACTACAAAGGACAATCTGTAACTTTTAATACTTTAGAAGCTGATAGCAGTAATCATATGTTTAGTATCCAAGCAGGTTTCCGTAAATACCCAAGTACTAAACAATCTCTTGAAGATTATGCAGATTTAATCAAACATGGTATCGATGGTAATCCGTCAATTTATAAACCAACTTGGAAGAGTGAAGCTCTATCATATAAAGATGCTACTTCACATCTGTCACGCTCATACGCCACAGATCCTAATTATTCTAAAAAATTAAATAGTATTATTAAACATTATCATTTAACATCTTTTGACAAAGAAAAAATGCCTAACATGAAGAAATACAACAAATCAATAGGTACAGATGTGTCTGGTAATGACTTCAAACCATTTACTGAAACTTCCGGTACATCACCTTACCCACATGGTCAATGTACTTGGTATGTGTACCACCGTATGAATCAATTTGATTCCTCCATTTCTGGTGACTTAGGTGATGCTCATAATTGGAATAACCGTGCTGAAAGTGAAGGCTATACGGTAACGCACACACCTAAAAATCATACTGCAGTTGTGTTTGAAGCTGGACAATTAGGTGCTGATACACAGTATGGTCATGTTGCTTTCGTTGAAAAAGTTAATGACGACGGTTCAATTGTTATTTCTGAATCAAATGTTAAAGGATTAGGTGTCATTTCATTCAGAACTATTGATGCAGAAGATGCTCAAGATTTAGATTACATTAAAGGTAAATAGTAAAAATTTAAAATTATTTGAGGTATTACCCACAAAATAATAGCACAAAGATGTATTCAAATTTACAATGCATCTTTGTGCTTATTTTATATTCAATAACTATATTTGAGTAAGTTTACATTGAAAAGTCCATTTTTATATTTTTCTCAAGTGATTTCTAAAAGTATATTATTCACTATATATAACGATCGTTATTGCATGTCAAAAAAGAGTAGGACAGAATTGATTTTAAATTCTTAGTCCTACTCTTTTATACTGACTCTTGTTATAAACTTTGAGTAAGCGTTGCACCAACTCAATCATTAACTGTGTAATAGTTTAACTACACATAAGATTGATGATGTCTATTAGTATATATCATTTTCAAATTAATTTTGGTGTTTTTTTCTACGAGCCATAAAGATGAGCGCCCCACCTAATGACATGAGTACAACAGCCACTGACATCCAATGTTGTTTGATGACTTCACCTGTCGCTGGTAATGAAATATTACCATCGTCGTCAAATAGATCACTTAAAAGGCCACCTTTATTATCTAAAGATAATCCATTCTCCGGTGCCGAATGATCTAATTTATCAAGAATAGATCCTCTTGAGTGAAGTTTATCAAGTAAACTTGGTCTATCAAATATTGAATTAGAATCACCGACACCTTTGTTAATACGATCTAACAAGGATGGTCTATTCTTTATAGGATCTAAAATATATTCTAAGTCTTTCTTAGCTTGTTTTGCTCGTTTTTCTAAATCTAATAAATCATTTGCCTTGCCTTCAATCGCAGAGTGAATGAGATCCATGATATCTGATTTGTCCTTTTGTACACGCGCAATAACATCAGCGATAATTTTAGCTTTGTCTTTATTGATACGGGTTTGTAATATTGTTTCAATCGCTTGTCTTTTGTCTTTAGCATCATTAATCACACCATTCAATATATCATCAGCTGTTGCTGTTCCTTGACTATTAAAATGACGTTTTAATTGTTCTACGATTTGAGAATTCGACAAGTTTTGGCTTAACAATTTTTTGGCAATACGATCTGCTTCATCATTACCAAGTCGTGTCGTCAACAGTTGTTTAATTAAACTTTCTTTATCTTTAGATTGATCTAACATTGATTTTAAAATATCATCACTAGAAGTTAATGCAAGACCATCGATTTGCTTGGCAATTTGATTAGCGATATCTTCATTACTTTGGCCATTTGTTTTAATACGTTTCATTATATCTTCTACTTCATTTTTGCTAAAAACACTATTTAAGATATCTTCGGTTGCTTGTTTTTTATTACTAGCACCATTGAGTTGATCTATAATAATATTTCTTTGTCGGTCAATACTTTGCTTAGTTTTATCAATTTCTTGTTTAAGCGCTTGTTTCTTATCATCAGATAAAGTGTTATTATCCTCTACTTTTGTATCTAGTGCTCTTAAATTCATTAATTTATTATTTATATAATTAGAATCTAGTGATTGATTGTCAGATTGTACCTTAGCAAGTGCTTTTTCAATCTTATCACTACCCTGTAGTGAACGTGTAATTGCTTGTATATCTTGTTTTCCATCTGTGACATGTTGATCTTTTGAATTCCTAATTTGATCAGTATCTGATGCTAGACGTTCTAATGTTGAGCGACGACCATCATTACTTTCATCGTCTTTACTATTACTATCGGATTGGTTTGTTGTTGTACTAGATTCTTCTTTGTTATTTTCGGTTTTATTAGATGGTGATGCTTGCTGATTGCTTTGTTCAGAAGGCTTATTATTAGAGTCAGACTTAAAATCTTGATGGATTTTATCTAATTTATCAATAACTGACTCTTCAGAATCATCAGTAGTTGCATTACGTGTACTAGCACTTGTATCGTGTACTTTATTATTTGAATCATCTTCTTCATCGGTTGTTGAGTCGCTAGGTTTAGAAACACTTCCTTCATCTTGTTGATGGTTATCAACATTTTTAGCAATTGAATCTAAATCTGACAGAATTTTATCTAAGTCTTTAGTTATATCATCATTATCTTTTTCAGATGTATCGTCATCTTCAGTTTTTGATGATGTGGCACTAGAGTCTGTCGATTTTAAGTGATTATTTTTATCTTTTGCATCATTTATAATACGGTCAATACTTGATTGATTATCGACTTTATCTAAACGTTCTTCAAAACTTTTGATATCTGCGTCTGAAAGTTCTTTCAAATCTTTAATATCATTTTTAGCTTGTTGGATTTTGTCAGCGATGGAGTTACTATTAGAAGTATTTTCAACATTTGATGATGTACTTTCTGAATCTGCAAAAGCATCTTTTGTGAAGCCATAACCAACCAGCGAACCACTAAGTAACAACGCAGAACATGACAGCTTGAGGTAGACACCAATTTTATCTGTTCTCTTCATTTACACATACTCCTTTAATAAAGTTACCTGTATTATTCTTTAAATAGATTTACATGATTTAATCAAAAATATACATATCACATTATAATACATAATTTCATAGATTTGTAGATAATGAACCTAAAATAACAAATTTAAAAAACAAATTTCTTGTAATTTTAGTAATTTGGTATTACACTTCTTTACACACTTAATTATTTAAATAATATATTAAATTAAGCATAATTCAAAAACAAGGAGTTTTTATAATGACAAATTCTATTTACTCAACTACAATGATTTCAAATGGTGGACGTGATGGTCGCGTTTTTAGTCCAGATAATACATTTGTTCAAAACCTTGCAACACCTAAGGAAATGGGTGGTCAAGGAGGCAACGATACTAATCCTGAACAATTATTTGCTGCTGGATATAGTGCATGCTTTAATAGCGCGCTATCATTAATCTTATCTCAAAATAAAATAAGTGATGCCAATCCAGAAGTTGAAATCACTATTGAATTACTTAAAGATGATACTGACAATGGTTTTAAACTTGGCGCAGATATTAAAGTCACACTTGAAAATATGTCCCAACAAGATGCTGAGAAATTTGTGGAGCAAGCACATCAATTCTGTCCATACTCAAAAGCGACACGTGGTAATATTGACGTTCAGCTAGACGTTACAGCGCAATAAAACTTATAATCGTACAACTAACTCTTTGCAAATGATTCTATACACGATTAAAGAGTAGAATAATGAATTCAAATTGAATTCTATTCTACTCTTTTTATATACTCTCATACTTCCACAATCACTGTTTTTCATTTCCAATCCCTCATTAAATTTACTTTTCATAAACAAAATATCTTTTTTTAAATCAATTTCATACTTTTTAAAAAATTTCACTTTAAAACAACTATAAAAAGGTTAAAATGGGAATAGTATAAGTAAGTAGATTTTTTCTTCATAAAATGTAAAGTTGCCCATCACCGAAGGAGGACTATTTATGTTTACCATATCAATCATCGCTATGATTATTGGTGTTGTGCTTATCGTTTTAAGTCAAATTATCTATCATTCAAAACCGATAGATGCTAAGGAAAAAATGTTTATACCCGGTGTATGCCTTTTTTTAGTAGGACTCTTAAGTTTAATCGGTCACTTTGTTAATGGCTACGTATGATCTTTTTTCAAAGCTGTAAAACATACCAACATCTCTATAACAAAACATAGTATTTAAAAATTTTGTAATTATTAAAAGAGCCTAGGACATCATTGTCCTAGGCATATTTAGCTATTGGCTTTTGTCAGTTAAATTTAAAATACTCTTTTTCAAGTTTTTAAATTTCTAGTTCTCATTAATGAATCTGAACGACGAATTCAATATGAAAATGATTTCATTCTTTTTGATGTATCATGATTCTTTATTAGTGTTGTCAAAATTTCGACCTTCTAGTCCAGCCAATTCTTCTTTCGAAGCTGCAGGTGCTTTCATTTCAAATATTTCATCGACAACCGTGTAATCATAATAACCGAGACGTGCTATAGGTCTGATTGACTTAATGTCTAATTTTCCGTTGTCCATAATTACTTTATCGTCAATATGCACTTGTGCTACACGACCGATGACTATATCCACAGTTGAAACAGGGTCTCCAGTGGGAATTCTTACTGTTTGAACGTATTCACATTCAAAATGAACAGGTGATTCCTTTACCCTACTTCCAGGAGCTTCGATACACGATTCTTTCGTCACACCAGCAAAGTCAAATTCATCATCTTCTGGAGGTAATGCTTTGGATGATAAATTCACTGCTTCACGCAAATCATATGTTGCCATATTCCATACAAACCAACCAGTTTCTTCCGCATTTTTAACTGTATCTTTTCTTTCATGATCGCCAAGCACTGACTGATTAGCCGCAAACATTACCATTGGGGGATCCCATGTAAGATTTTGATATTGACTGTACGGCGCCAAGTTATCTTTACCTTCTTTAGATACTGTAGAAATCCAACCTATAGGTCTAGGTACTGTGCTACTTTTGAACGGATCATGTGGCAATCCATGACTTTTAACACCTTGTTTTGGTGAATAATTCATTTTATATCCACTCCTATCGTTAATCGTTCTATCAACTTAAGGTTACATGACTTGACTTAGCATTGTCTAATATTTATCAATCATTTCAATATAGTTAAAAGTTATAAATAGTATTTTAAACTTTTAACAACCAATATTGCTTTTATCATTTGAAGCTATTTTCAAGAACGTTGGTCACCTGGCATAAATATTGATACAACTAAAGCAATCAGTCCGACAATAGCAATCATTAAAAACTGTAAGAAAAAGTTAGACAGTTCGCCTACAAATAACATTAAAATAGGTGCAATCGCTGTTCCTAAGAATAATACAAATGTATTAACAGATAAAAAGAAACCTTGATTGTTTTTAACAACTACACCTATTTTTGAAATAACAGTAGGAATCGCAAATGCGATACCTGCAACAAACAACACACTAAATGTTGTAATAAGTATAATATTCGTAGTTACACCCATGAGTATGATCGACACAATACATGTTGTTAATGCGATAGTTAGCAAGCGCTTCATACCTATACGACTGCTTACACGCCCTGCTAATAGAGATAATAACATGCCTATCACACCGAACAATTTCATCATTGAGGACACAGACATGTCTCCCCCAACTTGGTGTGATGTGACATATTCATTTAAAATATCATACATACTTATAAACATAATCAGTAATGTTAGTGAAATAAATAAACAATAGAAAACTTTAAGATTGTCTTTGAAATCTTTAAAGTTATTGAAAAACTTAATGAGTTGTATATCAGGATTTTTATGTGGACTCTCAGGTACATTTTTATAAATAACTAATACGAGAATTAAATATAAGATTGTTAAAATAAAATATACCCACTGCCAATTCAAATAACTTACGACTAATTCACTCATATTTTGCCCTAACACACCTGATAACATAAAACTTGTACTGATGAAACTAATTGCTGTTACACGTTTCACACGTGGATAAGTTTCAGTTGTATAAGTCATGACTACAGGAGAAAATGATGCAGCAAATACGCCTTGTAGTGCTCTTAATATTAATAACACTGTAAATGAATGAACAATACCTATCATAAGACAGATGATAACTAATGCACTCATACCTACTAAAATAGTTTTAATTCTGCCATACTTTTCAGAAATCGTTCCATAAAATAGACAACTGATTGAATATGTTAATGAGAATAAAACACCGTTTAAAGTTGCTATAGATTTAGGAACATGAAAGTCTTCTGCGAAAGTTGCTGTAAGAGGTAGAGCCGTATATAAACTTGCCATTACAATGATACCTGAAATAAACATGATTGTCGTAATGAGATTATAGTTTTTACTTTCTTCCATCGATTTCCATACTCCTTTCTAAATTTTATTCAATACGATTATTATGACAGTTTGTTTCAAATTCCTAAAGAGATATTTAAATTGACGAAAAATTAAAATAATATAAATACACTTGTATCCATTTAATTTCTTTAGAGACACATGAGAGCTGAAAAATTGACATACAGATTACTTCAATTTAAGATTACCATTACCTTTAAATATCAATATTTCACAAACCTATGATTAAATCGTTAATATATTACAACATTTATGTTAAATTGTGCATTTAATTTTTATTTTAGGGAAAAGAGATGTCTAGAAGGAATTCATATTTACAGATATATAGGAGGAATCTTTAATGGTTTTACGTTATGCTACAAATTTAAAACTAGCTAAAGAATTATATGATGCAAGTAAACCTAAATTAAAAGGCGATCAAGGTATGATTGATACTTTCACTAATACATTTGGTTTACCGGAAAACTCAGTTAAGTTAGCAGGTGGCGTTGAAGCTGCAGCTGCTGGTTTATTTGCTGCTAGTTTTTTAAATAAAAATATTTCACGCTTAGGCTCACTTGCAGCAATTTCAGTACTTGGTGTTGCAGCTTACAAACATTTTGAAGCAGGGCATGGTAAAAAGGGTGCACAACATGCTTTAGACTTATTAGGTTTATCAACACTTAGCTTATTAGATACTTTTTCTTGTAAAAAATAAGTACTTCAACATATAAATATATATTAAATAAAATAACAGCGGTAATTCCCTTATTAATCTTATCAAGGAATTACCGCTTCTTTTATGTTATCTATCAATGAAGAACAAAGGCATTCAATTCATCAGTCTAGATGAATACGACAATGATTATTTCTTGTATTTATTAAGCAATGCTGGAGGAACATGACATAAATAATAATCCTCCGGAAATTTCTCAAGATGATTCTGATGTTCTTCTGCACTCTTCACATAATTACTTAGAGGTTGTACTTCGACCATTACTTGTTTCGCGTCTTCCCTGCGCTTAATGTAGTCTTTTGCTTCATTTAAATGCTTCGAACTTTCACTATACACACCTGTTCGATATTTTTGACCCTTGTCTTGACCTTGTTGATTTAAACTATAAGGATTTATCATTTCAAACAAATAATCCATCAGCATAAGTATTGAAGTTTTTGCAGGATCAAAGTGTATCTTCACACATTCAGCATAGCCATCATAAGGAGCATCTAAACATTTCGACGTTCCATTTGCCCTTCCAGCTTCTGTTTGAATAACTCCTGGAATCGTATTAAAAAAAGCTTGAGTTCCCCATAGACATCCACCAGCAAAATATACCGTTTCCATATCCTCACTCCCTAAAGCAAATGTGTTAACTCACTTTTCAATCATAAAGAATTCAAAATAAATCTCTCAGTTCATTCAATTACAATCAAAATAAGAAAAGAACCTGTACCTATGATTGATGTATCAGGTTCCATATTATCAACTTGATTACTCTGTTCATTCTGTCTTACTATATCATCAATAATTTGATACCCTTCACAATATTAATAATAAATAATACAAGCGAAGCGATAAGTAGAATACCTCCAATAATTACTCCTATCACTAGTACAGCGACTCCATTTGTCGAATCAATCAAGGATAGTCCAGCAGCAAATGATATAAGTCCTAATACCAAACACACCCAACTCAAAATATGGTTAAATAATGCATTTCTTGAATACGTAGATGCTGGTGGTTGTCCAACAATCCATACGATTAATGGAAACAATACAGGTGCGAAAAATACACTTAGATAACTTAAAGCCCCTAATACATCACCCGTTTTATCATGATAACTTTTATCAAAATTTTCCATACAATTAATCACCTCAATTTAAATATAAACACATTCTGAGAATTCATTTAAGTGATATGGAATACAATTACAATATTGTAAGTTTCGATACAAAGATACTAATGATTAACCACTTAATGCTTGTACTAATACGTATTTAAATGTTGATACCGGCACAGCATTAGCATGACGTTGTTGTAGTGCTAAACGTGTTTCAAATTGACCACGATGATTTCCTATCTCTTTCAAAGCGTTACTCAACTGACTTATATCATTTACAAGAAACTGATTTTCTATTGCAACGAAATCTCGATTATGAACAACCTCTTTATATCCCATAATTAACAATTGATGATTATATGCGCTTCTTACAGCATTCCCTATTTCGTTCCCCTCATTAATATCTAAATAGATGTCACATTGTTGATATAAGGTTTGAACTGTTTGTTCTTTAATTATTGGATATAATTTAACATTTTCATATTGCGATAAACTTAATAATTTTGAAGACATCTCAGTTTTAGCGCCTATGTGAAATTGATAATCTTTATGCAAACGTATCAACGTTTCAACATGTGGTAATTGATCTGAATTTGTTAATGTTAATACATTCTTAGAATAATGATTCCGTTTATACGTGTCATATAAGTAACCAGATGCATATACTGCCTGTTGTTCCTCCCTAGATAGTTGTTCCTTGATCAATTTGTATTCATTCTGATTAGGGACAATAACGGCAAAGCGACTTTGAAGGTTTGGTGATAACATAACTTTCATATTTCCTGGGACATAACCCTGAGATTGTTCTTGCCAAAATAAAATACCTTTTTTCAATGTCGGCAAATGATAAATTGCTAAAAATGGTGTTGATAAAGTATTAAATATAACTTCTTTTATCTCAATGCCCATTTCACTCAAGTAAAATTTAATCCACTCTGTATATGAATCAAAAAAATAAGATTTCCCTTTATATTCTACAACTACATCGTTAGTTACATAATTCTCATAAATCACTTCTTTACCTTCACGTGTCATATACTTTTTTAATATTGCATTACCTAACAAATCGTAAACTGTTTCAGCAAATTTAAATCCTTCTTTTGTATAATAATCAACCGAACGCAAACGCTGTTTTGAATCAAGCCACTCTACATGGCTAACTACACGTGTCTTATAATGTTCCTTATAAAAGATTTCACCTCTAAGCTCACCCATATCTGTAATGGTAGCCATTGTCGCATCTCCTTTAATTTCCCAAAAAGGCGGCGTATCAATATCATTAAAAAAAGCAGGGGTATCATCTTCATAAATTTGATATGCTGCGAAAAAACGATACGGCGATGTCACATCATCAGGTAAAAATCCATCATCATTAATTACAATCGTAAAGTGATTGTAACCAGCACGCTTAAGAGATTGATGTAATTCCTGTGTTTCTTGATTATAATTTTCGAATAAATTAATCATATAGCACCTCTTCAATGAGTTGTCTCCATAGATCAACAATATGCGATGTTTTAAATGATTCTGCAATGTCATACGAAACCTCATGTGCCCTTATGGGACCATCTTCAAAATATCGAATAATCATATGAGCGATTTGCGTTGTGATATCATCAGTAGACGCTTGTTCAAAATCTATCGGTATCAAATAGCCATTTTGATGATGTCGAATAAATGTCGGACTGCCATAATTCACATCAAATCCAATCATACCTAAACCAGAGCCAACCGCTTCCATTAATGTCAGTCCGAACCCTTCACTTTGTGAGGCCGCTATGAATAATTCATATTGCTGATATATTGTACGAAGATTTCTATGTCCTTTAATTTGTATGTAATCCTCAGCACGATGTTTGGTAATAATATTTTTAATTTTTTCTTGTTCTTCTCCTTGTCCGTAGATATCAAAACTCAATTGAGGTAACTGATGTTTAGCTTTAATCACAGCTTCCACTATCCAATCAACATGTTTTTCGTTAGCAAGACGTGATGCGGTCATGATGGAATATGGTTTTCTTTCTTTTTCAGGATATTGTAACGATTCTATACTACCTACTGGAATTGTACGTATACGTGGACAATCATTCTTATATTGTTTAAATTGTTCACTTAGTGTCTGCCTTTGCAAATCTGTCGCTGTGATAAAGAAATCAATATGCTGTGCATTTTCGAATTGATACTCATAATAATTATTCCATAAAATGTGAGTCCCATCAGTCGCACCTTCACTGAAATGTTCAGCGTGAACGACTACGCCAACTTTACTGGATCCCTTGTTTTCTAATATGGCTTGTCCCACATCAGTTGCTCGATCAATAATAATGATATCCTCTGAATTCAATCGCAATTGACGTATAAAGTATGCGACGAGTGCTTGTTTACTGTATAAACGTGCATCATCAAACACAAAAACATGTTCATCTTCATCTATATATTCGCGATATGCAATTGATCCATTTTCATTATAAAATTGACGCATATATATTTTAGCTTTATTGTCAAAAGGAGCATAATACTCCGAGAATGTTCTTACATAGCTATAAAAATCTTTCCTAATTAACATTCCATTCACCACAAACTCTGCACGATCAACGTAATGTTCGTTAGCATTTTTTAAATAGCAGGTTACGAATGTTTGCTGATTATTTAAATAGAGTCGTAATACTTTACCGTTTTGTTCTTTTCGAGTAACCTCATTACCTAACTCTGAAATTAAATCATCAACTGTGTACGTTGTAGGAGCGATTTTTACGTCTGTGAAGTATTGATATAGCCAAATAACTTCATCATCTTTAAACCCTATGTTGCTTGTGAGTGTTTGAATATTTTCTGATTGAATAAAATCTAAAAATATAAATTTTGTTGGATAAGGTAATTGCCTTAATAGTTTTGCTCGATACACTTGTGCATATTCAACACCACTACTGGCCCAACCGATTCCAAAATTGATATTATAAATCGTCATGTCTAACACCTCTTTGTTTATGGGAAATGAATGACCATATCTCCGTCCTTATCAAAGGCTAGAATACTTAAACATAAATTTCTAACCATCTTCCTTTTTATATCTTCAGACATATATTCATACGTTTCAAGAGCCACTTTATGATATTCAAAAATGACATTACGCTGTCCATTTTGTCGATTGTTTACACTGGCTTTAAGTTGTTGTAAGTTATCTACTTGTTCAATCCATTCGCTATCTATCGCTTTCAAAATTGATTTTTGAATGAAACGAAGTTTTAAATATGAATCAGCAGCAACTTCTAAACGATTGTTAAATTGTTGAGTAAATTGTTGTATTAAGAATTGTATGATTTCTTCATCATTTTGCATATTAATATTTGATACATCTTCATCGAAGACAAAACTTAAGTTTTCGTATATATAATTCACAAGTGCACGTTCACTACTTAAGTCAAGATTTTTAACGTCTTTTGTAAACACATCTCGTGCAAGCTGTTCAAAATTAAAATCATCAAAATCGCTTGCTTCAAGTATGTGATTACGTTCAGCATAAATTTTATCTCGTTGAACACTAATACTTTTTTCGAATTCATTTGCCATTTCTCTATTTTTCATAGCAGTCTCTTCAGATACACGTTGCGCTTTATTAACAATTGACTTTACACGTTTTTTAAAGAGTGCACTACTTTCTAGTTTAGATGCATCCATCGTTTGGAGGTTTTTATTTTCTGCCAAGTTAGAGTTACTCCAACGTTTTACTAAATCATCATCAAGTGATACAAAAATCTGTGAATATCCAGGATCTCCTTGGCGACCTGAGCGTCCTCTTAATTGACGATCAACACGACTATTATCCATATGTTCATTAATAATCACTGCTAAGCCACCGATATCATGAACCTCTTTTGATAACTTTATATCAGTTCCACGCCCTGCCATACTTGTAGCAACAGTAACTGCAGATAATTGTCCCGCCTCAGCAATCATTTGTGCCTCTTTAGCTACATTTTGAGCGATTAATAAATTGTTGGGTATATCACGTTTAAATAACTCAGCTGAAAAATATTCTGCCGCTTCTGCAGTACGTGTAATTAGTAACACAGGTTGTTGAGTTTCATGTATACCAATCACTGTCTTTAAAATTGCATCGTTCTTTTTGTCACCATTAGCAAATACTCTATCAGGTCTATCATCTCGTTCAATCGGACTGTGAGTCGGAATCTCTATAACAACTTTTGAATATAAATCAAAGAATTCTTTTTCCCCTAATTTACCTGTTCCAGTCATACCTGAAAATTCATCAAATTGCTTAAATAAGTTTTGGAATGTTATGGTTGCCATCACACTCATATCTTGAGAAATTTCAACATTTTCCAGAGCCTCTATAGCTTGATGTAAACCAGACTGAAGCTTTGTTCCAGGTAGCATACGACCAGTTATTCTATCTATAAGCACAATCTCACCATCAAAAATAAAATAGTCTAAATTATATTTGAATAAATACTTAGCTCTAAGCGATAAATGAATCATCCTAACTAAATCAAAATATTGCTGTTGGTATATACTATTCACTTTGAAATAATGGCTTGCTTTTTCCGAGCCCTCATCAGTGAGCCACACTTCTTTTTTATTAAAATTAACTATGAAGTCTTTATCTTTCTCAAGTGTTTCAACAAACGTTTTAACGATGTGAAATAAATTAGATTGTACACGTGGTGCACCAGAAATAACTAAAGGCGTTTGGGCAGCGTCTAATATAATAGAATCGACTTCATCAATAATAGCAAAGTTTAATTTCGGTAAAAATTTGGCACGAATATCATCAGCTAAATTATCAATTAAATAATCAAACCCTAGTCGCCCATTAGTCGTGTAAACAATGTCATGGTGGTACAGTTCATATTTTTCATTTTCAGCGTATTCATATTCTGGAATGTCCACAAATCCTAATGATACAGACAAGCCTAGCCATTCATATAGTGGTTTCATTTCTAAAAAATCGCGTTTTGCTAAGTAATCATTTGTTGTGATTAGATAAGCACCTTTACCTGTAAGTGCATTTAAGTACAGAGGCATGGTAGCTGCAAGCGTCTTACCTTCTCCTGTTTGCATTTCTGCAATATTCCCCTGATGCATAGCGATTGCTCCTAAAATCTGCACATCTTTTGGATACATACCTAAAACGCGCTTAGAAGCCTCTCTAACTGTTGCATAAGCTTGTGGCAGAATGTGATTGAGTGAAGCTTTATTATCATTTAAATAAACTTTAAATTCTTTTGTCTTCGCTTGAAGTGCTTCATCACTAAAATTTGAGAACTCCTCACTAAGCGCATTAATTTGATTTAATATTTTGCGCAATTTTCTTAACCTAATATTATTAATAATTTGGTTAACACCTTTAGCCATTCATATCACTCCTGTGATAGTTTGATGAGTCTAGATGATGTGTCCTTATATTGGTTATTATTTGATTAATTACTTTAAGTTTTTTCTTAGGATCTATATATTGCGTTGCCTCATAAGCTTGATTACTATCTTCTCTTAATTCTTGCACAATTATATTGTGAAAAGATAGATGATTCATGCCAGCATTAATAAGTTCTAATTCATATGAATATGCTTCTCTAGGATAGACAATATTTTCTTTTTTATTTTTTAGAATTTGATGACTAAGAATTTCTTTATTCTTACGATAAAATTTCATTTTAAAATAAGCCACACCCTCAGGTTCAACTTCAAAATTAAATTGAAATTGATATTGGCGCCCTTTTTTTAAAATAGGTAGCTTTGGGCTTACACGGTCTTCTGCAAAATCAGTTAACATATACCAACTGTGAATGATTGTACCGGATGGCATCAAAGGGTTCTCAAAATAGATATTATCTTGATTAAAGCGTAATTTTGTACCATACATAAAAGTTGATGAATTAACTAGTCGCCATTTGACTTCAAATTTCCTATCTTCTTGCATGTGTTACCCTCCCAAATCGCTCTTCCATGATTAAATGATAAAAATTAATAAACCAATGAGTAACAGTAGCAGAATCATCATTATGTCTACCAGGAATTCTTTTACTTATCACACGTGCATGTTGTTTTGTAAGAACAGGCAATAAATCTTGAAATGCATATTTGTCATAATCATCATGCTCCATGTAAGCAATCGCAAATGTAGTCATTGACAAATCGCTATGCTGAATTTGCTTCCAAAAATGATTATCTAACTGAACAACATCTTTGTTAGTTATGCCATTTTGATTCAATCGCAAAATATCAAGTGACGTTCCAAAATCGTTTGGACGAACGAGTTTCATATTATTAGCAATAGTACCGAGATTTATCAAAGGTTTTCCTACAATAACAGCCGCTGGATTTAATTTTGTAGCGTAATAAAGTGCGCCAAATGATCCCATTGATAATCCAGAAAGAATTAATTGGTTGTTCGCAAATCCCAAATAATCCAAAGCATTTTGGATAACCTTACGGATTGCCTGTTCATAATTCTCTGACCCTAGGTAAAAGGCACCACCTTCGATTCTAGGATCAGCTATTAAAATAAATGGAGCATTCATACGTTTCATCATAAAGTACCCTTCAAAGCCCTCAGCAGTACGATACCCACTAAAATATACATTGAGTGGTGGTTTTAAATCTCCAGGATGGAAGTAATGTATAAATTCTTGCTTATTTTCATCACTATATCGTTTTCCGCCTAATATGAACTGCCCTAATTCCAAGCGTGACCAACGTTTATGAATAGCACCTATAAATAATGTTCCTTTACCTTTAGCTTTGATTGATACACTCACATATGTTTGATAAGGACGAGCAGGTAGTTCTATGGGAGTGTCTAAATCGTCTTGTTCATATATTAGCTTTTCTACTGGTTGATCAGTTGAATAAACAGGCGTCAATCTCAATGTATATTGGATTTTAGCATCACCTTCAACTTTAAATTCTGGCCATATTTGATTCACCTTATTGGCATCAGCAATGATATTTTGACTCCATGTAATGAGGGGTTGGTATGATTCCCCAAATCGTCCTGATACTTCAATAGACTCATTTCCATTAAATTGATAAGAACCATCAAAATGAATACTAACGCGACAATGAATAGGTTTAACTTTATCTCCATATTGCCCAGGAAATGTAACTGCCTCTAGTTTTTGTTGTAATTGTTCTTTATTTTCATAAATGAGTGGTTTTATAAAATTACGTTGTATTGTCTTATCTTGTTGGTATTGATTATCCCAATACTCATTGTCAATCACAGTATTATACGGTGTACTGACTAATGATAAAAGTTTCATTAATGAATCAGAATATTTTTCACGTACAAAAACAAAATCAAATTGTCCTTTTTCATCTAAAATATGTACTACAACATCTTGATAGCCACTTTCAAAATCAAACAAACCAACATCAAAATAATCCCATTCGACATTACTTTTTTGATTAAATAAAGAACCTAAATCATGACCACCTACTTGAAGTACTCTAAATTTACGTGCCACTTGAAACATCACCTTTAAATAACTGATTAATTTGATGAATAATATTAATTGAACTAAAATCATCCGTTAATCTCATGGAATATGCATAAGAATAATTCCAATTTTTTAAATGTGCCAAAAAATAATCTAAAGATTCTACAGTTTGCGATATGTCATCAATAATATATCCATTATGCATATGTTTAACATAATCTGTTCTCTTTTTATTAATTTGTGGTATACCCGCGCCAATACAACAGATTTGTAAAAAAAGTTTCGGCTCTAAAGATAAATCTACTACAACTCTTAATTTTGAAATAACGCTTACAAGATCTTCTTCAAACGGTACTGTTTCAATATCAATGATTGTTTCTTTTTTATTCTGTATCACGTCTTCAATTACATCACTTATTTCCTTTTTCTCTTGGTGATATAAATCATTGAGATGAGCAACTTCATCTATAAGATTTTCCGTAAGATTATCTCTACTCTTAGTTAAAATTTTCAACTTATAGCCATCTTTATGTTGAATATATTGAAATAAGCTGTTTACAATCTCTCGTATTTCAATCTCGTCCAAACCATCTATCCATAATCCAATATAAGTGTCATACAATTGACTACTTTGGTTAGGTAATGACTGCGCATCAAAAGGCGTTACCCTTAAAAGATTAAAATTATTCATATTCAATCCTGCGTAGTGTTCAATCATATTTTGATTAGCTTGTGTATCAACGAGACAATAATATGCTCTCGAAATAGAATCATATAAATCTTGTGTCACCACTTTATTTCGCTCAGTAAAAATAGAAAAACATAAAGACGGTGCATCAATTGTGCGAGCCATCATTGAATTATGACGTTCATCAGATGCCACTATAACAGAATCATCTTCATTCAATTCTCTTTCTACATATGATTGGAATTTCTCTTCTATCAACTCAGCCATAGATGAATACGTAACCTTTTTAAATTTTGATTGGAAATTTTTATTAATCGTTACTGTATTAACATTTAAGTCTTCAACAAATATTTCTTCCCCATCTTTTGAAAAATAGTGTTTTTTATTGTTATCCCCATCAGGTGTATAAGTACGCACTGCCGATATAAATCCTCTATCATCGAATACAAATCGTCTTTGAATTGTACTATACTTGTAATCCTCTACCCACATCAGGTACCCCTCTTGGCTGAAGTGAATTTTAGAAAACGTGTTATCACCCGTAATCGCTTGAATTTGAAAGGGAGTAAAAATAAATTCAGTGCCTTCTGGCCATGAAAGATCGCGATAATCAATAGCTTGAGGCGTTTGATGTCCAATGCCCTGTATCTCATCAAATACAGACCAATAATGACTTTCATACAAATCATATCGATGGAGGAATGTTCTAAGATATGGACTAAAACTTAAAACTATCAATTGATAATCCACATTATTCGAACTATGCATTGTCATTAAACTAATCATATCGTCAAAATCTGTATACTGTTTTTTTAGATAGAATGGTCTTGAGGTACTTTCCCACCATCTGTTACGGCTATACCAAGCTGGTATAAATCGTTTCATATTCCAAAACCTCCTCCCTACCAATATTTATTTAAAATTTGCTTATAGCTGTCAAAGTATAAGTACGCTCTAATTGTTTCAGCGATATTAATTCCAATATAGACAAATACAATCATTTGAGTTGTAAAGTAAACTTCTTTAAGTAAGTGGGGGACAAGCAGCGCTGAATACATTGGTATAGCGAGTACAATCGCTACTACTATTGAACCGAACCAACAAATACGACGTGCTTTACTCCCTAGAAATTTTTCTGTCTGCTGTCCAGGTTGAATACCCTCGAAGTAATTCCCATTTTTAAGAAATTCCTTTGATTTACGTTTTGTATTAATTAATAATCTTGATAAAAAGTAACCCAAAATCATTTGTAACAGAAGATATATAGTAATTCCAACTGGATTTGTAAAATTAAAGACATGTGTTTCAAAATTATGATTCACGATAAAGCGTCCTATGAAATTAACGATATTATTCGTTAACATAAATAATGACAAACTCACCATGATAGAGATACTACCAGCGGGATTAAGTTTCCATGATAAATATGATGGTATATCTTTAGCAGAAATATTCATAATATCATTATATTCTATCCGATATTCTGTTAACTCAATAAAGAAGAGTATAAATAAGGCCAGCACTAATAAGACAATAATCATAGTAATTAAAGATGCGCTTGAATTTAATTTAGGAAAATGTGTATTAAATATAGATTTAACAAGACTCATTAAAACAATTGGCATAGGTCCCGAAATGCCATACGTTGTATTTTGATCTGCTAACCACACCATTAACAACGTTCCTGTAATTAAGACTAATAATAAAATGAGCATATTACTATCTTTAATCGCATGTTTATTAATATATGAATGAATAATGTAAAATCCTTGAGCGGCACTAATGATAAGTGTTAACGCTCGCTCTTTGAAATGTCGTTCCCTACGAGTTTGTGTTTTAACCTTATCATTACTTTTGTGGTTTATTAGTGTCAAAATAATCATCGAACTTAACCACGGCCCAAGTCCTAGTGAAAATATATTTAATGTATGTAAATCCCCACCTACATTAGTAATAGCTAACTTAAAAAAGGAATCTTTATGAGTTCTTAAATTTTCATTACTTACGATTGAAATATTACTTCCTATAATATATATAACTAAAATTAAGCATGTAAAAAATATTCTTTTATATAAAATTTTATATTCGAATTTCTTAAACATTTTTTCACCCTAATTATTAAATAATTAATCACTTGAATCATATCTAAAGAGGCTAAGGATAATCTAAAGTTGGATTTAGTTGTCATGTACTTATCCAATCAATTATTGTTCCCTAGCCTCTTAATATGATTAAAACTATCTGTTATTTACTACCATCTTGATCATCATCGTCTTTTCTAGATTTTTTTGCTAAACCGAAGATAGCCAATAAGATAGCTACTGCTACTATAAAACCGTTGCTTACAACTCCATCTTCTCCTTTAGTCGGTTGTTTAACGACTTTATCTTGTGCACGATTTTGATGAAGTAAATCGAGGTTGTTTGAGTGATTATCGGCTTGATTACTTTGTTTTTCACTGTGTTGTTCTGAATCAGTATAACCACTTTGTTCTTGTAAATCATAATCTTTTCCAGTTTTATTAAGCATATTCGTATTTTTTGATTGAGTCACGATTGTATCTTCAGACGAGCTATCACCAATAAATTGACTTTCACTATTTATAGGAGATTGTGAATTGAAAGTTTCAGATGTACTCATTGATGTGGACGTGCTTGCCGATTCGCTTAATGACGTACTTGCACTATTTGAGTCGCTTACACTCATTGATGTAGATGCACTATCGGATGTTGATGTTCTTGTTGAATCTGAAATACTTGTATTTGTTGAGCCACTCAACGATGTACTTGCTCTGTTTGAGTCACTCACACTTGTTGATTCAGACGTACTTTCTGATGTCGATGTGCTTGTCGATTCTGAAAGACTCGTACTTAATGATTCACTCATGGATGCACTTGCACTGTTCGAGTCACTCACACTCGTTGATGTTGATGCACTGTCTGATGTCGACATACTCGTTGAATCCGAAATGCTTGTACTTGTTGAGTCACTTAATGATGTACTTGCGCTATTGGAGTCACTCTCGCTCGTTGACGTGGATGCACTTTCTGATGTCGATGTACTTGTTGAATCTGAAACGCTTGTACTTGATGAGTCACTTACCGATGTGCTTGCGCTGTTTGAGTCACTTACGCTCGTTGATGTGGATGCACTCGTTGATCCTGAAAGACTCGTACTTGTTGAGTCACTTAATGACGTACTTGTACTATTTGAGTCGCTCACGCTCGTTGATGTGGACGCACTGTCAGATGTCGATGTGCTCGTTGAGTCTGAAAGACTCGTGCTTAATGATCCACTTAACGATGTACTTTCACTTGTTGATTCACTCTCACTTGTTGATGTGGATGCATTGTCGGATGTCGACATACTCGTTGAATCTGAAATGCTTGTACTTGTTGAGTCACTCATGGATGTGCTCGTATTGTTTGACTCACTCACACTTGTTGACGTTGACGCACTTTCTGATGTCGATGTACTTGTTGAGTCTGAAAGACTCGTACTTGTCGAGTCACTTAAGGATGTACTTGTACTGTCTGACTCACTCTCACTCGTTGACGTTGATGCACTTTCTGATGTCGACGTACTCGTTGAGTCTGAAATGCTTGTACTTGTCGAGCCACTTAACGATGTGCTGGCACTGTTTGACTCACTCTCACTCGTTGATGTGGATGCACTATCTGATGTTGACGCGCTTGTTGAATCTGAAACGCTTGTACTTGTCGAGCCACTTAACGATGTGCTGGCACTGTTTGACTCACTCTCACTCGTTGATGTGGATGCACTATCTGATGTTGACGCGCTTGTTGAATCTGAAACGCTTGTGCTTGTCGATTCACTTAATGACGTACTTGCGCTATCGGAGTCGCTCTCGCTCGTTGATGTTGATGCACTTGCTGATGTCGACGTACTCGTTGAGTCTGAAACGCTTGTACTTGTTGAGCCACTTAATGACGTACTTGCGCTATTGGAGTCACTCACGCTCGTTGATGTTGATGCACTTGCTGACGTTGACGCGCTTGTTGAATCTGAAACGCTTGTGCTTGTCGACTCACTTAACGATGTACTTTCACTGTTTGAGTCACTCTCACTTGTTGACGTTGACGCACTGTCTGATGTCGATGTACTTGTTGAGTCTGAAACGCTCGTACTTGTCGAGCCACTTAACGATGTACTTGCACTTGTTGACTCACTCTCTCTTGCTGACTCTGATGCACTTTCTGATGTGGATGTGCTTGCTGATCCTGAAAGACTTGTACTTGTCGAGCCACTTAACGATGTACTTGCGCTATTGGAGTCACTCACGCTCGTTGATGTTGATGCACTTGCTGACGTTGACGCGCTTGTTGAATCTGAAACGCTTGTGCTTGTCGACTCACTTAACGATGTACTTTCACTGTTTGAGTCACTCTCACTTGTTGACGTTGACGCACTGTCGGATGTCGATGTACTTGTTGAATCTGAAACGCTTGTGCTTGTCGATTCACTCAATGACGTACTTTCACTTGTTGATTCACTCTCTCTTGTTGACGTTGATGCGCTTTCTGATGTTGACGCGCTTGTTGAATCTGAAACGCTTGTGCTTGTCGAGTCACTTAAGGACGTACTTGCTCTGTTTGAGTCGCTTACACTCATAGATGTAGATGCACTATCTGATGTTGATGTACTCGTTGAGTCTGAAATGCTTGTACTTGTTGACTCACTTAAGGATGTACTTGCTCTGTCCGAGTCGCTCTCACTTGTTGACGTTGATCCACTTTCTGATGTCGATGTGCTCGTTGAGTCTGAAAGACTCGTACTTGTCGAGTCACTTAATGACGTACTTGTACTGTTTGAGGCACTCACACTCGTTGATGTTGATGTACTTGTCGATTCTGAAAGACTCGTACTTGTTGAGCCACTTAACGATGTACTTGCGCTATTGGAGTCACTCTCGCTCGTTGATGTTGATGCACTGTCTGATGTCGATGTACTTGTTGAGTCTGAAACGCTCGTACTTGTCGAGCCACTTAACGATGTACTTGCTCTGTTTGAGTCACTCTCACTTGTTGACGTTGACGCACTTTCTGATGTGGATATGCTTGTTGAATCTGAATCACTTGTGCTTACTGATTCACTTGATGACGTACTTGTACTCGTTGACTCACTCACACTTGTTGATGTTGACGCACTGTCTGATGTCGACGTACTTGTTGATTCTGAAACGCTCGTACTTGTCGAGTCACTTAACGATGTACTTGCACTTTCCGAGTCGCTCTCACTTGTTGATGTTGACGCACTGTCTGATGTCGACATACTCGTTGAATCTGAAAGACTCGTACTTGTCGATTCACTTAATGACGTACTTGCACTATTCGAGTCACTCACACTCGTTGATGTTGACGCACTTTCTGACGTTGACGCGCTTGTTGAATCTGAAACGCTTGTGCTTACTGATTCACTTGATGACGTACTTGCACTGTCCGAGTCGCTCTCACTTGTTGATGCAGATGCACTGTCTGATGTCGATGTACTTGTTGAGTCTGAAACGCTTGTACTTGTTGAGCCACTCAATGATGTGCTTGTACTGTTTGACTCACTCTCACTCGTTGATGTGGATGCACTATCGGATGTGGATGTGCTTGTTGATTCTGAATCACTTGTGCTTACTGATTCACTTGATGACGTACTTGCACTGTCCGAGTCACTCACACTCGTTGATGTTGATGCACTGTCTGATGTCGATGTACTCGTTGAATCTGAAACGCTCGTACTTAATGATTCACTTATGGATGTGCTTGTACTGTTTGACTCACTCACACTCGTTGATGTTGATGCACTGTCTGATGTTGATGTACTTGTTGAGTCTGAAATGCTTGTACTTGTTGAGCCACTCAACGATGTACTTGCTCTTTCCGAGTCGCTCTCACTTGTTGATGCAGATGCACTATCGGATGTTGATGTACTTGTTGAGTCTGAAACGCTTGTACTTAATGAGCCACTTAACGATGTGCTGGCACTGTTTGAGTCACTCACACTCGTTGATGTTGATGCACTGTCTGATGTCGATGTACTCGTTGAATCTGAAAGACTCGTACTTGTCGAGCCACTTAAGGATGTACTTGCTCTTTCCGAGTCGCTCTCACTTGTTGACGTTGATGCACTGTCTGATGTCGATGTACTCGTTGAATCTGAAAGACTCGTACTTGTCGAGCCACTTAACGATGTACTTGCACTGTCTGACTCACTCTCACTCGTTGATGTGGACGCACTGTCGGATGTCGACGCGCTTGTTGAATCTGAAACGCTTGTGCTTATCGACTCGCTTAATGACGTACTTGCACTTGTTGAGTCACTCTCACTCGTTGACGTTGATGCACTGTCGGATGTCGACGTACTCGTTGAATCTGAAACGCTCGTACTTAATGATTCACTTATGGATGTACTTGCACTTTCCGAGTCGCTCACACTCGTTGATGTTGATGCACTGTCGGATGTCGACGCGCTTGTTGAATCTGAAACGCTTGTGCTTGTCGACTCGCTTAATGACGTACTTTCACTTGTTGAGTCACTCTCACTCGTTGACGTTGATGCACTTTCTGACGTTGACGTACTTGTTGAGTCCGAAAGACTTGTGCTTGTCGATTCACTTAATGACGTACTTGTACTGTCTGACTCACTCTCACTCGTTGACGTTGATGCACTGTCGGATGTCGACGTACTCGTTGAATCTGAAATGCTTGTACTTAATGATCCACTTAACGATGTGCTGGCACTGTTTGACTCACTCTCACTCGTTGATGTGGATGCACTTTCTGACGTTGACGCGCTTGTTGAATCTGAAACGCTTGTGCTTAATGATTCACTCAACGATGTACTTTCACTTGTTGAGTCACTCTCGCTTGTTGACGTTGATGCACTGTCGGATGTCGACGCACTCGTTGAGCCTGAAAGACTCGTACTTGTCGATTCACTTAATGACGTACTTTTACTGTTTGATTCACTCTCGCTCGCTGACATTGATGCACTGTCGGATGTCGACGTACTCGTTGAATCTGAAACGCTTGTACTTGTCGATTCACTTAATGACGTACTTGCACTGTCTGACTCACTCTCACTCGTTGATGTGGACGCACTGTCGGATGTCGATGTACTTGTTGAATCTGAAACGCTTGTGCTTGTCGATTTACTTAATGACGTACTTGCGCTATTGGAGTCACTTACGCTCGTTGACGTTGATGCGCTATCAGACGTCGACGTACTCACTGATTCTGATAATAGTTTACTTGTGCTTGCTGATTCGCTCGCTTTTATTGATGCGCTATCAGACGTCGATGTGCTCGTTGAGTCTGAAATGCTTGTACTTGTTGAGCCACTCACACTTGTTGATGTTGACGCACTTTCTGACGTTGACACGCTTGCTGAATCTGAAACGCTTGTGCTTGTCGATTCACTTAATGACGTACTTTTACTCGTTGACTCACTCTTTCTTGCTGACTCTGATGCACTATCAGATGTCGACGTACTCGCTGATTCTGATAATTGTTTACTTGTGCTTGCTGATTCGCTCGCTTGGATTGACGTACTATTCGACGTCGACGCACTTAACGACTCTGAGAGACTCTTACTTGTTGATAATGATTGACTCGCTTTTACACTATCACTTAGCGATGTACTATTACTTATACTTGTTGAAACACTATTTACTATGCTAGTGGAAGTAGAGTCACTTGCGCTATTTCTCGTTACTTCATAATTAATTTTAGTCGTAGTTTTATTTCCGCTCGCATCCGTTGACTCAATCGTGATTGTATTTGTTCCTATTTGAGTTGGAGTTCCAACTATTGAATTCGTAGATGCATCAAATTTAAGTCCTTGTGGCAATCCTGTTACTGTATGCGTTACCACTTTGCCACTATTATCTGTAGCAGTTATCGTAATTGGATTAATCGGCGTGAAAACTTCTGATGCTTGACTTGGCGTCACATTTACAACAGGGCTGATTGTATCTTGAATCGTTATTGTAAATTGCTTAGATGTTACGTTCCCAGTAGCATCAGTCGTATTAACTGTCACAGTTGTAGTTCCTACTTCACTTGGCGTGCCAGTAATTGTATTAGTCGTTTGATCAAAAGATAACCCTGAAGGTAGACCTGTCACAGTTGTAGTTAATACGTCTTTACTATTGTCAGTTGTAGTAATTGTAATTGGATTAATGGTCTTTCCAACTTCTCTAGTTTGACTATCAACACTAATTTGAGGACCTTGAACATCTTTAAATTTATAAATCACCGTTTGGCCTGAGTTAGTTAATTTAAGTGTAGGTGTACCTGACGTTTCTGAATAATTGGGGTTTTGTAAAGCGTCTGTACTAACATAACTGTAACCTGAATTTTTCAAGTTGTTTAATTGTTTATCTATATTCACAGTCGCATCAACTTCACCTGCAATGGTCTTAGGTGGAATAATATCCTTACCAGTATTTGCATCTACATAGCGTACTTTAGCAACAGCTGATTCTGTATACTCGAATGTTCCAAATTGAACTTGTTGTAAGTTTTTTGCGCCACCAGTTGAAGCAGTCATAGATAGAGAAAACGTCGTACCACCACTGTTTTTAATCCAATCTGTAAGATTTCTCGTAAAGGTTTGTCCAGCGTACGTCACTGTCATCACTTTTGTGTCACCATTATAGTCAATGACAAAATCTTGGAATGAATTGTCAGTAGGTTGTACATTTAATTTAGCCGCAGTTGATTCCTCAGTGGTAGCCATACCATTTCTATCTGTACTTACGAAGGCACCAAAAGCGCCACCACCACCAACATTACGTGGATCTGCTTTTGCTTTAGCATCAGATTTAGGAGTTGATGTGTTATGATACGTATCCAATTTAAAACCAAAGGCATTATTCAAACCACCTATTCCAACGGCAGCCCCTTCTTTACCTATCTGTCCTAAAGGGCCTGGTGAAAATGCAAAGCCAATGCCATCTCCACCTGCTACACCATCAGGAGAATAACCTTCATATCTATTACCAAGGTTAACTTTACCTGTAAAACGGAAGCTACGGTTTGAATCTAATCGAGTGTTTAAAGATATGGCACCCTTTTGACTATATGCGTCTGGCGTTAAGGTAGCAATACCTGTTTTAGGATCATACGTCGCAGATCCAGACAGATTCATATGTTCATTAAAGTTATCTTTGTTCACCACAACAGAATTAGATGTCAGACTTGAAGTTGTTGTCGTGGACGTTGTTGTCGGTGCTGCCATCGTATTCAAAACAGTAAATCTACTAAATGTTCTTAAATTTGCAAAGGAAGTAGGACTCGATTGATTCGAAGTAGATGTTGATGTCAGATTAGATATTTGATTTGTACTAGTACGTGCTTCACTAGTCGCTAATGAATCGGGTGCTTTTGTTTCGATTGACTGGGTTAAATTGGAGCTAATGTTCTTTTCTGAGGATGACGTGTTTGATTGTGTTGACTTAGAGGTTACATTCGAAGACTTATTTTGATCTTGTTGTGCAGTATTATCATTGTTAGTAGTTGTACTCTCTACATGGTCTGTGGAGGCATATGTATTTAACTTAGATGATTGACTTGATGCTTCACTACTTTGTTGACTAATTCCATCTTTTTCACTTGATTGCGCTGTATTTGTAACTTCTGAAGACATTTGCTTATTTGTACTATTAGATTGGTTTGATTCCAAGCTTGTAGAATTGACTGTTTCTTTTTGTGAGTTCTTAATCGTAGTTGAATTTTGATTGGCTACTGTCTCACTATTGGATGAAATTTCAGAGGTGATTGGTGTTTCTGAGGCAGCTAATGCTTGATGATTATTCAACATATTAAATGTAAATGCTCCACCAACTAGGGCTGTTGTTTTCGCTACGCCTTTTTTCATCTTATGACCTTTCGTCTTTTCAGTAACATTTTCTTGTATTTCGTTTTTACTTAAAAATGGTAGCCCCATTGTTTTTAACAATTCTATTTCATTAATACTTGCTTTTACCCAGCTTTTTCCTGACTTGTACAGTTTTACCCGTGTTTTTTGTTGCTCAAGACTTTTTTTATAATCCTTTTCTTTCTTTGTCATAATAAACTCCCCATCGTTTTCTTAGTTAATCATAGTCTTTTATACCGAAAATATTCATTTTAACAAGTATATAACTATGAACATGTAAAATGCAACTAATACTTCTTAGTTTTAATAAATTACTATACATATAAAGATATTAAACGATTGTGCAAAGAAAAACTGTTGACAAAAGGGTTAATTTACTATTAAAAAGCGTTTTTTATCTATATTTCAACATATTATTATATTGAATTCAATTAAATTTTATCTATTTAGTTACTAATTATATATAAAAATTCGAATCAAAATGAATATAATTTACGAAGAAACTTATAAACTATTTTGTATATTTATGTATGATTACGAATAAAAAACTAACTTTAAATAAAGTTAGTTTTAAAGTTAATGATTAATAAATTTCTTTAGACAAAATGTTATTTACCATTGTCCGTTGTTGTATTGATACATACCTTCTTTTAAATATATTCCCCAAAATATATAACACAATATACCTAGCCCCATGGAATCAAATAAAATAATATGATCCATATTAACAAAGATAGTGATTAAAAATAATAAAATAGTAATACTCATTGGAAAAGTAACTAAAAGTACCATATGAAGCATGTATATCGTACATAAAGTAAGTCCTATTATTCCAGTAAAGATAATCATACCGAAGATGATATTACTCGTTGCTACATTAAAGTATTGTATTTCTGAACTCGCTTTTATCATTGGTATACCAAAACCACTTCCTAAAAAAGGATGCTCAGTTAGCGCATAATCAATAGCTTTAATATTCATATCACTCGGCATAAAGACTTCTTGGCTATTCTTCCCTTTTAAGATTAGTTTAATAAAAAGATGATAAATATATGGTTGATTTATTATAGCAATTGTCATTAGTATCATAGCACCAATTATGGGGTGTTTAATTCTCTTTTTTATGTGAGATAACGGTAATAGAAGTATTAGACATAAAATAACAGATATGAAAATATGACGAGAGTTTGATAAATAGAGCTCTATCATTCCAATATTTAATAATAATAAATTGAATACATCATAATCTTGTTGTTTGATTATTGTTACCATATATAGAACTAGACCCATAGCAAGAATAACTGCGAATGAATGTGCATCCTTGAAAACACTTCTAAGTGATTCCTCATCAATTAGATATGATTTTGGCGCTATAACTATAAATAAAAAAGTAAAGGCAATCATTAGCGTGATAAATTGATTAATCCAGTTAATGAGATTCTTTATCTTTTTTATTAAACTAACATACACAACAATCAAAATAAGCGGTATAAAGAAGTTAAGCAATTTAAGAATAGATTCTATCGGATCATTAGATACGACTAAACTCATTATGATATAAAGTAGCATAAGAATCATAGTAGATTTGATAAATCTTAATATCATTTCATTTCTTATCCAATGTTTTACATATTTAAATAGAAAAAATACTCCAATTACATAAATCAAGATATATTTCATACTTACTATGTAATGCGCCATCTCTTGTGTGTCATAGGGAGTGTATATCTGCGATCTGAGCATATAAAGTATGATTAATTGAACGACACCTAGTGCCCCTCTTTTAAGAAGTAATAAAGATAAAGCGATAGATATCATTAATGTCCATTTATTAGGAATGCTAACTATAAAAATGGATAAGATAATCAACCATTCGATCAATTTACGTTGAGTGATGTTTAAAAATTGTTTCATGATATAAGCCTCAAGTTGTCTAAGTCGTGATGTAAGTGTTTGTTCAATTTTTAATTACGAACATGTCATTATATTTCTATTATAAATAATTACACGCTATCAACAAAATATTTTTTTAAATAATTTTGTTATATTTTAGAATTATAACATGAACGCATTTCTACCGAAAATTAAAATTATAAATATGCCGGACGTCTTAAATTAAAATTCTTATTCCAATAAATGAAAACAATTAATGCTTTAAACAACGAACATATCCTTTCACAATAAACGCACTAAACGATACGTTTACGAACCGCGCCAGATATTAAATCAACTAAAGCGACCATCGCAATCAAACCAATTAGAATCATACCAACTCGGTCCCAAGATCGTGTTTGTAAAGCAAAAATTAAGGGTGTACCTATGCCACCTGCGCCGATTAATCCTAAAATGGAGGCAGAACGTAAATTCAATTCAAATCGATACAAAATAAGGGAAATAAACGATGGTAAGATTTGTGGTATTACAGCAAACATTAACGTCTTCATTTTATTTGCTCCACTCGCCTTTAAAGATTCTACAGCGCTAAAATCTAAACTTTCAATATCTTCAACAAAAAGCTTCCCTAACATGCCGACTGAATGAATCCCCAGTGCAAGTACACCTGAAAATGAACCTGGTCCAACAGCTTTAATAAATATTAACGCCATTACAATTTCAGGAAACACACGTATAATGCTTAATATGAATTTACTTATGCCCGTAACCGGTCGTAATTTCATCATATTTTTAGCTCCTAAAAATGCAAAAGGAATACATATAATTGAAGCAATGAACGTGCCAATCACTGCAATAGCAAAAGTTTCCAGCAAACCTCTAAGTAAGTCTTCACCATCAGGTATATATATGTAACTTAAATCTGGATGAAATAGTCCGTAAAAGATAGACTTTAATATTTCAATAGACTTACTTTTAAGTTCAAGACCTGGAATCCCTGCAAACGCCCATATAATTATAGCTGCAACAACAATGACTATAACCCAATTTTTAATTATTCGCTGACGATGTTTTTTTGATTTTAATTCATATTTACTATCCAACGTATTCATGCTAATTTTTCCCTCACTTTCGAACTCACATAGTCAATAATAACTACAATGATTAGAGTGAACAGGATAATCATTGCTGTCTTTTTATATTGAAATAATCCTAACGTTTGATCGTAGAACAACCCAATACCACCTGCGCCAACAAGACCTAAAACTGCTGATGCCCGAATGTTAATTTCAAAGGCAAATAACACATATGACATAAATGATGAAAGTGCTTGAGGAACAACGCCAAATGCAATCCATTTCACTTTATTAGCCCCTACAGCTGTCATAGCTTCCATAGGTCCTGGATCAATTGTTTCTAATGATTCATATAATAATTTACCAATGATACATATTGTTAGAACAAACAGTGCTAATACACCCGGAATTTGTCCAATACCAAATATGGCTACAAATACGGCAGCTAATAATAAATCAGGTATTGTGCGTACAATATTAAGGACAAAACGTGATGGAATCGCAATCCACTTTGTTTGAACAATATTACTCGCACACAGTAACGCTATAGGAATGGAGACAATACTTCCAAGAAAAGTACCGACAATTGCCATACGAATCGTGTCTAGCATTGGTTGTGTAATATGATCTAGATAACCCCAATCTGGAGGTATCATTTGTTTGAAGAATACGCCAATTTGTGGAAGACCTATCATTAAATCTCCAATGCTAAATCCTGTATAAATAAAACTCCAGATAATCAAACCCGTGATTAAAATAATTGAAAAGCTAGTTTTAAGAGACATCCTTTTATTTAAATAGCGATTATATTTATGCGTTGTTGGTGTCGTCACTTTATTCCACCCCTAATTTTTCATCGTCCTTAATAGAGCGACCGTATATATGATTAAATACTTCATCATTTGCCTCAGACGCGGGTCCATCATAAACGAGCTCTCCCGCTCTTAAACCAATTATTCTCGAGCCGTATTCCTTTGCCAAATCTACAAAGTGTAAATTAATTAAAATAGTAATACCAAGTTCTTCATTGATTTTCTTTAAGTCATCCATCACTTGTTTTGTAGTTAATGGATCTAATGAAGCAACTGGTTCGTCTGCTAATATAATGGTTGGTTCCTGACATAACGCTCTAGCTATTGATATACGTTGTTGTTGACCACCTGACAACTGGTCAGAGCGTTGGTCATATTTATCTAAAATGTTTACACGTTCTAAAGCATTCATTGCCTTGACTTTATCTTCTTTAGGAAAAAGACCAAGTATCATTTTCCAAGTAGGATGATATCCTACCCTGCCACTCAAAACATTTCTAAGCACTGTTGAACGCTTAACTAAGTTAAAATGTTGAAAAATCATTCCTATACTTCGACGCATTTCTAATAATTTTTTACCACGTGCTTTAGTTATTGACTGACCTTCGATAGTAATATCACCTTTGGAAATATCATGTAGCCGATTAACCGATCGTAGTAAAGTTGATTTACCTGCTCCAGACAATCCAACAATAACTGCAAAATCACCTTTTTCTATATTTAAGTTAATATCTTTTAATCCCACATGGCCATTTGGATACACTTTACTAACATCCTTAAATTCGATTTGACTCATCAACAAACACCCTTCTTTTATAAAGAAAAGCTATGAGACTCAAACCGCAAGAGGTCTACAAACCTTCACGTTTAATCCCTTAGCTTTTCTTTTTATAATTCATTCAATTTATTTTATTTCATATCATGAACAGCTTTTTCATATTGTCTAACGATATCAAAGTCTGAATCTTTAGTATCAACATAACCTTCATGAGAATATACCTCGCTAATGATTTTATGTCCTTTTTTAGTTTTAGAAATTTCTTTAAAAGCTTTTTTCAATTTATCTTGGAATTTTTTATCCATATCAGGACGTACTGAAATCGTATCATTAGGAATAGGTTTAGTGAGTTTTAATATTTTAGTATCTTTAAATACATTTGGTTGATCTTTTTTTACAACTGTACGTGCATCATTAAATACAGCTGCTGCATCCACATCTCCATTTAACAATGAAATAACTGCTTGGTCGTGTCCTTTAACATTGACTATTTTCATATCTTTTGTTGCATCAATACCAGCTTCTTTTTTTAATGTTACTAGAGGGAATGTATATCCTGCTGTAGAAGTTACATCTTGTAATGCTATTTTTTTACCTTTTAAATCTTTGAGACTATTAATACCAGAGTCCTTTTTAACAAGGATTTCTGATTTATAATCATCAACTAACTTTTTACTTGGAGACCCATCTTCATTAACGTCATAACGTTCTGCCTTTAATAATAAATCCGCTGCCTTTTGATCGTGTGCTAATGTATATGCAGTTGGTGGCAAGAAACCAACATCCACTTTCTTAGATTTCATCGCTTCAACTATCGTGTTGTAGTTTGTTGAAACTGATACTTTAACCGGAATCCCTAATTTATCTGACAACAATTTTTCTAACGGTTTTGCCTTAGCTTCGAGTGTATCAGCGTTTTGAGATGGTACAAATTGTACTGTTAATTCTTTAGGTGTATAACTACCTGATTTTGAATCTGATCCACTATCCGAACTTTTATTATTATCCAAAGAACTTGAATTCCCACAGGCTGCTGCAAAAATAACCACCGATAAAACAAGCACCACTAAAAACTTAAGATTTTTCATTCTACTTACTGTCCCCTTCACATCAATATTGGTGTAATATGTATATTTTTGAAACTATATTTATAGATTAGCATATCTTATAAGTGATGGGTATTTAATTTTAATTAAAATTATAAATTTTTTATAATAAACCCTAAGAAATTGTAAAAAAACTGTTAAGCAAGCACAAAACGCTATACTTTTATACTATACTTTTTAAAAATTCCATCTTTTACATAAGGAGTAATCATAGAGATGAAAATATTTAAAACTTTAAGTTCTATACTAGTTACATCTGTTCTTTCTGTGACTGTGATTCCCTCAACATTTGCATCAACAGAATCTACTGCTACAAATCAGACACAACAAACAGTACTTTTTGATAATTCTCATGCTCAAACTGCGGGCGCTGCCGATTGGGTGATTGATGGCTCTTTCTCAGATTATGCAGATTCAATGAGAAAGCAAGGTTACCAAGTTAAAGAACTAGAAGGAGAATCAAACATTTCTGAGCAAACTTTACAGCAGGCGCATGTATTAGTTATTCCCGAAGCTAACAATCCATTTAAAGAAAATGAGCAGAAAGCAATCATTAATTTTGTTAAAAATGGTGGTAGCGTCATTTTCATCTCAGACCACTATAATGCCGATCGTAATTTAAATCGTATTGATTCTTCAGAATCAATGAATGGTTATCGACGTGGCGCATACGAAAATATGACTAAAGATATGAATAATGAAGAAAAGAATTCTAACGTTATGCATAACGTTAAGAGTTCTGATTGGCTCTCACAAAACTTCGGTGTTCGCTTTAGATATAATGCACTTGGAGATATCAATACGCAAAATATCGTTTCAAGCAAAGATAGTTTTGGTATTACTAAAGGTGTACAATCAGTTTCGATGCACGCAGGTTCAACATTAGCAATAACTGATCCTAATAAAGCTAAAGGCATTATTTATATGCCGGAACATTTAACGCATAGTCAAAAATGGTCTCACGCAGTTGATCAAGGTATTTACAATGGGGGTGGCATCAACGAAGGACCTTATGTAGCCATTTCAAAAATCGGCAAAGGTAAAGCTGCATTTATTGGCGATAGCTCCCTTGTAGAAGATCGTTCACCTAAATACCTTCGTGAAGATAATGGGAAACCTAAAAAAACGTACGATGGTTTTAAAGAACAAGATAATGGAAAGTTATTAAATAATTTAACAACATGGCTAGGCAAAAAAGAATCTCAATCTTCTATGAAAGATATGGGTATTAAACTTGATAATAAAACACCGCTACTTAACTTTGAGCAACCTGAGAATTCAATTGAACCTCAAAAAGAACCGTGGACTAACCCAATAGAAGGTTACAAATGGTATGATCGTTCAACATTTAAAAAAGGTAGTTCTGGAAGTAATCAACGGGGTGCTGACGATGGCGTAGATGACAAAAGCTCTTCTCATCAAAATCAAAATGCCAAAGTTGAATTAACTTTACCTCAAAATATCCAACCGCATCATCCCTTTCAATTTACAATCAAACTCACGGGATATGAGCCTAATAGCACAATTAACGATGTAAGAGTTGGACTTTATAAAGATGGAGGTAAACAAATCGGTAGCTTTTCTTCTAACCGTAACCAATTCAATACTCCCGGCTATAGTCCTGGCCAATCAATTAAAACAAATGGAGCGGGTGAAGCCTCATTCACACTCACAGCTAAAGTGACAGATGAAATTAAAGATGCTAATATTCGTGTTAAACAAGGGAAAAAAATTCTATTAACTCAAAAAATGAATGAAAAATTTTAACACCGATAATAACTTAGTGTTGAAAAGTGAGACATTGTTTTTAATTTATATATCACAGAACTATGTCTCTTCCCCGTACTTGAGGAGGTTAATTCAATGTCTCAAATTGCTTTCTATATCCTTAGTGATGTCCACGGTTTTATATTCCCAACAGATTTTTCATCAAGAGGAAAAGATTTACCCATGGGGTTGTTAAAAGCCAATCATCTTATCGAGCAAGACTGCGTGCACTATGACGACAGTGTAAAGATTGATAATGGAGACTTCTTACAAGGTTCTCCATTATGTAACTACTTAGTATCTAAATTAAAGAGTAGTCTCCCATTAACATCAATATATAATCGTTTAGGGTTTGATTTTGGAACTGTTGGCAATCATGAATTTAATTATGATTTACCTTATCTAAAACAGGCCATCAATCAACTTCATTACCCAGTTTTGTGTGCCAATATAATTGAAAATACACAGCCATTCACTGGCCAAGGTATTCATTATTTTAAAGTAAATGGTTTAACTATAGGAACTATTGGTTTAACCACTCAGTATATCCCTCATTGGGAACAACCTGAATACATTAAGACACTCACTTTTAACAGTGCTGTCCAAACATTAAAATCTGAGTTACCTACACTTAGGGAAAAGAGTGATATTGTAGTAGTAAGTTATCATGGTGGCTTTGAACGTGATTTAGATAGTGGCATCCCGACTGAGGCGCTTACTGGGGAAAACGAAGGGTATGATATTCTAAGTCAGTTTAGCGATAATATCGATGTGTTGATAACCGGCCATCAACATCGTGATATTGCGACAATCAAGAACCAAACAGCCATCATTCAACCAGGTTCAAAAGGTACAAAAGTTGGAAAAATAGTTATTGAATATACGCATGATAAAAAAGTATTAATTAAAGAATGTAACTTAATGAATGTTCATAACAATACCTCCTTTAAGCCGAATGACGAAGATATCGTTTTACGTAATCAATTAGAAGATTGGCTTGATACTCAAATCGCAGAACTCCCCTACGCTATGAGAATAAACAATTCATTTGAGGCAAGAAAATCACCGCATGCATTTGTTAACCTTCTTAATTATATTTTACTAGAAAAAAGTGGTGCAGATATTGCATGTACAGCACTATTTGATTCCGCAAATGGCTTTGATGAGAAAGTAACCATGCGTGATATCATCAATAATTATCCTTTTCCTAATACTTTTAAAGTGATAGAACTTAGTGGAAAAGATATTAAACTTGCAATTGAACGAAGCGCAAGTTATTTTGACATTGTTAACCATAAAATCACAGTTAATAGAGAGTTTCTAGAACCTAAACCTCAGCATTTCAACTATGACATATTTGCAGGTATCCAATATACAATTCATGTTGGTCATCCTTACGGTGAACGTGTTAGTGATTTGCAAATTAATGATGCACCACTACAAAGTGATCAAATATATACAATATGCGTAAATAATTATAGAGCTGTTGGTGGTGGGAATTATGATATGTATGTTAACAAACCTGTGATAAAAGATATTCAAATCGAAGGTGCTCAATTGTTAATAGATTACTTATCTCACAATGATTTATCTCAAATCCCACAAGTGATCGATTTCAATGTTGTTAAGTAATCCCTCTTTCTATTAAAGTATCATTGCTGAAAAGTTTGATTGTATAAAGAAAAATCCTTATAGAGGTGTCGCCACACTTCTATGAGGATTTTTTAATAATCATGAATATTCATTAAATGTGACATGTTTCTTTTCATAAAGTTGATTAACAAGATTAAGAAGCATACCCAACACTATAATCCCACCAGATATCATAGTAATTTGAATGTAAGGTAATCCTACTGATAATAATATAGATCCAATAATTGCACCAAGAAAATTAGCAACATTGAAAATAGAAGCTGCTAACGTGCTTGCAAGAAGTGGTGCTTATTTTGCACTTAAGATAATTTTGCTATTAAGTAACGGTGTTGTACCAAATGTACCAAAACCGAATAAGAAGCAAATGATTAATGCTAATATTGAATTTTGAATAACAGTAACAAATAGTACGATTGTTAAAAATAGTAAAAGAAATGTAAGGTATAAATTTTTTGTTAATTTATTTTCCGGTACATTACCAGTAATTAAATTCCCTATTACACCGCCTAAACCAAACATAAATAAACAAACAGTTAAACCTACAATTTTAAATGGAGAAAAATCTCGTATCATTGGCTCCATAAATGTATAAGTAGTAAACACACCAGAGTAACCAAACACAATAATGGCAATCACAATTAAAATGTGTGGATTCTTAAACACTGTTAATTCTTTGCTAATATTTGCTTCTGCACTTAAAGAAACGTTGGGAACAAATTTAATCATTCCTAACATAGTAATGATTGCCAACACAATCATGAATCCAAAAACAACTCTCCAATTTGCAAAGCCACCTAAAAATGATCCGAATGGTACACCTAACATTACAGCAATAGTTAAACCTGCCTGAACAAGTGCAATGGCCTGTGTTTTTTTAGCAGGAGGTGCGACTGTCGCAGCAACACTCATACACACACCGAAGAATGGCGCATGCATTGCCGCAGACATGAGTCTTGATAATAACAATACATTAAAATTCGGTGCAAGCATCCCCACTATATTACTTATTATAAAAATCGCAACTAATATTGGTAACAGACGATGGGCGTGAACTTTCAATGTAATGATTCGCATTAAAGGACCTATCAATGCAACACTAATAGCATAAACACTAATTAATAAGCCAGCACTCGAAACAGAAACCTTCATATCGTCAGCGATTTGTGTAAGTAAGCCTGTCACTACATATTCAGCCATTCCTACTGTAAATGTTCCTATCATAAATATAATGAACAACATTTTATTATATTTCATGAGCATTTCCTCCCTTTTCTTAATATCAAAAAATCAATATGAGTGGTATATTATAAAAAATTCGTCTCAATGTGAAGAGTATGTTTTCAAATTTTCATCTTCCTCAAATATTAATCTCATAAGTTTTCATATTGTTTTCATGTAATAATATTAAGACAATTTATGATGACTTGATATAAAGCATACGTTTAAATACGTCTGATTGAATTGATTTAATTTTGATAAATAAAATTGAATATTCATGAAATAATGTCGATTTTTTGACGAACCCTCTTATAATACGTTTTCTTTTTCCTGTTTGATCATAATTAAATGATTTTTTAAATAACTCGACAGTAAATATCTTTAAATTCATTTTAATATTTGAAGGTGATTGGGTGATCTGAAATTAAAACAGTTACCTAAAAATTAATTGTAGTATGGACAATGTAGTAGTATGTGATTAATGTCGATTGAATGATAATCACAGTCCGAATTGTATATATATTTTAAGTAGCTTAATGAAGACGATTTACATGTTTATAATGAAAAACTAATTGCTACTTTACAAAACCTTCTATATATTATATGATACTAATTGTTGAAATTTTGGAGGGATACTCAAGTCTGGTTTAAGAGGCTAATCATTCCTGATTAGTAGGAGCTTTTTGCTCGCGTTGGTTCAAATCCTTCTCCCTCCGCTATATATAAAAGAGCCTGAGGCATTTATTTGTCTCAGGCTCTTTTGCATATTGGCTATGATGATTAAATTGAACATCATAAATATCCCTTATTCAAGCTACGATATATGTAAACACTTGAATAAGGGATTTTTTTCTTACTATAATTTTACATTATGAAAATAAATTTTTTAATACTCTGTATAAAGAGCCTAATAATTGAAAGAAATCACCTGTCATTTATTTCACTCCTATCTATATAAGATTACATTAGGTTTATACCCTATATCATTTTATTTATTTGTTGATGTTAATTGTTCACTTTGTACTAAATCATCAGCAAGACCGTGCCAGAACTGTTGTAACTCATCTCTAGTACGTTTAGTATCTGTACTGTCTTGTCCTACAAAGTCCACATGATCCCAGTCATGTTTTGTTGGAGTTACTTGCCATACACCTTTTTGATTTTTATCTGTAGCTTCAACATATTTTTGATTAAATGGATGTTGTGAAGAAATGACTGAAACAAGTCCATCATTTTCTCTCCATTCTTTCTCTTTAGCTTTTCCAATTAAGTTACCAGTAATTGTAAATGGTAAGAACATGTTAAGATCAGCTTTTTGTTTTCCTGCCAATGTTTTATGTGTTGATTCGCCCGTATAAGTTTTATATACAATATTAGGATTTAATGATGTTTTTCGGTTTAAATCTGTTGCGCCATCGCGTGTTAAATCGTGTAAACCACTATCTTCTGATTTCCACAGTTTTGAATTTTGAACACGTTTAACATATTGAATATATGATTCATTTGGTTTTTGTTTTAATCCCCAGTGTTCTAACCCAAAGTCTACACGTGAATCTTTATTACCATACATTTTACCTACGTCATATACAAGTTGGCGTACAATCGCTTCGTTACCTAATAAGTCTGACGCATGTGTACCATTATGTGGTGTACCGAGTGTTGTAATAGATGACACCATATTATCGTGGCCACCTTGGTATAATGGAGAAATTTCCCCACCATGTTGTTTTTGATATTCAACTTCTTCTGGATTACCATGTCTCAATAGCTCTTCTAATTGACGAATTGTTTGACCACCCATACTATGACCAACTAAATGTATTTTTTGACCTGGTTTCCAATCTTTATAAACACCTTCATAGGTTTTACCGTAACGCTCATGACCATATTTAGCTGCGTGTGCTGCACCATAGTCAACACGTCCGCCTTTGATGTAATAATATAACTCAACAGCACGGTCATAGTTACTACCAAATGCACTTATACTTGCTTCATAAGCCTCATATCCATTTTCTTCTAAATCTTGGCGAATATTCATTTTATCGCCACCCCAATAATGCGTTAGTACTGATGGGTTAATATTGTCTGTAAATCCATTGAAACCATGTACTAAAATAATTGGATCATTATTTTTATATTGTTTTTGTTTTGCTGATTTATTTGTTTGATCCTCATTTTTTTCACTCACTTGTTGCTTAGACTGTTTATTAGTTGTAGCAACAGCATTACTTTCTAAATTAGCTAGGCCATCTTGAGACCCTTTATCATTTTTAGAAGATTTATCTTTATCTGTAGTTGGATTCGCTTGCTTGTCAACTTTAAGAGGTTCCTCTTTACTATTTAAATTAAATGTTTCAACTTTGTCGTCATCTTTCTTAGCAGTCACTTGTTGAGTGTCGTTATTTACTTCTTTGTTTACCTCTTCTGTTGATTGGCTATCTTTTGATTGATTTTGACCTGTTGCTCGTAGTAGATCAGTATTTTTAGATGATTGTGTATCTTGTTTACTCAAATTCTCTTTTTGAGAGTCTTTTTGTTGGGCAGTTGTATTATCGAGTTGTGAAGGTTTAGTTTTCACATCTTCATTGGACTGTGCTGCATTTGAGTGTAAAGTTTGATTGTTTTCACTAGCATGCTTTTCCAGTTCAACTTGTTCTTGTTGTGGTTTCTCTTCAGAATGATTTTGAACAAATGCTTCATTCTTTTTATTTTGTTCAACTACAGATTCAGATTTATTGTCATTTTGAGAATCTTTTTGTTGCTGAATCAAATCCTCATTTTTTGGTGTTTCGTTATGTAAGTTTTCATTTTCAGTAATAGAATTAACATTACTTTTCTCATTAACATTCTTATTTTGCGTTGATTGTTGTTCACTTAACTTTTCATTTTCATCCCCAATAGATTGTGTTGTGCTATTTTCAACAGTTCCTTTATCCTGTTGTTGCTCAGCAGCCTGAGCTGATCCTCCACCCATAAATAATAATGCTGCAATCAGAATGGATGATGCACCTACGCTAAATTTACGAATACTGTATTTATTTTGTCTTGTCTTCACAATTAGCACCTCTATCTATTTGTTTATTTTAAAATGAAATTTTTGTCGGTAATTTGTTAGATGAAAATATTAATAATCATACGTGGTATAAATCCGAAAATTTTACTAAAAATGGGTTTGATTGCTTCCATAACTATCTCCTTCCTACCAAAGGTAAGCGCTTCCATTTTTGTTCAAAAAAATAAAAATTATAAAAATAATTTTAATAGGCCATAAAAGAATAATTCACTTATCTACTTTGGTTTGATTTGATTAATATATTACATCGATGTTCACAATTTGTCAACAATTACATGCAATTTAATTATTTATCATACTAATATTAAATCTAAAGAAATGATGGTAATCTATATATACTATAAAATAAAAAATATCGATTTATATAAAAATAAAGGATGATTAGTAATGGATATACAAAAGTTTGAATCTTATCTAAAAATTAAGCATTCATATTATTCAAACCCTTCTCTTGAAGCATTGAATTACTATGTAAGACGTTTTATGATAACTGTGCCGTTTGAAAATATTAATGTTCAAAACAAGATTCCTATCTCAATCGATATCAACGATTTATACAATAAAATTGTTATTCAACGGCGTGGCGGATTTTGCTATGAATTAAATCATTTGTTTGCTACGTATTTAGAACATAAAGGCTTCCACGTCACTCGTGCTGCGGCAACAGTTTACACACCAAATGGTGGACGTAGTCCTGAAGGTTCGCATATGTCACTTTACGTTAATATCGAAGGAACACTTTATATTACTGATGTTGGATTTGGTGATTTACCTACAAGTATTATCGAGATAGGTTCTAAAACACAATTCATTCCAACATATGATAAAAATGGAGTTTACCGTGCTGTTTGGATTAATGATAATCAATATGCTTTACAGAAGCTTAGACAAAATAAATGGATGACACTCTATGAAGCACATTTAAAATCTCAAAGCATTAAAGACTTTGAAGATAAAATAAGCTACAATGAGCACCATCCTCATTCTATTTTTGTACGACATTTGCTTATTACACAACCACAATCGTTTGGACGTGCAACAATGACTTATCATTCTTTAACTTTAAGCAATGATAGTACTAAACATAAATATGACGTTACTACCAATAACTACAAATATTTTTTAAAAAAATATTTTAACTTAAACGTATCAATTATCCCATTTGAGCCATAAATATGATGAATCGTCATTCACTTTCATCCTATTTTTAATCATTGATTTATAAGCTTCATCGAATAAATTCCCTATATTAAATTAATTAAAATTCTAAATTATATTACCTTACCATTCTCGAACCTCTTTGCGCTCGCCTTTGAAATTATTTCTTTTTTGATGGCGATGTGCTAGTACCTGTTCTACTTCTGAAAATGGAATATCTAAACTATGTAGTAACACAAAAAGGTGATACATGACATCTGCTGTTTCATTAATAACTTCTTCACGATTTTGTTTTATCGCACCTATCACAACTTCAAATGCCTCTTCACCAAATTTCTTGGATATTTTCTCGATGCCTTCTTTTAACAAATATTGAGTGTAAGAGTTAGATTGATTGTCTTTAGCACTTTGATGAATCGTTTGTGCTAAAGCTTGAATTTTAAAGCGTGATGCAAATTCACTATTAAAACAACTCAGACTTCCAGTGTGACATGTAGGACCTTGTGGCATCACTTTGATTAATATTGTATCTTGATCACAATCTATATGAATACTCTCAACGTGTTGGAAATGACCAGAAGTTTCACCTTTAGTCCACAAACGTTGTTTAGATCTAGAGAAGAAAGTTACTTTCTTTTCTTTCAGAGTTTTTTGATAAGCTTCTTCATTCATATATCCCAACATTAATACGCTATCCGTTTGTGCATGTTGCAAAATTACTGGTACTAATCCTTTAGAAAAGTCTATAGGTTTATTCATCTCACGAGTATACCTCCTTCACGCATTTTATCTTTAATTTCTGCCACTGTAGTTTCTTGATCATGTAAAATACTTGCCGCTAAACCTGCAGAAACATCTGTGTGTTGAAACAGTTCAACAAAATGTTGTGCATTTCCTCCACCCCCAGAGGCGATAATCGGAATATTAACTAATTGTTTAATTTTTGCTAAATGTTCAATATCAAAACCTTGTTTCATTCCATCATGATGCATGCTAGTTATAAGTAATTCCCCGGCACCTAAATGCTCTACTTCTTGTACCCAATCATATACTCTGACATCAGTTAATTTTTTACCACCGTGCGTAGTACAGAAATAATCCTTTCTGTCTTTATCATAAAAGCTATCAATAGCAATACAAATACATTGACGACCAAATTTCTCACTTGCTTGTCGAATTAATTCTGGATGTTTTAAAGCGCTTGAATTGAGTGATACTTTATCTGCTCCGTGATTTAATAGTTGTGTAATATCATCTAAATTTTGAATACCTCCTCCTACTGTTAAAGGGATAAATAATTGTTTTGCCGTTGCTTCTATCACTTCTATCATAAGATCATGTCCTGCTTCCGTCTTCGAAATATCAAGAAAGACTAGTTCATCTGCACCGGCTTCATTATAAAAAAGAGCCAAATCAACTGGATTACCGATATCTCTTAATGACTGGAACTGGATACCCTTTACGACGCGTCCATCTTTAACATCTAAACATGGAATTACTCTTTTTTTAATCAAGATAATCCCTCCCAGAATTCATCCAGATGTGCTGCTTTTCCTACAATAGCAGCATGAACATTTAACGATTCTAATCGAAACAAGTCCTCTTGATGTCTAATACCTCCTGAAGCAATCACAGGCAACGATGTATAAAGTGCGAGACGACCTGTCAAATCAAAATTAGGCCCAGAAAGTTTACCATCTTTCGAAATATCGGTATAAATCACACCACCCAAAGGTAAATGCTCAATTTTGGCAACATAATCAAATAAATTGAGTTTGGCATCCTCTTTCCATCCATTAATCTTTATTTTCTCTCCAAAAGCATCTACGGATAAGTAGAGTTTATTTGGAAATTGATGTGTCATATGTGTTAACCACTCTATATCTTGGATACCTTTTGTACCTACGATACAATAGTCTATTCCTGAATGAATATAATTTTCAATTGTTTGTTTTGAACGAATGCCGCCACCCACTTCTATAGGCTTAGTGGTCAACTTTCTTAAGGAACGGATGTAGTCGAATTCTTTTACCTCTTTTGCTTTAGCCCCAATTAAATCAACAATATGTATACGTTTCACACATTTAAATTGACTATAAAATCGGATACTGTCTTCTACAGATTTTTCCATTTTTTCTTTTGAATCATATTTGCCTTCTGTTAATCGAACACTTGTTGAATTAATCAAATCAATAGCTGGCCATAAATCAATCATTAATAAACCCTCCTTTAAGCGCTTGATTTAGAATCTCTAATCCATACGTTCCACTTTTTTCAGGATGAAACTGGATACCGATATAATTTCGGTATTGAATGACTCCCGGAATCTTTGTACCATAGTCAGCATAAGCTACTACATATTCTGACATTTCTGCTTGATATGAATGAACAAAATACACATCATTTTGCAGTAAGGGATGTGTACTCTTTAATTCATTCCACCCCAAATGAGGAATAGGATGAGATGATTGGATTGGCACTATATTTCCTGGGACAAGTTCCAATCCACTAATGTCACCTTCTGCGCTATGTTGAAAGAGTAATTGCATACCTAAACATATTCCAATTATCGGTTTATCATGTATATTTTTAAGCATATCTTTGATGCTTTTTTCTTCTATAGAATGCATCGCATCCCGAAAATGTCCAACACCTGGAAGTACGATAGCTTCAGCTTTTTGCACGTCTTTATCATTACATGTCAAAATCACATCATATCCTAAATGTTGAATCGCTCGAGTGACGTTACTTATGTTTCCTAATCCATAATCAATAATCGCAATCATTCAATTACTCCTTTAGACGATGGAATACGTCCATCTTCATTTTGTGCAAGAGAAATCTTTAATGCTCTTGCAAAAGATTTAAATATTGCCTCAATCTCATGATGGGTATTTCCACCTCTTAATAAGTCAATGTGAACGGTTAATCGCGCATTAATTACCAATGCTCTAAAAAATTCTTCAACTAGTTCAGTGTCAAAAGTTCCTACCTTTTGAGCGCTCAACTTGCTATTAAATGAGAAATAGGGACGGCCACTAATGTCCACTACTGTTCGAGCAAGCGTCTCATCCATAGGTACATATGAGCAACCATATCTTGTAAAACTTTGTTGAGTCTTAACTAATTCAAGAAGTAATTGTCCAATAACTATACCTATATCTTCAGTTATATGATGATCATCAACATACGTATCACCAATGGCCTCAATAGATAAAGTTAATCCACTATGAAAAGTAAATAGCGTTAACATATGATCCAAAAATCCTACACCAGTATTAATATGAGATTGTGTTCCGTTATTAGCCAGTGAAATATTAAGCTGAGTTTCTTCAGTGTTTCTTTTGATTTGATAGTTCATAACATACGCTCCATTTCTTCACTATTTTTTCCAGTAGAAAAAGTTGTTTTTCTGTAGCAATAGAGTAACGAACATACGCATTCATTTTTATTAACAGATATCATAATAAGCTATCCTTTTCGGCGTACGTGAATCGATTTTTCATGATTAAATAAAGATTCTATATGTGCAATGTGCTCAGCTGATTCTGCTACTTCGTTAAATGTTTTTTGTGACAAATGAATGACTGAATGTCTTGTCATAAAGTCATTTACAGAAAGTCCATTTGTAAATCTAGCTGTTTGATTAGTAGGGAGTACATGACTAGGACCTGCCACATAGTCCCCAATAACTTCAGGAGAAAAGTGTCCTAAAAAAAGTGCGCCAACATATTTAACTTTATCTATATACCTTTCAGGTGCTCGAGTTTGAATAGATGCATGTTCAGGTGCAATCGTGTTCATAATTAAACATGCTTCTTCAATATCTTGAGCTAATATTAGATAATGATGATTAGTAATACTTTGTGATATGATATCTTGCCGTTCAACATATTGAAGCTTCTCTTGTATTATAGTGTTCAATTGATTAAGTACCTTTTCATTTTCACTAATCACATAAGTACAAGCCATTTCATCATGCTCTGCTTGTGCAAATACGTCATAAGCGATTGCGTCTAAGTCAGCACTTTCGTCTATAATCAAGGCTATTTCTGTCGGTCCTGCGATTTGGTCTATACCTACTTGACCGAATACAAACTTTTTGGCATAAGCAACATATTGATTTCCTGGACCTACAATTTTGTCGACTTTTTTTATAGTTTCCGTGCCATAAGTTAGTGCTGCAACACTTTGTGCTCCACCGACTTGATGAACATGATGAACGCCTGTAATGTAACAAGCGGCTAACACCTCTTGACATATACCGTTATTTTGAGGTGGGGTAACAACAGTAATCTCATTAACACCTGCTACTTGAGCAAGTGTTGCAGTCATTAATACCGTAGACGGATAGCTAGCCTTACCTCCCGGCACGTAAATACCTACTCGTTCGATAGGATGATATCGTTCATAACATTCAGTTTGTTGAGATGATTCCTGTTTCACCTTAATATTTTCTTGATACACTTTAATTCTCTGATAGCTTTGCTCTAATGCATCCCGTGTTTTATTATCTAGCATGTCATATGCATTTTTTAGTTGGCTTTGCTCTAATTCAAGATTCTCAGTTTCCACTTGATCAAATTGTAAATTATAATTTTTTAAAGCTTTATCTCCCTGTAATTTAACTTCTTCACAAATCTGACTCACTATCTCGTACAAAGATTCATCTAGAGATTCAACATTATTAAATTCTTTTAAAAATTGTTGTGCGCTAAGCATAGCTAATAGACACTCCCAACTGCTTGATTAGTCTCTCTATTTCAGATGATTGCTTAAAATATGATTCTTTATTTGTAATTAACTTAGCGTTAATTTCACTGATATACTTTTTCTCAACGAGCCCGTTAGCTGTAAGCGTAGAACCAGTTTGTACAATATCTACAATAGCATCAACCATATCCACTACACATGACAATTCAACTGAACCGTTAAGGTGAATCACTTCTACATCCATACCTTCTTTATTGAAGAATTGAGTAGCTGTATGTACATAGCTCGTTGCTACTTTTTTATAGCAAGATGTTTCTGGCTTTGCCGCCAACGCAAAATGACATTTACCAAATGGCAAATCGAGTAATTTATTAATATTATATTTTTGACCATTCAGAATATCACTTCCCACAATTCCTACATCAGCAATACCTTGTTCTACATAAGTGGGAACATCGCTTCCTTTAACTAAAATCATTTCAATGTTGTCGACTGTAAGCAATAACTGTCGTTGTCTATTTAAAAGTACAGTTGCAATATCTATCTGATTAACTTGTTGTAAATATTCGATAAAACTCTCTAATAAACGACCCTTTGCTAATGCAACTCGTAACATGGCGTTCCACCTCACCTTTTATAATTAAAGTGTTAATCCTAAACCAAAACCTTCTAGTGAACCGTGATAATAACCACCTGTCAAAACGCTATGAGTAGTATTTTTAAGATGACATTTTATAAAAATACCTTTGTAATAAGATCTAGGCGCTTGTGCAGTTACGTCAAGGTGGATTTCAGTAATCCCATGATCAGTAAACCATTGTGCCCAAGATTGAATTGCCCCCATTGCAGGATGTTGCTCAGGTAAATAATGAGATAATATTTTAAGTTGGTTTAATGTGTTCTCTTTAAGAATTTGAATGATGGGATGATTGAAAGTTAGTGTTTGAATAAGCCCTGATAAATTGCGTTCTTCTATCATCTCCATAACTTCTCTAGTTTGATGATTTTTCTCTAAAAGTGCATCAATCAATTGATAGTGACCTAAAATGACAAATTGAATATCATCATGAAGTACGTTTTGAATAAAATATTGGAAATCTAAGAAATTTTGAGTGATTTTATCAAATTGTGGCTCGTAGTTCTCGATGCCGACTTGCTTTATAACTCTGTTATCTCTGATAATATCCCCTGCATAAGCTACTTTTTTAAAATGTGTTGGATAGTTCGAATAATATCTGAATAATTGATCAGTAAAATCATTTCTTAATGCATAGATAGATTTATTTTGTTGCCAAAAGCTTCTTTCATCCATTTGTTGCAAATCCTCGTGAGTCAATCGTCGCCAATCCAATTCTTCAATTAAGTTAAAATCTACAACATTATATTTTTGTTGATGAAAAAACTTTAAAAAACGTAATTCCTTTTCTTTCATTGAAATGATGGTATTGTTCATACTTAAGCCACCCTCCCTCACGCTACATTCTTTAGTTCAATAATACATTAAAGTAAAAATGTAGTAATACACTAACATGTTACAAGTTATCTGACAAGTATTTTTCTGAAAATTCTTTCTTTTCTAATGAAATATATTTAAGTGTTTAATTATCAATTTTCAATTAAAATTAAAAACCTCTTGCGAAGTAAATAATACTTTACAAGAGGCATATATTATTGATCAGTATTAAATTTTTAATTATTGCTAGGTTGTAAATTCATCATGGCACCAAATTCTTGTTGACAGTGGGTAAATGATACGAATGCTAACAATTCTACAATCTCTAAATCAGTCAGTGTCTTTGTTAAAACCTGTATTGTAGATTGTGGAACCTGTCCCTTTTGTGACACGTAAACATCAACAAAACCTATGCAAACTAAAGATTTTTCATCGGTAAATTTCTTATTGGGTTTTCCTTTAGATTTGCAGTATAGACAACCACTGTTCTGAGCTAATATTTTTCTGATTTCTTCTTTTAAATCAACAGATAATTGACCCTCATTTTTTAATATATCTTCCAAAGCATTCCATTTTTCTTGAACACTAGGGAGATGTCCGAGAAGTTTGTCAAAAGAAGTATCACCACGATGAGATAAGTTAATTATAGCCATCTAATCACCTCTTATTTATTTTAATTAATCAAACATCAATGATGAATGTTATAATTAAAGTAAATTTATAGTTTACTTATTAATAATAAGGAGATTTTCCCATTGGACCTAACAAATCAAAAAATTCTACACTTACTTGAGCAAAACAGTAAGCTACCACTTTCTGAAATTGGAAAAGAAGTTAATTTATCTACACCCTCTGTTCGAGAACGAATCTATAAACTTATTGATTCGAAAATCATTGAGCGATATACAATTGATATTAATTACGATGCATTAGGTTTCGATATTAATGCTTTAATAGAAGTAACTATAAAAAATAACCTATATAAAGATTTCAAAGCATTTATTTCAGTTCAAAACAATGTTGATTTTTGCTATAGAATTTCTGGAGATAGTTGTTTTATATTTAAAGCGCATTTTAAAAAGATGAGCGAAGTCGAAACACTTATCAACGAAATCCAATATTATGGTCATACAAAAACACATTTTATATTTTCAGAAACAAAATAGTATTTTATGATTTATCAATATTGTCGTTTATGTAATACTATATAAAGAAATGTAAAAACACAATTGGGTTGGTAGTCCCAATGCAAATCACTTATATTTGTCAGTAACCTTCCTCCTCAGGTCGTCCATCATTTCAATTTTAAATTGAGGAGGGACTTATCTATGAAATTATCTATTTTTCATGATGGTCAATTTTTTGTAGGTGTCGTTGAATACCAAGAAGGCTGCATTCATAAATATCTAAAAGTTACATTTGGTAATGAACCTAGCGATGAAACAGTGTTACAATTGATAACTTTGAAACTTATTCCTTTATTAAATCAAACACAGGGCAAGAAGAAACCTATTCAAAAGCATAAAAAAATCAATCCAAAACGTTTACAACGTAAAATCGCTAAAGAACAAAAAGAGACCAATTTAACTACATTTGCCCAACAAGCGATTAAAGAAGAACAAGAATTGAATAAGCTAAAAAGTAAAAAACTTCAGCGATTAGAAAAAGAACGACACAGACAATACAAAAGAATGTTAAAAAGAAAAAAGGCGCATGAAAAGCACAAAGGTCATTAATTTAATTGAGTCTGCCACATATATTAAATGTGCTGCAGACTCTAAACTTTTTTAAATTAATATAGATAACTTAAATCTACCAATTTGAAGTTAATCATTCCTTCATTTTTAATTACTCATAAAAACTACGAATTCATCATGCTTATAGTTTTAGTTATTATCCAACGCTTGTACGTTAAAAAAAAACAACGATCTCCTTTATTAATTACATCGTCCCAGTTAGCATCATAATTATATCCGAGTCTTTGTGCTAATTTAATAGAATTTGTATTATATTGATTTGTTCGAATTATTTTTGGTGTTATAGTATCATGCTTTTCTAAATGACGAGCAATCTCCTCCATCGACTCAAAAGCTAAACCAACACCAGTATACGATGGAAAGATTCTATAATACGCATTAAGAAACTGTTGTTGATGAATTGTACGATACTCAAATCCGCTATTCCCACTACTTCTTGATTATCTCTCATCATTAAAATGAAGTAACCAAATTGATATTCATCCCAATGCCTCATCCATCCTTTAATAAAATCTCGGGTTGCTACTTTATTCTGATGAATACCTTTAGGTGTATACTTTGTAGCTACTTTATTTGTATGCAATTGATAAAGTTCATCTGTATAACTCAAATTAGGCTTCACTAGCTTTAATCTATGTGTTTCTAACATCTACATCCCTCTTTCCAATAAATTATTCAATTGTAGATAACTTAATATTGTTTACGCACTCTTTTCACTATTGAGAAGAGTATATATTATATTTAGACTTACGTCAGTCTCACCTAAAAATTTCACCTAACATCCCATTTTGACACTATAGTTCACCTTATATTTATACTTGTTCACTAGTAAATGTGTCTAATCAATGATCATATTGTGTCCAAAATATTACAAAATGGAATAGGTAGTATTATAAATATGTATTTTTGTTATATAGCCTATCGTCTTATAATAGGAATCAGCGCAATAATTTAATTATTTTTGCACGAATTCTTAAACCAAAGAAAGGTGAGCAAAAAATGGCTAATAAAGAGTCAAAAAATGTTGTTATTATTGGCGCTGGTGTCTTAAGTACGACATTTGGTTCTATGATTAAAGAATTAGAACCTAATTGGAACATCAAACTCTATGAACGCTTAGATCGTCCAGGTATTGAAAGTTCTAACGAAAGAAACAATGCCGGTACAGGACATGCGGCGTTATGTGAATTGAACTATACAGTACAACAACCTGATGGTTCAATTGATATAGAAAAAGCCAAAGAAATCAACGAACAATTCGAGATTTCAAAACAATTCTGGGGTCACTTAGTAAAAAGTGGTAACATCAGTAACCCTAGAGATTTCATTAATCCACTTCCTCACATTAGTTTCGTAAGAGGTAAAAATAACGTTAAATTCTTAAAAAACCGTTACGAAGCAATGCGTAACTTCCCTATGTTCGATAACATCGAATATACAGAAGATATCGAAGAAATGAGAAAATGGATGCCATTAATGATGACAGGTCGTACTGGTAACGAAATCATGGCGGCTAGTAAAATCGACGAAGGTACAGATGTTAACTACGGTGAATTGACTCGTAAAATGGCAAAAAGTATTGAAAAACATCCAAATGCTGATGTTCAATACAACCACGAAGTAATTAATTTCAATCGTCGTAAAGACGGTATTTGGGAAGTTAAAGTTAAAAACCGTAATTCTGGAGACGTTGAAACTGTTCTAGCTGATTATGTATTTATCGGTGCAGGCGGTGGCGCTATTCCACTATTACAAAAAACTGGTATCCCAGAAAGTAAACATCTTGGTGGATTCCCTATCAGTGGTCAGTTCTTAATTTGTACAAACCCTGATGTCATTAATGAACATGACGTCAAAGTATATGGTAAAGAACCACCAGGCACACCTCCAATGACTGTACCACACTTAGATACACGTTATATCGATGGTGAAAGAACATTATTATTTGGACCATTTGCAAATATTGGCCCTAAATTCTTAAGAAACGGTTCTAACTTAGACTTATTCAAATCAGTTAAACCTTATAACATCACAACATTACTTGCATCTGCAGTTAAAAACTTACCTTTAATCAAATACTCTATCGACCAAGTATTAATGACTAAAGAAGGTTGTATGAACCATCTACGCACGTTCTACCCTGAAGCTCGTGACGAAGATTGGCAATTATACACTGCAGGCAAACGTGTTCAAGTTATCAAAGATACTAAAGAACACGGTAAAGGATTCATTCAATTTGGTACAGAAGTTGTTAACTCTAAAGACCACTCTGTTATCGCATTATTAGGTGAATCACCTGGAGCATCAACTTCAGTATCAGTAGCCCTAGAAGTTTTAGAGAAAAACTTTGCTGAGTATGAAAAAGATTGGACTCCAAAATTACAAAAAATGATCCCATCATATGGTAAATCTCTTATCGATGATGTTAAGTTAATGAGAGCAACTCGTAAACAAACATCTAAAGATTTAGAATTAAATTATTACGAATCTAAATAAAATACTTTCCCTGTAAAATATAAAAATGATGAAGAGAAAATAAATAAGTATAAAATATTTCTCCCCTATCCTCAAAACCTTAATTAATATTAAATTAGAGTAAATAAATTTAGAAACAAAATTAACCCCTACCCCTGATACCTCCAACGAAGTCGAGCCAACTTCGTTGGAGGATTTTTATTTTTTTCTTAGCGACTTAAGTATCTATCACAGTAGATATCTAACAAATCAGCGATACAACAAAATTTATGAATTGTCCATGTTTTAAAACTCAATGAGTTAAAATAACTATTCACACGATTCCTTCTCAATTCACTTTTTATAAACACTGTTTCTATATAAAAAATAAGCTTGTCTCTCTTTTTATAAAAACAAACTCAAATATCATCTCATTCTACATTTTTAAAGACGTCGTTTAACCCATGCACTCTATATATAAATATATCCATTGTACTAAAGGTTATTTAAAATTCCATGTTGCAAGTCATCATAGATACGAGAAAGCTTATGAGTTGATTTAATTTCAGAATATAATTGAACAGAATCTTCAACAATTTCATCACTCTACTATAAAAAAACACTCGTCCTAAGACGAGTGAAAATAAAAAGAGTTAGAAATAAAAGGAAACTAAACATAAAAAGAACAATATAATAGATGATGGTCAATTGATGTGTTATATGAGGTATTGAAGAATTTTCACTTTGTTTGCACTTCAAATAAAATAGACAGGGACGGATGTGTCCATCTTATATTCATCCAACCATCATCTCTATATCATTCTTAAATCGTAAAAATTACGATTTAATGTCATGTTACTTTCTTCTAATAGCAATGTCAAATGAAAATGTATGTGTTTAATTATTTTTTGAGATATACGTTGTCTTACTTCAGTATTAAATGAAATATTCTTAGTTTATACTTCAATAATTCTCTCTATGAGCAACCTCAAATTAACAATCACATGTTCTTTTTTATTTTAAAATAAAATTTTACAACATTTTTTCTGGAGGATAAATTTACTGTTGATTGCAAAATATCATCATTCTTTTATGTATACTTCATTTCTTTTTAACAAATCTAGTATTATAAACACACTAAAAAAGGGGTTAAAAATCCGTAAATTTAATGAGAGCAAAAAAATTGATAAGTCATCTTACTGTATCTAGAATATAAATACAAGAAACATAACTATTGTAATAAAGAGAGAAGGGGTTATAATAATGACAAAATTTAACTTTGATCAAGTTCACAGTGATATTCAGTTTAAAATTAAACATCTTATGGTGTCTCAAGTAAAAGGAACATTTAAACAATTTGATGTTCAATTAGATGGAGATATTAATGATTTAACTTCACTAAAAGCAACAGCTACTATTATTCCAAGTTCAATTGACACTCAAAATGAGGACAGAGACAATCATTTAAGATCAAACGATTTCTTCGGTACAGAAGACAACGATAAAATGACATTTGTAACTAAAGAAATCAACGAAGATCAAGTAGTTGGAGATTTGACAATTAAAGGTGAAACTCATGAAGAGACATTTGATGTTGAATTTAATGGTGTAAGTAAGAATCCAATGAATGGACAACAAGTCACTGGTTTTATCGTTAGTGGAACAATTAACCGCGAAAAATATGGTATTAATTTCAACCAAGCTTTAGAAACTGGTGGCGTGATGTTAGGTAAAAACGTAAAATTTGAAGCATCAGCAGAATTTAGTATCGAGAATTAAACGATTTGTTATAGAAAATTTTCTTAAGCTTTTTATCTTTAACAGTAAAATAAAGTAACACATATTATAAATGCCTGGGACACATTCAATGTCTCAGGCATATTTATTTATGGACAATCGTTGCATTAATAAAAAAATACAATGAGTTATATCAAATTTTCAAATTGAGCTATACGAGTGAGAAACATAAAGTTTTATTCGACCTTTGTTCTACTTCCTTTATTTATACAAAACAACTTATTCCATACGCTTTTTTAAGAATTTATTGAAATTGATAACTCTCATATCCTTTAGCAAAGCCATTAACTGTATAAAGCATAGCCCCACCTTCTGAATGGTTTTCAATATCATTAGTACAAATTATAAGTTGATTTGTACCAGGTATGAATTGTGGATGTGTTGTACGTAACATCTTCCCATCATCACGTCCCGGCATTAAAATTTGACCTATAGGATAACCTCTCTTATTGAAAACTAATACACGTCCTTGTCCATACATAGCCACATATAAATTATCATCACTATCAATACAACAAGAATCCGGTCCTTCATGACCTGTAAAATAATATGGTACTGTTGCTCCAAATGGTGCAATAGTCACACCATCATCCTCTAATGTGATTCGGTGAAGTCGATTAGTTGTAGTTTCAGTTACCCATAGTACTTTTTCATCCGCACTTAAAGCAATACCATTCGCCACAGAAATATTTTGAATAATTGGCGTAACCTTCTTAAAGTCTGGATCTACATAGTAAACACCGCCCAAAGGTTGTGTAGAATACCCTCTAAAATCAGTGAAATAAAATCCGCCTTTACTGTCAAAAACCATGTCATCAATACAATATTCTGTATTTAAATCAGAAATAATTTCTTCTATTTGTTCACCATTTTCTGTTGTCGCAAATATGCCTCCAGTTGTCTTAAAATCACCTAGATAACAGATAAATAAACGGCCATCTTTATGTACTTTAATCGCTGCCGGATTATCTTTAACAGACTGAAATTCTGTTGTAACCTCCTTGGTCGCGGGATTAACTTTAAAAATATTCCCTTCAAACACGTCTAACAAGAATAACTGACCTTCGCGATTAAAATTAAGTCCTTCTAGTTGTAACCCTTTATCTGAAATTTTCACCCACGGCTCTGCTGTTACCGTTTGTAATTCACTTTCTGAAACAATTGGCACTGCACTTTCTGATTTACCAGTATATTTTAATGTTGGTAATTTTTGATTTGCCATCAATTGGATCCCTCTCTTTATTCAGTGACTTTATTCTCATTTTATAAAAATTTATATTAAATGTCATTATAGCTACACAACTACACTTTTATTCATATATAAAAACAATCACATCTTATATCGGTCAAATGACGGATTTATAGGCTACCTTATTGAAAGTAATTCTCATTTTGATACAATATTAAAATGTCTAATTTTTAAACTTCAATCACTATCAATTTTTTTATATAACTTCAAATACTTTTAAATTAACTAAAATTGACTAAAGAGGAGCACAGATTTATGGATTATAGAGTACTACTTTATTATAAATATGTAACTATAGATGACCCTGAAACTTTTGCAGCCGAACATTTGAAATTTTGTAAGGAACAGCATTTAAAAGGAAGAATACTAGTTTCAACGGAAGGCATTAATGGAACATTATCTGGAACTAAAGAAGATACTGATAAATATATAGAGCATATGCATGCAGATAATCGTTTTGCTGATTTAACTTTTAAAATTGATGAAGCTGAAAGTCATGCGTTTAAAAAGATGCACGTGCGTCCAAGACGTGAAATTGTTGCACTCGACTTAGAAGAAGATATTAATCCACGTGAAATTACCGGTAAATACTATTCTCCTAAAGAATTTAAAGCCGCACTAGAAGATGAAAATACTGTTATATTAGATGCTCGAAATGATTATGAATACGATTTAGGACATTTCCGCGGAGCTATTCGTCCTGATATAACACGATTCCGTGACTTACCTGAATGGGTGCGTAATAATAAAGAACAACTCGACGGAAAAAATATTGTCACATATTGTACAGGTGGCATTCGTTGTGAAAAATTTTCTGGTTGGTTAGTAAAAGAAGGATTTGAAAACGTAGGTCAGTTGCATGGTGGTATTGCTACATACGGTAAAGACCCTGAAACTAAAGGGCAATATTGGGATGGTAAGATGTATGTATTTGATGAACGTATAAGTGTCGATGTGAATCAAATTGATAAAACAGTCATCGGCAAAGAGCATTTTGATGGAACACCTTGTGAACGTTACATTAATTGTGCAAACCCTGAATGTAATAAACAAATTCTTGTTTCTGAAGAAAATGAAGAAAAATATTTAGGTGCATGTTCGTATGATTGTGCAAAACATGAGCGCAATCGCTACGTTGCCCGTCATCATATTAGCAATGAAGAATGGCAACGTCGTTTAAACAATTTCAAAGATGTGCCTGAACACACACATGCATAATTCAAACACGCCTTTATTGTGAGTTTAACATTTCACATATAAAGGCGTATTTTATATGATTTAAATATCTACAATAACTTTCAACCCTGTTTTTTGACATAAAGAATATGTAAAATGGCAAATATTGATATCATTTATGTCACTGATAGTTTTAAAATAAATAACATAATAAGTCTACTTAAGGAGTGTCTGCATGGAAATATTAGTCACAGCATTTGAACCATTTGGAGATGAAAAAATTAATTCTGCACTTGAGGCTGTTAGCCATCTGGAAACTAAAATTGGCTGTCATAAAATTGATCGATTGATACTTCCTACAGTATTTCATGGCTCTGCGAATGTGATTGCTAAAGTGTTAAAATCTAAAAATTATGATGTTGCTCTAGCTATCGGACAAGCAGGTGGTCGTAGTGAAATCACTCCTGAGCGTGTAGGTATAAATATAGATGACGCACGTATTAAAGATAATCAAGGACACCAACCTATTGATCAAGTTATACGTCACGATGGCGCACCCGCTTATTTTTCTAATTTACCTATCAAAAGAATGACAATGGCAATTCAAAAGGCTGGTCTCCCTAGCAGACTATCTAATTCCGCTGGAACATTTGTATGTAATCATATCTTATATCAACTTGGATATATGGCAGACCATTTTTACCCTGACTTATTATTTGGATTTATACACGTGCCTTTGATTCCTGAGCAAACAATTAATCATTCTCAACAACCTTCATTGTCCGTTGAAGATATCGTAAAAGGATTAACTGAAGCAATCAAATCTATCGACTTCGTTGAAGATAACAAGATTGCATTAGGAGAAATCCAATAGTCTCTTAGTTCACTAATCATTCTGTATGTACTTTAAACAGGTGGCCCTGGGAACATCAAGCTCGTTTGACGTTTGCTCACATATGTATTAGCAAAAGCGTGCATGATAAGAATATAGAGTAATTGATGTTCTTTAAATAGCCTATCATTCCCTTCTGCATAAGCATAATCACCAATTTGTTTCCAACTCGCAATTTGTGTATCTCGCTTTATATCTTTGATAGTAGTATGATGTTTCTCATTAGCATGAATATTTAATATTATACCGTCAATTTTTAATATTCCATACGTCTCCTCATAACCATTACTTTGCTTATCAAATAACGCTTCACACTGCCTACCTTTTGAATCACGATATTCTACTTTAAAATGTTTTTTCTCCATATATCGCGATACCTTAATATAAGCTACACTATTATTATTCACATCACATATCTCATATTGATTTAATTTTAAACCTAAGGTTAAATAACCAATACATTTTTGAATAAAATTTTTATACACTTTCGATATCATACCAACAGGTTGCTGAGCATCATTTTTTATAATTGAAGTCTGTGTTGAGAATCGATTTCTTTTTAAATATTTATACATTTTGTCACCCATCTCTTTAATATCATACTTTTATCATATACAACAGACTTCTCTAAATCAAAATCTCTTTTTTTATCAAATCATTTTAAATACAAAAAGTATTTTTGAAAATATTTCCAATTATCTGTATACTTTAAACAAATACTTTGCAAGTTAAAAAGGGATGAATAAAAATATTAAAATGAAAAACAAACGAAAAATAAACAATACGCTTGTTTATACTATCTCAGTTTTAATTATTGTTGTTATTACTCTTATTGCGGGTATCTTTCCTAAAGCATTTGGGATGTATGCGCAGAGCATTTATGATTGGATTACAAATTGGTTTGGTTGGTTATTCCTTATCATTGTCTTTGTTTTGGATGTATTTTTAATATTCTTAGCTTTTTCTAGATATGGTCGATTTAAACTTGGTTCGGATGAAGAAGAACCAGAATTTTCCATGCTATCTTGGATTGGCATGTTATTTTCAGCAGGCCTTGGCGTTGGTATAGTCTTTTGGGGGGTTGCCGAACCTTTAACGCATTATCTCCATTCACCCTTCCCAGGAAAAATTGCAGATCACTCTGAAGAATCAGCACGTGTCGCGATGGGATATACATTCTTCCATTGGGGTATTTCACAATGGTCAATTTTTGCTATTTCAGGATTAATCGTTGCATACTTTCAATTTAGAAAACAACGTAACGGACTTATTTCAACAGCTATGGAACCCGTTTTTGGTGAAGCTTATAAGCGTCCGTTCAGGAATATTATTGATATATTAGCAATTATTGCAACCGTCATGGGAATTGCTACGTCGATTGGTTTGGGAATTATGCAAATTGGTGGTGGATTAAACCATCTCTTTGATGTTCCTAATAATAATTTCACTAAAATCTTAATTACTATTTTAATGGTAGCCATATTTTTAGGCTCTTCATTAACTGGCTTAAATCACGGTGTAAAATGGTTAAGTAATTTAAATATTTTATTAGGTGCTATTTTACTTATATTTATTTTGATTTTTGGAGATTTAAAATTTATTTTAGAATCATATACACTAGCTATCTCTGACTATTTGCAGCATTTTATAGAATATAGTTTACGCGTAAATCCATACTCAGGCGATGATAGTTGGATTCAACAGTGGACTGTTTTCTATTGGGCTTGGGTAATTTCGTGGTCACCTTTTATTGGTGGCTTTGTAGCAAGAGTATCTCGAGGACGTACAATTAGAGAATTTGTCGTAGGTGTACTCATTATCCCTCCTCTAATTTCGTTTACATGGATTGCAGGTTTTGGCGGTACAGCTATTAAGCTTGCTTTAAATCATAACGACAAGCTTGTTCATATTGTCGATAAAGATTATTCTGTTGCCTTGTTTGAATTATTATCACATTTTCCATTGTCGGAAGTCACTAGTTCCTTAGCCATTGTACTTATTTTCATCTTTATTGTAACAAGTGCTGATTCAACTACGCATATTGTTGCAGGGATGGCTACAGGTGGTGCTATCAATCCATCTTTAAAACATAAAGTCTTATGGGGTCTGCTTATTGGGGCGATTTCAGTTGCTATGACAATTGCAGGTGGTCTTAAAAGTTTACAAACTGCATCAGTCATTACAGGTCTACCATTCTCTATCATTTTATTACTAATGATATTCTCACTCATGAGGGCTTTAAAAAGAGAACCCATCCATCATTTTAAAATGACATCAATTGATGATGAAAAAGATTACTCTATTTCATTAGAAGAGCGTGAAAAACAGGATGAACAAGAAAATCAGTAAAGCAGCTTTAATTGAGTAGCGCTATTATTCACTTTCTTCATTATTCTTTTGAACTATGACACAACGGGAGCGGGACAGAATTCATATTGAATTCGTTGTCCCACTCCCGTTTATCTATGTTTTAAAATAATATTCTCTTTTTTAATTTGCTATATATAATCATTTATGACAATGTAGCACTTGTAACATACCCATCTTTAACGTGAAAAACGATGTTTCCTTTTCCGACTTGATAACCGTACAAGCCATCTGTCTTACTTGTTTTGTTTTTAGATAATGGCGGCTGATAATTATAATTTTTTCCATACTTTTGTTTAATTTGATCTAAAGTAACAGTTCTGGAAGCAATTTTAAATTGTACGTTGTTTGCTTTATTTCCGTTAATTTGTTGAAATGTCTGATCGTATATTTTTTTAGTAGCAGTCTTAGATTCATATTTTTGATTTACCTTAATACCATTAAATGTAACGTTTCCAGCTTTTAAACCTCGATAAAATGAATTGCTAAGTACAAAGTCGCCACCCGATGCAGTATAACCATTATATTTATACCAGTAACTGTGTGCTGTTTGTGCCTTTGCTTCATTAGATACACCATTATGCTCTGTTACATTTAAACCTAAAATTGCACCTAAAGTAATACCACTTACGACAAATGCTTTTGCAAACCTTTTCATAATGTATCACACTCCTAATATAAAATGATAATGTGTTGCTACACTCAACATATAATATTTCATTAAATATTACAACTATCTATTAATAGGTAAAAAAATCTCTTAATGATTTTTATCAGTGCTCTATCAATCATTATTTTGAAATTAAATGAAAGCGGGATAACAAAATTGTTCAATGTTGTTATCCCATTCATTGTCACTATCTATAACATTAATAAATAAGGGTTTTCGATATATTTAGCTAGTACTTTAAGAAAATCGGCCGCACCTGCACCATCTAAAATTTGATGATCAAATGTCAGACTTAAAGGAATTTTTGAAACTTGTTTAATGTTATCCGCTTCTAGCACGACTTCTTTAGTTAAAGCACCAACACCTAGAATACCTGTTTCACCTAAATTTAAAATTGGTGTAAAGTATTCTATACCACTAGCACCCATATTAGTAATTGTAAATGTTGCTCCCTCTAATTGCACTGCTCCTGTGTTTCCTTCCCGAATAGCCTCAGCTGATGATTTAATTTCATGGGCTAAAGTACCGATACTTTTTGTATCTGCATGATTAATCACTGGCACCATAAGGCCTTCGTCTAGAGACGTTGCGATTCCTAAATGGACATCTTCATACTCAGTTAATTCGCCTTGTTCATAACGTGCATTCATTGCTCCATATTCTTTAAGTGCAAGGACTACTGCTTTAGCTAATAATGCAGTAACAGTTAATTTAACATCTTGATCTGCTTGTTTAAGTTCCGTAGCTAATCTGTCTTTGAAATCTAGCAAGCGATCCGCATCAACCTTACGATGTAATGTTAATTGAGCAGTATTATTAAGACTTTGTCTCATATTTTGAGCAATACGTTGACGCATAGGATTCAATCCTTCACCAATCGCACTTGTATCAACAGTATGTGTTGGAACATGACTTGTATCTTCATTAGATGTCGTATCACTAGCATAGTCGTATCCATTTGCTTCAACACGTTGAATATCTAGTTTTGTAATACGATGATTACCGCCTGTGCCTTTTATCTTGTTAATGTCTAATCCTTTATCCTCAGCCATATTACGTGCGAGCGGTGAGATAAAGATTCTTTCTCGTGATGCGCTTTTAGGCGAATTATCTTTATTATCGTAAGATTGTTGTGATGTATCTTTAACTTCTTGCGTTTCTTTTTCATGCTCGTTGTCTTCTTTTACTTTTTCTGATGCTAAATCATCTTCATCTTTATCAATAGCTTCCCCTTCTTCTCCAATTACACCTAATACCGCTTTAACCTCTGCATCTTCTCCGGCTTGCACTTTAATTTCTAACAATGTCCCACTCGCCGGCGCTTCAACATCGTTGGTTAATTTTTCAGAGCTTATTGTAACAATACTCTCTCCTTGTTTTACGGTGTCACCCTCTGATTTAAACCACTCTTCAACTGTTCCCTCTTTCATTGTCATTCCAAGCTTTGGCATAATAATATTTTCACTCATTGTGATACACCTCCTATGCGTTAGCCTTTTTTAAATCATCAATTAATTCAGATGCAATGTCTAATACCTTATCAGCATTCGGCATATATGCCGCCTCTAAGTTCGCTGCAAATGGTACAGGAGTATCTGGTGCAGTCACTTTCTTAATTGGACCATCTAAGTAATCAAATCCTACATCTCCAATCACTGAAGCAACATCTCCTGCAATGTTACACTGTGGATTAGATTCGTCAATAACAATTAGGCGACCCGTTTTCTTTACAGAATCTAAAACTGTTTCTTGATCCCATGGTGACACTGAGCGTAAATCGATAACTTCAACTGATACTTGATCTTCTGCAAGTTTTTCAGCAGTTTCTTCCGCTACAGCTACCATTTTGCCAATAGCCACAATTGTTAAATCGTCACCTTCACGCGTCACATTGGCTTTACCAATTTCTATAGTATACGGTTCTTCAGGAACATTACCTTTTTGTCCTAATAATGTTTTATCTTCTGAAAAGACAACAAGATTGTCCTCTTGAATAGCTGACATCAGTAGACCCTTCGCATCATATGGATTAGATGGAACAACAACTTTAACTCCTGGAATTGCTGCAAACATATTATATAAAGACTGAGAGTGCTGTGCAGCAGCGCTTGCCCCTGCTCCATGAACAGTACGTACAACTAGTGGAATTTTGGCTTTTCCACCAAACATATATCTCATTTTTGCACCTTGATTTAAAATGGGATCTAAACCAAATCCGATAAAGTCGTTGAACATGAGTTCAGCAATTGGACGTAGCCCCGTCGCAGCAGCTCCTACTGCCGTGCTCAATGTAATGTGCTCAGCAATCGGTGTATCGATTACACGTTTACGACTATATTTTTTTGCGAGTCCTTTTGTCACACCAAATACACCACCGAATGTATCGTCATCTTTGATGTGGTCTACCTTTGCACCACCTGAGACATCAGTACCAATTAAAATGACATCCTCATCTTTTTCCATAGATTGGTCAATGGCTTCATTAATAGCACCCATAAATGTTAACTTGCGTTCTTCACTCATCGTAAAAACCTCCTTATGTGGTTAGGTCATTTGTTCTTATATCTTTTAATAAATATTCCAACCTTCTGATTTAAGCAAAAACATCTTTGTATAAAGAATCCTCATCTGGTAATTCGCTTTCTTCAGCAAATTTCACAGCATCTTCTACCGCTTGCTCAGCTGCTTTTTCTATTTCATCTGCTTCTTTTTCAGTGAGCCAATTTTCTTCAATTGCTCTTTTTCTAAATTCAACTGTCGCATTTTTATCTGCATTACGATCATCTGGTGATTTTACTTTTTGCTCATCACCTTCAAAATGTCCATATTTACGATACGTATCACATTCAATTAACGTTGGTCCTTCACCTTTTTTAGCGCGTTCTACAGCCTCTTGTGTTGCTTTATATACTTCCACAACATCCATGCCATCAACACGTACACCCGGCATATTATAAGCCGCAGCACGCTCTGCAATTGTTTCAGAAGCACTTGCGTAGTCATGTGTTGTTCCTTCAGCAAATTGGTTATTTTCACATATAAAAAGAACAGGTAAATCTAAAATTGAAGCAAAATTAAGACCTTCATGGAAATTACCTTCATTTGCAGCACCATCACCAAAGAAACATACCGCAACATTATCTTTACCTTGATTGATGATAGAAATACTTGCGCCAATTGCTAACCCAAAACCACCACTGACAATACCATTCGCACCGAGCATTCCTTTGTCAATTTCTGCAACATGCATTGAGCCACCTTTACCGTGACCTAATCCGTCACGTTTGCCCATAATTTCTGCCATCATACCATTTAAATCGCATCCTTTTGCAATCGCATGACCATGACCACGGTGTGTACTTGTAATATAGTCATCATCACTTAATTGAGACATAACACCTGTTGCAACGGCTTCTTCACCTACATATAAGTGTACGAATCCTGGGATTCTACCATCACTAAAAATTTTGTGTACCTTTTCTTCAAAAAATCGAATTTCGTTCATCGTTTTATAAATCCAACGTGCTTGTTCTTTTTCCATTTTCATTGTCAATTCCTCCTATCTTTCATAGGTCATAAAGTTTAAAACTACATATGAATTGCAGAATCAAAAAATGCATCTGCACCCTCACCTATTGCTTCTAATAAAGCCGGGTGTGGTTGAATAATTTGAGAAAGTTCATGAATCGTACCCTCTGATGCTTTGACACTTAAAAGTTCTCCAATGATATCTGTAGCATGTGGTCCTACAATAAAAGCACCAAGAACCTCTCCATACTTTTTATCAACGACAAGTTTAATAAATCCTTCATTTTCTCCTTTAATTAACGCCTTTGCATTCCCTTGAAATGCTGATTGAGTCACTTTCACATCATAACCAGCCTCTTTAGCTTGCGCTTCTGATAACCCAACTGATGCTGCTTCAAGTCTTGTGTATATACAACGCGTAATATCTTCTTGACGCACAAGTGACGGCTGTTTGTTCATTATTGTTTCGACAACATGAATGCCATGCGCACTTGCTGCATGTGCAAGTTGATATCCTTTAATTAAATCTCCTATAGCATAGACATGTTTTTGACTCGTTTCATAATGTTCATTGACTTTAAAGAATTTACCATCCATTTCCAAATTTAAATTCTTTGCAACTTGCGTATTCGGTTGTCTACCTGTTGCAACAAGAAGGGTATCAAAGCTAACATCATCTTGCCCATCTAATATTATTTTCGATTCCTTAACTTGTTTTATCTTTGCTTTCGTCAGTATCTTAATACCTTGATTATCTAAATGTGCTTTTAACATTTCTCTAGTTTCGTTGATTTCAGTTAATAAAATGTCATCTGCAACTTCTATTATCGTAACTCTAACTCCAAGATCAGCCATTGAGGATGCGAGTTCTGTTGCAATCACACCCCCACCGATAACCGCTAACTGTTTTGGTAGCTTCTCTAAATCGAAAAATGTATCGGTTGTTTCATAATTGACTTGATCTAACCCATCAATTGGTGGAATGAACGGCTGACTGCCAGTTGCTAAAATGATATCTTTCGCTTGATACGTTTCATTGTTAACGTCCACTTTTAAGTTTTTAGAAATTCGTGCTTCCCCTTCAATATAAGCAACTTTATTTTTCTTTAACAACTGCTTCACGCCACCCGTAAGTGTTTGTACAACTTTCTTTTTACGTTGGACAAATTGAGTAAAATCAATTTTTAAGTCTTTCGTTGTGATACCCCAATCATTTGCAACTCGTATGTTGTGTGCTTTCTCGCCGTGTTCTAACAACGTTTTAGAGGGGATGCAACCTACATTTAAGCACGTGCCTCCAGCATTATTTTTTTCAATGACTGCAACATTTTTACCAAGTTGCGCACCACGTATTGCAGCTACATAGCCACCAGGTCCAGCTCCTATTACGATTAAGTCATATGATTTACTCATATAATAAATGCCTCCTTTCACCAATAGTACGTTGTGCCATCCCAATTTCATTTGCATGAGGAATAAGAAATTTTACATTTGTAAGCGCTTTCTTATTCCTTCAATTCCATTCTACTTCAAGTATTTTGAGTTTTCAAACAATTGTATGTTATTAATTATTAATACTCTATAAACTTTATAAATTACTGTTTATCTAACTCTTAAACTGATTTAAAAAAGTAATGATGTTTAAAGATTGTATAATTATAAAAAGACCTGTACATCAGCGTGTGATAAGACTATGATTAAAATGTAAAAAAGATTTTAGATAAAGGAAGATGGTGTCGTGGGAAGTACTGTTAAATATCGTAAATTTATTCTACCTATTGTCGTTGGTTTAATTATCTGGGCATTGACACCTATTAAACCAGATGCCTTAAATGATCAAGCCTGGTATATGTTTGCTATTTTTGTGTCAACCATCATTGCTTGTATTACTCAACCTATGACTATAGGTGCCGTATCAATCATTGGGTTTACAATCATGATTTTGGTTGGAATTGTTGATACAAAAACTGCCGTTCAAGGCTTCGGTAATAGTAGTATTTGGCTTATTGCAATGGCCTTTTTCATTTCAAGAGGATTTGTAAAAACAGGGCTAGGTCGACGTATTGCTCTACAATTCGTTAAATTATTTGGAAAGAAAACGCTTGGTTTGGCTTATTCACTTGTTGGTGTTGATCTTATCTTAGCTCCTGCTACTCCAAGTAATACAGCACGTGCTGGTGGTATTATGTTTCCAATCATTAAGTCTTTGTCAGAGTCATTTGGTTCATCGCCGAAAGATGGCTCTGAGAGAAAAATGGGTGCGTTTTTAATCTTTACTGAGTTCCAAGGTAATTTAATTACTTCAGCTATGTTTTTAACAGCTATGGCCGGTAACCCTATAGCGCAAAGTTTGGCTGAAAAAACGGCACACGTTCAAATTACATGGATGAATTGGTTTGTTGCTGCTATTATACCCGGATTAATTTCTCTCATCGTTGTCCCTTTCATTATTTATAAATTATACCCACCAACTGTTAAAGAAACGCCTAACGCTAAAAAATGGGCTACTGAACAACTAGAAGAAATGGGACATATGTCTATAGCCGAAAAAGTGATGGTTGGTATCTTTATCATTGCATTGGCTTTGTGGGTATTAGGAAGCTTCATTAATGTGGATGCTACGCTCACCGCATTTATTGCTTTAGCATTGTTATTATTAACAGGTGTATTAGCATGGTCAGATATTTTAAATGAAACAGGCGCATGGAATACACTCGTTTGGTTCTCAGTTCTTGTATTAATGGCAGAACAATTAAACAAGTTAGGCTTTATCCCTTGGTTAAGCAAACTCATTGCTCAAGGTTTGAATGGCTTTAGTTGGCCTATCGTTTTAGTTTTACTCATCTTGTTTTATTTCTACTCACATTATTTATTCGCAAGTGCAACAGCACATGTCAGCGCTATGTACGCTGCTTTACTCGGTGTTGCAGTCGCTTCGGGTGCACCGCCATTATTCAGTGCATTAATGTTAGGGTTCTTTGGTAACTTACTGGCATCAACAACACACTATAGTAGTGGACCAGCGCCTATATTATACGCAGCTGGCTATGTTACACAAAAGCGCTGGTGGACTATGAATATTGTACTTGGTATAGTCTATTTTATTATTTGGATCGGTTTAGGTTCACTATGGATGAAACTCATTGGTATGATGTAAAGTTAGAATTTTAATTAAACTTTCGTTCATCAAACATATTGTAAGCTAACGTTTGAAACGTTAGCTTATTTTTTGCATCATACTCCCATGATTAATATTTGCTATATTCATTTTACTTTTTATTCAATTCAACTATGTTATTCTGTACATAGATTAACCAGTATCACTAGGGGTGCAATTCAATTTGCTGAGAGAAAGTCTACTTTCAACCCTTGAACCTGTTGGTTAGCACCAGCGTAGGAAAGTGAGCAATATTGATAACTGTTTCTTCATTCACTTTTTTACGCAATAATTAAATGGATGGAGGAATTTTTTATGGACAAATTAACAGTAGGTTTAGAATGGTTTTTAAATCCTGATCATATGCCATTAATCATAGGTATTGAAAAAGGATGGTTTAAAGAAGAATCATTAGAAATTGAGATGATTGAACCAAAAGAGCACTTTGATGCATTAGACGAGATTGAAAATGGTTCAATGGATATCGCGATTACTGAACCTATTCATCTGGTTCAAGATAGAGCTAAAGAACAAAACGTCATCGGGTTTGCGAGATATCTTCACACTAACGGCGGTATTATGTATAACAAAGATAAAAATATCGCTCGCCCCAAAGATTTAATCGGTAAGCGACTTCAATATCCTGGCGCTCCCGGTCCAGGTGGTATTGCCATGGCTAAAACGATGATTGAAGCAGATGGCGGCACATATAAAGAGGGTGACATCACACCAGTTAATCATAGCTTTTATCATACTGATGCACTTTTAACTGATAAAGCTGATGCTGCTACACTTATTTTCGAAAATTTTGAAATTCTTGAAGCTAAAAATCAAGGACTAAATGTAGATTATTTTCCACTAAAAAATTATAATGTACCTGATTTTTGTCAACTCATTTTCATTACTACACCTGAAGTATTAAATACGAGTGAGATCAAACTTAGAAAGTTTCTGAAGGTCATTCAAAAGGCCATTCATTACATCAATCATCATTTAGCAAGTGCAATTGAAATTTACTCAATGTATACTCGAACTGATATCTCTAACCAATTAAACAAAGATACAATTGAAGCAACAGCTAAATGTTTTACAAATGATTTGTCTATGAGTTCCGACTACTACAATGATTTACAGTTGTGGCTTAAAGAAGTCAATGATATTAAAGACACGATTAACCCAACTTTATATTTTACAAATCAACTACTATTCAGTCGATATACAAAATAAAAAATACACCTTCACTCTATTTAAACGTTGATGTACACATCAATAGTTAGAATCAATATCTAATTTAGAGAATGCACATTAAATAAAGTGAAGGTATATTTATTTTACAACTGGGTTTTTCTTAATTTGAACATATTGAGAAATACTATATAACACAATACCTATCCATATAAAAATAAAGGTAATCAATTGATCAGTGTTAAATGGCTCTTTAAAGACAAAGATACCTAAGATAAACATGATTGTCGGCCCTACATATTGAATGAAGCCAGTTAACGATAATGGAATTCGCTTAGCACCTGCTGAGAACAGAATCAATGGTATTGCTGTAATTGCACCTGAAAATAGTAGCCAAAATGATGATATATTTAATCCAAATGTTATGTGTTGTTGCTGCCATAGGTAAATAACATAGATTAAACCTGCTGGTGCAGTAACAATACATTCAATAGTGATGCTACTTATCGCATCGATATGCACAATCTTTTTTAGTAAACCATAAATACCAAAAGAAAATGCTAACAGAAGTGAAATAAATGGAAATTCACCGATTTTTATTGTCATATAAAGTACGCCTACTAATGCAAAGATGATGGCTAACCATTCGAATTTATTAAATCTCTCTTTTAAAAATATAAGCGCCAAGACGATACTCACTAGTGGGTTAATGTAGTAACCTAGGCTAGATTGTAGCACGTGACCATTAGATACTGCCCAAATAAATGTCCCCCAATTCACTGTAATAACATACCCTGCAACTATGATGGCAATAAGTTGTACGGGATGCGATACCAACTGATTAACATCTCTAAAAAAAGCGTTCCGTTGATTTTTTCCTATAATGAGTACAAAAATCATAAATATCACTGAAAAAATAATGCGGAATGCCAAAATTTCAAAAGCGCCTATTTCATCAATTAAACGCCAATAAATGGGTAAAATCCCCCATAAAATATAAGCACCTAAAGCTAAAAATATTCCTTTTTTATACTCCGAAGACACCATTAACCCTCCCTCAATATAAGTGATTAGAAAATGAGACTCATTCCAACTCATTGACAGTTATGTAATCAAGTTTACTAATAAAACAGTAATATTTACACATATCTGTTTGCGCACAGCTTTTGATTTTATAATCAATCTTCATTAAAATAAGCACGTTTAATACTTGGTACATCAATTGTTTGAGACATATCTATAAAGTATTGTTTTTGCCACGCTTGTGTCTTTTGAGCGACACGATTTAAATCTTTCTCCCAAGTAGGATACACTCGAAAAGCCATTTTCCCTTTAGATTCATGATGTCTTAAAATACCTTTATGGAAAAGTACATGTTTTGGAAAAATAAACTGACCTACTTGAGAATCATCTATCACATGTACAATTAATTTCCCAGGAAATGACTCGTAGTCAAATGCACGATTTTTCTTTGTTTTATCTTTTTCCCAAAGCGATAAAAAATATCCTTTTTTCTTTGTTGTTTTTTTAGCTAACCTACTTTTAAATACGTAGTCGTTAATATTAAAATTGTATGCCTCATAAGACTGATTCCATTGTTCATCTCTTATAATTAATGATTGTTGTAAATTCATTATCTTTATGATGTGATTTAACAATCGAACTGAAGACTTCATCTTCATACTCCCCTTTATTTTCAGTCTCAAAGTTCAACACATCGACGCAAACTCTGAGATACTTTTATAATAAATATTTAAAATGGGCATATATTTATTCCCTTTGCTTTATTTTTAATCTACGATATCGATTAAGTGTCGCAATAAACTCCTGCTTTCTAGGTAGCGCTAAATGACCAGGATGACCATGATGATTTGATATAACATCTAATCCGTGTTTCTCAATCCGTTGATACAAACAATTGGTCAATTCTACAATCGTACTTTTGTCATCTAGCAATTCATTTTTTACATAACTTAACATCATCGCTAAACCTTGTGTTTGACTGTCATCGACAAGTTGTTCTAAGCCAGAAATATGAATAGTTTCCTTACCATACGTTACTACATTCAATCCTTTAGCTTTAAAGCGATCACGTTTCCCTTTTTGATTAAAACTCGCTCTCAACGGAATTCTTGATGGAATGTGACCGAACTGATTGTGAGAAGAAACCTTTCTTTGATAACCGTCTGACTGCGCAATGTCTTTAGCTTGTTGCGTAACATCTTTCAACACATATTCATCCATCATCAATACTTGATCTGCCACGTCAAAATAATCTCCCGAACCTCCAACGATTAGAATAGTCGACACGTTATGGTCGTCATATAATGCTTTTACCTTATTAGAAAAGGGTGTAATCGGCTCTTTTTCGGGAGCAATTAAACGTTGCATACGACCATCACGAATCATGAAATTCGTTGCAGATGTATCTTCATCAATGAGTAACAATGACGCTTGTGATTCTAAAGCTTCCATGACATTTGCAGCTTGAGACGTACTACCACTCGCATTTTCAGTTGAAAAATGTGTAGTATCTTTTTCACCTGGCAAATGATCAATAAATGGCTGGATATTAACATTTTGAATACTTCTTCCGTCTTCAGCACGAATTTTCATTGCATCTTGATTTGTAATCACATATTCTCTACCATCACCAGCAATATGATTATATACACCTCGTTCTAACGCTTCAAGTAATGTTGATTTACCATGATAACCGCCTCCAACTATTAGTGTAATGCCTTTGGGAATACCCATACCCTTAATAACTTTGCCACTCGATAGTTTCATTACAATCTCATATTGTTTAGGACTTTTAAATTCAATAGCGTTATTCATAGGTTGATCTGAAACACCACTTTTTCTTGGTAAAATAGCACCATTTGCTACAAATGCAACAAGGTCACGTTTTACTAACTGTTGTCTAATCTCCTCTTGATCCATCATTAATTCAACTTGTTGTTGCAATTGTGAACCATTAATGTTGCGATAACATAAGGCATGTTCTACTATTTGAGGCAATACATTAATAAGTGTATGTTTTGCTATTCTACCTAATATGGTACGTCCTCGTGCTGGTAATCCAACTTCAATACGTGCCTCAATTTGATGGTTCTTAATTACTACTGCGGTACGCTCTAAGATTTCTTGGCCACAACTATCAATTTGAATTTTACTTACTTTTTTATCTTGGGCTACTATTGATTGAATCTGCTTATGAAACACGCGCGTTAAGTAATCACTCACAGCCCGTTGTTTCATTTCAGAATTTAATAAAGAATCAGGAAATTTTGCTTGTTGGCGATCTATAACGACACTCATCTTAGATGGTGGCGCAAATGGATCAGCTTGAATATGATCAATACGTAGTTTAAATAAATTAAATTCGTATACGTCTTTTATTTGCTTATACGCACCGTACTTTTGACCGTCTAACGATGTTAAAGTCTGTTCAAGTGCTTGGGCACTTTTCATATTTTCAACCTCCAACGTTCATATATCATTACTTTTATTCTTGTGCTTATTATCAAGTGTACTAAACGTTGACATTCCTACAAAAATATTTGAACTAAAAAATACTCCAAATTTTCAACTATACATTGAAAATTTGAAGTACTTCACATTGTAATTATTCAGTTCTTGCGCCTGTACGTTCACGTAATTCATATTCTATTTCTTCTAAACTACGTCCGCGTGTTTCTGGTAAGAATTTAATTACGAAAATCATCGCTAAAACACCGATGAACGCAAAAATTAAGAATACCCATTCTGTACTTAATGCATCACTTAATATTGGGAAGAATAATGACACGATAAGCGTTCCAATATTTAGCACAAGCGCTGAAATACCAGTAGCAGCGCCACGTGCGCGCATTGGGAATAATTCAGGTAGCATAACCCATAGAACAGGTCCCCAAGAAATCCCGAAGAATACGATAAATAATGATAAACAAACAATAATAATCCACGCTGATGAAGCGATTCCAATTGTCCAAATTAAGATTGCCATAATTAATAATGAGGCAATCATACCAATATTACCACCAACAAGTAATTTTTTACGATCAATCTTATCTACTACAAAAATGGCAACTATTGTTACAAGAACATTAATAGTTCCTATACCAACTGAACCTAATATAGACGCCGCTTCACCCAGTCCAGCCTTAGCAAAGATTGAAGATGAATAGAAAATGACCGCATTGATACCAATAAATTGTTGGAAAATAGCAAATATACAACCTACAATTAATATTCTACCTAACCATGGTGATTTAATGACTGTCCATGTTGATTCAGAGATAGCGTTAATTTCTTTCATTTCTTCAAGTTCTTTATCAATTTCGCTATCGTCATAGGTAATCTTCATCACTTGACGAGCGGCTTCTTCGTTTCTATTTTCAAGTAACCATCTTGGACTCTCAGGCATAAAATAAATACCCACGAGTAAAATAACCGATGGAACAACTGCTAATCCAAGCATCCAACGCCAACCCTCAATATCCGCAAATGCATAGTTGACTAAATATGCTGCTAAAATACCAATTGTAATCATTAGTTGATTAAGTGAACCTAGTGAACCACGATATTCTGTCGGCGCCATTTCACTTAAATAAACAGGTACTGTAGACATCGAACCACCCACTGCTAAACCAATAATTAAACGTCCAATAATTAATAATGCTAAATTGGTTGATGCAGCAAGAATCAGTGCCCCAATAATAAATACAATAGCGATGAGCATTACTAGACGTCGACGACCTAATTTATCGGCAAGTGGGCCACTGCTTCCTGCACCGACTATTGCGCCAATTAACATTGAAGACACAACGATACCCTCAGTTGTACTATTGAGAGGTATGTCTTTATGTATAAATAATAAAGCACCGGAAATCACACCATTATCATAACCATATAATAAGCCACCAAGTGCTCCCAAAATAAAGATTAAATACTTATTTGCTTTCATTCGTATCATTCCTTTTTCTATAGCTAGACTAATTATAATGCCTATATGAAAGCGTTTCAACATAATTTTATTAACATTTACTTATGAATGGTTATGATTTGATATTCAAGTCAAGTATAAATAAATATCATCATATTGCTTAAATTATCTATATCAATAACTTCACTAATCATAGCAATTTAAATATAATCATTGATTCTAGAAATACATATATAAATAAAACACCCTATCCGCTCACAATTTCTATCGACCAGATAAGGTGCCTTTGATTTTTCTTTATTTAATTATTGTTTATCTGTCACTTTTTCATTACGTACCATATCTTCAAACATGTTGTCCCAGAAATCTTCTAATTCTTCTTTAGAGATACGAACTTCTGATGTATCTGTACCAACGAAGTCACCATGGTCCCAATTATGTTTAACTGGTGTCACTTGCCATACTCCTTTTTGAACTTGATCTGTCGCAGACGTATGCGCTTGGTTCAATGGATATTGCCCAGAGATGACAGACACAAGTCCATCGTTTTCTCTCCACGCTTTGTCTTTTACTTTACCAATCGTATTTGCAGTTAATGTATAGCCTATGTTCATATTGACATCTGCTTTTTGAGTACCATTTGGACCTGGTCTTGTAGATTCACCCTGATATGTTTTGTAAACAATATTGGGGTTTAAAGATGTTTTTTGATTTAAGATATCTGTACCCTCAGTAGTTAAATCATAGAATCCATTATCTTTTGTTGTCCATAATTTACTTTGTTTCACACGTTGAATATATTGAACTAATGTTTCGTCTTCTCTTTGTTTAAGTCCCCATTGACTTAAACCAACATCAACATGAGATAATTTATTACCTTTTGACCTTGCATAGTCATATGCTACTTGTCTAATAATTTCTTCATTACCTAATAAATCTGCAGCATGGGTGCCATTATGTGGTGTGGCAATAGTAGTAATAGACGATATCATATTATCTTGCCCACCTTTATATAACGGAGAAATGTCACCACCATGTTGTTTTTGGTATTCTACCTCTTCTGGACTACCATGACGTAATAACTCTTCAAGATAACGAATTGTTTGACCACCCATACTATGGCCAATGAGATGAATTTTTTGACCAGGCTTCCAATCTTTATAAGCACCGGCGTATGTTTTTCCGTAACGCTCGTGTCCATATTTTGCAGCATGTGCCGCACCATAGTCTACGCGTCCACCTTTAATGTAATAGTACAATTCTACAGCTCTATCATAATTACTGCCAAATGCACTTACACTTGCTTCCATCACGTTATAACCTTTAGCTCTATAATCTTGAATAATTTTGAGACGGTCACCACCCCAATAATTACCTTTCCCAGTAATGGGACCAGTTCCTGATGCATAACCATTAAATCCATGTACAAGAATAATAGGATCGTGATTTTTATATTCTTTTTGTGATGCTACTTTATTTGTTTGATCCTTTAATTCTTTGGATGCCTCTGTTGTCGCAGTATTTCTTGTTGTTGCCTGAGAATTTTTAGTGAGTGCTTTGATCCCTTTTCTAGAATCATCTTTTTCATTTTCAGGAGATTCTTTTGTGGAAAGATCTTTGTCTATGTCATCCACTTTAAGTTCTTTATCTGATGATGTTGTTGACTTTTCTTGATTTAAACGTTCATCTCCACGATTATTTCGAGTAACACCTTCATCTTTTGCTGTTATATGTTGCTCTGAAACGTTCTCAGATGCAGTATCCTCATTCGATTGCGTTGCATCTTTATTGTATTGATGATCTAATTTTCCATCTATTCTTGAAGATTTTTGAGCCTTTTCGATGCTCGATTGTTGGAGGTTAATTTTTTCTTGAGATTTTTCTTGGTCTATATTTTGATTTTCCTGTTGAACATTTTTTACATCTTTACTTTGTAACTGCTTTTGCTCGTTTGTAATATCTTGTTCACGTGATTCTTTCATTTTTGTTTGTTCAGATGTTGTTTTATCATCTTGTTGGGGTTGTACTAGGCTTTTTGTATTTTCATTTTTTCTAGTTTCTTCTTTTTTTGCATTTATACCTTTCGTTGTATGTTCCGCAACTTTTTTAGGATTTTGTTGATCATTCTTTGTCATGGATGTCTGAGGTTGATTGGATTGATTATCAATTTGTTTGCTTTCATTAGATTTAACGTCAGTACTAGGTGTCTCATGATATGAGTAGTCATTGTTATGTATTGTTGGGTTTTTATCAATTGTTTCTGAATGGTAATTTTTATTATCTTTATTCTCAGGTTGTTGAATTTCTTGATCTTTGTGTTGCAGCTCAATAGAATGTGATGCACTTACTTCTGATTGTTCTTGATTTTCAAGTTGATTGGATTCAGCAGCATGTACTGAGCCTCCGCCAATAAATAACATCGATGTAACAATGATTGAAGACGCACCAACACTTAACTTTCGAATGCTATATGAATTCTTTTTATTTTTCATGTTTAAAGCACCTCTATCTTTTTTATATCATTTATAACCGTGACTTAAATGAAAAAATTAATAATTTCGCGCGGGATAATTTCTAAAATTCTTTGAATCCAGGCTTTCATCAATAAACTCCTCTCTCTTAGCTGAATGATTTAACAATTTATGAGAACAACACCAATTTTACACAATGAATATTAATCTATTATTAATTTCTTTTTACAACTATATAAACAACAATAAAATATGTAGTTAAATTTAAACTTTTAAATACACACATATGCACTATCTCGATAGCAATTAGTCAATCGTACAACCTTTAAAGTTTAAAAAGACACTCAAACGATTTTCATATCGCTTAAGCGTCTTTTATAAATTTACACCATTATAATAATTGTGTGAGCGGCACCACTTCAAAGTTCAAACTATGTTTACTCATATGACAGATTTGAATGAGCCTTTTAAAATAATCCACTGAGGTAAATTGGACCTGTTTTTTTAAAAATCTTAAATTTTGTGTCACATCATAGCGGTCTAAACCATTCACTAATCCCTCACCAATGAGTTTTGTATAACTTTCTTTCTTAGTCCAAATTTCATAAAAATCTTTAAGTGTAGTCACTTGGTTAAATTCATTTGTTGTAAAATTCTTCGCCAAATATTTATAATCTAAGTCTTTCATTTCTTCGATATCAATACCAATAGGCTGATTATCTATTATACAAACGAGATAAGGATAACTATACGAAAGACTCACGTATATATGACAAGAACTTCGTATCTCAACTTTACCCATAGTTGTGATGTGATACCCCCATTCTTTAGGAGTTAATCCAGCACATTGTTCAATAGCATACTGAATCAATACATCACCTAATTGGTGCATAAGTCGATCCTTTAAAAATTTATAGTGCATTCGTTCTGGCTTTTTCAACTGACGAGAACTTCTATTCAAAAGCAATTCTACTTCCTCTAAAGTTTCTGTCATCTTAGTAATATACAAATACATGATTCACCTCTAGTTGGCATCAAATTTTTCAAACAATAAGTGGTACCATTGTTGCAACCATTGGTAAGAAAGATGTGGCCATTCACCTTGTAATTCTTTCATTACTGTTTGAGTCATATTTGAATCTGTCACACCTGAAATTTGATTATCTCCATTACTATTAAGACCAATCAATTCATGCATACCTAATTCATGTAATTTCTGTTCAAACTCACTATCACTTACTACAGTCATTTCTGACCCTTTGGCATTGTCAATTACTTGTTTCATAGTTATTGAACGTGGTGCGTATACATGATAAATAATAGGTATTGCATTGGATCTTGCCAATTTAATAATATGGCGCGCTGTGACATCTATAAATGAAAATTCAATTTTAGCTTTCGATATACTTTCTCCTATAAACGGCATTTTTAATAAATCATGCATGACAATACTAAAACGATTAGTTGTTAAATTTTTCATATTTAATGGTCCGGTAGAAGCACTTGTCAGATTTCCTAATCTTATAATCTGAGCTGCTAGACCTTCATTAACCGCTTCTAACACTTTAATCTCGCTATAAAACTTACTTTTAGTGTATGGTGATGTAAATAACTGGCCTTTATATAGATCTTTTTCAGAAAATGAAATATCGTCTTGATGTGCTTTAAACACCGTACCTACACTTATCGTTGATATATAGATTAATTTCGCTTTTTTATCCTTAGCTAAATCAATTAATGCTTGTGTACTTCTTACATTTACATCAAAAAATGTTTCATCATCACCAAAGTGATCTGTACGTGCTCCGGCATGAATAATTGTATCAATGGCTGAATCGATAATGAGGTGATCAAGTTCTGATAAATCAGCTAAAACAATATCAATATGCTTCATTAATTTATCCACATGAGACATATCAAAATAACAATTTAAATTATTTTCCAAGTTAGTCTTAGCTTGATTGATATCATGACCTCTGACAATACATGTAATTTGATCAGCATTATCTTGCATTTCATCAATTAAATATGCGCCTAGGAACCCCGTTGCACCAGTTAGCAATACATGACCTAAAGATGATTGCGCTAGGTTTTGTGGTTTTAGTTGATATCGTCGTTCAACTAATGATTGTAATTGTGGTAGATGATCTGGTAATACTACTTCTGGTAGTGCTTGGCGTGTTTCTGTGTGATTAGCTATATAACGAACAGTTTTAAATTGATATACATCTTGCATTGTAATGTGTATGCCATTTGATTTTAGTTTTGATACTACCACCATTGCATCTAGTGATGTACCACCCATTTCAAAGAAGTCATCATCTATACTCATAGATGATACGTCCAACACTCCGCTAACGATTTGTGCTATTTCTCGTTCGATATTATTACGTGGTGCAGCAAATTTATTTTTGTGTACATTAGGTACAGGTAATTTTGACTCATCCACCTTATCATTTCCTGTTAATGGTATTTCGCTAATAGCTGTTAATGTCTTAGGAATCATGTATTTAGGCAAATATTGATTTAAATGTTGTGAAATATGATTTTCGTCTTCTTGACTTCCAACATAATAAGCATTTAGCACTTCACGATCACTTTGTTTAGCTAAAATAACAACGCTATCTGTCACAGTATCCACTGAATTAATGATATTTTCAATTTCACCTAGTTCAATGCGATAGCCATGTACTTTAACTTGCTTGTCTATTCTACCAAGAAATTCAATTTGCCCATCTGGCATCAATCGTGCTAAATCACCACTTCGATAAAGTTGTCCTGGACCAAACGGGTTTTCAATAAATTTTTCCGCCGATAGTTCAGGTCTGTTTAAATATCCTGAAGTTAAACTTTCTCCTGCAATACATAATTCACCTGGAATACCAACGCCACATAGTTTACCGCCTGACATAATAAAAATATCAACATTAGCTAACGGTTTCCCAATCGGAATAGTCGATGGTATGGCGTCACCTTTTTTGTATATCCAACAAGATGCGATAACCGTATTTTCAGAAGGACCATAGGCATTAACATACATATCACAATGCTTAGAGATATGCTGCACAAATGCTGGTGTACTTGTCGCACCTCCTGTAATTACTTTAGGAATGTAAAAATGATGCATCACATTATATACCTGTAGTGGGATAGATGCGATGGTGATATTTTCTTGTGAAATTAACTTTTCTAATAAATCTGTATTGGTCCGCTCAACTGATGTTGCAATGACAAGTGGATATCCATTTAATAAACTACAGTAGAAATCAGTTGCCGAAGCATCGAACACATAATTAGCGTACTGCAGATAGACTTCATCATCGGATAAATTGAGTCTTTTTGTCCAAGCACACACTAAATTTAATATATTACGTTGTTTCACTGATACTGCTTTAGGCTTTCCTGTTGTTCCAGATGTATAAATATGATACAAATCATCTTCCAAATTCCCTGCATATTCTATATTTAACCTTTTATTATTTTCAGTGTTATCAATATCTTCGATTTTAATTACTGGTATATGTGAGGATATTGTTTTTCCATATGTGAGAACTGCTGCGACTTCAGCGTCTTTAATAATAAATTCAATACGTTTATCGGGATAAGTGACGTCAATAGGTACATAAGAACCTCCAACTTTTAATACAGCAATCATACTAGCAACCATTTCAAAACTTCGTTCAGTTAAAAGGGCTACACGTTCCCATTTTTGAATGCCATTATGTATCAATGTTTGAGCTATACTATTAGAATAATCATCAAGTTCTTGATACGTCATCGATTGTCCATTCATTTTAAGTGCTACATCATCTGCTTTCGCTTTCATGACATCATGTAAAAGTTGCTGTATTGACTTATTTTTTGGCAAGTCTAAAGAACAATCATTCACATACTTGTCCAACCAAATTAATAAGTCATCATTTTCATCAATATCTTGAATTTTTAGGTTTTCGGTAGATATTACATGTTTAATAATCATTTGAAGTTGTTCAGCAATATGATGAATGGTCTCTTGTTTATATAAATCTGTATTATATTCAATATTAACAACATAGCCATCTTGATCTTCTTCAATAATAAATGACATATCAAATTTAGCTGTTGTTGACTGAGGTGGAATATGTGTCAGTTGACTATGTCCAAAATTCGCATGATTTGTTTCATTATTTTGAAGTACGAGCATCACATCAAATAACGGATTATGTGAAGCATCTCTTTCATCAACAAGATCATTGACTAAGCTTTCAAAAGGATATTCTTGATGTTCATATGCCCCTAGACACATCTCTTTCATCTCAGCCATCAATTGATCCCATGTCTTTTGATCATGTGGTCGACCACGATATACAAGTGTATTAGCAAACATACCTAACATATTTTCAGTATCGCGATGCGTACGCGCACTGATTACACTACCAATAGCGATATCGTCCTGACGTGTATATTTGTGCAATAATACCATGATTGCACTAGCAAAGAACATAAAGTCAGTCACTTGATGTTGTTCTACATAAGATTTCAATTGCTGTTTGATTTGATGATTGTAATGAAACGACAACATATTACCGTTGGTTGTTTTAATACTTGGTCTAGGATAATCCGTAGGCATGTTTAATATTGGAACCTGATTTTCAAATTGTTGTAACCAAAAGTGACGTTGTTTAGATAAATCTCTATGCACCATCCACTCACTATAATCTTTATACTGAAGCTTAAGTTCAGGTAATGATTTATCTTGATATAAAGCGTTCAAATCAGATAGTAAAATCGTGTTACTCATACCATCATTAATACTATGATGAGTATCCATAAATAAATAATCTTGTTGTGGTCCATGTATATATTTAACTCGCATCTGACTTGGTTGTTCTAAATCAAACGGTTCCATAAATGATTGAATAATATCTTGCTCGTTCGTTAGAGATGTCGTTACCTCTTCAAAATCAGGTAAAACATGTGTTGCAATACGTTGCTTAACTTCATTGTCATCAATTACATATTGTGTTCGTAATATTTCATGACGTTCAATTAACTTAGATAATGCACGTTGCAATTGCATAACATTGAGTTCAGAAGATAATCTCCATAAGAATGGAATGTTATACACTGTGTCTTTAGGATTGACCTTCCATAATAGATACATACTTTTTTGAGACGCACTTAAATCATATTGATACGATTCATTTGCTTTGGGAATCACATCATAGACATCATTTTGCAGTTCTTCAATTTGTTGTCCTAGTTGCTCTACAGTAGGAGATTTCATTAAATCACCTACTTTAAGACGTTTTTTCAACCTTTCTTCAATACGGTTTACAACTAATGTTGCTCTAAGAGAATGTCCACCTAGTTCAAAGAAATTATCTTTAATACCTACCTGATCAATATGTAAAATCTCTTCGAAAATACGGCAAACAGTGCGTTCAATATCGTTACGAGGTTCTACATAATTTCTATTATTCTTTAGATTAATTTCAGGTAATGCACGCACATCTAATTTCCCATTCATCGTGATAGGTATACGATCCACCTTCATAAAATGCACAGGTATCATATATTCAGGTAATGTTCCACTTAAAATATCTTTTAATTGACCTGTTGATTTTAATTGCGATGCTTCATAATATGCCACTATTTGTTTATCTTGGTCTTGTTCCCGAACGATGACTACAGCTTTATTAATATCATGTATAGCTTCTAATGCTTTTTCAATTTCTGATAATTCTATTCTAAATCCACGTATTTTAACTTGCTTATCGATACGACTAATATAATCAATATAGCCATCTTCTTGAAGACGAACTAAATCACCGCTACGATAAAGCATTTCATTATTAAAAGGTGACTGAATAAAACGTTCAGCAGTAAGTTTAGGTTGATTTAAATAACCTTTTGCTAAACCTGCACCACCAATGCACAATTCACCTGGAACACCTACACCACAAATACGTTCACCTTGCATGACATAAACTGTCGTTCCACTAATAGGTAAACCAATAGGTATACGTGAAGGCATCTCTTGTGGAATCGCAAAAGTTGTAGTAAATGTTGTATTCTCTGTCGGTCCATAACCATTGATTATTTGAGGATGACACTCACGTGAATTTAATAAGTGAACCCACTTAGCATTTAACACTTCCCCACCGATAAGCAAATAAGTTAAAGATTCTAATGCTTCGATACGTTCGCTGGCAATTTGATTAAATAAAGATGACGTTAACCACATCGTGTTGACTTTATTTTCAGTAATAGCTTGATCTAACAATTGAGGATTTAACAATGTATCTTTAGATGTAATGACTAACCGTCCACCATTCAATAATGGACCATATATTTCAAAGGTTGCTGCATCAAAAGCTACTGTTCCTGATAATAAGACGGCTGTATTTTCGTTCAATTCGACATAATTTGGATTGTGTACTAAGCGATCAATACCTCTATGTGGCACCAGTGTCCCTTTAGGCTTACCAGTCGTTCCTGATGTATAGATGACATAAGCGATATCTTCTGAACAATTAATGCCTCTCGGGTCATCAATCTCTTGTTCTCTTGAACCAACTATAAATTCTATATCCATTTGAGGTAAATCTGATTGAAACGATGTACGATATGTTACAACCGCTTTAGGTTGTGCGTCCTCAATAATATAATTCATTCTTTCTTCAGGATAATCTGGATCAATTGGTATATAGCCTGCACCAGCTTTCAAGATGCCTAACATTCCAATAATCATCTCTAAGCTGCGTTCTGCTATTAATGCCACCAAATCATTAGGTTCAATCTGATTATTTAAACGCAATCTATATGCTAAAAGATTCGCACATTGATTTAATTGATGATATGTCATCGATTGTTGTTCATATTGCAACGCAATACTATCTGGATGTTGGTGCACTTGACGTTCGAATCTTTCAACCACGGTTTTATAAGCGACCTCACTATAATTGATGTCATTGTTTTGAAAATTGATGTCATTATATTTAGCTAAATCTGATCGATCACTGAGTTTTATATCTTTAATTAATAATGATGGATTTTGTGTAATTTGCATATAAATCCCATTAATTAATTTGACTAACGTATGTACAGTTAAATCATCATAAACGTTGTCATTATAAACTATATCAAAACCACCCTGTACATGAGGATAAAACTCTAAATCCGCTAATGATGATGCTTCATTGTATAGACGATGTATATGATGACATATATGATTAAGCTCAAATTGTTCTTGTACTTTTTCAATATGAATCATCGTTTCTACATCTGTTTGTACTGCTTTAGGTTGAACAACAAAAGACGCACCATACATTTGAAGCTCTTCAAGTAGCGCGGAACACTCATCCACCATATCTTTTACGGCGTCACTTTGACTAATACTTAAATTAAGTGGGGCAATGTCTGTGTTTAAAACCATCATATTCTCAGTATTTTTATTATCTATCGCAAAATGGATGCCTAACGTCACATCAGAAGACTGACTTATAAAATGATGCGCTAAGTAAATACTTACAATCCACACATCAATGTCTAAAGATGGTAGTTCTGTATGCAAAGAACACATTTTTTTCTTTTCACATGTATTCTTAACAGGTATGTAAGCGTAATTATCACCGTCTGCATTCAATACGTTGAAGTACTTTGATGGACACTCAGCTTGATTTTGATCCATCTTTTGGTTCATTTCTTTAATCCAATTATAAAAATCCGAGATACTATATTCACTTTTTAAAGAATGGGTATAAGAGATATTTAATTGTTGCAAAAATGGAGTTAATTGACTTTCATTAAAAATAGTAGCGTGGAAATCTAAAAGTAGATAGGCTTCATCAAGAAATTGATAAATCTTAAAATTAAACAGAAGTAATTGATTGAAATGGTAGGAATTTAAATTACGTGTAAAGAATGCTTCTAAATCTATGCTTTGCGACATTTCATTAACTTCTTTAATTTCAATAAATGGAAAAAAATCTCTTAAACTTATCTTGAGTTGATTAAAATCATCTGTCACAAACTGTGTGCGCAACACAGGTTGATTTTGAACGACATCTAATAATGCATACATTAATCTATGTAAATCAATGTCGCGACTTAACTTTACCCAATATGTCACCCTGTGTTCTGAACTTGATTGATTTAAATGTTTAAAATAAAAATACTTTTGAAAATATAGTGCTTCAATATTCATTAGAGTCCTTCTTTCATATTCATTCCCAAAATAACTCATAAACAACATACTTCATATTTTCTAGCCATGATTTATATTAGTATACTCTCACTATAGAAAACAATTGGGAATATGAAAATTAACAAAATCTTAATAAATATAGTTTTTTTAAAATTACGAGCAATTTGGTACGAATTATACATTTCTAATTAAAAAAATTATTGTGAATTTGCATTATTAAAACGACTCACTGCAATGTAAAGTGACATGCCACCTAGCAGTAATAAAACAAACATATAAATCCCCATCTCCATTGAAGTGAAAAACACACCTAATATAATTCCAAATCTTGCAAGTAATTCAGCTAGGTTAAATCCTAAAGCATGCACTGCTGAATATGTCCCTCTCTTATGAGAAGGAACCATTTTAAAACGATGTTCTTCAAGAATTGGGGAATATATCATTTCACCCATCGTCGCTATAATCATAAATATGATAAGTAACGTAAAATCATTAAGATAAGTGAGGTTCGAATATCCAATGACATAAAAAATAATTCCAATCAATAATGCTGTTTTAACATCCATTTTCATAACAATTTTTGAAATAAAATAGGTGAAAATGATAACAATAGTTGTATTCGTCATTAATAGAAGTGAATACATTTTAACGCCATCGATATGTAACGAAAACAATATCATCGGATCAAACTCTTGTTTTAAACGCACTGAAATGTATGATGATACAGATAACTCACCCATCGTTAAAATACTAAATCCTATAATTAGAAGTAGGTATGTTGTATCTTTAAATGCTGGTTTATAACTTTTTAATATTTGACCCATGGAGAATTGTTGCTCATTAGCATGATGTGTGTACGACTGATTTACTTGATTTAAATCTTTAGGCAACCATATGAAAAGTGCTATAAAAACCATAATGTAAATGGCAAATGCGATTAAAAACAACATAGATTTATGTGCTCCATACATCAATCCACCTATGAGCGCACCAAGAGCAACAGCAATATTCGTCAGCCAATAACTTATCTTATAAATATATTGTTCGACTTCAGGCGTAATCGCATCCATAATAATCGTGTCCATTATAGGTTGCTGCATGCCTATTGTGATACTAAATATTGCGTAAGCGATACAAAATAAAATGATCATATATACTTGTTCCGAGATTGTAATCGCCATAATTACGAGCATTAAACTTAATATCAATTGATAACTTAGTGTTAATGTCTTTTTAGGTAATCGTTCAATAATATGACCTGATATTATTGATATGGGAAAATTTATCATGACTAGTGCGAATAAAAAAAGCCCTGAAAAATGTTGATTGACCATATCTGTTAAATACAATGCCATAAATGGTAAAAATGCTGTAACGATCATATTTTGGAAGAAATCACATATCAGTCGTATCTTTAAAGTCAAACTCAATTGTTTCAAATTCATCCTTCTCTCTATGTTAGAATATAAACTTTTAAATCAAATGGATTGATCTGAAAAAGAATTAAGAACAATTTAATTTTACATCATATATACTATATATAGTCTTTCTTATATTTAAATGCAAGTTTCATATTAAGTAAATTGATTAAAAAATTGTTTCAATTTCTCATTAATCGATTTCATTTTAAATAAAAATATTTCATCGGTATATTTAAGTGGTGGATGGGGGCTTGAATTTAGAAATTATGATGGAATTCATTTTTTATTTAACAACCGTTAGTCCGTTTGAATTTCCACTAAAAAGCTGAATAATAAGACATATATTCATAATGTCTTCATTGTCTCACTTTCTAAGCGTCGATACCCAAATTGCTTTGTCTATTGAAATACACTCTGTTAATGCCCAGAAGTTCATCGCTGTCTTTACATTATTAAAAAACCTGGAACATTGATTTTTGTCCCAGGTTCATCCATAATTCAGTCTCTCTTATACAGTTTTTTGAATAATTAATGATTTTTTTCTTCTTTTATGAATAACGCTAAGATAAATCCAATAATGATTAATACTGTAGTAAAAATAAATGCAACATCTATACCATGTACGGTTGCTTCTTGTGTTAGTTTCATTTTTGACATTGTTGAGTGTGAAGCTGTATACTGTTTTGCCACTATTGATAAAATTGTCACACTAATCGCTGTACCCATAGCACCTGCAATGATGCGTAAGGAATTCATAATTGCTGTACCATGAGAGACATCATCTGACTCAAGTGCATTCAGTCCAACTGTATTAAGAGGCATCACTAATAATCCTAATGCAATCATCCGTATAGTATAAACGAGAATCACAAACCAGTATGGCGTTCCTGTAGTAAGGAACGAATATAAAAATGTCATACTAATGAGTAAGATAAAACCAGGTATCACAAGCACTTTAATACCATGTTTATCAAAAATTTTTCCTGTATAAACCATCGTTAATCCATTAATGACCGCGCCTGGAAGTACGACAACCCCCGATAATAATGCGGATTGACCTAAACCTGTTTGGATATAAATAGGTATGAGTAACGCAGGACTTACCATTGTAATATATACTAGCATTGAAGAAACAGCTGAAAGTGTGAACACTTTATTTTTAAACACACGCATATTTAATAATGGATACTTTAGTTTAAGCTGACGAGTGGTAAAAATTATGATAATGGCTATACCAAGTACAAATGTCACAATGACAGGGAGAGAGGTGATACCGAACGTACTCACGCTACTAAATGCAAATAATATTAAACCAAAGCCGAAAGTAGAATAAACTACTGAAATTTTATCAAGAACAATATCTTTTGTTTTTGTATTATTTTCAACAAAGAAAAATCCTAAAATAAAAGCCACAGCAGCAATTGCTGAAACAAGATAAAAAGGCATTCTCCAACTAAATAAATCTACGAATAATCCAGTTAACGTTGGACCAATTGCAGGCGCACTTTGTACAACCACACCTGCCAACCCCATCGCAAACCCACGTTGTTCAGCAGGAAACAGTGTAAATACTGTAAACTGCATCAAAGGCAAAAGAATGCCGGCACCAATCGCTTGGATAATACGAGATATCATTAAAATTGTAAACGTAGGTGAAAATGCCGCTATAATAGATCCTATGAGAAAAATAGCCATTGAGAAAATATATAGATGACGTGTCGAATATTTATCCATTAAAAAGGCAGTGAGTGGAATCATAATACCGTTAACAAGCATAAATCCGGTAATTAACCATTGTGCTGTTGTTTCTGTGATGTTCAGTCCTTTGATGATTGCTGGTAGTGCAGTGTTTAAAATAGTTTGATTGAGCATAGACACAAAAGCACTAATGAGCATTACCGTAACGATAGCATTACGTTTAGAAGTCGTCATCGAAATGTTAGACATAGAATGGTACTCCTTTCAAAATGAAGTTGCAGACACCAAACTTAAGATTGTGTGGAAGACTATTACAGAAACAATTGGTAGGTATAACATGAATGGTAGTCTTACTTGAACATTAACAAGAATTATTACTACATTGTGAAATATATCCTAGAAGTCTTATATAAGTACTTAACTGTATAAAATGATTAAAAATTAACAGAAGTAAAATAAAATTCGTATCAAATACAATGAACTACGCTTTTCAATAGAATAAGTTAAACCTTGTTATAATCACATTTTAACCCTATCCTCATATGTGAATACATAAAAATACCCGAGACGTTTGATGATGTCTCGGATATTAATCATATATTACTATTTTATATATCTACATTCCTTTTCAAGTCCCAACTTACTAGCGTCATCATTTACACAACACTACTTAATAACAAAACGCTTTTCGTTAAACTTAATTCTCACGTTGTTATTTATGATGTTCAACTTTATTTATATGATATAAACCAGAAAATTTCTCAACGACTGCTATGTCATAATCATCTTAAGGGATGACTAACTTCCTTTATTTATCCTTTTGTGCTCTCTGCCACTCCTCTGCCAAGAATAATAGAGCCACAATACCTATAATCATAACGCCAATCAGTTTCATATGTATAATATCGGCTTGATACATATATATAAGACTTGCAATCACACCAACAGGCACAATAAGGCCTAATATTTTATTTCCCGTACGCGATAAAAAGTAATGAATAGCAAGCAAAACAGCGTATATAATGACTGGCGGTATGTAATGTAAAAAATCCATCATAACGTATTATCCTCCATTCGAATTCATTAATAACCTTCTATGTAAGGATAACGTACTTATGGTTATTGGTCATTGATTCCAAAGTTTAGTTATTATATTTTTAATGAAATACCATGCCATTTTCATATCTTTAACAGTATAAATAATTACATTATCTTTTTAAAAATAAAATATATTAAGATTTTCTTTTTCATTTTTAATAACATCATATCAGTTTATTTACCCACCTTACCATTAGCGTTATAATGATTAAGTTGCTTTTTTTATCAACAAAAATTTAAAGATGTGAGATGAATAAATGATGGAATTTTGGTCTTCAAAACGAGGCAAGATGTTAGAAATCACTGTCCTCGTGTTTATTACAATTTTTGGTGTAGGCTCTCAATTTTTTTCAAATTTAGCCTATAGTTTAAATCAAGGTATCCTTCAAACATCCTTTGGTATTGGCTCTCAATATCTGATTATCCCCTCTGTATTAGCTAATTTCACTTTTGCTTTAGGTATACCGTTGGGGCATACACTCACACATAAATATGGATTCAAGCGTAATTACTTATGCTTTGTGTTTATATTTCTCATTGGTTCAATCTTAGGACTTTTATCTTTTAACTTAATCATTTTGTCTATTGCTAAAATGATTCAAAGTTTCAGTTCAGGTGTATTATTCTTTACCTTGTTACCTAAACTTTTCTTGAACTTTCCAAAACAATATAGAAATGTATTTTTATTGATGGTTATTGTAGGTTTATTTGGTTCAAATGCGCTTGGAGGATTATCTGGTAGTTTATCATTAGAATTAGATCGTTGGCATTGGATTTTTGTAGTAAATATCATCTCCGCGATATTATGCTTAATTCTAGGCAACGTCATATTAAGAAAAGATGAATATCATCAAACGTCAGATATTCATATTAGTCGATCAATGATGATTACTTTAGTATTAAGTACCATTTCTTTAATGATTCCTATGTCACTTCTTACTCAAAAAGGCTACCATTCATTATGGGTGTGGCCGATACTCTTAATTGCAATATTTTTTATTGTAAATTTTATCATTACAAATCGGCAAGCTACACATCCTATTGTTCACTTTCATACACTATTCAGTAAAAAGCCTTTCGTCGGTGCAACAATGGCAATTTCATCACATTTAACTTTATTAACAGGCATTGCTGGTATCAATGTCTATATCGTAAGAATATTAAAGTTGCCTTTTGATATTTCATTACATTTCTATTTCTTTTTCTTTGTTGGAGTCATTATAACGGGTATCTTAAAAATGTTCTTTTATAGCTCTGTCGGTGCAGGTTTTTTAGGTACATTGGGATCGTCAGCCCTGCTATATGTAAGCATCCATTGGATTATTCTGGGAAATACGATTAACATTCCATTACTTTATATTCAAGGTCTTCTGCTCGGCTTCGGTGCAAGCATGACCTTAGTTAGTGGCTCGATGGCTACATTATTGGACGGAGATTTAAAAGAAGCAGCACAACGTTCTCAAACCATGCATACAATGAGAAATTTCTCTGCTGCTATGTTGATACCGATTATTGCTTATACGATTAAGAATCATATCCAAAAAGGAACACAGTCTATATATGCCGAAAACATTACTGATAAAATGATTTACCTTAAAAAGTTGCAAGATGTTGCGATTGATGCTGATCATCAAATATTCTTATTAATGATTATTTTCAATATGGTCATGTTCGTTTCTTCAATTATACAAATGATTTTAGGTAAAGGTAGACGTATTACACCACCTCGGGAATCATAAAAAGATGTTAAATCAAAAGCTAGGCACATTACAATGTATCACTTGTAATGTGCCTAGCTCTATATATAAAGATTTAGTATTATTCTTCAGGATATTTAGCTCTTACTTCAGAGATAACACTATCCATACTCATATTTGATTTAATTCCTACACTGGCAATAAAGCTTCCTTCAACGATTGGCGCTTCCATTTTAACAATTTTGTGGTCACCTTCGTACATTTCTAAAGCTGTGTCTAAATTCATGCCTGCTGAACCGATGTCATAGAAACAAAGCGCATCATTTTCAAGTCCATTAATTACAGAGACGATTTGATCAAATGATGTACCGATTTCATCGTCACTTAAGCCACCAACGGCAATAAGGTCAACACCACCGTCAGTCATTTGATTGATTAATTGTTTAACACCTTCTGCGATTTTATGACTATGACTTACTACTACTATAGATGTCATGACTTACTCTCCTCCTATAATTGCATTAAGAATATAAACACTACTTTGTGCACCAGGATCAATATAACCTTTTGAAGCTTCGTTAAAATATGATGCACGGCCTTTAGTAGCTACCATATCTTTGGTTTCATTAGCAAATGATTGTAGTTTATCAAGATCTACTGTTTCATCATTTTCAACAGCTTCTCTCGCACGTTCGATAACATCATACATCGTTTTTTCATTTAATTCGACTTTACCACGTTGTTGAATGCCATCAGCAAACGCTTTAAGTACGTCTTTAAGATTATCATGATCAATTTCATCATTCACTGCACTCGCCATTTTGATAAAACCAAACCCGTATAATGGTCCAGAAGCACCACCTACGTTAGACATTAACGTCATACCTGTTGATTTAAATAGCGCTTGCATACTTTGATCATCTATTTTTTCTTTTAAGTGTTCGAAACCTCTGACCATATTTACACCATGATCTCCATCACCGATAGCTCTGTCTAAATCAGTCAGTTCACTTTCTTTTTCTTTAAAAGTATTTTCTAAATCTAATAAGCGTGCTTTGATATCTGCTACATTCATTCTCTAAGTCACCTCAAAATTTAATATATATTTATTACTTATTGAATTTTAAAATTAAAAATATTTACTTGCTGTAGGTGCAGCTAAAGCTTCACTCACTTCTTCACTGAAGGGGAGTACAGTAATAGAGAAGCCTTGCATGTCTAACGCTGTCATATAGTCACCTACGAACCATTGTTTAACATCAATATCATTCTGATTGAATTGTTCATCTAGATATTTAGTAACTATATTTAATTCTGATAGTGGCGTACCACCCATACCGTTAACCATTACGATTAAAGGTTTTTTCTCAATTTCTTTGTACAACTGATCGAGTAAACGTTCAACAATCACGTTGATGGGTTGTACGTCTTCACGATGCAAACCTTTTTCACCGTGAATACCGATACCAATTTCCATTTGATTGTCTTCAATATCGAAACCATTTTTACCAGTTGTGGGCACCATTGGAGGCGTTAATGCCATACCAATACTTTTAATATCTGGTAAAAGCGCCTCAACTTTAGATTTGATTTCATCAAGTGCAACACCTTTTTCAGCAAGGTATCCAGCATATTTATGCACAAATACTGTACCTGCTACTCCACGGCGTTTTTCCGGGTCAGAAATAGCAATATCATCTCTGACGATAACACTTTCAACTTTAATATCTTCCATTTGAGCCATTTCTTGAGCCATTTCAAAGTTCATAACGTCTCCTGCATAGTTTTTAATGACAAGTAGAACGCCGTCACCATTGTCCACAGCTTTAATGGCATCTAATATTTTATCAGGTGTAGGTGAAGTGAAGATTTCTCCACATACAGCTGCATCGAGCATGCCTTCTGCTACAAATCCTGCATGTGCAGGTTCATGACCACTACCGCCACCAGAAACGAGTGCAACACCTGATTGTTTTTTATGCTTTCTAACAACAATAGTGTCAGATACAACTTCAACATCGTTGTTTGAAACTGTAATTCCATCAAGCATATCTTTTAAAATTGTGTTTTTATCTTGAATTAACTTTTTCATTCAAAGCGACTCCTTTTAGTTGAACTGACTTTTAGATAAATCGTTAACAGTTAAAATTGCGTCTGCGATTTCATCAGCAGTGATTTTATCACTTAAGTTAGCAAACGTATCGTTTGGTGTTAATGCACGTTCACCTACTTGAACTAATTCTTCATAACTTGTGTTTTCAATGTGAAGACCTTCTAATGTTGTTGGCATATTGATATTATCGAAGAATGTTTTGTATTTCATGAATTTTTCAGTTGGCGCATTTTCAAGTACTAATTGTACTAAAATACCGTATGCCACTTTTTCACCATGAGTTAAGTGGTGGATGTCTCCTTCTAAAGCTGTGAATCCATTATGAATTGCGTGTGCACCTGCTAATCCGCCGTTTTCAAATCCTAAACCTGAAAGTAATGTATTGGCTTCAATCACAGCATCTACTTGTGGTGTCACGATATGATTTTCTACAGAAGTATAAGCACTATAACCATATTCAAAAATAACTTCTTCACATTTTTGAGCGATTGCTAAACTTGCTAATGTAGGTTTGCCGTGGAACATGTTTTGCCCTTGTCTACGAAGTGTAGATTCAACTTCGATTAATGTTGCTAAACCATCACTCATACCTGATGCAAATAAACGTACAGGTGCTTGTGCAACAATTTCAGAATCTACGATAACTGTATCAGGGTTTTTAGGGTAGAATTCATAACCACTAAATGATCCATCTTCGTTATAAATAACAGATACTGCTGCTGTTGGTGCATCCATTGATGCTGTAGACGCAAAATCGATGACGCTTGCTTTAAGTTCAAATGCTACAGCTTTACCTGTATCTAACGCTTTACCTCCACCTAAACCAATAACAACGTCAATATTTTTTTCTTTATATTGTTTGGCTATACGTTGAATTTCTTCTTCAGAAGATTCTCCTTTAAACACTTCATATTCAAAATCAACGTTGTTATTTGCTGAGAAACTTTCTTTTATTTTTTCTTCAGTAATATTCCAAACTACTTCGTCTGCAATAATCAACGCATAACTACCAAGACGTTCTGTTTCTTCAGCGATAGAGCTAACAATACCTTTCCCTTGTACATATCTTCCTGGTGATTGATAAATAAATTTAGACATAAGTATTCCTCCAAAACATCTTTTATATTTATATTAAAAAATAAGATTTAAAATGAAATAATGTAATCTCATTCCCCTAATCTTAATTTTTAATAAGCATGGATCATACTGTCTCTCATCTCTCAATTCCTAGTATACGCTTTCAAAAAATTTTTTAAAGGATTATCCACCGGAAATTTAATAGAATTTGATTAAATTGTTGTTAATTCTTTTAAAATTTCATTAAAACAGCGCATGGTTAGTGCATTATGACAATTTATTTAAAATTACATTTACATTGATTAAAAATATTTTCAATCATAATTTAACTATCGATTTCAAACCCTAAATCTTCAATCATGCGATAATCTTCCTCATTCGGTTGACCACCAGTAATTAAGTAATCTCCTACAAAAATTGAATTGGCCGCTTTCAATGCGAGTGGTTGTAATGAACGTAGATTTACCTCCCGTCCACCTGCAATTCTAATTTCTTTTGTTGGATTGATTAACCTAAACATCGCTATAATTCTTAAACATTTCATTGGTGACAATAAATCTAATCCACCGAATTTAGTTCCTTTAATAGGATGTAAAAAATTAATAGGAATGCTATCAGCATCTATGGCTCTTAAAGCAAATGCCATATCAATAATGTCCTCATTTGACTCTCCCATACCACATATCACGCCTGAACAAGGAGAAATATGATTATCTTTCATCATTTCAACCGTATTCACTCTATCCTCATATGTATGTGTAGTTACTACTTCATCGTGATAACGCTCACTCGTATTTAAATTATGATTATAGCGATCGACACCAGCAGTCTTTAATTTTTTAGCTTGTTCTTCTTTCGTTAATCCTAAGCATGCACAAATCTTTAGTTGTGGGTGTACCTTTTTAATATCTTCTACTGTTTCACAAATATGATCGACTTCTCTGTTACTAGGTCCTCTACCACTCATAACGATACAATATGTACCGATTTGATTTTCAGTTGCTACTTGAGCACCTTTTTTAATTTGGTCCTGTTCAACAAGTGCATAACGTTGCTTTTCTTTCATTTTTACAGATTGCCCACAGTACCCACAATCTTCTGCACAGATACCACTTTTAGCATTTAATATCATATTAAGCTTAACTTTTTTACCGTAGTAATGTTTTCTCACTGTATAGGCTTCATTTAATAAATCAAATGTATCAATTTCAGCATTTTCGAAAATAGATATTGCTTCATCTTTTGTTAATGACTCTTGATTTAACACACGTTGGGCTAGGTTTAATGTCATAATCTTTAACTCCTTTTTCTTAAAAATTAGCATTTCAAATCATCCGATTGCACATTGTAAACTTTTTCCTATTATAAGTTTACATTAATCTAGATATGATTGAAAATATTTATAAAAAAGGTTTATAAAAAAAGGATGGAACAACGCGTACATTGTTTCATCCTCGCAATGGTATAACACGGAATTAAAGTACTCCATGTAAATATAACTTTATTAATTATTAAAGTGTCTGCACACAATACGATCATTATGCGCAAAACTTTCTTTTACTAATAGAAATTTAGTATTTAATGTCAGGAATTATTTTACTTCACCCGTTTTAGGATTAAATTGTTTAATTGATGCCTTTCGTAATGTATCTTTTTCATTCTTACTTATTTGGTAATTGTTATGATAAAGTGTAGATTCCCAACTTCCATACATTGGATTAGGGAAAATAATATACTTTGTGCCAAAATCTTTTTCATGTTTCTGCACGAGTTTCTCACGTTCTTTAGCAGTAGACTTTTTAGGATCTGTAAAATCTAACAAATTGTCACCAAATAACATCACTAACTTATGATTTTTTTCGACTTGTTGGCGTCGTGATGCTTTACTTTTATCGTTTTTCCCTTTTAGTAAAATATGATTATCTTTCGCTTGCGGTAGTCCAATATTTTTTAAATTTTCCTTTGTAGCTTTAAAATCTTTTTCTTTATCACGGTCAGAAATATAGTAAATATCGATACCTTTTTTGTCAGCATATTTTAAGAATGATTTGGCACCATACACAGGTTTTGCCTTCGCTGCTGCAACCCATTCATGCCATCCTTCTGGAAAAGATGTATCGTGCATAGAAGCATATCCTTGATATGGTGAATTATCAAGCACTGTTTCATCTAGGTCTAAAGCTATAGCAAGTTTTTTCTTACCTTTATGCTTTTTGATATTTTCATCTAACTGATATTTCGCAGTATTGTATCCCTGTAGATAAAGTGCCTTCGCTTCGGCAGAATTTTGATACCATGAGACAGCCATTACATTTTGTTCACCAAGGTTGGGATCATTTTGATGTTGTGTCGTATGATTATGGTTATCTTTAGTATGAGATTCACATGCATATGTATGAATTGGTGCCGAAATTGTCACTGTCGATGCTAATGTAGCTATTGCAATGTACTTTGATAATTTATTCATTGATTCACCTCATTAAAATAATTGAAAATTACAAATTTTAGTATATAGTAATTTTATTCCAAAATGAATCATAAAATTTTTTTACAAAAAATTACATATCAATTAAAATATCAAAACTCACCGTAAAATTGCATATGCGTCTTCTCACTTTTATAATATTCCATTCTATCTTTTAATGTCCCAGTATGTAATTCAATTTTATGCCCATCCGGATCTGTAAAATATATCGACTTTTTGTCTTTAATATCTCTTGGTCGCCCTTTTAAAATATTTACTTGATTCTCTTTAAGCCATTGAATCCATTTTTGAAAATCTTCTTCATCTATGGAGAAAGCAACGTGTGTATAGGAATGGTTTATTTCATTCCTTGGTATATTTTTTTCTTGATTCAGTGCAATCCAAGTATGACCAATAGTTAAATATGCTGTCGTTCTCCCTGATACTAATAAGTCACCTTGTAAAATATCTTTATAAAATTGTATAGAGGTATTTAAATCACTTACTGAAAAACAAATATGATTAACACTTGTTATTTCCATTTATACACTCCTTGTATTAGTGAAGCTAAAATTTAATATCATGCGTAAAAAAACTGTAACCAAACGAATGATTACAGGATGTACTGATATATGATTGAATAATTAATTTAAATAGTGATCCACGTGTTCAAGTCTATAGTGTGAATCTTTCGCTTTCTCTTCTTCAAATTCCTTTTTAGTTAATGGAGATAAATGTTCAATCTTGTAATGTAATTTTTTCGCAAACGCTTCAACTTCATCTTGATTGTCAGCTGTTACAAACATCGTTAATACATTATCATCAACAATATCTTTATGGTGTTGATAATTCAACTTATACACTTTCATCTTACTGTTCCTCCTATAATACTAATATGCCCTTTTTACTTTGAATAACCTTCAATTTAACTAAAATAATCCACTGATAGCTTAAATTTCATGTAAGTTGTGGTTTATTGTAAGAGATGTTTCTAAATATAATAAAGAACAAGTGATTAATCAATATAATTTTACAATTATTTTGAGAATTCACTAATAATATAAAGAAGTTACTACGCTTTATTCAACTAACATACCTCTTACATTTCGAGTCTGACCTACCGTCATTATTTAAAATGTGTTAAATTCATTTTAATTGAATTTTCTAAATTCTTTAAAGTTGGTTTTAACTTAAACATAAACCTTTTTGACAAATTTCACACTATTCAAATCCAATGTTAATAAAAAGTTCATTGATTTATTAATAAAAAATTACAATTTTTGAGATAAGTTGAAAACTTCAAGGAAACGCTTACAATAAAATTGTAATTCATTCACAAGGAGTTGTTATTGATGAAAAATTTACGTAACAGAAGCTTTTTAACTTTATTAGACTTTTCACGACAAGAGGTAGAATTTTTATTAACACTCTCCGAAGATTTGAAGCGTGCCAAATATATCGGCACTGAAAAGCCTATGCTAAAAAATAAAAATATCGCACTTCTTTTTGAAAAAGATTCCACTAGAACACGTTGCGCATTCGAAGTTGCCGCACATGATCAAGGTGCACACGTCACTTATCTTGGACCTACAGGTTCTCAAATGGGTAAAAAAGAGACTGCTAAAGATACAGCACGTGTGCTTGGTGGTATGTATGATGGTATTGAGTACAGAGGGTTCTCTCAACGTACTGTAGAAACATTAGCACAATATTCAGGTGTTCCGGTATGGAATGGATTAACCGATGAAGATCACCCTACACAAGTGCTTGCTGATTTTTTAACTGCTAAAGAAGTATTGAAAAAAGAGTATGCAGATATCAACTTCACTTATGTTGGCGATGGACGTAACAATGTTGCTAACGCATTAATGCAAGGTGCTGCCATTATGGGTATGAATTTCCATCTTGTTTGTCCTAAAGAACTCAATCCGACAGAGGAATTATTAAATCGTTGCGAACGTATTGCGGCGGAAAATGGTGGTAACATTTTAATAACAGATGATATTGATAAAGGCGTGAAAGATTCTGATGTTATTTATACAGATGTTTGGGTATCAATGGGCGAACCTGATGAAGTATGGCAAGAACGCCTTAAACTTTTAAAACCATATCAAGTTAACCAAACACTATTAGAAAAAACAGGCAATCCAAATGTTATTTTTGAACATTGTTTACCTTCTTTCCACAATGCAGAAACTAAAATTGGTCAACAAATTTATGAAAAATATGGCATTAGTGAAATGGAAGTCACTGATGATGTCTTCGAAAGCAAAGCTTCTGTAGTATTCCAAGAAGCTGAGAATAGAATGCATACAATTAAAGCAGTCATGGTAGCAACTTTAGGAGAATTCTAAATTATAGAAGGAAGTGAGTGAAATGGCTAAAATTGTAGTAGCTTTAGGTGGAAACGCTTTAGGAAAATCACCACAAGAACAACTTGAATTAGTAAAAAATACAGCTAAATCCCTAGTAGGATTAATTACTAAAGGTCACGAAATTGTGATTAGTCACGGTAATGGACCACAAGTAGGAAGTATTAACCTTGGTCTGAATTATGCAGCTGAACACGATCAAGGTCCTGCTTTTCCATTTGCTGAATGTGGCGCTATGAGTCAAGCCTACATCGGCTATCAACTTCAAGAAAGTTTACAAAATGAACTTCATTCAATGGGCATAGATAAGCAAGTTGTCACACTAGTTACCCAAGTAGAAGTTGATGAAGGCGACCCAGCTTTTAATAGTCCTAGTAAACCCATCGGTCTGTTCTACACTAAAGAAGAAGCACATCGTATTCAACAGGAAAAAGGTTATCAATTTGTAGAAGATGCTGGTCGAGGTTACCGTCGCGTCGTACCATCACCACAACCAATATCTATTATCGAACTGAAAAGTATTAAAACTCTAATAGAAAATGACACACTTGTCATCGCTGCAGGTGGAGGTGGTATACCAGTCATTCGTGAGCAGCACGATAGCTTTAAAGGTATAGATGCCGTCATTGATAAAGACAAAACAAGTGCATTATTAGGTGCTGATATTCATTGTGATCAACTCATTATTTTAACAGCGATTGATTATGTTTATATCAACTATCATACTGACCAACAGCAAGCACTTAAAACAACAAATATAGATACGCTTAAAACATATATTGAAGAAGAACAATTCGCCAAAGGCAGCATGCTACCTAAAATTGAATCTGCCATCTCCTTTATTGAAAATAATCCTAACGGTAGCGTGCTCATCACATCATTAAGCCAATTAGATGCAGCACTAGAAGGTAAAATTGGCACACTCATTACAAAATAGCATTTTAACGCATAAGTAGAAATTAATTTAAACATATTCATACAGTGCATCCTGTTATTCCACTCCTCTCCATTTCAAGCAGGGTGCACTTCCTTAATCAATCATGTAAAATACTAACCAAATTCAATTGATAGGCTTTTATTTTAGGTTAACTGTCGAAGGAGATGAAACCGTTGGAACAAGCGATCAATGATAATAAAAAGAAAAAACGTTTTAACTTTAGAATGCCAGGTGCATTTATGATTCTCTTTATCCTAACAGTTGTCGCAGTTATAGCAACTTGGATAATCCCCGCGGGTGCATACTCAAAACTTTCATATGAACCTTCATCCCAAGAATTAAAAATTGTCAATCCTCATCATCAGGTAAAAAAAGTTCCTGGAACACAAAAAGAGCTTGATCGATTAGGCGTTAAAATCAAAATAGAACAATTTAAATCTGGTGCAATTAATAAACCCGTTTCAATTCCTAATACTTACGAACGTTTAAAACAACATCCAGCTGGTCTTGATCAAATTACCAGTAGCATGGTTAAAGGAACCATCGAAGCCGTCGATATTATGGTCTTTATACTTGTTCTAGGTGGATTGATTGGCGTTGTTCAAGCGAGTGGGTCCTTTGAATCAGGATTGTTAGCACTTACTCAAAAGACGAAAGGCCACGAATTTATGCTTATCGCCTTTGTCTCTATACTTATGATTATAGGCGGAACGCTATGTGGCATTGAAGAGGAAGCTGTAGCGTTCTATCCTGTACTCGTTCCAATATTTATTGCGCTCGGATATGATTCTATTGTCTCAGTCGGTGCAATTTTCTTAGCAAGCTCTGTGGGTAGTACATTCTCAACAATCAACCCATTCTCAGTCGTCATTGCTTCTAATGCAGCAGGAACAACTTTTACTGATGGTCTTTATTGGAGAATAGGCGCTTGTATCATCGGTGCCATATTTGTTATTAGTTATTTATTCTGGTATTGTAAAAAAATTAAAAAAGATCCTAAATCCTCTTATTCTTATGAAGACAAAGCAGCATTTGAAAAACAGTGGTCTGTGCTTCATGATGACGGTTCTTCTGAGTTTACATTACGTAAAAAGATTATTCTTACGCTTTTCGTCCTACCATTCCCTATTATGGTTTGGGGCGTCATGACACAAGGATGGTGGTTCCCAGTCATGGCATCTGCATTCTTGATCTTTACCATTGTCATCATGTTTATTGCTGGAACAGGACAATATGGTTTAGGCGAAAAAGGCACTGTAGATGCATTCGTTAATGGCGCTTCAAGTTTAGTAGGTGTATCTTTAATCATTGGTTTAGCTCGAGGAATCAACTTAGTATTGAATAAAGGAATGATTTCTGACACAATCTTGCACTTTTCATCATCTATCGTGCAACATATGAGTGGGCCTTTATTTATCATTGTTCTGCTCTTTATCTTTTTCTGTTTAGGATTTATCGTGCCGTCCTCATCAGGATTAGCAGTACTATCTATGCCTATCTTTGCGCCATTAGCTGATACAGTAGGTATACCAAGATTTGTTATTGTTACAACATATCAATTCGGTCAGTATGCAATGTTGTTCTTAGCGCCTACTGGACTTGTAATGGCAACACTTCAAATGTTAAACATGCGCTACTCACACTGGTTACGTTTCGTATGGCCTGTTGTTGCGTTTGTTTTAATATTTGGTGGAGGCTTACTTATTACACAAGTTTTAATATACTCATAATCTTTTAACAGTGGAAAAAGATTTACCTATTCATAGTTATATCTTTTAGAAATGACGAAAAAAAGAACGCCTAGGACATTAATAGTCGTCCTAGGCGTTCTTAGCATATGAGCAGTCGATGCTTAAATAAAAAAGTTCTATATTCAAATTTCACATGCATGGGACGCTTCATTGTTGAAATAATCTAACTCATTCAATACTTACGCTCTCCCACTTCTTTATTAATCTTAACAAAAACCGTACGGGTTTAACTATATTCTAACATTCATTTTAAATATGTGATGATGTAAAACGGTCAATGACATCTTCTATTGCTTTATCCCAAAATGCATAATCGTGATGACCTGGCGCTTTTTTAAATTGATATGGAATACCTTTTTCATCTAAATAGTTCACAAAATCAATATTACCTTGATACAGTTCATCTTCAGTTCCACAAGTAATATATAGTTGTGGTAACGTTTGTCCATTGTCTATTGCTTGTTCAACTAAATAGTATGGATCAAAAGATGTCCCCGCGATATGTTGCGTATTACCTACAATTGCTTCTGGAGTAAAATCATACCATTGATATTGACCAATCATAGAAACATCATATGGCGCTGAAAGCATGGCGGCTTTTGAGAAACGATAACTTTGCGTTAATGCAAAGTTGATTGCACCATAACCTCCCATAGAGTGACCTGCTATAAAATTATCTTCTCTCTTTTTAGACAATGGAAATATTTGATGAACATAATCATAAACTTCTAGTATATAGTCATAATAACTATGTCCATAAGCCATATTTGAATAGAAACTATGATCAGCATTAGGCATCACCACTGCTAGTTGGTGGGTATTCGCATAGCGTTCTATACTCGTATATCTCATATAAGAGGACGTATCACTTGATAAACCATGTAGCAATAACATAGTTTTTAATGGTTTCGCATTTTCATTTGTATCAAAGTAACTTTTATCTTCTGGAAGAATGACATTAATCGTTTGATGCATTCCTAAAGTTTTAGATAAATAATTTAATGTAATATGAGCCATAATGTTGGATCACTCCTCCCTGTATAAAAAATTAAATCACTTACGTAGCTGGATCTAGCTTTTTCTCTAATAAACGTAATAAAACATCTATAAGTATGACAATGATAACGATAGGTATTGCACCTGCTAGAATAAATAGTGTTCCATCAGTTGCATTTGTACCTCTAATCACAATATCACCTAATGTTGGTGCACCAATAAATGAACCTACAGCTACGACACCAATAGCTACAACAAGGGCAATCCGAATACCACCTATAATAACCGAAAGTGACAGAGGTAACTCAATCATAGTTAATACTTGGTTACGCGTCATACCCATCCCTTTTCCAGCATCTTTAATATTTGGGTCAACTTCATTAATTCCTGTATACGTATTTTTAATAATAGGAAGCAAGGCATATAAGAACACAGTAAAAATGACTGTATTCATACCGAGTCCCATACTAAGCATTAATATCGCTAACATAGCAATAACCGGAACAGTTTGAATAATATTCGCAATAGTGATAATGACACCTGATAATTTACCAAATCGTGCAATGATGATACCAAGAGGTATGCCCACTAAACATGCTAGTAAAACACCGTAAACAGACATTAACAAATGATTAACAAACAATTCCCATAGGTAGCCAAAGTTCATTTGGTAGTAGTGAACGAGTTGTTGTATTAAATTCCCTTCCATGTTTATTGACCACCTTTCTGTTTATCTTTTTTATTGTCATCGTCTTCAAAATAATGATGTTTTTTCAAGAAGTCCTCTGCAACTGTTGCAGGCTCTTTCCCTTTACCATCAGCTTGATAATTTAATTCTTGCATTTGTTCTGTTGATATCTTACCTTCTAATTTTTTAACAATCGGTTTGAGGTCTGGCTTCTCTTTTAACAATTGATCTGATGCAAGTGGACTGGCATCGTATGGTGGGAAGAATCGACGATCATCTTCCAACACTTTTAAATCGTATGCTGAAATACGCCCATCAGTAGAATAACCTACGGCAACGTCTAATTTGCCAGAACTCAGTGCATCATAGACAAGACCAATTTGCATAGGTCTTACCGTACCGAAACTATAGCCATATTCTTTTTTAAATGCTGGATAACCGTCACCTTTACGATCCATCCATGAACTATCCATACCTACTCTTAAATCTTTAGCATGCTTTTCCAAGTCTGAAACAGTTTCTAAATGATATTTCTTAGCTGTCTCTTTTGTTACTATCAATGCATATGTGTTTTCAAAACCATATGAATTGAAGAAGGTTTGATTGTATTTCTTTTTAAATCCTTCTTGAGTCGCTTTCATAGCCTTTTTAGGATCTTTAATTGGATCTTCTTTCAACGCTCCTGTTAAGTCAGTGCCTGTATAACGCGTACCTGACATATTAGCTTGGCCACTTGTGACAGCATTATGTTGAATCGTACTTGAACCTAAATTATTAATTAAGGTAGGTTTAATTTCACCTTTTGTATCATGTTCAATAAGTAATCTCAGCATGTGCGATATAATTTGCGATTCACTTGTTCCTAAACTTGTGATTCTAACATCGTCATCTGAATGACTATTTTTTAAGCCGGGTAAGTTACATCCAGATAACACTGTTAGACATAATACTAAAACAATCAAATATTTTTTATAATTCTTCATATTATCCTCCTTCAATGATTATCTGGAAACTTTTAATCCTTTAGGTACAACCCATTTTTCAATCAGTGATAAAACATAATCTACAATAAGTGCAATAGCAGTGACAAGAATAGTTGCAGTAATAATCATACTCGGTTCAAATAGCGCTAATCCGTTAAAGATAAAATCACCTAAACCACCAGCACCAACATAACTTGCCAATGTTGCCCAACTAATAACGTAGACAGAAGACAGTCTAATTCCACTAAGTATTAATGGTAATGCGAGTGGCAACTCCACATCTTTCATCAATTGAAAGTTAGTCATTCCCATACTACGTCCTGCTTCTCTAAGGTTGGAATCTATATTTTGAATGCCTATAATCGTATTATTTAAAATTGGTAATAATACATATAAAAATAACGCTATAATTGCAGGTGTTTTTCCTACACCAAATAATGGAATCATTAAAGCTAATACCGCTAATGTAGGTATCGTTTGTAAAACGCCTGCTATCGTCAATGACACTTTCGAAAGCTTTTCCTTTTTAGATAATAAAATGCCTAAAGGAACCGCTACGATTATTGCAATAACCAATGCCACTATCGATATGTACAAATGTTCGAATGTCTTTGTAAATAACATACCACTATGTTCCGAAATAAACTTTATCATGGTGTCTCAACTCCTGTGGATTCGGGTTCAACAATCCCAGAATGATTATCATTGTTATCCGATTCTAACTCTCCCCAAATACTGTCATAAACAATGTCTACAAGGTTAGCTCGAGTGACAAGGCCTAATAATGTTTTATTATCACTGTCAACAACGGGTACATTACGTACATTGCGTTTAAGAATTGTACGAACAGAATCTTGTAACTTACTATCAATACGTACTCTATAAATATCTCGTTGCATCGTATCTATAAGTTCTTTATGATGTCTTAATCCTTCGTTAATATCTTCAATATCTAAATAACCCAATAAATGCTCATCATTGCCGACAACAAATATCGTATCGACTCTTTTCTCTCTCATAATATTCACCGCATCATTAAGAGAACGGTCAACATGTACTGTCACGGGTTTAATCATCGCATCTTTAACTGTACGGATATTAGGTCTATCTTGAATTAAGCGATTCTGACCAATAAAGTCTCTAACGAAATCATTCGCTGGACTACGTAAAATATTATCTGGCGTGTCATATTGAACCACCTGTCCATTTGTCATAATACATATTTTATCTGAAAGTTTGATTGCTTCATCCATATCATGTGTAACAAAAATGAATGTCTTTCCTAATTGTTGTTGTAATTTTTTGACTAAGTCTTGTAATGTATCTCTTGTGATTGGATCGAGTGCACCAAACGGTTCATCCATTAAAATAATATCTTGTTCAGCTGCGAGTGCTCTTACAACACCAATACGTTGTTGTTGACCACCTGATAGTTCTGAAGGATATCGATCTAAATACTCTTCTGGTAAATCTACTAAGCGTATAAGTTCTTTCGCTTTCTCATCCTTTTTCTCTTGTGACCATTTTAATAACTTTGGTACGAGAACAATATTCTCTTTCACTGTCATATGTGGCATTAAGCCGATTTGTTGTATGACATAACCGATACTGCGACGAAGCTCAACCGGATTAAGCTCTTTGATATTTTTACCGTCAATGGTAATTTCTCCCTCTGTAGATTCAATCATACGATTAATCATTCTAAGGGCAGTTGTTTTACCGCTACCACTTGTCCCAATAAATGCAATAAAGTCTCCTGATTCAATGTCTATGGTCATATTATCTAAAGCTTTTTTACCACCTGCATAGACCTTTGATAAGTTTTTAATACTTAACATATGTCCATTCCTTTCTATAGGTAATTCAATTTGTTAAAAAATAAGGACTCATTGTGATGTTATACAAAGTAAACTAAGTAAGAACAAGGCACAAAAGAGTCCTTAAATCATATTCATCTAAATTCTAAGTTGTATTACTCTTTGCTTTTTGACTTTTTCTTGATGCCGATACGATGACCTATATATTGAGATGTCGTCTCCACATTTTCTATATTATAATAGCGTTTGATGTTATTCAAAATGTCGTTCGGAAATGCTGAAGGTCTTCCTGAAGTCGTATCAATGCCCATCAGCATCACTTCATATGTTGCACATAAATCATCATCTGCATTAAACATTTCCATTAGGACATGTAATCGTTTGCTATCATAATCGTGAAGATGCACTTTAACAATGACATCTTCATTTTCTTTCATTTCATTAAGAAACATGACATGATTTTCTAAGGTGAATACGGTATATTGATAAGATTGAATGGCATCAATAGTTAATCCTAAATGACCTAACCAATCATCTGTTGTATCACTGAAAATTCGGTTATACATTGCATCATTTAGGTGCCCGTTATGGTCTACCCAATCACGATGCACTTTTGTGTGAAACACATATTGTTGATTCATCTTTGTAACTCCGCTCCGTTAGACTTTTTCATCGCTTTACTATCACTTGGCCAATATTGTTCTGCTAATTCTTTCACTTTAATTAGAAATTCGTTTCTTTTTTGATCAAGTTCAGACATTGTATATCCTTGAGAAGATGCTTCACTACCACTTACTACTTTATGATATAAGTCATCTGTCAGTTCAGGCGCGATGAGTTTTGTCCAAGGTTTTTTTAAAGCTGGCCCAAATTGTTTTAACATATGACGCATACCACCTTCACCACCTGCCAAGTGGAACGTCATAAATGGACCATATTGTGCATAACGTAAACCTGCTGCATGGGTAAACGCCTTATCAACTTCCTCTGTTGTTGCAATACCATCATTAACTATGTGCAATGATTCACGCCATAATGCTTCCATAAGACGATCTGCAATATGTCCTTCTATTTCATGACGCACATGTAAAACATCCATACCAATACTTTCATAAATCTGTTCGGCTTTAACTGTGGTTTCTTCAGATGTTTGCTTACCTGGCACAATTTCGACTAATGGCAAAATATACACCGGGTGAAATGGATGGGCAACAACTAATCGTTCAGGATGTGATAAGTTAGCTTGTAATTCTGAAGGCATAATTCCTGATGTACTTGAACCAATTGTTGCTTCAGGTTTCGCATAAAAATCAATCTCTTTTAATACAGCGTCTTTAATTTCTTCTACTTCTGGTACATTTTCTTGAATATGATCCGCATCTTTGACCGCTTCTTCTAAATGTGGTGTAAATGTTAAGTTTTGAATTGATGCATTTTCAGCAAGGCCCATTTGCTCTGCGTAAGGCCAATTTTGTTTAACTTGTGTCAACATGCGTTCATATGCACCTTCACTTGGATCAGTAGCAATCACTTCATGACCATGCGCAAGCATTCTAGTAATCCATCCACTACCAATTACACCTGTTCCAACAACTGCGAATTTCATTATTTGTCTCCTTTACCATGAGGATTTCTAAGATTAAATTTTTCTCTTGCTTCAGCAGGTGTAAGTGGCTCAATGTCGAGCTCTGCTAAAATTCTTTTTGCCTCTTCTACCAATGCTTCATTCGTTGCTTTTACACCTTTTCTTAAATAAATATTATCTTCTAATCCAACACGAACATTTCCTCCACGTTGCGCAACTTCTCTTACAGTTGGGAGTTGCATCTTACCAATGCCAAATGCTGACCAATGTGCATTTTCTGGTATACGTGATTTAAGATATTCTATTGTTTCAGGATCATTTTCTGCACCCCAAGGAATACCTAAACAAAATTGGAACATAGGGTCTCCATCAATTAATCCTTCTTCTATCATTTGTTTGGCAAAACTCACATGACCTGTATCAAAACATTCAAGCTCAGGCTTGACTCCCGCATCTTTAACCATTTGTGCTTGTTTACGTAACCACGATACAGGGCTTAAGTATATTGCATCTCCCATATTGACACTGCCACAATCTAATGTACACATTTCTGGTAATAAGTCACCAATAGGTTTAAAACGTTCTTCTGGTGTTTGAATCCAAGTTCCTTCTCCACCTGTCTCTGGATGTTCTAGACTTGGAATGAAGTCTCCACCGCCACCAGATGTCACATTAATGACGATATCTTCATCAGCTTCTCTGATTAATCTAACTGTTTCAGCATACAGTTCTGGATCATGACTTACTCCTCCAGTTTCAGGATCTCTTACATGAATATGTGCGACAGTTGCTCCTGCTCGTGCACATTTAATTGCTGAATCTGCAAGTTCTTGTGGTGTAACTGGTACGTTCTCATTTTTTTGTATTGTATCTCCAGCGCCAGTAATAGCTGCTGTTAAAACAACTTTTTGCATCATTAACACCTCTAAAAGTTTTATTTTCTATGACATTGATTACTATACCAACTAGTCGGTTTAGTTTCAACTGACTTTACACAAAAAAGAACAGAGCGATGTACGAGACATCACCCTGCTCTATGGATATAGCTTATTTAATTTTTTTCTATTTGCATCTTTAAACGTTCAATAACTTTCTCTCTCATTTCTTCATCTATAGCACTAATTCCGAATATTTCCGACAACCATAAACCATCGACAGCTAAACGAATAATGGTAGCATCTACCTCATCTAACCCGTCGTGTGTAATTTGATATTGCCATTCTTGATATGAGGTCTTTAATGGGGATAATAAACTTCTATTAGTCCCTTGCGCCGCTAACATTCCAGAAGTAATAGGCGCATTATCCGTACGATGTGCTCTTGTCGCTTCTATAAATGCGTTGAGCCATTGCCCTTTTTTGTTCTTTTCATTATCGATATGTTGGTTCACGTTATCTCTGTACAAATTATTGGCATAGTTAACCAGCTCTTTGATGAGTTCATCTTTACTTTTAAAATGATAAAATAAACCACCTTTACTTATTCCAGCCCTTTGAGCTACAGCATCCAACGTGAGATAATCACCACCCTTTTCATTAATAATAGCTGCGGCCGATTCTAATATTAATTGTCTTTTGGAAGTTCTAGGCATTTCGTCACCTTCTTTATCGAATTCTAAATAATATATAATTGTAATTATTTAACACTTTTTCAACACCCATACTTATCGAGTGTATTTATTTTATAAACAACTTTTCTTAAATTCAACTTTATTAACATGAATTGTATTTATTAATAACGATTTACTTATTACTATATGTCACAAACATATAAAAAGTAAACTTATCATATAATATATGTTCCTCTGTCAACGTCGGTTAATTATGAAAAAATATTAAGTAGCTCCATTCCGTTGCTTAATACTTTTTTATTCACTTATAAAAATCCAAGAAAAAAGAGAGCGAATTCGCCCTCTCTTTTGTGTATAGTAGTACTATTAAATTTTATATCACTAGCAATTAATATACTTATTAATAAAATGATGTATTTAAAAACTATAATAATCTTGAAATATAATTATTAAGAAATTCGCAGTTATATCATTTATTAACCCAACCTTTATTGTACGTGGGACGATTTTTTAGCAGTCATAAAGTATACAATAATACCAATAATGAAACCAATAAGTGCTGGAACAATCCATCCCATACCAATGTTAAAGAATGGGAGATAATTTTCACCAAATCCAATGATTGTTTGTGCAAATTTTGTATTAACAAAGAACTCTGGACTTGCTTTCACACCATCTACAAATGCCGCCACCATTGTAAATAATGTTGTAAATCGATAGACAATCTTAGAATGTTTAAATAATGGACTAAGTAATGCTAATAAAATTAAAGTAATCGCTAAAGGATAAATGAACATCAACACTGGTGTTGAATACATAATAATTTTTGTTAAACCTACATTAGCAAATATACAAGCTAATATACTCACCCCAGTAGCTAACCAAAGATAGTTAGATTTAGGGAATAACTCTGTAAATGTTTCCGAAAAGGCTGTGATCAATCCTATTGCTGTTTTCAGACATGCCACAATGATGATGAGTGACAAAATAATAATTCCGTAATCCCCTAAATAATGTTGTGCAATCTGAGCAAGCGCAATACCACCATTTTCACTTACTTTAAAACGACCTAAACTCATCGTACCCATTAAAGCTAATAAAGTATAAATAACGCCCATAGCTATAATACTAATCGTACCTGATTTTAAAGTTTCTTTAGCGATTGTATTCGGATTAGTAATCCCCAACTTTTTAATTGTAGTAACAATGATAATACCAAATGCTAATGATGCCAAAGCATCTAATGTATTATATCCATCGATAAACCCTTTGAGTAACACGCTATTGCTATAATCAGCACTTACTGGCGCATGACTAATTCCACCCATAGGACGGATAAATGCAAGCACAACAACAATTCCAAGCAAGATGAGAAAGACCGGATTTAAGAATTTTCCAATATAGTCTAATATTTTAGAAGGTTTACGCGAAAATAACCACGCTACTCCGAAGAATAAAATACTAAAAATAGGCAACAACGCTTGGGCTGTACCAGATGAAATAAATGGTGAAAATGCTATTTCAAATGACGTCGTCGCAAGTCTTGGCAACGCAAAAAACGGACCTATAACAAGATACAAGCCAATTGTGAACAAATAACCATATATTTTACTTATCCTTGAGGAAATTTCAAAGACCCCGTTTGTTTTAGATACACCTATCGCTATAATTCCTAAAAAAGGTAGTCCGATAGCCGTGATAAGAAATCCTAAATTGGCGGTCCATACATTTGCCCCCGCAGTTTGACCTAAGTGAATTGGAAAAATGAGATTTCCAGCACCAAAAAATAGACCAAACAGCATTGAGCCGATAAATAGATTCTCTTTTAATGTTAGTTTATTTTTCATCGTTAATTATGTATCTCCTAATAATATGTATTATTAGCTATTATACATGATTTTAACCGTCTGCGTGGCACGAAGTTATATTTATATATATATGTATTATTACATCTTAATCTCATCACTTTTCATTTTATAACATGATTCAAACTATAAATAATGAAAATTTTTTAATATTGCTATACATTGTTGTTTTTATAAGAAATGTTAAGTCAATATTTATTTTTTATTAAAAATCCATTTGTTTTGGCATATAATTTTTAATAAATAAAAGTTTTTGATAATATTAAGTGTACAAGGATTTTTATTTTTTATTAAAAAGTAAAAATCATTACTAAAAATGAGGAGGACTGTGAAATGACTGTATTGAGTGAGCAAGACAAAATAAGATTATTAGCTGATATCGTCAAGATTCAAACTGAGAATGATCATGAAATTGAAGTATGTGAGTACTTAAAAGACCTGTTAAGTCAATATGATATTGATTCTAAGATTGTTAAAGTTAATGATTCACGCGCTAATTTAGTTGCTGAAATTGGTAGTGGCGCTCCAGTCTTAGCAATCAGTGGACACATGGATGTTGTAGATGCTGGTGACCATGATGATTGGACTTTTCCTCCATTTGAACTCACAGATAAAGATGGCAAGTTATTCGGCAGAGGTACCACTGATATGAAAGGTGGTCTTATGGCGATGGTCATCGCGATGATTGAATTAAAACAATCAAACGCATTAAAGCAAGGTACGATACGTTTATTAGCTACTACAGGAGAAGAGACGGAACAATATGGTGCACAATTACTAGCTGATGAAGGTTACTTAGATGATGTGAGTGGTTTAATTATTGGCGAACCAACTAGTAATATCGCTTACTATGCTCATAAAGGTTCTATGAGTTGTGTAGTCACAGCGAAAGGTAAGGCTGCACATAGTTCTATGCCACACCTAGGTACAAATGCTGTTGATATTTTAGTTGATTTTGTAAATGAAATGAAACAAGAATATAAAAATATTAAAGAACATGATAAAGTACACGAGTTAGACGCTGTTCCAATGATTGAGAAACATCTCCACAGAAAAATTGGTGAAGAAGAATCACATATCTACTCTGGATTTGTAATGTTAAACTCTGTATTCAATGGTGGTAAACAAGTTAATTCTGTTCCTCATAAGGCGACAGCTAAATATAATGTAAGAACTGTTCCAGAATATGACAGTACTTTCGTGAAGGATTTATTTGAAAAAGTCATTCGTCATGTGGGTGAAGATTATTTAACTGTAGATATACCTAGCAGTCACGATCCAGTGGCAAGTGATCGTGATAATCCTCTTATTCAAAATATTACACGTATTGCACCGAATTATGTACATGAAGACATTGTTGTGAGTGCATTGATTGGTACAACTGATGCATCTAGTTTCCTAGGAACAAATGAAAATAACGTGGATTTTGCTGTCTTTGGACCTGGTGAATCTATTATGGCGCATCAAGTTGATGAATTTATTAGAAAAGATATGTATTTAAGTTACATTGATGTTTATAAAGATGTATTTAAAGCATATCTAGAAAAATAAACTATTTAAAACTTATGAATCATATTTTTATTAAATAAAGTTAATTGACATATATTTTAAACTCAGTTTATCGACTGATTAAACGTAAAGAAGCCTGAGACAACCACTGATGTCTCAGGCTATTACTATATTTATCTTTCTATAATGTTACAGGTATTTTGCCATTAAAGTTAACATAACGATAAGCTTCTTTAACCGCTTCATCGTCAGGCGGTTCAACATTTTCGAGTTGATAAGGAATGCCTAAATTTTTCCACTTATGCACACCGAGTTGATGATATGGTAAGATTTCAAACTTTTCAACGTTATCCAAAGAATTAATAAATTCTCCTAGTTTTATCAAATCTTCTTTATCATCCGAAATACCAGGTACTAAAACATGTCTAATCCAAACAGGTTGTTTCATATCAGATAATTTACGTGCAAACTTTAAAATATGTGTGTTAGGTTTGCCTGTTAATTTGATGTGCTTATCATTATCAATATGTTTAATATCTAATAAGATTAAATCTGTATGCTTTTGCAATTCATCAAAATGACGATTAAATGCTGGCGTATCATTCACACATCCCGCAGAAGTATCAATGCATGTGTGAACACCATTCGCTTTTAATTCTTTGAATAATTGCTCCAAGAAAGGCATTTGTAGTAATGGTTCACCACCACTGACTGTTACCCCACCACCTGAAGCTTCAAAGTAAGGTTTGTACGGTAAGATTTCATTTACCATTTCATCAACCGTCACTTCTCTTGATGGTTCGTTAATCTTCCAAGTGTCTGGATTATGACAATATAAACATCTTAACAAACAACCTTGAGTAAATAATATATATCTAAGTCCTGGCCCGTCGACAGTGCCCATACTTTCAACGGAGTGTAAGTGTCCTTTAAGCATTTTGCTCCCACCTTAAATTTATTACATAGATTCGTGGAATGTACGTGAAATAACATCTAATTGTTGTTCACGTGTTAATTTAATGAAGTTTACAGCGTATCCAGATACACGAATCGTTAATTGTGGATACTCTTCTGGGTGTTCCATTGCATCAATTAATGTTTCTCTATTAAATACGTTAATGTTGAGGTGATGACCATGTTGCATTGCATAACCATCTAACATACTAGTTAAGTTTTTATTTTGATCTGCTTCTTCTTTACCTAGTGATTTCGGTACGATACTAAATGTATTTGAGATACCATCTTTACAGCAATCGTAAGGTATTTTAGCTACTGAACTTAGTGAAGATAATGCACCTTTTTGGTCACGACCATGCATTGGGTTTGCGCCAGGTGCAAATGGTTCGCCAGCTTTACGTCCATCTGGTGTGTTACCAGTTTTCTTACCATAAACAACGTTTGAAGTAATTGTTAATACACTCATTGTGTGTTCAGAATTACGGTATGTTTTATGGCTACGTAATTTAGTCATGAAACGTTCAACTAAATCTACTGCAATTTCATCAACACGACTGTCATTATTACCATATTTAGGGAAGTCGCCTTCGATTTCAAAGTCAGTTACAAGACCTTCATCGTTACGGATAGGTTTAACTTGTGCATATTTAATCGCTGATAAAGAGTCAGCTGCTACAGACAATCCGGCAATACCAGTTGCCATTGTGCGAATAATTTCTGTATCATGTAAAGCCATTTCAAGACGTTCATAGCTATATTTATCATGCATATAGTGAATGATATTTAATGAGTTGATATATACGCCAGCTAACCAGTCCATCATTTTTTCATATCTTTCGAAGACTTCATCATAATCTAGTACGTCTGATTTAATACCTTCATAACTTGGCCCAACTTGTTTACCAGATTTTTCATCTTTACCACCATTGATAGCGTAAAGTAATGCTTTAGCTAAGTTAGCACGTGCACCGAAGAATTGCATTTGTTTACCAATCTTCATGGCAGATACACAGCAAGCGATACCATAATCATCGCCATAGCTTTCACGCATTAAGTCATCATTTTCATATTGGATTGAGCTCGTTTTAATACTCATTTTAGCACAATAGATTTTGAAGTTTTCAGGTAAGCGAGTAGACCATAATACTGTTAAGTTTGGTTCTGGTGCTGGACCTAAATTATCTAATGAGTGTAAGAAACGGAATGAGTTTTTAGTTACCATTGGACGTCCGTCAATACCTACACCACCGATAGATTCAGTTACCCAAGTTGGATCTCCAGAGAATAATTCATTATATTCAGGCGTACGCGCGAATTTAACGATACGTAATTTCATAATGAAGTGGTCAATGATTTCTTGAACTTCTTGTTCAGTGATGTCACCATTTTGTAAATCACGTTCAGCATAAATATCTAAGAATGTTGAAGTACGTCCTAAACTCATTGCTGCACCATTTTGTTCTTTGATAGCAGCTAAATATGCTAAGTATAACCATTGCACAGCTTCTTTGAAGTTAGTAGCAGGACGGCTAATATCAAATCCATATTTTTGACCTAATTCTTTTAAATCTTGAAGTGAACGATATTGCTCTGATAATTCTTCACGTAAACGAATTACATCTTCAGACATTTCAGTAGACATTGTGTTAAAGTCTTTAAGTTTTTGTTCCATTAAGAAGTCTACACCGTATAAAGCAACACGACGATAGTCTCCGATAATACGTCCACGTCCGTAAGCATCTGGCAAACCAGTAATAATACCAGCTTTACGACAATTTAACATTTCTCTTGAATATGCATCGAATACACCTTGGTTGTGCGTTTTACGATATTCAGTGAAGATTTTTTCTGTTTCTGGATCTAATTCGTAACCATACGCTTCACATGCTGCTTTTGCCATACGAATACCACCGAATGGTTGCATAGAACGTTTGAATGGTTTTTCAGTTTGAACACCAACAACCTTTTCTAAATCTTTGTCTAAGTAACCGGCGTCATGAGAAGTGATTGTCGATGCCACTTTAGTATCCATGTCCCACATGCCACCGCGCTCACGTTCTTCTTTTGATAATTGCATTACTTGATCCCATAAAGTTTCAGTTGCTTTTGTAGGACCTTCTAAAAATTCATCGTCACCTTCATATAATGAATAGTTCAATTGTATGAATTCTCTCACGTCTATATTTTTATTCCAACGACCTGTTTTAAATCCTTGCCAAGCATTAGTATGATTATTTGTTTCTAACATACTCTCCGCCTCCATTTCGTATTGTTAACGTTTTCAACGACAGTATACCATGAATCATGTGATTAATTTCACATAATTTGTGGCATATTTTCTACTAAAGTTTGTATAAATTACGAACCTGTGACAGAAGTTATAACAGTTTGTGAATAAATTATCCTGTTACATAACAGTTTTCTGAAAAATTCCTTCTATAATGAAACCTCATAGCAAGAAAAATTCACTATCTTATAACGACAAGTAAAACAAAACCTGAGACAACAATTGTCTCAGGTTTGTTTGGTATATATAGTCTATCTATGACTAAATTAAAATTAATTTTATATACTTTTTCAACTAAAATCTCAATATAGAGCATTGTATTTACATATTCTACAGAAAAACCAAGATAGTATTCGAAACCACTAATGAAAAACTGAATTCTGTTCCATCTTTTATTCTACTATCTTAATCTGTTTCGATTTTTAATTATACGTTTTTCTTCTTAAAAATCCATACAACCAAAATTAAGAAAATAAGAATGTAAACAATATTTCCAATAAATAATTCATGTAATTCTAGTTTAGTCAATTCTTTAAACGCTTTATTATCTATGACTTGTATTTGAATATTCATCATATTTATTGGATTCCATTTTAACCATTCCCATTTGTTAATGATAGCAAAAAGTATTCCCGAAATAATAGACACAGCAAAATAAAAAATAATACCAACTGCTATAGATACACCTGGACTTTTCATAATACATGAAATTAACAATGTTAAGCTGATGAGTAACCACATAGCAACAAATACGCCTAATGTTCTCAACAATAAATCACTTAATAATGATTCTTTATTCTGAGATGCTTCAATCAAACTTGTATCACCATTGAAAATCAAATGAAGTACAATAGTGATTCCTAAAAAGATTGCAAATATAATGATTGAATAGATGAATAATGTAATGATTTTACTTATTACAATGCTGATACGTGAATATTTTCTATATAATAAGTTCTTAATGGTACCATAATGAAACTCCATGGTAATGATTGTACTTGCTTGAATAATGAGTAAGAAAATAGCCCATGAAAATGATGAATAACCATTTTTAAAGTTTTCTTCAGGACTAAATATTGATGAGTACTGACTACTAACAATCGCCAAAATTAGCATAATTGCTATAATTACAATAGGAATAATAAACGTTGATTTCTTCTTAAATAGTTTAAAACACTCTTGTTTGATTAATGTTCCCATCTTAATTGTCACCTTCTTTATCAATTATATTCAGTAAGATATTTTCTAAATCGTCTTCATCTTCTTGATTTAATTCTTCTCTTGTAGTTTGTTTTATAATCTTACCCTCATCAATAATTAAAATGGAATCTGTAATTTTGACTAACTCACTTAAAATGTGACTTGAAATAAGAAACGTCGTACCTTGTTTGGCTGTCTCAACAATAAGTTCCCTTACATCTCTGACAGCTTTTGGATCAAGTCCATTCATTGGTTCATCCAATACAATTAATTGTGGATGATTTAAAAAAGCGATTGCGATTCCCAATTTCTGTTTCATACCTAAAGAATATGTTTTAGCTTTTTTATGTATGTATCTATCCATTTTCAATTTTTTCACTATATCATCGATAGCATTTTTTTCTTTACTTTCACATAATAACTTTAAGTTATCGTAACCTGTTAAAAATGGATAAACACCTGGACTTTCTATGAGCGCACCTGTATTGGATTTGTTATTTGTATTCGCGCGAACCTTATAACTTCCATCTTGATAGTTAGATAATCCTAAAATTACTTTCATCAATGTCGTTTTTCCGGCGCCATTTGCTCCAACAAGTCCTACAATTTGCCCTTCGTCCAATTTAAATGAAACATCTTGAATAATTGGCATCCCCTTAATCTTCTTCGTTAATTGATCAACTTGTAAAATTGTCACTCTAAAACACTCCCTTTCATTTCTAATAACTAAGAATTATTTCGTATTATGCTATAGGAAAAGTTCAATATACTAAATTTTCTATAGCTAATTCGTTATAAAAACACAATATTTAAGTTTCTATAACATTCTCACTTAAGATAATTGAATTAAAATAATACTTAAAGAATCTTTTAATTCTTAAACCTTAACATAACGATGCTACCATTAAATTACCTAAGTAAATTTTTAAAAAATCAGTATAATAATTGAAAACTCACTTAAAGTAATCACAAATATAACAAGGCAAGCATTATATTTCTATAAGTGGTACAGTGAATAATCAATAAACGTCATACCACTTCATGCACGATTGTAACATTTTAATATACATTTTGTAATTAATTATTAAATTATATTTAAAAAACATATATTACACATCTTTGCCTAATAATTTTTGGTGTTAATTCAATAAATTTATTCAAAAATTAATGAAAAATATAGTGTTGGTTCACTTTATGTATGTAGTAACATTAATGTGATTTTTTATCATTTTAAAATACTACCTATTAAATAAAAATCTGTCATATAAAAAATGAGCCTACTTCTCTAATATAACTCGACAAAAAACGATTCATATTAGAGAAAACGACTCATTTTACATGTGCGGGAGTGTAACCTCAGACAAACTGGAGGCTCCCTTTTAATTTATCATTATTTTTATGTAGTGCTGCTATGAGGCTTTAGAAACACTTTGTCCTTGTCTAATTTTACTGAATATCATTGCAATAGTAACCAATAAAGCGCATAAAATATACATCCATTTAAATCCTATCGTATCTGATATTGGCCCCATGAGCACACCTCCTAGTGAAATCCCTAAATCTGCACATGCTATAAACAATCCTAATAACATATTACGTCCTATCTTTGGTAAGACAAAACTTAAATACGTTGTCAATGTAGGATAAACGAGCGCTTGTGTTATTCCAATAAAGATTGCACTTATATATACAAATATACTCAATATTTGTGGTCCAAAAGCTACAATGATTGAAGCAATCATCAGTAACGTTAAGACAATCATCATAAACCGGTGATGCCATAAACCATCAGATGGTACATACTTACGTAAATAAAATCTAGCTATCACTACTGTAATGGCTTGAATTGTAAGGAAAATACCTGCATTCGCGAAACCTTCCCTAACTGTATATAATGGTATAAAAGTACTCATCGCACCAAACACTATAGATGACAAAATCATAATCATACCACTGCAGAAGAGTGCTTTATTTTTAAAAAATTGGACATATACAGTCATTGCATTAAAAGGTAAGACTTCTTCTTTTGGTGCTACCTCTTTTTGTGTATTTGCAAAAGTAGTTCTATAACCAAATAAGGTTGTTGTTACTGCAATAAAAATCATAACAATAGCAAATATGGTCATATTTTCCACGTGCCAAATCCCAACTGCAATTAATGGTCCTAATAAATTGGGAATTGTTGAAAACAATGAATAGAGAGATACACCTTCTGAACGATATTTTTCAGGTAAAGCATCTATAATACCCAATTGTAAAGACATTGAGAAGAATGCCGTACACACACCTTGCATAATACGTGCAACCAAATAACCTTCAAGTCCTGTAAACCCATATAATACCAGTGCCATAGCATTAATCAATAATATAATACGCAATACTTTAATCGGACCTACACGAGCAATAATTTGACCAGCCCAAGGGCGAAATAGCATTGCCGTTAGCATATAAGCCCCCATTACAATTCCAATTACGGTATTCGTCGCCTCCAAATCATGTCCTCTTAGAGGTATGAAAACATTGAGTATGGCATTCGCACTAAAAAACATCAATGTTAAAATATATAATCTTAAAAATGGCCAAGACATGGCACCTTTCATATTGTCACTCCTTAGATTGATAGTTGTTTATCAATCAGTTCTCTTGTATAACCATTTTGTTGCCTATGCAATTCACTTATAGATGTCCTAGCTTCGATACAGCCATTTTTAAAAATAAGCAAGTCATCACATATATACATCGCAGCTTGTATATCATGAGTAATAAAGATATAACTCAGCTGATGTGAGTGACGTAACCTTTTCAATAAATCTAATATTTGTGTTTGCATAGACATATCTAATGAACTAATCGCCTCATCAAATAATATATAATCTGGTTGCATACATATCGCACGTGCAATAGCTACACGCTGTGCTTCTCCACCTGAAAGCATATGTGGATAACAATACAAACAATCAGATTTTAACCCTACTTCACGTAGTAACGCTGTTACATACTCTTCCATATTCTCCTTTGATGTACATCGACACTGATTCATTACTTCAAACAAAATATCTTTGACAGTATGAAAAGGATGCAAAGAAGAAGTATAGTCTTGAAAAACCGCAGCAATTCGATGACGTCTCACTTTTTTTAAATGAACAGGCTGACCGTCCAACGTCACTTGTCCTTGATCTGGTTTTTCTAGTCCTAAAATCATACGACTCAACGTAGACTTTCCACTTCCACTTTCTCCAATAATTGCTATTGATGCACCAGTGGGGCAATCAAATGACACACCTTTAACTACAGGAATACGTTTATCACGAAATATTGATTTTTTTCCATAAAATTTAATAACATTTTGAACTTTAAGCATTGAAATCACCCCTCAGCACTAACTGAAAATAATCATGAATTGTCTTTTTAGTAGATAATAAATAAGCTGTATAGTGATGACGAGGTTGTTGTAATACCATATTTGTTCGGCCTTCTTCTATCACGCGACCTTCTTTCATAACTACAACACGATCTGCAATTTTATTAATCACTGTGAGGTCATGAGATATAAAAATCATGGCGCAATCAAAATGATGTTTTATATCTTTAAAAGCATTGATAACTTCATATTGTGTAATGGTATCTAATGCTGTGGTAGGCTCATCAGCAATAATCAATTTAGGTTTCAATGCCAATGCTAGTGCAATCATCATACGTTGAAGCATCCCACCTGACAACATGTAGGGATATGCTTTTAATAACGAACGGGGATCTTTCAACTTCATATACGTCATATAATGAATGAGTTCTTGTTTTATTTGTTGCTTTGATAATGTCGTATGTGCACGCAAAGTTTCAATCATTTGCTTCCCCACTTTAGTTGAAGGATCAAATGCTCGTGTTCCTTGTTGCATAATCATAGCAATATCTTTACCACGAATTTTGCGTAGTTGCTTTTCAGTTATTGTATTTAAATTTTGATGTTCAAAAAAGATATCTCCGCTTACAGATAAACGTTGAGCATTTAAACCTATTAATGCTTTACAAGTAATCGATTTTCCGCTTCCACTTTCTCCAATAATACCTAATGTTTCACCACATTGAACTGTGAAATTCACGTTATCAACGAGTGTCTCATCTGACCATGTGTCCTTAATTCTTAAATGCGCTACTTTAAGCAATGTCATGTGCTTTCACACCTTTCTTCAATGCCAGTCGTTTCTCTTTAGAGGACATACGTGGATCAATCGCCATTTGTAAAGCATCTGATAAAAAGTTAAACGCCATTACAATTATGACGATAGCCACACCTGTTGTCATCATCATTCCAGGATGTGTGAACATTACTTTTCGTGCTTCATTAAGCATCATCCCCCATTCGGCTGTAGGTGCCTTAACACCTAATCCAAGGAACGAGAATCCTGACATTTGTAATATCATTGAGCACATCGAACTACTAGCAATAATCGCTATGTCAGTAAAGGTTAGTGGCAAAATATGTTTGCGAATGATTGTTAAATCATTCATACCAATTACTTTGGCAAATTTTACATGATCAGCTTCAATATATTGCATTACACTGGTTCGAATCACGCGACAAAACCACGCCCATCGAGTCAATATAAACGCAATGATAATATTTTCTACACCCATGCCAAACAACGTAATCAATGCCAATGTCACCACATAACTTGGAAAAGCTAACATCACATCGCATATACGCATAATTATTGCATCGATATAACCTGGGAAATAACCTGAAATAAACCCAAGTATCGCTCCTATCACAACGGAAATAATCAATGCGACAAATACATATAACAAACTAGGTCTTATGGCGTATATTATCCGTGTTAATACGTCCCGGCCTAAATGGTCTGTCCCCAACCAGTGAGACCAACTTATACCAGCAAATTTATTTGCTGTATCAATGTGATTCGGTTCATAAAATGTAATTAAAGGAGCTAAAACTCCAAGCACTACGTAGATTGTAATAATAGCTATAGCAACTATGGCACCTCTATCTTGAAATAGACGACGTAACACAATCATTTCATTGCCTCCCTTAAACGCGGATTTAATATTGCATTAATGATATCTGCAAGTGTATTAAAAAGAATAAACAACACCGCGACAATGAGCACGTATGCTTGAATTACTGGAAAATCATGTTCAGTAATCGCTTTAACACTTAATGGTCCTAAACCTGGCCACGCAAATACATTTTCAATAACGACTAAACCTCCCATGATCATTGGTATCGACATACAAAAAATAGATACGGCTACCTGTAATGCATTACGTAATACATGCAGCAACATTGTCAGACGAGGTACACCACTAGCTTTTAAATACAAAACATAATCTTCATTTAATTGTTCAAGCATAGATCGCCGGACATTTCTAAAATAAATTCCTGCATAGGTAATCGTAATAACAAAGACTGGAAGAATATAACTTTCTGGACCTGTGAGTCCTGAGGTTGGTAATAAATTGAGTTTTACAGATACATAAATAACTAATATTGAAGCTACCCAATATGAAGGCAGAGCTGTTAGTAGAAAAGCTATTGAACGTATAGCATGATCTGTAAATCGACCACTAGTCAAAGCACTCACTATGCCTAGAACAACAGATGTTATCATCACCACCACACTGGAAATCAAAGTGAGTTTTAATGTATTCATAAACGCTGGACCCATACGCTCAGATACTGGATCCCCTGTGATATAACTCGTTCCAAATTTAAACTGCAATGCATCAACAAGCCAATTTTTATATTGCGTGAATATCGGTTGATTTAATCCATATTTTTCTTTAGTTTCAGCTATTAAATCTTGTGTTATATTAGGTGTTCCTTGGGCATGTAAAATTGTTACTGCTGGATCTTCGTTCGTGAGATAGGTCATCATGAAAGTCATAAAAGTCACTACAATTAATAATGGAATCATGAGCGTAAGACGTTTCATAATAAATTTAACCATGACGACGCTCCTTTATTTATATTGCATTTCATTAAATGGAAGCTCATATTGTGATTGTGTAAAGGATAATTTTTGTAAATCTTTAGGTGCAACAACAGTCATTCTGCCGTGAGTAATTGGAATAAAGACACCTTCATCGTCAACTTGTTTTAAAATTTGCTGATACGCTTTTGAACGTGCCTTTGCATCTTGAATTTTAAAAGCATCATCAATATCTTTGTACAGTTGTGTCTTATTCTTAATACCTAATGTTGCACTTTCATATCCCGTTTTCGTCTTAAATGCTGCTAATGTACTCTGAGGATCATATAATAGCCCCCATGTTTGATTAAACATTAAATCGTAATCACCAGAACTACGACGTTCAGCTACTTTATCTGACGTTTCTCCGTTTATATCTAGTTGTACACCTAACTTCTTAAATTCTGCTTCTAAGAATTCAGCTTGTTCTTTTTGACTGGAAGACCCTTTGTCATAATACAACTTAAGATTCAAATCTTTGCCCTCTTTTTGACGAACTTGTCGATCTTTTGAAAGCACCCATCCAGCCTTATCTAATAACGCTTGCGCTTTTTTCTTATCATATGTTCTTGTTGGTAAATTAAAGTTTATATCTGTCACATTTTTAGCAAATAGTTGTGTGGCTGGCTTTTCTTGTTTGTCTAAAATATCTTGAGCTATTTTATCTCTATTTACCATGTGACCTAATGCTTGTCTGACTGCTTTATCACTGACTGCACTATCTTTCTTACCAGAATTAACAACAAGCATTTTTGTATTCATAGCCTGGCTACGTTTTACTTGGTAGCTTCCGGTTTCTTTTAATTGTTTTAAACTATCTTTATCTAAGCTGTCTGTACCTCTATCATCTGTATAAGCAAAGTTGGTTTCTCCTTTTTTCATTGATAAAAATGCTGTTTCTCCTGCAGGTTTAACTTTTGCTTCTACTTTATTTAATTTTGCCTTTTCTCCCCAATATTGATTATTTTTATTAAACTCTGCAGATATATCTTTTTTGTGTTCACCCATTTTAAATGGTCCTGTACCGTCAAATGATTTCACACCATCTTTGGTTGTGCCGTGTTTAAAATCTTTAGGCGATACAAAAACGTATGGTCGTGGCATAGCTAGTTCTGCTAACGCAGGTTGATAAGCTTCCTTCAAATGTAGTTGTATCGTATACTTATCCTTAACTTTGACATCATCAATCAGTGTTGAAAGTCTTAACCATGAATGTAGTTTCTTATTTTGTTGTACTGCATCGATGTTTTTCTTCACTGCATCTGCATCAAATTTCGTACCATCATGAAAAGATACATCATCCCTTAAATGAAACGTATATGTCTTACCATCAGGTGAAATGTCCCATTTTTTTGCTAATAATGGCTTAATACCATCCCTGGTATTGCGAACTAACGGCTCATAAATCATACTCTCTGCTGACATTGAACCTCCATAAACATGGGGATTCATATCTCCAATATCTTTGACAGTTGTATATGATAATACTTTATTCTCTTTTTTCTCTGTTAGTTCTTTGTTACTTCCACAACCGGCTAAAATAATTCCAGATACAAAAATGACTGTACTTAGTTTTGTGAGTTTATTCATTGCTTTCCTCTTTCTTTTCGAAAATATGTAAACTTATATCATTACGTTTTTTATTTATAAAAAGTTAAGTAGTTCGTCACTAACGCTAAATCCTGTTTAAAATGATGTAATTCGAATTGCCTTGATAGTTGTTGATGTAAATGTGTGTCACAGTATTGTTTAACAGTATTTTCATAACGTAATAACAATGTGTCAATCATCGGTGTTGCAACGTTTAATGCTCTTCCAATCGCTTGAATTATCAAAGTACGATAATAATCTTCACTCGGCATGCGTGGTATATGTATGACTCCTTGTTCATCAGTATCAACATGTTTGTATGGTACGGCAGAAAAATCAAAATATGCACCTTGATCGTCCGGATTAGAAAACGGATCGATTAAAATTGCTGTATATCGCACATAAAGTAGATACTCTTGATGAATAGCTGGTAAATTTTCAAAGTTTTCAATATCTACTTCGCGCATGGTCTCATCACGTATAGGGTAGTTTTCTTTCACCATAAACTTTAGAAGATTGACCGAAGGTACCTTTAATTGTTTTAATATCATCATCATTTCTTGCCACATTAATCGCATTTCGTGTATTAAGGTCATTGTGATTGGTCCCTCTGGAAATAGCTTATATACATATACTGGTACTTTCGTCCCTTCAAATACCGCCTTTAATGAAAATTGATTCATAAACAATGGTGGGTGTACATAAAGTGAACTATTATGTATCTCCGCATGTAGTGGTGTGTCCATCGTTGTTAATTCTATATTTAAATAGTCAAATAAAGACTTAAGCTTACACAACATCATAGACTGAGATTGAGTCGAACCTACGAATAATTTTGATTTAACTCGTGTGGTTAGGACACAATGTGGTTGTGCTTTATCAAATATTCGGGTATCGCCTAGATAAGTGGAAAATGAAATCACTTCACCTTCACATTGAACATCTGATAGTAATTGCTTAACAAGCATATGTGATCCTAATGTTGGTGAGACCAAGATGATTTGCTTAATACGCTTTAATGTGGACTTAGATAATTGCTGTAATATCGGTCGATACGCATCGGCAGTACATGCTAAAATCACCACGTCATAATATTCCGTAATATCTTTAACATCTTTAAAAAAATGTCTAACCGTAAACTTACCTGAAAAACACTGATGTGCATCATTTTGAGTCATTACTGAAAAAAAGCCGTCACGTTGATACGCATCAAAGACTCTCTTAGATTTGGTTGATGCATGAACGCGACTCACCATATCAACTATATGTTCTCCATGTAAATGACATAGTCGAGCAAGTTGAATAGCGACCGGTCCACTACCAACCATTAATATTTTAGACATGTTCAACACCAACTTTTGATGCCACTTTACGATAAAGTGCAATATCAAAAATCTGCTTCGGTCGTGTTTGTAGTTCTTCACATCGCCACTGTGTTTCGTCAGTTGCTTGAGATGGATAATTAAACAATGCTTTTATATCATCACCGTATCGCATAGCTACAACAACTTCATCATTCGTCAATGTGTAAAGTTCATTCAAAATGTCATATTTGATAGGTATCGTCGAACTGAATATAATATGTGTCACAGATTGGATGTCTTCTAATTGATCAACTGTTTGATTACTAATAATGATATCTTCATTTGGCGCTAGTACATTGACGACACGTTGCCCTAAATCAACTGCTTCCAAATCTATATCTATACCAATGACCGCAGCGCCAGTTTCTTTAGCAACTTGAATCAATGTCATAGGATATGCTCCCGAACCAATCAGTAATAATTTGTCATTTTTTCCAATTTGCCATCTTCCGAATTCTTCATTAATGCAATGCTCTATATTTTCGAAATAACCTGACATGGTCGCCCTACCATTCAACAAACGTTGTGCGCGAATGACTTCTACTTGTTTCACACATTTTGCTGATACCTCTTGAAGCTTCTTGGTTAAGCTCATTTTTGTTTCTAAATCGTTCCATGTTAAATAGTGATGCTCTGCCAAAGGTTGAAGTATCCATTGACTGTATTCATCAATCAAATTTTCTAAATCAACAATATGCCGACTATCTTCCAAAACGAGTTGATGTAAGTACGTAAATTGTTCTAAATAATATTGTAATTGGTTCTCTATTTTTGTATGATCATTCATATTTGCGTCATTGTCTCCTGTTCTATATATGCTTGTCCTGTTGCGACAGTTGAAACTTGACCCTTAATCGTTGTTTGGTATTCATTTTGTCCAGACTTTCTGGATGAGACAATAATACTGCCTCCGGGTTGGTTAACTAGGTAATCTTGAATATCATGATCTGTTAGATAATTAACTAACACACCGATAGAAGCCGCTCCTGAACCACAGCTATTTTCCCAGATTAAGCTATCTATTTTAGGTATATGTATCAATGGATATATGAATTGTTTATCTTGTTGAAAAAGCATGACGCCAATCGTTTTAAATTGTTGATGCCATGTTTGCGCACTGACAAAATCTTCCACGCGCTGTTTCATTGCTAAATCTACACCATCACACATCAACACGTAATGAATGTATGTATCGTAGCTAATTTCAAATGCTTTAAACTGTTGGTCCCCTAATTTCACAAATCTTTCCTTAACTTGATGTACTTTTGGCATAGTCACTTCATAATGTTGCGAATGAACTTTACACTCTACAGGATGAGAACATCCCGAAACTCTTAATTGAAATTGTTGATGCTGTATCAATAAACGTTCTTTTAAATAGTGAATGTAAGACATAGTCGCATTACCACAAAATTCATTTCCACTCATTACCAAGTGATAGTTATCCCCATTTTCATAGTTTACTGATTCAATGAACCCAACTTGTTCACAACACACATGTGTTGTCGCCATCAACTGATGTGCAATCGCTGCGTATTCGCTCGGTTGATGCTTTGAATGAACAAGAATTGTCATATTTCCAGATGGATTATATTTTGAAAATTCGACCACTTGACGTTGCATAAAACACTCCTTTTTATTGTAAATTTTTAAATTAAATTGTTAATAAAAATGATTAACCTCATAAAAATCAATAACTTAGAATAATTGCATAAAACAAATCGTAATTGTTACGATTTGAGAATTATATTAAACGAGGCACATACAGTTGTCAATATAAATGATAATTATTTTCAATTAAGAGAATAAAGTGAAATGAATATTCTTATAAATATCTACGATAAAAAGTACATATGTCTATATTTAAAAACTTGGTTGATACGCTTTAAATGAATTTAAATTCAATTATCATCTGAAGTGTTTTTATTAAAGAATATAAGCAGAAAAAGTTTAACTAAATTAAATGACACAAAATTATAAAAACAAATATATAAATACTAACAATATTTTAATTATCTTCTATGTTGGCAATGCTATAGATTTCATAGAATATTTAAATAAAAGTATTACTATTAAGCAATACAAATGATATACTTAATAGCGAAAATATCCATTATATTATTATATTGAAATTATTATTATTAGGATATTTTACATTTACATATTTATTTTATTTCTTATTTACGGGAGGATATTAATAATGAAAAAAGTATTAGCACTATTATTTGCGTCAACACTCATTTTAGGAGCATGTGGTGACAAAAATGACGAATCTAAAAATGATTCTTCATCTAATTCTACAGATAGCGTTTCTGTAGACAAAAATGACAATGAAGATAAAACAACAGCGAAATTCAAAAATGATAAATTAACAACGGACAATTTTGATATTGAAATTTTAGAAGCCAAAACTGTCAAAGCATCTGAGTACGATGATGACAAGAAACCAAGTATCGCTATCATCTATGGTGTTAAAAATAAAAAAGACCAAGATTTAACAGCATCTTCAGCATTTATCAAATCATTTGATATTTATCAAAATTCTAAAGATGTTAAGAGAAGATTAGAAATTGGCGGTGGATTTGATACTGATTTAAAAGAAAAATATGAAGAAGATATGGATAACAAAATTAACAAAGATGGAAAAGTAAAAGGTGTTATGTTCTTTAAATTGAAAGACACTAAAACACCAGTAACACTTGAAGCTAAAGATCCAAATCATGGCAATGACGAAAAAGTGGGTACTAAAGAATTTAAAATTAAAGAAAATTAAAAATATAGATATGTAGACATAGACACAATTTGGGAGGATATTTAATGTCTAAAAAAATTAAAGTTATAGTGCCTATCGTACTTGTATTAATCATTCTTTTGGGGATTGCTTGGGGTGTATATGCCTTTGTAACAAATACACCTAAAAACGCATATTTACTGAGCGAAAAAAAGACCGCTAAAAATGTAAAATCTTATGTTGATCATCGTTTTAGTAACGAAAAGAAATTCCAAAAAAAATTAAAAGATAATTCATATGTTAATACGTATGATCTACATGCTAATGCATCTAAGGAATATCTAAAAGATCTTGGTTTACCTAAAACTATTTTAGATAGTTCTAAAATAACTGGAACTATCGGTCATGATCCAAAATCAAATAAAGGAATCATGAGCGTATCACCTAAAATATTAGATAAAGATATTGGTAAGTTCCAATGGACAGCAAATGATTCAACTCAATTCTTCGATTCACCCTTATTCAAGAAAAAGTATAGCGTCAAAAACTCAGAACTATTAGAAACAGCTGCTCAAATCTTTGATGAAGATCCTTCTGACTATAAAGAAGAGGGACTTTCAAATGCAAACTTTGATCTGAATAATAAATTGGGTATTGTTCATTCTCAACAAGAAGATGTTGAAAAACTGATTAAGCGATATACAGATTTAGTCATCGATCAATTAGAAGATGATGACTTTGAAAAAGGTAAAAAAGAAAAAGTTAAAATTGACGGTGAAACAAAAAATTTAAAACCTATCACTTTAAATATAAGTCGTGATAAAGCTAAAAAAATCACTGTCGCAGCATTAAAAAAAGCTAAAAATGATAAAGAATTACAACGTTTATCAAGCATTAATGAAAAAGAGTATAAAAAAGAAATCGAAGAGCAACTTGAAGATGCTCAAGATAAACAAACTAAAGAATTTCCAAAAATTAAATCAACTATCTACCAACAAAAGCATCAAATACTAAAACGTAACATCACAATTACTGATAGCGACGGTGAAAAAACTACTATCAAAGGCACGAATGTGATAGATGACAATATCCAAGTCGATTATAAAGTAACTAGTGATGGAAACACACATAACATTAAAGGATCTTCTAAGAAAGACGGAAAGCATTATAAAGATGACTATAAATATAGTGGTGACGTAGACTATGAACGTCTAAATGTTCATTTAAATAATAAAGAGAGCGTAAAAGATTCAAAACGTAAAGATACTGGAACTATTACTATCGATAATGCTATCGATCATTATAAAGTAAATTATGAAGACAATTTAGAAACAGACGCTAAAAATAATCTTCAAAAACAAACATTAAATATTGGATTTAAACTAGACGAAGAGCCTATTAATATTGTTATCAATGCTAATTCAAAACTTAAAGAGCGCATTGATTTTAATACCGATAATGCAACGGACTTTAATTCATTATCTAAGAAAGATAAAGATAAATTATCAGATGAAATTAAAGATAAACAAAAAGACATTGTCAAATCAGTCTTTAAAAAGCTAGATGATTAATTCATAGAATACTAAGCGATTGAACGACAATGACTTTCACCACCTATAAAAGGTAGGTCATATACTGGTTAATTTCACGGGGTGGGACTCACATTCAATTGAAACTTTACGAATGATAGTCTCACCCCTTTTATCTTGAATTCGCTAGGAGTGGTCACTTGAAATCTTTCAAATTGTTTCATATATATCACTCATTTTTACTTAAAAAGTGGTATCTATTTTTATATTTAATATTGATATTATTGACGCTCATCGTAACTTTAACAACTATCCAGCACATTAATCAAAATGATTCAAAATTTAATATTGGTATCGTTGATAAAGATCATTCTAAAGAAACAAAACTAATTTTAAACACTGTGGGTAAAGGCAACAATCTTGGCAAAAATGCTGCTCTCAAAACTTATAATGAGAATCAAGCGCAACATCTGCTTAAACAGAATCAATTACAAGGATACTTTGTCTTCGACCGTGGTATGACCGATACTTTTTATAAAGATGGTAGCCTTCCTATAACTGTTTATACATATGATGAACAATCAAGTAACAGTGTCGTGGTTAATCAATTAACACGCTCAGTTTATGACCGTTTAATGTTATCAATGGGCGGTGTGCTAAGCTTTAACCAATTAGCTAAAGATCCTTCAAATGAAGACGTAGCAATGACATTGATTGATATGTTATTTACCGGTTTAAATCGTTCAGGTTCATTTAATTTTGAACCCATACATATTTATGACACCAGTAGTTATTATGTAGTCACTGGCTTTCTTTTGTCTATCTTTATATTGTGTTTATCACTTTATACAGTACTAAAAATGAATCAAGAAACTGCACTCAAAGAACGCTTGCAAATGTTTCATTTTTCCTTTGAAAAGCTCACGATAGTTCGAGGTATCATTGCATGGTTTTATTCACTCATATGGGCATTTATTGGCTTTATCTGGATTACTCATGCTCTAAATGCCCCATTTGAAAAATACAATTGGCCAACGGTAGCTTTACAACTCATTTATTACGTTACGCTACTTGTCCTATGCTTATTACTTATAGACTTAATTACTCGTTCATGGGTAAACTTTCTACTCAAATTATTACTTAGCTTTGTTATCATTATTTTTTCAGGGATAATTATCCCTACTATCTTCTTTAAACACATGCTTAATGATGTAATCATTACACAACCATTTAGTTTGGTTACTAATCAAATGTTAGAAATAACACTCAATAACTATATTTTAGACACACATCCAGCATTTTATTTAAGTTTTATTACACTATTGATACTATTCATCATTGTTTTAGTATGGAGGTATCGCCGATGAAACCATACATTCAACTCGTCATTAAGAAACAATGGTTACAATATGTGTTTCTTATTAGCACGATACTAATCGCTTTAGGAACTCTATGGTTAGGACAAAAATTGGCTCAGCAAAATTTTAAAATACCTATCGCCATTCAAGATATGGACCATAGTTCCGCTTCGAAAAAATTAATTAAAGATATAGAGCAAAATCAGTATGTAACAGTAAAACATTTATCTCATGATGATTTTTATATCGATGATTTGGTAAAAAAGAAAGAAGTCATTGCAAGCCTTGAAATACCTAAGGATTTCTCTAAACACCTTAAAGCTAATGATTTAAATAAGACTCTTCCATTATATAGCAGAGATGATTTTATAGGACATATTGCTATGGAAATAATCAGTCGATCATTATACGAACAACAAATCCCTAATATTATTCATGAACATCTTGATGATATGAAACAACCACAATCCTTAGATAAAGTGAAACAATCTTATTATTCTCATACACCTCAATCTAAAATAAAAAGTGTAGCTATCAATAAACATGCTCATCAATCCATTTCAATTGGCATTGTATTTGTTGTCGTCATCTTTGTAAGTGTTATCCAAATCCTATTACATCAACGTCTTAAACAGAACGCACCTCTCGGAAGATTATATTTGGTACCTTATAGTCAACTTAAACTATACTTGACTTATATCAGTGTACATGTGGTCATACTGATGCTCATGCTATTGATAATCAGTCTTTTTATGCATCAACCATTAAGCATTCTTTTCTACTTAAAAACACTAATTATAGTTTTATTTTATGAGGCAGGTATTGCTTTATTACTTTTTAAAATTAATGTCCTTAGTCATCGTATATTTATGGCTATTATTTATACAGTAGCGATAGGTATCATATATTTATGGATTCAATTGTAAAGGAGTCATATTCAATGATAGATATTCAAAATGTTTCAAAAAGCTATAAAAAGAAGCATATTTTCGATTCCCTAGATATGCAATTTCAACCTCATAAAATTACTATTTTATTAGGTGAAAATGGTGCTGGAAAATCTACATTATTGCGTTTAATTGCAGGTATTGAGAATGCAGATGAAGGACGTATTCAATACTTCAATCAATATATATCAAGACGTCGAATACGTCATATTGTAGGCTATGTCCCTCAAGACATCGCATTATTCGAGCATATGACTGTCATGGAAAACATTGAGTTTTTCAAGTCACTTTGTGAAAATCCTATTTCAGATGAAACACTTCATTCTTATTTATCACAATTAAACTTTACTGATACAAAAGTGAAAGTATCTAACCTTTCTGGTGGAAATAAACGTAAAGTCAATATTATGATAGGTCTACTTAGTCGGCCTAAAATACTTATTCTAGATGAGCCAACAGAAGGCATCGATCTAGAATCAAGATATGATATTCACAACTTATTACAACAAATGACCGATCAATGTTTAATCATCATGACGACACATCATTTAGACGAAGTTGAAGCACTAGCAGATGATATTAAAGTTATAGGTCAAAATCCTTTTTATCCTGATATTTTAGAAAATAAAGGTTGGTCTTTTAAAAAATATGCAAATGCCTTAGCTGATAATACAAAATCTTAAGTTGTACTTTCACTCTATCATTTCATCAATATTTAACATCAAAAAGGCTTGCCCTTTCGTCGTATATTTCTCGATTGAAAAGGCAAGCCTTAATAAATTTTATACACATTTATTTACCATGTCTAACTTATCTATACACTAATCCACCATCAGTTAAAATGGATTGACCTGTAATATAATCAGAATCATTTGAAGCTAAGAATGATACTAAGTTCGCAACATCTGATGGCTCTTGATATCTTCCAAGTTTGATTTCTGAAGAAAATGCTTCAAATGCGTCTCCTATTTCTAGACTATCATCAAGTTTCACCATTTCTTCATCAATACGATCCCACATTTCAGTTTTGGCAACTCCTGGGCAATAAGCGTTTACGGTAATGCCTTTGTCTGCTAATTCTTTAGCAGCTGTTTGAGTAAAGGAACGTACTGAGTGTTTTGTTGCTGAGTAAGTGCCGAGTACTTCATAAGATTCATGTCCTGCAATACTACATGCGTTGATGATTTTACCTTTACTTTTTTGTTTAATAAATTGGTTAGCAGCTGCTTGAATTCCAAACAATGTACCAAATACGTTAATATTAAATAACTTAGATAATTCATCTTCATCAATTTCTAAAATTGGCGTCACAGCATCAACACCTGCGTTATTTACCATAACATCTAATTGACCAAATTCTGTAACTGCAAACTGAACTAATTCTTCCTGTTCTTTCTTTTTAGATACATCACTCTTGAATGCGACAGCTTGATAACCTTTTTCTTTGAATTCTTTCTCAGTTTCTAATAGAAGTGCTTCATTAATATCTTGTAGTACTACATTAAACCCATCGTTAGCAAGACGTTCTGCAATACCTTTACCTAATCCACCTGCTGAACCTGTTATAATTGCTGTTTTACTCATATCTATCTTCCTCCTTATTTATCATCTACCCTTTAAACATGGTCGTAGTAATAAGATTGGGAAATGTCAAATGTTGTTAATATATTTGTCGAAAAGTTGTTGTTTTTATTCATTATTAAATGCAACTTCAAATTACTAACACTGCTTTTAACTCCAACAATATACCTTTTAAATATCTACATTCTTTTTAGGAATTAAACAATACGCCGCAATAAATGCGATAAATACTAAACCTGCACCCACGATAAATGCGATAGTAGCTGCTAAATATGCCGGGTGATTTACAGATAATGCCGTATATATTGTTGTCACAACAGCGATTCCAAATGCTGCACCTAGTGTAGAAGTCATTTTTATAATTCCTGATGCAGTACCTGCTTTTTCAGCTGGAACATTAGATACAGCAGTAGATAGCGCGGGAGTAGCAAAAAATCCTAATCCTAGACCTATAAAGATAAAGCCAATACATGCCACAATATAATAAATCATATTAGGCAAAGAAGTGAATGCTAAAAGTATAATACCAGCAGTAATTGATATCGGACCTAACATCAATGGCAATTGCGGTCCCCTTTTTTGCATAAAACGTTCACCAACACGAATCATTAACAAACTACACAGCATATATGGAATCGTAATTAAACCAGCTTGTGCAGCTGTTAGATGCTTATCGTCTTGAACATAAATATTAAATAATGCTAATGAACCAATATCCATGTTCACCATCAAGTTGGCTAATGTTGTTCCGATATAAACATTATTTGAAAATAAACTTAAATCTATAAAAGGTTCATCTTGACGTTTTTCAAATATATAAAATGCAATTAATGTCACAATGAATATAGCAATTAATATCAATATAAGAGGATTTAACCATCCAATTCTATCTCCTTGCGTAATCACTACGTTAATACTTAACATCATGACAACAAAAATAATGATTCCAACGATATCAAATTTTTTATTATATGCAGACTCATCTTTAGATTCTGGTATACCTCTAAGCAATATTAAGGCAATAATTGAGAAGATGATTGACAACACGAAAATCCATCGCCATCCAATAAATGTAGCTATAATTCCAGCAAATAGTGATGCTAACCCTGTTCCACCATAGGATCCGAATGACCAATAACTAAGTACCTTTTGTCTTTCTTCACCTTGGAAGAAAGAATTAATTAACGCGATAGTTGCTGGAAGTAAGCATGCCGCAGATAAACCCTGTAAAACACGCCCTAATAATAATAAAATTGGTGCATGCGAGATGATCAATGCAATAGAGCCAAGTATACTTAATATTAGACCTGCATTTGTGATTTTAACTCGACCTATTTTATCAGATAATCCCCCTGCTACGACTATAAATACACCTGTTAAGAGTGATGTGAGACTGACCGCAATATTAACAATACTCATATCTACATGATAAAAACGTTGAACATGTGGTGCGATATTCAAAAAAGACTGTGCAAATAACCAGTATGTGAGAATCCCTAAGATAATCGCTACAATTAGTTGTTTCCCTTTATTAAACTGTTCGCTCATCGTAAGTGGCCTCCTACTCTTCCATCATTTATTTCGTTACAGCACTTTGACCGGCAATGCGACCAAAAGTAAAAATATCTGCCAGTGCATTTCCGCCTAAACGGTTACCAGCATGAATACCACCGGCAACTTCACCAGCCGCATATAAACCTTCAATGATATGACCTTCAACATCTATAACTTGTGCTTGCGTGTTTATTTTTAAACCACCCATAGTATGATGTATTGCAGGTTTACGTGGTGTCGCGTAGAATGGTGCTTTTTCAATTTTTAAATCAAATGCATTTTTATTGAAATCCTCATCTTGTCCTTGTTCTACGAAGGTATTATATCTTTCAATCGTGTTCACAAAAGTAGTTGTATCAATGTTTAATTTTTGGGCTAATGCTTCTAAGGTATCTGCTTTTACTAAAGTGCCGTCTTCTAATTCTTGATTAATTTTGTCCTCAGTTGTATTCATAGCTAGTGCTTTAATATTTGCATCTGCAATAATATAGAAGATACCGTCTTTTTGTTCTAATGCTGCCTTAGATAATACATCTCTACTTTCAAATTCGTTAACAAAACGTTGTCCTTCCTTATTAACGAAGACAAAGTTTGAAGGTGTTACGATTAATCCAGTAAACAATGCACCTGTCTTCGGATCAGAAATCGGCATCATTTGAGAGAATCCCATACCTACGATGTCAGCGCCTGCCTGCACACCTAAACGTATACCATCACCTGTAATTGCAGGAGAATTCGTTGTCTTAATGTCATCAGGAATATTATCCCAATACGTATTATATTGTTGTAGCATTTTTGTATTCGCTCCAAAGCCACCTGTAGCCAACACTACACCATGACGTGTATGAATCTTAACTTTAGCACCATTTGCTTTACGTGCTTCAATACCAACGACTTGATTACCTTCTTTGATTAACTTTTCTGCAGTAGTTTCTGTAAAAATACGACCATGATTACGTTTAACGTAGTCTCCTAAATTTTCAATGTACTCTAAACCTTGTGCTTTCATTGGTTTATGACCACGACGCCATAAAGCACCCACAGGCATATCCACAAACGAACGATCAAAATGAACACCTTTGTCTTTCAACCAATATACTGATTCCAAAACGTTATCTGTGAGTGTTTTAACTAAATCATAATCACCTGAAATTTCGACATTATTACGATCTTTACGTTTACCACCTAAATATGTTTGAATACGATGTAATTCGACAGAATCAAAAAGATATTCATTTTCATTACTGCTATTTTCAAGATAGTCTTTAATTTGACGTTTTAAAGTATTGAAATCTTCAATGTAAGCTTCATCTATATCATTTTCATCATGATTTAATAATTGTAAGAGTGTCTCTCTTTCACCAGCAAGTGCCGGGAATGCATTTTGCCATTTAGGCTCAGCAGCGTTGACTTGACCACCTGTACGGATAGTATTGCCACCTATAGCCGCAAATTTCTCAAGCATGATGACTTCTTTTCCTTCATCTAATACCGTAGCAGCTGCACTGAGTCCAGCACCTCCTGTACCAATCACAACGACGTCAGTCGTCTCTTCAACGACCTCATCAGACCACTGAACGACCGGTTTAGGACGCGCCCGTAAAATATCTGGATCTTCTCCTGCTTGTTCAATTGCATCTGCAATACCTTGCACGATGCCCTCACTTGTTACTGTCGCACCTGAAATGACATCTACATTCAGTGTTTGCCCATTGATAATATCTTGCGGTAAACGTTCAAACACTGGGTTCGCTATACCTTCAGATTCTCCGCTATCATCTACCTCGATACTTACAATCTTATCTTCTGATAATTGAACTTTCATAGGTAGGTTGCCATTATGACCTTTTGCATAGACATGATACGTACCTTTGTTAAATTTAACTTTTTTATTTTGAAGTGCTTTTAATCTTTCATATTTACGATGCTCTTCTTCTTTATCTAAAATCATGAAGTCCATTACTTTCCATAAAGGGGATGGTATGTGAAGTACTTTCTGATCATGTATATCGACAAATTGTTCTACTTCTTCGTTTTGTGAAATTTTATCTGTCCATTGTGGTTCCACTAAATAGGCTTTCCCAACACTTAAAAGATCATATCCTAGTTCAAGGGCATGTTCTGCATCTTGTCGTTGGGCAATACTACCTACACCAATTAATGGAATTTTTGCCAACTGTGCACTTTGCATTTTGATGTACTTATTAATTAAAGGTTCTGTATCTTCTTGATTCACAATAGATGTACGTTGATAACTGTTTGCAGATATATGGAAATAATCAGGTTCATATTCTGCTAATGTATTTAGTAAAAACATAGTATCTTCAAAACGTATGCCTGGTTCTTCAATTTCTTCAGGTGAGAATCGATATCCTATAATAAAATGAGAAGCCTCTTTTTCAGCAACGACATGTTGAACCTTTGTTAAAACTTCGATTGGAAATCGTGTACGTTTTTCACGACTGCCTCCCCATGAATCTTTTCTCCGATTAGAATGTGGAGAGAAAAACTGTTGTAATAAGTATGTGTTGGCACCATGAATTTCGACACCATCAAACCCCGCTTCTATAGCGCGACGTGTAGCCTCTCCAAAGTCATCAATCATCTCATTGATTTGAGCATATGTCATTTCTCTAGGTGATACTGCATCGGGTCTTAATGCTGCAATGGGGCTTGCAGATATCGGCTGCTCTCCTTCATTAAATTTAGGATTTGCCATTCTTCCGGCATGATAAAGTTGCAAAATCGCTTTTGATCCCTTAGCTTGAATCGCTTCTGCTAAACGTTTGAGTCCAGGTATTTTATCATCATTATCAATACCTATAGCTCCCGGAAATCCTCGTCCGTGATTTTCAACAAAACAACTTTCAACAATGATTGCTGAAGCATCACCAGCTCTAAATTGATAATAATCAATCATTTCTGATGTAACACTTCCATCAAAATACCCAGCTTGGATAGTCATGGGCGCCATTAATACTCTATTTTTTAATTCGGCACCACTTTTAAATTTGAAAGTATCGAATATTTCCTTACTCATAGCAAATCCTCCTAGTTATTTGTGAATATTTTCACATTATTGTTTAAAAATAAAATACTCTTCATGAGTATTCTTTAAATTTTTATAAATACTTTTGCATTTTCGAAGTCATTAAAACGCTTCCATCTCTTGTCACAATAATGCCTTCAATACCGTCAATGATATTTAATAATTCAATATTTTTTTGTGATTGACCAAAACTACAAATTGTACTCCATACCTCGCCATCAATCCCATGATCAGATATGATTGTCACGCTAGCGATATCATTATCTACAGGATAACCTGTTGTTGAATCCAATATATGATGAAATAATTGATTTTCCTGTATGAAGTAACGTTCGTAGATACCTGATGTAACAACTGATTGATGCTCTACGTTTAATGTAACGAGTGGTAGTGCATCCTTATGAAATGGATTACGTACACCTACATGCCATTTTTCTAATGTTTTGGGTTGTCTACCAATTGTTAAAACATTACCACCTAAATCGATAATGGCAGAAGATACACCATGAGATAAAAAGTATTGCTGTAATTGATCAGCAAAATAGCCTTTAACTATAGCTCCTAAATCAATCTCCATTCCTGATTGTGTAAGAAATACTTCATGTGTTTTTGAATTTAGAACAAGATTTTCAGGATTCATACACAATAAAGCACGTTGTATATCCTCTTCTTTAGGTTTCAATGCATCTTTAAAACCAATTTTCCATAATTTGACGAGTGGCCCTATCAAAATGTTCATCTTGAAATTAGAAGATAATGTAGTTTCATAACCATAACGTATCATGTTAAACATCTCAGAACTAACCTTGACTGGTGCGATACCTGCATGCTGATTCACATTCATCAAATCTGATTTCGGATCATTAGCACTAAATTGTGATTCCCAAGCACGAATTTTTATTTCAGCTTCTTGAAGTAATGTATCCGAATATTGATGCTCAATCGATAAACGTATCACCGTCCCCATTGCTTTAATCATTAGCGTTTTCACCTTTTGACTCCCCCTTTCCACCTATCCCACAACGCTAATATGTATATAAAAATTAAAATCTACTTTTAAATAAAAATGATTACTTTAGTTTCTATATTTACATTAACATAATTTCAAATATATGGTTTTTGCTTATTTAAATGTTCACAATTATATCAAATATTAATCAAAGAATAAATTTCACTCTTTTAAATTATACTTCTTTGAATCTTTTTAATAAAAAAAGAGTGGAACAGAATCCATACAGAATTCTTTATTCCACTCTCACAAAACTAACTAGAGTTGACAGCCTTTTACCTTCATAAGTAATCAACTCAATCAATCGAAAATACTTCCACATCTGAACAAATCATTTCTGTCAATGTTTCTTTGGTGTCGTCTTTTCTATAATTTTGATTGATTTATTCGTTTTTTAGCGCTTTTTCAATGGCTTTAATATTTTTTTTCATAAATGATTGGTAAGTATTGTTGTCATCATCTTGTTGTTTTGTGTGTGAACCCATATTGTAAAATTGAATTGTTTTCGCATTAGTCTCTTTTCTTACCGTATCTGCTACTTTATGAGATACATTTTCTTCTATTAAAATATTTTTCACTTTATCCTCTTTAATTTGTTTAACAATATTTGTTAAATCTTTTTGACTTGGTTCTTCCGCATTCATATTTTCAATGCCTTCTTGTTCAAAATGATAACGCTCTGCTAAATAACCAATAGAGTCATGTGAAATATAAACCGTTTTATCTTCATTACCTTTCACAGCGTGTTTCATATCTTTATCTAAGTCTTTTAATTCTTTAACGAGTTGCTTGTAATTCTTTTCATAATAAGATTTATGCTTGCTATCTTTTTCCACCAATTCATCTTTAATTGCTTTAGCAAATTTTTGACTTACTACAGGATCCAACCAAATGTGTGGGTCGTATTTTCCATGGTGATGATGTTCATGTTCGTGTTCATCTTCATGTGCTTCGCCATGTTCGTGATCTTCTCCGTGCTCATGCTCATGTTCTTCGCCTTTTAATAAATCCTTATTTTTATCTAAAGCTGATTCTAGTGATAGTGTCTTATCTTTATCATTTATAGCTTTAGCGATTTTCTTAGCTACGGGATCTAAGTTATCACCAGTATATAAGAATAAGTCAGATTTCCCAATATCTACCATTTGTTTTTGACTTGGATCATATGTATGTGGATCTACGCCTTTAGGATAAACCGATTCAACATTTACATATTTTCCACCGATTTGCTGTGCAAATGATTTAAGTGGATACACTGTCGTCTTTACATCTAACTTTCCTTTATGATCAGATGATTGCTGATGACCATCTTTACCGCAAGCAGCTAGTGATAATGCTAAAACTGCTACAAAAAATATAATTAAACCTTTTTTATACATGTGTACATCTCCTAAATCGAAATTGTTACGCTTTAATATTTACATTATTTTTTATTATTGTCAACGGTAATATTTAATCTCTAAAAAGTCTGAAAAAAACAAATTTTTTCAATTTGATAGATTCATGCACAATATGTTCAAGAAAATCCATAAACCTACTGTTTCTTTTTCATTTGAAAAGTGACTTAATTATCGCTATACTTTTAAATCGTAATAATTACGTTTTATAGAAACGAAAATGAGAAAGGATGTGTTACCATGTCTCATCATCGCATCATTATCATCGGCGCAGGAGCCGCTGGCCTGGGTATGGCAATCACTTTACAAGAATTCAATATTAAAAATGTTCTAATTGTTGAAAAGGGAACCATCGGTCATTCATTTAAACATTGGCCTCTATCAACAAAGACCATCACACCATCATTTACAACTAATGGTTTTGGCATGCCAGATATGAATGCAATAGCTAAAGATACATCACCTGCCTTCACTTTCAATGAAGAACATTTATCTGGAAAACGTTATGCTGAATACCTCTCACTAGTAGCTACGCATTACAATCTAAATGTCAAAACAAACACCAATGTTTCACGTGTAACATACATAGATGGTGTATATCATGTATCAACGGACTATGGTGTATATACCGCAGATTATATATTTATAGCAACTGGAGACTATTCATTCCCATATCATCCTTTTTCATATGGACGTCATTACAGTGAAATTCAAACATTCACTCAATTAAAAGGTGATGCTTTTACAATCATTGGTGGTAATGAGAGTGCTTTTGATGCTGCCATAAACCTTAGTCAAACAGGCGCAAGAATATCAATATATACATCTAAAACTGGACTTAATAAGGAAGATGCAGACCCAAGTATAAGATTATCACCATATACTCAACAGCGATTACAGAACGCTATACAAGAAGGTGCATTAATTGAAATGCATGTGGGCTACCGAGCACACAAAGTAACATATCAAGATCATTCCTATAAGATACACTTTGATAATGGGCATATTGTTCACTCTCATACTGAACCGATTATCGCAACTGGATTTGATGTCACCCAAAATCCTTTAATAGAGCAGCTATTTCAAATACGACAATCAGAAATTCAGTTAACAGAATTGGACGAGTCTACAAAGTTTCCTAATGTATTTTTAATTGGTGCTACTGTACGTCATCAAAATGCTATCCTTTGTTACATATATAAATTCAGAGCACGTTTTGCAGTATTAGCACGCATAGTAAGCCTACGCGAAGGCTTACCTGAAGATACGTCGTTAATTCAGTCGTATCGTCAAAAAAATATGTTTCTAGACGATTATCATTGTTGTGATGTGAATTGCACATGTTAACAGTAACCTTTAATTTACGTGATGGGACGTTTACTGACATTCCAGATGATGCACATGAGTTGATCATTGAAGGTTATGACAAATTAACCTCTAGCCAACAAGTTTTGTTAAAACGTTACATTATCAAACACCAATTAGATATTTCATTACAACACGGTGTCCCTTCATCGCCACTTCATAGTTTAAATATCATTAAAACATTGCGTACTTTTGTTAAGGAGAGCAAAGTATACCATCCTCGTTTTCACAATATTATTTATGGGTGGTGCTTTATCATACTCATGTTTGCTTTACCCATCTACTTGTCTTATCACATTTCAGACGGATTACAACATTATGTGGCACCCTGGTTATCAAAACTATCTCAAATATCATTATTTCAAGAGGATAAATTGCAACATATTTTATTCGGTCATTATGGTGTCATCTCCTTAGGCACATATTCGTTTATCTGGGCGTTACCAGTTGTTTTTATGATTAGTTTATCCACAGCGCTTGTAGATATCAGTCATTTAAAGCATCATCTCGTTTGGTCTATCGAACCTACGATGTTACGACTAGGTCTTCATGGGGCAGATATCATCCCCTTGTTAGAAGGCTTTGGTTGTAATGCTGCTGCTATTACTCAAGCTACTCATCAATGTCATCAATGTACCAAAGTACAATGCATGAGCTTGGTAAGTTTTGGGACTGCCTGCAGTTACCAAATTGGGGCAACATTATCGATATTCAACGCAAGCCAAAAATCTTGGTTATTTTTGCCATATTTATGCATGATATTCATAGGTGGAATCATACATAACAAACTATGGTATAGTCATCAAACACATATGACAACACAGTCTGTTTTTCAACGACAACCTGTACGTTGGCCCAAACCAAAGCTACTCATGAAAGCAGCTTGGAGAAGTATTGCAATGTTTATTGTACAAGCCTTACCTATTTTTATAGGAATTTGCCTTATTGTAAGTCTATTGTCTCTTACGCCTATTTTGACTTTTATAGCAAATGCATTCATACCTTTATTATGGCTACTAGATGTACCTACACAGCTTGCACCAGGTATTCTGTTTTCAATGATACGTAAGGATGGAATGTTGTTGTTTAATATGAATGACAGTGCTTTAATTCAACGACTTTCGGCTTTCCAATTATTGTTGCTAGTCTTCTTTAGTTCAACATTTACAGCATGTTCAGTAACAATGACGATGCTCATACGACGGCTCGGTTCAATTCTAGGAATTAAAATGATTATGAAACAAATGGTATCGTCCACCCTTTGCGTCATCGTACTAGTCATAGCAATGTTAAGCATAGCTAAAATTTCAGACTTAGGAGTGATGTTATGGAAATCATTATTGTCAGTGGCTTTTTAGGAAGTGGCAAGACCTCAACACTCAATCATTTAATCGCTGATGCACTTGAAAACAATTTAAATACTGCCGTTATCATGAATGAATTTGGAAAATTAAGTGTAGATGGCCAACTTATAAATCATCCTAAAGTACCTATGAGTGAAATCACTGAAGGATGCATTTGTTGTGCAATGAAATCAGACGTATCACAGCAACTACATGAACTATACTTAAAATATCAACCAGATATCATCTTTATTGAATGTAGTGGTGTAGCTGAACCACTAGCTGTCGTCGATGCATGCTTCACGCCCGTACTTGCACCTTTTATCACTTTAAGGAGTATGGTCGGAATGATAGATGCAAGCATGTATGCACAAATTAAATCTTATCCACGTGACATTGTCGCTTTATTTTATGAACAACTGCGTCATTGTTCAACTTTATTTATTAATAAAATAGATAAAGTAGAGGTAGAAAAAACCGCTCGCTTGCTACGTCACCTCGAACGCATTAATAGCGATGCCAATATTCAAGTTGGTCAATTTGGAGAATTAAATTTAAAATCACTGCTAGAGCCAACACATATAAATTCAAATGCATGTGGCACTTTGCATAGTAATATAAATCATCAATTCATTGAAAATCCTAGGCTACAAACAAAAGAAGAAATGATTAGTGCGTTAGATAACTTGCCTCAAGATGTTTACCGTGTCAAAGGGTTTGTTCGTTTTTCAGATCAGCAACACGTTTATTTAGTACAGTATGCACAAGGAAATATTGAATTATCACCCATTCAACTTAAAGCTGATGTACCATTGTACCTTATTGTTATAGGCAAACATTTAAAACAAATACAACTTGATTTATAAAAACACATCTCTCAATTATCATCAGTTAAACTTTATACATAAACAAACCTCTAAATGAAAAAAGTCATTTAGAGGTTTGTTGTAATTATTTCAATATTTCTATTGTTCATCTTTTATTAACGTTTACGTTTTTGATTTGATTCTATACTTACTTCAACTCATTATTTACATCACTTGGATTAAATTCTAAACTATCCGCAAAGTAGATGCTTTCTTCTTTGTTTCTGACAAAAGATAACTCAACATGTTTATGTCCTATAGATGAACCTTTAAGATTACCATCACCTTTTAATATTAATTTTGGTGCTTTCTTTGTCGGGATGTTATATCTTTTTCTTAACTGTTTCACATTGTCATCTTCATTACTTAAATGATATTCTGCCGAATAACTTGGTACGTTTGGATTATAAGAAATATTTCCATTCTTGTAGTCTTTTAAATTTTTAAAATTCCCATATTGAGAGAAAAACTGAAAGTTTTTAATTTCATTTTTTAATGTTTCATCGGCGATAGGTTTAGTCGGTTCAATTTTATTGTTTTTAAGGCGAACCGGATATTCTTTATCTTTACTGTGTACTCTCCCTTTTTTATCTTCTGTGGTAATACTAGTATAAAAATGGCCAGTCGTTTTTCTAGTATTTCTATTCATATACAAAACCATACCTCTAGATTTCATCGCTTGACCTTTTTTCTGATTATTCATTTCTGAATTAATAATCCATGTCCCTTTGTCCTCTTTTTCAAATTCTTCATCACGATAGCCTTCTTTATCGTATAAATCTTCTAAATTTTTAATTGGATACATACTTAATGTTTTGTTAAAACTTTCTTTAATCTCTGCTTCTTTATTATTATCTTTATTCATAAATCCACATCCGCCAATAAAATACGTTAATATTAAAAAGCTAATACCACAAAGGAACTTTCCATAATATTTCATCTTTTCACATCTCACTATTATTGTATACATTTATTAAATATATATTTAATTGATATAAGTATAAGTTTATAAAAAATTCACTTTTATATTATCAAATCATTTATACACATTCAATTTAATTTCTTAATATATTTTTTACAGCCAAACAATCAAAAAACCTCATTAAATGTACCGCAATCATACATTTAATGAGGATGTTACCGTTCTTTTAATCGCTACTTACGTGTAATACCATCTAACTCTTCGACTTTCAACATATTATTTATCATACTCATATAGAATTGACCTAATTCTTCACCAGTTCGCTTATAATCAGTAGTATCTAAGCCGACTAAATCTAGATGATCCCAATCATATTGTACGGGTCTCACTTGCCAAATACCCTTGTCAGTTGCCAGGTTCATCATACCTACCTTCTTAAATGCTTCATCACTTGGATGTAGTGAAGAAGACACAGGTACTATGCCATCATTTACTCTAACATTTTTATTGTCATCTCCACCTATCACACGACTTGTTAAATCGAATAGTGGGAATTGTCTAATATTCGGCACTTCATTGCCTAATGGTCCAGTATGTGTTGCAGTACCTGTATACGATGTATAGACGATATTAGGATTCAATGTTGTCATTTGGTTTAACTTTTCTGCTCCAGCAGTTGTTAAATCATTTACAGCCTGATCTTCAGTTTCCCAAACTTTACTATTCGCTATACGTTTTGCATATTCAGCATATGATTCATTAGGTTGCTGTTTGAAGCCCCATTGAGAAAAACCTAGTTCTAAATCGAGCGCTTTAGTTCCACCAATTTTTCCAATTCTATTAATTGTATCTTTAATAAATTTAGTCGACCCTAGTTTATCTGCAGCAGGTGTGCCATTATGAGGTGTTCCTAATGTAGTAATCGTAGACACCATGTTATCTTGTCCACCCTTAAACAAATCAGATACCGTACCACCATATTGACGTTGGTAGTCTATTTCTTCTTGATTTCCATTTCTTAAAAAATGTTCCATCAAACGTATCGTTTGGCCTCCCATACTATGTCCAACAAGATGTATCTTTTTACCTGGTTCCCAATCAGGCATGATGCCTTCATATGTTCTGCCATAGCGTTTGTGACCATATTTTGCAGCATGTGCTGCACCATAATCTACTCGTCCACCTTTAATATAATAATACAGTTCAACAGCACGATCATAATTGCTGCTAAATGCCCCTACATTGGCTTCGTGAACGCGGTAACCTAATTTTGTAAGTTCTTGTTTCACGTTATATTTAGTACCACCCCAATAATTTGGGTACATGCTGAATGCATCTTCACCGACTAAACCTACAAATCCATGTACAAACACGACTGGATATTGATTTTTATATTGAGCTTGCGCAGTAAGTTGATTGATATGTTTAGTTTGTTTTGATTTCACAACGCGTGGTGAAGTTAATGATGTTTGCTTTTTTTGATTTGTTTTAACTGTTTTATCAGTTTTTGTATTACCTATTTTGTGTACTTTAGAATATGGTTGTTTTACTGTTTTATCTCTATCTTCTATAGACTGTGATTGTTTAGGTTGTGTTCCTTTTAAAGATGAGGCTTGAGTTTGATCAGATGGGTGTTGCTTTTTATCTGATGAATCTTGATCATTATTTTGGTTTTGAGTATTAGGTTGATGTTCTGTTTGTGAGTGTTGATTATCTTTAAACTGTTGTTTGTCTTTATCATCTTGATTTTGGCCTTTTGGATATGTATCCTGACGTGAATTTGGGGTAACATGATTGTCTTTTGATTGTTGTTCCATTGAAGTTTGTTTTTGGTCATTTAATGGTGACGTTTGTGTTGAATCTTGTTGTATTTGATTATCCTTTTTTTGTACATTGCCATCAGATTGATTCTCTTGATTAGTCTTTGATTGGCTCGCTGTCTCACCCTCTTGATTCAATTCGTAAGATAAATGAGTTGTATCTTCTTTTTGTTCAACTTGTTCTGTTTGTTGTGACTGTTCATTAGAATCTGATGATGATTGTGTCATTTCAGCAGCTTGAGCATGCTGACCACTGACAAATATTGTAATCCCAGTAATGATTGACACGACTCCCACCGTGTACTTCCTAATGCTAAATCTTCTTGTTTCATTATTATTTTTCAAAAAAATCACCTCTATAAGTTTTTTCCCCTATAAAATATGAAAATATAACTGTTATGTATAGATTAACATAAAAATATAAATTACTTTAGGTTATTTATTAAAACTTTGTAAACTTTAAATTTTAAATTATTAAAAATAATCAATACTTACATATAATTATTATGTTTATACACAACATTAAAATTGATTGATAACATATATTGAAAATGTCTTTCATTACACATGATGAAAAAGCATGAACACTTGATAATAATTAGAAGTGATAATTATAAACATTTGCTTCATAGTCGTGTTAAAAGTATAGACATCATGTCACTAAATCCATCCATTATTTTATTATAATTTATATCAATTTGATTTTGTTCAATTTATATATTTAACGTATAAGTATTATAACTTAACGTTTAGGAAATAAATGAATTATATTTTAAAATAAATGTTATATTCAGTTTGAAAGAGTTGCAAAAAACTTTAGTAAAGGAGTACTTTTTTATGAAGAAAAAATTAAGTTATATGATTACCATTATGCTTGCTTTTACGCTAAGTTTAGCACTTGGCCTATTTTTCAATAGTGCTCACGCCGACTCGTTACCACAAAAGGATGGTGCAAACCAAAAAACAACTAAAGTCACTGTCAGTAATAAAGACGTTCCAAATGCAGTTCGCAAACTTGCTGAAGAACAATATTTATCTCGTGTAGCTTTATTAGATAAAGCTTCCAACCACAAAGCAACATCGTATACACTTGGTGAACCTTTTAAAATTTATAAATTTAATAAGGAAAGCGACGGCAATTATTATTATCCAGTGCTCAATAAAAAAGGAGATGTCGTTTATGTAGTAACAATTTCTCCTAATCCTTCAAATTCTAAAGCTTCAAAACAGCAAAACAATTATTCCATTAATGTTTCTCCATTTCTTTCTAAAATATTAAATCAATATAAAAATCAAAAGATAACAATTTTGACTAATACAAAAGGATATTTTGCACTTACTGAAGATGGTAAAGTGACACTTGTGCTTAAAACGCCACGTAATAATGAAAAAACATATGAAAATGCCACTAAATCCACTAAACCTAAAGATTTAAATGATTTTAAACAAACTGCATCAGTAACAAAACCAACTTTAGAATATCAAAGTACGCGAAATGAAATTCACGCAGAATATGTAAATCAATTAAAGAATTTCAGAATACGCGAAACACAAGGGTATAATAGTTGGTGTGCCGGCTATACTATGTCAGCACTACTCAATGCCACATATAACACAAATCGATATAATGCAGAATCAGTAATGAGATATTTACATCCTAATTTAAGAGGTCACGACTTCCAATTTACAGGACTAACATCTAACGAGATGCTTCGTTTTGGTAGATCACAAGGCAGAAATACTCAATATCTTAATAGAATGACTTCATATAATGAAGTAGACCAATTAACAACTAATAATCAAGGTATAGCTGTATTAGGTAAGCGTGTTGAATCAAGCGATGGTATTCACGCTGGACATGCCATGGCTGTGGCTGGTAATGCTAAAGTTAACCACGGACAAGAAGTCATTTTAATTTGGAACCCATGGGACAATGGTTTCATGACTCAAGATGCACATAGTAATATCATTCCAGTATCAAATGGCGATCACTATGAATGGTATGCATCAATTTATGGTTATTAATATAGAAAGGTGTGCTTATGCATAATTACAACAACATTAACATCGTAAGTGATGATTCAAAATATCAAGAAATTTGTTGGTTCCATACATTAGAAGGTATTTGGCACCCTGTAGAAGTAGAAACTTCACCATTAAATATTACATTTAATAAAGAGATAACACCTAATTACGTTTGTACGTTAATAAATGAAGATTCCAGAAAAATAATTTTAAGTAATGTAGACAATCCGAATATCATTATTGAAATGATTCTTATTAATTCAAAAAAATTGGTTTTTAATGCTATAAGTAAAGAAGGCTTAGGTACTTCGCCTAAAATCACGTTTACAAAATAATTTATACCCTGTAACTCTTTCATTAAAAAACAATATGATATAACTAAAAAGCTCCCAGTAAAGGTCACATTTTAAATGCTTTCTTTACTGGGAGTGTTTTATAAATATTTGTGTGTGGTTTAGAGATAAACTTAAATAATACACAGTATCTCTTATACTTTAAGATGTCTATTCTTTACCATCTTCATCTTTTTTGCGTCGTTTAAAGAATAAAAGTAATGCACCTAGACTAGCGACTAAAGTACCAAATAAAGTACTTTTATTGAGGTTTTCCTCACCTGTTTGTGGTAAATCTTTATTTATCTCATTTGTTCTAGATTTTTTAACAGGTTGATTCACTTTATTTCGACTATATTGATTGTTATTGATATCAGACACATTTTGTTGTTCAAATGTTGCTGATTTATTATTTTTATTACTTATGTCTTTCGAATATCTTGAATAATCATAAGTTGACATATCTTTTTCAACAATCTTTGTCGGTTTATTAACACTCATTATTTTTTCTGATTTGTTATGATAACTTTGCTGTTCTGACGCCTTATGCTTAAGTGATTTCGAATTATTCTTTGTTACAGTATCAGTTACTGTTCCAGGTTTTTCACTATTCTTATCTTCTTCGTGAACTGTTGCTATAGAAGGTTCAGATACATTTCCTTCTTCGTCAACAACTTTTACAATCAATTGTTGTCCCACTTTAAATTTCTCGTCAGATGGTATTTGAATATGATAGTTGCCATCACTATCTACTTTACCTTCTACTTTGTTACCGTCTGGGAATGTTACTTCTACTATTGTTCCAGGTTCACCTCGACCACTAACTTCTGTAGAGTTCTCTGTCACTTTATTGATTGTTGGTTGCTCTGGTGCTGTCGTATCGATGACAGTCGTAGTTGTTGTTTCCGATTTGTTTCCTGCTTTATCAATTGCGATGACTTGTAGTGGTTGTCCACCTTTCAACGTTGTCTCTGACGGTACTTGAATATGATAGTTGCCATCACTATCTACTTTACCTTCTACTTTGTTACCGTCTGGGAATGTTACTTCTACTATTGTTCCAGGTTCACCTCGACCACTAACTTCTGTGGAGTTCTCCGTTACTTTATTGATTGTTGGTTGCTCTGGTGCTGTCGTATCGATGATATTGATAGTCAAGGTTGTGGTAGCGGTATTGCCATCTTTGTCTATCGTTGTAATAGTGATTAGATATTTTCCTACCTCAGTTGGTGTACCACTGATTGTGTTCGTTGCTTCATCAAATGTTACACCAGCCGGTAAGCCGTCTACTTTATTTGTTACGGCTTGGCCACTATTATCTTTCGCCTCTATCTTAATCGGCTCAATTTCTGTATTAACTTCTTGTGTTTGATCCGCAATATCTTCAACCGTCGGTTTTGTTGTATCTTTCACTTCAATTGTAAATGTTGTTGTTTCAGAATTACCACTCTCATCCGTTGTCGTTACCGTCACTGTGTAACTACCCACTTCACTTGGTGTGCCGCTGATTGTGTTCGTTGCTTCATCAAACGTTACACCATCAGGTAAACCTTCTACTTTATTTGTTACGGCTTGGCCACTATTATCTTTCGCCTCTATCTTAATCGGCTCAATTTCTGTATTAACTTCTTGTGTTTGATCTGCAACACTTTCAACCGTTGGTTTTGTTGTATCTTTCACATCAATTGTGAACGTTGTTTCTGTTACGTTGCCACTCTCATCTGTTGTCGTTACTGTAATACCATAACTACCCACTTCATTTGGTGTTCCGCTGATTGTGTTTGTTGCTTCATCAAATGTTACACCGTCAGGTAAGCCGTCCACTTTATTCGTTACCGCTTGACCACTATTGTCTGTTGCTTCTATCTTAATCGGCTCAATTTCTGTGTTAACCTCTTGTGTTTGATCCGCAACACTTTCAACCGTCGGTTTTGTTGTATCTTTCACTTCAATTGTAAATGTTGTTGTTTCAGAATTACCACTCTCATCCGTTGTCGTTACCGTCACTGTGTAACTACCCACTTCACTTGGTGTTCCACTAATTGTATTCGTTGCTTCATCAAATGTTACACCGTCAGGTAAGCCGTCTACTTTATTCGTTACGGCTTGGCCACTGTTGTCCTCTGACTCTATTGTAATCGGAGTAATTTCTGTATTAACCTCTTGCGTTTGATTCGCAATACTTTCAACCGTTGGTTTTGTCGTATCTTCTACATTAATTGTAAATGTTGTTTCTGTTGCGTTGCCACTCTCATCTGTTGTTGTTACCGTAACATCGTAACTACCCACTTCACTTGGCGTACCACTGATTGTATTCGTCGTTTCATCAAATGTTACACCGTCAGGTAGGCCGTCTACTTTATTTGTTACGGCTTGACCACTATTGTCTGTTGCTTCTATCTTAATTGGCTCAATCTCTGTATTAACTTCTTGTGTTTGATCCGCAACACTTTCAACCGTTGGTTTTGATGTATCTTCCACATCAATTGTGAATGTTGTTGTTTCAGAATTACCACTCTCATCTGTTGTTGTTACTGTCACTGTGTAGCTACCTACTTTACTTGGTGTACCGCTAATTGTATTCGTCACTTCATCAAACGTTACGCCGTCAGGTAGGCCGTCTACTTTATTTGTTACGACTTGGCCACTGTTATCTTCTGACTCTATTGTAATCGGAGTAATCTCTGTGTTAACTTCTTGCGTTTGATCTGCAATATCTTCAACCGTCGGTTTTGTCGTATCTTCTACATTGATTGTGAATGTTGTTTCTGTTGCGTTACCACTCTCATCCGTTGTCGTCACTTTAATATCGTAACTACCGACTTCATTTGGTGTACCGCTGATTGTGTTTGTTGCTTCATCAAATGTTACGCCGTCAGGTAGACCTTCCACTTTATTTGTTACTGTTTGACCACTATTGTCTGTTGCTTCTATCTTAATCGGAGTAATCTCTGTGTTAACTTCTTGTGTTTGATTCGCAACACTTTCAACCGTTGGTTTTGATGTATCTTCCACATCAATTGTGAATGTTGTTTCTGTTGCGTTACCACTTTCATCTGTTGTCGTCACTTTAATATCGTAACTACCCACTTCACTTGGCGTACCACTGATTGTGTTCGCTGCTTCATCAAATGTTACACCAGCCGGTAAGCCGTCCACTTTATTCGTTACGGCTTGGCCACTGTTGTCTCTCGCCTCTATCTTAATCGACTCAATTTCTGTATTAACTTCTTGTGTTTGATCTGCAACACTTTCAACCGTTGGTTTTGTTGTATCTTTCACATCAATTGTAAATATTGTTGTTTCAGAATTACCACTCTCATCTGTTGTTGTTACCGTAACATCGTAACTACCTACTTCGCTTGGCGTACCGCTGATTGTGTTCGTTGCTTCATCAAATGTTACACCAGCCGGTAAGCCGTCTACTTTATTCGTTACGGCTTGGCCACTATTGTCTCTCGCCTCTATCTTAATCGGCTCAATTTCTGTATTAACTTCTTGTGTTTGATCTGCAACACTTTCAACCGTTGGTTTTGTTGTATCTTTCACATCAATTGTAAATATTGTTGTTTCAGAATTACCACTCTCATCTGTTGTTGTTACCGTAACATCGTAACTACCTACTTCGCTTGGCGTACCGCTGATTGTGTTCGTTGCTTCATCAAATGTTACACCAGCCGGTAAGCCGTCTACTTTATTCGTTACGGCTTGGCCACTGTTATCTTCTGACTCTATTGTAATCGGAGTAATTTCTGTGTTAACTTCTTGCGTTTGATCTGCAATATCTTCAACCGTCGGTTTTGTCGTATCTTCTACATTGATTGTGAATGTTGTTTCTGTTGCGTTACCACTCTCATCTATTGTCGTTACCGTCACTGTGTAACTACCCACTTCACTTGGCGTACCACTGATTGTGTTTGTTGTTTCATCAAACGTTACGCCGTCAGGTAGGCCTTCTACTTTATTCGTTACCGCTTGACCACTATTGTCTGTTGCTTCTATCTTAATTGGCTCAATCTCTGTATTAACTTCTTGTTTTTGATCTGCAATATCTTCAACCGTCGGTTTTGTCGTGTCTTTCACATCAATTGTGAATGTTGTTTCTGTTGCGTTACCACTTTCATCCGTTGTCGTTACCGTCACTGTGTAACTGCCTACTTCACTTGGTGTTCCACTGATTGTGTTCGTCACTTCATCATACGTTACACCAGCCGGTAAACCGTCTACTTTATTCGTTACTGCTTGGCCACTATTATCTTTCGCCTCTATCTTAATCGGCTCAATTTCTGTGTTAACCTCTTGTGTTTGATCCGCAACACTTTCAACCGTTGGTTTTGTCGTATCTTCTACATTAATTGTAAATGTTGTTGTTTCAGAATTACCACTCTCATCCGTTGTCGTTACTGTAATATCGTAACTACCTACTTTACTTGGTGTACCACTGATTGTATTCGTCGTTTCATCAAATGTTACACCAGCAGGTAAGCCGTCTACTTTATTCGTTACGGCTTGACCACTATTGTCTGTTGCTTCTATCTTAATTGGCTCAATTTCTGTATTAATCTCTTGCGTTTGATCCGCAATACTTTCAACCGTTGGTTTTGTCGTATCTTCCACATCAATTGTGAATGTTGTTTCTGTTGCGTTACCACTCTCATCTGTTGTCGTTACCGTCACTGTGTAACTACCCACTTCATTTGGTGTACCACTGATTGTGTTTGTTGTTTCATCAAACGTTACGCCGTCAGGTAGGCCTTCTACTTTATTTGTTACGGCTTGGCCACTGTTATCTTCTGACTCTATTGTAATCGGAGTAATTTCTGTGTTAACTTCTTGCGTTTGATCTGCAATATCTTCAACCGTCGGTTTTGTCGTATCTTCTACATTGATTGTGAATGTTATTTCTGTTGCGTTACCACTCTCATCCGTTGTCGTTACCGTAACATCGTAACTACCCACTTCACTTGGCGTACCACTAATTGTATTCGTCGCTTCATCAAATGTTACACCAGCTGGTAAGCCGTCTACTTTATTTGTTACGGCTTGGCCACTATTGTCTCTCGCCTCTATCTTAATCGGAGTAATTTCTGTATTAACTTCTTGTGTTTGATCTGCAACACTTTCAACCGTTGGTTTTGATGTATCTTCCACATCAATTGTGAATGTTGTTTCTGTTGCGTTACCACTTTCATCTGTTGTCGTCACTTTAATATCGTAACTACCCACTTCACTTGGCGTACCACTGATTGTGTTCGTTGCTTCATCAAATGTTACACCGTCAGGTAAGCCGTCCACTTTATTCGTTACTGTTTGACCACTATTGTCTGTCGCCTCTATCTTAATCGGAGTAATTTCTGTGTTAACTTCTTGCGTTTGATCCGCAATATCTTCAACCGTCGGTTTTGTCGTATCTTCTACATCAATTGTGAATGTTGTCGTTTCAGAATTACCACTCTCATCTGTTGTCGTTACTTTAATATCGTAACTACCTACTTCGCTTGGCGTACCGCTGATTGTGTTCGTTGCTTCATCAAATGTTACACCAGCAGGTAAGCCGTCTACTTTATTCGTTACCCCTTGACCACTATTGTCTGTTGCTTCTATCTTAATTGGCTCAATCTCTGTATTAACTTCTTGTTTTTGATCCGCAACACTTTCAACCGTTGGTTTTGTCGTATCTTCCACATCAATTGTGAATGTTGTTGTTTCAGAGTTACCACTCTCATCTGTTGTCGTTACCGTCACTGTGTAACTACCCACTTCACTTGGCGTACCACTGATTGTGTTTGTTGTTTCATCAAACGTTACGCCGTCAGGTAGGCCTTCTACTTTATTTGTTACGGCTTGGCCACTGTTATCTTCTGACTCTATTGTAATCGGAGTAATTTCTGTGTTAACTTCTTGCGTTTGATCTACAATATCTTCAACCGTCGGTTTTGTCGTGTCTTTCACATCAATTGTGAATGTTGTTGTTTCAGAATTACCACTCTCATCTGTTGTTGTTACCGTCACTGTGTAACTACCCACTTCACTTGGCGTACCACTGATTGTATTCGTCGTTTCATCAAACGTTACACCGTCAGGTAAACCTTCTACTTTATTTGTTACGGCTTGGCCACTATTGTCTCTCGCCTCTATCTTAATCGGAGTAATTTCTGTATTAACTTCTTGTGTTTGATCTGCAACACTTTCAACCGTTGGTTTTGTCGTATCTTCTACATTGATTGTGAATGTTGTTTCTGTTGCGTTGCCACTCTCATCCGTTGTCGTTACCGTCACTGTGTAACTGCCTACTTCACTTGGTGTACCGCTAATTGTATTGGTTGCTTCATCAAATGTTACACCGTCAGGTAGACCTTCCACTTTATTCATTACTGTTTGGCCACTATTGTCTGTTGCTTCTATCTTAATTGGCTCAATTTCTGTGTTAACCTCTTGTGTTTGATCCGCAACACTTTCAACCGTTGGTTTTGTTGTATCTACAACATTTATCTTAAACGATGTTTCCGTTTCGTTTCCTTTTACATCTCTTGATATCACTGTCACTGTGTATAAACCAACATCTGTTGGTGTGCCACTTATCATATTTGAACTGTTATTAAATGTCACTCCAGCTGGAAGTCCGCGCACATCGTGCATTACCTTATCTCCACTGTTGTCTGTTGCTTCAATTATAAATGGGTTAAATGCTGTGTTAACTTCTTGCGTTTTATTGCTTATTGCTTTTACTGCTGGTGGCGTTTTATCAATTACAGATATTGTGATAGCAGGTGATACGTTATCTCCTTTATCTATTGATGTTATTTTAATTGTTTCTTTTCCTGTAAGAACGTAATCACTAGGTATTGTAATGGAGAAATTTCCATTAGTATCTACTTTGCCATTAAGTGTGCGACCATCACTAAATGTTAAATTAATATTTGTATCAGCTTCAGCCGTTCCCTTGATTGAAGTGTCTTCAGTTGTAATATTATTGGCTTTCGGCGCTACAGGAGCAATTCTATCTATCATGTCTATATATGATGACGCATAAGAACCAAATAGACGTTTGTTAGGTGCTCCCGAATCGTAAGAATCTAAGTAGTCTACTTCCATCCATGAATCAAAAGTTTCTCTTGCACTTACTTTTGATGCAATACTTTCAAGCGTGTAGCCATCTTTTAATTTATAAGAAATTGTATAGCTTCTAGATTGACCGAGTGGTCCAAAAAACACATTCCTATCTAAACTAGTTCTAGCATTACTAAGTTGATCTGACGTATTGTTATTCTTAATAGAAATTTCATTAATCTTACTACTATCAAATAATCCATCATTATCAATCGACCCATTCACGTAACGATCTTGGCTAATAGGTTTTCCATCTGGGTCCGAAACATATAATTTCACTGAATTAGGGTCTATATACGGTATCAGTTCTTTATTCACTTGTTCTTTAACATAAAGTACTGCTCTATAATCAGTTTGTAAAAAGTTCTCATTTGGTTTAAATGTATGTACTGATTTTATACTCTTTTGAGAACTATCATATTTGATTTTATTAATCACTCTGCCAGCTGTAAAACCTGATTTTTGAGTTGTATTTGGTGCTTTACTATCAAGCGTTGGTGTGATAGAGGCGACTTGTATACTCTCTTCTGCGATGGCGCCATCATTAGTTGTCCAAGTATGTGTTAAATACACAGGTTTATTATTTGAATAGCCTAAGCTAGATAATGTTTGTGAATTCTTTAATGTGATGAGAATTTCATGATTTGTCACTGAACCGATTTCCCCACTATTAACAGTACTTCCATTTATAGGTGCGCTCCAATTTTGACCATTATTAGTAGTATCCATTTTCACACCACTTAAAGTGATTGACTCAATTTGAGTGTAGAAATCACTTTGAGCAAATGATAAATTAACTTTACCACCATTCACAAAGTTACTTTGAAGAGAGAGCCATTTAGTTAAATTTAATTTAATGACACTTCCAGTGTTATCTTGTGACTGTGAAATACCAGCGTGACGTAAATTACTATTTTCTTTAACAGTTGTCGCATCATAACCAAGGTCATTTAATAAATATGAATACTCGGAATTATTAGGTTTTGTATACGTTTTAGGTTTTGTGTCCTCAGTAGCAGCAAGCAAATTAATTCTTGGATTATCATTTCTTAAATTAAGCGGTGTCGCCATTAAATTGGTAAAACCAGTGAAATTATCACTTTGTGGTGAAGGACTCTCATCATGACTTGTCAACTGTGTTGTATCTAGTTCATTTTCTATGTCATTTGGAGTACTATTCGTCATATTATCGCTATCTGAATGGTTTACTTCATCAGTGGTTTGATGATTTGTATCGTTTGATAAGCTAGTCTTTTCAATATAATTAGATTCTTTTGGTGTGGAACTCGTAGCTTCGTCCTTGTTGGAAGATTCTTTAGAAGTAGGATTTAATGTTGATTGCGTATCTTGATTAGTATTGGAGTTATCGTGTTGAGTTGTATTTAAATCATCTGATTGGTACGTTGATTCGTCTGAAGTACTTTCTGTATGATTTGTCGTTGCGTTGTCATCATTTTTGTTAGTGGTTTCATTGGTTGTCTGGGTATCTGAAGATTTAACGTGGGTATCCTTTTCAGTTTCAGTCGATGTTCTTTGACTAAGCGTATCTTCATCATTCCGATTAGTTGATTCTTCAATAGAAGATGGATTGTTATTTTGTTCAAATTCTGATTCTAAAGTCGTATCTGTTGATGTGTTACTAGTTTGATCATCTTCTGATTTAACCAGTTCTTCATCACTCGATTTGCTATCGTTTGTTTTATTATCTTCATTTTGAGAGAAGGTATTGTCCGTTTCAGCTGCTTTAACTTGTCCATTAATACCAAACACTAGCGTTGCGCCTATTAGTAAGGATGCTGTACCAGCTGAGAGCTTCCTAATACCATATTTATTAAGTAAATTAGGAAGAAATCCTTGTTTATTTTTCATTTTTTAAAATCACCCCAAAAAATTACTTAGTGTTATTTTAATGTATCGTTCATACATTATATTGAATTTATTATATGTTTTCAAATATACATCAATTTAATATTTCATATATCTGATTTCCCCAAATATTAATATCGTCATATTAAAATATAAGATATTATTTTCTAAAAATAACATTTAATGCATTTTAAGAGAAAATATATCAATAATTTAATGTATACGCAAAAAGTTTTGAACGCATTTTTAAATTGTTAGACATAAAAAAAGCCCAAAAGAAGGACGTTTCGTCCAGCTTTTGAGCATTATTCCTTATTTTTCTATGATTTCTTTAGGTACTGTTTCTAAAAAGGAAACATATGCATTTAAATTTATCCCTTCGTCTACGAAGATAATTCTTCCTCCGTGACGCGTACCTTTTTCTTTAATATTAAAGATTCTACGATATCCTAACTTAGGCGACGCATAATATCCAGTCGTGTAATGCAAATCGTCTGATACACATAGTTCTGCCTTTACACCTTCAAATGCATTGATACAAGTTGCAAGTGCACGTGCATCTTTTACTCTTTCTGATATTTCTCCATTACGTTTGCATGTTTTAAATGCTAAATGAGTTACCCTGATACCTCGTTGTTCAGTGCTATCAAGTCGTTGTCCGGTTTGTGCAGATAGAATAATGGATCCAGTATAAGTAATATCATTCTTTATATATTCTAACCCTTTGTTTAGCGCATATTCAGAAACATCTGTTTGTTTCGCTAATTGTGTTAATGTATCGTTTAAATTTTCAACCACTGGTAATGCTACTAACGTTTGAATCGGTGCCTTAACCTTTTCAATTTTCAAATTTAAGAAATCTATATTTCCATTTTCATGATTAAAGGCTTTATTAAAATATTTTTTTAAATAATTTTCTAAATCTTCAAATTCACACATTGTTTCAGCACCGCTAATATGAATATCTTCATGGCTTGCACGCATTTTTATACTATACATAGCTATCACCTTCATCGTATTGTTTCATTACATTGAAAAGTCGATCAATATCATCTGTGTCATGAAAATAGGATAATGAAATTCTTAATGTTGGCTGTGACACTGTTGGATACCTTAAATAACTGACAAATATACCATGTTCAAATAACATGTCGTATTGTGCTTGTGCTGAAACCAAACTATCAAAAACGATATTTTTGATGGGTGTATTAGATAATGGTTGATTGGGAAATAATTCCATAAATTGGTGATTAAAATATTCACTAAGTGCATTCAACTTCTCTCGTCTATATGTATCTTCAATCATATGTTGTAAGCTCACTTGAATAAAATACAAATGATAGCTAGGTAAACTACTAGAGTAGATAAGCGAACGACCTTTATTAATAATTAAATCTTTTATATCTTTTGAACTTAGTATCAAGCCACCATGGGCTCCCCACGCTTTAGATAAACTTGAGGTAACTATGTCAATGTCTGCATGACACTCAAAGAGATTTAATCCTAAACTATGAGATGCGTCAATAATTAAAATCGCATTGTAACGTTGCTTGAGATTAACTAGCCTATTAATATCTGCTTTAGCGCCATTAGTAGAAAACACACTATCAGAGACAATCACTTTTTGAAAATCTGGATGCGAGTCCCGCGCTAAATGACTTTCCAGGTCATCATAGTTTAAATGTTGATAAATCACTTTTGATAGACCACTTAATTTAATACCGTCTATTATACTGGCGTGATTCTGTTGATCCGAAAAGATAACGACATTATTATTTTTAAAAATATTAAATACCGCTAAATTCGCATCGTAACCACTATTAAAAATTAAGCAGTCCTCAAAATTAAAATGCTCGCTGATTGCCTGTTCTAATTGCTGATAAACAACTGAATTGCCACTCACTAATCTAGAACTTGATAGATGGATACTATATGTCTTTATAAAATCTAAGAAATTTTGAGGTTGATATTCAAGTTGTCCTATACCGAGATAATCGTTCGAAGTAAAATTAATATAAGATTGGTCATTGATATAAATATATTGTTTTTCTACGGACTGAATCGGTTGAAGCGCTCTATATAAACCTTTATCTTGTATCTGTTTTAACTGTGCTTTAATGTCCATAAATACCCTCTTACTTCTTACTCAATGTTTGATGTAAGGCTTTGTCGAAAATTTTAACCATTTTTTTAATTTCTTTATTAGACATACTTAAAATAGGTACGAAAGTGATGACATTTTCCAAATTCCGAATCATCAATCCATTCTCTTTACATCGACGTATAATCAGTTCTACAGTAGGAATGTCGAGTGGTGTCTGCGTTGATTTGTTTTCAATTAATTCCACACCATACATTAATCCCCGCCCTCTAATATCTCCAATATTTTTATGAGGTTGAAGTGCCTCTAGGCGTTGCTTTAATGTTTGAGATGTCTTTTGAATGTGCCCAATCAGATGCTTCTTTTTAAAAAGATTAATATTCTCAAGTGCTACGGAACAAACTAACTGATTACCTGTATATGTATGACCGTGGAAAAACGTATTCTTACCGTGACTCTGACTTAAAAAAGCATCATATATCTTTTGAGATGTTAAAGTTGCCGCTAACGGTAAATAACCGCCTGTAATTGCCTTACCCAGACACATAATATCTGGTTGTACATCTTCATGGTTACAGGCAAACATTTCTCCCGTACGCCCGAAACCAACAGCTACTTCATCACAAATCAGTAACACATCGTATTTTCTACATAACTGTTCTACAGCTTTCAAAAATCCATGTGGATGAACAAATAAACCTGTTGCACCTTGTATAAGTGGCTCTAAAATAAATCCTACTATTTCATCATTTTTCTCAGATAATATATCTTCAATTTGATTCAGTATTGAATTAAGCATTTCCGCTTCATTGCGGTACTTACTTTTATATAAACACGGTGTTTCTATCTGTATATTTTCAAAAATAAGGTCTTTAAAAATGTTGTGGAAACTATCGATACCACCAACGCTAACAGAACCTATAGTATCTCCATGATATCCATGATGTAATGTAAGAAATTTATTCTTCTTCGCATATCGTTTAGCATCGATATTCTTCCAATATTGATAAGCCATCTTAATAGCAATCTCTACCGACGCACTCCCCGTATCGGAGTAAAACACTTTTTGTAATTGATCTGGTGTTAATTTGACTAACTGCTCGGCAAGCTCAATCGATGGAATATTAGACGAACCTAATAGCGTAGAATGGGCAATCTTATCAAGTTGTTTATGAATGGCTTGATTTAACTTTTTATGTTGATGCCCGTGCACATTGACCCACAATGACGCATAACCATCTAAATATTTATTGCCTTCAGTATCGTATAAATAACTTCCGCGACCTTTTTCAATAATAATATTGTCATTTTTAGCATAGACTCCCATCTGTGTGAATGGGTGCCATACATACTGTGCATCTTTATGATTTAACTCTCGTGTATTAGCCATTGGATCCTCCTATCATTCGTTGTATAAATGCTTCGGAAAAGCTTTCTTGAGTCGCTTGATGACCTAACGTATAAACAGACTTATGTGTTAATTTTTCAATGGTATGTAAATTATCCTGTTCAATAGCGCTATCAGTATAGTTATTCATGATTAACACATTCGGGGGGAGTTCATGATGATCAATATATTTCTGATGAACGATGGCATCATTAATCGCACCTAATTTTGAAGGTAAGACGCTCACAATGAAATCCGATGTGTCTTTAATTAAATCTGTTGTCATATAAAAATGGTCACTGTATTCATAGATAGGCACTGCAATACCACCTGCACCTTCAATGAGAATCATATCGAATTGTGCTTCTAGTGATTCGAGTTTGTCTATCATTGTTTGATGGTTCAATTGCTGATGCCTTTCAATTTTAAATGCTAAGTGTGGTGAAACTGGGTCTTTGAATGTGTAAAGTGACGTGACGTCATAGTCTAAATCGCATTCGTTTTTATAAATCTCTAAATCTGGGTATCTACCTCCACCGATTTCTTCAGTTTGAAAAGGTTTGAAAATACATACCCGATATCCCCTCGTTTTTAATGCCTTATAGAGATATTTAGTAACATACGTTTTACCGATGTCAGTATTCGTTCCAGTTATAAATATGTTCATGTTTATCATGTCACCTATCTTTAATGTAAACTTATTACATTTTAAAGTTTACATTTAGAGTATGAAGGTTGCAAGTGATAACAATAAGTAGGGGGAATTGTGTGATTAAACGAGGAAAGTAAAAGAATTTCGAGAAATGGTACGTGCTGTAAATTTTAGATGTGAAGATAAACATAAATTTTGAATTCATTGTTACAAAATAAGGATAGAACTAATTTGTATAAGAGGATAATTAGAAGATTCACTCTAGCAATGGCGATTATTGCAAAAAAATACATCTGAGACAATCATTGATGTCCCAGATGATTATAAATAAAATCATTCATATGCGTATCAATATTAATAACCAAATGCGTGAGCAATATCTTGAATGATGCCACCTGCATTCGCTACGATGTTAACGATGCTTTTTGCCAATTCAGCACCATCTTCTGCTTGTGCTGCTGTTACTGTATCCACAATCGCTTCGCCTAATTTAGAAACGTGTTCCACGTCGTATTCCCTCCTCCCAATTAAGTTATCTATAGAGTATCATTGCTTGTTTAATACAAATTAAACTCAATTTTAAAATTTTGTAAATAACTCAATCGTTCATTATACATAATTTTAATTTATACTTTAATTTTATATATTGGCGTACAATTAATAAGGGGTTTCAACAATTCTAGAATACATTGTAGACATAACTTGAGTAGTATTACTTATTATGCTTAAGAATAAAAGCTCTCGGATTACCATATAATGATTCTCCACCTGCAACTTCTTGTTTGGCATAAGGATGATTAGAACTACCTCTTAAATTATATCCATACGTACGGACCCCATAAACAACGTACTGGCTATCTACCATAGGAGATCCTGAATCACCAGCTCTAAATTTATCTTTTGTCATGAGCTCTGATTGATTCGATGCTTCTTGTAAAAAACGTAACTTATTCCAGTATGCATATGTATTGTTTCCGTTCATCACTGGATATCCTAAAGAATATAACTTCTTGTTAAATTTTAAACGCTTAATTTGTTGATTAGTTGCAAGTTTAAGTGGTTGCACGTTAGCTTTTTGAGCCATATTTTCTTTAGTTTCAACGACCACCATATCATATGAAGGAACTTTATATATCTTTATAGCATGGAATTGATATGGAATCTTTTTACCGTCCCTGTTTAATTGAAATTTTATTTTACTTGGACTCGTTCTTTGACCATTTTTCTTATCTACAACATGTGCGTTGGTTACAAACGTATGATTGCCTACCATAAATCCTGTTCCCATACTATCTTTGCCCGGACCTTTCCAGCCATCCATGTTCGATACTCTTCCTACTGCTTTATATTTATTTTTATGCGCATAGTTATAACGTTTGATGACTATTTGACTACTATCAACTTTCTTCGCTTTATGATATGCAGCACTCGCATTATGATCTTCCATGCCATTGTAATAATAATTTCCTACTGCTTTTGCCTCATGCTGTGTATCTAAAATCATCAATGATGGTACTAGAACAGTTGTTACTAATGCTGTTATAAATAATTTTTTAAATTTCATTTTATTCATCCTTTTTTATTTAAAAATATACATAACACAACATTTATTTTACATATTTATTTAGGTCCTGAATAGAGCGACTTATATATCCTAAAGAAATATCATTCTTATACTTTAAATATAAAACTTTTCAAATATATTTTGATATTTTAAATCAACTTATTATAACTTCGAAAATGACGAAATATCTATAGTCTCGCTAACACAACAATAAAACTCATTGTTATGATGTTCACGCTATTAATATGTCGCATATATTTAAAAAGCAGACTTATGAAGAAATTCAAAAGTCTGCAATTATTACTATCCAATGAAACTATTAAAATAACTCAGTGTTTTAAAACAGTTTTTAACTTCATAATAGTCTTAATCATTCTATTATTCAGGAATGGTCGTATAATTTTTGATTTTCTGTTTTTTAAATATTTAATGTGAAATTGATATGCTTTTTGAACTCCTCTTGGCGATCTTTTTAATGACATTCTTTTATTTTTAGTTTTTAACGGGACTTTTTTTCCTAACAACTTTTGAGAAGCCATTTTATAACTAATGGCAGGTGCATATTCTATTTCTGGTTCGTACAATATGACTGAATCTTTGAGTGGTGCAAAGAATTCAACGATAAAGTCATCTTCAGGATTATTTTTAAAATACTCAACACCAAAATCATAGAAATTACGTTCAACTTCATCTTCATCTATATATTTGTTATTAAAAAATTCTTGTATGAATAGTGGCAATATCTTGTCCATTGCGTCATATAATTGTTTATTATAATTTTTAAAATTTATCACTGGTTCAACTATGTTGTTATTTTTACGATATCCTAGAATGCTTTGATATGGCATATTGGCAAATATTGATTCAATAAATATTAATGATGTCATTTTACTAGTATAGTTATATCTGATTGATGTTCCTACTGTTGGATAAATACTTCTTGCATAGAAGAATATCGTATTAATTGTTTGATCGCTAATGTTATTTAAAAGTCGATCTAAGCAATCTTGCGTGTAACCTCTTCCCCAATATTCGACGAAAGCGAATTTTTCATTGAAATCAATTTCTTGAATTAAATAATCATTCACAATTTTACGTTCTTCATGGGCTTTTTTTAGTAATAACTTTTTGTATTTATTATTATTTTGAGCAGAAACTCTAATTAATTCTTTTGTACTTTTTGTGAATTCAGAACATCCTTTAATATGTTTTAACTGTGGAAATATCTCATCAAATTCTTGTTCACTGATATGCAACGCACGTAAGGTACTATCAAAGTTCGTTAACCCTGTAAAGTTACCAAAAGGCGAAAAAAACTCTTTGTCCACTTCATTAATAAACGAAGGAATTCTCCAGGCTTTACGAGACCCATATATATACTTAGTTTTGATATTGTATCCTTTCACTGATATTATTTCATCAGCAATTTTTTTAAGTAACTCACCGTCTCTTGATATAAAATAAAGCGTCTTAATATTTTCTTTAATTGCTTTTTTAATAGACCAGCTCACGTATGGTATGAAATAACTACTTATATAACTGTATACATAGTAATTTAATCTACTTTTATCATTTTCACGAAATCTTGCTATTTGTGTTGTAAGTAAGAATGTATCATAGTTCTTATTCTTATTTAAAATTTTATTTTCATACCCATTAAATTTAGTTATTGTATGATGAATAGGTTTGATATTTAACTTTTTAGGAACATTAAAATCTGCATGCTTATTATCCCCATAATGAATCCATTCTGAATAATTGTACTTTAAATCTTCAAACACATCTAAATATAGTGTACTGGTTGATTTTTGATTACCTATATCACTTGATAGATAAAGAGGTAATTCAGTTAATCTAGGGTCTACTTGATATAACATTTCTAAGATAACTTCTTTAGGCAAATACATATCACTTATTAGAATGACGTCTTGATAACTGTCTAATAAGTTATGAAGCACTTTAATTTTATCCTTTTTTGCTTCTACATTTGCTATTTCCGCTTCAATTTCTAAATTATATAGAAGTTGCGCCTGATCATCTGTGAGCTCGTGAATATTTTTAATTCTGTTAATGATATCTATAAATCTTATTTCGATTCTTTTTTCATCACGAATAAATTCAGACTTTTTATAATAATCTCTAACATAGTTTTCTGCTTGGATTCTAATACGTGGATAATTTTGTATTACATATATCGGTATATCAGTACTTATTCTTAATAACTTATCTTTAACATAATAGAAAATACCATCTGGTCTTAATGTTTTTCTTTGTATCAACGTATCAAATATATCAAAGCTATATAACTTAGGTAATTGTTTCCTTTTAATACTAAATTTTAAAGTTGTATCTATAATTTTTTCAAAACCATTTTTATCGTCCTGGTCATATTGCCAAAATTCATTTATAATTTCCTTACTTTTCTTTTCGTTAATTTCTATAGCATCAATTTGATCTAGGGCTTTTAATAATTCATCAAAACTTGAAACAATCACACCTGAAGTTTTTTCTTTGTAATCATATACTAAAGTTCTGTTTTCCATATATTTATCATAATCATAAATATATCTAATGAACTTTTTAACTCCTGAAGCTAACATATCGTAATAAATAGATGAGTAATCTAGAATTCCTAAATCTATTTGGTCGAATATTTCATAAATGTCTTTCTTATTATCCCAAAACAAAATATTTGGATGGTTCTCATACATTTTTTTGGCAGTTGTGAAATTCACATCATTTTTAACTAAGTAATGTAATTTTATAATTAGCAAAATATTATTTTTCTTTAAAGTTTTAAGAAGCTTTGCCATATCAGGTATAGCTTCACCAAAAAAATTATTCATCTTATAATCTCTGAAAGTAGGAGCATATAAGACTACTTTAGTTTCAGCATTTAAACCTTTATGCCGCTTAATAGAATGATCAAAAGATCTAAATTCAGCTTTATTAAACATATTCGCTGGATAACCTGCTCGGATGATTTGGTCTTCATCTAAATTAAGCATTTTAGTAAAATGTTGTTCCATAAGCGGTGAAGTGACCAAAAATAATTGGTTATTATGGTACATCTCATTATACTTGATATATTTTTTATATGTACGATATCTAATTCCTGGCGAGTCAACAAATCGCTCTATAGGTTTGATACCGACCCCATGCCATAGATTTAGTATGACGACTTCATTTTCAAATTTTACAGGGATATGTTCTTTCACTTGATGTACGACAAATACACCTGCCACGCTTTTAATCTTTTCTGCTTTTTTGGAATGAAATAATTCAGCATTGAATCCTAAACTTTTAACGTAATTTACCACATGAACATTATCACACATCCAATATGCATCGATATCTTTTCTATATTTATTCACATATATGAACAACCATTTAGGATTACCTACAAAGTCATTAGTAGCATTAAATATCCATATTTTTTTATTCCTCATGTTTAACTCAATACCTTTCGTATTTTGTATTGCTTCAGTACACTTCGTCTTTATTTGAAACTTGTAAAACTATTAGTCAGATGAATTATTGATTCTAGTTACAATACTCAACATTATGACAACGCTATAAACTATCTATATTTTTATGCATTTAATTCTTTGGCTATATTATTTCATAGCATACATTAGCATTTATAAATAATAATTATATTATATCAAATCTTCGCATTATAAATGCATGGTTTTTAAAATATATTTTTGTTTCGAACCATCATATTCACTAACACAAAATGTCCATACTTGTAGAGAATGACATGTTATCAACCTTATAGAACTTTTGATGATATTAAGATTTTGTTAAACAATAAAACTAAGACTTTCTATTTGATATGGCCTAAAATTATTAGATTATCCGAAAAATTGAACTTAATATGTGAGTTGTTAGAAGAGTTATGAGTTGGTGCTAAAGTTAATAAATAGTTAATGGCATTTGAAACATTTTCTCTATAAAATACTTTGTATTGTACGAGCAAAAGAACATATATATAACAAACAATGGAGGACATCATGATTTTAACTATTTTATTTATCTTTTTCTGTATTCGACTCATCAGCTTAAAGATATCTATGCAACACGCAAAACAGCTAAAGGTAGAGGGCGCCGTGGAATATGGTGTGAAAAATTCAAAATATCTAGCCATTACGCATGTATTAATTTACATGAGTGCAGGTATAGAAACATTCATTCATAAGGATACATTTAGTCTACTTAACGGCATTGGCTTAATCATATTGATCGTCGCTTATATCATGTTATTTATAGTCATAAAGACTCTAGGGCGCATTTGGACATTGAAATTATTTATATTGCCAAATCACCCTATTATCAAATCAGGATTATATAAAGTAACAAAACATCCAAACTATTTTTTAAATATCATTCCCGAATTAATCGGTGTATTGCTACTAACACATGCTACATACACAGCACTCTTATTAGTTCCATACGCTTATTTCTTAATTGCACGTATTCGTCAAGAAGAGAATTTAATGAATATATAAAATAAAAAGCCTACAATCACACGACTCAGAACGCACATCTTTAAAGCAACATTTTGAAAAATACGCTATTTAAACGTAGGTGATTGTAGGTTTTTAATATAAAGACGTAGATATGCCAGTGATAAGTTTTAGAATTACCATTTGCAAACTGCTCTATTAATGGTAGAGAAGGTGAGTTTTTTTAGAGCGCTGTATGTCTTACGTCAGACAACCCTCACACTTACCTTTATTAGCTCACACTTCGTCCCGCAACCTTTATACTATATAGCCAAACACATGGGTTAGGTAATTTCGTTTGTTTTAATTTGAGACACATGTAAGTTATTAACAGGTTTTAATTTACAGTGTGAAAGATGAGCAAACATAAATTTAGAACACCTTCACTTTATAATGAAGTGTGCTCCGAAGTGTTTTAACAATCTCATTTTCTTATCTATGACTTCACCAAAATCATCTTCTTTTGTCACTGTACTTTGTTAAATTTTAGAATCTAAATTATTTTTTCTAAAATAAATCTTGAAATCTATCTTGATCAAAAATAACTTTTCAATATTTCGTTCGTTGAAATAATAAATTTCAACCTCCACAACACCGACATAATACTTACAAGTAGAATAATCAAACATATTTCGACATGACAACAATCTTATACTTTTAAACACCTCTTCTTTTACTTTTTATAGAATCAAGTATAGTATCCGTTTTTAGTATTCACTCAACTTGTTCATTTTTTGTCTTTATGCCTCACTATCGCACATATCTCCCTTATTCAATTAAATCGCACCTCCTTCCTATTTCCTATAAAAAACACCCCGTAACATTAGACTTTCTACCTAATGCTACGGGGTGCACACATCATGTCGTTATTTCGTGACATATCATTCTATTTTTAAAATACTTATCTATTTAAATGTAAGTTTTTAGAAGTTTCACGACGTGTTTCTCTCATTAATTTTTCGTCATTAATTAATGAACGACCGTATGTTGGTACCATTTCTTTAACAACAGGTTCCCATGCTTCTTTGTCATCAGCAAAGTTTTTCTCTAAAACTTCTAATACAACTGATAATGATGTTGAAGCCCCTGGAGATTCACCTAATAATGCAATCATAGAATTGTCGTCTGAATTGACAACTTCAGTACCAAATACTACGAAACCTTTACCGTGTTGTTCACTATCTTTAATCACTTGAACGCGTTTACCAGCAGTGTAAAGTTCCCAATCTTCATCTTTAGCATCAGGAATAAATGTTCTTAAATAGTTCATACAACCTTCTTTAGTTTTGATCATTTGATCAATTGAATATTTAATTAAAGGTACATTTTTAACTGCTGAAGCCAACATTGTAGTAATGTTATATGGTTTGATTGATTCGAATAAGTCTAAATTTGAACCGAATTTCAAGAATTTAGGGCCGATATTCGCATATGGACCAAATAATAATGTTTGTTTACCATTGATATAACGTGTATCAAGGTGTGGTACAGTCATTGGTGGCTTACCTTGAGGTTCTTTACTGTAAACTTTAGCCGCATGTTGTTTAATAATATCTGGGTTTGTACATCTTAAGAATTGACCACTGATTGGGAAACCACCTAGGTGTTCTCTTTGTTTAACGCCAGATTTTTGTAATAACGGAATAGAGTGACCGCCAGCACCAATAAACACTTTATCTGCTATTTTAGTTATTTTTTCTTTAGTTTCTCTATTTTCAACGACAACTTCCCATTTGCCATCTTCTCTTTGTGTTAAATCTACAACATCATGATTGTATTTTAATGAAACGTTAGATTTTTGTTCTAAGTAATGTGCTAGCTTACGCGTTAACGCACCATAGTTCACATCTGTACCTTCATCAATTTTACTTGCTGCCATTTGATGTCCTGGCTCACGGTTTTCCATCATTAATGGCATCCATTTTCTCATTGTTTCCATGTCTTCTGTATATTCAATATTATCGAACATTGGAATTGTTCTAAGTGTTTCATAACGTTTTCTTAAAAAGTTAACGTTTGTTGGTCCCATAACGAAACTGATATGAGGTAATGGTTGGATAAATTCTTCAGGATTAGAAATATCACCATTTTTAACTAAATTACCCCAGAATTGTCTAGATAATTCGAATTGCTCATTAATTTCTTGCGCTTTAGATGCATCAATTGAACCATCATCTTGTTCAACTGTATAGTTTAATTCACATAATGCCGCATGGCCTGTACCAGCATTATTATTTTCATTTGAACTTTCAATACCAGCGCCTTCTAGTCTTTCAAACATATCGATATGCCAGTTAGGACTTACTTTTGAAAGCATTGTCGCTACTGACGTACCAATAATTCCTGCACCTACAACAACGATGTTTTTATGATTTGCTTCACTCATGTACATGTTCCTTTCTAAATTTATATATTAAAATAGTACATATATAGACTTTACCACTTTAAACATATATTAAACAAATAAGCGCAAAAGGCTCACTAATCATTTATTTAAAAGTTGTAGTCAGCTATGTGAGTTTTATGGTAATATCATCATGCGTAAAAATTCGAGATTATTATTATAAAGAAGGTTTAAATAAATCATGAAAGAAAATTTTTGGAGTACATTGCCACGTCCGTTTTTTATTCTGGCACCTATGGAAGACGTGACAGATATTGTCTTTCGGCATGTTGTCAGTGAAGCAGCGAGACCAGATGTATTTTTTACTGAATTTACCAATACTGAGAGTTACTGCCACCCTGAAGGTATTCATAGTGTGCGCGGACGCTTAACTTTTAGTGACGACGAACAGCCAATGGTAGCGCATATCTGGGGCGATAAACCAGAACAATTCCGAGAAATGAGTATCGGCTTAGCAGAAATGGGTTTTAAAGGTATAGATTTAAATATGGGTTGTCCTGTCGCAAATGTTGCGAAAAAAGGTAAAGGATCCGGCTTAATTCTACGACCTGAAACGGCAGCCGAAATCATTCAAGCTTCTAAAGCGGGTGGTCTACCGGTCAGTGTAAAAACACGTTTAGGTTATTACGATATCGATGAATGGCGAGACTGGTTAAAACACGTCTTCGAACAAGATATCGCAAATTTATCCATTCATCTACGTACCCGTAAAGAGATGAGTAAAGTAGATGCACACTGGGAATTAATCGAAGCTATCAAGACATTACGGGATGAAATTGCGCCAAATACACTATTAACTATCAATGGTGATATCCCCGATAGACAAACTGGTCTAGAACTCGCAAATAAATATGGTATTGATGGCATTATGATTGGTAGAGGTATATTCCATAACCCATTCGCATTTGAAAAGGAACCACGCGAACATTCAAGCAAAGAATTATTAGGTTTATTACGCTTGCATCTCTCTTTATTTGAAAAATATGATAAAGATGAATCCCGACACTTCAAAAGTTTACGCAGATTCTTCAAAATCTACGTACGCGGCATTAGAGGCGCTAGCGAACTCCGCCACCAATTAATGAACACCCAATCTATTGCCGAAGCAAGAGAACTACTCGATACTTTTGAAACACGTATGGATGCAAGCTCAGAAGTATAAGCATGCGAGCGGTAAATATAATAAATAATAAATGAACCTCCCCCTGTTGAGTCAGAGGGAGGTTGTTTAATATTTAGTAGTAGTAAATCTCGAGCAATTTACAAAAGTGGCATAAAAATAAGTTTTAGACTGATCACTTAAACATATAGTGGGACGAAAAGTAAATGAGCAAACTGTTAAATATAGTCCATGTTTTATACAAAATATAGAATGATGAACATATATTGAACATCATGAGTTTCAAGTTAAACTGAACAATATTATGATAAATTAAATATAAGGAGCAAATATTTCATTAGAAATAAGGTGCATATCAATGAAAAAATTGATTTTTATAGTTGCTATTCTCTTTATCCTAGCCTGTAGTTATGTCGTTATTAACTTTTTCTTCTTCGATATGTGGGCGATTCACTTAAGTGAACAACAATTAAATCAATCCATACAACATCATGACACAAAGCAACTTCATAAGATTGCTAAGGATAAACAGACATATCAATTTTTAACAACCATAAAGAAAGCCGAGTTCGAAAATGCGACAGATAACCAAGGGGGTGGGCCTATTGGTTATTATCGTTTAGATATTAATCAAAAACCCGCAGGACTTACAATCAATATTAAATATAACTTCCTTCCAGAAAAGACAACTATTCAATCAATAAAGTTATATCAATAAATATATAAAGAAAGGACTATAGCACAAATAAATGTCTAAAGGATTCTTAACATATAGTCAGTTGGTGACAAAATTAAAAATTCTTATTTCAAATTTGATTCATCAGTAGGCTGATTAGCTATCAGTATGTTACTTGATGGCGCAATAATATTAATTAAGAGTATTTCTGAAGAATAATAGTGTTGATATTGTACACAAAATAAGGAGTGAATGAATTGGAAAATTTAGGTTCTTTGTTACCTATTGCATGTGCTTTATTTGTAATATTTGTTGTACCGTATTTTGATAAGAAAAAGAAGTGAAGTTGAATATAAAGTGCATATAACATAAGTTGAGCCAAAGTACAGTTAATGAATGTACCTTGGCTTATTTTAATTACAAGCATTTAGTATATTGAACGTGACATTAAACAAGGTTTAAACAACCCTTCTAACTCAATTTGAACTTACAACATAAACACTGAGAGACTCGATATTTACATTAGAAATGTCTTTATCATCTCTATTTATTCTATTTCCTTGTAAATGTATTTTCATAAATCTCATACACAATTTATATTTTTATATAGAAAAACGTTTAGAAACAACACGTTTCTAAACGCTTTAAACGCCTGTCATTTAATTAGACATTTGTTGTTCTTTAATTTTATTTCCATTTTGATCAAGTTTAATAATTTTATTTTTCTTACTCTTATAAGTACCCATAATTTCACCATCATGATTACGGTAATGAACTGTCCAATTACCATCGTCATTGATTCTAATATTGTCCCATAGATAAGTTTTATTATCTAACTTACCATCAAAGTCACTTATTTTTTCATAAATTTGACTTCTCATATGTGCCATCGTATTTGCAGAATTTTTATCAGGATCATCAGCTTTTTGAGCTGCTCCACTATCAACAATCTCTATTTTATTCTTCATTTCTTCCAATGAGCGATTGTCTTTATTATCTTCATACAATTGACTAATATCTAACTCCTTGCCATTATTTAATAATGTTTGATAATCAATCAGTGCGCCTTGCGTACTACCTATAAATATTTTATTTTTATTTACACCAACAATTGAAGCGAACTGTCCTTTAGACGGATAAACTTGATAAAATTTCATATCCTTTGGCGCATTTTTCATCGAATCAGCTTTTTCTAACATCAATTGTTCCATTTGTTTCTTCTCTGTTTCATTTCCTTTTTGATAATCATACACGCCTGTCAACACTTCGTTTTTAGTTAACATATATTTTTCTACTCCATCCGCATAAAATGCTAATGCTAACCTTTCTTTTTCTGACAATTGAGTTGAAGCCTTATTATCATTCTCTTGCTTATGATGTTGTTCTTTGTTCTCTTTATTTGCCTTTGAAGTTTGCTTTGTTTCTTCTTTCTTATCTTTAGTATCAGTCTTATCACCTGAATTACAACCAGCCAAAACTAAAAATGCCGTTAAACTTAACACCAGAATTCTTTTCAATTTAAAGACCCCTTTCTAAAAATATAAATATTAACATTAATATAAATTAAATCTTTACATTAATCAATATAGTTCAAAAAACATCATTTTATATATATTTTATAAAAGTTATATATGAAAAATCCAAAAATAGGTATTTAATACACTTCTTAGACTAAATATTTAAGTCTTTAATAAACCAATACATTGTATGAGATAATATAGGTTGTTACTATATAGCTTTACCTAAAAACATGATGCCTATAGTAAAATCAGAGGTCAAAACTTAACTTAAAAATTTAAGCGTAAAGGAGCATACATATGGCAACTGTTACACAAAGAGTTAAGCAAGTAAAACAACCTCGCGAAGGCTATTTTAAAATGAACATAATAACTTTATAGATCTTATTTTTGTTATATGCTATTAGAGTTAACATAATAGGACGTTATCAAAATCAAATAAACATCTATTGTAGAAAATCATTTTTATTAATATTTATGATTTGATTTCTCAATACGTGCGTCTAATATCGTGAATAAATAAACAATTTTATTATGTAAGCTATTGATTTGGTAACCTCAAATTAGGAGTCGGTGAACTATATCTATGTCAAAAAAGAAAATTTTGATCCTTATTAGTGTCATATTAATCATTTTTGGAGGTGTCTATCTCAAAATGAAATATGACGAAAAAGCAAAACAAAAAGAAATCTACTACAAAGAGCAACAAGAACGTATTACGCTTTATCTTAAATACAACACCAAAAAACCTAATACTATCAAATCTGTCCATTTCACAAGTTTAAAACAGGGACCAATGGGTGACGCTGTTATTGAAGGCTATATCAATAACAATAAAAAAGATGATTTTGTTGCATTTGCATCACCTGAAAACAATTATCAATTTGGAGGCGGACTTACAGCAGACGTTAAAATATTTAAATTACTTAAATCGGCTAATGAATCTAAATCACCCGATGAAATCAAAAAAGATTTAGACAAAAAGAAAGAACATTAAAAATTTATACTGAACCACAAGAAGTATAATTTAGTGTAATATTTTAAAGGCTTGTCTTCTACTTTAATGACTAAATCAATGCGAAAAGCAGATATATCGAAAATTCATTAAATATATAGAAGATGTTCGATTAATAAAGAAGAATTAGCTTATTTATGATCTCAACTTATACTTTTGCCACCTCTCCTATTTCAATAATTCCATATTTTAAACATTATCAGATTCTATAAATTCGCGTACATGTGTATAAATACCTTTGTAATAAGGATATTTTGTATTTTTAAATTTACGCTTCATTTCCTCATCTTGACTGTTAGACATAATCATTGCGTGATCTAAATAACTTAAAAACGCTTCATCATTACCACTATCACCAAAGCCAATAATCAATTCTTTTGGAACACCATATTTATTCATCAAAAATTTTGTGGCATATAATTTGCCTGCATTTCTTGGAGTAAAATTAATATCATAAGCATTTTCAGGATCACCTGCTAAAGGATTACAACGATTAAATGTCATCGTATAGTCCCTTGTCTTAGAATACTGAGTGAAGTCTTCTAAAATTGTTTTATCTAAATGCGTGTCACCCGAAGAATAGAGATAGAAATTGTACAATGTTTCATTGTCTCGAAAAGTTCTTTGTGGTATAAATGCTACTTTATGTTTAGAAGAAACATGTTTTAATATATCTAATATATCTTCCAATAAGAAACGTTCTGTCAACACTTCGTTTTTATATTCATCAGATTCAATATATTCGCAGTTATTCCATGTAAACATTTTAGAACTTAAATCTGAAAAAATATGTTGAGGTTTATATGACATACCAACGTTACTCATTTTTTGAAGTACGCTTTCTATAGTACTTCCTGTTAAAATAGCCGTAATGACATTGTTTTTAGTAGTTATATTCTGTAATAAACCTTCCATTTCTCTTAAATAAGGCATATCCGCTTGATGCGTATGATGTTTGTAGTAAGTTTCATCAAAGTCGAATAATATTAAGCGTTTTGTCATCTTCATTCCTCCAGTATCATTTTTTAAATGATAAATAATAATTACGCTCTAAAAAATGATAAAAAACCACGAAAACAGGATAAAATTACTTGTTTTATTTGTAGAATTTTTGATTGAAATCTTCTGTGTTGGTAGTAGGACTTAAAACCTCCTTATGTATGTCTCAAGGTTATATATATAATATCAATAAAATAACTTTGTCATCTATCTATAATATTTTGTTTCAAACACTAACTATGAAATTGTTTAAGTAAAAATTCTAATTAGGCATCCTGTTAATTTAGTTTATTGTTATTTATTAAATTATGTGAAAGAACCTTAATTTTTCAAAGTCATATTATATATAAATACGCGTAAGTAGTGAGGTTCTAGAGAAAATAAGGCTACAAGCTGAAGCTATCCTCTAAGAAAGAAAGTTAACGATACGAAGTATGATTAATAAGGAAGCCAGTAAATGAAACTGTCATAAACTCATTTACTGGCTATTATTCTATGATTTAGTCTCAAGTTCTAATCTCAATCATTTAAAAATGTACTACACAATTGAATTGACCGTTACTAAATCCTATTTTCAATTATTTTAAACCGTTATGTTTATCCGTCAAAAATCTAGTCTAGAATGGTTTTTCATTTTCTGAATGACTCGCACCCTTTAAAAGTAACGATGATAAAATAGCTAATAAAATTGAAATAATTATTGACAAATTAAAACTATTATCTATAGAGAATAAAATTCCTCCAACAAATGAACCTAACCCTATACCTAAATTTAAAATTGAAATATCATAGCTTAGTATTTGGCTAGGATCTCCTCGTAAAAATTTCAATAGACCATATTGAACTGTAGGGTTTGTTCCCCAGTGAAATAAATTCCAAGTAAATACACATAAAGTTAAAACAATCACATTTTGTCCCATAAACAGGATAAATATTATAGATAACACATATATCAATATAATCATATTACCTGATTTACAATATCCCTTTTTTTCTGATAAAGTATTACCTAATTTTGACCCTAAAACTCCAGCAATACCTGATACAAACAAACATAGACTAACAATAAAAATATCATGTCCATTTCTTCTAACTAAAGGTTCTAAATATGTGTATAAAATACTGTTAGATATCATCATAAATAATAAAAAACATAACATCATAATAGTGCCTCTATAATTGGTGACCGTATATTTCTTAGTATAATTTTTATCATTCTTTATATTCACTGGTATAAAGTAAATCACACTCAGTAAGCAAAGAAAAGTGATAGTTGCTATAATATAAAATGGAACTTTCCAATCATAATAAGACGCAATTAATGTTCCAATTGGAATTCCAAGTATATTCGCAGCGCTAAACCCAACATAAATATTAGCAATAACTGAAGATTTACTTTCAATAGGTACCATATTCGCTCCTGTTGACATTAACTTTACAGTAATTAATGACGCGATACCAGCTAGCATTACTCTAACGATACAAAGTGAAATATAATTTTTGACAATAGTAGTAATTAATGTCAGTAAAATAAAAATCACTAAACTATATACAAGTACCTTTTTATCATTGATATTTCTCGTTAGTCTCGTCAGTATCGGACTAAGTATAGAAAATGAAATAGCATAGATTGTGACTAACTGACCAATGAAAGAAACGCTAATGTGAAACTCTTTGCTCATTTCGCTTATCATTCCGACAATGATTAAATCCGATACTCCAACAATAAACATAGTTAAAAATCCAATGATAGTTATTATTTTACACGTCGACATGAGCTACCCCTCAAATTTCAATTGATGAACATTTGTGATTATGAAATGAGGATGTTCTAATTTTAATTTCTCCTCACTATGACTTCCCCATGTAACTGCACATGAAGATACCCCCGCATTATGCGCCATTTGCATATCAAATATAGCGTCTCCGATATATATCGTTTCATTTTTATTTAAATGATACTTATTGACTATATATAAAATACCGTCAGGAGATGGTTTATATTCTTTAACTTTATCTGATCCTATCACTTCTAAAAATAAATGTTCTATCTTTAAAATCTTTAAGTTTCTTTTTAATACATCCGTTTTTTTACTAGAAACCACAAATAATTTCGCTTTTTGATGAAGCGCTTCAAGTTGAGTTAACATATGATCATACATTTCTAAATATGTACTTTCAGTTTCTTTATAATTTTTTCGAAATAGTGATATCAATTCATTATGTTCTTTTTCGTTCAATTCTACTGAACTCATGAGATCAAATGATTTTTCTATAGGAATACCCATATAATATTCAATTTGACTATCACTCGGTTCTTCTAATCCATAATCAGAAAAAGCCTTCTTTGTTGCAATCAAACTACATTTTTTTGAATCTGCTATTGTCCCATCAAAATCAAAAATTATATTTTTGTACAATATTAGCCCTCTTTTCTATACATTGATTAAATGATTATTTTTAATACCTTAAAGCTAATAAGTCATTGAAATAATCTATATTAAAAATATGATATTGAGCTGCCAAGTTTTTATCAAATGTTGCGATATTAATATTTTCTTTAAATTTATCTATCGTTATGGCATTATTTGTGAGCAGTATGTTGTTGCTATTCATATATTCAATATTCGTATTTTTTGAGAAAGTCTCTACACTCCCCCAAATATATAAGTTTTGAAAATCACTAATTGCTTTTAAATTATTTTCAAATATCGTATTATCTATAAAAATCCTTTTAGGTACAAATTCCTTGAATCTCCACGGCTCATATGATTTTTCATCATTTGTATCACCAATAAAATATGATAATTTCGCTGGCGAAAATTTTCCTGAACCAATCACAGGACCTAAACCTGAATGTACTGGACATCCATCATATTTTTCTGCAAGGTTTCTTACCGTCTTTTGTGCCTTAGCTTTAGTTTTTATATTTGAATTAAAATATTCATCAGATCTACTTAAAGTCTGCATAGCTAATGTTATAAAAGCTCCAAGATTCCGTGATTTTCTATTTTTATAGCTATTTGAACTAAAATTAATAAACCAAAATTCATTTTTAAATAGAAAGGAATATCCATCTTCTAATGGATTGTCATCCACATTATCTTCTTGATCTCCGTATTCACTTTTCATTTTTGAAAGAACTTTCCAGACCATGAATTGTTTAGCATGAATATTCATTTCACCAATAGGTTCAAAAAATACTAGTAATCCTGAAACACCTCTATCTTTTGGGGACATTTTATCCAACTCTTTCAAATAATCAGTAATATCTTCAGCTAAATCTTTAGGATTATAAGGATAGTTTAATGCTGAATAAAAATGTACTTGTTTCTTATGACCTTGTACGCCAAAAACACATGGAAATCCTTTAGATTCTATTACTTCTTTAGTTTTTTGTGTTTCATTTTTCAGCCAGTTATATTCTTCGGCTACATTCTTAATATCAGATTGAGAAACAAACATTTAACCTCTCCTTTATAATAATATTCGTATAAATTATAACTAAAAACATAATTTTCTTAAACACTTATATATAACTTAACATTTTAAATATTCTTTTTGTTTAAATATAACTAAAGTCAGAATGAATAGTGTGTATACAATGTATCAATACAAGATACTGTCTATGAAATTTCTTACATGATGACGTTATAACAACTTTATTCAATAATGTTTTTCAAATCACTATCACTCATGACTGATCATAATAAAAATAAAGCATCCTTCACTTTGCGATGAGGGATGCTTTATGAATTTTCACATAAAAAATGAATCTACAGACTATTCTTTTTTATTCAATTCTTTATCAAGTTTTACAAGTGTTGGTTTCGGAATATGAATGCCTTCTTCACTAAAGTATTGTATGACCTCTTTACGAAGTAAACGTTGTCCTGGAAAATGCATTCCAGGCTTAACATGTGCTAAAAGTTTAATCACCATTTCATTGCCATCAACACTATCTAAACCAAGTAAATCTGGTGCGGATACAAATATGTCATATTTATTCTTTAATGTAGGTAAAAATGTTAATAATTTCTCTTCTATCACTTTATAATTCTCATTTGGAGAAATCGGTATCATCACAATAGGTGAAACATCTGTAGCAGAATAATTAACTATTTCACTAATCATACCATTAGGTAATGTATAAATTTCTCCAGTATCTGATTGTATACGCGTTGATCTTAAACCAATTGTTTTAACCGTACCTTCAGCAATTGTTACCCCAGATGCATTAATTTGAACATAATCACTCACATCAAACTGTCCTTCAAATATGATAAAGAAACCAGTAATAATGTCTTTTACAATTGTTTGTGCTCCGAAACCAACGGCAACACCAACAACTCCAGCTCCTGCTAAAATTGCTGATACACTAATACCGAAACGTGAAAGTATTGACGTAAGGACAATAAACCATACGACATAACTTATTAAATTTTGAATCAATGTGGATAGTGTTTCACTTCTCTTAATTTTATGACGGTTCTTTTTCTTTTCATTAACGTTGAAAAATTTAGTAACTAACTTTCTTGATATCGCAATTACAATCATACCCATCAAGATATAAGCAAGTATAATTAAAAGATTAACCAAAAGATTTTGATAGAACTCTATTTTCATCATTGGCTCAAATAGTTTATATAATGTGTCCTTAAACTGACTCATAATAACAACATGACCTCCTATTATTAAAACAATCAATATTTTCAATGTACAAATCTTTGTAGATAATGAGCAGTAAGTCATTTCTAAATATAACACTTATAAATAAACATAGCACCCTTCACTTTGTGATGAAGGATGCTTTATGAATTTCCATATAAAAAATCATCTTAAGAGTACTGATTTTTTTAGTCACTTCCAGGTGTAATAATAAAACCATCCATCGAATGACCTTTGACATTTTTCCAAACCATTATTATTCGCATTTTCAATTTCAGAAATGATTTTGGATACTGAGCTAGTTTATTCAGAATTACCTTTTATATTACCAAGTTTTATTTGATAATCTGTTTGACTCATGATTCATCATCCTCGCTAGGAGTGAATTGTACTGCATCTGTAAAAAATATATTCTCTTCTTTATTTTCTACAAAAGTAAATTCTAAATTTTTAGAACCTACGGATGATCCTTTTAAGTCGCCATCCCCTTTTAACAATAACTTAGGAGCTTGATTCGTGGGAATATCATATCTTTTTCTTAGTTGTTTAACATTATTATCATAATTATTCAATTGATATTGCGCTGAGTAACTTGGAACGTTAGGATTGTAAGATATATCTCCGTCTTTATAATCCTTTAAGTTTTTAAAATTTCCATATTGCACAAAAAATTTGAAGTTCTCAATTTCTTTTTTTAATTTTTTATCTTTAATTTGTTTTGTTGGAATAATTTTATTGTGTTCCATTTTTACTGGATATTTTTTGTCTTTAACATCAGGTATTCCTTTATTATTTTCTGTTATTCGTTTTATAATAAAGTCACCTTTAGCTGTTCTCGTATTTCTATTTATACGTAAAACCATCCCTCTTGCTTCCATATCTTCCCCTTTCGGTTCAACAATCATTTTAGAATTAATAATCCATGTCCCTTTGTCATCTTTATCAAACTCTTCATCACGATAGCCCTCTTTATCATAAAAGTCTTCTAGATTTTTAGTTGGATACATACTTAACGTTTTATTAAAGTTTTGTTTGATTTCAGCTTCTTTACCGTTTCCACAAGCACTTACCAAAATTAATAAACTTATGTATATAGTTACTTTCTTGAGATAACGCATTGGCTCACATCTTTCCGATTTTACTTGATTTATACTTTTACAAAATGCATCACTTTAATACGCTTCTAAATTAATTAGTCCATATTATTCTTTAAATTATTACTTATTGAATCCAATTCAAAGATTTTAAAAACTACCAAATCGTCTTTAGTTAAACTTTTAAAATTTTTACTGAAAGCGTGGTAGTGTCTCATTGTTTATGTTAGCAGTGCTATTCTTCAGCTTTCATCTCTTTTATGATTTGCATTTTCTATTTCATAACTTATTTTAGATACCGAACTTGTTTCTTCAGAGTTGCTTGTTATATTACCAGGTTTTATTTTATATTCAGTACTGTTCATGATTCATCACGCTCAGTCGGTTTGAAGTTAATACTATCTGTAAAATAGATATTTTCTTCATTGTTTTCTACGAAGGTGAATTCTAGGTCTTTACGACCTACAGATGACCCTTTTAAGTCGCCATCCCCTTTTAACAATAATTTAGGTGCTTTTTTAGTTGGGATGTCATATCTTTTTCTTAATTGTTTCACGTTATAGTCATTATTACTCAATTGATATTTCGCAGAATAACTAGGTACATTAGGATTGTAAGATATCTCTCCGTCTTTATAATCTTTTAAGTTTTTAAAATTGCCATATTGCACAAAAAATTTGAAGTTTTCAATTTCTTTTTTTAACTTATCGTCTGGTATAGGCTTCGTTGGAATAATTTTATTATGTTTCATTACGACAGGATATTTTTTATCTTTATTATGCGCAAAGCCATTTTTGTCTTCTGTTATCTCACTAATTAAAAAGTATCCTTTTGTTGTTCTAGTATTACGATTTATTCGTAGAATTATTCCTCTGGATTCCATATTCTTTCCTTTTGGTTCAATGACCATTTCAGAATGAACTATCCATGTCCCTTTGTCATCTTTATCAAACTCTTCATCACGATAGCCCTCTTTATCATAAAAGTCTTCTAGATTTTTAGTTGGATACACGTTCAACATTTTATTAAAGTTTTGTTTGATTTCTGTTTCTTTGCTATCTTCTTTATTTATAAAACCACATCCTCCAATAAAAAACGTTAAAATTAAGAAACTTACAAATACTATTATTTTGCTTGAATGTTTCATATTTTCACATCTTTCTATTTATCATAAATTGGTAAACATTATATAAATAAACTTCTTAAACATCTACATATTACCAAACAATGAACATATAATACATTTAAGATGGAATTAAAATTTTATTTTACTTTCATAATTAATAAATAAACAAAATCATTTTCCTTAACTGAAACGAAAGAACGACAAATTCCATACTATTACATTGGAATTTGTCGTTCTTTTATTTATTAGAAGCATATATTTTACAGACTTCTAAATTAATTGTTACAACAATTGTTATTATCCTGCTGTTCTTTTTCATTCTTCTCTTTTTTTTCTTCAATTTCCACAGAACAACATGATTGATCCTGAGGTTTCATTTTATTTAATACATCTTTGATTCCCATCAACTCACCCCCTTTAAATAATGATGTTCACAATCAAACCTGTAGAAATAGCTACAACTAAAATGGCGATAACAAACGATACTACAAACTCTTTTTTGAATAATTTAGATAATAATACTACTTCTGGAATACTTGCACCGGCACCACCTATTATTAATGAGACAACCGTTCCCAAGGACATTCCTTTTGAAGCTAATGCTCCGGCTATAGGTAACATAGTTTCAGGTCTAATATACATAGGAATACCTACTACTGATGCAATGAGTACGGATATACTACTATCTCCACTTGCATATTTAGTGATAAACGTTTCAGGTACAAATCCATATATAAAAGCACCAATAAACACACCAATAAATAAATAAGGAAGCATTGGATATAAGAATGCCCAAGCATCATTTAATGCATGTTTAACACGAGATCCAGTTTTATTAGCAAAAAACCCATCTCCTTTAACGTTTACACCTTTGTAAGTTTTAGCTAAATTCATTTTTGAAAATACTAGACCCGTTAAAATACTAAAAATCGCTAGTACAACAAAGTAAATAACAGCAACTTTCCAACTTAGTAAACTCCATAACATAAATATCATTAATGGATTCATTAATGGCGATGCAATCAAGAAACTCACTGCAGGACCAAATGGAACTTTAGAATTTAATAAACCTGCAAGTATAGGAATTGTTGAACAAGAGCAAAAAGGTGTAATCGAACCAAATATCATTCCCAAAATATAATTAATAACTTGATTAGGTTTACTTAAAAAGTGTTTTATTTTCTCTTCTGAAACTATTTGCTGGATTATACTTACAATAAAACTCACTACTATGAATAGTACTAATAATTCAAAAAATAGCATTAAAAATGTCTTTATGAATTCTATACTTGAATCTAACATTAATATAATTCCTCCAAATTTAATTAATCAACTTTTTTTGATTAATATATCAAAAAAAATTGATTAATACTACATTAAAAAAGATACTTAAAGTATCTTACAACAAGTATCTTCATTTAAAACAACCTGTATTTGTTGCTCATTAATTTTATAATAATTCCATGTGCCATGCTTTTCAGCAATAAGAACATTTGCATCTACTAATTTTTTTAAATGATAAGAAAGTTTAGATTGTTTTATATCTAATAATTCTTCTAAATCACACACACATAATGATTTATTAGAGCTTTGGCTAATTTGATTTAGTATTTTTAATCTGATTTTATCGGCAAGTGCATTAAACATCTTTTCATAAAAGTCCAACTGTTGATCTTCACTCATATCAGTCTTTGTTTTAATAACTTCCATAAAAGACCATCCTTTTTATAATATTTCATTGAGTTTATATTATCTTTATTTCAATTCTTGAATTGCTTGTTTATAGTCATTTTTTGTTGATTCGCCATACTGAGTAATATTACCTTTAAAGAACTCCTTCTACATATAATATTGTAGCTTCTTTTAAATTGATTTCTCTTGATAGGATAACAAGATTTAAATAACTAACAAAGTAACCAAAAGTTAAAGTACTTGCATGATTTACTCGTAATCAATCACACTTTCTTATTGTCAATGTAGTTTTATATCATTTAATACATCAATTTTTCTTGATATATCAAATATAAATCAATATATATATTATCGCAAGAAAAAAACCTATAATTTTACATAAACTTAGGTATTTCTCACAGATATTAAAATAATTTCTTCATAAATTGTATTATTAAGAATTAAATTTATCAAAATTTTTAAACTCAACCAAAAACATAGACATTAATCTATATAGATGTTAATCTATAATCGCAAATTAATTAATGAGGTGAGTATAATGTTAAATATTGAAATATACGAAGAAGCTATGTGCTGTTCTACTGGGGTATGTGGTCCAGAACCGGATGAAACACTAATAAAAGCGAACCAAATCAATGAATATTTAAAGCAAAATCAAATAGAAGTTCAACGTTATAATATGAATAATAATCCGAATGAATTCATTAAAAATCAAGAAGTTATTCGTTTAATTCAAGACAAAGGTGATGAAGTTTTACCAATCACTTTTATAGAAGGCAATATAGCTAAAACGGGCGCTTATATTACCCAAGAAGAAGCCGATGAAATTATTACAGTTAATCAAATGAGAAATGGAGGATGCTGTGGTGGAGATGGATGCTGTTAAGTACTTAAATAAATTGAATTTAGATAACGTTGAGTTAACAAAATATTTGTTTTTTACTGGTAAAGGTGGCGTAGGCAAAACAACGATATCAAGTTTTATTGCTTTAAACTTAGCAGAGAATGGAAAGAAAGTAGCTTTAGTAAGTACTGATCCAGCTAGTAATTTACAAGATGTATTTCAAATGGAATTATCTAATAAATTAACTAAATATCAACCTATACCTAATCTCTCTATAGCCAATTTTGACCCGATTTCTGCTGCAGACGATTATAAAGCACAATCTATAGAACCTTATGAGGGTATTCTTCCAGAAGATGTGCTTGCTGAGATGAAAGAACAGTTAAGTGGTTCATGTACAGTTGAAGTAGCAGCATTTAATGAATTTACAAATTTTTTATCCGATAAAACTTTAGAACAAGAATTTGATTTCATTATATTTGATACAGCTCCAACGGGTCACACCTTGAGAATGCTTGAATTACCTTCTGCATGGACAGATTATTTAAATACAACGAGTAATGACGCTTCTTGCTTAGGTCAATTATCAGGTTTAAATGAAAATAGAGTTAAATATAATTCAGCACTTGAAAAACTACGTAACCAAGATGATACGACCATGATGTTAGTTGCGAGACCTAGTCACTCTTCTATATATGAAATTCAAAGAGCGCAACAAGAATTACAACAACTGTCAATTTCTAAATTCAAAGTAATCATTAACAACTATATAGAAGAAAGTCACGGTTTAATTTCGAGTCAGATGAAATCAGAACAAGATAAAAACATTAATCATTTTACTGAATGGTTAAATAACAATCATGCTTATTACGTTCCATATAAAAAGCAGAAAGAAGAAGGTATAGAAAGTTTAACTAATCTATTAAATGATGATAACTTAATTGAAAATGATGACTTTATTGTTGAAGATCATCCGCAATTCAATAAATTAATAGATGAAATTGAAAATAGTAAAGTTCAATATTTATTTACAATGGGAAAAGGTGGCGTTGGTAAAACGACAGTAGCAACGCAATTAGCTACAGCATTATCTAATAAAGGATATCGTGTTCTTTTAGCAACTACTGACCCTACTAAAGAAATTAATGTTGAAACCACAAGTAATTTAAATACTGCTTATATTGATGAAGAACAAGCATTAGAAAAATATAAAAAAGAAGTACTAGCAACAGTGAATGATGATACACCACAAGACGATATTGATTATATTATGGAAGATTTAAAATCACCTTGTACAGAAGAAATAGCATTTTTCAAAGCCTTTAGTGACATTATGGAGAATCAAGAAGACATGGATTACGTAATTATAGATACAGCTCCTACAGGCCATACCTTGCTGTTACTTGATTCTAGTGAAAATCATCATAGAGAATTAAAGAAAAAATCAACTCAAACTACCAGTAATGTTGAAACATTATTACCCAAAATTCAAAATAAAAATTTAACACAGATGATAATTGTAACATTAGCAGAAAAAACACCTTATTTAGAATCTAAACGTTTAGTAGAAGATTTAAATAGAGCTAATATAGGCCATAATTGGTGGGTTGTTAATCAATCGTTAGTTACGCTAAATCAACGTGATGACCTTTTTAATAACAAAAAAGAAGATGAATCATTTTGGATAGACAAGATTAAAAATGAAAGTCTTAATAATTACTTTGTCATACCTTATCGAGTATTAGAATATTGATATTATTGATTATAATGAGAACTATATGATAAATAGAGTCTACTTTAAACCAGTTAATAATTTAGGAGTTAAGCAAGTATGTAATTTATCAAATGACAATAAAAATTATTAACGATATAAAAGATTCTAAGTAGAAAGGGAGAAAAAAATTGAATTATAGTGAAATATCGCAATACTTGAAAGTGATGGCTGATAGTAGCCGTCTTGAAATATTAGATTTGTTATCTTGTGGTGAATTATGTGCTTGTGATTTATTACAGCATTTTTCTTTTTCTCAACCCACATTAAGTCATCATATGAAAGTATTAAAAGAGAATAATTTAATTACATCTAGAAAGGATGGTAATAAAAATTTATATAAATTGAATCATGCTGTATTAGATGACATTACATCACGACTCACTCTATTGAGTTCCAGTACTGTCCCATGTATATGTGAAACTGTAGAGAAAGGTGAATGTTAACAATGACAATATTAGCAATCACAATTTTTATATTAACGTTAATTTTTGTCATATGGCAACCTAAAGGTCTAGATATTGGTATTACTGCATTAATTGGTGCTGTAGTTGCTATAATCACTGGCGTTGTAAGCTTTTCAGATGTACTAGAAGTTACTGGAATTGTTTGGAATGCGACCTTAACTTTTGTTGCAGTTATTCTCATTTCACTCATATTAGATGAAATTGGGTTCTTTGAATGGTCTGCTATACATATGGTGAGAGCATCAAAAGGTAATGGCTTGAAAATGTTTGTTTACATTATGTTGTTAGGCGCTATTGTAGCAGCTTTCTTTGCGAACGATGGTGCAGCTTTAATACTGACACCTATTGTTTTAGCAATGGTACGTAGTTTAGGATTTGATAAAAAAGCGGTATTCCCATTTATTATTGCTAGTGGTTTTATTGCAGATACTACGTCTCTTCCATTAATTGTTAGTAATTTAGTTAATATTGTTTCTGCTGATTACTTTGATATTGGATTTGTTGAGTACTTCAGTAAAATGATTATACCTAATATATTCTCTTTAATCGCAAGTATTCTTGTCTTATGGCTTTATTTTAGAAAGTCTATCCCAAGAAAATTTGATGCAGTAAATATTAGAGAACCAAAAGAAGCGATTAAGGACAAAAAGCTTTTTAATATCTCGTGGATTGTACTCACTGTATTGCTAGTTGGTTATTTAATAAGTGAGTTTATAAACATTCCAGTATCAATTATTGCTGGTATCATTGCTTTAATATTTGTATTATTAGCACGTAAATCTAAGGCTGTTCATACGAAACAAGTAATTAAAGGTGCACCATGGAATATTGTTTTATTCTCTATTGGTATGTATCTTGTGGTATTTGGTCTAAAAAATGTGGGGATTACAACGCTTCTTAGTGATGTACTAACAAATATTTCAAGTTACGGCTTATTTAGTAGTATCATGGGCATGGGCTTTATAGCTGCATTCCTTTCATCTATTATGAACAACATGCCAACTGTTTTAATAGATGCAATAGCGATTGGTCAATCTCAAACAACAAGCATACTCAAGGAAGGCATGATTTATGCGAATGTTATCGGATCTGATTTAGGACCTAAAATCACACCAATTGGTTCGTTAGCAACACTTCTCTGGTTACATGTGCTTACTCAAAAAGGTGTTAAAATTTCTTGGGGACAATACTTTAAAATCGGTATTATTATAACGATTCCGGTATTATTTATCACACTGTTAGGGTTATATCTAACACTTATTATATTTTAAAAAAGAGGTGTCAATGATGACAAAGAAAATAATTTATTTTATATGTACAGGTAATTCATGCCGTAGCCAAATGGCTGAAGGATGGGGTAAGAACATCTTAGATGATGAATGGCAAGTATATTCTGGCGGTATTGAGGCACACGGTGTAAATCCAAAAGCAATAGAAGCTATGAAAGAAGTTGGAATTGATATATCAAATCATACTTCTAATTTAATTGACAAAAATATACTAAACCAATCCGATTTAGTAGTAACTCTATGTAGTGATGCTGATCAAAACTGTCCTATATTGCCGCCGAATGTAAAAAAAGAACATTGGGGATTTGATGATCCAGCAGGCAAACCTTGGTCAGAATTCCAACGTGTTAGAGATGAAATCAAAGCAGCCATTGAATCATTTAAGGCTAGATAAATTTTAAGCGTCTCATTATCATTGAGACGCTTTTAATAGATTTTCTATCATATAATATTCTTAAAAAATCAACTTAATGATTGCAATGACGATTAAAATACTTACAATCATTTTTTGAATATAATCAGGTATTTTTTGTCCTATTTTCATACCTAGAGGCGTAAATAGTATACTACCTAAAATTAACGGTATTGCACTATTAACAGGAATATAACCCTGTAATAATTTAATAATAAATGCTCCAACAGAAGAAATGAACGCAATTACAATACTATTTGTAACCACCGTCTTCATTGGTAATTTAAATATAACAAGTAGTACTGGAATAATAATAAATGCTCCACCAGCTCCTACAATACCAGATACCAAACCGATGATACCACCTATTGTAATTAAAAGTAGACGATTAAACTTAATATGACTAGTAGATGGTGCGACTTTAATAAACATTAAAATAAGAGCTAATAATGCAATAATAATATAAACCATATTAACGAACTGTACATTTATTAAATTCGCTAATATTGCACCTAGTATACTACCTATAATCATTCCACTTCCCATATTAAGTACAAGCGTTCTAGAAAAATCTTTGTTTTTATATGCTTTAAAGGATCCACTCAATGTACTGAAAAACACCTGACTTGAGGTTAATCCTGAAGCAATATAAGCACTATAAGTTGGTAGACCAACCAAAGGTGGTAATAATAAAAGCATAGGATAAATGATAATTGCTCCCCCTATACCAACCAATCCTGAAATAAATCCTCCAAATATTCCAATGAGTAACATGATTATCATGGAAGTCACCATTATCATTTACTTTTTATTAATAATTCAACTGCTTCATTAATTAATGTCTGAGAATCTTCACTATTTTCTTCAGACATTTTGACGCATTCTACTAAGTTCTCGCTAATGATAATACCCATTAAACGTTGAATAGAACTTTTAGATGCACTTAATTGACTAATGACATCTTTACAATTTTTTTCTTCCTCCATCATTTTAATGACACCATTAAGTTGTCCTTGTAGGCGATGAATACGATTAATCATCTTTTTATTATATTCCAATATATTTCACTCCATATTAATTTTTAATAATTACATCATATTGATTAAATTTTAGTTTGTCAAATACCCCATTAGGTATTTGACAAACTGTCTAATCCGTTATAACATACCCCCATAGGTATTTAAAAGGAGGCAATTATGTCACAATATAAAACAAAACACATTAATGATTTCACTAAAAAAGAATTACAAGAATTGGGTTCTAAGGGTCAATTAATTGACGTTCGACAGCCTGAAGAATATGAATTAGGACACATTAAAAATGCTTTATTACATTCAGTTGAAAATATAGAGACTTTTAAACAAAGTAAAAATAAAACTTACTATGCTTATTGCAAAAGTGGTAATAGAAGTAGAAAAGCAAGTCAATTTCTTACACAACGCGGATACAATGTGGTGAATTTAGATGGAGGCTATACGGCTTACGAACAGCAACATAATAATGAATCATTTAAATTAAAAGAAGATAAAGAAATTCAAATCAAACACAATCGTAAGACGTTTAATTATAGTAATCTACAGTGCCCAGGACCTATTGTTAATATTAGTAAAGAAATGAAAAACATTGCTATTGGTGATCAAATAGAAGTTGTTGTGACAGATCACGGTTTTTTAAACGATATTAAAAGTTGGGTCAAACAAACTGGACACACACTTGTTAGACTCAATGATTCTGGTAATGAAATTCGCGCTATTATTCAAAAAGAAGAAAATAAAAATATAGAAGTGACGCACACAAAAAATGGAACAACGATTGTTTTATTTAGCGGCGAACTAGATAAAGCAGTTGCAGCAATGATTATTGCTAATGGTGCTAAAGCCGCAGGTAGAGATGTAACCATTTTTTGCACATTTTGGGGCTTGAATGCACTTAAAAAAACTCAAAGTCAACGCATTAAGAAAAAAGGTATCGCAAAACTTTTTGACTTCATGCTTCCAAATTCACCAATTAAAATGCCTATTTCAAAAATGAATATGTTTGGTGTAGGAAATTTAATGATGCGTTATGTCATGAAAAAGAAAAATGTCGATGATTTACCTTCTCTTATCAATCAAGCAGTTGAACAAGGTGTTAAACTTATTGCTTGTACAATGAGCATGGATGTTATGGGCATTACAAAAGAAGAACTACGCGATGATGTAGAATACGGTGGCGTAGGTGCATATATTGGATATACAGAACAAGCTAATCACAATTTATTTATATAATTAAAAAGGAATGATATTATGTTTTTTAAACAATTTTATGATAAACACTTATCTCAAGCATCTTATTTAATCGGGTGTCAAAAAACTGGAGAAGCCATGATTATTGATCCTATTCGTGACTTATCTTCACATATTCGAGTTGCTGATGAAGAAGGTTTAACCATTACTCATGCAGCTGAAACACATATACATGCAGATTTTGCTTCAGGAATTAGAGATGTTGCTATAAAGTTAAATGCTAGTATTTATGTATCGGGTGAAAGTGATGACATGTTAGGTTATAAAAATATGCCTAACCACACTCATTTTGTTCAACATAATGATGATATTTATGTAGGAAATATAAAATTAAAAGTGCTTCATACACCTGGTCACACGCCAGAAAGTATAAGTTTTTTACTTACTGACGAAGGTGCTGGAGCACAAGTTCCAATGGGACTATTCAGTGGTGATTTTATTTTTGTAGGAGATATCGGTAGACCTGATTTACTAGAAAAAGCTGTTAAAGTAGAAGGATCATCTGAAATAGGCGCTAAACAAATGTTTAAATCTATTGAAAGTATTAAAGACTTGCCAGACTACATTCAAATTTGGCCTGGCCATGGCGCTGGTAGTCCTTGTGGTAAATCTTTAGGTGCTATTCCAACATCTACTCTTGGCTATGAAAAACAAACGAACTGGGCTTTTTCTGAAAATAATGAAGCTACCTTTATCGATAAACTAATTTCTGACCAACCTGCACCACCACATCATTTTGCACAAATGAAAAAAATTAATCAATTCGGTATGAATTTATATCAACCTTATACGGTTTATCCAGCTACAAGTACAAACAGATTAACTTTTGATCTCCGCAGTAATGAGGCTTATCATGGTGGACATATTGAAGGTACAATCAATATTCCATATGATAAAAATTTCATCAATCAAATTGGCTGGTATCTAAACTATGATCAAGAAATTAACTTGATTGGAGACTATCACCTTGTTTCAAAAGCAACACACGCCTTACAACTCATTGGTTACGATGATGTTGCTGGATATCAATTACCTCAATCTAAGATTCAAACATGTTCCATTCATAGTGAAGATATTACAGGTAACGAATCACATATATTAGATGTACGTAATGATAATGAATGGAATAATGGCCACTTATCTCAAGCGGTTCATGTACCACACGGCAAACTTTTAGAAACAGATTTACCTTTCAATAGAAACGATGTTATTTATGTACACTGTCAGTCTGGCATTAGAAGTTCGATAGCTATTGGTATTTTAGAACATAAAGGTTATCACAACATTATTAATGTAAATGAAGGTTACAAAGATATACATCTTTCTTAATATTTATACTAATGAAAAAGGACTATAAGTAGTTAGATATAGCTTATAGTCCCTTTTTATATTATTGGATACATATCTATTTAAAAATCATTTATGTATCCTCGCTTTATATCATTTAATAAATATTTTACATAGTACATATCTTTTTTATTTATTGATGTGATCAAAAACATAACAGCAATTCTCATAAACCTCATATGTTATGATACGTTCGTCCCCCCCTTTGAGAAGCGGCTAAAAAATCCGCCTCACTTACGATACGCTTCTGCTTATCGGTTAATGATGCGGTTTTTAATTATATAATTTCAATTAATAAGGTAATGAACAGTTTTTTGATAAATGTTATTCTTCTAAAATTCTTTTTAATTTACACACTAAAAAATATCCTCCTTAACAATAATAAGTTATTTAAATTATTGATTAAGGAGGATATTTTTATATCTATTTATTTCTCAATCTAGAACTAGATTTTTATCGTGCTTTCAGCTCATTTCCTGTCATCCATTTATGATTTTTAATGATTTTACCATTATCTTTGGATTTGTAATCAACTACGTAAACAGTAGTCTTTTCCACGTTATCTATATTGGCTGTAGCACCTTTCATACCAGACATATGACTTGCTTCTAATTTAACAGTATCGCCTTTACTAAATCCATCTTTAGGTGCATCTTTGATCTCTTCGTTTACGACCCATTTATGATTGTTTACTTTTTCATTTCCATTTGTGGGTTTATAACTTACAACATAGGCATATGTTTTATACGCACCTTTTACAGTAGCTTCTGCACCTTTCATACCTGGCATATGTCCTGCTGTAATCGTTACTTTATCTCCTACTTTAAATTCACCCTCATTAGTCGATGTCATATCTTCAGGAACTTTACTTTCATCATTATGCTTCATATGGCTCTCACTTTTTTGGTCATTAGTGTCTTTATCTTTTTTCATCATATTAAAATCTCCCTATTGATTAGTTTGTTACTTTTACTTGACCCATCATTCCATTATCTTCATGCTCAAGTATATGACAGTGAAACATGTATGTTCCAGTATTTTTAAATACAACCTCTATTTTAGCTTTTTGTCCAGGTTCCAAAGATATAACATCCTTTTTACCCCTCATATCTTTTGGAGGTTTCTCCCCATCCACAGATAAAACTTTAAATTGCGTTCCATGGATGTGGAAAGGATGTTTCATACCACCCATTTTATCTTTGACGTTTTCAATTTCCCATACTTCTTTCTGGTTTAACTTTTGTGTAAAATCTATTCTGTTAGGATCGAATTTATTACCATTAATGGTAACATTATCATTCATACCTTCTAATTTTATTTTCTTACCTACTTTTGGTGTATTACTTTTGTTAGAACTTTTCTCTTTGTTACTAATCGGTAAAATTACAGTTTTATCATTATCAACCAGACTGATTTTCTCGCCTTTCATTTTAGATAAATCTATTACTATTTCTTTTCTTTCTGAAGGAGCTAAATTAATTTCTTTTAATTTTTTAGCGTTTTTTAATTGACCGCCATCTGAAGCAATATACTCAAAACTTTGATTATTACTTAGCTTAAGATTTAAATCTCGAGCATTAGAACCATTTAAAAGTCTCAAACGTATTTTCTCTTCTTTTGCTGTCAGTTTGGGGTTTACTATTCCGTTCACAAGAACAGTATCACCTTGAGTGCCATCTTCGTCTTTCGTTTTTGAATAATTTAATTTTTTAGATACAAATGTTTTATCTTGGATTATTATAGGCAAATCATTTTTTCCATAATTACTAGGATAATTATTCTTTTTACTATCTTCTATATATAATAATCCTGATAAGCCATTATAAACTTGTTTAGCTGTATTTGGAGAGGGGTGGGGGTGATACCATAACGTAGCAGAATCTTGATTAACCTCAAATTTTATAGTTTTTTCTTTTCCTGGTTTTATAACCTGAGAAGGCCCTCCATCCACTTTTCCATTTACTTCTAATCCATGCCAATGAAATGTTGTATTTTCATCTAAGTTATTTATTAACTTAATTTTAACTTTATCTCCTTTTTTTAATTTTAAAGTTGGTCCAAGTAAATTTCCATTGTAGCCTAGAGTATTAGAAAAATTATTTTTGTAAAACTCTGTCTTTCCTTCCTGAGCTTTTAATGTATAATTTTTATAACCATTGTTATCTTTTTTTGACTCTGCAACTTCAGGAAATATTATTTCATTTTTTCCTTGTGAAGAATTTAATTTCTTTCTTTCGTCATGATGTTTCATATTTTTCATATCCATTGTATTTTTCTTATCTTCTTTCATGTTCATCATGTCATTCTTACTTTCTGCGAAAGTATCATTAGACGCAATAATTATTATGGAAAAAATTATAATTAAAATTGCAAAAACTTTATTATACATAAGGTTTACCTCTTTTATTTTAATTTTAATGTAAAAGCATTAATCGCTACTATAACTGTACTTAAAGACATTAATATTGCTCCTACAGCTGGTGATAATATTAACCCGACAAAAGCTAATGCGCCAGCTGCTAAAGGTACAGCAACAATATTATAACCTGCACCCCACCATAAGTTTTGAACCATTTTTCTCATAGTATTATTTGAAAGGGTCAAGAAATGAATGATATCTGATGGATTACTTTTAACAAGTATGATATCACCTGAATCCACTGCAACATCTGTGCCTGCACCAATTGCTATACCAATATCGGCTCTTATAAGGCTCGGCGCATCGTTGATACCGTCTCCGACCATCATGACTTTATTACCGTTACTTTGATAATCTTTTATAATGCTTTCCTTATCTTCTGGCATGAGTTGTGCATGGACATCACTAATACCTAATTCTTTTGCGACAGCGTGTGCCACTTCATTATTGTCACCTGTAAGCATGACTGGTGTAATATTTCTTGATAGTAAATCAGCTACCATTTGTTTTGAGCTTTCTTTAATTTGATCTCCTTGAGCAATCATGCCAATGACTTGTTGATCCTCAATTAAATAACTGATTGAATTACCTTGTTGAGCTAATTTAGTAAACAAGTCATCGTCATAATTAAGTTTATGTTTATCAAGATAAGAGACATTTGTTATTTTATATGTTTTATTATCAATTAGACCTTCTAATCCGACACCTGGAATATTATTAACGTCTTGTGGATTAGTAAATGAAACATTTTTACTTTTCGCAAAATCAACAATACTTATAGCTAATGGGTGATTAGATTGACTTTCTAATGAGGCGAAAAGGCTTAATATTGTATCATTACTCAAATCATTTTTAAAGCTCTCATAATGATTCACAGAAAAGTTACCCTCAGTTAAAGTACCAGTTTTATCCATCATTACATAATCGATATGTTGAGCTATTTCTACAGACTCTCTATTTTTAATAATTAAACCATTATGTGCACCAATTGAAGTAGAACGTGCAGTGACTAAAGGTATTGCCAAGCCTAAAGCATGTGGACAAGCAATGACTAACACAGTTACAAGACGTTCTAATGCAAAATCAACATCATTTTGAATGAGCATCCAGACAATAAACGAAATCACGCCAACAATTACAGCAAAGTAGAATAAATAACCCGCTACTTTATCAGATAACAATTCAGCACTAGATTTATCATTTTGTGCTTGATTAACAAGTCCCATAACTTGAGAAAGATATCCATCTTCTCCCACAGCTGTAACCTTGACTTGTATTGTTCCAGACCCATTAATAGAACCCCCGATGACGTTGTCATTTTGATTTTTTTGTACTTTTTTAGATTCTCCAGTGACTAGGGATTCATCTATAGATGTTTGTCCTTGAACGATAATACCATCTGTTGGAATGCTTTCTCCGGCTTTTACTTCGACGATATCATCAGTCATGATGTCTGATATTTTAACTTCTTCGCGTTGGCCATTATCCATAACTTTAATCGCACTATTAGGTAACAGTTCTGCCATTTTCTTTAAAGCATCTCCAGCATTTCCGACAGCATTCATTTCTATCCAATGTCCTAATAGCATAATTAAAATTAAGGTTGCTAATTCCCAAAAAAAGTCCATTGTATGACCAGTTGCACTACTAAAGTTATTCATATAAAAAGCATACAAGCTATAAATATAAGCTACTGAGATACCTAGGGCAACTAAGGTCATCATGCCTGGTTTTTTTGTAGCAATTTCATCTTTACCACCAGACAAGAACGGTTTACCACCATAAAAGAATAAAATTGTACTTAATATTAACACTACCCATTCAGAACCTGGAAATGTGAATTGAAAAGGTAAGTTAACACCCATCAGTGGCGATAAAAGAATGATAGGTATTGCAAAAATTAATGAAACAAAAAACTTAACTTTAAAATTTCCATGATGATGTGCATGGCCACTATGATGATGTGAGGCATGGTTATCATGATGCATTTGATTGGAATGATTCATGTGATTTTGATGATTATGCTCTTCACCATTATTATTCAAATTAACCCCTCCTAATGAAAATGTTATAGTAAAGCTACTTATACCATAACATATACCCCCATAGGGTATAAAGCTTTTCGATTTATCTCCTTTTATGGATTTGTTTATATCATTCCGAAAATGATGTCTCCACGTCCTACATTAGACCTTGTCATCGATGTTTAAAACAAGGTTTTAATTAAACGATCTCATCTGAACTATCGCATGACAATACACTCTGACCAAGGTTAGCATTAGCAACACAAGTCATATATTAATTAATATTCTTAAAGAAAATAACACATTTCAAAGTAGGTCTAGAAAAGCAAATTGTTTAGATCATTATTTAAAGAAGCCAGTAAATGAATTTATAAAAAACTCATTTACTGGCTATTTTGCTAGGAATTATGTCCCAGCCTCGTCTTCCTTTATTGATACCCCACTCTATTCACTAATGATTTGTCCTTTAATGACATATCCTTTTTTATTAACATAAAATCTTACATCTTTATTTCCAATTTTATACGAATATTCTTTGCCCCATGCTGATGTAGATGTAGACTTTGGTTCACCGTAATGATTCAATAATTCTTTTTCGCTCACTGACTTACCGTCTAATGAGAAGAAAACACCATTCGCTTTATGATTAGAAACCCCGTAATATGTTTGATCATATACATCTTTATCATTTTTAGCTGATTCGTTTTGAGTAATCTTGTAACCATTAATCTTGAAGTTATCGGCTTTTAAAGATGTTTTAAAATTCTTATCTAGAATAAAGTTACTTTGATGTGCTGTATAACCACTATAATTATAATAAGGTTTCACAGATTCTTGCGCATGTGCTTGAGTGACATTAAATAATTCGGGCGTTACGGAAAAGCCCAAAATTAAACTACTAGCTAAAATAAATTTAGAAACTTTTTTCATAAAAACCCTCCTCATATTTGTCTTACAGTTCACATCATTACATTAATGTTACAATATTTCAATAATATTACATAAATAAATTTAATTTTACCAATTATCGCACTTTTACATTTACTTGTGCCATATAAAAAGAAATAAATAAAGTTTTTTATATTTATTAATTACAATACTTTCAATAGCCCAGAAATGCATGAGGTCATGTATCCATTCAATGCTAAAGAGAGACAGAGGTGGATTTTTAAATAAAGAAATATTAGCTATAAACCATGAATCAATACAATCAGATTTGTGCACAGTTGTTTGAAGTTACAATATTTTTATCATTTATAAAAGGTTTAATACGTCATTTCACAGCCAATGAAAATGAAGAAATTATTGATAAGATATTTCAGAGTCTTATCAATGATGGTAAGATCTCAACTACTTTAATTACTAATACATCATTTCTTTGTTTAATGCATATTTCTAATAATTTTTTATAAAAAAAGAGCGAAAAACACTCTATTTCCACTCTTATTAATATTATTAAGTTTTTTTACTAGTCTATTCAAATTTTGCATTAATAAATTTAACTGAAACTGCACCTAAAAGCATCATGATTCCTGCAAGCAGTAGCATCGCAGGCATTGAACTTCCCAATAATGGATACAGTCCAAAACTGACTATAGACGCTACAATTTGTGGTAGACAAATACTTGTATTAAATAAACCTAAATATGCTCCTGAATTTTCTCCATCGATTGCCTCAGTTAATAATGTAAATGGTTGTGTATTCATCGTTAAATTATTAATACCAATCAATACAAATGAAAAAATGAGTAACCATTGATTATGGATAAAGAATATTGAAATAAGACCTATTCCACCGAAAACCAATCCAAAGCTATACCAAAATTTTCTTTGGGATGGTTTAGATCTTGCAATGACAAAACCAAAAATAACTGAGCTCAAAAATTGTATACAGTATAATACGCCATACCAATTTCCCGCTGCTTGATATCCGGCTGAAGAAGGATCTGTCACATTCCAAACATTCTTTGCTATTGCACCTGTTGAATATGTCCAAAGATACATCAATGCAAACCAGTTAAAAAATTGAACTACGCTAATTTGCCAAAATTGTTTAGGGGCTTTTTTTAATAACTGTAATAAGCTTAATTTATTATTTCTATTGTTCTCATTGATTCCATGATAATAATTATACGTTTTAGGCTCATATTCCCTAACGGAGATAACTGTCCATATAGAAGCAATTAATAATACTGCTGCTGCAATATAATAAGCTAATTTTACAGTCATTGGTACTTCACCTTTAGGTGCTACATTACTCATTCCCAACATTGTTAATAAAAATGGTAATACTGTAGCAATAATACCACCTAAATTTGAAAAAATTTGTTGCCAAGACCACGCCATATCTCTTTGTTTTTCGTTTACCATATCGCCAATAATCATTTTGTATGGTTGCATACATGCATTTGAAGTCAAATCCATAAGTAAAGTCATCACCGCACCAAAGGATAAAGCCATGAGTGAAGCATATCCAAAATTAAATGAACCTGCATTAGGTAATAAGACTAATACGATGGCTCCAATCGGACCAGCTATCAACAGATACGGCATACGACGTCCAAATCTGGTCCAAGTTCTGTCAGAGTAGTATCCAATAAGGGGTTGAACAATCATTCCTACTAAAGGTGGCAAAATAAAAAACCATCCTAAATTATTAGGATTAGCTCCTAACGTTTGGAATATTCTCCCCATCATTGCTGATTGAAGTGCAAAAGCCATATTTACACCAAAGAAACCAAAAGTAATTGAAAAAATAACTGCTTTTTTTAAATAAGGTAGTGTAATATCTTGTTCTAACTTATTTTCCTTATGCGTTCTATTTGTATCGTTCATTTCTATCTCTCCCATTTATTACTCGATATAGTTAATTAATTCAATGATTAACTACCTATAGCAAACAACAATTCATTGGAACCGTTTTCAACAATAATTTTAACACTCCACAATTTTTAAGCAAGCTTTGATACCTTTTTTGAATAAATTTTATTTTTTACTTGAATTTATCGACATCAACATTTTAAAGCAATCAAAGATGTAGAAATTCTCGAGTAAACTATTTCAGTATTTTATAAAGAGTGATACAGTTACGACTATTTTTAAGATATCATTGATCATTACTTACCCAAATGAAATGATATAGTATTGTTGAGAAATGTTTGGTATACGTGAGTTTAAATTCAAATAATAAAAAATCACCTGGAACAAAGCATAATATTCTTGGCGTTGTTACAATAATTGCTATAATCATTTCACCAGTGCGACCATGACAAATTTTAATGTTAATGGACAATTGAAGAATAGACAAAACAGACTGAGTAGACAGTGGACGATTAATGGATATATTTCTTAATTAAAGAAGTTGGAGAAGGGATTATAAAAAGGACTGAGCGACTCATTACGGTCACTTAGTCCTTTTAGTAGTTAATAACCAAGGGTAGCAATAAATGACTAAAAACTAATAATTACTTTAAATTTTTGTTTTCAATAATCTTTAAATAGCTTTATATATTCTCAAAATTATTTTGCTAATTAAAAAATACCAAATTCAATCACAATAATAATAGCGATGTAATAGGAATCAAGATATCAACTCCAGATGTCTATACGATAATTAATGATTCAGATGTGTTTATAATTTTAAATCTTAGCAATAAATACAAACTTTATTCTTTAAATTAATAAACATTGTTAAACAGGAATATTGAAACTTACTTTTGCGTGCTTATTCTCATTTTCTAAAATAAGTTCACTATTATATTGTTGAAGCACAATATTAGCAAAATATAGACCAATGCCAGACCCATTTGATTCTTTACCTTTTGTCCCCCACTCTTTGGCAGAATTCAATTCATCTTCAGTAAATATTCTTCCATCATTGGTTATGGTGAAGTTTAGTAAATGGTCGTTGATAACTTTAAACTTTATAGATATTTGTTTTTCAGCATATTTCAAGGCGTTATTAATTAGATTATCGATGACGTGGTATAGAACTTGATTGTTAATGCTTAAGGTATAATAGGGGAAATCATGATCAACATCAATAATCAGTTCTCTCTCCTTTAATATGTATTGTTGATTATAGCTCTCTTTAATGATTTTTATTACCTTATCAACATGAATTGTATCTGAATGGTTTGGCAATAGATTGATGTTTTTAATATGTATTTGTAATTGATTATTTATTCTATCAATAGATTGTAACGCAATGTCTGCTTCCTTGTTTATTTTAAAATGTATTTCCTCCTGAGACAGATTAGAACGATTAATCTTTCTTAATAATTCAATATGACCTTGAAGGACGGTTAACGGTGTTTTTAAATCATGTTCTAAAATTTCGAGTTTTCTTTTAAAATTATTTTGAATAGATAATTGATCTTTAATACTATTAGCAAGATAAGTATGTATATGCTCAACTTCTTGAATCACTTTATTGAATTCTGAAATACTCATTTTCTTATATTCAACATCAGTGCGATTATTTTTTAATCCTTGAATCGTATCATTAAGATAATTAATACTAGTTGTAATGTACTTTTTATAAAAAAACTGTGTGAACACGTAAATGATTAACAAAGGAGTCATAATACTGATACATGCGCTAGTAAAAGAGAAAATGTAATGTGGTTGTTTCCAAAAATTAGTGTATAAAGACTTTCCAAAATTTGAAAATTCTAATACATTAAGCAAAATTTGTAGTAAAAATACTAATCCAACACTGACAACTATAATTGCTATGATAAGATGAGTTATTTTTCTTTTTAAACTTTCTACTCTAGCCATTTATATCCAACCCCCCACTTTGTATCGATGTATTCAAAACGACTATAACAACTTAACTTTTTTCTTATTTTACGTATATGTTCAGCAACAACTTGAGTATTGCCTGTCTTATTTAAATTAATCGAATCATATATCTGTTCTTTACTAAAATAATATTGAGGATTTAAAGATAGTAATTTTATAATTTCAAATTCTTTTTTTGTAATATCTATTGTCATGTTATTTACGTCAATTCTATATGTATCGTAATAAATAATTAATTCTTTAGTTTTTTTTATATTGGGAGTTAAACTTTGAGAATGACTTTGATTAAGTACATTTTTAATTCGAATTATAAGTTCTTCCATATAGAAAGGCTTAGGTAAGTAATCCTTTGCACCAAGTGAGAAACATTTCAGTCTAGTATCAAGATTATCTTTAGCAGTAAGAAAAATAATAGGTATATTACTCTCTTTAAGTGATTGAGCAACTTCAAACCCATCTATATATGGCATTTTAATATCTAAAATGATTAAATCAATTTTGTCATCGATTTGTTTTAAAACGTCACGTCCATTATAAGCGACAATAGTGTTAAAACCTTCTAAGTATAAACTTTCTTTTATAAATGACACAATTTTTTCTTCATCGTCGACAATCATTATGTTATACATCACAAATCACCTAAGCTTGTTTTTATAGTATTCATGTTACGCTAGAAATTATAAATGACAATGCTTGATTCCAAAACGTATTAATTTTGTACTTTTTTGATAATAGTGTAACTAAAAATTAATAATACAATTCCTAATAAAAATTGAAATATTTTTATATAAAATGGAAAGTTAAAGGTTTCTGAGAATAAATACATAAAGCCTAGATTTCTAAATCCTAAGCAGAATAAGAAATATACAAGTCCAAACATTAAGCCATTTAATGTATTACCACTAAGAATACTTGTTAATAAACATATTGATCCTATAAATAAAGTACTGGTTAAAGCAATAAACATATCTCTCAAAACAATGATATTTGAGTTAAATAAATAAAATATAAATAAATTGATTGTAATTAGGAACAGTATATCGATGATTGTTATCACTAATCTAAGCATAAATACGAATTGGTAGTCATGACACTTTGCACCAATAGTTAACTTAGATTTCTTGTTTTGATCTACAGAATAGATAGCAGTAAATAACAATATGCCTAGTATAGTAAATATTAACTCAATGTATTGTGTAACTCTCTCATGATTAAGATTAGATACACCAAAAATAAACATTCCACCAAATAATAGAATTAAAATTGCTATGTAAAGTTTGACTAAATTAATTTTGATATCTATTAGTAAAAATTTTGCCATTAAAACCTACCCCTCTTCTTTTCAGATCAAATATATATGTACTAAGTAGAATTAAAAGTAAACCTAAGCCAAAGTATGTAAATCTATTAGCTAAAATTTGATTGAAGTGATTATAGAAAAAAACTGCGTTAAATAAAGTATTATGTCGAGGAATCAATAGAGAACCATAGCACCCCTCAATGGCACGAGAACCTATATTTAAATTGATAAACCAAATGACTATTTGTATCATTACACCTAAATAAGAATTCAATATAATTGTGACAAACAATCCCATCGCGATAGTAAATATTAAAGTAGGTAATGTCCACAAAATTAAAATTTTATAAAAAATAAATAAAGAAAACATCGATATCTGATGTATCATCGATAAACAAGTAATAAAATATATTGATACTAATAATACTGGTAAATACGCCAAAACAAGAATAGTAAATACACGTGTAGAAATTAATTGGTATGATGATATAGATTTAGAATGAATCGTTTTAATGGCATTACTTTTTTTGTCTTGAAGAATCATTTGAGCTCCCAAAAAGAATGGAAGTATTCCTAACACTACCCCCATAATATCTGAAAAATATCTACTATATGCTCCATAATAGTACTCTTTATTTTTTATAATATTCTTCTCTTTAACATACTTACTCTTACTCATATTCTTAATTCCAAATAATGAGATATTATTTTTAGAATATTGAGATCCCCATCCAACAACATGTGATACGCTATTAGAATAATTTTTAAACTGATGAAAATTATTCGTTTTTTCCATTTTTGATATTAGTTTCTTTATTTTAGAAATTTGTTGATCATTTAACTTTTTTTGCTTTAAAAATCCAAATTGATACGTTTTAAAATTATTTTGGTGTACTTCGTTCTTTAATTCTTTAATTTCATTTGACATTATTATGTTTTTATCAGTAGAATACATAGTCATATTTTGAGGTTGATATACATCTGAATTAATAGGATGTTTGAGAACTTGTTGACAATTCAATACCGTGAATATAATAATCAATAAACAATAAAATAGAAATGTCTTACTAAACATTAAATGTTTAAATTCCATTATAAATAGACGCATGATTCAAACCTCCTTGTTGTTTCTTTAAAAAATACATATAAGCATCTTCAAAATCAGCTTTAACTTTTTTAGCGTTTGCAACTTTTGTTTCAGAAATAAACCTAACTTTTAATTTATTTTCAATTTCTTGAGTTTTAGTAATAAATAAGTCATTTTCTCTAAATGATTCTAATTCCGATGGGGATAGATTGATTTCATAAATATGATCATCACTTTGTTGTATCAACGATGGTATATCACCTTTATATACAAGACTCCCTTTATCTAAAATAGCAATCCTATTACAAGTTGATTCTATGTCGCTCACAATGTGCGTTGATATAATTACAATTTTGTTTTCAGCTAAATCAGATAATAAATTGCGTAGCCTTACTCTTTCTTCTGGATCTAATCCCGCCGTTGGTTCATCGACAATAATTACTTTGGGGTCATGTAAAATGGCTTGCGCTATACCTAATCTTTTTTTCATTCCACCAGATAAACTTTTAACTTTTTTATTTTTATGATCAATTAGATTAACTTTACGAAGAATTAAATCTACATAATTATCGAAATCCTTTTGATTTATTTTAGATAAAAAACCTAAATAGTATAAAACTTCCGAGACTTTCATATTAGGATAAAAATCAAAATCTTGAGGTAAGTAACCAATCATTTGTCTAATCTTTTGTGAATTTTTAATTTCAATACCATTAATTGTTACTGTTCCCTTACTTGGTTGAAGAATTGTTGCAATAATATTCATTAATGTAGATTTACCAGATCCGTTTCTTCCTAAAATACCAAACATACCATTGGGAATTACTAAATCCAATGAATTAAGCGCATCTTTCTTTCCATCATATGATTTACTCAAACCTTTGATAACTATTTTATTCATCCAAAATTAGCCTCCTTTTATATCAACATATCAAAAAGAAATCAATAATATATCAATTTTAGGAAATTCACAAAATATACAATTATGAAGGTTTGGTCAATATTAATTAAATTGATAGAAAATTGATAGAAAATTGATAAAGTAATGATAACTTGATATCGAGGTGATTAGATGTATATCAAAAATACAAATGTACATGAAGTTTACTTTAAAAATAAAGTTTTACTAGTCAACTTAAACAATGGACAATGGGTAAGAACAAGTAGAAAATATTTTGAAGTTTTAAACAAATTGGTTGAATCTAATCAAATTGGTGATTTTATGAAGTATAAATATGTAAGTAATGTGATAGATAACTTAAAGCGGCTTTTTAACGAATTGTTTGAAATACGATACTACGTAGATGAAGAAAAAACTTATAAAGAAAATAATTTAAGTGTGACTTTTACTCTTACAAATAAATGCAATCTTTCTTGTAGTCATTGTGCTCTATCTGCTTCTCCTTTATCACAAGATATTTTAAGTACAAATGATGTCAAATATGCAATTGATAAGATTATTGACGTCAACCCGAATACACTTATTCTAACTGGTGGAGAACCCTTTATTAGAAACGATATATTAGAAATTATTTCCTATATAAGAACTAACTTTAAGAATAAGTTGGTGATTATGACTAACGGTATGTTAATCAGAAAAAAATTCATTCCATTTTTAAAAGAAAATGTGGATGCACTAGATATAAGTTTAGATGGTTACGATAGAACAAGTGTCGAAAAAATAAGAGGAAAAAAAGTTTTTTCGCTAGTTGAAAAGAAAATAAATATGTTGATAGAAGAAGGTTATACTAACATCAGTTTATCGATGGTTTTAACACGAGATAATTATAATCACAGAATCGAATTTGAAAACATTTGTAGAAAATTAAACGTCAAATCTATTTTCAGACCTTATCATCCTGAGGGCAGAGCAATTAGCCAGATTGATAGTAATGCTTTGATTCCCACAGATATAATTTTTGAAGATATAGCATGCCATTATTGTAAACCAGGAATTAGAGAATTCGTCATAAATTTTAATGGAGATATTTTTCCATGTACTAACTTGGTTAATAAAGATTTTAAGATTGGGAACATATTCAACGATTCTGATATTTTAAAAAAACTGACACAACAGAGTATTAATTTCAATCATATTTTCAATACGATTAATCGACTAAGGCCGCTTAATGATAAACACTGTAGAAATTGTAAAGTGAATTTATTTTGCTGGGAGTGTCCCTCAAGATTTCAATCTATTAAAAGAAACAGTAATAAACTAAATGAATTTTGTGAGTTTAAAAAGAGAAGACTTTATAAAGAAATTTGGGGTGAGTCCATTTGAATATAACATTTTGGGTAACTGAAGATTGTAATTTAAGATGCAAATATTGTTATGTCAACAAAAATGCGAAGTATCTTCAATTGGATGATATTGACAAAGCATTTGAATTGATAAAACAAAAAATTTCTGATGATGACGAAAAGATTATAAATGTGAACTTTCACGGTGGAGAACCAACATTAAATTTTCCGGTAATCTATAAAGTTGTTAACTGTTTTTCTGTGTTGAAGGAAAAATACGATATTTCTCTAAACTATTATATTACTACTAATGGTACTGCTATTAGTAATGATGCTATCGATTTTCTTATTAAAAACAATTTTAACATTAGTATTAGCGTTGATGGTAAAAAAAATATAAATGACAAAAATAGAGTCTATAGGAATGGTAAAGGGAGTTTTGATAAGGTAAAAAAAGCACTTAATAAATTCAAACTAAAAAATTATCATATTAGGATTAGAATAACTATTACACCTCAAACAGTTCCATATTTATTTGAAAGTTACAAATATTTTTATGATTCAGGATTTATAGGAATCTCTGCCATACCAGACACTACTATATCAAAATGGAGTATAAATGAAGTGAATAAATATATGAATGAAATGAGAAAAATATTAAATTATTTAAAAATTAAGTCAAAATTAGACTATGAAAATTTTATTCATAATATCGGCACTTGTGTATTAAAAGAACTAAACATTTGTGATGGAGGTATTAATACATTTCATATCTCAGCAAATGGAGATATTTATCCCTGTGCATTAGTGTTAGGTATTAAAAAATTTAAAATTGGCAGTTTAAATGAAGGTTTGTATCATAGTGTAATATCGAATTTAACTAAGGAATATTCAATTAACAATAAACAATGTTCACAATGTGATTTATTAAAATTTTGCGAAGGTAATAGATGTAAATTTATTAACTATGCAAGTACTAAACAATTGCACAAACCCAGTGCTAGTTATTGTATTTTACACCGAAAAAATTTTGAAATTTATAGAAATGAGAAATTAGGTAATGAAGAAAAAATATGATGCTATATTAATAGATTCCTTCACTCACGATACAAGGTTAATTAGTCATGGTGAATGTTCTTTAAAAGTCATTAAGGAATTCAATGATTATGATATTAAGCAGATCAATATAGGTGTGAAAAATAATTTACAAGCATCTAGTAATAAAATTTTATATACTGCACTAAATAGTATACACCCTTCTGAAACTAGTTTAATTAGTATACCTTTGTCCTCAAAATATTTTAACTCTGATGTTCATCAGAAAATTAACGATTTAAGTAAAGAAGGTTTAATATTTATATCATCTTATATGAATAATTATGTTGGGAAATCATACCCTGCTTCATATTCTAATGTTACAGGAGTAAAGGGAATTAGCTTTGGCAATGATAGAAAACTAAAAAAACTTTCTCAAATTTATTACTTTAATGACACACCTACTATATTTTTTAAAAATAATCAATGTGATTTCTTTTATGGAAATAGTAAAGCTTGTGCCTTAGCAACCAGATATTTCTTGAATAAAAGGAGTGATCAAATATGTGCTACAGATTTATATAATCACAATAAAAATCCTTCAAAACACTATATGAAATTAGTAATTAAGTATATCGAAAACATAACTGGAAAGAAAATAGAAATGACAAATAAAGATATATATGACTTGCCTCTCTTTAGTACTTCTATAGGCATAAATAGATATAACATAGACGATTTATTAGATTTTATCATTAAAAAGAATCCTACTCTTTTAAAAAAGGGATTCTTAAAATTAGATGATATATCTACAATACGTAAGCTAACTAATATCATTGGAGAAAATAATGTCTGAATTTAAATTTATATATAGAATAATTAAAAGTTCTAAATTACTTTTTTCGATTTTAATTATTTTGCAAATAATAGATGTCTTTATAAATATTAGCATACCAAATTTAATAAGCGATTTTATTAACCAATCTTTATCTGGAAAGCAACCTATTTTTATAATTAAGCTAGCTATAATCGGTATAATTTTATATATTTTAAGTCATTTTTGTACGTATTGGACAGAATGTATTTTTGCCAAGTTTAGTCTCAAGATTAATTTTTATATAAAAACGAAGATTATTAACTCTTTATATATTTTGGATGGTGAAGATATAGATAACAGCCAAAGTAAAACTATGTCTATATTAATTAATGATAGTAATATTATTGATTCATTTATCTCGAAAGGATTATCAAATTTGATAACTAGTTTTATATATTTAACGACTATACTTATTGTTTTACTAACAAAGTCATTGATACTAACAAGCACCCTTATAATTAGTTTAATAGCAATCATATTATTCCAAACATTCGTAAACAATAAAATAAAAGTTCATTCTGAGAATCTAATAAATTCATTTGATCAAGTAGTGATTAAAATCAAAAATATAGTAACATATATAGCTAATTTAGTAACTTTAGATACTAAACGATATATTCAAAATAACTATTTAGAAACTGAATATGAATACTTAAAAAAAAGGAAAAAACTAAATATTTTATTTTCTATTGCTACTATTATACCCTCACTTCTTGTCAATATTAACTCGATAGTAATAATTGGAGTAGGTAGCTATTTAATTGTAAACAAACAAATGTCAGTTGGAGTGCTTTCAGTATTTATTTTTTATTCTAATCGGTTAAGTAGTCCCATAAATGACATAGTAAATTTTTTTAGTGGTTGGAATCAAGTTCAAGTTTCAATTAATAGATGTATAACTTTAATTAAAGGGGAATAATCATAATGTTGACTCTTAATAATTTAAGCTTTTCTTTTCATAATAATAAAGTACTTCGTAATATAAATATATCCTTTAATAAGGGAGACATTAACTGTATTCATGGAGAAAACGGAAAAGGTAAGTCTACTTTAATTAAAATCTTAACAAAATATTATTCCAATTATAAAGGAGATATTTTTTACTACGAAAATAATTTAAGAGATTATAATAAAAATGATTGGAGAAAAATAATAGGTATATGTCATCAAAATCCATATCTATATCATGATACTATATGGAATAATCTTAATTTTGCTGATAATACTAAAAGTGAAATATATTATTATTTAAAAAAATTCAAATTTGAAGAATTTGTTGATATAAATAAAGAAAGAATTGTGGATCAAAATATAAATTTATCTGGAGGACAACAACAATTAATTTCACTAATAAGGAGTCTATCAACAAAGAAAGAAATATTAATCTTAGATGAACCAACTTCACATTTAGATAATTTTCGAAAAAGAGTTTTAGTTGAGAGTTTAAATGATATGAAGGATAAATGTTTAATTATTGTAGTTTCTCATGATGAAGAATTTATAAATAATTGTATTATTCATAAATTGTAAACTTTGAAAGGAGGTGAAAATAATGAAAGAAGTAATTAAAGAAATAGAGGCACTCAATTTATCAAATGAAGAAATGGATTTATTTGTGCAATCTAAAGATGGGAAATGTACTGGAGGATGCAAACATGATTGCATAGTAGGAACAAATACTTGTGATGCTCAAGTTACAGGATGGTTTTAAGAATCACAAGCATGTTTGTTTATGTTTCATAGTACAGTAAAATTCTAGTTTTGTAAAAAGAACTATATTTTTACTAACCCCTTCGGAAATCTTCGAGGTTTCTGAAGGGGTTCCCTTGATTGCAAAAATTTAGCTAAATTTTCTCTAAAATCTTCTTTTCAAAATTTGTTAAGTTTTTTTGTGATGTAGTAGTTATTTTTATAATCTATCTTTATAAATTGGTATCTAAGTAGAATTTCTATATAATGCTTCAATGGATGTTTTGTATTACTAACCTCAATATTTACAATCGCTTCTTGTCTTTCTTTAGAACATATTTTATGAAACAATGTTTTTACCGTATCCACGTATCCAAATTTAGATTGTGATCTAGCTAAACGTGGTAAAGCGTTAAATTTATTATTCCATTTATCAATTTGACTCATTATTATCTCCTTTAATTAAAATTTTATTTTTTAATTCTTCTAATGTCATAGGCTTAGCTTTTTTTCTATGTATCATTTTATGACAATTAGAACATAAAGGAACTAAATCTGTCTCTGGGTCAACTGAAATTTCTCTTCTAATAGAATACATCGGCCTAATATGATGAATTTCAATAAAATTCTTTCCAATACTGCCGTATACTTTTTCAAAATTAAAACCACAAACTTTACAAGTAGTTCCATGAATTTCAATCGCTTTCTGTCTCAAATAATGATTTCTTTCAAATTTAATACCATATTTAACTTGAATTTTCCCTTCTTTATATTCGGTATTTTCGAGTTCAGATTCATTTTTATCCATATTGATTAAAAAAGGGTCTATCCTTTCGTGTATGAACCACAATAAATTATCCTTTAATGACCTTGGACCTTGAATATTACCTTTCAATCCATTTAATTTTAAATTTTCAAAGGTCAATAATGATTCATCTATACTTTCAAGTAATTCAAGTTGCATGTAATTTCCATAATTAACATAATTATCACCATTTAAAATGTAGTCGGTATCATCAATCGTAGGATTCCGTTTATTGACTTCTCTAATTTTACATATGTATTTAACGCATGAGTATGGACGAGAGAGATAAATTAAAACTATATCTTCAGTCATTGCTGATTTCATGTTTCTACTTTGCTTCCAATCAATTTCACTTAATTCATTAAATGCACCTACAACATCATAAGATTTTACATTACATGGAATAATCCAATATTTCATCATTTACCTCCTAAATACATATTTATTGGATTCTGTTTTTCTACTATACAATCATAGAAAAATGCATTACTTAAGTTAACCTTCACCCTATCAGTGATATTGCTAAAAAGATATGCAATAATGTCATTTTATTACTTAGTAAAACCATTTTCTTGTATACCTATCATAAATAAGGATACATTTGATTATTTCTTCTCATAATAAACTCTTTAATAACATTAAAATTACTAGTGATTTACACTCACTTTTATGATTTTCATCACTATTTTTCAATGTAATAATTGTTATTTTTATTAGTTAAAGTTCATACCATATTTTCTAGTGCAAAATACATTCTTCCAATAATTTTCTCTATTGATTATAGTGTCTACTTTAGTCTTTGTATCAAAAATTTCTAAAATTGAATATTGAAAATTATTTATAATATAATCTTTCCCTTTATCTAATTTAATTTCATTTAATAATTTATTACCACCTGTTAGATTTTCTATATTGGCATAGTCCGACCATCGTTGCCATATTCCATCTGTATTACCTGATGCTGATCCTATGTATAATTTGCCATTACTTAAGTCGGTTATAACATAAACACCTTTTACATTCATTAAAGCTTGTTTCCAACTAGGTTCATTTCTTAATATAATTTGTTGCATTTGTGGGTGGGATAACGTTACATTCTGATAACCAGGAAAATGTCCTAATTTAGTATTAGGCGCAATTTCATAAACTTCAGGTTCTAAAGTATCTTGAATATTTTTATATAATCTATTATATAAATCTCTACCTATAGGTTTTTTTAATTTAACGATAAGTCTTTTTCTGTATTCCTTATAATCATCCATTAAAGTTAATTCATAACCTACCTCATCAAAAACTTCAGGTTCAATCTTTTTGATTTTATATAATCCCCCAAAAATAAAATATTCTGGACCATATGGATAATATTGAGCAAAAGCTAGTAAGTAATCTGCATGATTCAAATTGTTATTTGGATGTTTCGTTTTCCATGCATTAATTTGTTCCCATTCAGTTTCATCTTCTTTAAAAAGTAAATCCCAAGCTTTTATTTCAGCATTTCCTGCATTCATATTAAATTTTATTTTAGTTTTATTTAAATCCGGTACTTTTATAAATTTGTTAAGTTCAATCATAATTTTTCTATCCCCTCATTTTTAAATATCATTAATTAGCCAATTTTTGATAATATATTTAATCCCCGTTTCTTTACACCTTATCTAAAGTTGAGGATATCTTTCACGTAAAATAGACTAACAGCCGACACAGCCCCCATGTGAAATTTTTATAGTCTTCATATACTACCTCATCTTTCGGAAAGTAACTTAATCATTAGTAAAATGTTTCGATATTAACCAATGAAATATCTAAAGTTATTATTTAAACAATTTACCTACACATCTTCCAGATACTTCAAATAAAGTAACTTTAATATTCTAAACAATATCAATTATAAAAATGGTACAACTGTTATAAAAATCTTGATTACAAATCTCTACTTAACACTATGAAAATAATCTTTCCAGAAATATATTTAATAAAAAATTACAAAATGGTAGAGATACTCATCTTCTTTTCTTCGAAAAATTATCGATTTTAATCATCCTCGCTTGGCATAAAGTTCATACTATCAGAAAAATAAATGTTCTCTTGCTTGCCTTTAACAAAGGTAAATTCTACATCTTTCGTACCAATTGAAGAACCTTTTAAGTCACCTGTACCTTTCAATAATAATTTTGGTGCTTGTTTCGTTGGAATATCATATCTTTCCCTTAATTGTTTTACATTATAATCGCTATTTTCTAAATCATATTCTGCTGAGTAACTAGGTACATTAGGATTGTATGATATATTTCCATTCTTATAATCTTTTAATTCTTTAAAATTTGCATATTGAGCGAAGAATTTAAATTCATTTATTTCTCTATTTATCTTACTATCTTCAATTTTTTTAATAGGGATTATTTTATTGTTTTCCATTTTGACTGGATATTTTTTCTTATTACTTTGAGGTCTTCCTTTATTATCGTATGTAATTTTATTGGTTATATAATCACCTTTAGATGTTTGTGTATTTCTATTTATTTTTAACACCATACCTCTAGTTTCTAAATCTTCTCCTTTACGTTGTATAGCCATTTCCGAGTGTAGTAACCATGTCCCTTTATCATCCTTATCAAATTCTTCATCTCGAAAACCTTCTTTATCGTATAAATCTTCTAAGTTTTTAATAGGATACATACTTAATGTTTTCTCAAAACTTTTTTTAATTTTTTCTTCTTTATTAACTTCATTTGTCATACTTCCACATCCGCCAATAATAACCGTTATTAATAAAAAGCTTACGCATAAAAGTAACTTTTTCGAATGTTTCACATTTTCACATCTCTCTGCTTATGAATTTTTTTAAATCATGATAACTTCATATAAATATTGAGTTATAATACAAATCTCTTTTATATTATCAAACAATAAACAGCCATTCATTTTAATTTATTTTTAGGTAAATTATTATTATTCACATTTTCTACTTCATAGCTAATCTTAGATACGGCACTTGTTTCTTCAGATTCACTAGTTAATTTGCTCGATTTAATTTGGTATTCAATTTGTTTCATTATTCTTTACCCTCACTTGGATTAAAATTCATAAAATCAGAAAAATATATATTTTCTCCGCTTTTTTCTACAAATGTAATTTCAAGATCTTTATACCCCACTGATGATCCCTTTAAATCACCAGTTCCTTTTAATAATAATTTAGGTGCTTGCTTAGTTGGAATATCGTATCGCTTTCTTAATTGTTTTACATTGTAATTATTATTTTCTAAATCATATTCTGCCGAATAGCTAGGTACATTGGGATTATATGAAATATTTCCATTTTTATAATCATTTAAATCTTTAAAGTTTGCGTATTGCACAAAGAATTTAAAATTCTCTATTTCACTTTTTAGTCTATTATCAATGCTTTTTTCAATTGGAATTATTTTATTATCTTTCATTTTTATTGGATACTTTTTATCATGATGATGGGGTCTTCCTTTTTTATCATAAGTGACTTTGCTTATAATATATTCACCTTTAGATGTCCTAGTATTTCTATCTATATCTAATTTCATACCTCTTGTTTCAAGGTCATCACCTTTACGTTGTATAGCCATTTCAGAGTAAAGTGTCCATGTCCCTTTATCATCTTTATCAAATTCTTCATCTCGATAACCTTCTTTATCGTATAAATCTTCTAAGTTTTTAATAGGATACATACTTAACGTCTTATTAAAACTTTTTTTGATTTCCGTTTCTTTACTGTCGTCTTTATTTATAAATCCACATCCACTAATAAAAATCGTTATCAATAAAAAACTGACGCATAAAAGTAACTTTTTCGAATGTTTCACATTTTCACATCTCTCTGTTTTTGAATTCTTTTTAAAATCATGGTATCTACATATAAATATTGAGTGATAATGTAAATCTCTCTTTCATATTATCAAACAATAAACAACCATTCATTTTAATTTATTTTATATATTATTGTTATGTTTATATAGCATAAGAACCACATAGTCATCTTTTTGTACAACTACGTGGTTCCTAATTATTTTTACTTCTAAGTTGTTTTATGATTTTTTTAGTAATCATTTGTAATAGCAATTTTACAAATCAGTTCATTCGTAATTTATTTATTATTATTAATAGTAGCAAGTATTTATTTTTGTTGTTCTTTTGTCTCTATCATACCTTCAAGAGAGAGATTTTTAACGATTTGTTTATTAATTTTCGAATCAATTATAATCACTTCAGTCGTAATTTACTTATCGACAAGTAAAATCACAATAATTTTGTTATCTTTATATAAGTTTAGTATTTTTTAGAATATCTTATTGAAGAACATTGACAGAGAAATCAATAACACGCGTTGATACATAAATCACGGTTGAATTTATCTAGTATCTAAGCAATTTAAATATGCCATAAATGGATAACTGGAAAAACACGAAGATGCTTTATCAAAATCAAATGGATGTCTGAACCGTGTTGCGCACTCACCTAAAAGTCTTAAATGAACAATAATTACAGAGATCCACAACTGTATGATGAAGAAAAACAGGAGGTGTGATTTGAAAAATGATTTGATGTTGATAAAGTTTAAATTAAAATACTCCCCACCATGCCCACACGAAAATGTGTAGGTAATATGAGGAGTTTATGGGATTGATAATTTTTATTTGAAAATATTAAAGTATTTAAAAACCAAATTTCTAAGACAATTCATTATACTTAATTTTGTTATCTTTACTTTTTGCTATAGGATACTTCTCCGCGTTCTTCACTAACTTCTTACGGATAATATCATTGATATCAAAATTTAAATTGTCTGCTAACATATAGCTATATATTAAAACATCTGCTATTTCTTCAGCTAACCTTTCACGATTAGTTTCTACTACTTCATCAGATGTTTTCCATTGGAATAATTCCAATAATTCAGCTGCTTCTAAAGTAATGGACAATGATAAATCTTTCTCATTATGAAATTGTCTCCAGTTACGAGCATCTCTAAATTTATTAATTTCTTTCACGATATCATTAATTTCATCCATTGCTCTCACCCTTTGCTGCTATTTTTAGCGCTTCTCTTAACTGATCATCTACAGCATAAATATATAAGCCATTTACACCACGTGTTAATAAGACATTTAATTCATTCTTCAAAAGCATTTCTGAAAAATACTGTTTTGATCCGTCTTTTAACGTTCTTCTTTGCGTAGCTTTTTTATTAGCACTCTCACTTTTGTCAAAAATAATTTTGCCATTTCTATATTTAACTGAAGGTCCTATAATGACGCCCGCAAAGTTTAAATCTAAACCTTGTATAGTAAATGTTGAGCCTATTTCATCGATTGTTTGATCTTGCTCAACCCACGGTAAACTAGCTTGATTTCTATTAGCTTTTAATTGATAATTCCAAGGCATGGACCAATTTCCGATTTTAACTCTCCAAAAGTCCTCATTATTAGGTGGCTTGGTTCCATACTTCCAATCAAATGTAGCAAGCATTCGTGATATACCACTATCTGTATGTGTAGCTTTTATCTTAATAGCTTTTTCTAACTCATCTGGTGTATCAAAGATTTTAATATCATATCCTAATTTATCTTTAGGTATAGAATTTATTACTCGATAATCAACTAAGTTTCTGATCCAATTAACAGTTGAAATATCACTATTTATACGCATTTGATTTCTCAATGTTACATGATTACTATTACTTTTGGCTTTATCAAAATATTCATTCAACTTATCTACTTCCCAAATTTGTTCAGTAGTAAGAACTTGTTTTATATCAAATACAATTACCACAACCTTGGCTCTCGCCAATAAATCATCTAAATGATTTTCACCTTGATAACTTTGCTTCCCTTGAGTTAAAAGTAAGTGTGCTTCATCAACAATAACTACATCTACTTTTTCATCTGATGAGTTGTTATTAATAAAACTAGTAGGTTTTTGAACAATTTTATTTTTTTTATTAGCTATACCTAATTTAGAAGCTATTTGACTATATATAGAAACATGCTCATTATGGTTAACTAAAAGATGAATATCTAAACTTTCGTCTAAATCCAAATTATATTTTCCTAGTTCATAAAGTAATGTACTCATTAGAACTGTTTTACCCGAGCCCGCTTCTCCTTCAACAATAATTAATTGTCCATCTTCATTTAAAAGTATACTTTCTTTAATTTTAGTTAGTATTTCTTCTTTAGCATTAATTTGTTCTTGTGTCAATTTATGAAATGGAGATGCTTTGAATATAGCTGAATCTTTAATAATACTTTCTATAGGAAATAACGATTTATTTTTTTATTTAAAGATTGCCATATTTCAGAAAATATTTCATCAAGCATTTCCGATGTATAATATTCATTTTGTTGATTTGTTCTACTATTATGAACTCTAGATATATTCTCTACACTCAACAAATACTGCATTAACCTATTTTCAATATCGAGAGTCAAAGATTTATTAAATAATTCATGACCAATCACATACATTGATGATTTTTTTGATTCAGAAAAATCTTCCCAAAATGATTTCACCTTCGTATCAGCATTAAGATGTTGTCTTGTTCTATTTCTTATATCAGCTGTTTCTCCCACATAAACTTCAAAATTATTTTCACTCTTTTTGTCATTAATGATATACACAGTCGGATATCTCAATAAAAATTTCCCATTTGTTGAAGTATTCCACTTACGTACTGAGTTATCTAAATTCTCTAATGAATAGTTAATATTTTCTATTTTTAATAAGTTTCCCATTATATCACCTATCAATTTCTCATATATACGTCTCTATTTTATCAATTTTGTGCTAAATTAATATACTTTTTTAATTTTATTGAGAAAAAATTGTAATCAACGAGATAGTATACTGTGCGCATGATACTCAATTTAAGTGAATACCTTAAACCAAACCGTCCAACTATTGCATAATTAATTCTCTAACGATTATTCACCTTGATTATTCATAATATTATATTTTATAAATTAAGTTATATATAATTAAAATGACACTATATATAATAATCGCCTAAAAATCAAATGAACATCTAATCTAATATATCTATTTTGTGAAGTGTCATATAATATTAAAGAAGAACTAATAACTCCTTAAACAATCTTAAACACAAAATTGCTTAACATAATATCTACATGTTCTTTCTTAATACACTAAAAACCTTATCCCTTATGGTACGCTCCTACTTATCGTTTAGTGCCGCGGTTTTGTAAATTATTAATCATTCATCAAATAGTTTCAACAGAGTTTTGATGTGTCAAATATATAAAAATAAACTATAAAAATTTTTATAATTAAATAACTTTTGAGTAATCTGCTTAGTTCAGTTTAATGATTTAAAGTTTTCAAAATAGTTTTCAACTAAATTATCTGGAGTTAAATTAGTTTTCGATAATAGATTTTCACATTCTATTTCAAGATTATTTCCATCTAATTGGCTACTAACTAATTTTTCCAATAATGATCTTGTTTCGTCTATCATTAAGTTCAAATTTGCATATGTTAAAACATACGATTGCTCTGCCCATGCATTAAGTGTTGCATCATTATTAGGATGAATACTAGCTAAAATATATTTATATTCAGGGTATTCTTTTTTAAACCATTCTCCTGCTACTAATAATTGTCCATGCTCCTCTTTATTAAATGCATTTTCCTCTTTTTTTCTACTTTTTACTTCAATTATAATAGCTTGACTTTCTGATATTAACCATAATAAATCGGGACCTGAACCATTATTATCCAATCTCTGCGAACGAAAACCTAATATTTCACCAAAATCACATAATGATTTCTCAAATTGATTAGAAGATGCATCCTTGTGAAGATTTATAATTATTTCTTCAAAATTGCTTAAGTGCCCTAATCTTTTCCGATAATCACCTAAGTTTCTCACTATCTCTTTCGATTGTTTTCCAGGTATACTAATTTTTCTATAAGGAGGTTTAGTTATAGGTCTATTTAGATTTGAATTATGAGAGAATGCCTGTTTATGTATATCTTCTGATTTATGAATGTTGCCCCAATCGTAAGAAATCCTAGCAATATTATATTCATGCCACCCAAGCAACCTCTCATTTAATTTATTTCGGTTTAAATATCTTTCAAGTTTATTTATTGCCTTGTCATGATATCCATTTTTCCATAGATCTATTACCTTTCTTTCCACTCTTGCTAAATCAAAATTCATAACAAAATCATCTTCACTCATCATTTCTGCTAACTTTGTATTATGGTGAGTAATCCAATCCTCATCTCTTTCTATACTTTGTAAAATTGTTTCTAAAAATTCTTTAGAATCAGTTATAGCTTTACTAACCATTTCGCCAATCCTAAGTTGAGCTTTAGTTGCATTAGTTAACCTATTGAAATTTTTTTCCTTACTTATCCAAGAAATTAAGTCATTTCCCAATAACAGAACAATACAATGATCTCCCGAACCTCTCGCTGCTCTTCCTATTCCTTGTTCTATTCTTTGCGCAAGAATACTAGCAATAGTTGAATCATTACTTAGAACTGAAGATAAATATATTTCATATGCAGAATTTCCTTTAGGTAAGCCACTCATTATCAAAAGTCTACATGCATCGTGAGGTAAATCTATTCCGTCATATCGATTAGAAAAAACAACTGGTTTACTTAGATGATCAATTTTAAGTTTCTCAACTACGGTATCAATTTCTTTTTCGATAATTTGTCCTATTTCGTCATATTTTTGTGACTCATTAAATGAAGGAGTTAATATTATAGAGTTGACACTTTTTTCCTTTATAAGCCATTGTATGAGTGTTTTATTCATTTCTTCATTATAATCAAATGGCATAAATTCAGGGATTAAAATCATTCTCTCACCTATACCAGCTAAAGAATTTGATCGTAATGGTTCTTGAACCGACTTATAATCTGCATTAAACATTCTAATTAAATCACTATCATCTGATATAGTTGCAGACATATATATCCTTCTTTTACAATTAACAAAGCTTGGAAACTGATCTATTAGTGGTAATATAGGTGTAATTACCATCTTATTGCTATTTACTAAAGCATGGCACATATTTAGATGGTCCCTTAATAATGGCCACTGTAATTTGTTGCTTATATTATATCTTAGCAAAATTTCATTCACAGTTTGAATTTTTGAAATCCACGCCCAAAACGGTATTTCTAAAACATTACTTTCTTTATTAGAAATAACATCTTCATATGTACCTAATCTATCTATTTTTTTAAAATCTTCTCGAAAGATTCTTATAATTTCTCGATAAGCATCTGTTTTTGCATCTATTTCTAATGTGAAACTTTCCCTCAAAGTCGGAAAAGAAGTATGGGCATCGTCTAATATAATTCCGCCAATCTCTTGAGGAACACCTACTCCACTTCCCTCTACACCAAATTTACTTCTACCATTAAAAAGAGCATGGTAGGAAGCAACCATAATAGATTTACTATTAACAAATTCACTAGCTAAAGGTTTTCCTTTTTGATAAGTTACCGTTGGTATTCCAAAATCTTTTGCCATACTAATTGTCTGTTGTACTAACTGATTATTTGGTGTTAGATATAATACAGGTTCACGTAATTCATTCATAGTAGATTGAGCTATCAATAATCCAACTAAAGTTTTGCCACCACCAGTATGTAGCTTTATAACTGTATCTTTTTTACTTCTATTTTCATACCAACTATTTAAAATTTCTTTTTGGTTTGAAAATAAATCGTTAAAATATTCGGGTTTACGATGTCTATTTATTATATCTTCAGGTTTAATAGGATCTCTTTTCAATTCATAGTTATCTAATTTTTTAAAATTTACCACTTAATCACCTCATCATATATATTGAAATAGCAAATTTATCTAAATTAAAGTTGTTTAGTGGGAGGAGTTCTAAATCCTAAGTAATCAATCTTCATTATATTATTAAATAAAATTTTACTTAACATCGATTCAGGAAGATTATAATCTCTATTATATCCTGTCAAACTCCACTTATTTGCTAAAACTCTTTCACTATAATTTGATATTTCCCTTTTAACTATGTTAATAGCATGTGTCTTAGTATATTCACCTGATTGATACAATTTGGTACCATTTGCTATAGATTTTTGAATAATGTAGAAAATTTCAGAAAGCGAAAAATTATCAACAATTCTTTCAAAGGTTCTTCTTGTCTTCTCACCAATCTCTGTATTAAATTTAACTTTATTCATATGATGTTTAAAATATTGTATAGTCTCAGCAAGATTGATTTCTTTCCATAATTCATAACAAAATTCATTATTAAATAAGGATTCATCAGGGTAAAGCAACCTTTTAATCATATGACCATAATTATTTTCATAAGGTTTAATATTTAGTCTATACACAACTTTATCAATACTAAAACTTGTAATTATCTCATCATTTAAATTATAAGTGAACGCTTCTAATGGAGATTTTTCATCAATTAATATAACATTTGTATTATATAAATATTTAAAAATATCTATTGTATAATTAAAGTTTGGCCCTATGTAATCTATAATTTTATCTATTGGATTCAAATTCATGGTATCTTCCGTCAATCCACAATGTAATACAGAAGCTAAATATAAACGTTGCCTCATATTAAGATTCTTTTCTGCTATGGTTTCTTTCTCTAATTCATTTACTATTAATTCTTTTAGCATATTATTTTTTAACATATATAATCGCTCTTGTTTACTTTGTTCTATCTCTCTACAAGTTTTACACCTACAATTTTTATCTAATGTATGACTACATATACTACACTTCTTAATTTTCAGTATTCCTTCATTTGCTCTAGAGACGAAACTAGCAGTCATATAGCCTTGACAGTATGGGCATTCTATATCAGTTTTATAATCTGGAAAATAAGGTACAATATTAGTGATTTTCACATCTAAACTATATTTTTTTAATAATTCTTTTATCTTCATGCCTTCATAATAATCTTTCATTAAACTATAAATTTCATCTTTAGAAAGCTTATCGAGACCATAATGCATAGAGTCAAACATCAAATGTTTTTTATTGATTACATCTTCAAACATCATTTTCCATCCTTTCTAATCAAAGATTATTTTCTATGGGTAAATATTAAATATTTTAACAAATCTTCATTACTTTATTTATATTAATTATAATAATCAAAAACCGTATCACTTATGATTTGTTTCTGCGTATCGATTAATGTTACAGGTTTTATTATTATAGTTATTTAGAATGATTACTATACTTATTACAACGATCATAGAATTCTTTCTGATACATATAAATTTGCTTTTCACTATTTTATTTACTATCAGATTGAAGTCCTTTTTAAAATATGTTCTACAAATTCTAATGATGCCGTGTCATTAGCAGTAACAAAATTTCAATCTTTTATAGCTTTTCTTGGTGCGAAGCAAGATATAAGCTTATATGCTATATATAGTTCTAAAGTTTAAGGGAACCACCAATATGTTGATAGTTATTTAGAAACCCATGTTTTTCTAAATAATCTAGTGCACCACAGATAGCAACAATAAATTTATTACTATTTAATAGCATTTCAGTATTTCATCTTCTCCATTCCAACCATTTCATCCTATCATAATTAAAGCATCACAATCATTGACATCGTTAATTAAAATGTCTATTTTAGGTGAATCCACCAATCGAAGTAACATATTTGTAAATTGAAATTGTTTTATATCCCATAAACTGATTTTGTTTAAAATAGAAGAGCAGTAGCTTGATTCCCAGTATGCATAATCATTTAATAATAAAACCATAGCTTTTTTCATTTATACTTCCCTTTTTCTTTTAAGCAAAATGACTAATGCTATTGCTAATTTTATACTAAATTTATTTGTATTCAATGCACTCTTATCTAATAAATATGAGTTATATTCACGTACTTCTTTAACACTTACTTTATACAAAACACATTATATAATAACATCGCTTTCACTTATTTCTCAGTTTAGAAAAGATAAAAATTCGTACTTGCTCTAGCTACATTTAATAAAATCGAGAGAAAAAATACTACAATAAATCGGGAATTCTGTATCCACATGTTCATAGTATCTTTTTGATTTTTCCTATATCAAAAGCTCTAATATCTTCAAAACTTTAGATCCTTATTCTAATAAGCTTTTACTTATTTTAGAAACTCCACTAATAATAATGTAACCTCACTTAACTTTTTATTTTGGATACTTAATTTCATTTTCAATATCATTTTTTGTAAAACCTTTAAAATAAAAATATTTCTTTAATTCTTAAAACGAATATAACACACATTGCAAAAAAATAGACTAAATAAATAAAAATTTTTTGTTATATTTGTTATAATATATTTAAGATTAAAAATTTAGTGTTGTAGGTGAAATATATGAGTAAATATAATACTTTAATAAACATTCTAGATTCTCTAAGAAAAGAAGCTCCAAAAAATTATAAAAAATATCATGTTGAAGAACCCTTAAAGCAGAAGGAGTATGCATTTTCTTTAGCATATATACATCTTTTTTTAAAAGCTAATTTTAATTTAACTACTTTTGAATCAAGAGAAGAATTTATTACTGACGGCCCAAATGATGGAGGAGTTGATGCATATTACATTGATAAAGATGAGAAAATCGTATACTTTATACAATCAAAATTCAGATCAACTGAAAAAAATTTTGAATCTAAATCTATTTCAATAGATGAACTTTCAAGAATGGACATAATTAGAATCTCAGAAGGTGAATCTAGCGATTCGAAAGGGAATAATTATAATAACAAAATACTATCTTTTCAAGAAAAATTAAATTCTCTTGAACAAGTAAGTAGATATAAATTTCAAGTCATTATATTAGCAAATTTAGAAAATTATAGCGATACAGTTCTACAAAAAATTATTCAACTTCCTTATTCCGTATTTAACTTTGAAAAAGCTTATAATAAACTGGTTTTTCCAATAATTAAAGGTACATGTCATATAGCAAAAGATATTAAAGTAAGCCTTAATATGGGTTCAAAAAATAATATTTCGATGGATTATGAAGTTACTAACAAAGAATCAACTTCCAATGTTCAACTATTTTTTATTCCAACAATTGAAATTGCTAAAATAATGAGTGAATATAGAAATTCAGTACTACAATATAATCCACGCAGTTATTTAGGGCTATCATCTAACTCTGTTAATAATAATATTTATGATTCTATAACTGCTCAAAATGATAATATATTTTCATTATTAAATAATGGTTTAACTTTACTTTCAGATGATACCTCTCATACTACTAAAACTGGTAAAAAAGGCGTAGCCTTATTAGAAATTACAAATCCACAAATTATTAATGGTGGGCAAACTGCACATACCTTAGCTAAAATTTATGAGAACCCTGATATTGAAAATAGTGTGTTTGAAGGTAAAGAAGTTTTAACTAAGGTTATAACTTTAGATGAGGCTTTAAAAGATGAAAAAAAAATCGAATTTATTGAACAATTATCCATTGCAACTAATAATCAAAGCACAGTAAAAGAAGCTGACAGACACTCTAACGACTTAATACAAATACAACTTCAAGACTATATATTTGAACAGTTTGGATATTATTATAACCGTAAAAAAGGAGAACTAGATGATGGATTGAATCAAGGTTATATTAATAAAAATGAGGTGATCAAACGTGAAATATTAACCAGAGTTGCTTTTGCTATTAATGGGGAAGCATCCAGTGCTCGAAGAAGCGGAGAGGATGTTCTTTTTAAATCTAAAAATTTCACTTCTTATATAAATATAGATACCGATTTTGATAGATTAATCTTTTCTTATTTCGTTTATAAAGAATTAGAACATCTAGAAAAAAACACAAAGAAAACTAAAGATAAATATGGTATTAAATTTTATGGTAATGCACTAAGATACGGAAAATACGCAGTTGTATCTTCAGTTTCACAAATTTTTGATACAAATTACATTAATAAAAAACATTTACTCGAAAATGTTTCAAATTTGACTTCTATTATTTTAAAACAGTGGAAAAACTTTGAAAAAAAAGTAGCCAATGAGCCTCATAATCTACAAAAATATTTTGTTACGGAAACCGATTCATCCGGCAATGTAACTAAAAATGAAGATTTTGATAATTATTATAAAGGTGGGACAGTAGATAATGATATTAAAACATATCCATTTTCATTTACCGACTACTAAAATAATTTTTTAATAATATAGAAGATGTATGTGCTTTATAACATTAGGACATATGATGACTGATGAAAAGCGATATGTTGCCAAATATTGAACATTTATAAGTAAATGAAACTTCTGTTACAATCCTTAGAGTAAAGAAGCCGATAATAATTATTTACCACTCATTCTAAATTAATATAAGTTATTATTTAAATGAACAGAACATCCTCATCATAAAATAACGGATGTTTTGTTCAATTTTTTATATTTTAAGATATTAATCAAACTAGAAAAATTTTATAAATTAGATAGTTAGTTATAATACTTATATCTCACATAACTATTCGAGAATACCCTTGTAAACTTTCATTACTTCTAAAGATAGCTTTTTGTTGAGATCCAAGACTGGTATAGCTCGACTTTTCTTATTTTTGATAGACATCTGTATATTAATTCGATTAATATCAAATTCTTCATATACATAACGCATTAAAATCTTAATATACCTAGTCATATTCTTTTCCTTTGAAAGTTTTCAACTTAATAATAATTGAAGTTTTTTATTAACTGAATTTAAATATTTAATCCAATAACTCCTTTAAGTTTCTTATTATTCCATAACCCACAATAAAAACTGTACCTATTTTACTAAAAATTCCAAATCATACCTTTAGACTATTATAGCCTTCAAACTAGAAACTGACTAAAAAAACGTATAGCTTGCAATATAATTCATAAAACATAATAACAATTTTCTTAAATTTTATCTGTAATAGTAGGTTTACTTTTCATCAATTTATACAAACTTACTCGCTCTTCAGAAGTTAATTCAGAATAAAAACCTATGGTGATATCTTTTGTTTCTAATTTTGAATCTAGAGTAATGTCATATTTGATGGAAGAATACTACTACGTTTAATTCCCCCCCTCATTGTATGAATTATTCTAGAACAATATGTAGAAAAGTCATTAATTATACTCTCCTCTCTATGTATAGCTTTCATAATATTCGATTTACCTTCATTATTTTCACCAAATATTACACTATAGTTTGATACGCTTAAATTAACTTCTTTTATACTTCTAAAATTTTCTATATAAACTTTACTTAAATTCATAATTTTCTCCTTCGACAATTATTATTTATGCATTATAAAAAAGATCATATATTATATTATTCTGTTCATCAGTTGATGAGGCGGCTTTTAGATATTAACTAATAGATTTTACAAATATAAGTTTAGATAGTATGAATAAGTATTATTTTTTGTATATATAAACTTATTAATTTTACCATCAGAGTCTATCGGCTGCTTCCTTTATAATTTGTTCATCAGACTTTTCTTTGCACTCATGAGGAGAAAAGTTAAAAGTGATACTTTGATCATCAAAAACTTATAAAGCGCAGGTCTCAATCTTTTTACTTTTTCATTTCTTCTTTCTGACCTTTTCCACCCCTTTGGTAATCGAGTAATACCAGTACAATAAATTTTATTCATTTCTATTACATCATCTTTATAAAGTTCCTTAGCTAAAGATTTATTTTTTTCTTTATTAGAGTTTAGATTTGATTCAGTGGGAATTGATTCATTAAGACTCTTATAAAATGGGAATAGACCTTTACCAAAATTAGATTTTTTGATATCAAAAAATCTATATAGAATATTTAAATCATCTATAATTAAACCACTATTCTTTGGTTCTACAATCAAAGAATCTTCGATTGTTGATTTTTTATAAAATGTTAATTGGACTTTTGCGAATTTATTTATTCTTTTAATAAATTCTCCTTTAAATCTACGAATGAAAACTAAATAATTTTCATTTTTATATTTAAATTTAAAAGAATCAATAATATAATTCTTATCACACATATCTTCGTATATTAATTGTAAATTTGACAAATATAAATTACTCACCGTTATCTACTCCTTATATACAAAATAGAATTTTAATTAATTCTTCTATTAACCCAATAGTTATCATTACCTCTTATATAAATATTAACGTCAAAATAATTGATAGATATCAACTTTATAGACAATGTAGCTCATCTTATATCATTTAAAAATTTTATAAATGTTAAATTGATATTTCACTCACTTCAATTAATATAAAAGATGGTATAAAAAAGCATTATACCTAATATCATAGGTTTAACGCTATTACCATGAGTATAACTTACAGCTGTCGACACATTCTTTTACATTTTCAGAATCATCGAGAACTTTAAAATGATAATTAGCAGTTGTTTCCACCATCGCATCACCAGTTTTACCTTCGAATCCATATATGAGTGTGCCTTTTAGATTGAAAACCTCTTTAACTAAGCCGTCTATTTCTTCTGGACATTCATTGATTAGTTCTTTTTCATTCTCAATCATTTTTTAATTCATCTTTCATATTATGTTTAATCATTTGTAATTCCGCAAGTTCTTTACCTCTTTTTGCGGTTTCTTCTATTAGTTTCTTGCCATCTTCTACGATATCCAATTTCCTCACTCCTCGAACATGTGATACATTTCGCTTAATTTTTTGTCGTGGCTTTCCATTTTTCGACCGGCTATAACGATTTTTCCAGCGAATGTTTCGAGTTGCTTCTTATGACTATGTAGTGTACTGATTGTGGTTTCGAACTTATCTTGATCAAAGAAATCATAATGACCAGATTTAGTTAACTCATCCATATAATTCTCAATATCTGAAGGGTTAATATACTTATAGCCACCACTTGATACTTGGTCTAGGATTGGTTTCAACTTGTTTATTCGTAATTCCAGATAACCCCAAAAGAACATCTATGCCTAGGTCAGCAGGTTCTTTAGGGCTTGTGCCCGCATAAGCAAAATAAACAGTATCATTATCCACTTTGCCATCTTTACCAATCGGTGAAACGGCCATAGCTTGAAAACCATTCCCTTTATCTACACGTGAGGCTTGAACTTTAAACTCTTGTTCTCCTCCATTTGAATTATCAACTTTTAATTTCTTTCCATCTATTTTTTATCATCATACGAATCACCAGAAAGTTGATAATATGTGTTATCTTTATTATATAAAGCAGTCATAAAATTCATCCCAAAGGATTGGTTTTTTGAATAAAAAAATTATTTTCATGATTATTATAATTATTTGTATAGTATTAATAGTAGGAGGCGCCTATTTTAAAATGAAATATGATGAAAAGAAAGAGTCAGAAGCAAAATATTATGATGAACAAGAAAAAAAAATAACCTTATTTTTAAAATATAATATGAAAGATTTTAGAGGTATTAAATTCACTGAACATAAAAGAAATCAAATGGGAAATTTTGTTTTTAAAGGCTATGTAAATGATGATAAGAACAAAAACTTTACAGCTACAGCATATCATGACGATGATTATCAATTTGAAGGAACAATTGGTTGGAGTGAAGGACTAAGTGAACTTGAGAAGGTAGACTTGAAATCTGTATCTGAAATAAAAAAAGAAGAAAAAAATAAAAAAGATGAAAATTAAATATACATTAATAGCATTATTAGTAATTACGATTATAGTTTTCGGTATCTACTTTAAAATTCAGTATGACAATAAAAAAGAAGCAGAGGAAAAGTATTATAACGAACAAAAAGAAAGAATCACCCTTTATATGAAACATAACGTGAAAGATTATAAAACCATTGAATTTACAGAAATTAAAAAAAATCCAATGGATGGTTATGATATAAGCGGTTATATTAACAATGATAAGAAATTGTCATTTAGTGCTGGTATAAGATCTACCGAAAATTTTCAATTTAATGCAGACATAGCTTATTCAGATGAATTAGATGATAAATTTGTAAAAAATACAAAAACGGTGTCACAAATAAAGAAAGAGCAAGAACATAAACAAGATGAAAATTAAGTGTTTGATTTATTAATTTTAAAAAAGTTTAGCTCACCTAAGTGAATAGGTGGGTTGTTTTACGCGTCAATTTAGTTCAGTTTATTCCTATTTTGTTTTTTCGTTAAAATCACAAAAATGTGATAACTACACCTATTTCTGATATATTCCTAAATGAGAAAATGATCTCATTTTCCATAATTGGTAATAAATTAACCATGAAATAGCTGTCTACTGAGAAGTCTTCGGGCTGTTCAAACGTTTCATCAGTTACTGTAAGACTTTCTATTCTATCCACTCTAAACGTTCAAACATCGTCCCTAAGATGGCAATATGCAACTAAATACCATTTGTTTTTCCAATAAATAATTCTATATGAATCAAACTGCCTGTCTTGTGATACGTCATCGCCGCCTTTTCGATATAAAATAATTACAGAATTTCTATCAGTTACACAATATTCTAATATTTCCAAATGGCTCCTTAAAGTATATGTATTATTTCTCATAATTACTTCAAGACTAGACGTATGTTTCTCTTTTTCATTTTTTTGATCCAAGTTCGAATGGTTTCTTAACTTTCTAATAGCACTGTTTAAAGATTTTCCACCTTAATAACCCGCTTCTTCTGCAAAATATACAGTATGAATCAGTGACTTCTTCTCTTCAACATCAAAAAACAAAGGCGCTTCATAAAAAATCATTTAACAACATATATCCACCATTTTGTCCAGTATCTGAAATGATAGGCACGCCACTTTTTGAAAGTGTATCCATATAACGATACACAGTTCTAATATCCATTTCTAGCTTGTCTGAAATTTGATTCGTAGTAACCCTTTTATCTGAAATAAGCATCTATAGAATTCTAAGTATATTGTCTAATTTAGCCCATAATATTAACCTCTTTTATAAATTTCTATAACAAATCATTTGATAGACTTATTTATTTTTATTGAACTATTTTTAAATTAACTGATTTTTAATTATATCATTTTTTAACTTAATAAACTTATCTGTATTTTCTATATTTTCAAATGCAAGTTTTACTTATTCTATATTGTCAGACTTTAATACAATAATATGTCTATATTTAATTTTATATGTGATGTAATAAACAGTTGGGTCAAAATCTTTTAACCTCAAGAGATAAAATGGTACTCTTTTATTATTGACAATGTTTATGACTTTTTTACAAATTTCATCCGCATAACTCGATATATTTTCTTCTTGAATATAAAATTCTCCCTTATCATTTAATTTAGAGTATTCTATACTTAAGAGTGGAATATTTCTAAATAACTTTCTGTTATATGAATATATATTGTCTAAAAATTGATTCATATATATTTAATTAATCATCCTTTCATGCCGTAGCTCTAAATTTACCTGATTGCTTTTAATAAATAACCGCATCATTTATGATACGCTTCCCCTTGTCAGTAATAATACTAAAAGCACTCAACATAATATTGTTAAGTGCTTAACTTTAATTTAAATCATATTATTTTTATCCATATATTCAATCCCTAATTGTGACAAAAACTTATTAGTTTGTTCATGTATAGATAATATATAAGGTTTAACACTCGACCTTCCAAATGCTTCTTTTACAAATAAGCTAAGTGATTTTTCCTCTTCATCACATTTAATTAACCCATTTTCGAATACTGTGCCTTTATATCTGTATTTTAAGGAGTTGTTATGTCTCAGGTTGGACTACTCTCCACAAAATCATTTCTTTAAGTCTTGAGAGACTTCTATTTTTTGCTTGTTTTCTGTTATTTAAAGTCTGTTTATCCTCTATGTCTATAAAATGTGCTTGATTTTTAGTTGCCGGTAATATTTTTTCTGCATTAATTATAAAAGATCCATTTAATTCATAAGGCATTAGTTTGTAACATTCTATTTGAACACCGTTCTCACTAAGCCAAGCTACTGCCGATAAAGTTTGAACATCAAAATCAGAAGATACCAATATAATCCTTTGAGATTTGTTAAAATTGTCTAAACTTTTATTAACTTCTAAAAATTGAACTATTTTACCTTTGACTAATTCGTCACTATTAAGATGAGTTAAATCTTTTGAAAATTCTTCTTCATGTTTGTTTATATATGGAGCATAAATTTTGTTCACGGTCTCTGAAATGGTTTCAATTGTTGCATTACTAGCTGCATATCTAATAGCTTGAATTTCAAAAGCTTCTACTCTTTGCTTAATATCCTTTAAATCCCTTTTAATTTCAATAAGAACTATATTTTTATTTTAATCTAAACCAGTTAAATCACTTCTAGCATTTTCCTTATTTTTTATTTGGTCTCCAATAATTAACAAAGATTCTTCTTCATCAGTAAATATCTCGATGTTTTGCCGTAACATCTCTTCAATATCTTTTTCTTGTATATTCATTTCTCCAAAAGTTACTGGCTCGATTTCTTCCAGATTATTCTGTGATAATAAATACATCCTTCATATTCCCATTTGAATAATTTTCATTATCCTACTCTAAATTCATATAAATTACATGCATACAAACCATTTCAATTTTTTAATTTTTCAAATTTTCGTGTCATATTCTTTTGAGTTTCTAAATAAACATCAGGATTATTTATGATAATAATCAGTAATTTTAAGAGGCGGATACATTATTTCTCTATTCCCCATATTATAAATCGATAAGTAATAAGCGAAATTAAAACAATTCACATTAAACTATGAAATAAGTGTAATAGGTCATATATAAAATCCCATCATTTATGACATGATTCGACATACTAGTTATATTGATATAAAAATATTCTTATAGTAATTAAAAACACTGAAATTGATTAAGCTTACTGCGTTTTAGTTTTATTTCATTAAGAGTGTCGTGTTTCTATTGATCATAATATTTGCTACCTTCTTCATAATATTTTTCGAATAAAAAATTTCCTAATTTCATTTTTATTCTGAAGTCTGTATGTCTTGAAAAATAACCATTTGAATATGCTATAGATATTCTTCTATTTATAAAATCTTGTATATTTGAAGGAAAATTATAAAAATAACCAAAATTAACCAAAATTAATGAGTTCTTTTTCAGACAAAAGCGACAGTATTTTTCGGGAAAAATTGATATATTCACTCCATTACATTTCTCGCATTTGTAAAATAATTTTTTAAAATTATTATTCTTTTCTTCTAAAGTTACGTTATTCAAAATGCCAGTTTTTATCATGTTTATTATTTTTTTTGACAATTCAATGTCTTCATTTATTAAGTTTAAGAGTTCCTCTAATTCAATTTCATCTATCCCAGATAATACATTATTTTCTTCTCCTAGATACAAGGAATTGGAAGTAGTTATCAGAGTATGGCCTGTATATAGATTTATAGGTGCTATTTTACTGTTAAATTGTAAACTTTGACCATGCGTAATTTTATTCCTAATAAATTGTAAATGCTTATTTCTAGAGTTCAATAAATCAATTATATCTTCAGTATAATTATCCAAATAATACTTACTTTTTAATACTTTTATAACATTTTGATTGTTTACAATTTTAATATCATTTTTCTTTATTTTTTTAAAGTTATATTTTAAAATTACGTTTTCAGTTTTCAACTTATTATTATTATAATCATCTAAATCTTCTGCCCATCTTTTTTTATTATCATTCATCATTGCTAATTTTAAATCAAAAAATATATTTAATGTTTGATTTATGTATTCATCTAATTGGAACAAATTATTTAGTAAACTTTCTAATGTTCTTGCTTTAAATTTATCAGATTTAATATTACTATATAATATAGAAATATTTAATATTACGTTTTCGTTTAAATAATTCTCTAACTCTTTTAATAAAGGTACGCATTCAAATAATTTCGTCATTTGACCAAAATAACTTCTATACCCTTCAATAAAATTTGAATTATAATAATTACGTTCGTAGATAGTGCTTATTTTCTTCAAACTTTTTTTATTTATATATATTAGCTCCCAAAGATCTGAATTTATTTTCATAATTCTATCACTCCCTTTCCATTTTTTATGTGCCAATAATTCTTTGAAAATCATTTCACTAACTATTTTAATATTTTTGATTTGAGAAACAATGTCTAAAAAATCAATTTAATTAATACTACTATATCAGGCTATGTTTTTAAATTTCTTCAATGTAGCTAATAAAATTATCATTATAATCTGAATCAAAATCCAATTCATATATTTTTTCTATTAGTTCCTCATAATCAGTTAAAATACTTTTTATTTTTTCAAAATTTATATACTTTTTTAACTCTTTTTTTTCTGCTAAAGTCGGTATATGATTTTTAATAAATTCTATATCATCATCTATACTTTCCTTTATTTCATTGATTAATTTTTTTATATTCTCCATTTATTAACTCCTATTTTTTAATTTTATTTATGATACGCTTCAGCGTATCGGTTAAGTGTGCGGTTAAAAATTAATAAGAAAGCTGACCGTTGTTATTGGTCAGCTTTCTTAATCATTCCATCATTTTCTTTAATAATTTTTTCTTGCACTTTATCTGCTCTTCCGACAAAGTTCAAATTTTGGGGAAATCAAACTCGATAACAACTCTTTCTCCTGGTTTAATCGTTTCTTCAGAATCAGTAAATTTCAGATCTTTATTCATAAATATTATCCTCCTTAGAGATGTTCTATTTCATATAAAAGATTTCATTCACAGTCGTTTCAAAGTATTCACTTAAAGCTAATGCCAGCTTTAGGGTTGGATCGTATTTATCTTGTTCTATAGCAATAATAGTTTGTCGCGTTACACCCATTATCTTTGCTAACTGCTCTTGAGTTATTTTTCTCTCTTTTCTTAACATCTTCAAGTTGTTTTTCATCAGCTTAAATATCCATATACCAAACCTAGTACAAGACAAATTGTGAATACGAGGAACATTGTTATTACAATAGGTTTTATTTTGTCATTTCCCATTTTACTTTGCATCATTATCATATTAGCTCGATAAACAATTAACATTGATACCATCACTAAAAATGAATTAGAAAGACTACCGTGAACAATAAAGTGATAGATACTCATTATTAGTAGCATTCCCATACCGAATATCCAACTCAATTTAATGCTTTGGTTTGATTGATGTAATTCCATCTCATCTGGTTTTCTCATCTAATTTCCTCCTTGAAATGTTAAAAGTTCTTATTTACTCTTACGTCACGTCATACCTTACGATTAAAGTTAGGAGGTGATGACATGGGATTCTATCAAATGCCGTTGTTTAATAAACTATTGGTGAGAGATATTGAAAAAGCTGAGAAGTGGTATCGTCACAACTTAGGATTTCAAAGTGTGTTCAAATTTCACAATGAAGAGAACGAAGTAATTATGAATCACTTGCGACTAAGGAAGTATCAGGATATCATGCTGATTCAGTCTAATGACTTTAAAAGTGGTAATGGCTGTTTCATTAATATTCTTGTTAATGATATCGAAACAATATCGAAATCGATATCTGATATGTATGTATTACAACCTTTAGAACAGATGCCGTGGAATGCGATGGAGATGACGATTGTAGATCCTAATGGTTATCAAATAACATTAACGGAATCGAATATTAGCGATGAAGATTTTGAGACTTTAATGGATAGTTTCTCAAAAAATATTAAAAGTAAAAGTAGCGACTTAATTGATTAAGCGCTACTTTTGGTCATTCATTTTACTGAATGATTTCATTCTTAAATTTAATTCTAGTTTATTTTTATGGTTAAAAATACTTTCCGATACATTACACACTTCAGCTAACATACTTTGTGGAATATATAAATTATAGTCCTCCATAATTCTTCTCTTTATTTCTGAACCTTCCATTACCTTCTCATCAATTAATAATTCGATTGCTTGTGATAATGCAAGTGGTTCAGAACATGGTGTGTCTTTATCAAGAGGTTCAGGATTTCTCAAATTATGATAGCTCATATATCTATACAATTTGGTCTTTTTTTGGATACTAATTATGCCAAGCTGATGACCCCTTTCAATCATAGCTGCTAATGACACATTCCACTTTTTTTTAAGAGTTAATAAGTTATCTATATTAATAACAATATTTCTTAAATCCTTACTAAATTTTTCTTTAGGCAATAAAAACGCAGCAGCAAATGAATTTGCTTCTTTTTCCATCTCTTTGTATTCTTCTTTAGATAGCTCTCCCGGAACATAATCATTGTGTAGAATCCAATGTCCTAACTCATGTGCTATGCTGAATTGTTGTCTAAAAAATGAACGAGGATTCCCTGTAACAATACTAAAATAACTTTTACCATTAAGAACTGTTGTCGCACTAAATGCATCTACCTTGTCTTCATCATAACCAAATTTAACAGCAATTATTCCCATTAGTTCTACTACTTCTAGCATATCTTCAATTGGATCATCATCGATTCCCATATCATTTCTTAATTGCATGGTAATTTTTTCGTAATCAATATTATTACTTATTGTCACTACATTTTCATAATTAATTAATTCTGGAAACTCAACATATTGATCTAAAAAATCTCTAACAATAATTGAATACTTAAGTAAATACTCAGCTGGTGTTTTTGACTTCTTGGTTGCTGTTAATCTTGAACGAAAGAAAGTTCCTTTACTTTCAAAATCAAAGTTTTCTTCACAATAAAAGAACTCTCTAGGAAACCCTAAAATACCATTCAGTTTTAATGATTTTTCAGCTGTTGGATCAGCCATTCCATTTTCATATTTCGAAATCATTTGTTTAGAAATGTTTAGTTGCTCAGCAAGTTCAGTGATCGACATTTTGTTATATAATCTTGCTTCTTTTAATCTCTTACCATTAAAAGATGAATTCATTTTTTCTTCACCCTATACATATTATTTCTTCAAACCAAGAATCCTTTGTTTTTGCTGTTTTTTCTTAATAATATTAACATCTGTTTCTTTACGAGGAGGTTCAACATTTTCTTGCTCATCAGATAAATCATTATATTGTGGTTCTATTAAATGAGATAAATCTTCATGATCAACTAGCTGTTGATCATCATTATATAAATGGGCAATGAATTCACTAGAATTAAACGAGCATAAGATTACCTTCTCAGGTATAATTTCCATTTTCTCGAAAAGCTCTTCAGCCAGTGTATCATACTGTACTTTAATACCATTTTCAGTTTCAAAATCTTGAAATAACTCTCCTTGCTTAGGTTTCTTATAACCATTAGCGACATTTGCAACTGTAGCATAATGTCCTTTCCATGGATGTTTCATAATATTTTTGAAATTAGGCTTTCTAAACACTAAAAATAATTCTTTTGTATCCTCAACGTATATACCGACTGCTGTCCAAAATGCACCTCTATAAATCGGTACAGATTTGAAACCAACTCTTGTGCTGTCGTTTATAAATTTATTATAGATAATATCCCACTTAACAATGCCTCTAGAATTACTGACGTTTAATTCGTTTTTCATACCAATACTATCTTCATATTCTCTTAATGCTTCTTCATCATTATTCACACATGTATTTACTAAATACTTTAATAATCTAGAATTTGTATCAGTCATATTCTTCCCCCTCGGCTTTATTATTATCATCATATCATATTTTGAATATTTTTTAAAATATGATATATTGTTTTGTGTTTTTTTACAAAAAAGTCAACCTTAAGTATTGTATAACATGGGGTTAAAATTATTTAAATGGTAATAAATCTATTAAGCATTTCTCTAGATCCATTAATAATAACTTGTAATTATTTATATGCCATTCTAATAATTTATTTCTAATCTCAATAAAATTGTTATTGATTGATTTCTTAGCTGTTCTTTTTTCAAAATCAATAGTGAGTTTGAGGTTAGTAGACAATATAAAACCTTTTGACTCATAATTTTCAAATACTATCTCATAATGAATATTGTATTTTACTATGTGGTCGTTAAATAACTGGAAATAGAACATCTTAGGAGTTCCTTTTTATTAATAATATATTGCGGCTTATTATTTAGTATTTCTGAACCGAATAATTCGATTCCTATTTCATTTAGGAATTTTTCAACTTTATCAGACAAAACTAATAATTTTGCTGATACTCATCATGAGTAAGTTACTTTAACCTCATAATAATAACCCCCTATAAAGTTTTCACTTTTTAAGTGTATATTTTATAGGGAGCTTATCATTTAATTATTCTCTCATAATTTATTTGTAGAAAAGTCTTTTCATTTTTTCTTGATTCAATAGCTGGTTGATTTTTGATTTTGCATCTTTCCGATCATCTACATTTAAAATTCTAGTTTCTATCTTTTCAATTTCTTTTAGGTATTTTGTTAAATCATTATTAAATGTTTCAGACGTTTTATCTTTAAATACAACTAAACATTCATTATTTTTGATATGTTATCTAACTTATTTCTTAATAACCTAAGATGATTGTATGTTTTATATCTAATTAAAAAATTTAGTGGGTTTAAATTTGTTTGATTATTATTTAATTGAGTATCCCATTGTCCATGTGCTAATCTATTACGAGTTAGAATTAAATCATCAATTTCCGTAAAATAATCGTCAGATATGATTCTGTCAATTTCCCGTATTTCGAGTTCTGCAATCTCCAATAGGCCACTAGCTCGCACCTTATTTAAGGATATTCTATACACTTCTTTCCATCGATCTGAGATTGTTTGTTTTCCTTTAATTATCGCTATTTCAGAGTCATCAAACGCAGCTGAGGAATTATCATGAATTAACTTATATAATTTTATTTCATACCAGTTTCCCAATAAAAAAGCATATAGCCGAGTACTGGAAATATAATCATGTAACGCATTATTTTTTCTTTCAGAATCATGTTCCTTAAAATAATAATATTCTGCTCTTTTAGACTTACATATCTCTTCTACAATAGAAAGTTGATTATTGGCCGCAAGTAGATTCTTCTGATATATTTCATATAAATCATTTTTTGATAACACCAGAATTCCCTCCTAAAATTAAACGAATCCTATTCTCTAAAACAATCAAATTCTTGATTGCTTTAGAGAGTAGGATTCGAACCTACTTTTCTCCCCATTAATAAATATAATGCATGCATCAAATTTATTAATAAGGCGTGATATACCAATTACACCATTCTCTCACATTAATTATACCATATTAAGGAAGTAAGCGATTCAGTCCTAATACAACTGAAATAATTCCTCATTCTGTTTCATCATTTATAAAAGACGTAATTACCCCTATAACTATCAATCCAGAAATAATATTTAGTATCCACGTTCCCATATTCAACAAAAAAAGTAAAATATACTTCAAAATTGATAATATTAAAGATATAGTAAATTAGGATTATTTTCTTCACCAGTTCCTATTAGCAATCTATTACTTGAGATTTGCTATACCTCTAACTCATTATCGATTATTTGTTCTATTAGAACTGAAATAGGAAGATTAGGAATAATGTCAATTAAACAATCTTGTTTTTCAGTAAGACAATGAAGTTTTCCTTGGCATACATGCATGCTGAAAGTATGTATAAGCTCATCATCATAAAATATTGTTAAAGCTAAAGATGTTTGTCTGGGATTTAAATGTAAAGTAGCAATTACTTTATCAATCCAATCTTCTAAAGTCAACATTATAGAAATATTCTCGTCTAAAATATAGGTGTTCAGGTTCGATAACATAATCTAGTGTATCTATTAGAGTCGCATTTAAGTCTTCTGATATGATTGGCGTATATAACTCTGTCTGTTTTCCTTTGGTGGTATATACACTCTCATCTTCATAGCTAAGTTCTACTACCTTACTTAGTAGCTTATCCGACAAGTATTTATAGAAGATTAGATCTAATAAATAATTCTTATATTCAGATGCATTCATTTTACTTCTTAAATTATGAGCAGCATTAAATAATGCCATATCGAGTTCTTTCCCCAATTCAATTACACAATTCACATATATGTATAAAAACATAATATATAACTATACCTGTGTATCATAATTATACTGTAACTGAGACATGTATCATCCAATTACAAAATTTAAAATGCTATATCTTATAATATTGTTTGTCATAACATTTCAAAATTATTTATTTCTAAGATTTTGTCTTTATTAATTTCACAAATAACCTCACATTTTATTTCACGCTCATCTGTAATTACATCTAGTAATATATATTCATCTATATCAATGTCGTATTTTTCATATACTGGATTTTTCGTTTCAACATTAAATTCAAATTCTACTTTTATTGTTATGGGTATATATAAAGTACTTTTAGACTTTTTCGCTTCATCAATATGTACTTTTGAAATTGTTAATTTATTAATAAATAAACTATTTCCATATCCTTCTATACCATATTCGTCTAAAAATATGCTGGTTGAAATAAACTGTTCTAACATATATTCTGTCTCTTGTGTAAGCATGTTATTTTGCTCTAACATATTCGTAACTTTAGTAATAAGTTTTTCCCCCTGTTCATCCTGATTCTCTTCAATATTTGTTATGATTTCTTCGTTTTCAAGAAGTTCAGTTAAATTATTAAAAATAATAATTTTATCATTATAATTATTAAAATCTTCATGAATATGATTATATTTCCCAAAATCTTTTGAATTATTTGTGACAAACCAAACATAACATTCATCTGAATTTCTTTCAGATTTATTCTTATATTCTTCCTCAATAGTTTCCCAAATTAAAGCATCTTTAAATTCAGTTTTACTATTTAGGAAAGGTGCTTTATCTTCATAGTATCTTTTAAAAACATTAGTTGCAGCATCACTAGAGGGTTTAATAATACTGAAATTCTTTTCGAGTTCCATTTTGTACTTAATAGTGAGTTCGTTTTTGTTGTAATTAAAATCGAAAATATTATCTTCTAAGAAGAACTTTCCTCCTACTTTTTTAACACTTTTTATTTTATTCAACATATTTTCAAATTCTATTTCATAATGCTTAATCAATTCATAATAAGTCATTTCAGCAATACACAATCTGTAACTAACAAGACCATCATCAAGAAATTCACATAAATCTAACAATCTTCTGTTTCTAATAAAATAGTCATTATGAAGAATGTTAGTATCTAAAAAAATATCTAATTCCATAATATAAATACTCCTTTATTTTTTCACATTCTATATCTAATATAACTAATATCAAAAAAACCACATCACTTATGATACGCTTCGCCTCTCATGATCTTGAATGCGCGATAAATTTGTTCGATCAATATGACGCGCATCATTTGGTGTGGGAAGGTCATATTGCTGAATGATAAAGCGTAGTTGCTGCGTTGTAAGACGTCTTGGTGTAAACCATTGGAGCCACCTATGACAAATGTAAAGTCGCTTTGACCTTGTGTCATGCGTGTTTGTAGTTCTTTAGCGAGTCCTTCTGAAGACAACATTTTCCCTTTGATTTCCAACGTGATTACTGTGGATTGGGGTTTAATCTTATTGAGTAGACGTTGGCCTTCTTTTTCTTTGACTTGTTCTATTTCTTTGTCGCTCATATTTTCAGGTGCTTTTTCATCTGGTACTTCTATTAATTCGATTTTCGTGTAAGGTCTTAATCTTTTTTCATATTCTGCAATGGCTTGCTTCCAATATTTTTCTTTTAGTTTTCCAACTGATAAGATAGTAATCTTCATTTTATCCTCCAAAAGTACATGATTTATTCGAGTTATCCACAAGTTATGCACTTATGCACACAATTCCCTCTTAGTATAACAATTAAATTAACATTTTCTTAGTGTTTTTTAAGAATTATACACAGATTTAAAGAAATCTTTTGTGAATTTGTGGATAAGTCTGTGAATAATGTGGGTATTTATGTGTGTATTGTACACAATTCTGGATAACTATTGCCTAATCAGTGGATAACTTTACGGTCGTCTTAATGTTCTTTTTACAATTATTCCCTATATTTCAGACCTTTTAGACGCACTTACTTCAAATACCATCATTGATATCCTATTTTCCACACGCATCTTTTTAATCCTAAATTAATATCACCATTATCTTTATGTAAGTGAACTATCATCTAGCAGTATATGTATCACTCCTACCTGAGTCTCATCAATCATCACTACGACATTCAATCAAGTATGTGAGTAATTCGCTTTCACCTCAATTAAGCATGCGATCGATTAAATGAATTCATATTAACTACGATGATATTGACTTGATAAAGTCTCACATGACAATGCTTTGAGTTACAACATAAATAACTATGAAAGCAGCGGTAAATCATTTATTGCGTTAAATCATACATGTGTTGGACATAGAAACTCACTTTTATATTAAATAGTGTGGACACTAACTATAAATACAATATATTTAAATATTATTTAAATGTCAATTTTTATTTTGTTACAATTTCTAAATGTTTTTAAATTTTAACTTTATATTTAAGTTTTTTATGAGAGTCTTAATATTTTATTTATTCATATTTTTACATCATTAATTTTTTATCAACTAGGAAATATTAGGAAGTGCAATATAAATCACAAAGCGTGTAAGACATCGTTCTCCCTCTTCCGTGATACATTTTCATTTCATTAAAAAATTCCTAAATCAATCGTTCATGTGCAAGCCCATTTAAACTAACACGTAATCATTCCCTGCACTTCTCCTGACCACTTTTCCAAAAAAATAACCTACTTAAGCGCAATACTTAAGTAGGTCGTTTGTCTTACCTCTATTCAATTATAGTGTATAAATCGGTGTGGCTTGCGCTTTATCGGTATCGCAGAGCAACACTTCTTTCTCTGTATCGATATCGTGTTCGTTGAGCACTTGTCCAACACTCATGCGTGCGAGGTCTTTCATATTATTATCTTGTGATAAATGAGAGAGGTATATACGTTTTGTATTACCTGTAATGACATCACTCATCGCAAGGCCCGCGTCTTCATTGGATACGTGACCCATATCACTTAAAATACGTTGTTTCGTCTTCCATGGATAACGACACATGCGTAACATATCGACGTCGTGATTACTTTCAAACATAAAGACATCACTACCTTGAATCATACCTTTCATACGATCTGAAACGTAACCAGTGTCAGTAATCATCGTGAATTTCTTATAGTTATTGTGGAAGATGTAGAATTGTGGATCAATCGCGTCATGTGACACGTTAAATGATTCTATATCGAATCCTGCAAGAGATTTCGTTTCATATGGATTAAAGATAAATTTCTGATCCATTGGAATGCGACTATCTTTCTTCTCTATTGCTTTCCATGTATTCTCATTCGCGTAAATTGGAAGTTTATATTTACGTGCTAAGACACCAAGACCTTTAATATGGTCGATGTGTTCATGTGTCACTAATATACCGTTTAAATCCTTAATATTTCTGTCGATTTGGCTGAAAAGTTCTTCCATCTTCTTACCAGTTAAACCTACATCGACGAGTAGGCTACCTTTCTCACTTTCTACGTAAGTGGCGTTACCTGTACTACCACTTGCTAAAACACTCATACGTATCAAGCGACTCATCCTTTCTCATATGTACCATAGTTATTTGTTTATAGGGGTGCGGGGGAACTCGAGTGTCTTACGCTTTATTGAGATACTTCGACTAAGTTGGGTTTCACTCAATGTTGATTTTTTATCCTAAATTGCGTAGATATTTTAAATTTTCGACATTCCTTAATACAGTTATTCAAATATCGAAACGTCACGTCCTCTAAATTTCCTTTATATTATACTATATCAATTTTAAAAGTTGAGTTCCAATAGTCCGTTTATCGAAGACAGTCATTCACCTCTTAAAACGGTACACCGCTTCATAACAACGTCGATATTGAACCTAGCATTGCATCCTCTTAAACGACCTAACATATCAACCAACATCATTTTTGATTTCCACCCTATTTAATTACTCAATCACTTTCAATACGTAAAAAAGCCTGAGATCACTTATCGTGTCTCAGGCTTAGTTTATATCATCATATATACCTTCATAATCAATCCGTTGCTAAACACGTTATCTCTTCCAACACAAGTACGCCAAAGTTTGCTCTAGACAATCCTAATTTGCGTAGCTTTCTATGCTATTGCTTGGCGGTTTCATTCAAACGTTACGCCACGCATCAATAACCTCTAATAATCAATCACTTTCGGATTATGATTTGTAGCTTCTACATAATAGGTTTGAACTTCATCCTTGCCTTTATGTTTTACTTTAATTTCCCAGTTAGGTTGGAGTAATTGAACGTTTGTTTCCTTTACAACTGAATAATAGCCTAGGCGTGCGTCTAGCACTTGATCATTTTGTTTTAGATATCTATTGTAATAAAGGGCTTCAATAGCTTTACGTGGCGTGATGACTTGTTTCTTCGTGCTATTTGAACCTTTAGCTACTTGTATATCATCCATCGCTGTCTGTTTATAGCTTGTCGCCTTGCCATCACTCAAATTAAACGTTAGGCGCGCTTTACTATTATTCATAATTGGATAATCTTTATACGTTTGTTCGTAAGTGACTTTATCTTTAGTTAAATCACTTAATTGATACTCTTTACCGTTAAAGATTTTCTTTGCAATGTACTCTTTGATATCTTGTAAGTTCTTATCACTCACTTGAACGCCTTTATCAATATCTCCTTCAAGTGTTTTATCGGAATCAGACGTTTGCATGCTTGAATGATCTTTCGCATAACTTGAGAAATTCTTTGAACGGGCAGTAATTTGTTCAAGTTCAGTATCTTTCACGCTTTGATTCAAGACATCCTTGGGCACGTCAATTTCTTCTTGTTGAAAATTGACTTCGTTTACCTTTTCCGAGTCATTAACTTGTGATTTATTCACTTTATCAATATAAACGATGACTAAAAAGATGTTCACAAGAATAAAAACGAAAATGAAAAGTGTCTTCGTGAGTTTCCAGTTCATTTATTCAAGCCTCCCATCTTTATAGGCATACCAATTGCCATCGTATTCTACAAACCAACGCGGTATTAATTCACAGTTACGTTGAACTTCAATATCTTCGTTATTTGCCTTGTCGTCCATATCATAACCAATCGCAATGTTCGTTACCTTTTCAAAATCAATATCAGGATGGTTGGCTAATGCAGAACGCACGGATTCAACGGTAGGCACGGATTTAGATTCTTCACTGTTCAGTGTGACGTCCGTCTTAAGTAGCGAACGTTGATAATCGTAAACGCCTTTATCCCCCCATGTGACTTGAATTTCATTGAAGTTCTGTTTATTAAACGTAGGGTGACCGTTGAGGAATCGTTGATATGTGAGTTTCCCCGTTCTATTATCAGTTTTAAATAGACGATAATCTTCATTTAAGAAGCCACCATGACTATTTATAAACTCGTACGTGCCTGGGATGGTTTCTTGCATGTTGCTTGAACTTTTCGCGTCTTCAGATAAATTCTTATAATGATACATTTCATCTTTATCGTTGTAGTTGGCGACACCAGTATTGTTGTTGTATGTTGTCGTACCACTTTGAGAGCTACGAACAATCGTTGAATCATCAAACAGTATTGAGTTCATGCGTTCAACACTAATCGTATTGAAGACCATGCGATACGTCTTTAAGTCTTTCGGTTTGCTTGGTGCAAACACGTGTGTTGCTTTGTCGATTGTATCTTTATTCGTGATGATTTCCGTATAGGGCTGCATGTCGGGTTCGATACTTTTAAAAGCTTTATCAACATTATTCCCTTTCATCGTTGTCTTAAGTTTAACTACTTCATGACGGTCTTTGCTAATCGCATATAGTACGACGTGGTTATTATGATCTTGATCGATGAGGAGGCGATCAAAATTAAAGTTATTCGGCACTTTCGCATCGATATCGAGTACTTGACTTAAGTATGTTGAAAGTGGCAAATCATAAGTGAAATCTAGGACGATAAAGTCGTTGCTTAGTTCAGGTATAACAAGGTTATGTTCCCTTTTCAGATGTGATACAGATTTAACTTCTTGATTTTTTAAAGGTTGAATCATCTTGTCTAAGACTGCACCTGATGCCACTGTTCCTTGAGATTTTTCATCTCTAGAATGCACGATTTGAAATGGTGTAATCGTTCCTTCCATTTCTGCAGTCATTGGTTTAGTAAGTGGTTTAGGCTTATCACTTTTACTATTATCCGTGTTATCAATATTTGAAAGGTCTGGAGAAAAGTTCCAGACCATGTATGTCAAAACGATACTCATCAAGACGAGTAGGACTAAAATAATTGATTTAGTATGTTCTTTGTTATTCATCCCAATCACCGTCTTCAATGATTTCGCAAGGAAGTGTAATAAAGATTGACGTACCTTGTCCTTCTACACTGTTAGCCCAAATTCGACCGTTATGTGCTTCGACAATCTCTTTGGAAATAGCTAGACCTAGTCCTGTACCACCCATCTTACGTGTACGTGCTTTATCTACACGATAGAATCTATCAAATATTTTATCTACCTTGTTAATTGGTATTCCAATACCATTATCTTTAATACGAATCGTCATTCTATTGTAAAGTGCATTTTGTTTCACATGAAACTCAACACGTTTCTCGCCACGTGAATATTTCATTGCATTGGTAATGACATTATCAAATACTTGTGTCATCTTGTCTGGATCGATTTCAGCAAAGATGGTTTGCTGTGGAATTTCGCGCACGAATGTCGTATCTTTCGCTGCCATTTCATGACGGTTAATAATTTTGTTGATAAACATATTGAAGTCGATAATTTCTTTCGTAATTTGATCTGATTCATTATCCATTTTAGATAATTGAAGTAAATCATTCACTAAACGAATCATACGTTCAGTCTCTTCGCGTGTGACAGATAGGAATGATGGTGCCAGTTCTTTATCTTGCCAAGCACCTTCTTCAAGTGCTTCGATATAGCTATTCATAGATGTCAGCGGTGTACGTAATTCGTGTGAAACATTCGCAACGAATTCGCGACGTTCACGTTCGACTTGTTGTTGTTCTGTGACATCATGTAGTACGGCAATGTAACCTGTCACGAAACCTGTTTCTTGTACAATCGTACTAAAGTTTACGCGTGCAATAATGCCTTCTTCTTCGTTAATATCTAACAAGAAGGAATCACTATTTTCTTGAATTTCTTCTAATGAGAATTCATTTTCTAAGTTAAGGACACCAAGCATGTAGTAGCCGATGACATCTTCTTTTGCGAGACCGAGCATTTTCAACGCCATGTCGTTTGCAATACGTACACGGCCACGGCGATCTGTCGCAAGAATACCATCGCTCATATGTGTGATAACAGAATCTAGACGACGTTTCTCACTTTCTGTATTCGCTTGTGCTTCTTGGACACGTTTCGATAAGTTATTGAAGGCAAGTGCGAGCTCACCGATTTCATCGTTACCGTATATCTTCACTCGTTGCGTGTAGTTACCTTTAGACATCTCGACAGTTTGATTACGCATATCGGTTATCGGCTTAGTAATCGTTCGTGCAATGAAGAATCCTAGTATTACTGTAATGAATAGTGATATCGCTGTCCCTACGATGAATATCTGATTAATGTTGTTCAGCTGATTGTATACATCATTAATTTTCGATTCTATGTATATATCACCGATTGTCTGTTTATCGACTTTAACCGGTATATTATATACCCAAACACGCTCTTTACCACTTCCGTAATCCTTAAGAACCATATGATCATTCGTTTGCCCTAAGGAGAGCGCCTTTTGAACTGAACCGTCGTTAACCTTTTGATTGATAAGACCACGGTTAGACTGCTTGGTTGTTGCCATGATGATTTGGTCTTTATCAATAAAGCGTATTTCTCCTATTTCTTGGCGATTCGCATATTCATTCAAAAGGTCTTGGATATCCTTTTGAGCGTTGACTGAACCTTTATCTTTATCTTTATAAACCTTTTCAATATTGACGTCTAATTGCTTCGCATATTGTGTTATGTTCTTCTTGAAGTTATCGAGTAATTCCTTTTCTAAACTATTCGTAAAATACAAACCGATGATTTGCATACCAATAATAATGAGTAGTACATAAACAATAACGAGTTTCGTGTGAAGGGATTGTAGTTGTTTAAGCCACTTCATAAGACGCTCCCTCTAATCATGTTGTTGGAGGAAGTATCCAACGCCTCTACGTGTCACAATGTATTCTGGATGAGATGGATCATCTTCAATTTTTTCTCTTAAACGGCGAATTGTTACGTCCACAGTACGAACATCACCGAAATAATCGTAACCCCACACTGTTTGTAGTAAGTGTTCACGTGTCATGACTTGACCCATATGTTTAGAAAGATAATGGAACAGCTCGAATTCACGATGCGTTAATTCAATATCTTCTCCACGTTTTTTAATTGAATATGCATCTGGATAAATCACAATATCTTTAATTGTAATTTCATTTGTCGCACCACTTACTTCTTGAGCTGGTTGTGAATAATGACGGCGTAAGTTCGCTTTCACACGTGCGATGAGTTCACGAGTACTAAATGGTTTAGTTACGTAGTCATCTGCACCTAATTCAAGACCTAAAACTTTATCAATTTCAGAATCTTTCGCTGTCAGCATGATAATTGGCATTTCATACTTTTTACGCACTTCACGACACACTTCCATACCATCTCTACCAGGTAACATGATATCAAGTAAGACGATATCTGGTTCTTCTTCATAGATTAAATCTACTGCGTCATTACCGTCATAAGCGCAATATACGTCGTAACCTTCTTTTTTTAAATTAAATTCTAAAATATCAGCAATTGGTTTTTCATCGTCAACTACAACAACTTTTCTAGCCATATATTATAAACCTCTTTTCTCAAAGTGTAGTTCTTCCGTTCGTTTACATTGCTAATGTTATATCAAATTTTCGAAGTGCTTCATTATTATTCTGTTCTCTATATAACATATAGCTACCTATTATATAATTTACCATTTATGAACGGTTAATTCTATTTTAGTATTTAAAATTATAGAATAATATTATTTATAATTTTACCATTGAAATACAGTTCCGCAAAATAAGTTAGACTTTTGCAATATGCTTGACGCTTTTGTTTAGGTTTATCATCATATTTTATCGTTTTCGTATATGTCAAAAATCCAGTAATGACAGTGTTTGTAATGATAGAAACATAAGCATGTATAGGAATATTAAGTTTTCATTGCATGTTAAAAAAGTAGGTAGTGTGAATCAGAAAGATTAATAAAGTGAGGGTATAATGTTATATGTAAAAAAGCATAAAAAAATGCCTACCCTATTGGGTAGGCAATACGGTCCCGACGGGAATCGAACCCGCGATCTCCTGCGTGACAGGCAGGCGTGTTAACCGCTACACTACGGGACCTAGAATGGTGACTCCTACGGGACTCGAACCCGTGTTACCGCCGTGAAAGGGCGGTGTCTTAACCGCTTGACCAAGGAGCCGTTCTTAAGCACAAGATAGATTATAGCATAGCTCTACTTTTGATGACAAGCTATTTTTTACATAAATTTAATAATATTTTTGTTTCGTTAATCAACCAACACAATCATGCTATGAAGCTTACTGTGGAGAAGAATAAAACCATTGATTTCATTCAAACCTAATTTCAAATTGCTGTTTTAAAATAAAACTGGAGTAGGACAAAAGGAGATTGAAAGTCATTGACCTACGCCAAAATAAATAACAAGCGACCGTTATGTTGTAGTCGCTTGTTTAAAGATGATTCACTTCAAATATTGATAGATATGAGTTAGGAAGCTTTTTTTACTCTCATGCATATAGTAAGCACTAAGAATAATGTTAATCATTTCGCTCAATGCTCTAATTAAACAAAACTCACATGCTTTCTTGATGTTTTATTCTACCAAAGTTGCTCTAATAAATTCGTTTGTTCGCGGTCTGGACCTACTGAGAAGATTGAAATATGGACACCGCATAATTCTGAAATACGCTCTAAGTAATTACGTGCATTCTCAGGGAGTTCATCTAAACTACGGCAACCTGTAATGTCTTCAGTCCAACCTGGAAGCTCTTCGAAGATAGGTTTACAACGTCTTAATTGATCTAAGTTTGCTGGGTATTCAGTAATTTTTTCACCATCTAATTCGTAAGCAGTACAAATTTTAACTGTGTCTAATCCTGTTAAGACGTCGATTGAGTTAATTGAAAGATCTGTGATACCACTTACACGACGTGAATGACGTAATACAACTGAGTCGAACCAACCTACACGACGTGGACGTCCAGTAGTTGTACCATACTCACGACCCACTTCTCTAATATGGTGGCCATCTTCATCAAAGAGTTCAGTTGGGAATGGACCGTCACCCACACGAGATGTATATGATTTACATACACCAATCACTTTAGACACTGATGTTGGGCCAACACCTGTACCTACTGTAACGTTACCTGCAACTGGATTACTAGATGTAACGAATGGGTATGTACCATGGTCGATATCTAACATGACACCTTGTGCGCCTTCGAATAATACCTTTTCATCAGCCACATTTGCATCGTCTAAAATTTTAGCTGTGTCTGTCACATAGTCTTTTAAACGTTGACCTGCAGCATAATATTCGTCAAAGATTTCATCGAATGTTGGACAAGTTTCATTAAACATGCCTTTAAAGTATGTGTTTTTATATTCAATATTTTCTTTGAGTCGGCGTTCGAATGTTTCCTTTTCTAATAAGTCTGCCATGCGAATACCGATACGTTGTGCTTTATCTACGTATGCTGGGCCGATACCTTTTTTCGTTGTACCGATTTTATTATCGCCACGACGACGTTCTTCATATTCGTCTTGAGCTAGGTGATAAGGTAAAATGACTTGTGCGCGATTTGAGATACGTAGGTTGTCAGTTGAAATGCCACGTTCATTTAACCCATCTAATTCTTTTAATAATGCGACTGGATCTACAACTACACCGTTACCGATTACAGCTAATTTATCTTTATAAAAGATACCTGATGGTACTAAGTGTAATTTGTAAGTTTCTCCACCAAATTGAATCGTATGTCCCGCATTGTTACCACCAGAAAATCTAGCAATTACGTCTGCTTGCTCTGCTAAAAAGTCTGTTATTTTACCTTTACCTTCGTCTCCCCATTGTGTCCCAACTACTACGATTGATGACATATGAGCACCTCCAAGTTTTTCTCGTTTAACCACTAGGTATTTTACCAATATGATTTTGAATTTGCAAATAAAAATCGAACATTAATCAGCGTTCGATAACGCATCATCTTTCAGTATATTTTCTGTGTAAAATCACTTCTAAACGTTTCTATGACAGTTGTTCAAAGGATGTCTAAGTAAAATACATACACATACTTCCCACATTTTAAAAAGAGAAAAACAAAATAAAAACCGTACAATAAATAGATTATAACAATTATTGTACGGAAAATATTTTTTATGACATATCTGCATGAGCATAATCAATATCTGTAAATTTATTGTATTGTTTCATAAAGTGAAGTTTCACAGTACCTGTTGGACCATTACGCTGCTTGGCGATGATGATTTCAATTTCACCGTTATCATCATTTGTCTGTGGTTCAAAACCAGCATCGTCATCATCTTCATCACCTTCACCACGATTATAATAATCATCACGATATAAGAAAGCGACGATGTCGGCATCTTGTTCTATAGACCCAGATTCACGAATATCACTCATCATAGGACGTTTGTCTTGTCGCTGTTCAACGCCACGTGATAGCTGACTCAGTGCAATAACTGGACATTCTAATTCACGTGCAATCGCCTTAAGTGTACGTGAAATCTCTGAAACTTCTTGTTGACGGTTATCTGAGAAACGTGATCCGCTTCCTTGAATCAATTGTAGATAATCAATCACAATCATATCAAGACCGTGCTCTTGTTTGAGTCGACGACATTTAGAACGTAAATCATTGATACGGATACCTGGCGTATCGTCTATGAAGATTTTAGTTCGTGATAGCTTACCTACCGCAATCGTAAAGCGACTCCAATCTTCTTCAGTCATCGTCCCAGTTCTTAAACGATTGGAATCAACGTTACCAGAACTACAAATCATACGTGTTGCCAATTGGTCGGCGCCCATCTCAAGTGAGAAGATACCGACAGTATACATATCTTCATGTGTGGCAACCTTTTGCGCAATATTTAAGGCAAAGGCAGTCTTACCTACTGAAGGGCGTGCCGCTAGAATGATTAAATCATTACGGTTAAAACCAGCAGTCATTTGGTCTAAGTCACGATATCCAGTTGGAATACCTGGTGTTTGACCACTATTTTGGTCAAGTTCTTCTGCGGTTTCGTATACCTGTCCTAAGACATCTCTAATATCTTTAAAACCATCACTTTCTCTTGTAGAAGATAGTTCTAAAATACGTCGTTCGGCGTCACTTAAAATCGTATCTAATTCTAATTCATCATTATAGCCATCATTCGCTATACTATCAGCGGTTTGAATAAGTTTCCGTTTCAACGCATGTTTAAAAACGATATCCGTATAGTACTGAACATTTCGCGTTGTCGGTACACTCGTCGATAGTTCGGCGAGATATTGAGGGCCACCCGCTTCGTTTAAGCTACCTTCACTTGATAATTGATCCATCAATGTGACAACATCAATTTCTTTATTATCCTCATTTAGGTGCATCATTGCTCGAAAAATATGTTGATGGGCGCCTCTATAAAACGACTCAGGAAGCAAGACTTCCTGAGTAGTATTAATGAGTTCTGGATCTATAATAATGGCACCTAAGACAGATTGTTCAGCTTCATTGCTATGTGGCATTTGATTTTGCTCATACATTCCATCCATTATCTACTTACACCTCTTATTTCAATCCATCTTTTATTTTATCGTCATCTGATATTGTCACGAGATACACTACAGATATTTCAGAGGTTAACAAATTGTATAAGTCATACATCTTATATAATTGCACCTATAATAGTAATCATGTACTATCCTCGCGTCATATCTTTAAATTATTGTTCTACAGTGTGCACACGGATTGTACCTTCGACTTCTTTGTCTAATTTCACTGGAACGTTAGTATATCCTAGTGCGTGAATACCATGTGGTAAGTCCATTTTACGTTTGTCGATTTTAATATCATGTTGTTTTTTTAGCGCTTCGGCAATTTGTTTCGTACTGATTGAACCAAATAGTTTGCCACCTTCACCTGTTTTAGCTGATACTTCAACTTCGATATCTTTTAACTGTTCTTTAAGTGCTTTTGCATCATCGATTTCTTGTTGTCTATCTGCTGCTGCACGTTTATTTTGCTGTTCTAATTGTTTTAAGTTACCAGGAGTTGCTTCTACAGCATATTTATTTTTAAGTAAGAAGTTATTTGCGTAACCTACTGGTACATCTTTAACTTCGCCTTTTTTACCTTTACCTTTAACATCTTGTGTGAAAATTACTTTCATGCGTCTTCACTCCTACTCATTTGTTCTGTAATTGCTTGTTGTAATTGTTCTATTGCTTCATCTATTGTCGCACCTTTTATTTGTGTCGCAGCATTTGTCAGATGGCCACCGCCACCTAACGCTTCCATTGTTAATTGAACATTTATGGAACCTAATGAACGTGCTGAGATACCGATTAGGTTGTCTTCACGTTTAGCTACTACATAAGATGCTTCAATGCCTTCTAAACTTAACAACTCGTCGGCAGCTTGTGCAACCGTTACAGGATGATAAATTTTATCATCTGAACCATGTGCAATGGCTACACCTTGATCTTGTATCTTAACTGTTCTTATCAATTCTGAACGATTGATATACGTATCGACATCATCTTTTAAGAAATGCTGCGTTAAGATTGTATCAGCGCCATGTGCACGTAAATAACTTGCGGCATCAAAAGTTCTGGAACCTGTTCTTAACGTAAAGTTTCTTGTATCTACTATAATACCTGCATACATAACAGTTGATTCTAAACGAGTCAATCTCTGTTCAGTTGGTTGATATTCTAGTAATTCCGTTACGAGCTCAGCAGTTGAGCTAGCGTAAGGTTCCATATACACAAGTAATGGATTTGAAATAAAGCTTTCGCCACGTCTATGATGATCAATGACTACTTTGCGATTTGCTTTATTTAAGACATTTTCATCTAAGACCATTTCAGGTTTATGTGTATCTACAACAACGACAGTCGTCTTAGAAGTCATCATATCCCAAGCCTCATCCGATGTTACAAAGCGTTCTTTTAGTTCCGGTTTCTTATCAATCTCATCCATAACACGACGTAATGTCGGATCAATATCAGAATCATTAAGAACGATAAATGCCTCTAAATTATTCATTGATGCAAAGCGCGAAACTCCGATAGCTGCACCTATAGCATCTAAATCTGGTCGCTTATGTCCCATAACGATAACTTTATCGCCTTCAGTAAGAATATCTTTGAGGGCATGTGAAATCACACGAGCACGTACACGCGTACGTTTTTCCATAGGGTCAGTCTTACCACCATAGAATCTTACATTGCCGTTCATATTCTTAATTGCAACTTGGTCACCACCACGACCTAACGCGAGGTCTAAACCAGATTGTGATAATTCACCTAAATCAATAAGGTTCTCCGTGCCTTCACCTACACCAATACTTAATGTTAGTTGTGCGCGGTAACCCACACTCTTCTCTCTTAATTGGCTTAAGATTTCAAAATTAGAATCTTCTAGTTCAGCCAATATTTTTTGGTTAAAGTAAGCTACAAATTGATCTGAGTTGTAACGTTTGAAGTAAATATTGTAATCTTGTGCCCAACGACTAATCACACGTGTCACCATAGAGTTAATTTCAGAACGTTGTGTATCGTTCATATTTTGAGTGATTTCATCGTAATTATCTAAAAATATTGTTGCAATAATCGGCTTGGAATCTTCATATAGTTCATTTGTACGTTCAGTTTCAGTCATATCAAAGAAGTATAAACAATGCTCGTTTTCTGAATATCGTACATGATAGTAATAATTGTTGTTTTCTATTTCTACTTCTTGAACTTTTTCCAGTTGTTTTAATATGTTAGGGAAGACTTCATTGACATTTTCAGAAATCACATTCGTTTCAATGTGATCTGTCATAAATTGGTTCATCCACTCAATGTGATTATCTTCATCTAACACAATCATCCCTATAGGCAAGTGCTTAATCGCCTTGTTACTACTTGCCGAGATGTGACCACTTAAATCATCCACATAACTATCCATTTTTAGAAATGCTTTTCTCAATAACACGCCACTAATAATAATCATCACAATGAGTATAGCTGTAGCAATACCTGCTACTAATTGGTTAAAAATAAACCACACGACGACAAGTGCTATGGCAGTGAGTACCATTAAAATAAACGGTATGAGCAAAGCTTTTTTAGTGGATTGACGGTTCATTCTTCCACCTCTAATCACTTTTTAATCATCATTTTTTTATTATTTTCTTTAAATTAATACATAAATCAATTACCCCAAGTAATCCAACAATATGCGTTGCCGGTGTAAGAAGTGTCCCTACTACCATAACAAGAATTGTTGCGAAGTTCGGCCATCTTTTAGCTTTACCAAAGAAGTGAATGACACTTAATCCTTGGATGTACATCACTAATGATAACACAACATCAAAGTTTAACACGATGCTTTGGAACGTACTTGGTTCACTTGCAATCATGACACAAATAAGTACTATAAGATAAAACCATAGTAAATTACGGCTCATTTGCCATGCGAATAAAGGTTTAAAAATAGGTGTTGCTACTTTAAATTTGCGTAAAATTGGAAATGTAATAATCAGATTAATTAAGACAAAAATGAAAATAACTATAATTAGAAAACTAGGGAGTTGGACCGTCATTTGTCGGAAACTTTCCTCAAGAATCTGTCTATAGTTTGAATCGATTCCACTTGTTAAGAAAGCCTGATGCATTGCATTTTTAAAAGGCTTAATTAATACAGCTGCCGTCGGGATTTTATCGAATGTTTGTAATAACATCCATCCAATAAGTGTAACTAAACTTAATGAAGCTGTTGAAATATAAAGAATTCGTTCTTTAGATGTTCTTTCCTTAAGTAATTGTCCGATAATCGCACTTAATAATAAGATTAAGACCATGATACTTAAGACAAATGTATTACCTAATAATGTTGTAAGTACAACTGTTACTAATGCACTAATTCCGAATGATTGTATGGAACGATTCCACAAAACAATACCGGGAATCGTTGCAAATAAACATAAAATCAAGCCGAGAACAGGTAATACATGTGTTACTAAAGCGACTACTAATAATGAAATAATTGCTAAAATAGTTGCTTTAGGTTGTATTTTTGAAAACACATACGCCACTCCCATACTTTTTGACTATAACTCCTATTTTAACCTCTTTGCTAAAATTTAACAATAAAGTAAAGCCATACTACCAGTGATAGGTTTATGCATAGGTACGACATATGAAATAAACTTTGCTTATATAATTCTTTGTATGACTATTTTCATGCCAAAGAAAAATTTACCTACTCTGCACTGTTTAGTATTTCTTATGTGTGCTCATGGGGATTGTGTTCTATTATAAAACTTTCCTATTTACGTCGGAATTGTTTCAAGTTTAAGAAATGATATAAATTAGGCGCCCAATCATTAAAATTTAGAAGAAAACCATCATGTCCTACATTATCTGGTACGAAGAAATGACGATGATATTTAAAACGTTCTCCTAAAGCTCTCACTTGATCATCAGGATAAAGCAAATCATCAATAAAGCCCATTGTTAGTACTTTCGTTTCCAACGACTGAAAGACTTCATCAACATCATCTCTCCCTCTATCTAAATGGTGACTATCTAAGACGTCTAGCAGTGTTAAATAACAATTTAAATCGAAATATTCTTTGAACTTATCACCTTGATGTTGTTGATAGCTCACTACTTCATCTGGTGTAAAACGTTGATCATAACTTTTAGACGATCGATACGTGAGGAAGCCGAGTTGACGTGCGATACTTAAACCTTCTTTACCGCCTATATGTATAGCTTGTCTTGCAATCTCGTTAAAAGCACGACTATAAGAGGACGTTTTATCAGTAGCAGCTAATATGATTGCTTTTTCCACCTCGAATTGACGATTATAAAGCAATTCCATGGCTTGCATACCACCTAAACTGCCTCCAATGAGAATATTAATCTTCTTAAATTCTAATGCTTGTATACCTAACTCAATAGCTCTAACAATGTCCCTCAATGTTAAATGTTCTGGGAAGTTGTCATCATTTAATTTAGAACTCGAACCAAATGGACTTCCAATGACATTGAATGTAAGAAATTGATAATCATGAACTGGAATGTAACCACCATCAATGATTTCTCGCCACCAGCCAGGTTGCGCATCCGTGCCGTATGTTAAATGATTGCCAGTAAGTGCATGGCAAACAACGACAAGGGGTTGACCAGGAAGTCCTACATGTTCATAACGTAGACGTAAATGATCAATCGTTTCACCAGATTCAGTTATAAACTCACCTAGTTCTAATGTATTAACCGTGTAATTCGTCATAATAGTTCCATACCTCCTTCAACTAAAAAATGCCTTACTCAAATGATGTAAAGGCACTTATCGTACTTATCATTCGAGTTGCTCGTTGGTATTAGCACCGTGCTATTTAAAGTCGGTTGCTGAAGCTTCTATGGGCCAAATCCCTCAGCTTCTCAAAATAAGATTAGGTAATTTAATTGTATTGTGATGTAGATATGCATTTCGTCTCGAATAGTCTAAATTTTCTAATTATTTTAATCTTAACTAATTTTTTCTGTAAGTTCAATGATTTGATATGATTTTCAAAGATTAAAAGATTAAACGTAAGCAAGCAATGACAAATATACCTCCGAGAATTGTCACTGTTAGACTACGTGTGAAAATAGCGAGCATCACAGTTGGTACGATTGCAATAATATAAGGTAAATTTAGCGTATAACCAAATGTATGATCATGTTGTTGAATTACACCATCTATAATAAGAGCTGTAAATAAAGTGATAGGAATAAAAGAAAGCCATTTAATTACAATTGCTGGTAAGTTGACACGCGATATCATAACAAATGGAATAACACGAACGAGTAATGTGACCACGCCACATAAAACAATAAGTACTAATGTATGTAAATCTGTCGTCATTTTTCCATCACCACCCCTAACAATGCAGCAACTATTGCGGCTATCAATATTGCTACGTATGAAGGTAGAATTGAACTTAAAAGAATCATCATCACAATCACACATACAATGAGTACAATATATATTCTCAATCGTGATTTCTTAATACCTTCAAATTGAGATATACATAAAAAAATAAACATTGCGGTAATGGCAAAGTCTAGACCAAGCGCATCAGGATTTGAAATATACTCTCCGAAAATGGCGCCGATTACACAGGAAACAGTCCAAAATAGGTAAGCAGTAATATTTAGTCCGTGTAGCCATCGATCGTTAATTTTTTCACCTTTAACATATGGTGTTATAGCAACTCCAAAAGTTTCATCTGTTAATAACGTTCCAAGCCCTACCCTATTCCAAAATCCATATTGCTTATAATTAGGTGCTAAAGTCATACTTAATAAGAACATTCGAGAGTTAACGATAAGTGTTGTAAGCACAATTGCAGAAATAGGAGTGTCTGCAATCACTAATGTACAAATAATAAATTGGGCTGCACCGGCATAAATAATCAGACACAATAATATAATTTCTAAAACACTGAAATTTTGGGAGGCTGCCACAATTCCAAATGATAGTCCTACACCTGCATATCCAAGTAACGTAGGAATACACTCTTTCACACCTTGCTTAAACGTAAGGTGAGTCATATTATCAGCCCCAGTCTCTCCAATAAAATAATAAAATCAGTCTAATATACTTAATTACTTTATTCAATATATTTAAAGGCCGGTATGTGTGCCATCATACATACCGTGGTCTAAAAAAGCTAATATATAAGAGTTTTATTTTTCAGAATTTTCTTTCTTGTTTTTAGACCCTCTTTCCAACTTCTATCCTTTAAAATCAAAATGTTTACAACATTACTTTTAAAGATTATCAAAAAATAATAGTGACTGAACTTTTGCAACTCTTTAAAACATCATTGATTTTTAATTTTTTATTAAAATTTTATTTAGAAATAGTAATTTTCAAAAGATACTTAATTTAGTTTGATATAATCACACCATCAAATGAAACGAGGTGTAACAATATTGAATTGGCAACGTAAATGTATACTAACTACTTTGTTGGTTTTAAGTAGTTTATTTTTAGTATTTTCGACTATCACATATGCGAGTGAACGTGATTATAAAGACAGTCTTAAAATCACTACACATAACGTGTATTTCTTACCTACTGCTATCTACCCTAACTGGGGACAATCTCAGCGCGCTGATTTAATTTCAAAAGCAGATTACATTCAAAATCAAGATGTCGTGATTCTAAATGAATTATTTGATAAAAAAGCATCAAAAAGATTGTTAGCACGTTTACATTCACAGTATCCTTATCAAACACCTATCGTTGGTAAAGGTACAGAAGGTTGGCAAAATACTAGTGGTACTTATAGAAAAATTAAAAAAGTAAGCGGTGGCGTTGGTATTGTGAGTAAATGGCCTATCGTACAACAAGAACAACATATTTATAAAAAAGGCTGTGGGGCTGATATGGCCGGTAATAAAGGCTTTGCCTACATTAAAATTAATAAGAATGGCAAATACCACCATATTATCGGAACACATCTACAAGCTGAAGATCCAACATACTTTAAAGGAAAAGATAAAGACATTAGACAGAGTCAAATGAGTGAAATTAAACAATTTATCAAAGACAAGAATATCCCTAAAAATGAACCCGTCTATATCGGTGGTGACTTAAATGTCATTAAAGATTCAGATGAATATCAACAAATGGCAAATAACTTAAATGTTTCATTACCTACTCAATTCGATGGTAATGCATATAGTTGGGATACTAGCAGTAATAGTATTGCGAAATATAATTATCCTAAATTAGAACCTCAACACTTAGATTATATTTTATTAGATCGTGACCATGCACAACCAAGCTCATGGCATAATGATACACATAGAGTGAAGTCACCAGAATGGTCCGTGAAATCTTGGGGAAAAACATACAAATACAATGATTACTCAGATCATTATCCACTTTCTGGCTATGCATCAAATGAATAGGACGATTGATACATTTAATTATTAAATATTAATATTTAGAATAGAAGCTATATGAAACATTGGCATTATACTTCGAATTTCATATAGCTTCTTTATGATATTATTTTATGGTTATATAGAAATAAACGTTGTTTGACAAACTAAATTAAATATTTTGAATATGAATGACAACGTTTAAAAATCAATTTCCACTATTTTATATTTTTACAGGCGTTCTCTAAAAGATAAATACTTGCTACTTCATGTATTATTTTCATGATTTTATAACTCAATCTATGACAATAAATATTTACTATTTTTAGACATACGTTTGTGTGACGTCAGACAACCGTATCTATAAAAGATCTGTTATATCAGCATTTTAAATCGCGAAAATTATTTTAAGTTATTTTAGACATCCATCTCTAATTGAATATAAAAATAGCAATTTTGTCTTTATACATAAAAAAACTGCCGATAAGTTTATAGAACCTTATCGACAGTTAAATAACTTTATAATATTGTAATCATCTAGTTAAGTTTATATGATTATTTGATTGGTTTTTCAATTTTAGTTTTGCCACCCATAAATGGTACTAATGCTTCAGGAATTGTTAATGTACCATCTTCGTTTTGATAGTTTTCAACGATGGCTGCAAATGTACGACCTACAGCTAAACCACTACCATTTAATGTGTGGACTAATTCTGGTTTAGAAGCAGCATCACGTTTGAATCTGATATTTGCGCGACGTGCTTGGAAATCAGTACAGTTAGAGCAAGAACTGATTTCTTTATAATCATTGTAACTTGGTAACCAAACTTCTAGATCATATGTTTTACTAGCACTGAAACCAATATCGCCAGTACATAAGATAACACGACGGTATGGTAAACCTAATTCTTCAAGAATAGCTTCAGCATTTTGTGTCATTTCTTCTAAAGCATTCCAAGAATCTTCAGGTTGTACAATACGAACCATTTCAACTTTATCAAATTGATGTAAACGAATTAACCCTCTTGTATCTCTACCAGCTGATCCTGCTTCACTACGGAAACATGCAGTTTGAGCTGTAAATAATTCAGGTAGTACACCTGGTTGAATAATTTCATCTCTATAGAAGTTTGTTAAAGGTACTTCTGCAGTTGGAATCGTATATAAGCCTTCTTTTTCAACTTTAAATAAATCTTCTTCAAATTTAGGTAATTGACCTGTGCCAAACATCGTATCAGCATTCACTAGTTGCGGTGTCATCATTTCAGTATAACCATGTTGCGTTGTATGTTTTGTCAACATGTAGTTCATTAAAGCACGTTCAAGTAATGCGCCATCTTTAGTTAAGTATACGAAACGAGCACCAGATACTTTAGCAGCACGTTCAAAGTCAGCCATTTTTAATTCTTCAACTAAATCCCAATGCGCTTTAGGTTCAAATTCAAAATCACGTGGCGTACCCCATTTTTTAACTTCAACGTTTTCTTCATCAGAAGCACCTTGAGGTACGTCTTCATTAATTAAGTTAGGAATACGAATTAAGATATCTCTAATTTTATTATCTACTTCATTAAGTTGATTATCGATATCTTTAATTTCATCACCTAAATTACGCATCTCAGCAATGACGTCATCAGCGTCTTCTTTATTACGTTTCTTTTGAGCTATTTCTTCGCTCACTTTATTTCTTTTCGCCTTCATCTCTTCAGTTTTACTGATTAATTCACGGCGTTGTTCATCTAATTCTAAAACTTGGTCGACAACTTTAGGATCGTCGCCTCTTAATTCAATTTTGCTCTTCACTTTCTCAGGTTCATTTCTAAATAAACGAATGTCTAACATGTAACCTTCATCCTTTCCCAAATAAAATATATTCAATTTTATGGATGACTTCGTGTGATAAAACAATAAAAAAAGACCACATCCCAGACAAGGGACGTGGTCTACGCGTTGCCACCCTATTTAACAATTTCAAGTAAATTAAAACCATTTACCTCAAATTGCGCTTAACTAAAATAACGGTTATTACCGATTGTTCACATATAGTAGGTAGATTCACATGAATGTCGATTACTTGTTCTCACTTACCACAAGCTCTCTGAAATCGAACTATCTATGCTACTTGTCCTACGAACAATACTTTATTAACTTAATTTTAATATAGCAAAGTCATTATCATATTTCAAGTTATTTTAAATTTGCAACAATTACGTCATATTTAGATGTGCTTATATGCAACACTTTTTAAATCATTTGTGTCCCGCTTCTACAACTTGTTGAAACTGAATATCTTGTCCTGTGTAATAGTAGATATATTGTGACGATATACATACAATTTTTCTCAGATGAGTGGCGAGAGAATTTCAACATTATTATAATCAACTGCTTGGAATGTCACCTTACGTTCTATTTCCATTTAATATTTTTAATTAAATAAATAAAACTGCTACATTATGCTATCGGTCTACTAAAATAATGAATGATACATGACGATGTAAAAAGAGTTTCATTTAACTATTGACGAATGTCAGATACAGGTATAGTATTCTTAATTGTATTTAGAAGAGATGATTTAAAATCACATGTAAACAATTGTTTGAAATAAATAAAAAGATTCGTGAAATAAAAGCAAACATAAGACTTGCAACATTTTAAGAAATAACATGTTATGGGAGGTTATGTCGTTATGAAAACGTTAGATTCTGTTAATATTCCTATAAGAAAAGACGAAACACATAAAGGTGACTATGGTAAAATTTTATTAATCGGTGGATCTGCTAATATGGGGGGCGCAATCATGCTTGCTGCACGCGCTTGCGTTTATAGTGGAAGTGGACTCATTACTGTAGCAACACATCCAAATAATCATGCTGCGCTACATTCTCGTTGTCCTGAGGCGATGGTTATAGATATTAATGATACTAAAATGCTTACAAAAATGATTGAAGCAACCGATAGTATCCTTATCGGTCCAGGTCTTGGAGTAGATTTCAAAGGTAACAATGCCATCACGTTTTTACTTCAAAATATACAACCTCATCAAAATTTAATTGTTGACGGAGATGCTATAACAATATTCAGTAAGTTGAAACCTCAAATTCCTACATGTCGTGTTATATTCACACCACATCAAAAGGAATGGGAGCGTTTGAGCGGTATACCTATTGAAGAACAAACATATGAACGCAATCTTGAAGCGGTAGAACGTATTGGCGCGACAGTAGTATTAAAACAACATGGTACGGAAATCTATTTCTGCAATGATGATGTCTATAAATTACCTATTGGCACACCTGCTATGGCTACAGGTGGTATGGGCGATACACTTGCGGGCATGATTACAAGTTTCGTAGGCCAATTTGATAACTTTAAAGAAGCTGTTACAAGTGCAACTTACATGCATAGTTTTATCGGTGAAAAATTATCTGACACAATGTATGTTGTTCCACCTTCACGTCTAATTAGTGAAATACCATATGTGATGAAACAACTTGAAGGTTAACAGATATCAGAATTAATTACTGTGCTTCTCAGTACTAGTAAATTGAGAAAGTACATTGTTGAGAGGGACAATTACATTTTAGACACTCTCTATTGAAGGGGGTCTAAATGTATGAAAATGATTATTCTTTTATCCTCGATGCATGGTGCTACAGAAGTCATAAAGGACAAATCAATTTAATATAAACAAGAAATTAAAAAATGCATGAGGCATATTGCTATGTCTCATGCATTTTAGCATATTGGGCGTCGATGACTGAGTTAGAAAATAACCTCATTATAACTCTAGTCCGACTTCCCTATATATAAACTTTTATTCATTAAATCTGCAGGTAGTTTAATTAAGGGGGGCCGGGCAGAACAACAAACTCTGTGTTTCTGTCTTACTCCCTTTTTAACTATTCATCACTATCTTCTTCATTATCTGAAGCACTCTCGATGTCTTCATTCACTCTATCCATAAAATCTTGTCTAATATCAATACGATCATCATTTTCAGGAGACTCTACAGATTCCGTTTCTGCATCACCTTCTGTATGAATCGCATTGCCTGGTGTCTGATCATCCACTACCTCTTCTACATCTGCTTTTTCAGCACTAGTGGTTTGTTGCGCTTCATCTACATTTTCCTCATTATCGTCTTCTTCTTTTACTTTAGCAACAGTAGAAACAAATTGGCCATCTCCGAGTTTCATAAGACGTACACCTTGTGCTGCACGTCCATTTTGAGAAATATCATGAACGTCAAGACGGATAATAACACCAGCGTTAGTTACAACCATTAAATCCTCTTCACCGGTCACAGTTGTGATACAAACGATGTTACCATTACGCTCGGTAATTGTCGCAGTTTTGATTCCTTTACCACCACGATTTGATAAACGATATTCGCTAACAGGTGTACGTTTACCGTAACCATTTTCAGTAACTACTAATACTTCATCTTCACTTTCTGAATCTGCAACATCAAGACCTACGACAGTATCCCCTTCACGTAGAGAAATACCTTTCACACCTGCTGCTGTACGGCCTAATGGACGTAATGTAGATTCAGAGAATCTAATTAATGATGCATGTGCAGTTCCAATAAGAATATCTTCATTACCTGTTGTTAGACGTACTGCAATTAATTCATCATCTTCTTTAAAGTTAATTGCAATTTTACCGTTTTTGTTAATACGGGAGAAGTTACTTAATGATGAACGTTTAACGATACCTTGTTTTGTCGCAAATACGAGATAATCTTCTTCACTTTCAAGGTCTTTAACTGCAATCATCGTACTTATTGTTTCGTCATTTTCAAGTTCAATCGCATTGATAATAGGTATACCTTTGGATTGACGTGACAACTCAGGAACTTCATAACCTTTGAGTTTATATACACGACCTTTATTTGTAAAGAACAGAACATGATCATGTGTACTCATTGTTACCAATTGACTAACGAAGTCCTCATCCAACGTGTTCATACCTTGTATGCCACGACCACCACGATTTTGAGAACGATATGTAGATACTGGTAAACGTTTAATATAGTTATTATGACTTAATGTAATAACGATTTGTTCTTCAGGGATTAAGTCTTCATCTTCAAGATCTTCTAGACCACCTAATTGAATTTCAGTGCGACGTTCATCACCGAAACGTTCTTTAATTTCAGTCAATTCATCACGAACTAATTGTAATAACACTTCTTCATCAGCTAAAATCTCTTCTAACTCTTTAATATATTCTAGAAGTTCATTATACTCAGATTCTATTTTATCTCTTTCTAATCCAGTTAAACGTCTTAAACGCATATCTAAAATTGCTTGAGCTTGACGTTCAGTAAGTTTAAAACGCTCTTGTAAACTTGCCATCGCAATTTTATCAGTGTCCGATTCACGAATTGTTGTGATAATTTCATCGATATGATCTAGTGCTATTCGTAAACCTTCTAGAATATGTGCACGGTCTCTTGCTTTTTTAAGATTATATTCAGTACGTCGTCTAACCACTGTTTTTTGGTGCTCTAAGTAATGAATAAGTGCTTCTTTTAAATTGATTAGTTTAGGTCTACCATTCACTAAAGCAATCATATTCACACCAAATGATGTTTGTAATGGCGTTTGTTTATATAAATTATTTAAAATAACACTCGCATTTGCATCTTTACGTACATCAATAACTACTCTTACACCTGTACGCAAACTTGTTTCATCACGTAAATCTGTAATACCGTCGATTTTCTTATCTCTAACTAACTCTGCGATTTTTTCAATCATACGTGCTTTATTGACTTGGAAAGGTATTTCCGTTACGACAATACGTTGACGGCCACCACCACGTTCTTCTATTTCAGCACGAGAACGCATTTGAATTGACCCACGACCTGTTTCATAAGCTCGACGAATACCACTTTTACCTAGTACTAAACCAGCTGTAGGAAAATCAGGACCTTGGATGTCTTCCATCAGCTCATTAATTGTGATGTCTGGATTCTTACTTAAACTGAGCACACCATCAATAACTTCAGTTAAATTGTGGGGAGGAATATTTGTAGCCATACCTACGGCAATTCCTGCCGCACCATTCACTAATAAGTTAGGGAAACGTGCAGGTAAGACTGACGGCTCTCTTTCATTACCATCATAGTTGTCAATAAAATCAATTGTGTCTTTGTTGATATCTCGTAAAAGTTCTAATGTTATTTTAGTCATACGTGCTTCGGTATAACGCATTGCGGCTGCACCGTCACCATCCATAGAGCCAAAGTTACCTTGACCATCTACAAGTGGATAACGATAACTAAAGTCTTGGGCCATTCTTACCATTGCTTCATAAATTGAAGAATCACCATGAGGGTGATATTTACCCATCACATCCCCGACTATACGTGCAGATTTCTTATACGGTTTATCGGGCGTCATACCTTGTTCATTTAAACCATAAAGAATACGACGATGTACTGGCTTTAATCCGTCTCTAACATCAGGTAATGCACGAGAAACGATAACACTCATAGCATAGTCTAAGAATGATTCACGCATTTCACTGGTTATATTTCGTTCATTAATTCTTGATTGAGGTAATTCAGCCATCAAGAGATCCTCCTTCAAAAGTTCAGTTCATAGTGTCTAGAAATCTAGGTTGGCATAAACTGCATTGTCTTCGATAAATTGTCTGCGATTTTCTACTACATCGCCCATTAACATTTCAAATGTTTGGTCTGCATCAATTGCATCTTCAAGTCTCACTTGCAACATAGAGCGATGTTCAGGATTCATAGTCGTTTCCCATAATTGGTCTGCGTTCATTTCACCAAGACCTTTGTAACGTGCAATTGACCATTTTGGTGACGGGTTTAATTCTTGTTTCAACTTGTCTAGTTCTCTATCGTTAAATACATAATATTTTTGTTTTCCTTGCGTTAGTTTATATAAAGGCGGCTGAGCAATATAAACATAGCCCGCTTCAATTAAAGGTCTCATGAAACGATAGAAGAATGTAAGTAATAACGTACGTATATGTGCACCATCAACATCGGCATCAGTCATGATTACGATTTTATGATAACGTGCTTTTGATATATCGAATTCTCCTCCAATACCCGTACCAAATGCAGTAATCATTTGACGAATTTCGTTATTGTTTAAGATACGATCTAAACGTGCTTTTTCCACATTCAAAATTTTACCTCTTAAAGGTAAAATGGCTTGTGTTCTTGAATCACGACCAGATTTAGTAGACCCCCCGGCAGAGTCACCTTCTACCAAGAAAATTTCACTTTCTTCAGGGTTCTTACTAGAACAATCTGCCAATTTACCTGGTAAGCTTGAAACGTCTAATGCTGATTTACGACGCGTAACTTCACGTGCTTTTTTGGCAGCTACACGTGCGCGTGAAGCCATGATACCCTTCTCAACAATAATACGTCCTACAGACGGATTCTCATATAAGAAACGTTCAAAGTGTTCAGAAAATAATCTATCAACAACTTGACGTACTTCAGAGTTTCCTAATTTTGTTTTAGTTTGTCCTTCAAACTGAGGATCGCCATGTTTAATTGATACGACTGCTGTTAAACCTTCCCGTGTATCTTCACCTGAAAGTCTATCTTTATCCTCTTTAATAATCTTACTTTGTGTTCCATAGCTATTTAAAACGCGTGTTAAAGCACGTTTAAAGCCATCTTCATGCGTACCACCCTCGTATGTATGAATATTATTCGCATACGTTAATAAGTTGGTTGCATATCCACTGTTATATTGAAGTGCAATTTCTACTTCAATATCATCTTTAGACTGATGGATATATATAGGTTCATCGTGAAGAGGTTCTTTATTCTCATTCAATAAATCTACATAGGATTTAATCCCGCCTTCATAATGATATGAGTCTTCTCTAATTTCCTCTTCCCTTTCATCTTTTAAAGTAATTTGAATACCTTTATTTAAGAAAGCAAGCTCACGTATACGCTTTTGAAGTGTTTCATAGTTATAAACTGTTGTTTCTGTAAAGATTTCTTTATCGGCTTTGAATCGAATAGCTGTACCTGTTTTATCTGTATCGCCAATTTCTTTAAGATCAAATTGTGGCACACCTTGTTTATAGGCTTGATGATAAATCGTGCCATTACGATGTACATAAACTTCAAGATCTTGTGAGAGAGCATTAACAACTGAAGATCCAACACCGTGAAGACCGCCAGATACTTTGTATCCGCCACCTCCGAATTTACCTCCAGCGTGAAGTACAGTTAAGATAACTTCGACAGCAGGGCGTCCCATCTTTTCTTGAATATCAACAGGAATACCACGGCCATTGTCAGTAACTTTAATCCAATTGTCTTTCTCAATTATAACTTCAATATGACTAGCATAACCTGCTAATGCCTCGTCAATACTATTATCAACAATTTCCCATACTAAATGGTGCAACCCTCTTTCTGAAGTTGAACCAATATACATACCTGGTCTTTTACGAACCGCTTCGAGACCTTCTAAAACTTGTATCTGTCCAGCACCATAATTATCTGTGTTGTTTACATCTGACAATGTATTCACCATCACTTTCTCGTTACTTTAGTAATTCACCTTGACTAATACGGTATAACTTAGCGTTATTCATTATTTCATGATCTATTCCTTCAACTGACGTTGTTGTCACAAATGTTTGTACTTTATGTTGAATCGTACTTAACAAATGAGTTTGACGTGAATCATCAAGCTCACTCAAGACATCATCTAAAAGTAAGATTGGATATTCTCCTACTTCAATATTCATTAATTCAATTTCTGCCAACTTAATTGATAGCGCAGTTGTACGTTGCTGACCTTGTGAACCATACGTTTGAGCATCCATGCCATTTACATTGAAACTTAAGTCATCACGATGTGGGCCATAGAGACATACACCTCGTTCTTTCTCTCTTTGTAAATTGTCATTTAACAATGCTAATACTTCTTCAATTAACTCAGATTGATTAGCTTCATAATTACTTAACTTCAAACTTGGAACATAATCGAGTGTCAGTGTCTCTCGATGATTTGTAATACCTGCATGAATGGGTTGTGCAAGTGTTTCTAATTCCTTTATAAAGTGCTCTCGACGTAACGTAACCTTCAGTGCATATTCAGCAAATTGTTGGTTTAAGACTTCTAGCATTGTTGTATCTGTCTTCTGCCCAATTTGTAACTGTTTAAGGTAATTGTTCTTTTGCTTTAGAATACGCTGATATTGAGTTAAATCATTCAAATAGACAGCAGATATTTGTCCTAACTCCATATCTATGAACCGTCGACGTATTTGTGGTGAACCTTTAACGATATTTAAATCTTCAGGCGCAAATAAGACGACATTTAAATGTCCAATATATTGAGTTAGTCTGCTTTGTTCAAGATGATTCACTTTAACTTGCTTACCTTTTTTAGTTATAAACATCGTAAGCGGCATCGTGCCATGTCTATAACTTAGCTCACCCTCTATTTTAGCATAATCAGAATTGAAACGTATGAGTTCCTTATCATTTGACGTACGATGACTTTTAGCAAGCGCTAAGGTATAAATTGATTCAAGTAAATTTGTCTTTCCTTGTGCGTTCTCACCAATAAGGATATTCACTTCAGGATGACAATCTAATGTCACCTGTTCATAGTTACGATAATTCTCTAATTGGAGTGTATTAAATTTCATTGTTCACCTTGATGGATGATTAAAAAGGAACCCGTATCTTCAGGGATATCTGTAATATCAATGCGGTCGTTGTGTTCTAATTTTTTGCCACGTCTTGTTTCACGTTGTCCATTAATTAAAACCTCAAAATCCTGTAGAAACCATTTGGCTTGTCCACCTGATTCTATGATTCCTTCAGTTTTAAGAAATTGACCTAAAGTGATATTTCCTTCTACAACAACTTCTTGAACCAAAATTTCTCACTCCATTTCTGTATGTGTCATTAATATATTATACCGTTTTTTACTTTGAATTTCATTTAAAATAAAGAATGAAATCGTTTACTTTGATATATATTTTATTTTATCAAAAGCTGCTACAAATTTTATAATTTACTTACAATCATTTTAGAAACTTACACTGAATTTTAATTTTAAAGGGGTTTTTAGCACACTTTTCCACAAGGGTAATTGAATACTCAAATATATTTATTATTGCTATGAAAAGCGCTCAGTACATTTAAAATTAATTTTACATTCACGATAATTATCTCATTCGTCTATATTAAGTTTTGAATGTTTGAAATGAGGTTTGGTATCAATATAAAAGAGCCTATGCGACAAATGCACAGGCTTCTTTGTATAAGAGATTTAGCAATCTAATACGATTATAATTTTAATTTTTATTAATATGTTCTAATAGGCAGAATTAATTGCGTTACAGAATCATCATCTTTTGGTTTTAAGATAAATGGTTTCATTGTACCAAAGAATTCTACTTCTACTTCATCATTATCAATGGCTTTTAAAGCATCCATCATGTATTTTGAGTTGAAAGAAATTTTCAAGTTTCCGCCTTCTACATCATTAGCGTTAACTTCTTCTTTAACAGTACCAATTTCAGGAGAAGTAGATGAAAGTTCAACTAATTCATTACCTGTACTTAATTTAATAACATTATTTCCACCTTCTCGTGCTAATAAAGATGCACGATCAATTGCATGATAAAAGTCTCCATTGTTAATTCCTAATTTAATCTCATAATTTTCTGGGAATAAACGTGTCGTATCTGGATAATGACCTTCAAGTAAACGTGAGATGAAATTAATATTCCCCACTCTGAATAACACTTGGTTAGAAGCAAAGAAAATATCAATATCTTCGTCGCTGTCACTCATAATTTTGTTTAATTCAGATAAAGCTTTACCAGGAATGATGACATTTTTATTTTCTGATTCATCTTCTAACTGTAATTTTCTTACAGCTAAGCGGTGTGAATCTGTTGCTGTGCATATTAATTCATTATCTTGTATAAGCCAGTTTACACCAGTAAGTACTGGTCGTGTTTCTGAGGTGGACACTGCAAAATTAGTTTGTGCAATGATATTTTTTAGTACCTTAACTGACAATTGAATAGCGTCATCTCGTGATACCTCAGGTAATAATGGGTATTGATCAGGATCTAAGCCACTTAAGTTAAATTCTGAATGACCTGATGTGATTAACGTTTGGAATTGTTCATTAGTTGATAATTTAACTTCTTTTCCAGGAAGTTTTTTAATAATATCAACGAAGAAACGACCAGGAAGTACAACTGATCCTGTTTCTGTAATTTCAACAATTTCTTCACCATCAACTTGTTTTGGAATAGTGATTTCTATTGATATTTCTGAATCTGACCCAGTTAAAATGACTTCATTTTCTTTAGCATCAATTTTGATACCTGTTAAAATCGGTAAAGTTGTTCTAGGTGAGATAGCCTTTAATGTGTCGTTAAGTTGATTAATAAAATAATCTCTTTTAATTGTGAATTCCATCATTAAATTTAAACTCCTTCCAGTCGTTTATATATAATTATATAGGTTTTAAATTCATAGTAATAGTAGTAGGCACTGTGGATTGGTGGATAAGTCTAAAAAACTTACGAATAGCACAGTTATACACATGTGGATAAACTGTGTATGTTGTGTATTATTTTTTCACATTATCCACAATTGCTATTTTTTATTCAGAGGGACAACTCCCCATCTTTTTAAGTGTTTAGGAATTGATTTACATAGTAATTATTCCCTAAAAGACAGTTTACAATCTGCTAATTTTCAATTTATTCAATATGGATTTATTTCCCATTACTGATTTCTAATTTCTTTTTCTAAGTTTTCTACTTCTTGCTTAAATGTAGGATCAGACTTGATATCATTTGCAATCTTTTCATGGGCATGGATAACTGTTGTATGATCGCGACCTCCAAATTCTTCACCTATCTTAGGTAATGAAAAATCAGTTAATTCTCTAGATAGATACATAGCTATTTGTCGTGGGTAAGCAATTGACTTTGTACGTTTTTTGGCACTAAAATCTTCAATTCTTACACTATAATATTGACCAACTATCTTTTGGATATCTTGAATTGTAATCTTTTTAGACTTAGGTGACTGAATGATATCTTTTAACGCTTCTGCAGTGAGTTCGGTTGTAATAGGTTTTCCTTGTAATTTGGAGTACGCTAAAAGTCGAGTTAATGCGCCTTCAAGTTCACGAATATTTGATTGGATTTGGTTGGCGATGTAATTCAAAGCTTCTGGCGGAATATCAAGATTTTCTTCTTCAATTTTCTTTTGTAATATTGCCATTCTTGTTTCGTAATCAGGTGGTGTGATATCAACTATTAGTCCCCACTCAAAACGAGAACGTAGACGGTCTTCCAGCTTAGCAATTTCTTTTGGTGGACGATCACTTGAAATAACGATTTGTTTATTATTTTGATGTAATTCATTAAAAGTATGGAAGAACTCTTCTTGCGTTTGTTCTTTATTTTGAATGAATTGAATATCATCAATTAATAAAACATCAATTTTACGATACTTTTCACGAAATGCTTCAGTTTCATTATCACGTATTGATTTAATAAATTCGTTTGTGAATTTCTCACTAGAAGTGTAAATGACTTTAGCATTAGGTTTGTTACTAAGAACATGATGTCCAATTGCATGCATTAAATGTGTTTTACCTAGACCTACGCCTCCATATATAAATAATGGATTATAAGCTTCTGCCGGTGCTTCTGCAACAGCTAAACTTGCAGCATGTGGGAAACGATTGCCAGGTCCAATGACAAATGTATCGAATGTATTGTGCATATTAAATTGTTCTTTTCCCCAAGTCTTATCATCTATAGAAGAATTTTGTACTTGGTGTTCTTGAACTTCTTGTGTATTTACATTGTTGTAGGATGCAAGTTCATCTTCAGAAATAAAATGTGGTTTCACTTCATAACCGATGACATCATAAATAATAGCCTGCATAATTTCTGAATATCGCTGATTAAGCCAACTCGCATTGAAAGGCAGACTTACTAATATAATGGCTTCGTCATTTTTAAGTGAGTAGAGTTGCGTATCTTTTATGAACGTTTGATAACTAGTGTTTGAAATTCTTTCCTGGGCAATTTCTAAAACTTTATCCCAAATTTCTTTCTCTGACATAAATAACTCCATCTTTCTTAAAATTTTAGACTTATACACAGAAATAACATAGGTGGATAAAAATAATCACAGTATGTTAATAATTATCCACAAGTTAATCACAATCAGTGGATAACTTAAACATAACTATGATTTATGCACACCATTTATGTATATAAATTTAATAAATAAATCCTTATAAAATCATAATTTGAACGACTTATCCACATAATTATACTTTTTAACTCCAAGTGATGTCAAATGGCTGTGAATATGTTGTTAAATTTTGAATAACTGTGTGTATAGCGCATATGTTATCCACAGTTTTTGAGAGAATTTCTGTGTATAAGTGGATAACTTCAAATAAGCGTCACAATTTCTTTTTTTACTTTGGGAAATAATTTATATGGATTGTATGAACTATGTATATGACAAATTATTATTAAAATTGGTAATAATTTGATGAAGAAAAAAGATTTCTTATATTAAATCACAACAAGTGATTTTCAATCGTTATATTCGTAAATTCATCTTGCTTTATAAAAGGTATTTTGTTATATTGTAGTAGTTGCTTGAATTATGACTAGATAATAATAAGCTATAGAACAAATTTCTTAATAGCAGACACAATAAGAGAGCAATTGCTCAGATGAAGTATGTTAGTAATTGAAGCTAATATATACTTCGTTAATTTATCTATTTATATGAACCAATTTCTAGGTAGGAAGTTGGAAATATTGGTAATTGAATTCAGATGGAGGTGTTTTGCATGGTAAAACGTACTTATCAACCAAATAAACGTAAACATAGTAAAGTTCATGGTTTCAGAAAACGCATGAGCACTAAAAATGGCCGCAAAGTTTTAGCGCGTCGTCGTCGTAAAGGCCGTAAAGTTTTATCTGCATAAGATCACTGAATCATCAGTGGTCTTTTTTTTGTTTAAATAATAAAATGATATTTAAGTATTGTTCTGATATCATTTTCAAAATAATATATACGTATGTTTTGTTAATAGATAATTGTTACTATTAAAATGAATAGATTAGAATAAGCGAGTGATGTTTAATGGAAAAAGCATATCGTATTAAGAGAAATTCAGACTTTCAAGCGATATACAAGAATGGGAAGTCTGTTGCAAATAGACAATTTGTTGTCTATACCTATAAAAATAGAGATTTAAAACATTTTCGCTTAGGAATAAGTGTCTCAAAAAAACTGGGGAACGCTGTTACAAGAAATAGAATTAAAAGAGCAATAAGAGAGAATTTTAAAGTGCATAAGCAAAATATTATCGCTAAAGATATTATAGTTATAGCGAGGCAACCAGCAAAAGATATGAATACACTAGAGATTCAAAGTAGTTTAGAGCATGTGCTTAAAATTGCAAAAGTGTTTAATAAAAAGATCAAGTAGGGCAGGGGACTTAGACTAACCGAAGTCTAACGTAACACAAACCGAAGGCTTACATCTTAATGTTGAACAATTTATTAGCTTTTTTAAAAGAAACAAATTACAATGTTATAATGAATTTTTACATTAATAAGGAGGCGAGACTCTTATGGATTTTGATACGATTACAAGTATTTCAACACCTATGGGTGAAGGTGCTATTGGAATTGTGAGATTATCTGGGCCACAAGCTATTGAAATCGGAGATATCTTATATAAAGGAAAGAAAAAGTTATCTGAAGTTGAGACGCATACAATAAATTACGGTCATATTATTGATCCAGAAACAGATGAAACAGTTGAAGAAGTCATGGTGTCTGTTTTACGTGCCCCTAAAACTTTCACACGAGAAGATATTATTGAGATAAATTGCCATGGTGGTATTTTAACAATTAATCGTATATTAGAGTTAACTATGACTTATGGTGCACGTATGGCAGAACCAGGTGAATATACAAAACGTGCATTTTTAAATGGTCGTATAGATTTATCTCAAGCAGAAGCGGTTATGGATTTTATACGTTCCAAAACTGATCGAGCTTCTAAGGTTGCGATGAATCAAATAGAAGGACGTTTAAGTGATTTAATTAAGAAACAACGTCAATCCATATTAGAGATACTCGCCCAAGTTGAAGTTAACATTGATTATCCAGAGTATGATGATGTAGAAGACGCAACGACAGACTTCTTACTAGAACAGTCTAAGCGTATTAAAGAAGAAATCAATCGATTACTTGAAACAGGTGCACAAGGTAAAATAATGAGAGAAGGGTTATCTACTGTTATTGTAGGACGTCCTAATGTTGGGAAGTCTTCGATGCTAAATAACCTTATTCAAGATAATAAAGCAATTGTGACTGAGGTCGCTGGTACAACAAGAGACGTGTTAGAAGAATATGTCAATGTTAGAGGTGTCCCATTACGACTTGTAGATACTGCGGGTATTAGAGATACTGAAGATATCGTAGAGAAGATTGGTGTAGAACGTTCTAGGAAAGCTTTAAGTGAAGCAGATTTAATTTTATTTGTGCTTAATAACAATGAACCTCTGACGGAAGATGATCAAACTTTATTCGAAGTCATTAAAAATGAGGATGTTATTGTAATCATTAATAAAACAGATTTAGAGCAACGATTAGATGTTAGCGAACTAAGAGAGATGATTGGTGATATGCCACTTATACAAACATCGATGCTTAAACAAGAAGGTATTGATGAATTAGAAATACAAATTAAAGATTTATTCTTTGGTGGCGAAGTACAAAATCAAGATATGACTTATGTATCGAATTCACGTCACATTTCATTGTTGAAACAAGCGAGACAATCAATTCAAGATGCGATTGATGCTGCTGAGTCTGGTATCCCAATGGATATGGTGCAGATTGATTTAACACGTACTTGGGAAATTCTAGGAGAAATAATTGGAGAATCAGCGAGCGATGAATTAATAGATCAACTATTTAGTCAATTTTGTTTAGGAAAATAATGATATAAAAATATAAACTAGACGGTAAGTCGTCTACAATTCAAGATTTTAAGACTTTTGGGAGGTAAAATAGTGGTTCAAGAATATGATGTAGTAGTCATTGGTGCTGGTCACGCCGGTATTGAAGCAGGTCTAGCTTCAGCTCGTCGGGGTGCTAAAACGCTGATGTTAACAATTAATTTAGATAATATTGCTTTCATGCCATGTAATCCATCTGTAGGTGGTCCTGCGAAAGGAATCGTTGTACGTGAAATAGACGCTTTAGGTGGACAAATGGCAAAAACTATTGATAAAACGCACATTCAAATGCGTATGCTTAATACAGGGAAAGGTCCAGCTGTTAGAGCTTTACGTGCTCAAGCAGATAAAGTATTATATCAACAAGAAATGAAGCGTGTACTTGAGAATGAGGATAATTTAGACATCATGCAAGGTATGGTTGATGAACTCATTATAGAAGATAATGAAGTTAAAGGTGTTCGTACTAACATTGGTACAGAATATCGTTCTAAAGCTGTCATTATTACAACAGGTACATTCTTACGTGGAGAAATTATACTAGGAAACTTAAAATATTCTAGTGGTCCTAACCATCAATTACCATCTGTAACGCTAGCGGATAATTTAAGAAAATTAGGATTTGATATCGTTAGATTTAAAACGGGTACGCCACCTCGTGTAAATGCGAGAACCATCGATTATTCTAAAACTGAAATCCAACCAGGTGATGATATAGGTCGTGCGTTTAGTTTTGAAACAACCGAATTTATTTTAGATCAATTACCTTGTTGGTTAACTTATACAAATGGAGATACACATCAAGTCATTGATGATAACTTACATTTATCTGCTATGTATTCCGGTATGATTAAAGGTACAGGTCCTAGATATTGTCCATCAATTGAGGATAAATTTGTTCGCTTTAACGATAAACCAAGACATCAACTTTTCCTAGAACCTGAAGGACGTAATACGAATGAGGTATACGTGCAAGGATTATCTACTAGTTTACCTGAACATGTTCAACGTCAAATGTTAGAAACCATTCCAGGTCTTGAAAAAGCAGATATGATGCGTGCAGGTTATGCTATTGAATATGATGCAATCGTACCTACTCAATTATGGCCAACGTTAGAAACAAAAGCGATCAAAAACTTGTATACCGCTGGTCAGATTAATGGAACATCAGGATATGAAGAAGCAGCGGGACAAGGTATTATGGCAGGTATTAACGCTGCTGGTAATGTTTTAGGTACAGGTGAAAAAATACTCAGTCGTTCAGACGCATATATTGGTGTACTTATAGATGATTTAGTCACTAAGGGTACAAATGAACCGTATCGATTATTAACTTCACGTGCGGAATATCGATTATTATTACGTCATGATAATGCTGATTTACGTCTCACTGATATGGGGTATGAGTTAGGCTTAATATCAGAAGAACGCTATGCAAGATTTAATGAAAAGCGTCAACAAATCAAAGATGAAATACAACGACTTACCGATGTACGTATTAAACCAAATGAACATACGCAAGCAATTATTGAAGCTAAGGGTGGTTCAAGATTAAAAGATGGTATATTAGCGATTGATTTATTACGTCGTCCGGAAATGAACTACGAAACAATTTTAGAAATCTTAGAAGAATCACATCAACTTCCTGAAGCGGTTGAGGAGCAAGTTGAAATTCAAACAAAATATGAAGGTTATATCAATAAATCTTTACAACAAGTAGAAAAAGTTAAAAGAATGGAAGCGAAAAAAATTCCTGAGGATTTAGATTATAGCAAGGTAGATAGTTTAGCATCTGAAGCACGCGAAAAGTTAGCTGAAGTTAAACCATTAAATATTGCACAGGCTTCACGAATTTCAGGTGTGAATCCAGCAGATATCTCAATTCTACTTGTTTATTTAGAACAAGGTAAGCTTCAAAGGGTGAAACAATAATGAGTATTGAATGGTTATCAGAGAAATTAAGCGAGCAAGGCATAGAACTATCTAATACGCAAAAAGAGCAATTTCAAAAATACTATCAATTACTTGTTGAATGGAACAAAAAAATGAATTTGACAAGTATTACTGATGAACATGATGTTTATTTAAAACATTTTTATGATTCAATAGCGCCCAGTTTTTATTATGATTTTAACGGTCAATTAAGTCTTTGTGATATCGGTGCTGGTGCAGGTTTTCCAAGTATACCTTTAAAGATAGTATATCCTGAGTTGAAAGTGACGATTGTAGATTCTCTAAATAAAAGAATACAATTTCTAAATCATTTAGCTGCAGAACTAGGTCTTGAAGATGTTAGTTTTGTGCATGATCGAGCAGAAACATACGGCAAGGGTGTCTACAGGGAGTCTTATGATATTGTTACAGCTCGTGCAGTAGCGAGATTGACTGTCTTAAGTGAGCTGTGCTTACCTTTAGTAAAAAAAGGTGGACAGTTCCTTGCACTTAAATCTTCAAAGGGTAAAGAAGAATTGCAAGAAGCGACGTTTGCTATTAATATTTTAGGCGGTAATGTGAAAGATACTTATACTTTTGAATTACCTGAAAATGCCGGTGAGCGACAAATGATTATTATTGATAAACGTAGACAGACATCAAAAAAATACCCTAGAAAACCAGGTACGCCAAACAAATCTCCACTAGTTGAAAGTTAAGACATCATAGTATGATAAATAATTGAGAGGGAGAGAATGGATAATGAAGAAACCTTTTTCAAAATTATTTGGTTTAAAAAATAAAGATGACATCATTGGTTATACTGAAGAAGAACGTAATAATAATGTAGAATCCATTCATATTGAACGTATCGTACCCAATCGTTATCAACCTAGACAAGTATTTGAGCCAAATAAGATTAAAGAATTAGCAGAGTCTATTGAAGAGCATGGGTTATTACAGCCTATAGTTGTACGTCCAATTGAAGAAGATATGTTCGAAATTATAGCCGGCGAACGACGATTTAGAGCATTACAGTCGTTGCATAAACCTCAAGTAGATGTCATTGTTCGAGATATGGATGATGAAGAAACAGCGGTAGTTGCATTGATTGAAAATATTCAACGCGAAAACTTATCTGTCGTCGAAGAAGCGGAAGCCTATAAAAAGTTACTTGAAATCGGGGGAACGACTCAAAATGAATTAGCAAAAAGTTTAGGCAAAAGCCAAAGCTTCATTGCTAATAAACTTAGATTATTGAAGTTAGCACCCAATGTGATTAAGAGATTACGTGAAGGTAAGATTACAGAAAGACATGCACGAGCGGTATTAGTATTACCTGATGAAACACAAGAAGAATTAATCGAACAAGTTATTAGTCAGAAGTTGAATGTGAAACAAACTGAGGATAGAGTACGTCAGAAAACTGGACCAGAGAAAGTAAAAGCGCAGACTTTCCAATTTTCTCAAGATGTAACACAAGCAAAAGAAGAACTAGGTAAGAGTATTGAAACGATAGAAAAATCAGGTATACGCGTTGAACAAAAAGATAAAGAACATGAAGATTATTATGAAATTAAAATAAAGATATATAAGAAATAATTATAAGAGTTTGGTACATATTGTGATGATGTATCAGGCTCTTTTTTATCGTATTACAGTGCATTATCTTTGATATTATAACGGTAAAAAATTCTGTGTAATAAAATATCTAAATAGCAAATATCAACATTAATGATCATATTGAATGTACCTAATAACATCTTAACCATAGCAAAGATAACTTGTATTGTGTCACTCAATGAAAGCATGATTATAGTAGATAAACTTATAATATTTTAATTGATAAAAAGTGACTTTAAAATGTTTTACGTGAAACAAAAATTGTTATTATTTAGAAAATTAGGTGATTTAAACAATATATTTACAACAATTGATTTACGCTATAAACTAAAAGTAAACGATACGTTTCGTTTAATAAATATGGATGAGAAGGGTTATTGTGTTTGGTATATCAATTTCTAGTGCTATACTACATTTCGTTATCGGAGGATTTGCTGTTGCACTTGCATCAATTATGGCTGATAAAGTAGGAGGGAAATTAGGTGGTATTATTGCCACTATGCCGGCAGTCTACCTTGCAGCTATTATAGCGTTAGCTATAGACCATAAAGGACAGCAACTTATTCAAATGTCAATTCATTTAAGTACAGGAGCGATTGTTGGGATTGTCTCATGTATTGTAACAGTGTTCTTTACTTCAATTTTTATTGGTAAGAAAAATTATAGGAGTGGAACAGTATTTGCAATTCTTTGCTGGTTTGTGATTTCTGTTGCGATTTTCTTAGTCAGACATATTTAAATTGGAGGATTAAAAATGAAGTTAGCAATTATTAAATTTTCAGTTGGTGGTTTAGCTGTTTTAATTAGTTATATTGTTTCTGTCGTGCTTCCATGGAAGGAATTTGGAGGTATATTTGCAACCTTTCCCGCAGTGTTTTTAGTTTCAATGTGTATTACTGGGATGCAATTTGGCAATGAAGTAGCTATGCATGTGAGCAGAGGTGCAGTCTTTGGCATGATAGGAGTTTTATGTAGTATACTAGCAACCTGGGGATTACTACAAGCTACACATATGTGGCTATTGAGCATTATTGGTGGTTTTGTAGCTTGGTTTGTAAGCGCATTGATTATTTTTGAAATTGTGGAATTCATCGCACATAAAAGAAGGGATAAACATGGCTGGAAGACCAAAAGATCCAACAATCAATAAAAAAATTTATACTGAGATTCAACGTTTATTGGAAACGACTCATTTTAGAGATATTACTATAGATCAAATTTCTGAGAATACTGGTATTTCTAAAGCAACTATTTATAGACGTTGGAAGGATAAATCTTCAATTATCATGTCTGCGTTTATTGAACAATCTCAATATATTGTGATTCATAATCAAGATAATTTATATGATGATTTATTCCAGTTTTTAGTAAAAATAAAAGATATCTATAAAACAAAACTAGGTAGTGCTGTGATTGAAATATTAATTAGTCATCAACAAATGGAAGCTAGAGAAACTTTTATGACTAATTACTTTAATCATAATCGCAAAGTTTTAAAAGAGATTGTTCGTAAGCACATAAAAGAGGAAGAACAAGATTTGTTTATCGATTTAATCTTCTCACCCATCTATTTTAATATATTAATTAAACCTGAAACTCTGGATGAAAATTACATTAAAAAGATGTTGAATCAAGTTCTACGTATATATCATTGATATGAAAAACGCTTCTTTCGAGGAGCGTTTTTTGTATTTCATGTAACAGGTTAGCCTAAGGTCAGTCTATTAAAACCCTTAACCATAATATGTCAAAGCATTTTGACAATGATAAGAGTGACATCGTAAAAACTATTTGATAGCTTTTGTAGAGAAAACTTGATTTGATTTAATAATAATATTAAATGATTTCAAATCATAATTAAGGAGTTTAACGTAATGAATGTTAGCAATCAAATCAAAAAATTTAGAGAAAAAGATGGGTATTCACAAGAATTTTTGGCTGAGAAAATGTTTGTTTCAAGACAAACCATTTCAAATTGGGAAAATGATAAAAGTTATCCGGATATTCATAATTTACTTATTATGTGTCAACTCTTCAAGGTATCTCTAGACGAACTAGTGGAGGATGATTTGAAAAACGTGCAAATCAAAAATATTAAAAAAGAATTAGACTTTTGGACATGGATGATGATAATTCCAATGTTATTAGGAAGTGTTCTCATAGGTCCTATGATTCATTACTTTCATTGGTTAGGAATAGGAATAACATATTTAGTATTTTTAATAGGTATCATTGCTTCTACAAAATTAGAAAAAATTAAAATAAAAAATGATATTGAAACATACGACAGGATATTAGTGTTTATTAATGGTAAAGATCCTAAAGAGGTGCAGAAAAGTAAGTTTAGATATATATGGACATCTTTAATTTCTTTTATTTTCTTTGTTGGTGTGATCATCGGTATAAGTTACTTAAGTATCATTTTAACTGATTATTTTTTATAAAAATCAAAAAGAGAATAGACTGGATGCCTATTGAATTTGACACCCAGCCTACTCTAAGAATGATTATTTATTGCTTTGTCCACTCATAATAATAATGGGAAATATGAAACAACACATAATACAAATCATTATGATTATTGTTTTCATAAATATTTCCTTACATAGTTTTTATTGCACTTAATATCAGCGTTTAGCTATTCATTCCACCTATCATACCTGATCCTATTAATATGATGAGTGCAACGATTCCTAATATCATAGATGTTTTTTTAGATAATCGACTTGTTGAGTAATAGACAACACCTGTTAAAAAGGCTTTTAAAAGATTAGTTAAACTGAAAGCCATGAGTGTTTTATTATCCTTTGAAAAAATGTTTAAGCTATCAAGCTTATAGTCTGTTATCTTTAGTCCAAAAACTATTTGAATTAAAGAAATAATAGTTGTAAATCCTAAAATAATGATTGAATAAGAGAGTGCAGCTGAGAATAAACTGCTCGCTTTGGCATCTGATTTAAATATTTTAGAAATAACTAAAAAGATTAAAAATACTACAACAACACTAAAGATTGTTCCTATGAAAGCACCTATAGTTGTAGTCATGCGAAACATATTTTCATCCATTTGACTATTAGCTATCGATTGGTCATCTAATAGATCATTGCTAGTATTATATGTGATGAAAGCACTAATAATAGCTAATACTATCATTATGATTGATTTAAGTATCCATTTTGGCTGATGTCTTAGTTTGTTAAAATGATTAACAAATGGAATACTTGAGTTCTGAATATCATTTTCTTTTAATTCCTGTGTACTCATGTAATATATCTCCTTTACTTATTTAGGTTAGTTTGATGGTAACATTTTATTACATAATATAAAATGTAAAATCCTTAAATTTAATTAAATATAATTACTAATACTAATTTAAAGACAAAATGATTGCTACTATATTAAAAATTATAAGATTTAGTGATTTTTCTACATATAAAAGATTAATAATTTTACAAGTGTGTTATCATTTTCTTGTGAATCTATTACACAAGGAGAATATATATGAATAAAAAACTATTGTGGAGCATCATTGGTATTGTAATTATTGTCGTATTAATCGTTGCTGCTTTTATATTAAAACAAGTTAATGGTTCAGGTAGTAAAGATAGTAAGGCTTACGATACATATACAGTAAGAAAAGAGACACCTATTAGTTTAGAAGGCAAAGCGTCTCCAGAATCTGTGAAAACTTATAATAATAATCAATCTGTAGGTAACTTCTTAAGTGTTTCAGTAAAAGATGGTCAAACAGTTAAACAGGGTGAACGTATCATCAATTATGATACAAATGGGAATAAACGCCAACAACTAGTGAACAAAGTGAATCAAGCACAATCTCAAGTTAATGATGATTATCAAAAAGTAAATCAAAGTCCTAACAATCATCAATTACAAGTTAAATTGACTCAAGATCAAAGTGCTTTAAATGAAGCTCAGCAGTCATTGTCACAATATGACAGACAACTCAATGACAGCATGAATGCATCATTCGATGGTAAAATCAATATTAAAAATGATTCAGATGTAGGTGAAGGGCAACCTATTTTGCAATTAATTTCTTCAAATCCTCAAATTAACGCAACAATCACAGAGTTTGATATTAATAAAATTAAAGAAGGCGATGAAGTAGATGTCACTGTAAATAGCACAGGTAAAAAAGGAAAAGGCAAAATCCTTAAAATAGATGAACTTCCTACAAGCTATGATACAAGTGACGATAGTGCAGCATCATCGGCACAATCAGGGGCACAAGGTGATAGTGAAGAAGGAACTGAAATGACGGCATCTAATCCTACAATTAATCAGCCAACAGGTGGTAAAAGTGGCGAAACATCAAAATATAAGGTTATTATTGGTGATTTAGATATACCCGTGAGATCTGGCTTCTCTATGGATGCTAAAATCCCTCTTAAAACTAAAAAGTTACCAAATAACGTGTTAACAAAAGATAATAACGTATTTGTCGTTGATAAGAATAATAAAGTTCACAAACGTGAAATTAAAATAGAACGTAATAATGGTGAAATCATTGTGAAAAAAGGATTGAAATCTGGCGATAAAGTCATTAAAAAACCAAAAGGTAATTTAAATGATGGAGAAAAAGTAGAGGTGTCATCATGATTGAATTGAGAAAAATCAATCGACACTTTAAAAATGGAAATGAATCAAATCATATTTTAAAAGACATAGATATTCATATTGATGAAGGTGAATTTATTGCTATCATGGGTCCGTCTGGTTCAGGTAAAAGTACGTTAATTAATATCTTGGGATTTATTGATCGAGGTTATGAAGGTGAATACCTTTTTAACAATGAGAATTATCAAAAAAGCTCAGATAATAAGCTTGCAGAAATTCGAAATCATACTGTAGGTTTCGTCTTTCAGAATTTTAAATTGATTCAAAATAACACTATTTTAGAAAATGTAAGTATTCCGCTAATTTATAATGGTTTGAGTAATAAAGCGAGAAAAAGCAAAGTTTTAGACGGACTTCATGACGTCGGTCTCAAAGGTAAAGAGCATCTCTTACCAAATAAATTGTCAGGAGGGCAACAACAACGTGTAGCTATTGCCCGGGCAATTATTAATGACCCTAAGTTTATTATTGCCGATGAACCTACTGGCGCTCTTGATTCGAAGACATCTCAAGATATTATGGAGCTTTTCGTAAAACTGAACAAAGAACAGAATACAACTATTATTATGGTAACGCATGATCGTGAAGTGGCGGAAAAAGCTGATCGTATTATCCATATTTTGGATGGACGTGTGCAAGAGGAAGAGGTGTTGACACGTGAGTAACTTTTCAAATGTCATATCAGTTGCTATTCGTTCCATTTTAAAAAACAAACGACGTAATATCTTTACGATGATTGGAATCATTATTGGTATCGCATCAGTAATTACTATCATGTCGTTGGGAAATGGTTTTAAGAAGTCAACGACTGAGCAATTCAATAATGCTGGAGCTGGTAAAAATCAAGCTTCAATTTCCTACATGACAGAAAATATGGATGCACCTAATAACAATCCATTTAAGCAAGAGGATATGAGTGTTGTTGAACAGGTTAATGGTGTTAAGAGTGCTAAAGTAAAAGAGGATAAAGATAGCACATATTCAGTCAAAATTACGAATACACATGGCAGTAGTGATGCTAGTTTAAAAAAGGTTGATAAACTGACAGATGTAGATGAAGGAAAAGGATTTACGAATGATGATAATGAAGTGCTAGAAAAAGTAGCCGTTATAGATAAAAAAATTGCTAAAAAAGTATTTAATAATCATGCAATGGGTCAATCTATCTATGTAAATGGAGAAGGGTTTAAAGTCGTAGGCGTCTCTGATAGCTCAGAAGTTGATGAAAGTGGGATGCCTATTGAGTCATTAATTCAAATACCTACAAAAACATTTAATAAATATATGGGCAATTTGACACAAGGGATGCCTCAATTATTAGTTACAGTTGAAAAAGGTTCAGATAAGAAAGACGTAGGTAAAAAGGTCGAAAAAGCGTTGAATAAAAAAGGAACTGGCGTATCTGAAGGTCAATATAGTTATGAAGATAATGAAGCGGTGATGAAAACGATAGGTTCAGTCTTAGACACGATTACTTACTTTGTCGCTGCTGTTGCGGGAATATCACTCTTTATTGCAGGTATTGGTGTGATGAATGTCATGTATATTTCAGTCACTGAACGAACAGAAGAGATTGCAATTCGTCGTGCATTTGGCGCTAAAGGTCGAGATATTGAAATACAATTCTTAGTAGAAAGTGTTGTGTTATGTCTCATAGGTGGTATCATCGGATTAATTCTAGGTATTATTATTGCTACATTGATTGATCTCGTGACACCTGAAATGGTTAAGAGTTCCGTCAGTCTAGGTTCCGTCATCCTAGCTGTAGGTGTATCAACATTGATAGGCATCATTTTCGGTTGGATACCCGCACGTTCAGCTTCTAAAAAAGAATTAATTGATATTATTAAATAATTTATAACATAGAATGGTTTATCGTAAGGTACCATATGGTCGAAATTCTTGTTAACACAGCTATTAGTGTTTATACTGTTGCATTATATTACTTAATGGTTAAGTACACACGATAATTTGAGAGCATAGTAGTTATTAGCCTTTATCACCTATACCCCCTCACTGTTTCAAGTAGAGGGGGTTAATGTATACATGAACATTTATTTTTGACTATCTATCGGTCAGTTGAAGAATGCAAAAAAATTTTAATTTTCATGAATTGAATAAAAAGATAAAAGTAGTGTATGTATTAACTAAAATTATCACAAGCTTTAATTAATTCGTAATATGAATTTAAAATATAGATATGGAAATATAAAGTGATTAAATATTATATTCGTAATTAATTATTAGAAAATATTGATATAGATTAAATTTCTATAGAAGGGTATTTATAATTATTTTCAGGAAAAATAAAAAAGCTAATGTAGTTAGCTTACTATCAGCGCACGAATAGTGGTTGATCAATAGAAAAAATTATAGATGCAAAGTAAACCATCCGTTTGTACGGGTGGTTTTGATATTGTGAGGTAAAAACTCATTATTGTAGGATATACAAGAGTATTGTCTATCGAGCAAAATATAGAAAGGTCATTTGAAAATTTGAGATGATATATAACTTTAAACATTGAGAAGACTCACCTCAAAAACTAAGATTAGTTATTTAAAATGTTTCTCATGTTACTTTTTTCATTTAATCATACCTGAATTGTTATTAATAATATCGTTTTATCAATTTTAATTGTGATTAATGCGATAAAATAGATAAATATAATTAAAAATAATGTATTGGATTAGTTTAAATACTGTAATAGAATCAATAAAATGTTTTAAAAACTAAAAAGTTAACAAAAATTTAACTAAATTAGTTAAAAAAATTAATGACTTCTATGTTATTTTGAATTTAGCAGTTATTTTTTCATTCTTTATAAGGGAAAAATCTTATAGAGGTGATTTCTTTGAAAAATAATAATAGAATAAAAAGATTTAGCATTAGAAAGTACGCAGTGGGAGTAGTATCAATTATTACAGGTGTAACAATTTTCATCGGAGGGCAACAAGCTCAAGCAGCTGAAATTTCAGTGCAACATGCGGATGCACACCCAGAAGACTCGCAAACAACACAACAATTAAAAAATAATAAGGTAGAAGAAACGCTAAAAGATTCAAAACAAGGTACTGCTGATAGTCAAAAAGTACAAACAATTGATCAATCTAAAACAAATCAAAACAACCAACATTCTGTAGCTGAAAGTGCACAACTGAAAAGTGATGAGACAGCAAATCAGCCAAAAGTAGAAGAAGAAAGCTCAGTAAAACAAGACGTCCAACTGTCTAAAAATGTAAATCAACAAGACGTAGCTACTCAATCAAATGAGAGAGAAAATAATGACATAAAAGGTGAAGACCAAACTTCGAAGGCGAGCAATCAACATACTCAGAGTTCTAACAGTCATAATCAATCAATAGGAACAAAAGATAGCGACTCAGAAGAAATCGATCAGCCATTAGTGAAATTACAAAAGCCGTCTAATGATTCTACATATCAAACACAATCAAAAGCTAAACAAGATAGTTCTAAACAGCTCCCTCAAGAAAAAACAACAAAACACCAAATTCAAACAACTGAAAATGAACAGACAACTAACGTTGATTCTAAAAAAGCTAATGACACTCAAGATGCTAGACAACATACTCAAGAGCCTAAAAATGATACATCAACATCACAAAAAAATCATCATCAAGTAGCTACAAAAGAACAATCTAATAGAAGTACAACAAGGGAGACACAAAAGCAATCAGCAAATTCTAATCAAAATCATCAGTCTACACATCAAGCACAGTTCAAAAACCAATATCCAGTCGTATTTGTTCATGGTTTCCTAGGCTTTGCAGGTGATAATCAATTTAGTTTAGCTCCAAAATATTGGGGTGGTACAAAATACAATATTGACAGAAATTTAACTAATGAGGGATACAATGTACATGAAGCAAATATCGGTGCTTTTAGTAGTAACTATGATCGCGCAGTAGAATTATATTACTATGTCAAAGGAGGACGTGTTGATTATGGCGCAGCGCATGCAGCTAAATATGGTCATCATCGCTATGGTCGAACATACAAGGGTATCATGCGTGATTGGGAACCTGGCAAAAAAATTCATTTTATAGGTCATAGTATGGGTGGTCAAACCATTCGTCAAATGGAAGAGTTCTTAAGAAATGGTAACCAAGAAGAAATAGAATATCAACGTCAACATGGAGGTACTATATCCGATTTATTTACAGGTGGTAAAGATAATATGGTTGCTTCAATTACTACACTTGGCACACCACATAATGGTACACCGGCGGCAGATAAAATTGGCACACGTAAACTTGTAAAAGAAACGATTAATCGTATTGGTAGATTAAGTGGTGGTAAAGATGTGGATATAGATTTAGGTTTTTCTCAATGGGGATTAAAACAACAACCAAATGAAAGCTACATTGATTATGCGGAACGTGTATACAAAAGTAAGATTTGGAATACTGAAGATCAAGCTGTTAATGATCTGACAACGCAAGGTGCTGAAAAAATTAATCAACAAACAAGTCTAAATCCTAATATTGTCTACACTACTTATACGGGGTCTGCGACGCACACAGGACCTCTTGGTAATGAATTACCTAATTCTAGTGAAATTCTTTTGTTGAACTTAACCAGTCGTATTATTGGTAAGGATGCAAACAAAGAAATTAGACCGAATGATGGTGTAGTTCCAGTTATATCATCACAACATCCTTCTAATCAAGCCTTTAAACAAGTTGATGATCATACACCAGCTACTGATAAAGGAGTTTGGCAAGTGAGACCTGTTCAACATGATTGGGACCATTTAGATTTAGTAGGTATGGATGCATTTGATTTAACACATACAGGTAGAGAATTAGGTCAATTTTATCTAGGTATTATGGATAATATCATGAGAATCGAAGAAGCTGACGGTATTACAAATAAATAATTTTATTTATAGTATAAGGAAACCCTCATAATATAGAGAGGTCACACTGACCTCTCTATTGAGGGCTTTTGTATTATGGTTATTTATTTTTCTCTTCACGTCTCTTTAGGATATATGCACCACCGAGTAAACCCACAGGTATACCAATAAGCGGTGTGACAATGTTACTTAAAATAAATATAATTACAGTTAAACTAAGTACGTTAAACCAATTGATTGTTAAATTTTTTAAATCCTCATATGATTGTTTGATTAATTCTTTGAATTTCATAGTAAAAACCGTCCTTTATTAAAATAATTTTGTGAATTGAGTTACTAAATAGAATGCTTAATCATACGACTCGAGTGTATAAATGAAATCATAGCAAAAATGAAATAAACAACTGTATATATAATCATTACTATAAATATAGGTGACATTGAGACATTTCCTAGAAGTTTCATAAATGCAAGTGCTGCAAATAATGCATGTAATAAAGCAATGAGAAGCGGTAATCCAAAATTAAATGAAATTTTTAATAGTAAACCTTTAGACATATCAGTGTAGGTAAATCCTATACGACGTAATATCTTAAAGTTATCAAGTTCATCCTCAGTTTCATCCATTTGTTTAATGTAAATAATACAACCAGCAGCCATTAAAAATGCTATTCCTAAGAATGATGTTACAAAGATAAGTATGCCATTGCTTTGGTTTATAAATTTCTTATATTCATCGTGCGACACAATATTGCGATTAACTTTTGAGGCAATTTTTTCTGCTTTTTTCACATCTTTGTGAGTATTGAAATTAAAACCGTACATCTTATTAACAATATTGTCAGTTTTTAATGTGTTATATACCTCCGGGCTCACCTCAACTATAGGAGCTCCAAATGATAATTGTGATGGATATATTTTAGAGTCATCTTTGTCTTTAACGATAATAGATTGTTTAGATTTTCCTTTAACTGTTATCTTATGATTTAAATGAATATCTATTAATCCCGTTGATGATTGTATATTCGTTATTTTAGCTTCATGACCCTTGAGATGTGAGTTCATCATTAGTGATGTTGTATTAGTAGACATATCAGAACCATTCTTACTCTTCATCACGTGGTCGCTTAATGTTTTTGGATTGATTACTTCATAAGTCCGTTGATGATATTTTAAATTTCCTTGATCTAATTTATGTTTAAATTGCGTAGCTATTTTATTCTGGCTTATATTAAAATCATCTGGAGAAGTCATTTCTAAAGTTGTATTAGTGTTAGATTGTGTAATTGCCGCGAAGCAAAGAATACTAACAGTGAAAGCTGAAATGATAGCAATAACTGTGAGAGACATCGCATTTTTCTTCATTCTGTGCATGATAGATGATGTAAAGACAACGTCTGTGATATTTACACGACCATGTTTAATATGTTTTAGTGTTTTAAAAATAAGTGATACAGAACTTCTAAAGAATAAGAAAGCACCTATAATAGTTAAGAAAAGTATGCTAAAAGGTGTAATCAAAGCAGTTGTTAAGGCTTTAAAAACACCAAACATTTCAGTAGACATATAATATCCAAATACTATCATTATAATTCCTAAAATGCCGCCGATTGCTTCAAACGTAGTTATCCGTTTTTGGGTAGCTTCCGGGGTATAATTGTCTTTCATCAAAGCTAAAATGCTGTGTTTTTTTAAGAAAATATAATTTTGTATCATTATTAATAAAAAAGCGACAACTAACATTACGATAGTAATAAGTATAGCTTGGGGTTCAAAGCCAATAGAGATATGTGTGTTTAACTTCATTAATTTAGAAGCGATAACAAGTAAAAGTTTTGAACCAAAAATACCAATTAAAGTGCCTAAAATTCCTGTTACAATAAAAAATACTAGTTGTTCAATATTGAGCATTCTTAGAATATTTCTACGTGTTAAACCTATCAGTTGGTATAAGGCAAACTCTTTTGTACGCCTTTTAATAAATAAATGATTTGCATACATTAAGAAAACAACAATAATGATAAAAAGAATTGTAGCACCAATTGTGGCACCATTTTTAATAATAGTTGAAGAATCTGAGTTATTAATACTATGTGAATATTTTAAAGTTGAGAAACTAAAATAAAGTATAATGCTAATCAATAATGAAAATAGAAACATTCCATAATGCTTAATATTTTTTCTTAAATTTTTAAGGATAAGTTGGTTAAATGTCATGAGTGACACCACCTAGTGCGGTTTGAAGTTTCATAATTTCTTGGTAAAATGTTTGTTTTGAATCGTTACCCTGGTAGATTTCTGAGTGTATATCACCGTCTTTCAACATAATGACTCTCTCAGCGTAACTAGCGGCTGAAGGATCATGTGTCACCATCATAATGGTTGAATTAAATTGTTTATTCATATCTTCTAGACGGTGTAACAAATCTTGGGCACTTTTAGAATCTAAGGCGCCAGTAGGTTCATCTGCGAAAATGATCGTTGGTTTATGGACGAATGCTCGGGCAGCCGCCGTACGTTGTTGCTGACCGCCAGAAATTTCACTTGGATATTTATTTCCCAGGTTATAAATACCTAATGCCTCAGCCACTTCTTTATAATTTTGTTCCATTTCATATTTATGGAATTTTTGTACTGAGAGTGGTAGCATAATATTTTCTTTTACTGTTAATGTGGGTAAAACGCTATAATCTTGAAAAATAAAACCGAGATGTTGTTTTCGAAAATTTGCCACTTCTTTGTGGCTCAGTTTATTAATTTCTTTGCCTTCAACTTCCACAGTTCCACCTGAAATAGTATCTATTGAACTTAACACATTGAGTAAAGTCGTTTTACCTGATCCAGATGGACCCATGACAGCTACGAATTCCCCTTTTTCAACTGAAAAACTTATATTATTTAAAGCTCGATATTTTTGTTTGTGACCATATACTTTTGATAATTGATTTGCTGTTAAAATAGCCATCCTCTCACTCCTTTAGTTATCTATATTTAAATTGTAGGATGGTTGTGACCTCCTTGCCTTTATCTAAACTTACATTTATAGACATGAAACTTACATGTTTGAAAGATACTTGTTTTATAATTTATCAAAATACATATAAGTGTATGCTTTTGGTTTAATTTGCCGGATTATCCATGACGCTTAATTTAAACTGAATTTTTAAAAATAAGGTTTTAGTTAATCATTAATAATAATTTAAAAATTGTTTGTTATAATTTATTATGAATTTATAAATGGAGAAAAGGAGTATTAATATGAAAAAAGTATTTATGATCATAAGTATACTTACCATAACTGTTACTTTAAGTGCATGTGGAGGTTCTGGAAAACAAAAAGAGCCATCTAAGGAAAGTCAAAAATCTAATAAATATGATTATGTTTATTATGAAATATTAAATGATGGAGATTCTGAAACGCCAAATGTTGAGATTAAATATAAAGATAAAAAAGGTAAATCACATATAGAAAAAGCTGATTTAGATCACGTGTATGAACATATACTAGATGATGGTAATAAAAAACCATATATTGTAAAAGATGGGAAGAAAATTCATGTATACCGACCACCATATATGATTTATGGTGATGATGATGTTGAAGGCAAAGCCATTTCGAAAGATGAAGTTACGAAGTAAAAGAAAGGTGACAAAATGAAACAGCTATTATATAAAACAAGTTGCGTAATGATGGTATTTCTCATGTCTTCTTTAAGTATTGTCAGTACATATTCTCATGCAACAACATCGGGCGGAACGAGTAGTTCCAGTTCGGCAAGTTCTAGTTCAAGTAGCAGTGCAGCTTCTGCCTCTAGAGGTTCAACTTCTTCAAGTACAAGTATGAGTCGTTCTAGTGCAATAAATGCGTCTCGTAATGCACAACAATCTAGTCAGCGTGCTGCCCAACAAGCGACAAAATCAAGTCGTGTGACAGCAACCAAAAATAAAGGACAACAGAGTGTATCAAGCCAAAAAGCACAATCTCGTTCTTTAATGCCATCTCAAAGGCCATATGATTCAAGTGCACCGTATTCGTCTCAATATATAGCTACAACTTATTATAATAATTGGTTATTCTATTATATCTTTGCATATTCGTTTTTAAATCAACATGAAAAGAAAAACAGTGTAGATGCTCAATTTAATATGTTGAAACAACAAATGAAGCCTCATGAGAAACTTTATACTGTTACTGTAAAGACCAAACAAGGAAAGCGTGTCGTTGTTGTACCTAAAAAACAATACGACAAAATTGAAAAAGGAAAACACATTAAAGTTAAAAATGGTGTTGTTCAGTAATCTTTTATGAGCCCATGTAAGCTCAGTGATAAATGACATAAAAACATATCAAGGGAGCTATAATAATGAAGAAAGAAATAATAGAATGGATTGTAGCCATAATCGTTGCAATTGTAATCGTCACACTTGTGCAAAAGTTTTTATTTGCTTCTTATACAGTCAAAGGAGCGTCTATGCATCCAACATTTGAAAATCGAGAAAAAGTGATAGTAAGTCGTATAGCAAAAACGCTTGATCATATTGATACAGGAGATGTAGTGATTTTTCATGCTAACGCGAAGCAGGATTATATTAAGCGACTTATTGGTAAACCAGGTGATTCAGTAGAATATAAAAAAGATCAACTATATTTAAACGGTAAAAAAGTAGATGAGCCTTATTTAAGTGAAAATAAAAAACATAAAGTTGGAGAATATCTAACGGAAAACTTTAAGTCTAAAGATCTTAAGGGTACGAATGGCAATATGAAAATTCCTAACGGTAAATACTTGGTTTTAGGTGATAATCGTCAAAACAGTATTGACAGTCGTATGGATGAAGTAGGTCTTTTAGATAAAAATCAAGTTGTTGGAAAAGTAGTTTTGAGATACTGGCCATTTAATCGGTGGGGCGGTAGTTTTAATCCTGGAACATTTCCTAACTAATTAAATAAAAACCTCTTAGTGCATATTTTCAATGACATGCGTACTAAGGGGTTTTTTAATATTTACTCTACTTCAATATGTTTACCGACAGCTTCCCATTTTATAGATACTGTTATGATAATTCCGAGTAAAGGGACAATGGACAAGATTAACATAGTATTCGTTAGACCTACCGCAGCAAGTATGATTGGAAAGACAAAAGTGCCTATGATACTACCAGTACGACTTACAGATTCTACAAAGCCAGTAGCTTGTGAACGTAAATGAGTCGGGAATGATAAAGCGCCAATTGTTTTTCCTTGAGTACCAGGACCTCCTGAATGGCCAAATAGAAATAATCCAATAAGGAAAGTGTTAAGAAGCATTGGTAGATGATGATAAAAGAGTCCTACACATACCATTGAAATTAAAACAAGTGTGAAGCCTATCATTGTAAGCTTCCGTGTACCTAATTTATAAGTCAATTGAGCACCTAAATATGCGCCTAGAATACCTGCTATATTGACTATGGCAGTGCCTAATAATACACCTATTTTTTCTTTACTAATAAGATAGGTTGCAATAATAGGTATGTATAAACCAACACCATAGTACTGCATACCTTGTAACGTTGAAATTGCGGTTGCCAGGATAATTCTTTTTATATATCTCGGTTTAAATAAGTCTGTCCAAGAATTTTGAGGCGAAGTCACATCAGAACTTAAATCATCGTCAAGCGTTCCCTCTAGGTGGATGTCTTTATGATAATATTTTCTTATAAATTCAGTTGCTTTTTCTAAAGAATAATGATTAATCACCCATGTCGGACTTTCGTGTAAATATTTAATTCGCAAGATGTACAAGACAAAAGCAATAAATGCACCAAATCCAACTGCATATCTCCACAAATGTGCACCAGCCCCTAGCATAAAGAACGCAATGACCACTAAAGCAGAAGTAACTATTGCAACATACCAAACGACTTGCCAATAATTAACATTTCTTCCTTTATGCTTTAAATTACTTATTTCCGCAATAAAAGTGAAAGCAACTGGACTATCCATTCCAATAGCAAACCCCATTACACAACGACATATTATTAGAATAATTACATTTGGTGCGAATGCTGCACCAAGAGACGTTACAGTGAGTGTTAGTAAGGCAATTGATAAAATGCGCTTGCGTCCAAACTGATATGCTAATGTACCACCAAGTAATGCACCAAATAATGCACCAATAGGTAAAGAGGTCATTACTATAGATAGCGTTGCTGGTGATAAATGAAACTGTTGAGTGAGTTGATCAGTCATTGTACCTAAAATAGTAATATCATATGCATCTAAAAATATAGTTCCTAATATTAAGAATAAAACCACCTTAGATGTCGATGTTTGAGCTTCATTGTCTATGAGTCTAAATAAGTCAGTTTTTGATTTAACGAAATTCATATTTTCATTCCTTATTTTCATCTTCTTTTCAATCGTAATCCAAGGTCGTTAATTCAATATAAAATTAAGATTAAAAAATTATTAATGTTTTTAAAGATGATAAGTGATTTGTGGATAACTAGAAAGGTGAAAAATAAAAAAGTTGTTATAGCAATGTTTAAGTAAGGGTGAAATTATCCACAATAGCTTGATCGTATGTGTATAATTTACAGAATTGTGTGACAATCATAGCTGTTTATTTGCTATCAACACTTTTAAATGTTGGAGGGATAAATTGTATGATAAATTACGTTTAATTTATTACGAAAGTAAAAGATTTAATTTTTTAGAAATTTATTAATAAATAAAGATATTTTCTGTGTATACATATTGTTAAAGGTTGCATATTTTTTAATAATTTAAAATAATCTAATTAGAACAGTATTTTGATTAAATATAAATTTGTTGTATTATTTAATAAATGAAAAGCAATTAAATTTTTGCAATAGTTTAGAAAGCATTTGGTTTTTGAGAAATGTTCATTTTTAAAATGAATGAATATATAGAATATCCTCGCAATTGAAACAAATTTTATCACTCGAATTCCTCAAATTTATTAGTATCTTCTTCATTGAGATTGACTAGATATCATTAATTTCTTAACTTAAAGATTTTCTACAGGAAAGTTCTGAAAGAAAAATCATCTAGCCCAATCGCTTTGTCTTTGGGTTTGAAAAATTAGATAGATTTTTCAAGTTGTTTGTAAAAACCTTGTTTTAACTCTCTTATCAACGAAAATTCTATAAAAAATGTAAAGTTTCTAAGACATCTATAAAAATAAATCTCATAATTTTATTATTAAATTCTTATCATTTTAAAATCTTCTATAGAAAAAATAATCATTTAATTTTGTACCTGTTTTGTACTACTAATTTAGAACTAGTAGCAAAGATGATTAGTTTCTAAACTCCACTATAGAGCAGTTTTAATCCAAAAAGTTAAATGTTTTTGTACTTTTATAATAATAAATCTTTAATCTTTATTTATAGAAATAAAAGGCGAAAAATGAAAGGAATTAAAAGTAATTTTAAAAATAATAGGGGTAAGTTATATTATTGTATTAATTTATTTTTTAAAAAAAGTATTGTTTTGCTTTATTGGATAAATTATGCTTATAAAGTATTTACATAAAAATGTAAATGCAATTTACAAGTAAATATTCAAATTATTTCCTTGTAAAATATTTATTTTAACTGGAGGTATAGTATGAAAAAGAGAAGACAAGGACCAATTAACAAGAGAGTGGATTTTCTATCCAACAAAGTAAACAAGTACTCGATTAGGAAGTTCACAGTAGGTACAGCTTCAATACTCGTGGGTGCTACGTTAATGTTTGGTGCCGCAGACAATGAGGCTAAAGCGGCTGAAGACAATCAATTAGAATCAGCTTCAAAAGAAGAACAGAAAGGTAATCGTGATAATGAAAACTCAAAACTTAATCAAGTCGATTTAGACAACGGATCACATAGTTCTGAGGAAACAACAAATGTAAACAATGCAACTGAAGTAAAAAAAGTTGAAGCACCAACGACAAGTGACGTTTCTAAGCCTAAAACTAATGAAACAGTAGTGACGAACGAGTCAACTAAACCAAAAAAAGCAGAAGCACCAACTGTTAATGAGGAATCAATAACTGAAACACCCAAAACCTCAACTACACAACAAGATTCGACTGAGAAGAATAATCCATCTTTAAAAGATAATTTAAATTCATCCTCAACGACATCTAAAGAAAGCAAAACAGACGAACATTCTACTAAGCAAGCTCAAATGTCTACTAATAAATCAAATTTAGACACAAATGACTCTCCAACTCAAAGTGAGAAAACTTCACCACAAGCAAATAACGACAGTACAGATAATCAGTCAGCACCTTCTAAACAATTAGATTCAAAACCATCAGAACAAAAAGTATATAAAACAAAATTTAATGATGAACCTACTCAAGAAGTTGAAAACACGACAACTAAATTAAAAACACCTTCTATTTCAACAGATAGTTCAGTCAATGATAAGCAAGATTACACTCGAAGTGCTGTAGCTAGTTTAGGTGTTGATTCTAGTGAAACAGAAGCAATTACAAATGCAGTTAGAGATAATTTAGATTTAAAAACAGCATCTAGAGAACAAATTAATGAGGCAATCATTGCTGAAGCACTTAAAAAAGACTTTTCTAACCCTGATTATGGTGTTGATACGCCATTAGCTCTGAACACATCTCAATCAAAAACATCACCACATAAGAGTGCAAGTCCACGCATGAATTTAATGAGTTTAGCTGCTGAGCCTAATAGTGGTAAAAATGTGAATGATAAAGTTAAAATAACCAACCCTACGCTCTCACTTAATAAGAGTAATAATCACGCTAATAACGTAATATGGCCAACAAGTAACGAACAATTTAATTTAAAAGCAAATTATGAATTAGATGACAGCATAAAAGAGGGAGATACTTTTACTATTAAATATGGTCAGTATATTAGACCAGGTGGTTTAGAACTTCCTGCAATAAAAACTCAACTACGTAGTAACGATGGCTCTATTGTAGCTAATGGTGTATATGATAAAGCTACAAATACGACGACTTATACATTTACTAACTATGTTGATCAATATCAAAATATTACAGGTAGTTTTGATTTAATTGCTACGCCTAAGAGGGAAACAGCGATTAAAGATAATCAAAGTTATCCTATGGAAGTGACGATTGCTAACGAAGTAGTCAAAAAAGACTTCATTGTGGATTATGGTAATAAAAAGGACAATACAACTACAGCAGCAGTAGCAAATGTGGATAATGTAAATAATAAACATAACGAAGTTGTTTATCTAAACCAAAATAACCAAAATCCTAAATATGCTAAATATTTCTCAACAGTCAAAAATGGTAAATTTATACCAGGTGAAGTGAAAGTTTACGAAGTGACGGATACCAATGCAATGGTAGATAGCTTCAATCCTGATTTAAATAGTTCTAATGTAAAAGATGTGACAAGTCAATTTGCACCTAAAGTAAGTGCAGATGGTACTAGAGTTGATATCAATTTTGCTAGTAGTATGGCAAATGGTAAAAAGTATATTGTAACTCAAGCAGTGAGACCAACGGGAACTGGAAATGTTTATACCGAATATTGGTTAACAAGAGATGGTACTACCAATACAAATGATTTTTACCGTGGAACGAAGTCTACAACGGTGTCTTATCTCAATGGTTCTTCAACAGCACAAGGGGATAATCCTACATATAGTCTGGGTGACTATGTATGGTTAGATAAAAATAAAAACGGTGTTCAAGATGATGATGAGAAAGGTTTAGCAGGTGTTTATGTTACTCTTAAAGACAGTAACAATAGAGAATTGCAACGTGTAACTACTGATCAATCTGGACATTATCAATTTGATAATTTACAAAATGGAACGTACACAGTCGAGTTTGCGATTCCTGATAATTACACGCCATCTCCGGCAAATAATTCTACAAATGATGCAATAGATTCAGATGGTCAACGTGATGGTACACGTAAGGTAGTTGTTGCCAAAGGAACAATTAATAATGCTGATAATATGACTGTAGATACTGGCTTTTATTTAACTCCTAAATACAATGTTGGAGATTATGTATGGGAAGATACAAATAAAGATGGTATCCAAGATGACAATGAAAAGGGAATTTCAAACGTTAAAGTGACGTTAAAAGATAAAAATGGAAATACTATTGGCACAACGACAACAGATTCAAATGGTAAATATGAATTCACAGGTTTAGAAAACGGGGATTACACAATAGAATTTGAGACACCGGAAAGCTACACACCGACTAAACAAAACTCGGGAAGTGACGAAGGCAGAGATTCAAATGGCACGAAAACAACAGTCACAGTCAAGGATGCAGATAATAAAACAATCGACTCAGGTTTCTACAAGCCAACATATAACTTAGGTGACTATGTATGGGAAGATACAAATAAAGATGGTATTCAAGACGACAGTGAAAAAGGGATTTCTGGTGTTAAAGTGACGTTAAAAGATAAAAATGGAAATGCCATTGGCACAACGACAACAGATGCAAGTGGTCATTATCAATTTAAAGGATTAGAAAATGGAAGCTACACAGTTGAGTTTGAGACACCATCAGGTTATACACCGACAAAAGCAAATTCAGGTCAGGATATAACTGTAGATTCCAACGGTATAACAACAACAGGTATCATTAACGGAGCTGATAATCTCACAATTGATAGTGGTTTCTACAAAACACCAAAATATAGTGTCGGAGATTATGTATGGGAAGATACAAATAAAGATGGTATCCAAGATGACAATGAAAAGGGAATTTCAAACGTTAAAGTGACGTTAAAAGATAAAAATGGAAATACTATTGGCACAACGACAACAGATTCAAATGGTAAATATGAATTCACAGGTTTAGAAAACGGGGATTACACAATAGAATTTGAGACACCGGAAAGCTACACACCGACTAAACAAAACTCGGGAAGTGACGAAGGCAGAGATTCAAATGGCACGAAAACAACAGTCACAGTCAAGGATGCAGATAATAAAACAATCGACTCAGGTTTCTACAAGCCAACATATAACTTAGGTGACTATGTATGGGAAGATACAAATAAAGATGGTATTCAAGACGACAGTGAAAAAGGGATTTCTGGTGTTAAAGTGACGTTAAAAGATAAAAATGGAAATGCCATTGGCACAACGACAACAGATGCAAGTGGTCATTATCAATTTAAAGGATTAGAAAATGGAAGCTACACAGTTGAGTTTGAGACACCATCAGGTTATACACCGACAAAAGCAAATTCAGGTCAGGATATAACTGTAGATTCCAACGGTATAACAACAACAGGTATCATTAACGGAGCTGATAATCTCACAATTGATAGTGGTTTCTACAAAACACCAAAATATAGTGTCGGAGATTATGTATGGAAAGATACAAATAAAGATGGTATCCAAGATGACAATGAAAAAGGGATTTCTGGTGTTAAAGTAACGTTAAAAGATGAAAAAGGAAATATAATTAGCACTACAACAACTGATGAGAATGGGAAGTATCAATTTGATAATTTAGATAGTGGTAATTACATTATTCATTTTGAAAAGCCAGAAGGCATGACTCAAACTACAACAAATTCTGGAAATGATGATGAAAAAGATGCTGATGGGGAAGATGTTCGTGTAACAATTACTGATCATGATGACTTTAGTATAGATAATGGATACTATGATGACGAATCGGATTCAGATAGTGACTCAGATTCAGATAGTGATTCAGACTCAGATTCAGACAGTGACTCGGACTCAGATAGCGACTCAGACGCAGATAGTGATTCCGACTCAGATAGTGACTCCGACGCAGACAGTGACTCCGATTCAGATAGTGATTCCGATTCAGATAGCGACTCAGACTCCGACAGCGATTCAGACTCAGATAGTGACTCAGACTCAGACAGCGACTCCGATGCAGACAGCGATTCCGATTCAGACAGTGATTCTGACGCAGACAGTGACTCCGATTCCGATAGTGACTCAGACTCAGATAGTGACTCGGATTCCGATAGTGACTCCGATTCAGACAGTGACTCGGATTCAGACAGCGATTCTGACTCCGACAGTGATTCTGACTCAGATAGCGACTCGGATTCAGATAGTGACTCCGATTCCGATAGTGACTCTGACTCCGACAGTGACTCCGATTCAGATAGCGATTCCGACTCAGATAGTGACTCCGATTCCGATAGTGACTCAGACTCAGATAGTGACTCGGATTCCGATAGCGATTCCGACTCAGACAGTGACTCGGATTCCGATAGTGACTCAGACTCAGATAGTGATTCTGACTCAGATAGCGACTCGGATTCCGATAGTGATTCTGACTCAGATAGTGACTCGGATTCCGATAGTGACTCAGACGCAGACAGCGACTCGGATTCAGACAGTGATTCCGACTCCGACAGTGACTCCGATTCCGACAGTGACTCCGATTCCGATAGCGACTCCGACTCAGATAGTGACTCGGATTCCGATAGTGACTCAGACGCAGACAGCGACTCAGATTCAGACAGCGATTCAGATTCAGACAGTGACTCGGATTCAGATAGTGATTCAGACTCAGATAGCGACTCGGATTCCGATAGCGATTCCGACTCAGACAGTGACTCGGATTCCGATAGTGACTCAGACTCAGATAGTGATTCTGACGCAGACAGTGACTCAGACTCAGATAGTGACTCCGATTCAGACAGCGACTCAGACTCCGACAGTGATTCAGACTCAGATAGCGACTCGGATTCCGATAGTGATTCTGACTCAGATAGTGACTCAGACGCAGACAGCGACTCAGACGCAGATAGTGACTCAGATTCAGACAGCGACTCCGATGCAGACAGCGACTCAGACTCCGACAGTGATTCAGACTCAGATAGCGACTCGGATTCCGATAGTGATTCTGACTCAGATAGTGACTCAGACGCAGACAGCGACTCAGACGCAGATAGTGACTCAGATTCAGACAGCGACTCCGATGCAGACAGCGACTCAGATTCAGACAGCGATTCTGACTCAGATAGCGACTCGGATTCCGATAGTGATTCTGACGCAGACTCTGATAAAAATGCAAAAGATAAATTACCTGATACAGGAGCTAATGAAGATCATGATTCTAAAGGCACATTACTTGGAACTTTATTTGCAGGTTTAGGAGCATTATTATTAGGAAGACGTCGTAAAAAAGATAATAAAGAAAAATAGCACTATTGATTCATTTATAAGTTGTTTCAAGCCAGGTCTATATGACCTGGTTTGAAATCATATTAAATCGAAAGGAGAAAAAAGATGAGTATGGATAATCATATAGAAAGATTGATTAATCATGTTGAAAAAACAATAGAAGTAAAAGAATATGCTTTTTTAAGCCTTGGAAAATTTAATATAAAGGCCAAAGTTAAATTATTAAAAAAGCCTAATTACCTTAGAAGGGATATTACTAAAGAAATTCAAAAGTTTAGACAGAAGACAGGAGCATTTCCTTTATGGGTAAAAATAGACATTGTGACTGAAAAAGAAGTTACTTTATTTAAAGAAGTTAAAGATGAATTAACACAAACTAGAAGAAATTATATTGATTTTGGTATAGCTTTAGATCAATACTGGAATTTATCATTTTTACCAGAAGAAATAAACACTAATGCATTTATTAAACCGGTGAAAACAGATGGGAAAACGAAGCTTATTCTATCTGAACAAAATATCAATAACTATTTAAGAAAGTATACGAACCATAAGAAAAAGTTTGCGTATGATTTTTATGAAAACAAAGAAGTCATTAAGTTCAAAACTAAAGGTTTTATCTTAGACGAACAAAATATATATGAATTACACGATGAAGGTTATAAAAAAGGATTAAGAAAGGTCGATGATTTACATAAAGAAATAGACCAATTAATTGAAAGTGGTACATATTTCCTAGGAAATATGCTATCAGATAATGGAAGATATCAATATGGTTATTTTCCACATTTTGATAAAGAAATCAATTTCTACAATATATTAAGACATGCTTCTTCAACTTATGCACTAATAGAGGGTTTAGATTATTTAGGAGAAGATTTAACTATAGTCGAAAAGGCAATTAACTACGTTATTGAGAATTATTTCTATGATAATGAAGGTGTTGGATATATCTTTGACGATACAAAAGATATTAACGAAATAAAATTAGGACAAAATGCTGCCTTTATATTTGCGGTTTGTGAATATTTAAAGCATAACCCCAATAAGCAATACTTATGCGTGGCACAAAAAGTTGCTCGAGGAATTTTATCAATGATTGATCAAGATACATACGAAACAACTCATATTTTAAATTATCCGGATTTAACTGTGAAAGAATCATTTAGAATTATTTATTATGATGGTGAAGCAGCTTTAGCATTATTACGCTTATATCACCAAGATCATAATGATAGATGGTTGGAAGTTGTGAAGAAGTTAATGGATCGATTTATTGAAAAGGAGTATTGGCAATACCATGATCATTGGCTGGGGTATTGCACGAACGAGTTAGTTCAATTGTGTCCCCAAGATAAATATTTTGAATTTGGAATTAAGAATGTGAATACCTATTTAGAATATATTGAACAACGTGAAACAACATTCCCAACATTTTTAGAAATGTTAATGGCAACTTATAAGCTTATTCAAAAAGCAAAAGCTACACATCGCCAAGAGCTTGTGACTCAATTGATTGATGAAGAAAAATTAATCAATGTGATTCATACAAGAGCAGAATATCAACGAGTAGGATTTTTCTATCCTGAAATTGCAATGTACTTTAAAAATCCAAGGCGAATTCTTGGTAGTTTCTTCATAAAACACCATGGATATCGAGTTCGGATTGATGATATCGAACATTATATATCAGGCTATGTTCAATACCAAAAGGCACTGATTAAAGATGAAATATTATAGAGTAAGTTAAAGGTGAAGATGATGTATGATGTCTCACACTTCTCTTCACCCTTATATATTTTAATAAATTGGCGACTATAAATTAACTTTTAACGTTCTGAAAACAGTAACCCATGTATCAAAAACATTTTTGTCATTAAATATTTGGGCATGTTTAATACTTTCCTTAGAAAATTGTTCTCTTAAGTTAGAATCGAGTAATAACTTTTTAACGCTGTGATAGAGCTGTTCTTTATTATCTTGTTCAATTATAAAGCCATTTTTATGATTAACAATTAACTCAGAAGGTCCGTATTTGGTATCGTAACTTACTGTAGGTACGCCTTTGGCAATCGTTTCAAGTACACCTAAATTGAATCCTTCCATTTTACTTGTCAATAAAGATACATAGGCGGTCTCTATTTCTTGATTTAAATCGTAAATGAAGCCACGTAAAAATACGTGATTTTCTAAATGATATTGAGCTATTAATTTACGATAATGCGTTTCTTCTTTACCAAACCCAAATAAATGTAACTGTAAATTCGGAAATGCTGGAACTAGCTTAGACATTAGTTCTATTTGGTGATCTAATTGCTTTTCAGGAGAATAACGACCGATAGAAATCATTTTGTTAGGCAATGGTTTATTGTGACTGCTATGATGAGATTCATTTGTATCAATATAACCTACAGGTATAACGTAAATGGGAATAACGTTATTAATTTTTACAGATAAATCTGTTTTTTGTTGTTCAGTAGATACTATTATTCCTGAATATCGGGATAAGTTATCTAAAACAGGTTTATATGCTTGTTTGATTTCAGAATGATATATATCATTGATATTTTTTACGTGGGTACTATGGAAAACGGCGAGAACTGGTATTTTAGTATCAGTTTGATCAATGATTGGCCCCGTAACGATGTTTTTATCACATAAAAATATGTCTCCTAAATGATATAGCGCATTAATTGCAAACGCTAAAAGTTCATTTTCATCGTTGAAAAAACGAACGCCTCGTGAAGTATTATAAATGATAGATTGTACCGTAGGATGTTCGTGCTCAGGGTTGTAATATTTTTGAAATTTAACTTTTTGTGTAGGGGTAAAAAATTGTTCCATCACGACTTTTTGTTGAGAAGTTAGAATTCTACTACAACTTAAAAAGCCTCTTGTATCGTAAAAATCTCTTCGAATTTTACGTTGTTGTATATCAAAATGGTTAATATAGTCTAAAGTTTGATAATTTGAATCAACAAAATGCACATACATTTTATATGTGTCGTTATCGTATATTTTAATATCATTCGTATTTTCAACGAATTTTAAGGTATAATTGCATACATTTTGCCAATAATTTATCCAATCAATATGTTTTTTCTCAAAATTAATACTATCTTGTAGAAAATCGTAAAGACTGAAAATATCTTTTGAATCGATGTTTAATGAATGTGCATGCATATATAAACGTGGTGACCAAGATGTGAATATGAGTTTATTTGGAACTAAATTATCTTTAAATAGCTTTAATCTATTGATCATAGCTTGTTCTATACCTGTTAATTTGGTACCTAAATTCTTACCGATAGAATATATCATTATGATTTCCTCCCATTACATACGGTTTCAACTTAAATTAGAAATAAAAAAATAATGAATTAATCTAATAATTTATTTTCTATTATTTATAGAATAAAATAAATATTGTTTAATGTCTACTTATTATTCATATTTTGGATTTTACTAATCAATATTGAGAAGTATATTTTAAAAAAGTTATCTCAGTGGTTTTAACGTTTGTGTTGTTGATGATGATCTATCTTAAGTTAAGTTTTTTCACTCTAATATTGGTTGTAGGTATAAGACAATAGAAACAAGAGAATTACATACACACTCGTGACTTAGAGAATATCGAATTCTAGTAATCAAGTTTTATGACATAATCCTATATTCGTGTATACTAAAATAACAGAAAATTCTAAAAAAGGGGTGGTTTTGTATGTTTAGTTATCAAATAAATAAAAATATTAAATTAAAAATATTAGAAGAACGAGAAGCAGAACAGTTATTTAAATTAGTAGATAGCAATCGTGACTATCTAGCTGAATTTCTACCTTTTGTTGAACATACGAAGAAGGTTGAAGATAGTAAACACTTTATTCATTCGGCGTTGCAACAATTTATCGATGGTAATGGATTTCATTGTGGAATATGGAGTAATAAAGAATTGATTGGAGTTATAGGATTGCATTACTTAGATTTAGTTAATAAAACAACTTCAATTGGTTATTATTTAGCTGAAGACTTTCAAAAGAAAGGTATTATGACTAAATGTACTAAAGCTTTAATTCGTTATGTATATGAAGAATATGATATTAATCGTATTGAAATACGAATGTCTACCAAAAATAAGAAAAGTCGAGCTATACCTATAAGACTAGGGTTTACACAAGAAGGTATATTGAGAAGTAATGAACGTTTACAAGGAGAATTCTCAGATAGTTATGTTTTTAGCTTGTTGAGAGAAGAATGTACGTATACTAGATAAAACTCCTCGAAAGATATGTTTATCTTTGTTTTAGCGAAAGCATTCAAATAAAATTTGATAATCCTCTAACAATTTTAAAAGCGTCTGGGTATGATAATCCAGACACTTAAATATATTATGCTTATTTTTCACGAAGTACACGTGTCATTTCCTCAATTTTACCAGTGTGTAAAGGCACATGGATAGCATTTAACATTAATAATTCATCAAGTGTGTTACAACCTGCGATAGGTTGGTCTAATTTCTGAGCTAACTGCTCGTGTGTTAATTTTTTAGCACGTTCTGGTAATGTTTGAATGTGTTGTTTGATTTCGTTGATAGCAGGTACATCTTGTCCCTTCCAGTCTCTAGGATTTGAACCATATCCAAACAATTTATTATATTTTTCAACATCTACGACATGTTGATTGCCTAATGATAATGCTTGTTCAAAGATTGTTAATACATGACCATATTGCCAATGTAAAGTGTTTGGGAAATGTTGAGTTTCTTTATCTAATACTTCTTCAACATTCCAATTGTCATAATCGGCTAAAAGATTGTTTACGCCTAATTCAATGACATTATAAACTGTGATATTACTCATCATATTACTCCTTTCATATATCGATGGTATTACTAAAAATACCCATTAAAAAGGTAGCATATGCATTAAAGATAAAAGTTATCACAAGTTTTAGTTAAAATTTAATGTATATGGATCTTCTCTTTTTTAATCTGTTCCTTTAATACATATATATACATATCAGTGTATTAGCTGTAAAAACTGAGAAGTAAGATGAATCTAGAGTTGATTATAGACATTGATATACGAATGGATTGATAATTCAACTAATAACTCGAAATTTAGTTCAAATGCAGTATGGTCTTTTTGATCGAAATGAAGAACAATGATTTAGATTAAGTAACGAATGTTTATAAAGTAGTTCGAGATTAGTATAGGAAAAGCGTACCTCTTTCTTTTTAAACTCCTACGAGATACATTTATTTATCATCTAATACGATAAGTTGGGTTCTATTGAGCCAGTGATACTTAAAATATGATAGTCATATACTTATTGATTATGAATCATTATGCTTTTTCTTATTTTTATCTTTAATCATTTCAGAAGGAACAGCAAAGATAAATACTAGAATAAACAAAATGAGCGCTAAGTGAGGTACATTTTCTAGGAAATACCATCTTAAGTGCCAGTCAAACATATCATTTGCATAATTTACAAAATACTTGGTAAACAATAAAGCAACACATATGCCTGTTAAAGTATCTAAAACTTTAGTTAATAATGTCATTAAAGTATTCCTTTATCCCGTTTTTAATTAACTATTTATAAATATATTAATAAATAATTATCTTTAAATGCAAATAAATTATTAAAAACTTAAAAGATATAAATATCCCCCTGAATTTTCAATTACCGAAAATTTAGGGGGATTTTTAATATTATAGTTCTTGTTTGTTAAAAATTTTAATCGATAAAATATAAGAGATAATCATTGAAATCAATCCAAGTATTCCATAAATGGAATATACAACATAGCTTTGTGTGTTGCTCAGCATTGTAATCATAGAGCCACTTCCTGTTTGATTACTCAATATCATTGATGCGATATAGAATAAGAAATAGATAATAATAACAGCAAATGTTGTAGTCATCACAATGACATTTGAATTTTCAGAACCGAATTTGAATGTTAGAGGAAACATAATGGAGAAAGTTCCTGCGCCACCAATAGCAACACATAGTGAAATGAATACCATACTTAAACTTTGTGTGATTAGACCGACACTAGGTACACCTGCAAGTATCCCAACTAATGCACACAAGAGAAAAATAGTATAATAACTTTTAACATAATCAGCTCTTCTAACAGGAAGTGTGGATATGTAATTCATCCATCTTGAGTCTTTTTCACGTTTGAAGTTATCCGTAATAGGAGATATTAAAAAAATGATAGCAAGAAAGCTGTTCATCGTTGGATTTAAAAATGAGAAAACGACTGCAGCAATAATTCCGACTACTAAGTAGATGAAAAATGATTTTTTAGCTGTATAAAATATACTAAGAGTAAGACCTTTCATTATACTTCACCTCGCATAATAATTTTAGTTGCATCATCGATTGTCTTTAGTGGTTGTGCATCAGGTACTTTTTGATAGTTATTCACTAAACTGATTTGTCGATCATTACGTCTGCGCGTTGCGATTAGATACTCATTTGAAATATTGAAATGCTCAACTGGTTGATCGATGATACCGTATTGGCTCAATAAAACTTCTTTACTTTCTTTTAAAATAATTCGACCATCACGCATAAAAACGAGCTGAGTAGCTAGCTGTTCAATATCTTCAGAAATATGTGATGAAATTAATATGGCACGATCGTCTCCTAAATAATCCTCTAGAATTTCTAACACATGTTCACGTCCTGATACGTCCATACCTGCTGTAGCTTCATCTAAGATTAATAATTTAGCATCATGGCTTAAAGCAATTGTTAAAGCTGCTTTCATACGCATTCCTCTTGAGAATGTCTTAATTTGATTATTTGTTGGTAGTTCAAATGCTTTGGTTAAAGAAAAGAATGTATCACTGTTCCAAGCATCATATATTTCAGTAAAAACTTTATTGATAGATTGTAGAGTTAATTTATCTGGAACACGTAAATCATCAAAAACTACGCCTAAATGTTCTTTATATTTGAAGTCGTTCTCTGTCACCTCTTTATCGAAGAATTTCAGTGAACCATTATCTTTATGTCTATTTCCTACAAGTGTATTAATGAGGGTAGACTTACCTGAACCATTTTTTCCAATTAAACCCACTACCTCGCCAGGTTTAACAGAGAATGTGATGTCAGTAAGCTGAAATTCTGAATTCTTATATGATTTATTGAGTTGCTGAACTTCTAATAAGTTTTCCATAATTTACTCCTTTTCTTTAAATTAGTTTTAGGATTTCTGTTCTGATTTATAAAAATTACTGACTTTCAGTAAATATCCCAATGAATTATAGGTAAATAAAATGATGAACAAAATTATGCCTAGCGATTGATTCATGCCTGTAGTTATTGAGAATATCCCCAACATCATAATTCCTATAAAAAGTAATACAATATTCTGCTGGTGCACTTTATACAAGGAAACGAGTGTGATGTATCGCTCTCCTTCGTCCATAATATTAAATGCTTTTTCAGTGTAATGTTTCTCTCCTAATTTAGGGTATCGAGCATCAAATTTTCTATAAAATATCCCAATCATTATGGATGAAATGATTGTAATAATGAAAGGAATCATTATTAGAGCAATGTGATTGTCAGATGCATTTCCTATGACGGGTATTAAAATTGCAATAAAAGCGACAATTAATTGCATTGTGTAAATAAATCTTACTTTCAATGATTTGGTGTATGATTTATTTTCATATGTATCTGCCAAATCATCTGAAATATTTGCGTCAATTTTAGCTTTATAGTGAAGTGACGCATTTTGGACTATAAATAAATACACAGTGAGTATAACATTTATTAATGATGCTACGATGGTTGTATAAAGCACAACTTTAAAGTTAGCGAACTGTGCATAATTAAATAACTTCTCCCAGTTAATAGCTCCTATGATGTATCCGATGATGCCTCCAACTAATCCTCCTAATAAACATAGAAGTGCATACCTTTTTATTTTCAAAAGTCTTCCTCCTCCATAATAAAGATATCTTCAACAGGTTCACCAAAAATTCTTGCAATTTTTATTGCGGTTAATATAGATGGTGTAAAATCGTTGCGTTCTATTAAAGACACCGTTTGTCGTGATATTCCAGATTTTTTAGCAAGCTCTGTTTGATTATATCCATCACGGGCTCGTAATTCTTTAAGTCTATTGCGCAAATTGTATCACTTCCTTACAAATATACTATATAATATATTTGTCATTATGACAAGTATATTAGTCAAAATGACAAAAATAATAGTCTTCTTAGGGATTGTGTAAAATTGATTTTTAGTACCACAAGTTTTAATAAAATTTATTAGTTTTTAAAAAAGAAATACTTTTAACATATAAATAAGACCTCAACTATTAATTTTTTACTTAAATTTAAACAAATGTATTTTGTAAATGCCTTCATTTTGGTAATATATACCTATTGTTGCAAAATATAGGAGGTTTAGGTATTGAGCTTTTATCGTTTTATGAAGAATTTTGAAGGTGAAAAAAGTCATTTTGGAGATTTGTTTGAAGGTATGAAAGATATTAATTTTCCTGAAAACATTACGACTCCAAGGGAAATTATGGAAAAGTTCCAACATTGGTTACAAGAACCTAGTTTACACGATACGATACAAGATGCGATTAAGCAGTATCAAAATAAATAACTTTCATCTATATTAAAAGGTTGTTGAATAAATCAGGGTTTTAGTCAAAATCTTTTAATGTAATTTTTATACATATACGTTGATAGGATTCATTTTCGGAAAAATAGTGCAAATAAATCAATGATTTCATGTTTAGAATAAATAATCAAAATAATAAATGATATGTCTCAACTGTTTTTTAACAATGGCGATTGTTTTATACTTATTTATAAAAGTCTATGGGACATCAAGACGCTTAAATACGGCTTCTTAATCTATTATCAATGATGTTGGTGATTCTAAAAACACTTTACCAGTGAATTGATAGGAAAGATAAGTGTAGAATATGTTGTTTCTATTATGAAGCATGGGTGACAAATATAAAGGAAAGTAAGTATTGATTGCATAATAAAATTTAGAAATGTTAAATCATCGTAGATATAATAGTAGATGTTGAGGAAATCTTATAAAGATGCCTTGTGTTAAGTGGGACGGTTAGACTACCCCGTTTGTATAGACATGAGTATTTCTTTTATGGTTTCCTCTTTTTTACAGCAATGAATTAACTATATTTAGTGAAGTGAAAGTGATTCTGAAATTAAAATTAATCATTGCTTAGAAAGAAAGTGATGCATTTGATGACGATAGATCATAATGGAATTTTTCTATGTAAATTTGGTAATATAATGTGGAATGTGTTTACTACAATTAAAGTATGTAATACTCATTTAAATGCAATGAAGGTAAGAGATAAACTCTTAAATAATAGATTTGAATATCCAAATATAATGACAATAAGAAAAGAAGGTTTGCTTCTTCCCTCATTTTTAGAAAAGTATAAGTTATATTAAGGAGATGAATATGACATGTCACGAATAGTATTAGCTGAAGCATATCGAACACCTATAGGCGTGTTTGGTGGTGCATTTAAGGATATACCTGCCTATGAACTAGGTGCAACAGTTATTCGTCAAATTTTAGAACATAGTCAAATAGATCCTAATGAAATCAATGAAGTTATTCTAGGGAACGTGTTACAGGCAGGTCAAGGACAAAATCCTGCTCGTATTGCTGCGATTCATGGTGGTGTGCCAGAAGCGGTACCTTCTTTCACTGTAAATAAAGTTTGCGGTTCTGGATTAAAAGCGATTCAACTTGCCTATCAATCTATTGTAGCGGGAGATAATGAGATTGTTATCGCTGGAGGCATGGAAAGTATGTCTCAATCTCCAATGCTGCTTAAAAATAGTCGTTTCGGTTTTAAAATGGGAAATCAAACTTTAGAAGATAGTATGATAGCTGATGGTTTAACTGATAAGTTTAATGACTACCATATGGGCATCACAGCCGAAAATCTAGTTGAACAGTATCAGATTAGTCGTAAAGAACAAGATCAATTTGCATTCGATTCCCAACAAAAAGCATCACGTGCACAACAAGCAGGTGTGTTTGATGCTGAAATTGTACCTGTAGAGGTACCACAACGTAAAGGTGATCCCCTAATGATTTCTCAAGATGAAGGCATTAGACCTCAAACGACAATTGAAAAGTTAGCACAACTCCGCCCAGCATTTAAAAAAGATGGATCAGTAACTGCTGGTAATGCATCTGGTATCAATGACGGTGCTGCTGCTATGCTCGTTATGACGGAGGACAAAGCGAAAGAATTGGGCATACAACCTATAGCTGTATTAGATAGTTTTGGTGCGAGTGGTGTGGCGCCTTCAATTATGGGCATTGGTCCAGTTGAAGCGATACGTAAAGCTTTAAAACGTTCTAATAAAGTGATAGATGATGTTGATATTTTTGAATTAAACGAAGCTTTTGCAGCGCAATCAATTGCTGTAAATCGTGAGTTGCAATTACCGCAAGATAAAGTCAATGTTAATGGTGGTGCGATTGCACTAGGACATCCAATAGGGGCTTCGGGTGCACGCACTTTAGTTTCATTATTACATCAATTAAGTGATGCTAAGCCAACAGGTGTGGCATCTTTATGTATCGGAGGCGGTCAAGGTATCGCTACGCTTGTATCTAAATATGGCGTTTAATATTTAGTGGAGCACGGTTTTTATATAATAAAAATGTGTATTAAAAAAGCTATAAACGAAGTCATTTTAAAAACTTCGTTTATAGCTTTTTACTTAGTTAGAAAGATTTCACTGCTATTAAAATCTTATGATGATGAACATTAATGGAATCATATCATAGCGGTTGTGCACAACTTGAACCACCACGTGGTTGAGAACGTTAGATGAAAGACATTAATTAAGGTTTTATTGCGAATGCACGAACTGGAAAGCCTGGTGCATCTTTTGGTTTTGGACTGATTGCATAGATAATTGCACCTCTGGTAGGTAATTGATCTAAATTGGTAAGTAATTCGACTTGGAATGTGTCTTGCCCTAAGATATATCTTTCGCCAACAATGTCACCATTTTTAGCTGTATCAATTGAGGCATCAGTATCAAATGTTTCATGACCTATGGATTTAACACCACGTTCTTCAATGAGAAATTTTAATGCATCAAGACCCCAACCTGGAAGATGTTGATGGCCATCTACATCTTTATTTTCAAATTTTTCTATATCTGGCCAACGTTTTGACCAATCAGTACGTAATGCGACAAAAGTACCTGCTTCAATGCGACCGTGTTGTTGTTCCCAGTCTTCTAAATGTTTACGTGATACGATAAAATCTGAATTTTGTGCAGCTTCTTTAGAATAATCTAAAACAATTAATGGTAAAACAAGTTCTTTTAAATCTAATTCTTCTAAATATCTTCTGTTTTCAACGAAATGGATTGGAGCATCAATGTGTGTTCCATATTGAGTTACGATACTCCAACGTTGTACATAAAACCCGTGATCTTTAACATTGAATAGCGTTGAGACTTCACCTTTTTCAAATTCGCTAAAACGAGGGATATTTGGGTCGAAAGTATGTGTTAAATCGACCCACTGAGCCTCTTTTAAAGTATTTAATTGATTCCAAAGTGGATACTGTGACATTTGTCTCACCTCTAGCTCGTATTATGCTGTTGTTGATTCAGATTTTTGACGTTTCTTTTTAACTGCATTGACTAACACTGTTAATGCATCTTTCACTTCATCTTCTTTACGTGTTTTTAGACCACAGTCTGGGTTAACCCAGAATAGAGAACGGTCAATTTGTTGTAATGAACGATTAATTGCAGTAGTAATCTCTTCTTCGGTTGGAATACGTGGACTGTGAATATCGTAAACACCTAATCCAATTCCTAAATCATAATTAATATCTTCGAAATCTTGAATTAAGTCTCCGTGACTACGAGAAGTTTCAATAGAAATAACGTCTGCATCTAAATCATGGATGGCATGAATGATTTGTCCAAATTGAGAATAGCACATATGTGTATGAATTTGTGTTTCATCATGCACAGATGATGTCGCTAATTTAAATGAATGTACAGCATCTTCTAAATATTGTTCGTGATATTCAGAACGTAGAGGTAAGCCTTCACGCAACGCTGGTTCGTCAACTTGAATGACTTTGATACCTGCTTCTTCTAAAGCTAACACTTCTTCATCAATGGCTAAGGCAATTTGATCTTGAACAACCTTTCTAGGTACGTCTACGCGTTCAAATGACCAGTTTAAAATAGTAACTGGACCTGTAAGCATACCTTTTACTGGTTTGTCAGTTAAGTTTTGCGCGTATACTGTTTCTTTTACAGTAAGTGGGGCAGTCCACTTCACATCTCCATATATAACTGGTGGTTTAACTGCACGAGAACCGTAAGACTGTACCCAACCGAATTTTGTTACTAGGAAACCTTGAAGTTTTTCCCCAAAAAATTCAACCATGTCGTTACGTTCAAACTCACCGTGTACAAGTACGTCTAAACCAATATCTTCTTGGATTTTAATCCAACGAGCGATTTCATTTTGTAAAAATTCTTGATACTCAGCGTCTGTAATGCGATTATTTTTCCAATCTGCTCTAAATTTACGGACTTCACGAGTTTGAGGGAATGAACCAATCGTAGTCGTAGGTAAATCTGGTAAATTTAGACGTTGGTTTTGTAATTGCTTGCGTTTAGCAAAAGGTGATTTACGATGTGTCGGTACACTTTCAAAATCGTATTCAAGATTTTTAAATGATTGACTTTGGAAGCGTTCATAACGAGCTTTGTAATGTTCATATTTTGACAAGTCATCATCATTGAACAAGCGACGCAATGCATCTAATTCATCTAACTTTTCAGTAGCAAAACTTAATCCTTCTGCAATAGATTCATCAAGTGTTTCATCATCTAGTGATACTGGAACATGTAGAAGTGATGATGAGGGTTGAATGACTAACTGTTGTGTGTGTTGTTGTAATGTTTCGATTAATTGTTTTTTTGCTTCAATATCAGCAGCCCATACATTTCGGCCATCAATGATTCCTGCATAAAGTGCTTTACTTTGATCGAAATCACCAGCTTCAATTTGTTTTAAGTTATAGCCGTTATCGTGTACCAAATCTAATCCTAAACCGCCCACTGGTAATGAACTTAAGAATTTTAAGTGAACACGTTCAAAGTAAGTTTGAATAACGAGATATTTTCCTAAACCTTCATTTGCAAAATAGTCGTATGCTTTTCTAGTAATGTCTTCATAACTTTCGCTATCATCAGTCACTAGAATAGGCTCGTCAATTTGAATATACTCAGCACCTGCATCTACAAGTGACTGTAAAACTTCTTTATATAAAGGAAGTAATGTTTCAACTTTTTCCTCGAACGATTGATGACCACCTTTTGATAATTTTACAAATGTGATAGGACCAACAATTACAGGATGCGCATTTACATTAATTGATTGTGCATATTTAAAACGTTCTAATAACGTATTTTTTTCAACTTTAGGTTCTACGTTGTCCCATTCAGGTACAATGTAGTGATAATTGGTGTTAAACCATTTAATAAGTGCACTTGCAACATGCTCTTTGTTACCACGAGCAATATCAAATAATAAATCATCATTGACTTCACGTCCTTGGAAACGTTCAGGGATAATATTGAACAATAAAGACGTATCTAAAATATGATCATATAAAGAGAAATCTCCAACTGGAATGCTATCAAGATGATAATTTTTCTGAAGTAAAAGATTTTCTTTGTGTAAATCAGTCAGTGTTTGATCTAATTCTGCTTTGTCAATTTTATGTGCCCAATAATTTTCAATTGCTTTTTTCCATTCTCTTTTTCTACCTAATCTTGGGAATCCTAAGTTTGAAGTTTTAATTGTTGTCATAATATTGCCTCCTTGTTGGCAGTGATTGATTTAGAGTATGCTGCGAGTTCCAACGAATAATCTACCTTTTGGAAAGGTGTAATAATGTACAGACCGTTGAAGTATTCGTGTACTGTATCAATGAGTTCTTTAGAAAGTCTTAAACTTAATTCTTTAGTCTTTTCTTTATCATCTTTAACAGCTTTGAATTGGTTAAGTACATCGTCTGACATTTTGATGCCAGGCACTTCATTATGTAAAAAAAGTGCGTTGTTATAACTTGCGATTGGCATGATACCTATGAAGAAAGGTGTATTTAAATGTTTTGTTTCTTCATATACTTGAATAATTTTTTCTTTACTATAAACGGGTTGAGTTATGAAATAACTCATGCCACTTGCTACTTTCTTTTCAAGTCGTTTAATGGCTCCATCTAATTTTCGTACGTTAGGATCAAACGCACCAGCGATGTTAAAGTTAGTATGTTTCTTCAGCGCATCGCCGTCAGTGTTAATACCTTTGTTAAATCTTAGTGCAAGTTCTGTAAGGCCTTTTGAGTTCACGTCATAGACATTTGTAGCTCCAGGTAAATGACCTACTTTAGAAGGATCCCCGGTAATAGCCAGTATTTCATTGACACCAATGAGTGATAAACCTAGGAGATGAGACTGTAATCCTATTAAATTACGGTCACGACATGTCACATGTACAAGAGGCTCAATATCGTATCGTTGTTTGATTAAACTTGCCGCTGCGATGTTACTCACTCTTACGGTAGCTAATGAATTATCCGCCAATGTAACAGCATCTATGCCAGCTTCATCTAATTTGCCTACATTATCGAAAAATGTATCAGTATCCAAATGTTTGGGTGTATCAAGTTCTACGATGACTGTTGGGCCATTTTTAACTTTAGAAGTAAGGTTTTGTTTAAGAACTCGCGCTTGCTTTTGAGATGAAGCTTTATTAATAGGGATTACCTTTTTATCTTTAACGGGTTTTAAATGTTTAACTGCTGATTTAATATAGCGAATGTGTTCAGGTGTTGTGCCACAACAACCACCTATCAATCTGACTCCCTCATTAATTAATTCTTGAGCTATATCTCCGAAATATTGAGCATTATCACTATATTTGAATTCACTATTCTCGATATCTAATAAACTCGCGTTTGGATAACACGATAAATACGCATGTTTAGGAAGTTCTATATGTGAAAATGATCGTTGCATATGGTGTGGGCCATGGTGACAATTTAATCCAACTACATTGGCGCCACATTCAACTACGTATTTCAATGCCTCATTAATTTCAGTACCATCAACTAAGTAATTCGTATTTGAAGCGGTGAGTTGAGCGATGATTGGAATATCGTATTTTTGTCGTGTGGCAGTGACGATACGAGTTAATTCATCTAAATCGTAATAAGTTTCAAACAAAAGGGCATCTACACCTTCATCAATTAATGTATCGATTTGAAGTTCTGTATGATATTGAATTGTTGAAAGACTGATATCCTCTTGCCGGACGCCTCTAAATCCACCTACCGTTCCAAGTATAATTGTGTCCTCATTTGCTGCACGTTTGGCAATTTGAACTGCAGCTTGGTGAATTTCTTTAACTTTATGTTCAAGACCAAAGGACTTTAATTTTTCAAAGTTGGAACCATACGTATTCGTTTGAATGACGTCTGCACCAGCTTCGATATAAGAACGATGAATCCGCTCGACCTTATCTGGATGAGTAAGATTGTAGGCTTCCGGACAAGTATCAAGTCCTTCCGAGTAGAATATTGTTCCAATAGCGCCATCAGCTACTAAAACGTTGCTCTTTAATTGGTTCAGTAAATGACTCATTGAAAGCCTCCTTTAAAGCGTAGTTAAAATCTGCGATGAGTTCTTCTGGATTCTCAAGACCTACACTTAAACGGAATAACCCGAAAGTGATGCCACGTTCACGTCTCACATCTTCTGGCACTGCTGCATGAGACATTGTTGAGGGATGTGATAGGATAGTTTCTACACCACCGAGACTCACTGATACAAGCGGTAAAGTAAGAGAATCGACGAACTTTTGTGCTTTAGATTCATCTTTAAGTCGGAAACCTATCACTGCACCTCCAGTTGAAGCTTGCTTGAGGTGTGTAGGATTATTTCCTGGGTAATACACCTCAGAAATCTCCTCTCTTTGACTCAAAAATTGAACAAGACGTTCAGCATTATGAACAGATTGTTTAAAACGAACTGGTAATGTTTTAAGATGTTTTGCAAGTGCCCAACTATCATAAGCAGAAAGGGCTGTGCCCGTGCCGTTCTGTAATAAGTACAATGCATTTGCAATCTCTCTATTATTAGTAATTGCTGCACCTGCTATTAAATCGCTATGTCCACCTAGAAATTTAGTTGCACTATGAATAACTATGTCAGCGCCTAGTGCTAAAGGTGATTGACCCAAAGGTGTCATAAACGTATTATCAACAGCTAATAGTAACTTATGTTCCTTTGCTAGCGTTGCTACAGCATGAATATCTGTAATTTTGAAAAGTGGATTTGAAGGTGTCTCTACATAGATGAGTTTTGTGTTTGATTGAATAGCTTCAGCGATATGATCTATATGTGTGGCGTTAACTGTAGTAAATTCAATATTGAATCGATTGAGTATTTGTTCAGTTAATCTAAATGTCCCCCCGTAAACATCATCAGGTAAAATAACATGATCCCCTGCGTTTAATGTGAGTAAAACGGCTGAAATTGCGGCAATGCCTGAAGCATAAGCAAATGCATATTTACCACCTTCTAAGCGTGCCAATTTCTCTTCAAGTAAAGTTCGGTTAGGGTTACCACTTCGTGCGTAATCATATTGACTCTCACCACCTAACACTTTTTGATGGAACGTAGATGAATCGTAAAGTGGTGGGTTAGCTGAGTCGTAGTCTTTACCTCTACGTACATCGAATATTACTTCTGTTTCTTTAGATAAACTCATGAAATCACTCCTACTTTAGAATTCTCTAATGCTTGAATTATGTCAGCTTCTATATCGTTATAATCTTCTATACCTACAGACAATCTGATGAGATATTCATCAATGCCACGTTTGTCTTTTTCCTCATCTGGCATATCAACGTGTGTTTGTGTATAAGGGAAGGTGATAAATGTTTCTGTACCACCTAAGCTTTCTGCAAATATGCAAATATCTAAATTTTCCAAAAATTTAGCGACGCTATATGCTTGGTTCAGTCTTAAACTAAGCATGCCTGTTCGTCCGCTATATAAAACTTCATCAATTGAATCTGACTGGCGACATCGTTGTGCAAGTTTTTGAGCGTTTTCTTGGGAACGCTCTATGCGAAGATGTAATGTCTTTAAACCTCTTTGTAAAAGATAACTATCAAGAGGTGATAGCGTTGCTCCAATCATATTATGGAATTGATTCAATTGTTCAGCTAATTGAGCATCTTTAACAGTTACAACTCCAGCTAACACATCGTTATGTCCGCCAATATATTTTGTTGCTGAATGCAGAACGATATCTGCACCTTCTTCGAGTGGTGTCGAAAGATAAGGTGTTAAAAAAGTGTTGTCGATAATTGTTAACAGTTGATGTTTTTTGCTAAGGATATAATATGGTTCTACATCAATTTCAATCATTTGCGGATTTGAGATTGGTTCAATAAATAATGCTCTAGTTTGTGGCGTGATGTTTTTTTCCACTTCTTCATAATTTAAAAAGTCTACATATTTAAACTTCAACCCATATTGTTTTTCGTAAAAATCGAATAACCGAAACGTTCCACCATAAAGGTCAAATGCAACGAGAATTTCATCACCTGGTTTGAATATATTGCATATTAACTGAATCGCTGCCATACCACTGGAAGTAGCAAATGAAGCAATGCCTTTTTCAAGCTGTGCAAAAGCTTCTTCAAAGGCTGTTCTTGTTGGGTTTTTCGTTCGTGTATAATCATAGCCTGTTGATTCACCTAGGTGAGGATGCTGATATGCAGTAGATAAATATATTGGATTGGCAATTGCGCCAGTGTGATCTTGTGTTAAAGCAATTTGAGCTAAATCTGTATCCTTCATAGCTAGCTCCTCCTATTCAGTAAAAATAAAAAAGCTTCCGTCCTTTAGACCCGAATGATTCGGATGTAAAGGACGAAAGCTTAAACTTCGCGGTACCACCTTTGTTTGCTACTTTATTACTAAAGTAACCTCAATCAGTACGCCATAGTGTTAAAACAGTATACTGAAAATAGCTGATACACAATTTTCTTATCGTAACATCATTAAATAAAACAAAAACTCATTTAATCCATATGTGAATAAATGAGTATTAACGATAAATTGTGACGTATAAAATTTCCAGTACGCCATTTAACATCAATGTTAATACTGTATCGCTATAACGGGCGAACCCGTTGACACCTCATATTGGCATCAACACTCCAAGGCCATTTTCAAACTTTCTTTCAATGCCTTCTCTCAGCGTGTGAAGACTCTCTGTATAAGCAGTGTAAGTTTTACTTTCCTTTTTACAGTGTGTAAAATGTTTTTAAAATTGTTAATACATAGATTACATAGTTTGAATTTATTTGTCAATGATTTTTCTGAAAATTTTGATTTAACTATTAATTTATTATCAGAAATACATCTGAAAATATATGACGTAATAAGCTTCATATTAAGCTGTTAGTATTAATTTGAAAGGCTTGTATTATTGGATTGAACTTTTTTAAAATAAGGAATGAATCAATGAGGATTGATTATTCATTAGAGGTACTTAAACTAAGATAGAAAGATGTGGAAAAGAGATGGCATATACAGATGATCAGAGGTTGAAAATGAATAATGATGATAGTGTGCAATTTATTGCACTAGAATTAATTAGACCTAATCCTTATCAGCCACGTAAGACGTTTGAAGAAGAACGACTCAATGATTTAGCTTCTTCAATTCAACAACATGGTATACTACAGCCTATTGTATTACGTCAAACTGTTCAAGGTTACTATATTGTTGTGGGTGAGCGACGATTTAGAGCATCTCAATTGGCGGGATTAACAAAAGTGCCAGCTATTATTAAAGAACTATCTGATGAAGATATGATGGAATTGGCAATTATTGAAAATTTACAGAGAGAAGATTTAAATGCCATTGAAGAAGCAGAAAGTTATAAAAAAATGATGACAGATTTGAACATTACCCAACAAGAAGTTGCGAGACGATTAGGTAAGTCACGTCCTTATATTGCCAACATGCTTAGGTTATTACAGTTACCTAAAGATGTTGCTCAGATGGTTCAACACGGGGCGTTATCTAGTGCTCATGGGCGTACGTTATTAACTTTGAAAGACGCCAGTAAAATAAAAAAGACGGCAAAACAAGCGGCCCAGGAGTCTTGGAGTGTAAGGTATTTAGAGGAGTACGTCAATGGTTTAGTCAGTAAAGACATCTCAATGAAACTTGACAAAGAGACTAAGGGAAGTAAACCGAAAATGATTCAACAGCAGGAAAGATTTTTAAAAAAGCAATATGGTACGAAAGTAGATATTTCGACATCAAAAAATGTTGGAAAAATCACATTTGAATTTAAATCTGAAGCAGAATTCAAACGCTTGATTCGTCAACTTAATAAAGATTATATGGAATATTAAAAGGTTAGCCCTCTATAAACAGGAAGCATATACATAGTTTTATAAATATCCCTCAAAAGGATAGTATTTTAAAACCATAGACGTATTATCTAAATGAATAAATTAAGTTATAATAAATGAATTATGAAAAAAATGAAAAGGAGGGCATATTATATATGAATCAACTAAAACATATTTTATCTTCATTGTTCGAACCTTTAACAAAGGTTGAAACATATGAAAATTTAATTACTAAAGTAATAATGATTTTAATTTATATCCTTGTAGCGATTGTTGTTATAGCAATTTTGAATAAGATTATTGAGCAAGCATTTAAAATTCAAAATAAAAGTAAAAAAGGGAATAAAAAGCGTTCAAAAACACTGATTTCTCTTGTACAAAACATAGTAAAATATATCGTATGGTTTGTTGTTATCACAACAATTTTAAGTAAGTTTGGTATTAGCGTCGAAGGTATTATTGCTAGTGCTGGAGTTGTAGGTATTGCGGTTGGTTTCGGTGCGCAAACGATAGTGAAAGATATTATTACAGGTTTCTTTATTATCTTTGAAAATCAATTTGATGTGGGTGACTATGTTAAAATCAATAGTTCAGGAACTACGGTAGCAGAAGGTACTGTGAAATCTATTGGTTTAAGATCAACGCGAATTAATACAATTTCAGGAGAACTGACTATTTTACCTAATGGTAGCATGGGGGAAATTACGAACTTTTCAATTACAAATGGGACTGCTATTGTAGAACTACCAGTATCAGTTGATGAAAATATAGATCAAGTTGAAAAGAAACTCAATCGTTTATTTGTTTCTTTACGCAGTAAATATTACTTATTTGTCAGCGATCCAGTTGTTGATGGCATTGATGCGATAGAATCTAATAAGGTTACTATACGAATTTCAGCAGAAACAATTCCTGGTGAAGGATTTTCAGGCGCTCGTATTATTCGTAAGGAAGCTCAAAAAATGTTTAGACAAGAAGGTATTCGCATGCCACAACCAGTCATTTCAAATTATAATGAAGGAAAAAGCTAATCATCATTGGAGGTCATTTCATGACGTCAAAGTATGGAATAAATGATATAGTAGAAATGAAAAAACCACATGCATGTGGAACAAATCGTTTTAAGATCATTAGAATGGGCGCTGATATTCGTATTAAATGTGAACATTGTCAGCGCAGTGTCATGATTCCACGGCAAGTGTTTAATAAGAAAATGAAAAAAGTTCTTGAATCTCATCAAGACAAAGAAAGTTAGGAGAATGAATAATGGCTTTAACAGCAGGTATCGTAGGTTTGCCTAACGTAGGTAAGTCTACCCTATTTAATGCAATTACTAAAGCTGGCGCATTAGCAGCAAACTATCCCTTCGCAACGATTGATCCCAATGTTGGTATCGTTGAAGTGCCAGATTCACGTTTAATAAAATTAGAAGAAATGGTACAACCTAAAAAAACAATTCCTACTACTTTTGAGTTTACTGATATTGCAGGTATTGTTAAGGGTGCATCTAAGGGCGAAGGTTTAGGAAATAAATTCCTTTCACATATTCGTGAAGTAGATGCTATATGTCAGGTGGTTCGTGCGTTTGACGATGAGAATGTTACACATGTATCAGGGCGTGTTAATCCGCTTGATGACATAGAAGTCATTAATATGGAACTTGTTTTAGCAGATTTAGAATCTGTTGAAAAACGTCTACCGAAAATAGAGAAGATGGCTCGCCAAAAAGATAAAACAGCTGAGATGGAATTACGTATATTAACACAAATTAAAGAAGCGTTAGAAGACGGTAAACCAGTACGCAGTATTGATTTCAATGAAGATGATCAAAAGTGGGTTAATCAAGCTCAGTTATTAACATCTAAGAAAATGTTATACATTGCTAATGTTGGTGAAGATGAAATTGGAGATAAAGATAATGATAAAGTGAAAGCAATCCGTGAATATGCAGCAAACGAAGATTCAGAAGTTATCGTTATTAGTGCAAAAATTGAGGAAGAAATCGCCACATTAGATGATGAAGATAAAGAAATGTTCTTAGAAGATTTAGGCATTGAAGAACCAGGTTTAGACAGACTCATTAGAACAACATATGATTTGTTAGGTTTATCTACTTACTTTACTGCCGGTGTGCAAGAAGTGCGTGCTTGGACATTTAAACAAGGAATGACTGCACCACAATGTGCTGGAATTATTCACACCGATTTCGAACGTGGTTTTATTCGTGCAGAGGTAACAAGCTATGATGATTATGTACAACATGGTGGCGAAAATGGTGCTAAAGAAGCGGGAAGACAACGTTTAGAAGGTAAAGATTACATCATGCAAGATGGGGATATTGTTCATTTCCGTTTTAATGTTTAACTTAAAGCATGTATTTATATTAATGAGGCACTCTAAAATTAGAAGCAAATTCTAGTTTTAGGGTGTTTTTTTGATAATAAAATTGAAAATTAGGAGATAAATTAGTCTGCATACTACAATGATGACTACTAATGAGGCGATCATTTGTAGTTAGAAAATAAAATCATTTATTAATAGAGCAATGAAGCTTTCCATTAAACTTTCATTGCTCTTATGTAAGGATTCCAAATTCTTAAAAAAATGGAATGATTTTACTTGCTTTAATGATGTCTTGTGTACTAAAAAATTGTTTGCCCTCACCAGTGTATGCGGGTTCAAGAACTAAATTTGCTTTAGCGCAGTATAGCCATTCTGGGTGAATGCCACTATTTAAGATATCTTGAAACTCTTGGAAATCTTTATTCCAATCTAAATTTAATCTCATGAAAAACACCTCATATGTATTTTAGAACAAATGTTCGTTAAAGTGAAGTGTTTTTGTTCGTATTTATGAAGTGAACCAAGACGAATTCATATTTTCGTCAATGTAATTTGCATCGACATTTTGATTTAATTCAGGAGAGTAGTAACTGTCTGTATATTGCCATAGCACTTTCTCTCGGTTTGGTTCCTCAGTTTGATATGCTGCTAACCAGTAGCCATCATAAGAACTGACAGCATTTGATGCATGATTTAACATGAAGTTTTCATATGAATAAAAAAGGATCTTCTTGTTTCCAGCAAGCTTTCTCATTTCGTTTGCCCATGCTTGTGTCGCTGTTTCATCATCTCCGGATTTAACGGTTTGTTCTTCATAATCATTGATGTAAAAGGCGGCTTTGGGGGCACGTTGAGATAAAGTGTTAGCTTCATAACGTGCATCTTTTGGACTTTCGTACATGCTATAAGAGTACACGCCGTATTTCATTTTATTTTGTTCTAATAATGCTGCATTTTTTTCAAAAGTTTTATCAACGTATTCTGAACCGTACTGTGCTCTTAAAATAATAAAATCATAATTTTTCTTTAGTTGTTTTATTTGTTCGTTAGTTAAAAGTCCTTGCCATTCAGAAATATCTAAGACTCTTTCACCATTATTTGTTTCAGTAATATTAGATTCAGCAGAGAAAGTAGAACGATTTTGTGTTTTATGAGGTTGCTTTTTAGGATGGTCTTTTAAGTATTGTTGATAGCCATACCCCATTGTACCTTTTTCGCTTACAGAAGATGAAGACGCTTGTGCTTGAGTATCTATAAAATTAAGGCTAGTAGCGAAAATTGAAAGTGAAATGATTGAGTAAGAAAATTTCTTTAACATAAATGACTCCTTTATAATGAATTTAGTATCAAGTGCAATTATATGAAATATAATTTTGATGTTATTATAACTAAAATGAAGTATCAACTATCTATTAAGTAACATTAATATAATTTGAATATAAAGTAATGTATAACATAAATAGGATGATTGCTTTTGAACAACGAGGGAAGTCTCAGAGGAGTCTTAAACCAATAATCTGTATTGATATTTTCAAAAATAAATAATGCTCATCAATATTTAAGGGTAAGATTCATCTGAAATTGATTGTAAAAAGTAAAGCTCTATGCTATAATTCTTTTCTGTGAGTAATGAAAATTATTCCTTGCTTATCACATTAAATGTTGATAAGCCGTATAGACCACAAGGAGGTGCAAATAAACTATGAGAACATATGAAATTATGTATATCGTACGTCCTAACATTGAAGAGGATGCTAAAAAAGCGTTAGTTGAACGTTTCAATGGTATCTTAGCTTCAGAAGGATCAGAAGTTTTAGAAGAAAAAGACTGGGGTAAACGTCGCCTAGCTTATGAAATCAATGATTTCAAAGAAGGTTTCTATAACATCGTACGTATTAAAACTGATAACAATAAATCAACTGACGAATTCCAACGTTTAGCTAAGATTAATGATGATATCATTCGTTACATCGTTATCCGTGAAGACCAAGATAAGTAATAATTTAGATGGGGGCGTTTAAATGTTAAATCGAGTTGTATTAGTAGGTCGTCTAACGAAAGATCCAGAATACAGAACCACACCCTCAGGCGTAAGTGTAGCGACATTTACTCTAGCAGTTAATCGTACTTTCACGAATGCTCAAGGGGAACGCGAAGCTGACTTTATTAACTGTGTAGTCTTCCGTAGACAAGCAGAAAATGTAAATAACTACTTGTCTAAAGGTAGTTTAGCTGGCGTTGATGGTCGCATACAATCACGTAGTTATGAAAATCAAGAAGGTCGTCGTATTTTTGTTACTGAAGTCGTATGTGATAGTGTTCAATTCCTTGAACCTAAAAACGCACAACAAGGTGGCCAACGTTCACAGAACAATAATTTCCAAGACTACGGTCAAGGATTTGGTGGTCAGCAATCAGGACAAAATACATCTTACAACAACAATAATTCATCAAACTCAAATCAGTCGGATAATCCGTTTGCAAATGCTAATGGACCGATTGATATCAGTGATGATGATTTACCATTCTAATAATGAACGAATAAAATAAAATGAGTCAAAGGAGGCAGTTAACCATGGCAGGTGGACCAAGAAGAGGCGGACGTCGTCGTAAAAAAGTATGCTATTTCACAGCAAATGGTATTACACACATCGACTACAAAGACACTGAATTATTAAAACGTTTTATCTCAGAACGCGGTAAAATTTTACCACGTCGTGTAACTGGTACTTCAGCTAAATATCAACGTATGTTGACTACAGCTATCAAACGTGCTCGTCATATGGCTTTATTACCATATGTTAAAGAAGAACAATAATATATTATTTATTGTAAAACCCCGTAAGTATAGGCTTACGGGGTTGTTTTTGTGTTTTTGAATATTTAAAAAGGGCGGAAAAAGCAGTGCATTTGAAAGCTAGATTTTTAGATACATATCCTTCGACGATATTTCAGTAATGTTATGAGATTGAATCCCAAAATGAGTTAAGATTATGCGTTGTAAAGTGGTTTAAAACGGAACATCTTAGTTTATTATATTTACCTTCCTAAAACTACGTCATCAATTTATTTTTTAAAGCATTTGATAAGGTGCGTTGAAAAAATGGTTAGGTGCATAACATCTTTAAATATTGACTGATGATAATGGTTTACCATTCCCAAATTTGAAGTGGTTTGTTATACGTGCCATTTTTCTTGTTAAGTTGAGTAGTTACTTCTTCAATCTCTACATGTCTTTTAGTTCTTAAGTTATATAAAATATGTAAATTTATGTGCTACATCTTCTATTCATGATGAAAGTGTCTACGTTGACATCAAGATGTCATTTTATCAATTAGCATATCCGAGGGATCATACTTTGAAGTTGTAGCACCATGATTAACATTTAATGTTTGTAATTTTGTTTTTTATTAGAAAGCATGTTTAGAATAGCTGATAATATAGTACAGATGATTGTAACTATGATTAGTGTCGTTACTACATAGACTTGATTACTTTGAATATTAAAACCTATTTCAAAATGACCTTGTAAGTGTCCTTTTATAAAAAAGTTAAGTGTAATGATAGTGAGAATTGCTAAAAATGAAAGGAAACCTATAATTTGTATAATTTGGTTAATACGTTGAAATTTATTTTTATGTTGCATGTAAAATACCTACTTTAAATATTTTTAGAAATAGTTCATTTTAGTCATCTTCAATAGCTTAACACAATAGGATTGAGGTTGATAATAATAAATATTGAAAAAATAAAAGCAAAATAGCTTTTATCAGTAAAATAAAAATTTATACAAAGCGTTTAATCATTTTTGACATGGGGTATCTCATACTAGTGAATAAAATATATAAATAAAGGAGACAATCAATTATGTTTGGATTAATAGGTATGATTATTGTCGGCGGTATCATTGGATGGATCGCAGGTTTAATTTTAGGTAAAGACGTACCAGGAGGTATTCTAGGAAATATTATTGCTGGTATTGTAGGATCATGGGTTGGTACTATGATTTTAGGTGAATGGGGACCACAATTAGGTAAAATACACATCTTTCCAGCATTATTAGGTTCAATTATTTTAATCTTTATTATTTCATTAATTTTAAAAGCGCTAAGAAAAAAATAATAATTATAGATTAAGTTTAATTTAGGTAGAAAATGTGTTGCTTGATTATTTGAAAGTAATCAATTAATACAGTTAAAGTATGTGTGTTTATCTATACGCACGTAACTCAATGATAGATATTGATGATGTCTTTAATCGTTTGAGTTACATTAATTATAGTTATCAAAGCATCCAAACCAATAAAAATGGTGTGGGTGCTTTTTTCATGTTATAAAACATAAAAAAGGATGGCGCTGGGTTACGCCATCCAGGAGTATTATGTTCATGAATATAAAAGACTTTGTAGTTACTAATAACTACAATTTAATATTATCAGATTGCTATTTATCTGACAACATTAAAGGTTTTGATTTTTAAAATTTCCAACAAAATTGAGAAAATTATTACTTTGATTTAAAGGCCTCTGTTCGGTTTCATAAGCCATTGGTGATATGTAATAATGAATTGTAAAACGACATCGAGGAGGTTTCTTATGGACAGTTTAATTACATTTATCATTATTACATTATTGATTATTATAGTGCCTGGGCCAGATTTCATTATTGTAATGAAAAATACTATTAACTCAAGTAAAATGAATGGTTTTATGGCCGCATTTGGTATCACTACGGGGCATATTTTATACTCTTCATTAGCAATTTTTGGAATTATATACATACTTACGAGTTTACACTTTGTTTTTTTAACAATAAAAATATTGGGTGCTTGTTATCTTATTTATCTCGGAATCAAAAGTATTTTAAGTGCGCACAGTTCTGTTGATTTTAGTAAACAAGCTTTAGCTGATGTCAGAAATGTGAGTTATATCACTTCTTTTAGACAAGGTTTTTTAAGTACAAGTCTTAACCCTAAAGCTTTATTATTTTATGTTAGTATATTCCCTCAGTTTCTTTCTAACGGTAATATACATATGAAATCTGAGATTGCGTTATTTGCTTTTTCAGTTGTTGTAGTTACATGCTTATGGTTTTTATTTTGTGTATTTATCTTTCAATATATTAAATTATTATTCAGCAGACCAAGATTCAAAGCTATATTTGATTATATTGTAGGGTTTGTTTTAATTGGCTTATCTATTAATTTATTATTAAGTAAAAGTAGCTAAGTCAGAAATGAGGAGATAGAATGGAAGTTTATTTAGTGAGGCATGGTGAGTCGCAGTCCAATTATGATAATAAGCACGGGTATCTATATTTTTGTGGACAGTTAGACATCCCTTTGACGGAAAGAGGTATAAAAAGCGCTAGAGAACTATCTGCTTATTTTAAAAATAAATACATTGACACTGTATATGTATCAGATTTAAAAAGAACAAGGCAAACGTATGATGAGCTATTTCCTTATGATCTTCCAACAATATATACTAAGACGTTAAGAGAGCGTTCGTTAGGTGTTTTTGAAGGGAAAAATAAAGAAGAAGTTTGTAAAGACAAAAGGTTCGAAAAATATTTCCATGATCCTAATTATAAATACTTTAGACATAGTTTTTCACAAAAAGCACCACAAGGAGAAAGTTATCAAGATGTCTATGATAGAGTGGTTACTTTCATTGAAAATGAGCTTAATCAACGGCAAAGACGTGTAGTGATAGTTGCGCACCAAGTTGTAATTAGATGTTTTTTCGTCTATTTTAAAATGATAACTAAGGAAGAAGCCTTATCGACGGAAATTCTTAATTGTTATCCATATTTAATTAAAAAAGAAATGAAGTCTTGAATACATATATAATCATTTGAGTTGTAAAATTGTAATTGCTGGCTAAATTGATATTAATTCTCTATCAAAAGGTATGATTGAGGTCTATCAACAACCGTAGCAATATTGTTATATATAATATAGGATTGTGAGTGAAGCCTGGGGCATAGATTATCGATGCCTCAGGCTTTCATAACATACAATCAGTCAATGATAGAATTAAAAATATACACAAATATCAAACCATTTTTTACAAGAGGATGGGACCCCAACAAAGAGAATTTCACCGAGAAATTTAACAAGCAAAGCAAGTTGGGGGATAGGCCCCAACAAATAGAATTTTAATGTAAATTCTACCTCTCTTACCCCTTTACTTGATTAATTTATTCTATTTGAAGTAGATGGGTGTACTGAAAGTGTGACAATAGAACTAACAAGTAATGCAAGTATCGTTAAGGAAGCCATAAGCGTAATGACAATTTGTCCCATCATTAAGCTAATGATTACTAAAAACCCCCATATCATCAGTGCGCTTATTTGTAATATCGCCGATATGATTCTACATGCAAGATGATTAAATATACCTAATATGAGTGCTGGTAAAGCCATTATAACTATTGTCGTAATGGCTATGAGTACTGTATAAGGTTCGTTATAGTTGATTGTGTGTGGGCCTGTTGGATATTTTGCTAAAACAAGTACTAAGCCGATGGTAGATAGTATTGATAAGATAATAAATGTTAAACGTATCTTCATAATGATTTTCCTCATTTCTTTTTATTTAGAAAAATATATATGCTATATTAATTTTATTGTGTAATAAATATATTGAATTGTCAAAATAGCGAAAGCATGTTTCAAAAAGATGAGATGATGAAATTAACTCGAATATCAAACAAGCCCAAAAAAGATGTTAGTCCAACATCTTTTTTGGGCAAGTAAAATAATGTGCTATAGAAAAAGCCTTTTGTTTTATTTATTAAATACTTCTGTGTCTATTCCTTTTTTCTTAAGGAAAGTAGTGATTTTATCTTGTTGTTTTTTATTTACATCACCTGAATATTTTGTGGGTACATCAACAACGTTAATTGAATTTTGTGGTTGGTAGTTTAATTTCTCAATGTCTTCATCTACGTTTGAAATAGTACTATTTAAAGCGTGAAAATAATTAATTATACGATCTGTTGGATCTTTATATTCTTCAGGGATGTGATTGTTTTTTATAAATTTTTTAAAATGCAAATCATTTTTAACTGCTAAATTGGATAACTTGCTAAGACGATCAGCTTGTGATTCTGTGATTTTAGGATTACTATCACTTTGCTTATCTAATTTATGTTGCATGACATACTTATTATCAAGTACATCGCTATTCGCTTGTAAATATTTTTCTAAAGCTTGCTTCATCTCTTTTTCGTTAATTTTTTGTCCTTTTTTGTTTGAAGAAAAAATATCTTTTTCCTCTAAGGTTTTAGCATTTTTAGGTGCATGAGCGTTGCTGTGATGCTCTTGGCTATTGTTATCGTTCGTATTTGAGCATGCTGCAAGTGTTAAAGACAATGCTAGTATCAAGTATGTAATGACTCTCTTTTTCATAGAATTGAGTAACTCCTTTTGCGTCTCTATCATTAAACAGTGTTTTAAATTTATACATCTATTAGAGTATCATTTATCGAAAAATATTTGAATATTTTAGAACTACATTTACCGTTAGATATGACTAAATTATGTCGGATTATATGAATAATATACTTGTTTCAATAGGTTTTTTTATAATAAAAAACAGAGCTCCACCATGGGAACTCTGTGAGGTTAAAATATTTATGATAAGTAACGTTTTAAAAATTAATTTCTAATTATATAATCGAATGCATTAAGTGCAGCATTGGCACCAGCACCCATAGAAATAATAATTTGTTTATTTTTTTGATCAGTAACGTCACCAGCTGCAAAGATACCAGGAACGTTTGTTGCGTTATCGCGATTAATCATAACCTCGCCACGTTCATTTAATTCGACAGCATTTTGCAACCAAGATGTATTAGGAACTAATCCAATCTGTACAAATATTCCATCTAAATTAACTACTTGTGACTCTCCGGTAGTCATATCTTCATAGCTGATACCTGTAACGTAATCGTCACCAATTACTTCTGTTGTTTTAGCGCTCGTTTTAATATCAACATTAGGTAGTGAGCGTAGACGTTCTTGTAATACGCTATCAGCTTTTAATTCAGAAGCGTATTCAAATAATGTTACGTGTTTAACGATGCCGGCTAAATCAATAGCTGCTTCTACACCAGAATTACCACCACCGATGACAGCGACATCTTTATTTTCAAATAAAGGTCCGTCACAGTGAGGGCAGAAAGCCACGCCTTTATTGATTAGACGGTCTTCCCCTGGGATGTTTAGTTTGCGCCAACTTGCACCTGTAGAAATGATGGCAGTTTTACTTTCTAAAACAGCATCATTTTCTAAAGTTACTCGAATAGCTGAATCTGTTTTTTCGATATTTGTAGCACGAATACCAGTCATTGTATCAATATCATATTGTGCAATATGTTCTGCAAGATTTGATGAGAACTCTGAACCTGTCGTTTCTTTAACAGTGATGAAGTTCTCGATACCAGCAGTATCATTAACTTGACCACCAATGCGATCAGCGACAATACCTGTACGTAGCCCTTTACGTGCTGTATAAATTGCAGCACTACCACTTGCAGGTCCGCCACCAATGATTAACACGTCATAAGGATCTTTATCGTTGAATTCAGAGGCATCTTGCGTGCTTCCTAATTTAGTTAAAATATCTTGAACTGTCATGCGTCCGTTACCAAATTCTTGACCATCTAAGAAGACGGCAGGCACTGCCATAATGTTTTCAGATTCTTCACGGAAAACAGCGCCATCAATCATAGTATGAGTGATGTTAGGATTAATAACACTCATTAGGTTTAACGCTTGAACGACGTCAGGACACTTTTGACAAGTAAGACTTACAAAGGTTTCGAAATGAAATGGACCTTCGAGTCCTTTAATTTGATCGATAATGGATTGCTTTTCTTTAGGTGCTCGACCACTCACTTGTAGTATAGCTAATACTAGAGAGTTGAATTCATGGCCTAAAGGTATGCCAGCAAATGTAATACCTGTTTCTTCACCAGGGCGGTTAACTGAAAAACTTGGTGTACGTTTTAAAGATTTTTCAGTAATTGTTATGTGTGCTGACATCTCAGCAATCTCATTTAATAATTCCTTGAGTTCGTTTGATTTATCATCAGAGCCTAGGCTGGCAACGAATTCAACGTCGCCTTCCATAAGCTCAAGTAATTGTTGTAATTGTTGCTTTAAATCAGCATTAAGCATATTTTAATGCCTCCTTAGATTTTACCTACTAAGTCTAAACCAGGTTGTAATGATTCTGAACCTTCTTCCCATTTAGCTGGGCAAACTTCACCTGGATGTTGACGTACATATTGAGCGGCTTTAATTTTGTTAACTAATGTACTTGCGTCACGTCCGATTCCGTCAGCATTGATTTCTGCTGCTTGTACCACACCATCAGGGTCGATAATGAAAGTACCACGTTGTGCTAGACCAGATTCTTCATCCAACACATCGAAATTGCGAGTGATTGTTTGAGAAGGATCACCAATCATGCTGTATTCTAGTTTGCTGATTGCATCAGAATGGTCGTGCCAAGCTTTGTGTACGAAGTGTGTATCTGTTGATACTGAGTACACGTTAACGCCTAATTCTTGTAATTTAGCGTATTGATTTTGTAAATCTTCTAATTCAGTAGGGCATACGAATGAGAAGTCAGCAGGATAGAAACATACAACGTTCCAAGAACCTTTAAGATCTTCTTGAGTAACTTCTTTAAACTCATCTTTTTTTGGATCGTAAGCTTGTGCTGTGAAAGGTAAAATTTCTTTGTTAATTAAAGACATAGATAAATTCCTCCTGAAAAGTTAAGTGTTAATTAGAATTACTTAAAAATAATTGTTTGTTTATAATAATTCTAATCTCTTGTTTAGTATTATTACATCTTGGCATTGAATAGTCAACTTTAGAAGTTCTTAAAATCTATGAAAGTATAAAAAAGCTATAATTAAGCCATTTTAAATCCTTCATTAATTAAAGAATAACGAGTGAAAAAAGTTGAAAATCCAATGTGAAACTGAAATTTTCAAATGTGTATGACATTGAATCTCAGTTATCATTCTCAACTATGGTTATTTTATTGATAATGAAGTGTAATTTTATTACTACTTCATATATATAATAACATGTATCATACATGGATTTCCTTTTTTAGCATCTGTATAAAACAGAAAGAGTTATTTCCACAAGTTGTTATGACTTTCTGTGAAAATAACGCTATTAAACTTACTTTATTTATTAACCGAAAATGACACCTTACCGATACCACTATATTCAGCACGGTACGTGCCATATTCTAATTTTAATGGAGATATAAAAGTTCCAGATGAAATGATATCTCCTTTTTTAAGTTGTTTGCCGTGCGTGTGTAGTTTTTTAATTAGCCAATGAATAGCGTTTAAAGGATTTCCGAGTACTTCGGATGATTCTCCTGTGGCGATACATTTATCATCTTTATATAAATTTAAATGTACATTAGCAAATGCATCATTATCAAGGCCGTCTACAGAGTCACCTACTACGACAAGTCCTGTTGCGGTATTATCTGATATTAAATCTGATAAAGTAAAATTTGGAAACCAATTTTTATATCTTGCATCTGGAATTTCAATGCCTGGCGCGATACGGGTATGATATCTAATTGTTTCTAAATCAGCATCATAAGGTAAGTCTTCCTGCACTATAAAGATAATTTCTGGTTCTAGTAATGGTGAAAATAATTCAGAAAGAGAGACTGAGGCACCATCATTAACAATTTGGTTAGATAAGAGTGTTCCATATGCTGGTTCGTTAGTGTTAGCAATTGCTTGCGTTGCCTTGCTAGTCATACTAACTTTATACCCTGTAACAGTCGAACGGTCTTTGAAAGTTAATTGGTCAATTAGTTCTTCTTGTACATGATATGCTTCTTCTTCGTTTAATTGGTAGTTCTCGCTAATGAAATCGATGGGTTTTTTATATCTATAAGCTTTAAATAAAACCTTAGCAACTTCTTTATTTGTTAGTGTCATATTGTATCCCCCTAAATTATCTGAAAATTGATACTTTTATGATAACTTCTAAATATGAAGTGTGCAAATCTATTTAAATATACTTCATTTAGGGTATAAAATAATTAATAACGTAAATTTTGATAGGAGTGGGTATAGTGTCAGATTATGTTTATGAGTTGATGAAACAACATCATTCAGTTAGAAAATTTAAGGATCAACCACTTAGTTCTGAGACGGTAGAAAAATTAGTAGAGGCGGGACAGAGTGCTTCTACATCCAGTTATCTTCAAACTTATTCTATTATTGGTGTTGAAGATCCAAGCATTAAAGCGCGTTTAAAGGAAGTGTCAGGTCAACCTTATGTTTTAGATAATGGTTATTTATTTGTATTTGTTTTAGATTATTATCGTCATCATTTAGTAGATGAAGTTGCGGCGTCAAATATGGAGACATCGTATGGTTCTGCAGAAGGACTATTAGTGGGTACAATAGATGTTGCATTAGTTGCACAAAACATGGCAGTTGCTGCCGAAGATATGGGGTATGGAATTGTTTATTTAGGTTCATTGCGTAATGATGTTGCGCGAGTGCGTGAAATTTTAAATTTACCTGATTATACGTTTCCGTTATTTGGTATGGCAGTTGGTGAACCTTCTGATGAAGAAAATGGGTCACCTAAACCGCGCTTGCCATTTAAACATATTTTTCATAAAGATCAGTATGATGCAAATCATCACCAACAACGTAAAGAATTGGAAGCATACGACCAAGTAGTGAGTGAATATTATAAAGAACGTACCCACGGTGTGCGTACAGAAAATTGGTCACAACAAATAGAAACATTTCTAGGACGTAAAACACGTTTAGATATGTTAGATGAATTGAAAAAAGCAGGATTTATTCAAAGATAAAAAGAACCTGAGACAGAAATACATGTCTCAGGCTGGGTGGGGCGAATTTTAAACACAAATTTTGCCCCGCTCTTTTTATAATTGTATATCGTAATGACCAATGACAACTTATCTTACATTTAATTTGCAGATAAATCGCCGTAATCATTTGAGTCAAATGTTTTTTTGTCCCAATGATTTGTTAAGCGTGCGGTACCTGTTCCAGCTAGCATTGAGTCATTAACGTTAAGTGCTGTACGACCCATATCGATGAGAGGTTCGATAGATATCAGTACTCCTGCTAGAGCAACTGGTAGATTAAGTGTAGATAATACGAGTATTGATGCGAATGTTGCACCGCCACCTACACCTGCAACACCAAATGAACTTATAATAACAACAGCAATAAGTGTAACAACAAATTGGAAGTCAATTTCTACATTTGCTACTGGTGCTACCATAACTGCTAGCATAGCAGGGTAGATTCCTGCACAGCCATTTTGCCCTATGGATAGACCAAAAGTTGCAGAGAAGTTTGCAATTCCCTCAGGTACACCTAAACGTTTTGTTTGCGTTTGAACATTTAATGGTAATGCACCTGCACTTGATCGTGAAGTAAATGCGAAGATTAGTACTTCTATTGTCTTTTTCACGTATTTAACGGGATTGATACCTAAGACACTCAGTATAATTAAATGGATGATATACATTGTGATTAGAGCTGCGTATGAAGCAATTAAGAATTTACCTAACGTCCAAATTGCAGAAAAATCGCTTGTCGCAAGAGTAGAAGCCATAATAGCTAAAATGCCATAAGGCGTTAATCGTAAAACAAAAGTTACGATAGCCATAACGATAGAATAGATTGCTTCTATACCACGTTTAAGTAAGCTTCCATGTTCCGGTTGTTTTCTTGCAACTCTAAGATAAGCAAAGCCCACAAACGTTGCAAAAATAACAACTGCAATTGTCGAAGTTGTACGTTGTCCTGTGAAATCTAAAAATGGATTGCTTGGGAATACTTCGAGAATTTGTTGTGGTAAAGTGTTTGCAGTTAAATCTTTAGCTTGTTTTGAAATTTCTGTACCACGTGAATGTTCTGCGCTACCTAAATCAATAGACGATGCATCTAAACCAAAGATCAAAGCGTAAAAAATTCCGACGATAGCTGCGATGGCTACAGTACCAATTAAAAACATAAAAATATAAGAACCGATCTTAGCGAATTTTTCACCAATTTGTATTTTGCTAAAAGCGGCAACAATTGAAATGAATATTAGTGGCATGACAATCATTTGTAATAGTGCAACATAACCATCTCCGACAATACTAAACCAGTCTGTTGATTGTTCGAGAGTTTTAGACTCTGCACCATATATGAGGTGTAATACAATGCCAAATACGATACCTATTCCTAAAGCGGTAAAGACGCGTTTAGGGAATGAAACGTGTTTTCTTGCCATAATATTTAACATAACTAGGAAAACAAGTAACACGATGACATTAATTACTGTAAAAAGTATTTCCATATCAATATATAGCTCCTTTTATAATTTTAGTATTCCGACATATGTAATAAGAATAAAGGGGGTTAAAAAGAAATTCAAGTTGTTGATTTATAGTTTTCTGATTCACTTAAAGTTGAATAGTGTGAAGGTGATTACTAGAACAATGAAAAATTGGAAGTTTATGTTTATTAGAAAAGTGAGCAAAGAGGACATAAAGAGATTTACATTAATAAAAAAGACGCGTGCAATCATGCTATAAGAAGACAAGATTGCGCGCGTCTTTTTATTTAATATTATGAATAGGCATGAGTCAGCTATGAATACAAGTCATTTATAAGTTAAATAGACGTGCAAAGAAACCTTTCTTCTCTTCTTTAGGTTGTTGTTGGTAAGTCGATTGAGAAGAAGGAGTAGCTGATGTTGATTGAGAATGAGAAATTGACTCAGATTTTTCTGAGTTAGATACACTTCCTGATTCTGACAAGAACTCGCTTGTAGACGTACTTTTTGATTTAATTTCCGATTTGCTACTTGTATTACTTTCAGATGTTATCGAGTTAGACTCGGATAGAGATGAACTCATTGAATCATTTACTGATTCAGATTGGCTTAAACTTGCTGTAGTGCTTTGACTTGCGATGTTGCTCTGAGATATTGAAGCGCTATTTGACATTGAATCAAAATGACTGCGTAATTCACTATCTTTTAATTCGTTAGCTTTAGCGATGTCTTTAGATTGTTGTTCTTGTGCTGACTGAATAGCCTCTTGAGAATTTTGGATTGATTTTAAAGACTGGGCATTCGATTCTAATTTTGTTGTAATATCAGTCTGTAATTCTTTAAGTTCCTGTTGTTGGTGATGTACTTGGTTAATCATTTGCCCTAACATTTGACGTTCTTCTCGCATTTTTTGAATTTCAGAACGTAAATCTTCAACGAGTTGTGCTACATTTTGATCAGTTGGTAATTGGCTATCCTCGTCTTTAACAATGACTTGTAAAAAGTCTTTTTCCTTTTCAAGCTCTTCAAATGCTAAATCATAACTATTCGTTTGTTTAACTTTGTTAGCGATATCTGTAAATAATTCGATGTCATCTTCTTTAAAGTCTGTGGCTTCACGACCACGATATTCTGTTTTACTAAGGTGATAGCCTCGTTCCTCTAAATGTTGTACAATTTTTCGGACCTGCTTTTCACTTAGTTCTACACGTTGAGCAAATTCTTTAGTTAACATTGAAAAAGTCCCTTCATATTTTAATTATGTATGGTGACGTTTGTCTTCGGTCAGTGAAACGTCAGTCTTACCTCATATGATAGTTTACCTTTTCTTAATATTGATTTCAAGGTGTTTTAGACAGACTATCTTAAATTCATTTCTTTTAGGAGAGGGTAAATAATTTCTCTTGAAATGCCGTTTGCAAAAACATATTTAAGAATATAATTAGATTTGACGCTTGTGCCATAAATGTCCTTTGTTAATTCAATGTTAGCTTTAATAAATAAATCTACTTTTTGTGGCGTTTCCTTTTGGTTTTGATTTGGATGAATGTAGTCGATGTCGTCCTGCTTTTCAAATTGATTTTCAAAGAGGAATTGACGACGATGTTCTAGTGCGTTTCTGAGCTTGTCATCGATGTCAACAGTCGAGGGTTCTTTTGGAACTTCTAACATGATGAAATTAATATCTCTATTATGAACTTCTTGTGATAAAAGGTTTAATTGTTTTTCTATTGCCTCTAAAGTTAAGGACATTCTTTCATCATGATTGGGGCTTTCTTTTGCGATTAAGTAAATTAAAAATGCAGAATTGGTTGTTGCTTCGTAATGCGCAGTTGCTAAGCTAACTACAGTCTGGTTTTCAATTCCAACGATAAAGGCGTAATCATTTTCTGTTTTATTGTTTTCAAGTGAGCGTTTAAAAATTTTACTATCTTCATCTAAACCAATATCCAATTTATTATCATATAATTTGAGTGCCTCGCTAAATAATGGATCTTTAGCTGATTCTATTACTTTAAATTCCATGTTATATCCTCTCCCTAATATTATTCAATCGTAGCTAATTAGCTTTATTTAATGATAAAAAAAACCATAATGTCTGCTCGACTAAACAAACATTATGGTGCAATGCTTTTATAATGTAGAAATAAAATTATGCTTTAGGCCCTTCAGACTCTGCGGCATAATGAGTAATATCCACTTCTTTATATGCAGCATTATTATCTTCAACTTCATCATGAGAAGAACGATCACTTTTAGCAACAACGAGCATTTTATCGTTTAAAATATCTTGTTTATATCCTTCTAGTTCATTGTCAGTTAAATCATAACGAGATAATACTGCTTCTTCTCCATCTTCACCTGTAAGTAAACGAGACATACGGTCACTAAATGAGCCACTTGTAGCCATTAATGAGATTTGAGAGTTGTGTAAATCATCTAAGTGCAACTTACTTTTACTGATAACAGCTAATTCTGTCTCTAAATAACCTTCAGATTTTTTTTGATTGATGACTTTATATAATTCGTCTTGGTTATTCACTACAGTAATTTTTGCCATGATTATCGCCCCTTTTAAAAATGTTGTCTTACATGGTTATACCCTAGTCTAATTTAATAAAACTATTACACAGATAATTATATAATTTTGTGTTAAAACATTTCAATGATAATTCATCCTTTAATATAACGCTTACACTGAATTTTGATGCTTTTTGAATCGTGAACATCTCTTTAATTATATTGAAAATACAACAAAAATTTGCTATTATCATTAAATAATTTATATGACTCATATAATCTAGAGAATATGGCTTTAGAAGTTTCTACCGTGTCGCCATAAACGACACGACTATGAGTAACAATCCAATACATTAAGAGCAGTTTAAATCGCTAAAGCAACATAAAAGTAAAACGCATTTGGTATAACTGGAAACAAGTGAGGATACACATAAGCCTGTATAAATTGAGTGCAATTGTTTGAGTTTTATCAAATTTAATAAGCGTTTTTAGGATTACGTATGCGTATCTTCTTCTTAATTTGCTTTAAGGCAAAGTATTGCACGTTCACTCATAGATCCTGAAACTATTAATGGTAGTTTGAGGTTTTTTTGTATCTAGGAATCGAATTTGAATTTACTTGAGGAGGTTTTTTGAGTGGAGTCGTTAGGACAAAAAGTCAAAGAAGATGGCGTTGTCATCGATGAGAAAATTTTGAAAGTAGATGGATTTTTAAATCATCAAATTGATGCAAAGTTGATGAATGATGTAGGTAAAACATTTTATGAGTCTTTCAAAGACGCTGGTATTACTAAAATTTTAACTATTGAAGCTTCTGGTATTGCGCCTGCTATTATGGCTTCTTTTCATTTTGATGTTCCTTGTCTATTTGCTAAAAAAGCTAAACCTAGTACCTTGAAAGATGGCTTTTATAGCACGGATATTCATTCATTCACAAAAAATAAAACGAGTACAGTCATTGTATCTGAAGAGTTTTTAGGTCCAGACGATAAAGTACTTATCATTGATGACTTTTTAGCTAATGGCGATGCTTCGCTAGGTCTTAATGACATTGTAAAACAAGCAAATGCGACGACAGTTGGCGTGGGTATTGTGGTTGAAAAAAGTTTCCAAAATGGGCGCCAACGTTTAGAAGATGCAGGCTTATATGTATCTTCACTTTGTAAGGTAGCTTCATTAAAAGGCAATAAGGTAACTCTTTTAGGTGAAGCGTAATGAAAAATTTCATATTAAGTGTGCAACATTTGTTAGCGATGTATGCAGGGGCGATTCTTGTTCCTATTATTGTGGGAACAAGCTTAAAATTTTCAGCTGAAGAAATTGCTTATCTAGTTACGGTTGATATATTTATGTGCGGGGTAGCGACATTTCTTCAAGCGAATAAAGTCACAGGGACTGGATTACCGATTGTACTAGGATGTACGTTTACTGCTGTTGCACCTATGATACTCATCGGTCAAACCAAAGGACTTGATGTTTTATATGGTTCGCTTTTAATATCCGGTATCTTAGTTGTTTTAATTGCGCCTTTTTTCTCTTATTTAGTTAAATTCTTCCCACCTGTTGTAACAGGAAGTGTCGTGACAATTATTGGAATCAATTTAATGCCAGTTGCAATGAATTACTTGGCAGGTGGCGAAGGAGCGAAAAACTATGGCGATACTAAGAATTTAATGTTAGGTGGTATTACACTACTCATTATTCTTATTTTACAAAGATTTACAAAGGGCTTCTTGAAATCAATTGCGATACTTATAGGATTGGCAATAGGTACTGCTTTAGCTGGTATATTTGGAATGGTTGATATCAAACAAGTGGGCGATGCACATTGGTTTGGATTCCCTGTTCCATTCAGATTTTCTGGTTTTGGCTTTGATGTAAGCTCGATACTTGTATTTTTCATTGTTGCAGTTGTAAGTTTAATTGAATCTACTGGTGTCTATCATGCACTGAGTGAAATTACTGGTAGAAAATTAGAAAGAAAAGATTTTCGAAAAGGGTATACTGCGGAAGGTCTAGCAATCATTTTAGGTTCAATATTTAATGCGTTTCCTTACACTGCATATTCCCAAAATGTAGGTCTTGTTTCTTTATCAGGAGCTAAAAAGAACAATGTGATATATGGAATGGTTATTCTTTTACTAATTTGTGGTTGTATACCTAAATTAGGTGCTTTAGCTAATATTATTCCATTGCCAGTTTTAGGTGGGGCAATGATAGCAATGTTTGGAATGGTTATGGCATACGGTGTTAGTATTTTGGGTAACATTAATTTCCAAAATCAAAATAATTTATTAATTATTGCAATTTCAGTAGGGTTAGGTGCTGGTATTAGTGCAGTACCTCAAGCATTTAAAGGATTAGGAGAACAATTTGCTTGGTTAACTCAAAATGGTATAGTGCTTGGCGCAATTTCTGCAATCATCTTAAATTTCTTTTTTAATGGTATAAAGTATAAACAAACCGAAGAAAATGTGAAATAATGTAACTAAGTATAAATAAAATTGGAGGCTGTTTTTAATGTGGGAAAATAAATTTGCTAAAGAATCTTTAACATTTGACGACGTGTTACTCATTCCAGCTGCATCAGATGTTTTACCAAGCGATGTTGACTTAAGTGTCAAATTATCAGATAAGATCAAATTAAACATTCCTGTTATCTCAGCAGGTATGGATACAGTAACTGAATCAAAAATGGCGATTGCTATGGCTCGTCAAGGCGGTTTAGGTGTTATCCATAAGAATATGGGCGTCGAAGAGCAAGCTGATGAGGTACAAAAGGTTAAACGTTCAGAAAATGGTGTTATTTCTAACCCGTTCTTCTTAACACCGGACGAAAGTGTGTATGAGGCTGAAGCATTAATGGGCAAATACCGTATCTCTGGTGTACCTATTGTCGATAATCAAGAGGATCGCAAGTTGATTGGGATTTTAACAAATCGTGATTTACGATTTATTGAAGATTTTTCAATTAAAATATCAGATGTAATGACGAAAGATGATTTAATAACAGCTCCAGTTGGTACGACTTTAGATGAAGCCGAAGCTATTCTTCAAAAACATAAGATTGAGAAACTTCCATTAGTAGAAAATGGTCGTTTAGAAGGATTAATCACGATTAAAGATATTGAAAAAGTACTTGAATTCCCATATGCAGCTAAAGATGAACATGGTAGATTGTTAGCTGCAGCAGCAATCGGTACGTCTAAAGATACTGAAATTCGTGCACAAAAATTAGTTGAAGCTGGCGTAGATGCGTTAATTATTGATACGGCTCATGGTCATTCTAAAGGCGTTATTAATCAAGTTAAACACATTAAGGAAACATATCCTGAAATTACTGTTGTCGCAGGTAACGTAGCGACTGCAGAGGCAACACGTACTTTATTTGAAGCAGGTGCCGATGTTGTTAAAGTAGGTATTGGTCCAGGGTCAATTTGTACGACACGTGTTGTTGCAGGTGTAGGTGTGCCTCAAATTACAGCAGTTTATGATTGTGCTACAGAAGCCCGTAAGCATGGTAAGGCTATTATTGCTGATGGTGGTATTAAGTTCTCAGGTGATATTATCAAAGCATTAGCTGCTGGTGGTCATGCGGTTATGTTAGGTAGTTTGTTAGCTGGTACAGAAGAAAGTCCTGGTGCAACTGAGGTATTCCAAGGTAGACAATATAAAGTTTATCGCGGTATGGGATCTTTAGGTGCTATGGAAAAAGGTTCAAATGATCGTTACTTCCAAGAAGATAAGACGCCAAGAAAATTTGTTCCTGAAGGTATTGAAGGTCGCACAGCTTATAAAGGACCATTACAAGATACAATCTATCAGCTTATGGGTGGCGTTAGAGCTGGTATGGGTTATACTGGTTCAGAAAACCTAAAAAAATTACGTGAAGAAGCACAATTTACACGTATGGGACCAGCTGGCTTAGCTGAAAGTCATCCTCACAATGTTCAAATTACGAAAGAATCACCAAACTATTCTTTCTAGTGTTAAACTTTGAATGATGAATTAATCATTTGTAGGAACGCGCTTAATTCTTAAAACAAAAATGCTTAATGATACGGTAACAATACTTAAAGCTATCATTTAGGGCATTGATAGGCGCGTTTCTCTTACTTTTACATAAAATAAAACAATAAAGGAGATTCATGACTATGGAAATGGCGAAAGAGCAAGAGCTGATTCTTGTTTTAGACTTTGGTAGCCAATATAACCAGTTAATTACGCGTCGTATCCGTGAGATGGGCGTTTATAGTGAATTACATGATCACGAAATTTCTATTGAAGAAATTAAACGAATGAATCCTAAAGGTATCATTCTTTCAGGTGGTCCAAATTCAGTGTATGAAGAGGGGTCATTTACTATAGACCCTGAAATTTATAATTTAGGTATTCCAGTTTTAGGTATTTGTTATGGTATGCAATTAACGACTAAGCTTTTAGGTGGTAAAGTTGAGCGTGCCAATGAGCGTGAATATGGCAAAGCTACAATTAACGCTAAATCAGATGAACTTTTCTTTGGCTTACCTTCTGAACAAACAGTATGGATGAGTCATTCTGATAAAGTAATTGAAATTCCTGAAGGATTTGAAGTAATCGCAGATAGTCCAAGTACTAATTATGCAGCTATTGAAGATAAAACACGTCGTATTTACGGTGTACAATTCCATCCAGAAGTACGTCACACTGAATATGGGAACGACTTACTAAGAAACTTCGTTCGCCGTGTTTGTAATTGTACAGGGGAATGGACGATGGAGAATTTCATTGAAATTGAAATTGAGAAAATTCGTCAACAAGTAGGTAATCGTAAAGTATTATGTGCAATGAGTGGTGGAGTAGATTCATCCGTAGTTGCTGTACTTTTACATAAGGCAATCGGCGACCAACTAACATGTATTTTTGTGGACCATGGTCTTTTACGTAAAGGTGAAGGTGACATGGTCATGGAGCAATTCGGTGAAGGTTTTGATATGAATATTATTCGTGTTAATGCTCAAGAACGCTTCATGAGTAAACTAAAAGGTGTTTCTGATCCAGAACGTAAACGTAAAATCATTGGTAACGAGTTTGTATATGTCTTTGATGACGAAGCTGCGAAATTAACAGATGTAGATTTCTTAGCTCAAGGCACGTTATATACGGATGTGATTGAATCAGGTACTAAGACAGCTCAAACAATTAAATCTCACCACAATGTAGGTGGATTACCTGAAGACATGGAATTTGAACTTATTGAACCGATCAATACATTATTCAAAGATGAAGTGCGTGCATTAGGAATAGAATTAGGTATACCTGAACACTTAGTTTGGAGACAACCATTCCCAGGACCTGGATTAGGTATCCGTGTACTTGGAGAAATTACTGAAGATAAGCTTGAAATTGTTCGTGAATCAGATGCGATTTTACGTGAAGTGATTCGTGAGGAAGGTCTTGAAAGAGACATCTGGCAATACTTTACAGTACTTCCAGGTATTCAATCGGTCGGTGTCATGGGAGACTACCGTACGTATGATCATACTGTAGGTATTCGTGCGGTAACATCCATCGATGGCATGACTAGTGACTTTGCTAGAATTGATTGGGAAGTCTTACAAAAGATTTCAAGTCGAATTGTCAATGAGGTGGACCACGTTAATCGCGTTGTCTATGACATTACCTCTAAGCCACCAAGTACAATTGAGTGGGAATAGAATATATATAAATATTAAACCCTTTAACCGCAATGGTTAGAGGGTTGTTTTTGTATTTTCGAAGTTGGAAAAAGCGTAAAAATATTATTGATGAAAATGTATTAGGTATTAATGAATAACTATTTTTATTAACCAATTCAGCTAATGGTGACGGAAACTAAGGAAATTGTTATAAAACGTAGTGAATATAAGGAAAACCCACAAAATGGTAAAGTGCAACTTGTTTATAATGAATATGTATAGCTAGTAGAAGGCCAAACTAAGCCAAGTGATTGTTTGAAAGTTCGTGATGATATGCTTGGGTAGTATCATAAACTATTTACTGAGAGAAAAGATTTTACAGGTGATACTCCGGTAATTGTTAATATTGGTGAATGGGGTGAAGGCGATGAAGAAGATACACAGAGAGAGCTAGATAAAATAAAAGAAAACTATCCTAATAGAACTATGATTGTTGATGATATACCGTTAGGCGACTAAATAGAGCCTATCTGATAATATTCAGATGGTCATTTTTTGGTTTTTAATTGCGGGGTTATTTTGTTATTATTTAAATTAATTAATAAATTATAATTTAAAAGGAGTGATAATATGTTGAAAAATGTTAAATATCCTCATGCTAAGATATTATTTGATATTGTAGGCATTATTTCAAGTATTAGTATTTTATTATTAATAGCTTTTAATTTATATTTAAAATTCGAAAGTAATGGAAATGTAGAGATAGGAGTTAAGTGGAACGAGAGTAGTTTATATATAGGACTTACTTTGTTAGTTTTTATCATTTTGTGCGCCATTATCTCTTATGTTCTTAAGTTTATTAAAAGGAATTAAATTAAAAATAAAAGGAGAACGGTAATTGGATAAAGTTAATTACTTTTTAAAAGCATTGGTATTAGCATTTATGATTCGTTGTACAATGAACTATTTACTTCCGTCACCTGAAAAATTATTGTTTAGATTTTTAGATGGACTTACTTTTGGTGTTTTATTATGGTTTTTAATATTTTGGTTTATTGGATTTTTTAAAAAGTATTCAAAAAAATAAATTGCTCAATTATGTCTATTTTAAAATTGTTAAGGGTTCAGAGACTCGTTGTCAATAAAGCAATTGGAATAAATAAATCTTATATATATTAATTTAATTCCAATTATAAATAAATATAAAAGGTCGATTTTATCGGTTTATAATGTTATTTTAATTCATATACATAATATATACATATAAGGAGATGTTGAATTTGAAAAAATTATTAACTTCGACAGTGGCAATTTCAGTTTTGCTGAGTACCTTTAACCAGTCTTTTGTATCAGCAGATGAAACAAATCCGAAAAATAACGAGCAGCAGCAATTATCAGATGTAACGAAAGGAGAAAGATTAAGTGCTTCTCAACAAAAAGAAATTGATAAAGATTTTGTAGAGAGTGGTTGGCAAAAGAAAAAAACAGTTGATGGTTCAACTATTTATACTATGGATGATGCAACGATGATTGCAAAAATGAAAGAAAATGCAACGGTTGAACAAAGAAAGCAAATTGAAAAAATAGAAAAAGAACAGCCATCAGAATCATTTAGGGCTAAGAAAGGTGTAAATTCATTTAAAATTTCAAAAAATGGTAATTTCACGTTAAAAATGAATAAAACAGTAACATTAATGGTCGCTGGCGGTGGAGGATCTGTTGCTGGTTCGTTAGTTGCTTTGATTCCAGGCGTAGGTTGGAGTATTGCTGGTGCGTTAGCTTCAACTTTAGTAGGGATATTTGCAGGAGAGACTATTAAAGGAGGAGTAGAAGTTAAAGGTTTAATTCGTAATACTCAACCTAAAGTTCTTGTATATAGTTGGAAGTATCAATAAAAAGAGAGGTCTTATTATGTTGATATACTTAAAAAGCACATTTCTTAATTTGGATAGTGTTCTTCTTGGAGTAAGTATTTTTATCTCAGTTTTTTTAAGTTCTCTTATTATAAAAAACTCGAATGCTAATACTTCATTAAGGGTAATACTTGTTTCAGTGTTTTCCTTAATTTTATTTATAATAATATATGGAGTATTAAAATTGTTGTTTTCTAATTAGTTTATATATAGATGTTACTATTTTGAAACGAGTGAAAACGAGTTTCTTCTAGTCTTGATACTATATAGAAATCATACAGAGATGAAAAAGAAATGTAAATATGACGTATAAACTTTTTACAAACACAAAAGTAAGCGTTTTCTATTTGCATTTAGAGCCATTTATAAGATAATAAACGCAGCTACTGAAATTTACTACTCAAAATCGAGTATCCTTTAAATTGACTGTATCCGTTGGGAGGCAGTCTTTTTATTTATAACTTGTCAAAACTTTACATTTCATAAACTTACAAACAGACTTAAAAGTACGCTTGTAACCAGTACCTTAAAATAGATAAGTGGTTTGATAAAAGAATAAAGGGTGCCCCAAATTAGGGCTACCTTTTTGTGTATAACCGAGCCAAAAGTAGCTTCGTTAAATATGTCCATAAGTGGACGTATTAGCTACTTAGCTTAATATCCTAAAATTTGTGGATATTGGTTTATACACAGCCCAAATGTGGGTTCAGTAATAGAACTGAATAGCTCTATATATTTACTCGGCTCAAATGTGAGCTCAGTGATAGAATTGAATAGCTATACACATTCAATATGCTCAAATGTGAGTGTAATAATTAATACAAAGGCTGACGCATTAAGTTAGTGCATTAGAAAACGAAAATATTCGTTCTCTAAAATTAAGCTGAATACAGCCGAAATGTCGGCACTAGTAGATATATCAGAACGGTTATTCAGAAAACGACAATATCTGTTTTCTAATTTCTGAAAAGCTGAATGTGGCTTGTCTAACTTATATATTTATGTAGTGAGAAATAAAATTTTGAAGTATTTTAGTTCATGAGCTGATGTAACAATTTGTGACGGTAGCTACATGAGTAATTTGATAAAGAGTGTAGGGAAACACGACGCCCTTTGTTAGTTGATCTAAGTGGGGAATAAACGAAACGCTTCCTTATTCATGAGGTCGTGAAAAGTTACTTCATAGATGAATTATAACCTAGCAACCGCTTCGATATATAAGCACATTCACGATTTAAGCATATGTTAATACATGAGTGCAGTCCTAAATTAGGATTGCAGCATTTATCAGCTTGTTTATTTGAGGGCGATGAAGAAGATAAACAGAGAACACTAGATAAAATAAAAGAAAACTATCCTAATAGAACAAGGATTGTTGATAATATACCGTTAGAGGATTAAATAGAGCCTATCTGAAAATATTCAGATGGGCATTTTTGATTTTAATTGAGATATTATTTTATTAGTATTTAAATTGATTAATAAATGATAATCTAAAAGGGGTAAGATTAAAAAATAATAGGAGAATGGTAATTGGACAAAGTTAATTACTTTTTAAAAGCTTTAGTATTGGTAATTATGCTTCGTTGTACCATGAATTATTTACTTCCGTCACCTGATACAATAACTTTTAAAATTTTAGATGGGCTTGCTTTTGGTGTTTTAACTGTATTTTTAATTAATTGGATTATTGGAATTTTTAAGAAGTATTCACAAAAATAAATCGCTCATTTATGTTGATTTTGAAATTGTTAAGAATTCTAAATATCGATATCAATAAAGCAATTGGAATAAAGCATCTATGATTATTTGAAAACATAAGTTACAATATATTCAAAAATATTTTTGAATGAGGTGTAATTATGATTCAGACTATTGTAACTGCTGCTATTCTGTATATTGCGACAGCAGTAGATTTATTAGTGATTTTGTTAATATTTTTTGCTAAAGCAAAGACTAAAAAGGAATATCGAGATATTTATATTGGTCAATATGTAGGATCTGTGACATTGATTGTCGTAAGTTTATTCTTTGCCTTTGTCTTAAATTATGTTCCTGAAAAATGGATATTAGGATTATTAGGGTTAATACCGATTTATTTAGGAATTAAAGTGGCTATTTATGATGATTGTGAAGGAGAAAAGAGAGCTAAAAAAGAATTGAATGAAAAAGGATTGTCTAAATTAGTTGGTACGGTTGCAATTGTTACGATAGCAAGTTGTGGTGCTGATAATATTGGTTTATTTGTTCCGTATTTTGTGACATTAAGTGTTACTAATTTATTCATTACTTTGTTTGTCTTTTTAATTTTAATTTTCTTCTTGGTATTTACTGCACAAAAATTAGCTAATATTCCAGGAGTTGGAGAAATTGTTGAGAAATTTAGCCGTTGGATTATGGCTGTTATTTATATAGCTTTAGGTTTATTTATTATTATAGAAAATGACACTATTCAAACAATTTTAGGATTTATATTTTAATTTAGGGTGTGATTTCATATGAGTTATGAAAATGCTTGTGATGTGATCTGTGTACATGAGGATAAAGTTAACAATGCTTTAAGTTTTTTAGAAGATGATAAATCTAAGAAATTACTTAACATTTTAGAAAAAATTTGTGATGAGAAGAAATTGAAAATTATATTATCTTTGATTAAAGAAGATGAGTTGTGTGTTTGTGATATTTCTTTGATATTGAAAATGAGTATTGCTTCAACTTCACATCATTTAAGGCTTTTATATAAAAATGAGGTACTTGATTTTTATAAAGATGGAAAGATGGCATATTATTTTATTAAAGACGATGAAATAAGAGAATTTTTCTCTAAAAATCAGGAGGGTTTTTGAAGCGAGTTGAAAACGAGTTTCCTCTTGCTTTGATATTATACAGAAATAATACTAAAATAAAAAAATAAATGTAAGTGTGATTTATAAACACAAAAGTAGATGTTTAACATTTACAATTATAGTTTTCTTAAAGATAATGAACGTATCTACTGAAATGTACTACTCAAAATTGAGTATCCTTTAAATGACTGTATCCGCTAGATGTAGTCTTTTTAACTTGTCAAAACTTGACATTTCATAAAGTTACAAACAGATTTAAAAGTACGCTTGTAACCAGTACCTTAAAATAGGTAAGTGGTTTGATATTAGAATAAAGGGTGCCTCAAATTAGGGGTACCTTTTTGTGTATAACCGAACCCAATGTGGTTTCGTTAAATGTGTCCGTAAGTGGACGTATTATCTACTTAGCTTAATATCCTCAAATTTGGGGATATTGATTTATACACAGCCCAAATGTGGGTTCAATAATAGAACTGAATAGCTCTATATATTTACTCGGCTCAAATGTGAGCGTATTAATTAATAATACAAATGCTGACGCACTATGTCAGTGCATTAGAAAACGAAAATATTCGTCCTCTAAAATTAAGCTGAATACAGCCGAAATGTCGGCACTAGTAGATATATCAGAACGGTTATTCAGAAAACGACAATATCCGTTTTCTAATTTCTGAAAAGCTGAATGTGGCTTGTCTAAATATATAGTTAGAAAGCTCAAATGTAGTTCTGTAATAGCTGAATTACCAAAACGGTACTTTGGAAAACCGAAATATCGGTTATCTAACTTATAGATGTGCGTAGTCAATTTGGCTACGCAGCTTAAAATGAAAATTTTAATATGTGGGATATTATCACTCCCCAAATCTGAGGAATAAAAGCTATGTACCTACAATGAGTACGCAGCTTATAGTCGAAATATATTTATGATGTATGATCTCGTGGCGCAGATTTGCGCAGTGAGTTTCACAGTCCAAATATGGACAGTGATATATACAAATTTGTATACATCTCATACAGTATTTTAGCGTGTAAGCTGACGCACCACTTTAGTGCATGAGCTTATGTAACAATTTGTGACGGTAGCTACTAATTGAATATAGCAACCGCTTCGATATGTAGGCACATTCTCAATTTAAGCATATGTTAATACACGGGTGTAGTCCTAATTTAGGATTGCAGCATTTATCAGCTTGTTGATTTAGCAATGTGGTTAAAGGTTTTGTGTTTTGTTGATACCTTAAATAAATAGACAGATTACTAAATTGGAATTTTTAAATGATCTCTTTAATGTTTAAAAAAAGGATTAAGTGGTATAATTAATTAGTAATAACCTTTATATATTTAGCCAATGGCATTAGCTCGAGGTAGTTGCTAGCACTCATTCTGACCTTTTAGCATCTATAATTTTAATTATATTCTTGTTAGGAGTGGTAAAGATGAGCGATAGTGAAACTTTCAGACAAATATGCACGCCAATTTTACAAAACAGTATTAGTGATTGTTTTGAGTGCATAGCCTCTGCCTTTAGCTAAGTGTATAAGGGATTATAAACGCATGTGGATAATTTAAAAGCGTCAGTTACAAAATTAATTTAATAGGCTATTATTGGTAGTAAAGAATAATAAAAATTTAAAGGAGTATATCATGTCTAAACAATTTAAAATATCATTAGCTATTTTTGTTACATTTTTCACCATTTTTCTTATAACTACTTTAATAACAAATAATCCTTTATTCATTGGTATAGCTTCATTTATTTTGCTTATGCAATTAGTTATTTCGTATAATCGCTTTGAAAAAGCAAAACACTCGTAATTTAACACGTGAACAAAAATGATCAACATTAGTTGGTTTTTTTATTTGAAAGAGTTATATACAAATGTTTATTTTGGAATAAGCGACTATTTATTAAAAAAGATAAAAAGCTTACTTTTCGTTTACATTAAAAGAATAGTCAGTTTATCGTTTTGGAAAAGTGTTATTTAAACAACACTTTGTGTCGATAATTTCTATATAGACTTAACAAATTTGTATAAATGCATAGTAAAAAGTACAAAAATGTTTTATATTATATATAAGCGTTGCATATACGCAACATATCTTGGCGAATACACAGAAAGTTATATGCTGTTTTTGTGTATGATATACAGTAAACATATACACAGTAACAGCGTTTAGTCGCTGTTATTTTTGTGTATAAACGAATTGAGGCGGATATTATGTGGAATTTAGTTAATCATATATTAGCGGTAGCAGATAATAAAAGTATGAATATTACTAATTTACAGTTACAAAAAATATTATATTTCTCATTTGAAAAATTAGTAAGAGATAATGTAATGCAACAAAATGAATTAAAAGAAATGTATGAAGAAGCGGGACCATTTTTAGTATGGAGATATGGACCTGTAAATGAAGAGATATATAATAAATTCTGTAAATATGGAAGCACGCCTATTCTAGAAAGAGGCGAAATGAATACACAATTTAATAATCTTGATGAAAATATCGTTAAGATGTTAAAACAAAATCCATTTGATTTAGTGGAACAGAGTCATCAATCTCCAATATGGAGAGCTAATGAAGCTAATATTAAATATGGGAGAAGTAATATAAGTTATCAATTTGAAGAAATAATTAATGAGGCAGTACAGTGAAGAAAGAGGAATTCAAAAGTCATTATTTAGATCCGCATAGTCAAGAATTTAATAAAGAATTAAATGAAATAATTCAAATTTTTTGTAACACTGATATAGATGAACTCAATCAAAATAGGCTTAAATATATAGATAGATTAATTGAAAAAAGCAACGGACTAGAGCCTTCAATGTTAAATTATTCCTCTATCACAGCGATGACTTATAATTTTGATGATGAAAATGATCAATTAAATGAAATAGGTCAATTTTTGAGAATAGCTTTAAATGAGCATTTCGAAGTTAAATTTAAAAATAAAGATATCAATGAAGATGGATGTTTGGCAAATCAGTATAAAGTAATAAAAAAGTCTATAGAACACTTAGATTTAGCTATAAATCAAAAACAATCTCTATACAATGAGCAAGATGAAGAGTTAAGCAAAGTAAAAAGAACAATTGTTGACATTAATAAGGACATAAAAGGGTCTCGAGATAGGCTTGAAGAGATTAATAAAAATAAAAATCAAATTTATACAGAATTCGTAGCAATATTAGGGATATTTGCTTCTATTATTTTTGGTGTGTTTGGTGGTTTTCAAGAAATACAATTGATTGGAAAAAATTTAAACACCACACCAATACCTAAATTACTTATTTTTTCATCTTTAGTTATGTTGGGAATAACCTTAATTATTTTCTTATGCTTCAATGCTATTAGTAAGCTTACTAAATTGCCTATGAGAAATTGTAATTGTGAAGTAGGTAAATGTAATTGTAGTTTTAAAGACAAGCATCCCACAATTTTTTATTCATCTAGCCTATTTATTTATATTTTATTTGTTGGTTTTGCATTAAGACTTTATAAATATCATGATTTTACTATTCAAAAAATGTTTGAAGGTTGGAATGGAAAAAATTCACTACCATTATTACTTCTTATAATACCTTTAGTTTTATGGGCAATATGGGTGTTTTGTTTTGAAAAAGGTAAAACTGAGAAAAAAGAAAATAAATAATTAATACTTAGCATACGGACAAGTTAAATATATTGGTTAAACGTCACTTTCGAGTGACGTTTTTTATTTGAATACGTTTTGAATACGTTATTTAAAAATTAATAGCAATCTATAAAAAAGAAGTACCTATAAAACTCTAATATAACAACGTATATAGATAGTAGAAAACACATGTAAAAAATACATATCATCGAGTGGGAATAATAGCATAGAATAATGAAACCTCTTAAGTATAGGCTTAAGGGGTTGTTTTTGTACTTCTGAAATTGGAAAAAGGAGGTGTGTGAAGTTTGTTTTCACTTGAGCGCAAAAAATAGAGATAACCATATAGTGATTATCTCGCTACTAGGATATATCATTTAAATAATAGAACATAGATAATCCCTATAATTGCACCGAATATAAACATCATTCAAATTAAATTTGGACTAAATTTCCAATCTCTTGAATGAGTTTTAGTTATTTTCTTTGTATACCATAAATCGATTACTTCTAGTAAAGCACAAAATAGACCACATAATAAAGGATATATAACAAAATTCATTTAAAAATTCTTTCTTTATTAATAAGTTATTATTGTATTTTTTCTAATTTGTTCAGTAACATGGTTAAATATTTGTAGGGTAGTTTTATGGTCTGTATGACCTACACGATCCATAATTGCACGCAGTGATATGCCTAATTGTGATAATAATGATATGTGACTATGACGCATTAGTATGACTCGTTATATATTTTTCAATACCTACATTATTTGCACCAATTTGTATTTTTCTATTGATTGATGTAAGTGATAGAGGGTTTCATCTATGGTTAGTGAATATAAAAACTCTATGTAACAGTGTATTGTTTAGATCCGGAAGTTAATTTGTATCTTTCAAACCACTCATCAAATGATCATGGAATGTTAGTGACTTAAGTGTAGTAGGTATTTTATCGTTTAACTTTGCTTCTATATGCTCACCTCATTTAAGCGCTTCTGAGCCTCTTTTTGTGACTTCTTATCATTCTTATTAAGTTATACCACGCTAACACGTCGCCATTTGTTTGTGAGTGAATCTTTATACTTCTCATAGTAGCGATATTTAGTTTCACCATGTTTATTGGTGGATTTCTCATGTCACGTGTTTACCCTTCCTAAATAAAAAGGGTAGACGTGCTACCCTATATTTCAATTATGGCTGTTGATTATCTATTTCATTATTCATCACATCAGATACGCGATCATTAAATTCGTATTGTGAAATTTGACCGCTATCTTTTTGGTTTGCTAAATCATTCACTTGTTTTTGACCAGATTCAGACATCCAATCTGTTCGAAAATCTGTAGCAGGTAATGAATTTAAGTCAACATGATTATTCTGCTTGTTTTCGTTAGTACTTTCATTGTATTTCTGCTGTTCTTCAGGTGATAATTGATCATCATTAGAAACAGAATTGTTTGCTAAATATTCATCACTATATTGTTGCTGATTGTTATTAGTTTGTTGTTGAGATTGAACCTGTTCATTTGTAGCAGATTCTTGCATTGACTTGTTATCCTTTTTTTCTTGAGATTTCTTTTCTTCTCCAGATTTTTTATCCTCTTTAGTTTTCTTATCTTTTTTATCGTCAGATTTCTTTTCAGTAGTATTTTCTGACTTTTTATTTTCATCTTCCTTAGTGTCGTCTTGGCTACAAGCACTTAACACTAGTGTAGCAGCAAATAATGTACCTAATAATTTTTTCATATGTATTCTCCTTTAATTTAATGCCTCATTCATAGCTTTTTTATACTTTTCAAATACATGATCGTCAATATCGCCATTCATCTGTATTAAAAATTTATCTTTGATGTATACATGTGAATAGAACGCTGCACTTGATTTACCCAATTCTTCATAATACTTTTTCATTTCTTTTAGATCATCTTCATTTTTAAATTTTAAAATACGTGCATTTTTACCATCTGAAACAGTAAATATTTTAGCATTTTCAGTTTTCATTGGTGCCATACCAAAATCTTCACGTTCCATTTTTCGTAAGTTTTCGACACTCAAACCTTCATTTTTAAATTTGTTTATAATATCACTGATTTCATAATTCTTACCACATGCAGTTAGAACTAATAAACTACTTAATAAAAGTATAAAAAACTTTTTCATTTTATAAGTAACTCCCTATTTTTTATTACCTTTTATATTCATTTTTCTATGGTGTATTAGATATTGTTCGATAGAACCACCACCTTAATTGATGAATTAACTTTCATTAATGAATAGTTATCGTGTGTAAGTGTCTTTTATTTTATCTTATATCTTTAAGAGATTGGATACTGTTATGATTGGCAAATAATTTTAATTGGTTTTCATTTTAGGATAATGTCTTTTCTGAACTCATTTAATTGTTCAATATCATTATTTAAATAAATTTCTTCTTGCTTTAATATACTATTTAAAATTGAAGTGATAATTTCTTTTATCATAATTTTAACTCACCCTTATAATAATACACCATTTAAAATTTTTTTGTTTAAATAGCCATAACTAGTATTGAATAATTATATATTTTTTAATTCTTTAATATAGATTTTACTATCTTCAACAGATATAAACTCACTTATCATGATCTTGATTTTTTATTTATGTCTTTTTTAGGTCTAGTTCAACTACTTAATTTTGGATTTTTAAAACCTATTAATAATAATAAATTGTTCTAATTGATGGAAAGTCTATAATTTCCATTTAAGTTTTACTAATATATCCAATAAATACATTTGAAAGTAATAAAAAAGTGGAGGTTTACGAAACGAAGATGACAAATGTAATGATATTAAAGAATGTACTTTTTCAGTAATTACTAATTTTTGTATTAAAAATGAGATATCAACAAATGAAATTGATAAGAAATTAGATTTAATTGATTAGTCAAAATTAACTTTGAAAGATTTAAATTATTTAACACACACGGTCAAGTTAAATAAATCTTTTATAATGTCACTCTTAGAATAGCGATTTTTATGTGGCATTGTGAATAAGTAAATTTATATAAATTTACTAGTTAAAATCAATCATTTGCCTATTTGATTAATAATAACATTATGATACATGTAATAATAAGTGTGATTTCAGTAGAAATAACAAAGGTGGTTATCATATGAGTATAAAAGATATGTGGGAGTATTTATTAAATAAAAAATGGCAATCCGATGAATTTTGAACATTGTTACTAAACATACTCGTAGCAAGTATATATTTACAACGCCATTATTTGGAATACCAATAGGTATAATAGCTTATTTATGCATGGATTGGATTACTATAACGAGTAATATAGACTGAAATCAAACATATTATTGTGTGCTGAGAAACGCTCTGTTTTGCAATAAGGAATGGCGTTGTAGTTTTATGATAATGATAAACATTACGCCATGAATAAGTTACGCTTCTAATATATAGGATAACGATTCGTTCACCCATAATGTGAGGTAGTGAGAAACGGCAACATTATATTGTTATTGAATCAACAATTCTCATTTAATACAGTAATGTTAAATATAAATAGGAGGTTGTTATAATGATTTACTTGCTTATAGGGTTTCCGTTGATAATGATGTTAATATTAATAGCCAAAGTTAAAAAGGAGAACAAGCATGAGTAGATTTTTGAAAGCATTAGGCGATTTTATATTCATTATAGCTATCTTTTTTATAGGTACATTTTTACTAAGTTATCTTAATATACATATAACTAATAGGCTTGCTGACAAAATAAGTTCGTTAAACATTATTAATGTATACAGTGATAATGGATTAAATGGACTTTTAACAGTAGGGATTATACTAGCGGTAATCTCATTTATTTATGATATGTTTTTCAAAAAAAGAAATCAGAAGAATGATAGGAAAATAAAAAAGGGTAGAAAAAGGTTATGATTTTGAAATAAGGGGCACATGTATGAACATGAATATAATAAAAATAAAGTTATAAACGTTTATATATAAGTGTTTTGATCGTGTGAGAAATATTTAAAAATAGATTTTATGCATGAGTGGGAATAACAAAATAATCATTTTAAAAGCTAGAAACACTAAAACAAAAGTATTTCTAGCTTTTTTATGTGATATGGGTTTATAATTGCATATTTTAGTTTCGTTTTGAACATTTTAATAAGAGAATCAACTTTATTAAGAAATCGATTTGATAATGTTTTGTTCAAGCGCATTAAAAAGAATCAAATGTATATAATAGAGATTGATTAATCATCGAACTAAATGACTCGCTTGCTACAATTTTTACTATTTAACTTTATTTAATTTAATAAATATTTTCTATTTTTCAAAAAATTCTCCTCAAAGGTATATTTTTTTGGTACTATGTATTTTATAGTTGTTTTCTAAAAAATCTGAAAATTTTAATGAAATGGGGGAATGTTTGATATGGATTTACTTATAGGTACTTTATTTTTAATCCTAGTTTTAGTTATTTTTACTCTATTTACATACAAGGCACCTAGTGGGATGAAAGCGATGGGTGCTTTAGCGAATGCGGCAATTGCTTCGTTTTTAGTTGAAGCTTTCAATAAATATGTGGGTGGACAAGTATTTGGTATTAAATTCTTAGAAGAATTAGGAGATGCTGCTGGAGGTTTAGGTGGTGTGGCTGCGGCTGGATTAACCGCATTAGCGATTGGCGTATCCCCAGTTTATGCACTTGTTATTGGGGCAGCTTGTGGAGGTATGGATTTATTACCAGGATTTTTCGCTGGGTATATTGTAGGTTATATGATGAAGTATACAGAAAAATATGTACCAGACGGTATTGATTTAATTGGTTCAATTGTTATACTTGCCCCTATTGCTCGATTAATTGCTACTGGATTGACGCCAGTAGTTAATAACACGTTAATTAAAATTGGGGATATTATACAAAGTAGTACTGACACTAACCCGTTGATTATGGGAATTGTATTGGGAGGTATTATTACAGTAGTAGGTACTGCTCCATTAAGTTCAATGGCTCTCACTGCATTGCTTGGTTTAACGGGTGTGCCTATGGCCATAGGTGCCATGGCCGCATTTAGTTCCGCGTTTATGAATAGTGCATTGTTCCATCGTTTGAAATTGGGAGACCGTAAATCAACCATTTCAGTTGGAATCGAACCGCTTTCTCAAGCTGATATTGTTTCCGCTAATCCTATTCCTATTTATGTCACTAATTTCTTTGGTGGGGCAATTGCCGGTATTATAATTGCATGGTCAGGTATGATTAATAATGCAACTGGCACTGCTACACCTATTGCAGGTTTTTTAGTGATGTTTGGTTTTAATAGTTTAACGAAAGTGATTATCTATGGTGTGGTTATGGCGATTATAGGAACTATTGCTGGTATTGTAGGGTCTATTGTTTTCAAAAAGTACCCCATTATTACTAAAAAGCAAATGTTAGAACGGGACACAACGACATAACTGAGTATACAATGATGAGCGCTAAGACTAGGCGATTTGAAAATTGATCAAAGTCATAGATGATTTCACGATTATGTGAATACATAAAATGAACAGAATATTTTCTATTCAAAGTTGGAGAAAATATTTTTGTTAATATGTATGCGTGCAACTCTTAAATATTAGAAGAAATGTGGTTTAACAAAATAATATCACACCATTTATTTGACACTTGAGTATGAAAAATATACAGTTAGGCAAATTTAGTACGTTGAAGCATAAACGTTTTATAATAAAAGTGTTAAAAAAGTATTGAGAGGAGATGTAAATTATGAACGATTCAATTCAATTCGTAATACAATTTCTCAACTTTTTAAATAGTGTGCTAGTCAACGGTGAACCTAAGATATAGAAAAGTAGCCACTCCATTGAGGAGTGGTTTTATTGTATTAATTTGCAATAATCCCGAAAATGATTAGTTTAAATTAATGAAAGTGTGTCTAAATGTATTAATAAATAAAAAAAAGGAGGAAATTATGAAGAATGTAAGCCCCTTTATTTACGTTAAGGACGTAGATAAATCTTTATGTTATTACAAAGATGTATTTAATGCTCAAACAGAAATACTTATGGGTAAAGATGGTCGAACTTATCATGCCCAACTTATTATTGGCGATGAAACGTTCGTTCATTTCTCCGATACGTTTCATAAGCATCCCGTTTCTAAAAATCCTCATCTTATTATTGAATGTGATTCATTAGAAGAGTTGGAGCGTGTCTATAAAAGATTAATTGATGATGGTGGCCATGCTAAAGTGAAACTCAATAAAACTTTTTTTAATGCCTATCATGCAGAGGTAAAAGACCATCTCAATGGTATCATTTGGGTATTTAATTACTTTTTAGATGAACATATATAATTGTAATATTTTAATCTTAGTTAGTTGGAAATTTATAATGATTCCAACTAGCTTTTTTTATTTAATAACGTTTATTCGATTTTTAAAAAATTGAGTATTGATAAAAGAAGGAACTTTCTATAGAATGTAAAACGTAATAATTACTATTTACAAAAGAGAGGGTTCTTGAAATGGCGAAAATACCTGTAACTGTATTAAGTGGATATTTAGGGTCGGGCAAAACGACATTGCTTAATCATATATTAAAAAATAGAGAAGGGCGTCGCATTGCTGTTATAGTCAATGATATGAGTGAAGTTAATATTGATAAGGATTTAGTAGCACAAGGTGGCGGCTTATCTAGAACAGATGAGAAATTAGTAGAACTTTCTAATGGATGTATATGTTGTACTTTAAGAGACGATTTGTTACGAGAAGTCGAGCGCTTAGTTCACAAAGGGGGTATCGACCAAATTGTAATTGAATCAACAGGGATATCTGAGCCTGTGCCGGTAGCTCAAACGTTCTCATACATAGATGAAGAATTAGGTATTGATTTAACCTCTATATGTCGATTAGATACAATGGTGACGGTTGTAGATGCGAATCGCTTTGTTAATGATATTCGTAGTGAAGATTTATTGGCAGACCGTGATGAAAGTGTTGATGATGAAGATGAGCGTACTATTGCTGACTTACTCATTGATCAAGTAGAATTTTGTGATGTGATGATTATCAATAAAATCGATTTGATTAGCGACGAAGCTTTAGAAAAATTAGAAAATGTATTACGTGCATTGCAACCCGAAGCTAAAATGATTAAAACAGTAAATGCTAAAGTGGAATTATCAGATGTACTTAATACGCAATTATTTGATTTTGAGAAGGCAAGTGAGTCAGCTGGGTGGATCAAAGAATTAACAGCTGGAGGACATGCGACACATACGCCGGAAACAGAAGAGTATGGGATTACATCATTTGCTTATACTAGACGATTACCATTTCATGCAAAAAGATTTCATCAATGGCTAGAACAAATGCCAGAAAATATTGTAAGAACAAAAGGGATTGTATGGCTAGCGCAGTATAATGATGTAGCGTGTTTATTATCACAGGCTGGTTCATCTTGTAATATTCACCCCGTTACATACTGGGTGGCAACAATGAGTGAGCGTCAGCAGGAAGCTATTTTGGAAGCACGTCAAGATGTAGCAGAAGATTGGGATATCGAATATGGAGATCGTCAAACGCAATTTGTAATTATTGGTACGGATTTAGATCAAGAAAAAATTTCCCGGGAATTAGATGCATGTTTAATTCGTAGTGATGAGATTGATGAAAATTGGCGATTGCTAGATAGTCCGTATCAGTGGACTTATGATCAAAGAATGTAGCTGATTGATTCATCATTTTAAAGGAAAATGTAATACGAATGAATATACTGTGCTGTTTCACGTGAAAAATAAAGTGGACAAGTGCCTCTGAATTTAGAGACGCTTGCCCACTTAAATAATGAAACCTAAAATATTAATATCGACGTATTTTTAAAATCAGTTATTAGTTGCAAAAAATTTCTACGGGCGAAGATGTGATATGACTCGTGCCTTACTATTTTACAGTTGAAAATAACATTTAAACGATTGCAAATGGTGTGGTAAAGATAAGTAAGGCAAAAAAGTTAATAAAAAATAGGATGATGTTTAACGTCTTATTACCTTTAAACATTGCTATAATATTAATAATAATTGAGATAACAAAGATAATTGCTCCTGGGAAATACCAAAAGTTAAAGTCAGTGTTGTTATAGATGTTCGTAAACATGGTTGTAAAACATATAAAAATACTAATGAGCGTGACAATAATTGATAATAAGCTGGAAATTGAACCCTTCTTCATTTTGTCCATCCTTTCGATGTCGTTATTTACCAAATGAATCAATAGTCATCGTTGTTTTAATAAACGTGATGCCGTGTTTACCATTATAAGTAAAAATATATTCATTACAATAGTTTATTTTGAAAAGTTATCCAATAATGAAGAGAAGTAAATGTTGGATGGTTAAAGGTGTTTAAGCGAGCTGAAAATAAATAGACATAAAAAACCACCATCGTAAAAGATGGTGGCTATGTAGAATGTAGACTATTTTTTGAATTTTTTAACGATGTCTACGATAGTTTTAACGACTTCGATGATAGTTGATACGATGCCCATGTTCATGACCTCCTTTCAAAAGGGAAATGTATTTAGAGATGGTTGTTGAATATTCAAAAGCTAACTTATAAAATACTTAACTTTTAAATATTATTTTTGAGTAAATTGATCAATTAAGCCTTTAACAATTTCAACAATTTTAGCGATTACATCTGCCATTTAAATGACCTCCCTTACTAATTTGTTATCTATAGTGTAACTGGAATTTGAATTAAATATGTGCATAGTCCCTAAATTAAAATATCAATGTCTTAAGTGAATGATTTATGTTTTTCACTCAACAGTGAGTTATTCCTAAGTGTTATTTTGTCTTTATACTGTTTACATAAGCTTTACAAAAGGATCTTTGAGTAATTAAGCTTTCAATAATCATTACTATATGATTAATTCAGTCTTATTTTGAGAAGCGTAACCATTGACACTCTTGCTCATTTAAAATATATTAATAGTATTATTCGAAAAGGTAATAACTAAGTCTTGCTTTAGCAATTTTAGGTTGAGTAACCTTGATTGATAGAGGAGAAAGAGTTCTTACTTTACTACAAAATGATATAGGCAGCTTATTTAAATAAAGTGTACGATTTATTTATACTCCGTAAGATTTATATACATATTGAGGATAAAAGTGCGAAACACTTGAGTTAAATTGAAGCCTACAATAGTTTAAATTCTTTCATTATGACATATATGAAAGGTTGGCTATTGTAGGCTTTTTGTTATGTTTTAAATATTTTTTGAGATGGAGGATACGCAATGTTAAGTTCAGAGTTTGTTTTGTTTATGTTTTTTATCACACTTGTCATTGCTATACTGAGTGGATTAATATTTTTGAATCATCAAGTACCCATTCAATATATTAAATTTCATATATATTTACTTGTTTTACCTATCATTGCGGGATTAAGTGGATTAATATTTTTCGGTGAAAGGGTGAATGTTGGACCTTTTGTAGTTGATCATCTTACTTGGTTGATGATGACATTTATTTTGACTTTAGGCTTTATCATTCAAAAGTTTTCTATGCGTTATTTAATTGGTGACATGCATTACCGTAAATATTTTCCGTTTCTTACACTAATTACTGCATTTGCTTCATTGGCATGGTTAAGTGGAGACTTAAGGTTAATGACCATGTTTTGGGGGGCAACATTATTTGTGTTAACACGTCTCATTAAAGTTAACAAATTATGGAAGGTACCTAGGGAAGCGGCAAGAATTTCAGCTTGGTCATTTACATTGGCATGGTTCTCGCTATTGATTGCTGTCATTTTATTGTATATCGCTACAGGAGATTGGTATATTCATTCGAATATGTCAGATGATAATGCAATCAATTATGGAATGCGTCTCTGTATCAATTTACTTATTGTTCTAGCAGTGATTATTCCGGCGGCACAATTTCCATTTCAAGGCTGGCTTATTGAATCTGTAGCTGCGCCTACGCCAGTTTCAGCTATTATGCACGCTGGTATTGTTAATGCTGGTGGCGTGATTCTTACACGCTTTTCTCCGGTATTTAATGACGAAATAGCCATTTCACTGTTATTAATTATTGCAAGCATTTCAGTATTGTTAGGTTCTGGAATCAGTCTTGTGCATGTTGATTACAAGAGACAACTTGTAGGTTCTACGATAAGTCAAATGGGTTTTATGTTAGTACAATGTGCGCTTGGAGCATATTCTGCGGCGATAGTACATTTAATATTGCATGGCGTGTTTAAAGCGACATTATTTCTACAATCGGGTTCTGTTGTTAAAAGATTTAACATCCCTACGCCTCCATCTGTTAAAAAGTCATATGGATGGCTTGTATTTGGTCGTCTACTAGCTATTCTTATAGCGATAATATTTTGGTTGAATAGTGATAGACATGCCTATGATGTATTGAGCGCTCTTATATTAGCTTGGTCGTTAATGGTGTCATGGAATCAATTAGTTGCTTTTAGTCATGGACTCATCGGAAGAATTATCGGAATATGTATGATTATTGTTGTAGCACTTGTTTATATTATTACGCATCATTACTTCTTCACGACATTAAGTACTGTTGATATTTATATTGTTTCACCACCACTCATAAGTATTATTCTATCGATTGCTATTTTAGTTTTCGGCAGTATGTTAAGCATATGGGTAGCACGGCGAAGAGAATCAAAGGCATTTGCGAAGTTATACCTGTGGCTTATTAAAGTAGGAGAGGCTAAAACCCAATCTATAGAAAGTCATCCCTCATATTTAAAAAGATTTTAATAAAGGAGGATAGAAATTATGCTTCAATCAGATATCAATGAATTAGTTAATCAGGCTAAACGTGTGATTACCCCTTTATCACCGATTTCAACATTTGCTGCACGTAATCCGTGGGAGGGGCTAGAAGATGCTTCGTTTGATCAAGTGGCACATTGGTTAAAAAGTATAGGGGATATTGACATTTATCCTAATGCGTCTTCCATTCACAGAGCGATTAGTAATAAAGAAATAGATTTAAAAGTATTTGAAGAACGGTTGGATGAAAATCGTGCGCATTATAATAATAGTTCACTATCTGACAGTGATATCAACACATATATTCAAAGAGCGAAAAATTTAAAAACGATTGAAGAAGGTTACTTTGATACAAAAGATAACGAGAAACTGGAAAAATGGGTGCAAACTTATTTTAAGGATTATAAGAAAAAAGATGATGTGATAGCGCAAAGTGCTAGTGTTTTCACAAAGGAAGGTACACGACTTATTGATGTTTTAGATGCTCATATGATTAAGTGGTCTAAATTATATGTTGATGACTTTCAATCAAGTTGGACCATGCCAAAAAGAGAAAAAGGGTTCTATCATGCTTGGCAACGTTTAGTTAAACATGATCCGCTATTCACAAAAAAACAACGACTTACTTTAGTACATCTGCCAAATCAAGCAACCGAAGCAATAGAGTACGCCTTTCAAGAATTAGGGGTAAAAGAAGAATATCGACAATCATATATTGAGAGTCATTTATTATCTTTACCAGGTTGGGCAGGAATCATGTATCATCGGTCACAGACACATAGTAATGATGATTACTTATTAACAGACTATGTTGCGATTCGTCTCTCAATTGAGATGGCACTTTTAAAGGACCACCATACAACCTTATTAAAAAAATCTATATATCTTCAAAAAAAGTTAGAGCAAATACGTTATTTGCTATTTAACATACAAATGAATGTTGAGCAGTGGTTAAATCTATCAACTAAAAAGCAACAAGCATACATTGAATTGGGGACACGATTCAGCCCGTTTTATTTTAAAAAGTTATGGTTAGATGCATGGGAAGAAACGCATGAACGTCGCTTGGTTGATGAAGTTTATCGTGTTCCAACCGAAGATACTAATCAAGCAAAAGCAAAAGTACAACTTGCGTTTTGTATTGATGTACGATCCGAACCGTTTAGAAGACATTTAGAAAGTGAAGGTCCTTTTGAAACAATAGGAATTGCTGGGTTCTTTGGTCTGCCAATTCAAAAAGAAGTACTTGATGAGCAATTTGCACATCCATCTTTACCAGTGATGGTAGAACCTGCATATCGTATTAAAGAATATGCTGATCAACATGAAATGAAAATTTATAATCAACAACAACATACACTTACATCTATGTTTTATAACTTTAAATTAATGAAAAACAACGTCTTGCCAAGTTTACTTTTACCAGAATTAAGTGGTCCTTTTTTAAGTATTGCGACTATAGCTAACACAATTTTTCCTAAAAAAGCACAACGTATTGTGCATCGATTCTCACAAAAATGGCTACGTAAACCAACAGGTAAGTTAACTATTCAGCGTGAGCAAGATGCGTATTCAAAACTACCTATCGGCTTTACTTTAGAGGAACAGATTCAATTTTCCAAAAAAGCATTACAATTAATGGACTTAACAGATGATTTTGCACCACTTATTGTTCTATGCGGACACGGTAGTGAATCACATAATAATCCCTATCATGCTTCATTAGAATGCGGTGCTTGCGGCGGTGCCTCGAGTGGATTCAATGCGAAATTATTAGCAGTAATGTGTAATCAAGAAAATGTTAGACGTGGATTAGTGATGGAAGGAATCCATATTCCAAGACATACAGTGTTTATAGCTGCTGAACATCAAACGTCAGTTGATGAGTTAAAGTATATTTATGTTCCACCATTAACTACAGAAGCTCAAAATGCCTTTGACGAACTTAAGCGTGTGATGCCAAAAGTAAGTTATAAAGCTAATTTAGAACGTTTGGCATCATTGCCAAATATAAAAAAAACTGACCAAAATCCTAAAGCTGAAGCGCATCGTCACGCTAGCGATTGGAGTGAGGTTCGTCCAGAATGGGGCCTAGCACGAAATGCTGAATTCATTATTGGGAAACGTCAAATCACCCAAAATAGTAACTTAGAGGGACGGGCATTTCTTCATAATTATGATTGGACAAAGGATGAAGACGGTGAGATTTTAAATACAATTATTTCTGGGCCGGCACTAGTAGCACAATGGATTAATTTACAATACTACGCCTCAACTGTGGCACCTCATTATTATGGAAGCGGTAGTAAAACAACGCAAACTGTGACAAGTGGTGTAGGTGTCATGCAAGGAAATGCTAGTGATTTAATGTATGGCTTACCATGGCAGTCAGTAATGCTGAATGATAAAGAGGCGTATCACACACCTATTAGGCTTTTAATTGTTATTCAAGCGCCAGATGCATATATTCAACGTTTGTTAAAACATCATGATCATTTTAGACAAAAGGTTGATCATCAATGGATAAGACTTGCTAGTATTGATGAAAATAATAGTTGGAAAGACTGGTAGAAAATACTCGGTGAGATTAACAATTAAAGATTCATTAGAAGAAATTAAGTTTTTTGATTATTTCAGTTTAATGTTAAACTATAAGTAATCAAGAAATAGGAGTCGCCCAGTTATGAAAAAGACGAGAGGTATTTATGAATCTGAAATTAGTAAAGCCATTACGCAATGGGAAAAAGATTTTTTAGGGAGAGGTTCTTTGTCTGTAAAAACAGACATTCTTCGTGATATGGTGATTGTTAGTTTACAAGGCATTTTGACACCTGCTGAATATCGCGTGTGTAAAACAAATGAAGGGCTTTTAAATATTAAACGTACACGTTCTGAACTTGTAGAGTCTGGTGAAGAGGACTTGAGTCGCATTATTAAAGATTTGACTGGACTTAATGTGAAAAGTTTTCATAGTGATTTAAGTACTATAACCGGTGAACGCGTAATGATTTTTAAGTTGGAAGATCGTTTTGATAAAGCATTACATGAGTAATAAATTATTTAACGGTACTATCTTTAATAGATAGTGCTGTTTTATTTTAAATGCAAAAAGTCATTAAAGAAGATGAATAGACGATAACCTATACCCATTAAATTTGGAATCATAATCATAGTAGCGATGAGTTTATCTGATTTAAAGCCAATGATACATAAAATAATTGGAACTATGTAAAGAATAAACAACCATACTAACAACGTATCAAAGTCTGGATGTAATGGAATAAAAAAACGAATTAAGGTAATAAGGAGCGCAATATAAATCAATATTTTTTTAGTAAACAATATGTCGCCTCCTCATTAAAATTATATTTTATGTTAAATCACATTATACATTATTGTATATGTAATGAGTATGATATTTTAAAGACATTTAAAGTATTCAAGTAAATGTTTGTTAAGTAAAATTAATGATAAAACACTGGTATAGTGTAAAATGAGAAAGAATGATTATGTTTGAGGTGCGAAGACATATTTCGTATTCAAAAGAAGACAAAATAACTTAACTGAACCATATTAAAGAAATAGGTGTTGATATGAATTTTAAATATATGAATATAGCAAAAGGGATAATCCCAATTTTAATATGCATGATTATTCTTTTAAGCTTTATCGCTACTCATGTGCTAGCGCATAATCAGTGGTTGGGAATGGTTGATCTTAGCGTGCAAGAGTGGTTTAGTAAACAATTTGGGGATCCTAATAGAGTGTTTGGACATGGCTTCATCAACAACATAATGACGTTTTGCGCTACCTTTGGTGATGTTAAGACTATATTAATTGTGGCTATCCTTATTGCAGTGCTACTCATGTTTTACAAGAAGGTTCAACAAGCAATATGGCTAATCATAACGATGACTAGTGGCGCATTGATTAATTATTTAACTAAGCAAACGATTGAAAGGTCAAGGCCTGAGAATCATTTAAGTATTGATACAGGATGGTCTTTTCCTAGTGGGCATTCTAATATTAATACGTTATTCTTTTTAATGATTATGATCATTATTATCCCATTAATCCGACAGCGTGCTTTTAAATTTATAATCACAATTTTAAGTATTGTATTTTGGATTAGCGTTTTAATAAGTAGACTGTATTTTCATGCACACTATTTTTCTGACGTTGTAGGAGGCGTAAGTTTAGCGATTATTTGGGTATCGTTATTTATATTAGTGTCACCTTTATTAAATTTTTTGGGGAAAAGTAAGTGAAAGTAGCTTGAAAAATTTTAAAATATCAATTTTTAGACGGTCTTGAGAGTGCAGGGCGTCTATTTTATATCAACATCTACATAAATAGGAGTGAATGTAAAAATGAAAGTTAAATCACCACAATCAATCTACTTAAAAGGACATCGTCAACAAGCTGTATTGTTATTACATTCTTTTACGGGAACTGTACGTGATGTAAAACATTTAGCACAACAGTTAAATGAAGAGGGGTTTACCTGTTACGTGCCTAGTTATCCAGGCCACGGTTTGCCGCTTAAGGAATTTACTAAACACAATATTAATGATTGGTGGGAACAAGTTACTGCAGCATATCAATTTTTAAGAAATGAAGGATATAGCAGAATTAATGTGACAGGCGTATCATTGGGTGGATTATTTACTTTAAGGTTGGCTGAACATTTTAATTTAGAACGTATAGCTGTGATGTCAGCCCCACATAAAAAGCGTGAAAGCGAGATTGCTTGGCGTCTTGAAAGGTATGGGCATCGAATGAATGAAATTTTGAGTTTGAGCGAAGAGGAGCGTCGTCACCAAATGGAAACCATCTTGTCCTATGATAAAGAAATTGAAGTATTTCAAGGTGTAATTGATGAAATTATGGCTTGTCTTGCAAATATTACAGTACCAGTGAATATTATGTATGGCGATGAAGATGACCCATTATATGCTCAAAGTGCGCAATACATTTATGATAATATAAATAGTCAAGATAAAGAACTTCTCAAATTTGAAAAAAGTGGTCATCTTATGACATACGGTGATTATGCATACAAAGTAGAACAATCTATTATCCAATTTTTCAGTAAATAAAGGAGTGTAGAAATATGAAACGTACATTTTTATTAACTTATACAACTGTATCAGGAAAAACATATACGGAATTTAAAACATTTGAAAATGGTCCTGATTACGATACATGTGTATCGCGAATCATAGATGAATTTGATGAATTGGCATACTTATATATTAAAAAAGATGTTGTACATTATATTAATGTTAATCACATTGAAAGTCTAGACATTGAAGAAGTGACAGAGGGACAACACATTACTTATGATTTTGAATAAAAATACAGCAACAATCCATAAATATCAAAAAATGTGTATTTCATTATTCTGACAATATATAGGTACATTGCACATAAAATAAACTCATGATAGAGTAGGACTTAAGCATTTTAACACTTTAGCGCTTTAAAGGGAGTTGGTAATTTGAGTGGTCATTCACAATGGAAAACGTCTACCGGTTTTATATTAGCTAGCGCAGGTTCTGCAATAGGGTTGGGTGCAATGTGGAAGTTCCCATATATGGCAGGTATATATGGCGGTGGCGCTTTTCTTTTAATGTTTTTAATTTTTACTATATTTGTAGGACTACCACTGTTAATTATGGAATTTACGGTAGGTAAAATGGGGCGTACATATACAACGCAAATATATAAGAAATTAACGGGAAAGAAATGGCTTAATATTATCGGGTGGAATGGTAATTTAGCCGTATTTATATTATTTGGTTTTTATAGTGTTATTGGTGGTTGGATTATTATATATATAGGTTATGTCATAGCACAAATCGCGATTTTTAAATCAAGTACGCTGACAAATATTCAATTTGAAACAATTATTAGTAATCCATGGTTGACTGTTTTAGGTCAAGGCATATTTATTTTGATAACAATGGTAATTGTTATGTTAGGTGTTGAAAAAGGTTTAGAAAAAGCTTCTAAAATAATGATGCCTCTATTATTTATCTTTTTAATTATTGTTGTAGCACAATCTTTAACTTTAGAAGGTGCTTTAGAAGGTGTACGTTATATACTGCAACCTCGAGTTGAAGATATGTCTATTCAAGGGGTACTATTTGCGTTAGGGCAATCGTTTTTTACGCTGTCTCTAGGTACAACCGGAATGATTACTTATGCAAGTTATGCCCCTAAAAATATGACGATAAAGTCTTCAGCACTTTCAATTGTCGTAATGAATATTTTAATTTCTGTCTTGGCTGGATTAGCTATATTTCCTGCGCTTAAAACATTTGGTTACCAACCTCAAGAAGGCCCTGGCTTATTATTTAAGGTCTTACCACTAGTGTTTAGCGAAATGACTTTTGGTACATTCTTTTACTTTATATTTTTACTATTATTCTTATTTGCGGCATTAACGTCTTCTATATCATTATTAGAGTTAAATGTATCTAATTTTACTAAAAATGATAATAGTAAAAGACAAAAAGTGGCAATCATAGGTAGTATACTTGTATTTATCATTAGTATCCCAGCAACATTATCTTTTAGTAGTCTAAGTCATTTGCGTTTTGGCGCTGGTACTATATTTGATAATATGGATTTTATTGTATCTAATATTCTTATGCCATTAGGGGCATTAGGAACAACATTGGTGGTTGGCCAATTACTAGATAAAAAATTATTAAAAGAAAGCTTTGGGAAAGACAAATTCAACCTATTTTTACCGTGGTATTATTTAATTAAGTTCGTCATGCCCATTGTCATTATTTTAGTATTTATAGTTCAATTATTTTAAATCATTGAGACGTTATTGATAAAATTAAAACAAACGGTCAATTCCATTTTTTAGTGGAGTTGACCGTTTTACTATATAAAGAATGCTATGTAGTTGATTCGAAATATCTAACACCATTAAACGAGCGAATGTTTAACTATAATCTTAAATTGTTTTCTTAAGATCAAGTTAATGAATGTTAAATAGAAGTGTCTATATCTTCTAAAGTAACATCTTGTTTTTGTAATTCATTCATTAACTTTTGCGACATAGTTGAATTAGTAATAATTACATTTTTGAACTCACAATTCTTGAATTTTACATCTTTAAATGTTGTTCCTTCAATTTCTACATTTTTAAAAGAAACGTTTTTAAAAATAATATCAGTCCATTTTACGCTACGAATGAGGTTGCTATCGAACATTACATTTTGGAATAAAGTGTTATTAAATACGGATTGATCAAATGGTGTATTCACAAATGTTGAATCTTTAAATTGGTTTTTATAAAAATGAACATCTTCGAAAATACAATTATTAAACCCACATGTTGTAAATTTACAATTACAAATTGCTTCTATATTCTTAAAAATACCTTCATTAAAATTACAGTTTTTAAAGCGACTTTTATTAACCTCTAATTCATCATACATAGAATTTCTAAAACTAGATGATGTGTAACGAAGATTCTTATAATTTTCATTGGTAAATACAGATAAAGATAAATCTTGTTTCGTCATAATTAAAGCAGCTCCTTATCATTTCTAGTGTATGTAATTCGATAACGTTTATCGATGTGCTAGCTTATTTACCCCTATCATAACACTTTCGTTAAGTATTCTCATATGAACGTAATCAATTATAAAAATAAAAATACTTATTTTAAATAATGTTTAAATTTCAAATTGATTGTACGTTTTTCAGAAATTGCAAAAACAATGTCGATAAGTTATAATTCATATCTGATAAGTAAGGATTAGCGCTAACATAAATAAAGAAAGTGGGTTAAGTTCAGTGATACGCATTGTTGTCATCTGAACCAAAAATAATGATTGCATACGATTTGATAGGACAAACTCCATTAGTTTTATTAGAAAGCTTTAGTGATGAGAATGTTAAAATATACGCCAAACTTGAGCAATTTAATCCTGGTGGTAGCATCAAAGACCGTCTAGGGAAGTATTTAATTGAAAAAGCAATAGACGAAGGACGACTTAAAGAAGGGGATACAATAGTCGAAGCGACTGCTGGTAATACAGGTATTGGACTTGCTATTGCCTCTAATCGGCACAAAGTAAAATGTATCATCTTTGCTCCAGAAGGATTTGCAGAAGAAAAAATTTCAATTATGAAAGCATTGGGTGCAGATGTTAGACGTACTCCCAAAGTTGAGGGAATGACTGGCGCACAACAAGAGGCGTTGGCATACGCAACACGATATGGATATTTATATATGAATCAATTCGAAACTAAAGATAATCCTGGGGCATATACACAAACACTTGCCAAACAACTCACAGATGAACTTTCACATATTGATTATTTTGTGGCAGGTGTTGGTTCCGGTGGTACCTTTACAGGAGTTGCACAACACTTAAAAACTTATGATGTAAAAAATTATATTGTAGAACCAGAAGGCTCTGTCTTAAATGGTGGTGTCAGTCATCCTCATGCAACTGAAGGGATTGGTTCTGAAAAGTGGCCATCATTTTTAGAAAAAGAATTAGTAGATGGTATTTTTACTGTTGCTGATAACGATGCTTTTAATAATGTTAAGCTTGTTGCGAATAAAGAAGGATTGTTAGTTGGTAGTTCTTCGGGAGCGGCATTACAAGGAGCATTGGAATTAAAAAAAAGCATTCAAACTGGTGTGATTGTTACCATCTTTCCAGATGGGAGCGATCGATACATGTCCAAACAAATATTCAACTATAAGGAGAGTTTTAATAATGAATAAAAAAACGCAAATGATACATGGGGGACATACGACAGACAACTATACTGGAGCAGTGACAACACCTATTTATCAAACAAGTACTTATTTACAAGATGATATTGGGGATTTAAGACAAGGGTACGAATATTCACGTACTGCAAATCCTACACGTGCGTCTCTTGAAAGTGTTATTGCTAATTTAGAACATGGTAAGCATGGTTTTGCTTTTGGTTCAGGAATGGCAGCAATTAGTGCAGTTATCATGTTATTAGATAAAGGAGATCACTTAGTTCTTAATTCTGATGTTTATGGTGGCACATATCGTGCATTAACTAAAGTATTTACTCGCTTTGGTATAGACGTAGATTTTGTTGATACAACTAAAATTGAAAACATTGAACAATATATTAAACCTGAAACTAAAATGTTATATGTAGAAACACCTTCAAATCCATTATTACGTGTGACTGATATTAAAGCATCAGCAAAAATTGCGAAAAAATATGATTTGATATCCGTAGTCGATAATACATTTATGACACCTTACTACCAAAATCCTTTAGACTTTGGTATTGATATCGTATTGCATTCGGCTACTAAATATATTGGAGGTCATAGTGATGTTGTAGCTGGTCTTGTTGCTACTGCTGATGATGCCTTAGCAGAACGTCTAGGCTTTATTTCAAATTCTACAGGTGGTGTACTTGGACCTCAAGATAGCTATTTATTAATCAGAGGTATTAAAACGCTAGGTCTAAGAATGGAACAAATAAACCGAAACGTTGAAGGTATCGTTCAAATGTTACAAAAGCATCCTAAAGTTCAACAAGTATTCCACCCTAGTATTAAGGAACATATGAACTATACTATCCATCAAAATCAAGCAAGTGGTCATACAGGGGTAGTATCTTTTGAAGTTAAGGATACAGAAGCGGCTAAACAAGTGATTCACGCAACAAACTACTTTACACTGGCAGAGAGTTTAGGGGCAGTAGAAAGTCTAATTTCTGTACCGGCACTTATGACGCATGCATCCATTCCATCAGATGTAAGAGCCAAGGAAGGTATTACGGATGGTCTCATTCGTTTATCTATTGGTATTGAAGACACAGAAGACTTAGTTAATGATTTAGAACAAGCCCTAAATACTTTGAGGTAATATCGCTTAGTTAGAGATTAAGATGATGAAATAAAACGTTTTGCATCTTAATCTCTTGTTTTATATTTACTATTGAGTTGTGTAATTTCCACAATTTTTGAGATAAGTAACCAATTGTAGAACATTATTTTCAGAATATTAATTAATTTTGGAAAAATCAAAAAAGCTTGTTGACGGTACGACATCAATTCAATATAATGCAAATATTCAGATAATTTTAATCGGAAATTGGAGGGAGAGATTAGGTGATTGAATTCAAAAATGTTAACAAAGTTTTTCACAAAAAAAGAGAAACTATTCAAGCTTTGAAAAATGTATCATTTAAGATCGACCAACATGATATTTTTGGTGTGATTGGCTATAGTGGTGCTGGTAAGAGTACATTAGTTCGGTTAGTCAATCAACTTGAGACAGTATCAGATGGTCAAGTTATTGTTGATGGTCATGAGATTGATACATATAAAGAAAAAGATTTGCGTCATATTAAAAAAGATATCGGTATGATCTTTCAACATTTCAATTTGCTTAATTCTAAATCAGTCTATAAAAATGTTGCAATGCCACTTATTTTAAGTAAGACAAATAAGAAAGAAATTAAGGAAAAAGTTGACGAAATGTTAGAATTTGTAGGGCTTGCTGATAAAAAAGATCAATTTCCAGATGAATTATCAGGTGGACAAAAACAACGTGTTGCCATCGCAAGAGCGTTAGTAACGCATCCTAAAATATTATTATGTGATGAAGCGACAAGTGCTCTGGATCCAGCTACTACAAGCTCAATTTTAAATTTATTAAGTAATGTGAATCGAACATTTGGTGTGACGATTATGATGATTACACATGAAATGAGCGTAATTCAAAAAATTTGTCATCGTGTAGCTGTCATGGAAAATGGCGAAGTGATAGAAATGGGGACAGTTAAAGATGTCTTTAGTCATCCACAAACGAACACTGCAAAAAATTTCGTTTCGACGGTGATTAACACTGAGCCTTCAAAAGAGTTACGAGCCTCTTTTAACTCGAGAAAGGATTCAAATTTCACAGATTATAAACTGTTTTTAGACTCCGAACAAATTCAATTGCCAATATTGAATGAGCTTATCAACGAGCATCATCTTAACGTTAACGTATTATTTTCTTCTATGTCAGAAATTCAAGATGAAACGGTTTGTTATTTGTGGTTGAGATTTGAGCATGATGAGTATTTTAATGATTTTAAACTTACTGATTACCTTTCAAAACGACATATTCGGTATGAGGAGGTTATATAAATATGTTTGGTTCAAGTTTAGATTCATCTCAATTATTACAAGCTCTATACGAAACATTGTATATGGTGACAGTATCGCTTGTAATCGGTGCTTTGATTGGTATACCTCTTGGCATCTTGTTGGTGGTAACTAGAAAAAACGGTATATGGTCGAATACGATATTGCATCAAGTATTAAATCCTATCATTAATATTTTAAGATCAATTCCGTTCATAATTTTATTAATAGCCATTGTGCCTTTTACTAAATTGCTCGTTGGCACATCTATCGGTACAACTGCAGCCATAGTACCACTCACGGTTTATGTAGCACCTTATATCGCACGCTTAGTAGAAAATTCATTACTGGAAGTCGATGACGGGATTATTGAGGCAGCTAAAGCAATGGGTGCATCACCTCTTCAAATTATACGTTATTTTTTATTGCCGGAAGCACTTGGTTCATTAATTCTAGCTATAACTACAGCTATTATTGGTCTCATCGGTAGTACAGCAATGGCTGGTGCTGTTGGTGGTGGCGGTATAGGTGATTTGGCTTTAGTGTATGGTTATCAACGGTTCGATACAATTGTCATTGTGATTACAGTCATTGTACTTATTATTATTGTTCAAATTATACAAACGTTAGGTAACTTTATCGCTAGGGTTATCCGTAGAAATTAAAATACTAGTAAGGGTTTTATAAATATTTAGGGGGAATTCATTTATGAAAAAGATTTTAAGTTTTTTAATTGTTGCAATTTTAGTTTTAGCAGCATGTGGTGGTAACAATGGTAAAAAGGTAACCATAGGTGTTGCATCAAACGACACGAAGGCTTGGGAAAAAGTTAAAGAATTAGCTAAAAAAGATGATATTGATTTAGAAATCAAGCACTTTTCAGATTACAATGTCCCGAACAAAGCGCTTAGTGACGGGGATATCGATTTAAATGCCTTCCAACACTTTGCTTTTTTAGATCAATATAAAAAAGCTCATAAAGATACCAATATTGAAGCACTTAGCACTACTGTATTAGCTCCATTAGGTATTTATTCAGATAAAGTTAAGAACATTAAAGATGTTAAAAAAGGTGCGCAAGTTGCTATTCCGAATGATGTATCTAACCAAGCTCGAGCACTTAAGTTATTAGAATCTGCAGGTTTAATTAAGCTTAAGAAGAACTTTGGATTAAACGGAACAACAAAAGATATTGAAAGTAATCCTAAAGATTTAAAAATTAAAGCTGTTGATGCACAACAAACAGCGCGTGCACTTTCTGATGTGGATATATCAGTTATCAATAACGGTGTTGCAACAAAAGCAGGAAAAGATGCTAAAAAGGATCCTATTTATTTGGAAAAAGCAAGTTCAGATGCAGTAAAACCATATATTAATGTTGTAGCTGTCAACTCTAAAGACAAAGATAATAAAACCTACAAAAAAATTATAGAACTTTATCATTCAAAAGAAGCTCAAAAAGCATTAAAAGAAGACACTAAAGACGGTGAAAAACCAGTAGATCTTTCTAAAAAGGAAATCGAAGAAATCGAAAATGAGTTGGCAAAAAAATAATATAAAGTTTTAGCGCAACATTCATAATATAGAAATTTTCAGTCTAGAATTCCAGTTATATGTGTTGGTTGCAAAACAATTTTATAGTCAATGACAAAGTTGAAGATATATTTCTATATCTTTCATGGCATTTCACCTTTTTGAAGTGGGATAAAGAATCCATAGCGAATTCTATTCCTACTTCTTTTTTTATTCAAAATGTTGAATTTAGAATCTAGAAATAAGCGTCTGTCTATTTAATATTAATTTGAAAATAGAAAAAATATTACATTCGAAATTGTAAATATAAGGAGCGAAACCATATTAATAATATTTGTAATAAAAAAGACATTGTAATTGACTGCAAAATGTATTAAATTGGATAAATGCAAATATGTTTGAGCGTAGCCCTATTTTTTATTTAAAATAATATTTGTAATCAGAATGTCATCTAAAGCAAACATGCTATACATAATTAAAGAGTATAATATCTTTGTATTGTTAAAACGTGAATAAGCAAAACTAAAGTAGAGGAGGATTTCAAGTGCAAAAAAAATATATTACTGCCATTATAGGAACAACTGCCCTTAGCGCATTGGCATCAACTCATGCACAAGCTGCAACAACGCATACAGTAAAAAGTGGAGAATCTGTATGGTCAATTTCCCACAAATATGGGATTAGTATTGCTAAATTAAAATCACTTAATGGATTGACTTCCAATTTAATATTCCCTAATCAAGTATTGAAAGTATCAGGCTCATCTTCAAGAGCAACGTCAACAAATAGTGGCACAGTTTACACAGTTAAAGCTGGAGATTCATTATCTTCTATTGCTGCAAAATACGGTACAACGTATCAAAAAATCATGCAACTTAATGGGTTAAATAACTATCTTATTTTCCCCGGACAAAAGTTGAAAGTTTCTGGTAAAGCGACGAGTTCCAGTCGTACAAAAGCTAGTGGGTCTAGTGGTCGTACTGCAACATATACTGTTAAATATGGAGATTCACTATCTGCAATTGCTAGTAAATATGGGACAACGTATCAAAAAATTATGCAATTAAATGGACTAACTAATTTCTTTATCTATCCTGGACAGAAGTTAAAAGTGCCTGGTGGTAGTTCTAGTAGCTCATCTTCTAATAATACTAGATCAAATGGTGGCTATTATTCACCAACTTTTAACCATCAAAACTTGTATACTTGGGGACAATGTACATGGCACGTATTTAATAGACGTGCTGAAATAGGAAAAGGTATCAGTACATACTGGTGGAATGCAAATAATTGGGACAATGCATCAGCTGCTGATGGATATACTATTGATTATCGTCCTACAGTAGGCTCAATTGCACAAACTGACGCTGGTTACTATGGTCACGTAGCGTTTGTAGAGCGCGTGAATAGCGATGGAAGTATTTTAGTTTCAGAAATGAACTGGAGTGCAGCTCCTGGAAATATGACATATAGAACAATTCCAGCTTATCAAGTGAGAAATTACAAATTTATTCATTAAGAAAATTGTTTAACAATATATAACTATCAAATTAAGCCCATTGATGATTGGATTAAGAATCATCGATGGGCTTATTTATAGTTTTATAAAGATGCTACCCAATCTTTATAATATCGGAAAAAGTGACTATTTTAATAAGTCTAAGCTTTGCATAAGTTGTTTGTAATTATTCACTGCGGCGTTATATTTTAAAGTGTCTTTATTTTTCACTTCTTGTAGTGGGTGCTCAATGATGTTAATCATATGTTTTGATAAACTATCAATATCATTTTTTTCAATGAGATAGCCATTTATTCCGTTTTGAATAATTTCACTTGGACCGTAACGAACGTTATAAGATAGGACTGGACACCCCATTTCTATACTTTCCATAAGTGTTAAGCCAAATCCCTCATATTGACTTGTAAGTAGAGAGGCTTTAGAATTTTTAAATTCTTGTAAAGGTTGATTGGTATATTTAAATATTTTAACTTTATCCGATAATTTTAATTCTGAAATCAAAGTATTCATCAATGGAATTTGATTATCTTCATCTCTACCAAATAAATGTAATTCTGTTTGATAACCACTTTGCAAAAACTTGTGATAAGCTCTAATAATATGATCAATCTGTTTCTCTGCGCTAAAACGTCCTATATATATAAAGCGATTTTGATTGTTTGAGGAATCTTGTTCTACCTCTGTATCTAATTCGATAAAATGTGGTACTAGTTGAAATTGGTCGTCACTTATAGGGAAATGTTGCTGTATATCGTGCTTTTGTTGGTGAGTGAGAACAATATACTTATAAACATTTTTCGATTGATTTAAAGCAAATCGATATGATTTTTTTATTTGGTCCCCTGATAAATGCGAGCTATGTAAAACAAGAATGTTTTTTGTTCGGTGCGTTTGCTTAAGTAATGGCTTATCTAAAAATCGAGCATCATTAAAGACGATATCTTGATCTTTGAATCTATTCTGAAAATAAAACTGAGCTAACAATTTATCGTTTTTAAAGGTCTTATAAAGTTTTTTATTTCTATATATTTCTACGCCATTAATTTTGCTGTTTGGTTTAGTTTTAAAATATCTCTTGCAGTACATAGAGCCCTCAGTATCAAATAATTCGTCACTATGTTTTAAAGAAGAGTCATCATAATAATATTCTTTTCTATGAAGTTGGCCGTATAAATTATATTGATGGCGCTCATATTTTAATCCTGATGTGGGAGAAATGAAGTCCTCATATTCAAGAACATTAGACTGTCCATAATACTTTCGAGATCTCACATGACATTCATTATTATAATAATGAATAAGACCACTCTTTTTTCCTCGCCTATCAATAAGTCCTTTAATCTTTCTAGGTGTTTTAATGTATTTTGGATTCCTAGTAATCAATGTTTTTGGGACTTTAAAAAGTTTGAAATTTGATAACCATTCATACATATTTTCGAATTGTATATTTTCTGTAACTTTGTTTTCTTGTCTGTATTTTTTATAAATACTAGGATAATTACCATGATAATTAGTGGTGAGAATTTTACTTGGAATTTTAAATTCTTCATCTAACAGTTTAATTCGTCTGAGTAAAGCTTGAGTCCTACCACCATGGGATAATGGGAGGGTGGTTGTTACTGTGTATATCATAATTAATTCTCCTTTATTTCAAACTTAAATTATTAGATAAGTTTTATAAATTGTTAATTACTCATGATAAACACTTTTATGAAAATTACAAGAATTTTAATAACTATTCAGTATTTGTACTATATAACCGTGTTGGTGATTAGTATTAAATGCAATGCTTTGTCACACTATTTTATAATTGTTTAATTTGTTTAAAATAAAAAAGAGGTGAGGAAGAATTTTTAAACTCTTCATCTCCTCACCCCTTACTTTAAGATGAAGAGTTTAAAAATGATTAAAACGATATTTTAAAACTAGTCATCTCATAAGAATATATTTTAATGTTTGGCAACTTATTTTTTCTCAAAAAATTTAATTATCAGTTTTAATTTGTTTAGTGATAGTCATATTCATCTCTAACTTTTTTAAAACTTGTAAATAAGCGTACCCCGTTGATTGCAAATGATCCAAGTGCACTTAACTTACGAAGTTTAGATGCGGATTTAATAGAAATGTAAAAATCAATGATTGTTCCTAGTGCGCTTAGACCTAATGATAAATAGACAAGTTGTTTATTCTTAGCATTATAGCGAATCCCGTTATAACCATCTACAATGAATCCTGCTACGTTGAATAATCTTGATAAACGTGAAGTGTTTGCTTGTTTAGCCATAAATAATGATTCCCTCCGTATACCATACTTATTTTGAAGAATAAAATATTCGAATGTATGGTTAAATGTCATATTTTCAATTAAATGTAGTTTAGTTAAATCATGTAGTAACTTATTTATGATAACATAATACTAAATATAAGTATGAAATTGAAGATATTTATTATGAATAGGGATGAATTGATGAATGATTAAATGTGTTTGCTTAGTTGAAGAAAAGAATCATCAGTTACTACTTGTACAAGTTCGACATAGAGATAAGTATTATTTCCCGGGTGGTAAAATTGATGAGGGTGAGAGTCTTGTGGAAGCTTTACAAAGAGAATTGAAGGAAGAATTGCGCTTAGAATTAGCTAAAGATGAACTAGAATTTATTGGAACTATTGTCGGAGAAGCCTATCCACAACCTAATATGTTGACTGAACTTAATGGATTCAAAGTTAATCGAGCTATAGATTGGTCAAAAGTTGAAACCGATCATGAAATTACTGACATGAAATGGTTCGATATCAATGACAGTGAAAATATAGCGCCTGCAGTAAATACTTGGATTAAGGAATTTATCAATCATTAATAGATAGGAGTTAAATATTAACATCATATTACGCAACTTAATTTCTATTGATGTGAAGTTTTGATAATATCAAGTTTATGAAAGCTCGCTAATTAAGTATTTAAACTGTGCTCATCATAGAAGCCATTAGCCTAACCTAGTTGTGCAATTACATAGATGACGGAATTTTTCTGAGTGGAAAGATTAATGGCTAGATAGTATATGAAAACGCCTATTTGCTATATTATTTTGATAATGCATTATAGAAAGTTAATGTTGAGGATAAGTTGTCGGCGAAAAATGAGTATTTTGTTACACAGATGATATATATTTTTTCATGGGTTAAAGAATTTACGTACACTATCAAATATTAAAAATAAGAACATGACGAATATTTATTAAAAATGCAATTATTTTAAATTAGGTCTATACATTAAGAATAATATTAAACATCCCATCGCCATATAATAATTAAGTTAAACTGTTTGATCATAAACGCTCGCTATAATTATTTAAAGGCGGTGGGAATATTTTATTTATTTTGTTGATTCGTAAGAGTCTTCTTCTGACTGACATGTTTAATCATAAATGCTGTAATCCATGCAGTAATGGGAATGCTAATTGCAACGGCGATGCCACCAAGTAAAATAGCTATAAATTCCTGTGTGAATATTTTCGAATTAATGATGTGTCCAAATGAATAATGTAATTTAAAGAACCAGAAGAATAAAGTTAATTGTCCTCCGAAAAATGCTAAATAAATGGTGTTGGCAGAAGTTGCTAATATCTCTCTACCCACACGCATACCAGATTGAAATAATTGATGCTGATTTAAATTAGGGTTAGTCTCATTTAGTTCATACATAGGGGAACTAATTGTTATTGCTAAATCAATGACTGCTGCTATCACTGCAAGAACAATTGTAAATACCATAAACTGTACCATATTAATACCAATATTCATTGAATACACATATGTTTCATCCTGCTGTTCGGTTGCAAAACCTTGTAAGTGCCCCATCTCAACTGAAAAGTATATCATGAGTATTAATATGAGTATTGTTGCTAAAGTACCTAGAAAAGCTGCTTGTGTTTTGACGTTATAACTATTTAATACAAATAAATTAATTGCGGCTATGATAAAGCAAAATATAAATGTGACAAGATAGATTGGTACACCATATATAATTAAAAGAATACTTATTACAAGAATGATAAAGTTTAAAAACAAAGTAAAAAAAGAAATGAGTCCTTTCTTACCTCCGAAAATAACCATTATCAACAATAATAAGAAACCTAAAATAGTAATTGCACTCATTGATTAACACCTCGCAGTTTAAGCCATAGTTCCATTAAAGCAATTGTTATAGGAATAGTTAAAACGATGCCTATCCCACCAGTTAATGCTCGAGCAATTTCTAATGACCAATTCATCGAAATAGTATAGGTAATAGTGTTAGCATTTTTTAAATAAATTAGAAACATAGGTAAGCTACCAGATAGATATGAAAAGAGTAGTATGTTAGTCATCGTTCCCATTATATCCTGACCGATATGTCTTCCGGCAAGAGCCCAACGTTTCATTGATATTTGAGGGCTACGTTGTAAAATTTCATACATCCCACTTGCTATAGTAATAGAAACGTCCATCACTGCTCCAAGTGTACCTATTAGTACGGAAGCTAGAAAGACATCTTTAGGAGGGAGAGTAAGGAAAGTGATTGTTTCGTATTTTATTCCATTTCCCCCGGTAAATTTGATGATGACTTCGGTAATTCCAACACATAAGAACGTTCCAATCAGCGTACTTACAATAGTAATTAAGGTTCGGGTATGCCAACCTGTTACAAGTAGCAAAGTGAAAGAAGTGGAAATGATAATGGCACAAGTCATCAATAAGAATAAACTTATAGTCCCATATTGATTATGTATTAAAATAGCTCCCATAACGGTAGTAGTATTAACGATAAGTGATAATATAGATTGAAGTCCTACTTTTTTTCCTACGACTAAAACAGTAAGTAAAAATAAGCCGGTTATTATGACAACAATAGTATCTCGTTTTTTCTCTATAATCGTTGCGTCTTTAGGATTTTTAGAAATATGTAAAACAACCTTGTCATTTTTGGAAAATGATTCTGAATCAGCTTGAGATTTCACATATTGGTGGGGAATCGTCGTTGTTTGCCCCTTGAATTCACCATTTAGAATTTTGAATGTCAGCTTCTCTTTGTATTTAATATCTTTATTTTTGTGCTCGTCTGTTACCTTTTGTGATTGGATATCAGTAATTTGAGTGATTTGTCCTATAGGCATATTATAAAATCTATCGTTAAAAAACGTGAATATTAACGTACCTAAAAATAGGCAACTAAAGATTATCATCATCCAAGTAAAAGGTGTTTTTAAAAAATTCTTGGATTGCATCTTAAAACCTCAATTCTCAACTTAATAATCATATTGATATAGCGATTATACGACCTTTTATGATTGAACTCAAAAAGTTATCAATGAAATGTTGATGTCGAAGAGTGATAAACTTTTGAAAAGATAAGATGAATGGTTAATTTATAGTGGATTTATTTAATAATGTGTAAATTAAATTCCATGCTATATTAATGTCGTTTTTCTTGTTATCTTTTCGCATAACTACACATAGCGTTCGTTTTAATTCTGTATGATTTAAAGGGATTTTAGTCCAATTTACGTGATTATATAGTAAACAATTTTGACTAGAAATAATAAATCCCTTATCATTACTCAAAATATGTTGAGCGAGTTTCATATCTGAAATCATTCGTACTTGTGCTTTAGTCTTTTCAATCAATTTACTTTTTATAGAGTTTGTCATTGGTTCGAGACAGTATAGTGATTGATTTGTAAATTGAGATAGCGGGGGATGTATAGTCATAGCTAGCGGATGTGATTTGGGTACATACATATGATAATTTTCTTCAAATAAAGGCATGACGCGTAAATGTGTTTCCCGTTCTAACACAGGAGTAAATTCAGTGATTGCAATATCCAACTGATTGGAAAGAATTTGATCTAATAATTTATCATGTATTGTAAGTTGCGGAATCATGGTACTGTTACTTTGTTGTTCAAATGTTTGAATTAGGGGAAGAATCATTTGAGAGGCATCACTTTCTTCATATCCAATATAAATTGTCTGTTGATTATGTGATGCGTGTTGTTGAAATGAGTGAATGGTTTTATCCATTAATTCTAGTATTTGAGTTGCCTGTGAGAGTAACTGTCTACCTTCAACAGTTAATATGATATTTCTACCACTTCTTTTAAATAATGTCACCCCCAATTCTTTTTCGAGTTGAGTGATTTGACGACTAATCGCAGACTGTGCAATGTTTAGTTCTAATGCTGCATCTGAAATATGCTCTCGACGTGCAACCTCTACAAAGTATCTAAGTTGTTTTATATCCATAGTTGATTTCCCTCCATTCAATAAAATAAATACTGTCTTATTCTAAACCTAGTATATCAGTATTTTTTGCAATCGTTCTAATAATTAGATGAATTTAATCTAATTTATATATTGAACAGATAAATAAATTACATTATAGTTATTACTATCAAATAAAATTGTCAGAAAATTCTAATAAGGGAGTGTGCATCATGTACAATGAGAAATTAAAAAAGGGACTATACGATTATCGTGAAGAGCATGATGCGTGTGGTATTGGATTTTATGCCAATATGGATAATAAAAGATCTCACGATATTATAGAAAAATCTTTAGAAATGTTAAGACGGTTAGATCATCGTGGTGGAGTAGGTGCCGACGGTATTACTGGTGATGGTGCTGGAATTATGACGGAGATACCATACCAATTGTTCGAACAATTAACAGAATTCAAAGTTCCCGGCGAAGGATATTATGCCGTGGGATTATTTTTTTCTAAAGAGAAAGTTAGAGATTCAATTCACGAAGAGATGTTTAATCAATATTTTGAAAGTGAAGGTTTTAAAGTCATTGGATATAGAGATGTGCCAGTAGATACTCGCGCTATTGCTCAACATGTTGCAGATACTATGCCTTATATTCAACAAATATTTGTTGACATCACAGGTGTAAAAGAAGTTGAAAAACGATTGTTTTTAGCAAGAAAGCAAATTGAAAAATATAGTGAAACACAATCCATAGATTTATATTTCACAAGTCTCTCTCATAGAACGATTGTTTATAAAGGTTGGTTACGTTCAGATCAAATTAAAGGCTTATATTTAGACCTACAAAATGAGGCATATCAATCAAAATTAGGACTTGTACACTCCCGCTTTAGCACTAATACATTTCCAAGTTGGAAACGTGCACATCCAAATCGAATGCTTATGCACAATGGTGAAATTAATACCATTAAGGGTAACGTAAACTGGATGCGAGCACGCCAAAATAAACTAGTTGAAACATTATTTGAAGATGAGAAAGATAAGGTGCATTTTATTGTTGATGAAGATGGTAGTGACTCATCAATAGTTGATAATGCGTTAGAGTTCTTATCATTAGCAATGGAGCCTGAAAAAGCAGCGATGTTATTAATTCCAGAGCCATGGTTATACAATGAATCTAACGATAAAAAAGTTCGTTCTTTCTATGAATTTTATAGTTATTTAATGGAGCCATGGGATGGACCAACTATGATTTCCTTTTGCAATGGAGATAAGATAGGTGCATTGACTGATAGAAATGGATTAAGACCTGGGCGTTATACAATAACTAAAGATAATTTTATTGTTTTTTCTTCCGAAGTAGGTGTCATTGATGTTCCGGAAGAAAATGTAGCATTTAAAGGACAACTTAATCCTGGGAAGTTATTACTTGTAGACTTTTTACAAAATAAGGTTGTAGAAAATAATGAGCTAAAAACTAATATTGCTAATGAGTTGCCCTACGAACAATGGCTAAAAGATTATAAAAATCAAAATGATTTAGATAATATTTATTACCAATCTTCCGACTGGGATAATCAAACACTCTTCCGCTTACAGAAACAATTTGCTTACACTAAAGAAGATATCAATAAATATATGACAGATTTAGTCATCAATAAAAAAGATCCCATTGGAGCGATGGGATATGATGCACCTATTGCAGTTCTTAATGATAAGCCTGAGTCGCTATTTAATTATTTTAAACAATTATTTGCACAAGTTACCAATCCACCCATCGATGCTTATCGAGAAAAGATTGTAACGAGTGAACTTTCATATTTAGGTTCAGAAGGGAACCTTTTATGTCCTGATGAATCAGTTTTAGAAAGAATTCAATTAAAAAAACCAGTTTTAAATGAAGCGCAATTATCATCAATCGATCATTCGTATTTTAATGTAACGTATTTATCTACACTTTATACAGATGATTTGGAAAGTAGCTTAACTGAACTAGGGAACCGAGCAATACAGGCTGTACATGAAGGAGCGAAAATTTTGGTGTTAGACGATACGTCGTTAACTCACGAAAATAGTTATGCAATGCCAATTTTATTAGCATTAAGTCACGTGCATCAATTATTAATTCGAGAAGGATTAAGAATGGAGACCAGCCTCATTGCGCAGTCCGGTGAAACACGAGAAGTTCATCATGTTGCATGTTTACTTGGTTATGGTGCAAACGCTGTAGTTCCATATTTAGCGCAACGAACGATTGAACAATTAACGCGTCAAGGTCAACTTTCAGGAAACGTCGCTGAAAATGTTGCTACGTATACCAATGTATTGTCAGAAGGCGTTATTAAAGTGATGGCTAAAATGGGCATTTCTACCGTACAAAGTTATCAAGGAGCACAGATATTTGAAGCGGTAGGTTTATCGAATAGCGTCATTGAAAAATATTTTACAGGTACACAGTCAAAATTATCTGGTATAAGTATTGAACAAATAGACCAAGAGAATAAAGCGAGACAAAGTGATGATTCTGATTATCTTGAATCCGGAAGTGTATTCCAATGGAGACAGCAAGGTCAGCATCATGCATTTAATCCTCGTACGATTTTTTTATTGCAGCATGCATGTAGAGAAAATGATTACGAGTTGTTTAAAAAATTCTCCAAAGATGTAAATTTACAACGTACGGATCATATTAGACATTTATTAGAATTCAAGACATGTCAATCTATTGATATTAGTCGTGTTGAACCAGCAAGTGAAATTGTGAAACGTTTTAATACAGGAGCAATGAGTTACGGCTCTATCTCAGCAGAGGCACATGAGACACTGGCTCAAGCTATGAATCAAATTGGAGGTAAAAGCAATAGTGGAGAAGGTGGTGAAGATTCTTCACGTTACGAAATTCAAAAGGATGGAAGTAATAAGATAAGTGCAATTAAGCAAGTTGCATCAGGTCGTTTTGGGGTGACGAGTGATTACTTGCAACATGCAAAAGAAATTCAAATTAAAGTTGCACAAGGCGCTAAACCAGGGGAAGGTGGACAACTACCAGGCTCAAAAGTATATCCATGGATTGCCGAGACTAGAGGTTCGACACCAGGTATAGGATTAATTTCACCACCACCACACCATGATATTTATTCAATTGAGGACTTAGCACAGCTCATTCATGATTTAAAAAATGCAAATAGAAGAGCTGATATTGCAGTTAAACTTGTATCAAAAACTGGCGTTGGAACTATAGCTTCAGGTGTAGCTAAAGCTTTCGCCGATAAAATTGTTATAAGTGGTTATGATGGAGGTACAGGTGCATCGCCTAAAACAAGTATTCAACATGCAGGTTTGCCATGGGAGATAGGTCTTGCCGAAACACATCAAACACTTAAATTAAATGATTTGCGTAGTCGTGTAAAATTAGAAACGGATGGTAAGTTACTGACGGGTAAAGATGTAGCTTATGCTTGTGCGCTTGGTGCAGAAGAATTTGGTTTCGCAACAGCACCACTTGTTGTTTTGGGGTGTATTATGATGAGAGTTTGTCATAACGATACGTGTCCAGTAGGGGTTGCAACACAAAACAAAGATTTGAGAGCTTTGTTTAGAGGTAAGGCACAGCATGTAGTTAACTTTATGTATTTTATAGCTGAAGAATTACGTGAAATTTTGGCTTCACTTGGTTTAGAAACAGTAGAAGAGTTAGTAGGGAGAACAGATCTTCTTCAACGTTCGACGCAATTGAAACCAAATAGTAAAGCAGCGTCTCTTCAAATAGAACGTTTAATAGAACAATTTGACGGTGTTAATACGAAAGAGATATCACAAAATCATCATCTTGATGAAGGATTCGATTTGAATTATCTGTACCCAGACGCACGCTATAGCATTGAAAACGGGTACTCTTTTACCGGAAATTATGTTGTTGATAATGAACAGCGAGATGTAGGTGTAATTACAGGTAGTGCGATAGCTAAACAATATGGAGAAGAAGGATTGCCTGAAGATACGATACTTGCTTACACCGAAGGTCATGCAGGTCAAAGCTTAGCAGCATATGCACCACGCGGATTAACAATTCATCATACCGGTGATGCTAATGATTATGTAGGTAAAGGATTGTCCGGTGGAACTGTCATCGTAAATGCTCCAAATAGTCAGCGTGAAAATGAAATTATAGCAGGAAATGTAAACTTTTACGGTGCTTCTAGAGGTAAAGCGTTTATCAATGGTAAAGCTGGTGAGCGTTTCTGTATTAGAAATAGTGGCGCAGATGTTGTGGTAGAAGGTATTGGTGATCATGGACTTGAATATATGACAGGGGGACATGTCATTATCTTAGGAGACGTAGGAAAGAACTTTGGCCAAGGTATGAGCGGGGGCGTAAGTTATATTTTCCCTTCTGACGTGGAGACATTTAAAAAGGTTAATGCGCTTGAAACTTTAGAATTCAGTAGTATACGTTTTGATGAGGAAAAATCCCTTATCAAAGACATGCTCGAAGCACATTTTAAGCATACACGTAGTAATAAAGCACGCCAAATACTCGACCAATTTGACAATATTGAAAAGTTAGCAATTAAAGTTATTCCAAAAGATTACAAATTAATGATGCAAAAAATTGATTTGAAAAAACGTCAAATGGAACGTGAAGATGAAGCAACACTGGCAGCGTTTTATGATGATAGAGAAACAATTGAACAAGAGTTACAGCCAGCAGTCATTTATTAAAGAAGTGGGGGATTATCATGGGCGAATTTAAAGGATTTATGAAATATGATAAACAGTCGCTATCAGAATTGTCTTTGGTAGACCGTCTTTCGAATCATGAAGCGTTTCAACAACGCTTCACTAAAGAAGATGCTTCGATTCAGGGTGCTCGCTGTATGGATTGTGGAACACCTTTTTGTCAAACTGGGCAATCTTATGGAAGAGAAACAATAGGATGCCCTATTGGTAATTATATACCTGAGTGGAACGACTTAGTCTATCATCAAGATTTTAAAGCTGCTTACGAAAGATTGAGAGAGACGAATAATTTTCCTGAATTTACAGGAAGAGTTTGTCCAGCACCATGTGAGCAATCATGTGTTATGAAAATTAATAGAGAATCCGTGGCGATTAAAGGTATTGAACGTACAATTATTGACGAAGCATATGAGAACAAGTGGGTTCATCCCGCATATCCTGAAGAGCATAAGGACCAACGAGTTGCTATCGTAGGTAGTGGCCCAGCGGGACTTACAGCAGCTGAAGAATTAAACCTTAAAGGCTATAAAGTTACGGTTTATGAAAAGGCGCATGAACCAGGTGGCTTGCTAATGTATGGCATACCAAATATGAAACTAGATAAAGATGTAATACGTCGACGTGTATCACTTATGAAAGATGCTGGGATTTTATTTAAAACAGGCGTTGAAATTGGCGTCGATGTGAGCCGTGAAACACTTGAAGAAAATTATGATGCTATTATTTTATGCACAGGTGCTCAAAATGCGAGAGATTTGCCATTAGAAGGACGAATGGGCTCTGGTATTCATTTTGCAATGGACTATCTTACTGAACAAACCCAGTATCTAAATGGTGAGATTGAAAGTTTGAGCATTACTGCTAAAGATAAGAATGTAATTATTATTGGTGCTGGTGACACTGGTGCAGACTGTGTAGCGACTGCATTACGTGAAGACTGTAAATCTATTGTCCAATTTAATAAATATACGAAGCAACCTGAAGAGATTACTTTTGAAAGTAATACTTCCTGGCCATTAGCAATGCCTGTTTTCAAAATGGATTATGCGCATAAGGAATATGAAGCTAAATTTGGTCAAGAACCAAGAGCCTATGGTGTACAAACAATGCGCTATGATGTTGACGAGTTAGGAAATGTTAAAGGCTTATATACACAAATATTAAAAGAAACGCCTGATGGCATGGTTATGGAAGATGGACCAGAACGATTTTGGCCGGCTGATTTAGTCTTATTATCTATAGGGTTTGTTGGCACTGAAACCACTGTTCCGCATGCGTTTGATATACACACCGAGCGTAATAAAATTGTAGCTAATGATACAAATTATCAAACCAATCATGCTAAAATATTTGCTGCAGGAGATGCAAGACGAGGTCAGAGCTTGGTTGTTTGGGCAATAAAAGAAGGTCGTGAAGTAGCACAGTCTGTTGATCAATACTTAAGTAAAAAAGTTCTAGTGTAAACTCAAGAATAATTATATTGACTTTTAATTAAAGTCATTATATTATTGTTATTGTGTTAATTGGAGGAATACCCAAGTCCGGCTGAAGGGATCGGTCTTGAAAACCGACAGGGCCTTAACGGGCCGCGGGGGTTCGAATCCCTCTTCCTCCGCCATTAGAATTTAAATTCCAAGACTAATAGATACCAAAGAGGCTGGGACATAATTCCTAGCCTCAGATTTTTTATATACTCTACTTCATAATCATTTCAATGACAGCTCTAATATTTTTACCTATATATTTATCAACATGTTGAGCAAGGTAATAGTGACGTTTTACATTTAAAGTTGTTATCACTAATTTTTCATAATCTTCTGGATGAAGTGCTGATTTTGAAATAATTGCAAACCCATTTCCAGCCTCTACCATTTGTTTAATAATCTTAATATTATTAATTTCTATCAAATATGGATTTAATTTCAACTCAGAAAGACCTACTTCCTGATAAAACCTTGTTCCAGACCCTTTTTCTCTAACGAAACATATATCCATTCTAGGTTGAATCGATTTTTTGTAAATATACACCATTTCGTCTTCCATTATTTCCTTACATTTTATTGCATTGTCTTGAATTTCCTTTTCTACAATACCTATATCTACTCTGTTGTGTTTAATATCATTTATAACAGAATCTGAATTATTAACACGTAAATGAATATGTAACTTAGGGTATTGTTGCATAAGACTGGTAAGCTGTTCTGATAATAAATATTCACCGTATGTATAACTGCTTCCAATTGTTAAGGTGCCTGAGATGATTTCAGATTCCGATGTTAAGTTTTGCCATAGTTCTTGTTCAATACTTTCCCGTTGCAATGCGTATTGTAGTAGCTTTTCGCCATCTCTAGTTAGTTTTAAATATGGAGATTTAAATTCAAATATTTTAACATTATATTTTAATTCTAAACGTTTAATATCACGACTCACAGAAGGCTGCGAAGTATATAAATTTTCTGCTGCTCTAGTAAAACTTTCTGTTTTCATTACTTCAATTAATACCTTATACGGATCCATGCATCATTCTCCTTTAAGTCTAATATAACATTTTTGATATATATACTATACTTATTATTTATTTAACGCTATAACAATAACGTGCTAAGATTTCATATCGAGGTGAAAGTACATATGAAATCAATAACGCAGGCTTCATTTATAAAAGGTATTATGTTTACATTTACGATTGCAATAATCAGTTATATATTAGCTAAATTTCCTATTTTACATACGATTGGAGCATTAGCTATTGCCATCATTTTTGCGATGATATACCGCCAAGTCATAGGTTATCCTGAGCATATTCGCCCAGGTATTACGTTTGCATCAAAACGTTTATTAAAATTTGCGATTATCTTATATGGGTTAAAATTAAATATGGGAGATATTCTAGGTAAAGGCTGGAAATTACTACTTATTGATATTATCGTAATTATCTTTTCAATAAGTTTAACTTTACTTTTGAATCAAATTATTAAAGGAAATAAAGATATCTCTATACTACTTGGTATTGGTACAGGAGTATGTGGAGCTGCAGCTATTGCAGCTACAGCACCAATCTTAAAATCTAAAGAAAAAGACATTGCAATAAGTGTAGGTATTATTGCACTAGTTGGAACTATATTTGCACTTATTTATACAGCTATCGAGGCTATTTTTAACATACCTACTATAACTTATGGTGCTTGGACAGGTATCAGTCTACATGAAATCGCTCAAGTCGTTTTAGCAGCAGATATTGGCGGATCGGAGGCAATGACATTTGCTTTACTTGGAAAATTAGGCCGTGTGTTTTTACTTATTCCATTAAGCATTGTCTTAATTTTGTATATGCGTTATAAGTCACACTCAAGTCAAGTACAACAAAAAATCGGTATTCCTTACTTTCTAATTGGATTTATTATAATGGCTTGTATCAATACATTTGTTCCTATTCCTTCATTACTTATGAATATTATAAATGTTATTACAGCGTTATGTATGTTAATGGCGATGGTTGCTCTAGGATTGAATATCGTTTTAAAAGAAGTTATTTCAAAAGCACTTAAACCATTCATTGTGATCTGTATAACTTCAATTTGTCTGTCTGGTGTGACTCTTTTAGTTACTTCTATAATGTTTAAATAAGGTGACATGTTATATGTTTATATTTAAAATAAAAAAGAGGCTAGGAATTATGTCCCAGCCTCTTCCTACGATTAGTCAAGTACTTATAATTAAAATAAGCATTACTTAACTAAACCG